>Ga0315273_10000006_pt1 | contig 193340 bp, 240 predicted proteins | sample YL17G02_0_MG_FD_205753 | JGI IMG/M metagenome (GOLD analysis project Ga0315273, IMG submission 205753) | Sediment microbial communities from Yellowstone Lake, YNP, Wyoming, USA - YL17G02_0 | ecosystem: Environmental > Aquatic > Freshwater > Lake > Sediment | place: USA: Wyoming | collected... | reverse complement strand
GCTCCTTACACCATCTCCCCTGCCTCGAAGTCGAAGACGAGGTCGAGGCCCAGGGGGAGATGGTGTTGAAGGAGCTGGAAGAGTAGACTATTCCAGAGGTGCCACATGAAGACCATCGTGTATCCGCAGTGTGAGGGCTGTGGCCAGATCATCAAGGAGCCCAAGGAAGGCTACTCGCTGATTGGTGCCATCTACCCGGCGGAGCTTGCACCCGATCTCCAGCAGGGACTGGAGCCAATCATTGGTGGGTGGGAGGGCGACGAGACCGATCACAACAGCTACCCGACCGCCACCGCCTGGTGCCGGAAGTGCTTCATCTCCAAGCTCGTCGATGCCCTCGACGCGCTCAACCAGCAGTCAGAACCGCAGCAAGGACCGAAGGAGTAGCGATGCCCGACAAGATGCTGAAGTGCGTAGAGAAAGGCTGTGGCAAGGAGTTCATCTTCACCGCCGGCGAGCAGGAGTTCTACGCCACCCGCGGCTACGAGGAGCCTAAGCGTTGCAAAGAATGTCGCGAGAAGCGCAAGGCCGATAAGGACCAGAAGGGGCGTCGCTAGCCACCTCCATCCCACCACTTGATCGGCTCCCGCCGATCTCCTTAACCCCAGAACAACCTCCTCCTGATCTGAGGTATAAGCTCTACATTGGAGGTGCCACATGAGTATCGATCGTTTCGCCGACGAGAATGGCCAGATTGAAAGTAACGGAATGATCATAGGAAACACGAATGACATGACCGCTGGAGAGGCCGCCTTCTTTGCCTCGGTAGCAGCGGGATTCTTCTCTATAGACGATCAAGGCCGCGTGTGGAGACATGCATTTCGCACCAGTTCTGGGCACATGCGTCCCCTCAAGGTGCGGAGGCGCGCTGAGCGCCAAGTGTCTGGTGGGTACTTGCAGGTGCTCATCACGCTTGGTGGGCACAGGTTCCATGCGCAGTCACATAGGCTGGTATGGCTCGCAGCAGGTCGTGACATCCCTGATGGGATGGAGATCGACCACAAGAACAACCGGAAGGCGGACAATCGCCTCGACAACCTAGAAGCAGTCACGCCTAAGATCAATAGCCAGCGGGCGTATAAGACTGGCGTAAAGAAACCGCCAGTGCGCCCGATCAACGGACTAGCCAGAGGCAGTGTGCTACTGGCACGCAGAATCAGAGGTCTCTATAGCAAAGGCAACGTCAGCCAACGCGAATTGGGCACTCTCTTTGGCTTCTCCCAGAAATCCATCAGTAGGATCCTGCGAGGAGAAGCCTGGCCGGAGTGAACGCCTCAGAACAACGGAGTGAAGCCATGGACAACACACTGCACATCAGGGTCGACATCGAGTACAAGCTGAACAGCGAGCCGCTTCACCTGCTGAAGGAGCAGGCGGAGAAGGCCATCGAGTACCTCTTCGGCAATGGCATGTTCATCGGCGCCAGCTCAGCGGAGATCGTCCGATGGCAGTGCTATGTCTCGCCACCGAGAGACAAGCACGTGGCCATCTTTCCGACCAACTCCCTGGAAGAGGATTCCAAGGTGGTGGGCGTCTTCGACGGGCACAAGCAGGCGAGGGCAGCCTGCCCCGAAGCTCAGATCGTGAAGCTGCAACCGATCACCGACGAGATGCGAACTCTCATCGCGAAAGCGGGACAGGCGCAATCATGAGCACCAACGAGAACAACGAGGGCCTGCGGGTTCGCAGCGGCAACGTGGTGAGTGGCAGTCGCCTCGCTGCTTTCCTCTACGATCTGATACGCGACCAGGTGCCACCAGGCATCATCGAGGAGATCGTGAGGAAGCTGCCCAAGCCTGGGGAGGGGGACACGCCACGCCCGAACGGACGCGCCGAGCCACCGAAGGATGCAGCGCCACCTCACAGCGATGAGGAGATCCCCTTCTAGGAGGACGAGATGATGAAGCGCCTTCCCTGGGACCAGTACTTCCTCAACATCTGCAAGACCATCGCCTTACGCTCGATCGACGTCGAGACCAAGATCGGGGCTGTCATCGCCAATCGGCATCACCGCATCGTCAGCACCGGCTACAATGCCTTCCCCGCCGGAGTGGAAGACGACTTCTGGCCCAGGGAGCGTGGCAGCGTGGCGAAGGTGCCTCACGTCAGCGTGCCACGCTTCTTCATCGGCATCGGACCCTTCTCAGCCTCCACCAGCAAGCTCGACGAGTCTGCTCGTTGGCGCGAGGAGGGCAAGTCCTACGACTGCGACAAGTACTGGGCCATGTGCCACGCCGAGGAGAATGCGATCGTGGCCTCGGGCCAGGACCTGCACGGCTGTACCTTGTACACGTTGCTCTTCCCTTGCCATCAGTGTGCCAAGCTGGCGATCACGGCTGGCATCTCACGTGTGGTGTACGAGCAGACCCGAGAGGACATCAGCTGGGCCGTGGCCAAGGAACTCTTCGTCCAGGCCAAGGTGCGGCTGGACGAGGTGAAGACATGATCCATGATGCCAAGGTGCTGGAGTGCGATGGCTGCCGGCGGCTGGCCGTCTGCCTCATCGACAAGGACAGCATGTACGAGTTCAAGGTCCGAGTTGTAGTGCGTGGGTCGGGCGACGAGGCTGAACAGCAGTGGGTGAAGACACTCGGCTACCCCGGCAAGATCTACTGCCCTGACTGTCAGAGGAAGATGACATGATCAACACCAAGTCGGGACCCGTCTACACCCTCTGCCTCAACTGCGCACCCCAAGACTTCATCCCTTGTCTCAATCCCGATCGCGAGCCATGCGATTCGTGTCACAGGGTGGCCCACCAGGTGACCTACGGAGATCACATCCCCGGCAAACCAGGAGACAATGACCCGGCGCGTATCGCGGCCAAGGCCATCATCCGCGGCATGGACCGACCCAGAGTCAAGATCCCCAGGAGACATCGATGAATGCCCCGCCCAAATGGGTGCGCGATGCTGGCCATTTGATCCACTCATTGTTCTTGAGCTGGGCCCTCCAGATGAGCAAGCAGGGCGGAGGCGGGCTTATTGGGTTGGATCTCGGTGGTGCCTGTGTCATGGCTAGCTACGTACTGACCAGGGTACTCACCCAGCTTGGTCATCATGCCGTATTCTGCTACTCCGAGTGGGAGATGCATGCCTGGGTGGAATGGCGGGGCTGGGTGCTCGATGTCACCGCCACGCAGTTCAAGCCGCATCACCGGAGGCTGCGCTATCTCAAGATCGGATCGAGGAAATGGCGCAAGGACGTGTACACTGACAGATGGATGGGCCGCAAGGCATTCGAGCTCTGCCGCGACAGCGGCGGTCCTCAGTATCACCGCTTCCGGATGAAGACCGTGATCCGAGACGTGCTCAGGGAGGTGAGGCATGCGAACCAAGGGGCACATGCAGAGACTGGAGGGCCTCCACGAGCGGCTGTTCGGCGACAAGCAGTTCGACGAGGCCGAGAGCTTGCGCTGGGCCCTCCAACGAATCGAGGCCTCACTACAGGAGGAGAAGTACGAGCGTGCGCTTGATCTCAATGGCACCGAGAGGCGTTGGCTGTCAGTGCTACCCACTGCCTTGCCCCAGTCGGTGCGTCTCACCTTGTGTCGCTGCCTGGAGCTGGCAGCCTTCAAACGCATTAGGGGCCTGAACTCGATTGATCAGCTCGAAGAGTTCGCCCAGGAGAAGATGACCGAGCTAGGGGTGCCACAGTGACCATCCACGACTGGGACATCCCCGGCAATCAGCGAGGAGCTTCATCAACTGGGCGAAGAGTTCGCCAGCCGTGACAGCAACAAAACCGAGTAAGGCGGTATAAGGAATCCTGATCGCCCTAACTAGCAACCCGCACAAGGAGTCAAACATGTCCGAACCCACTCGCAGCAAGCAGGACCTGGTGCTCGCCCCCGGCGAGTACGCCTATCTCCAGGACACCACGAAGGGTGCCGTGCGCGTCTACACTGGCCCCACAGTAGCCACCCCGTCCGCCCAGGACGTCCCGGTCATCTACGACGAGAAGACCAACAGCTTCAAGAGCGCCAACAGCCTCGCCGAAGCCATCTGCCACGAGCCACTGGCGAAGGAGGGTTCTTACCTGGCCCTGACCAACCCGGCCAAGAACGGCAGCCATCCCGATGAGAATAGCCGCACCTCCCCGGAGCTGGACACCGGGCGCCGCATCAACATCGAGGGCCCCATCATCTTCGCGCTCTGGCCGACCCAGTCGGCCCAGGTCATCGAGGGCCACAAGCTGCGCAGCAATCAGTACCTCCTGCTGGAGGTCTACAACGAGGACGAGGCCCGGAAGAACTGGCAGTCGACGGTCCAGAAGAACATCGACGGCTCGCAGGTGAAGGTGGGTGAGGCGCCCAAGGACCTCACCACCGGCAAGCTGCTCATCATCAAGGGCACCGAGGTCTCGTTCTATATCCCGCCCACCGGCATCCGCGTCCTACCCGAGGCCAACGGCAGCTACATCCGCGACGCCCTGACTCTGGAGCGGCTGGAGTACTGCATCCTGAAGGATGAGAGCGGACGCAAGCGCTACGAGCGAGGCCCGCAGGTGGTCTTCCCCGCGCCCACCGAGCAGTGGATCGAGAAGAAGGATAAGGACGGGATGGTGCGGAAGTTCCGGGCCATCGAGCTCAACCCCATTCAGGGTTTGCACCTCAAGTGCATCGCGCCCTTCGTGGACGAGCAGGGCGTCAGCCACCAGGCCGGCGAGGAGATGTTCATCACCGGCAAGGACACGGCCATCTACTTCCCGCGCGAGGAGATCGCGGAGGTGCGGTACGACGGCAAGAGCAAGCACTTCGCCTCGGCAGTGCCGAAGGGTGAGGCACGGTACGTGCTCGACCGGCTGACCGGCAAGATCACGAAGGTCGAGGGCCCGGCGATGCTGCAGCCCGACCCGCGCACGCAGGTGTTCGTGCGCCGGGTGCTGAACCTGCGCGAGTGCGAGCTGATGTACCCCGGCAACGATGAGGTCGCGCAGTACAACGCCGCGCTCCTGGAGCTCGCGAACCGGGCGCCCACCACCAGGGCCGGTGCCATTTCCGAGGGCGATGTCGAGCGTGGCAGCCGTGCGATGCTACGCGAGAGGAAGACTGGTGGCGTCATCCCGCAAGCCATGAACTACATGCTCTCGGCCAACTCGGCCAAGGAGATGAGCCTCATCGGCGACACCTCCGAAGTCTCCCGGGACGCGAACCTGATGTCGGGGGACGAGTTCAGTCGCGCTTCGACGTACACGGATCCCCGGACGGTCACCCTGAGCACCAAGTACCAAGGGGCGCCGCTGATCAACGTGTGGCCCGGCTACGCCGTCCAGGTCGTCAGCAAGGACGGTGCCCGGCGGGTCGAGGTCGGTCCCAAGGCCATCCTGCTGGAGTACGACGAGACGCTGGAGGCCCTCAGTCTCTCGACCGGCAAGCCGAAGACCTCCGACAAGCTGCTCCACACCGCCTACATGCGCGTCGAGAACAACGGAGTCTCGGACATCATCACGGCCGAGACCAGCGACCACGTGCAGGTGCAGATGAAGCTGAGCTACCGCGTCAACTTCGAGGGCGACTCCAACAAGTGGTTCGTGACGGAGAACTACGTCAAGTTCCTCTGCGACCACTGCCGGTCGGTGCTCAAGAACGCTGTGCGGCAGATCCCGATCGTGCAGTTCCACGCCAGTGCCGAGCAGATCATCCGCGACACCATTCTCGGCAAGAACCTGGATGGCAAGCGCGCCGGCATGGTCTTCTCCGAGAACGGCATGCGAGTCTATGACGTCGAGATTCTCGACGTGACGCTCGGCAACGAGAACATCAAGAAGCTCCTGGATGGCTACCAGCACGCCGTGGTCCGCGGCTCCATCGAGCTGCAGGAAGCGACGCGGGAGCTGGAAGCCCACAACAAGCTGGAGCTCATCAAGCAAGACCGGCTGAAGGCCGAGGCCCACACCAAGCAGGTGGCCAACGCACTGCAGCAGATCCTCATCACCTCCGAGGTCGAGGTCTTCCTCAAGAAGTCCGAGGCCCAGCGCACGCAGGAGATAGAGAACCGCAAGGTGACCGAGCTCCAGCAGGCCATGCACGACTTCGTCGCCCAGGCCGAGGTCAACCGGCGGAGGATCGACGCCGAGGCGGCCGACGAGATCGAGCAGTCCCAGAACTCGCGCAAGATCGAACTGCAGAAGGCCGAGGCTGAGGCGTTCGTCACTCGCATCACCGCGGGCATGCCGTTCGCCCAGGCAGTCACGCTGCTCGGCGACGAGATGCTGGCGGCCGAGGTCGCCAAGGCGATGTCGGTCCAGCACATGCTGGGCGGCAAGGACGCGGTGGACGTGCTCATCAAGGTGTTCGAGGGCACGCCGCTGAAGGCCTGGATGGAGCAGAAGTTCAGCAACTTCCTGGCCCCGAGCAACGGTGGCAGCAAGCCGGAGCTCCACAAGTAGTCGGGCACGGGAGTGGGGCTGGTGGCCGCCGGAGTGCAGCCGGTCGGGATCAGCCCCACTCCCCTCCTTAGTGGAGGCTCCACATGAAAACCATCCTGATCGATCTCGATGACACAGTAGTTGATCTCCGTGGGCCATGGGTGAATTGGCTGAACAACACCTTCGGGCTGTCCCTTGAGGGTGAGCAGCTCACCACCTACTGGATCGAGAAGTGCGTGCCATCCCACATCGGGGAGAAGGTCTACGGCTTCCTCAACCAGAAGCACATCTACCAGCGGCTACAGCCGCTGGATGGTGGGGTGGAGGCGCTCCAGTACCTCAGCGAGATCGGCTACGACGTCATGATTGCTACCGCCTACGTGCGCGATCCCGACTCCGCCGCCGACAAGATTCGCTGGGTCAAGCAGTGGCTGCCCTTCATCAAACGCAACAACGTCTTCCTGTGCCACCGCAAGGAGCTCATTCGGGCCGATTGCTTCATCGACGACAGCCCGGACAATCTCATCAAGTATCGTGAGGAGTGGTCTCTGCCAGGAGTGTGGCCGCTGGTCCTGACCATCGACTGGCCGTACAACCGCGGCCAGGAAGTGGACAAGGCGATCGACAAGCGCTTCGGCAGCTATGTCGATACCCGCTCTGCTTGGAAGGACATGCTCAACTACATCATGGAGAACCTACCACTCTCCATGGTGTTGGAGGAGCCTGCAGAAGGAAGAGACTGATGGGTTCACCGTACGACAAGAAGATTGTAGATCACTGGCTCAGCCGCGTCTCGAAGGAGTTCGCCATGCTCATCTGGCTGGCGGTCACCTCTAGAAAGGGGGCCGAGGCACAGGTCGTACATGCAGGGCTTCTTCACGAGTGGCAGACCATGAGCCCGTGGGAGCAGACCAACTGCCTCTACGGGCTCAAGGACAAGATCAACCAGCAGATGGACGACCTCATCCACATCTCCTCTGGGATAGCCCGTAGAGAAGACGAACTCACCTAGTTCGTGGGCTTTGGCCAGGTCCGCGAGCTCCCGCCTCTGGGGTGATATTCTGCCCCGTTTCCTTAGCCCTCTTTTCTACGGTGGGGACAATAACCGTAGTGGCCAAGCGCCTGATTGCAATTGTGGCAAAGCACCCTGAATCCGGCAGGGAAACCTTTAGCAGCCACCCATTCCACTACATGCCGGCGTTTAATCTCAAGCTGATGCTTGTGGCCTCCTCCATTAATGTGGTCAAGCGAAAGAAATTCGGGATGGTCCTCTCCACAACAGGCACACTTCCCGCCGTAATGTTCCAACACCATTAGTCTCTGGATCTGTCCGTGATTGTTGCGGTACTCCCTACCGCACAGTATGCAATAGCAAGTCTTGCCATCTTTGGTTTTGCAGGACTTACCGAATTCCACAAGGTCCTTGTACCGGCCGCACCTGGGGCATTTCTTAGTCATTTGGCCACTATAACAGGGTTTTCACGCATGCGCAATATTCTCAGTTACTGTGGATTCTCCTCATAAAGATGCTCAAGTCGGTGGTATAAGATCATCAACTAGAGCCCTCAGGAGGCTACCTTGAAGATCCTTGTCTACGAGAACCTCAAAGCCGATCCCGTCTACTGGGATGCCTCCATTCCCGAGAAGGAAGAGGCGGCCCTTAGATGCCTGTTCAAGCTGCTGGACGAATGGGAGTGTTACTCCGACATCCACGGCCATCATGCCGACCTATATCGGCAAGCCAGAAAGGGCAGATTCGAGGCCATCAAGCAATTACTCTATCTGCGGCGTGGCTACGTGTACGAGAACTACCGCTGGGGTGAAGTCATTGACCCCACTAGAAAAGAGGCAGCATGAGATTCAAGGACATCATCAAGATCGCCGATCAAGCATACGGCGATGGCATCGTCATGGACTGCTTCCGCGATTCCTCCCACAACCACGGCGATGGCCTGGCCGCCTTCATCGTCGAGGAGCTCCAGGAGACCTACGACCCCCGTGCTGGCACAGCGAAGCAGCTGAGTGAGGCGTGCAGGGTCATGGAGAGTGCCACCGAGCAGCTGAACCGAGTCTACGATGCCTTCGCCGACGAGACGCGCCATGGGTAGCATCAGCCGAGGACGCCGCACTGAGAGGTTCATCGAAGAGTTCGGAGAGCTGGCTCTGGCGGAATACGGCCTGCCACCGGGCACCTACAAGACGCAGGGCATCGGGCTCGACGACGTCTTCCAGGTGGCGCGAATCTACGTCGAGCTGGAGTTCCCTTCCGGCACCTACCCCATGATGATGGACAAGATCATCTTCGACCCCGAGCTAATGGACGAGGACCTCGTGGAGCAGATCTACGAGGACTACGAGTGCAGGGGCCTGACTCGTGAGCAGGCCATCGAGCGCCTCAAGAAGGCAGAGCTGATCGAACAGGACTACAAGGAGGAGGAAGATGGTCAAGAAGCCCAAGACACCAGTCAAGTTGTCCCCCACTGAAGACTACCGGGCAGTCATTCGCTACATCCACCTGCATACTGACGTCGATCGACTGGGACTTGGCTTCAGCACCGGTCTTCCCTTCGGCACCTGCTCACGCATCGTCTCGACACTGGTGAACGAGGGCTACCTGGCCAAGGTCGGCGCCCGCATGTGCTACGACCATAGCCTGGTCAACTTCGAGCTGTTCAAGATCGACACGCCGGACAAGGGGCACCATCTCAACTGGAACTACGGCAGCGCTCTTCGTGGGCGGGCCACCAGCTACGTGAAGTCGATCTACTGGTACCAGTTCATGAAGCGCTACGACCGGTTCCTCAAGACGGGCAAGGACCCAGGCAGGCGCTACCGTGTCTGAGGTCTTCTGCACCAGCTTCTGCAACTTCGGCCACGATCTCCAGACTGGTAGGCCCGTCGATCACGAGTGCTACATCCTGCCACCCAAGGCACTACAGGCCGAGCGAGCTGGCGACTACGAGCTGGCGCGGAATCTCATCGAGCTGAGGCGTGGACCCATCGTGCGTGGCCGCAAGAAGGAGATAGATCATGGCTGACTACTACACTCACTGCTCATTCGAGATCCCCAAGCTCCACAAGGCAGAGGAAGAGTGGTTGCGCGCTGAGATCAAGCGCCGCGAAGCAACCATGGACGAGAACGACTTCCCGCTCTTCGATGCGGAGTACTCCTTCGACGAGGCAGACAAGTCACTCTGGATCTACGACGGGGAGAGTGTGAATCTCGACAACCTCGTTCTCTTCCTCCAGGAGTTCATCAAGCAGTTCCGACCCAAGGCCATCTTCAGCTTCGAGTGGGCCAATGACTGCAGCAAGCCGCGGCTGGACGCCTACGGTGGTGGCGCCGTCGTGGTCACCGCTGACCGCATCTACTGGATCAATACCAGCACGTGGGTCTCGAAGACCATCAAGCAGATTGAGAAGCGGAGGCTAGCCAAGCAGATTGAGAAGCGGTAGGATCGAGTCTGGCCTCGGAACCGCACCTCCGTCCGAACCCCCCCCACGGGCGGTCCAGAGCGCGGTTCCGAGGCCTTTCTCGACGGGATGTCGATTTCTGCTTGACAAGTGTCTGGAGCAGGCTCATAGGTGGAGAAGAGGGTCATCTTCAATGTTCAAAGCCGCCATGACGCAGACATCATCCAGCCCGGCCATTCGGTCGTGGTTGGACGTGTGCGTCTTCGCGCGCCCAACCAAGCCCGAGGGCACCCTGTACGCCAATACCCTCGGGCACGAAAGGCCACCAGGCGGCTCCTAGACCGAAACAGAGAACAGGTTCTGGAGCCGCCCGAAGGTAACTTCTGGCGGCTTTTGTTTTGCAGGGGGTGCACATGGGGTCGAAGTGGAAACATCGACTCAGCAGTATCGATCAAGACAAGGGCGTAGGGACTTGTGCCGAATGTGGCCCGAATACCCCTCTCCGCTTCCGCAAGACTAGGAAGCGGTGGGTGTGCCGAAATCAGAACCCGAACAAGGGGCACTGGAGTCCAAACCACACAGCCGAAAGGGAGTGGAGAGAAGCGAGGGAAAAGAGAATAGAAGAGCAACGCGGGCTCTGTGCCATCTGTGGGGCTGGAGGAGAATTGGTCCTGGACCACGATCACCACAGCGGAGAAAAACGTGGGGCGTTGTGTAGGAGTTGCAACAGCGGGATAGGACTCCTTCGAGACGATCCAGAATTGCTCAGGAAAGCGGTCGAGTATCTCGAAGATCATAGACGAAGACATGCGGTGTGAACAACGTTTTCGTATCTGACACGCACGTGTAGGCCCGTAGGGCTCGGGGACCGGCCGTAACCCGGTTGGACATAGCGCCCAGGTTGGTTCGACTCCAGCCACGTGCACCATGAAGGCACGACTCAAACGCGGGGCTTATGACTTGTACATGAGCCTCCGTGACGCAACTGGCAGCGTAGCGGGCTTTTACCCCGAAAGTTGCAGGTTCGACTCCTGCCGGAGGCACTGAAGATCATACGCGCCTAGCTCGACCGGCAGAGCACCTGACTCTTACTTGACAGAGGTGAGTAAGAGATGCTACTGACGGTGTATGAGCAACAGCAGAGAAGTGAACGCTAGGTACTACCAGAAGAACCGGGACAAGGCAGCGCAGCGGCTGCTAGAGCAACGAAGGCAGATCAAGGAGTTCATAGAGGAGAGAAAGACGTTCTGCACATGTGGCGAGAGGCACAAGGCCGCCCTTGTCTTTCACCACACAGATCCCAACAACAAGTCGTTTGAGTTGGGGAGTGCGTCTAGGATGGGATGGTCTCTTGCGCGGCTAGAAGAAGAGATCAAGAAGTGCGAAGTGATGTGCCTCAACTGTCACGCGAAACTACACTGGCGTCAGAGACGTAGAGGGTCCAAAGCTTAGCAGGAGAAGCACCCGGCTCTTACCCGGGAGAACAGAGTTCGAATCTCTGTGGACCCACGGCGCGTACTAGATGATCGGGGTTGGCTCAACTGGCTAGAGCGTCCGGCTCTGACCCGGAAGATTGGGAGTTCAAGTCTCTCACCCCGAACTGCGCAACGCTCTGTGACAAACGAATAGCGATACGTGGTCACGAAGCCCGGCGTCTTGCCGGGCACAACCACCCCTAGTTAAGCGGTTCTAACGGCTGCCCTATAAGCGGTTGACGGTGGGTTCGACTCCCCCGGGGTGGACTGAGGCTCCGGTAGCTCAGAGGTAGAGCGTCTGGTTGAAGCCCAGAAGGTTGCGGTTCAACTCCGCACTGGAGCACCACGAAGTACATCGTTTCCTGATGTCGCGACTCACAGAAGCGGTGTACTTCACAATTGTGATCGGCCGTCGTCCAGTGGTAGGACACTCGGCTTTGACCCGAGTAGTCGCACGTTCGAATCGTGCCGGCCGAACCGAGGTGTAGCGCAGGGGTAGCGCACCTGGCCTGGGACCAGGGGGTCGCCGGTTCGATCCCGGCCACCTCGACCATGTGGGAGTAGCCTAATGGTTCAGGCAGCTGCCTGTTAAGCAGCCCGATGTGAGTTCAAATCTCGCCTCCCACTCTAACGCGACCCTAGCTCATCTTGGTTAGAGCATTCGCTTGATAAGCGAAGGGTGGCTGGTTCGAATCCAGCGGGTCGCACTGTGGTCGTGGTGTAGCGGTAGCACGGCAGGTTGTGGCCCTGTAGGTGTGGATTCGACTTCCACCGATCACCTACGCAGCATTACTTGATCTTGAGGTTATTGGGCGGAAGCTTGGTGGTGGCCTTGGCAGGAATCACTGTGATGATCGGTCCGGCCTTGACTGTCACCTTGGCCGCAGCAGGAGCTTTGGCTGGCGGCATGACCTTCAGTACCGGCACGGAGGCAGGAGCTGGCGCAGCAGGGGTCTCCACTTTGGCCGGAGCAGAAGTCGGAGCAGCCGGGGCCACTGGCTTGCTGCACGCCACGAAGAGCATCGCAACCAGACATAGTAGGTACTTGATCATTGTCCTTCTCCTCATCGGCAAGATGCCGACATTTGGGAGAGCATAACACGGGTCGATCGTCCAATGGGAGGACGGCGGTTCCGCAAGCCGCAAATCGGAGTTCGACTCTCCGTCGATCCACGACGGGTCCGTAGCTCAGCTGGGAGAGCGCCTGAATGGCATTCAGGAGGCTGTCGGTTCGACTCCGATCGGATCCACTAGGGAAGAGACGCGGGTTCGAATCCCGCCGGGCGCTAGCCGCAGGGCAACACTCTGCGTGGGCGAACGTGGTGCAGCGGCGGCACGCTTCCCGTAATGGAGAGTACCAGGGAATGGTCCCTAACACGCTTCGAAGGCGTGGGCTGGTGAAAGCCAGGCAGTTCGATTCCGCTACTCTCCGCTGAACGGTCAGGTCGCTAACTAGTACGTCACCGTCCTACGATGTTAGCCACCCAGTCTCCAGTTCGTTGACGGCGCCACTGGAGCGACCGTTCTATTTCACGGCCAACCGGAAGGCCACTAGACGCCAGAAGATCAGTGGATAGGGCCCCTCACCTGATCTGCAGTACTGGTCCCTGCCTAGGGCGGGGCGCAAGGTCTCCGGGTCTGCCCTATGATGCGCTGGGAGCGCAGCTCGCCTGTCTAGCGAGTGAAGAGGGTTCGAGTCCCTCATAGGGCGCTGCCCAGACCCCTGCCTCGATTAGTGGGGGCTGGTTCGTGGTAGAATGTCCAACCTACTCCGGCTCAATGCCCATGGAGGTGAGATCGTGACCTGGCCCCATAGAGGCTGATCACGAGCGACGACTGTGATGCTGCAGGTGGCTGGTGATCGCGAAGTAGCCCAGGCGTTCTGGGAGTAGTGAGATCCAGATCAACAGGCAGCCAAACAACCACGTCAATCAGACATCGAGTTAAGACGACTAAGGATCAACTGGCGCAGTACCGAGGGACGTAGCTCAATGGTAGAGCACCAGCTAGGGTGCTGGAGAGTGTGGCTTCAAGACCCACCGTCTCAAGGCTAGCGGAGTTCTTCCCGGCTCTCCCAAACAAAGCCGGGAAACAATGGAGCGGCCGTCAGGCATTGGTGCCCTGTACCGGTTTGCTAAACCGGAGGCCTCATGAGGGTCTGGAGGTTCGATTCCTCTCCGCTCCGCGATGGCGTACAAGAACCGTGAAGATCAGCTGCTGAGCAACCCCCATTTCTTGCGGCCATTGCCTAGTGGTAAGGCGCCACCTTGCCAAGGTGGAGATCGTGAGTTCAACTCTCACTGGCCGCTCCATGGAAGATGCGTGCGAGGTGCACAGCTCGCTTGGAAGGCGAGTACGGCCGCAAGGCTAGCCGAGTTCGACTCTCGGATCTTCCGCCGGGAAGAAGGGGTCCGTACTCATTGACAGGGGTACTGACCATGAACGAGCAACGACTTGAGCTGCAGCGTCTGGTAGAGAAGGAAGAGGAGCTGAAGTGTCTGGTGGAGAAGCTGAACGCCCACTTCCGGCATACCGAGGAGGCTCTAGGTGAGTTCTCGTGTGCCACGGCCCGCATCACGATGAAGGGGGCTACAGAAGAGGCCAACGACCCAGAATCGGAAGGCCCACCAGTCGAGATCGCCTACAGCCTGGCCTACCGGAAGGAGAAGGGAGGCTACCAGCTGGTGGTGATCGAGGATGTGGACGGTGAGGAAAACTGCGTCCTCCCCGTGAGCTCGGCTCCTCTACGACAGCGAATCGAAGCAGCACAGATTCTGCCACGGCTGATACGGAACTTGACAGTCCGTACTGAGTCATTGGCGGAAGAGATCAAGAAGATCGTGCAGTAAACGACAACCCGACCCCTTCTTCCCATTCTGTCTTTCTGTCACGCGGGTGCTGCCGGACTGGTACCGGTGCCAGCCTTCCAAGCTGGAGATTGCGGGTTCAAATCCCGTCACCCGCTCTGGTAGACTCGTCCTATGTGGTACTGGATAGTCCTAGGCGTAGTTGGTGCTCCTCTGACTCTCGTGCTTCACGAGCTGACGCACGTCTTAGTTGCACGAGCCTACGGTGTGGGGATCAAGGCCTTCCGCCCTTGGCCTCACGTCGCTTCAAGTGGCTTCGTGTGGGGTAGCGTAAGCTACAGTCAATCCCTCACAGCCGTGCAGAGAAGAACATCGGCTCTAGCCCCACTGATCAAGTCCATTGTTCTACTGCTAGCTTGGGCCCTTCTGGGAGCGCTTTGGTCTCCCCTCTGGCTACTGGTGGCGTGGGAAGCAAGTGACCTGATCAACTGGCTGCAGGGTTACCTACGCATGAGCCACAACGATGGGGGCACGTACCGGAGCCTGACAGCAATCGGGGTGTAGCGCAGGGGTAGCGCGCACGGTTCGGGACCGTGAGGTCGCTGGTTCAATTCCAGTCACCCCGACCAAGCGATCGTGGGGAAATCTTGGTAGACCCGCCAGGTTGAGGGCCTGGTCCGGCGAAAGCTGGGTGCCGGTTCGACTCCGGCCGATCGCACCAACGCCATCATGGGGAAATCAGGTAGACCCGCAGCGCTCAGAACGCTGTGCTCGAAAGGGCGTCCCGGTTCGAATCCGGGTGATGGCACCATTGGGTGGTAGCGCAATCGGAAAAGCGCCTCTAGTCCATCAGAGGAGATGGTGGTTCGACTCCATCCCACCCAGCTGGGGACGTGGTGTAATCGTGCACGCAATCCCTTAGGAACGAGGAGCGGACTAACGGGCCGCCGTCCCTACCAACGCTGGTGAAGCTCAACAGGCAGAGCGCCGGTTTCGTAAACCGGAGGCAGTGGGTTCGACTCCCACCTCCAGCTCCACTTGACGCAGATCGATCAAGGTGATAGTAGTTGCCGCCATAGCTCACCTGGCAGAGCATCCGCCTTGTAAGCGGAAGGTACCGAGTTCGAGTCTCGGGGGCGGCTCAACATGAGGGAGACAATGGGCACCAACATCAGAGTAGTGATCCAAGAGAACGAGGGGGAGGGCAGTGCCGTCTGCCTCTGCGGCCGGGACTTCCAGTGGAGTGTCCCGCGCAACAACAACATCCTCTACAAGGCGAACGACAAGAGGGAAGTCGATACCGTCATCTGCTGCCCCCGCTGCTTCTCCACCATCAAGAAGTAGATCAATGGCCCCATCTGCTAACGGTAGGCAAACGGGTTCTCAACCCGTAAACGAGGGGTTCAACTCCCCCTGGGGTCACCTTTCACTCTTGCGGAGCAGTTCGATACACACTATCATGACTGCATGAAGACCAAGGTATGCCCCAAATGCGGTCATGAAAGAGATGTAGAGGACTTCGCCTGGCGCTACAAGTCCAAGGGCAGACGTCAGAGCTGGTGTAAGCCGTGCCACCGAGAGATTGACTCTGACAGCTACTACAATCGAGGACGAGACAAACAAGTGCGGGCAAGAACTAAGAGAGTCCGCGCCGAGGCAAAGGACGTCATCGATAGCTACAAGATGAGCATTGGTTGCCAGTCATGTGGCTACAATGAGCACGCAGCTGCGCTAGATCTACATCACGTCGGCGGCACCAAGACGGACAACATCGCCACTATGATCACTAGATGCTTCAACATAGATCGCATCTGGGAGGAAGTGGGCAAGTGTGAGGTGCTCTGTGCGAACTGCCACAGGGTCCACCACTCGCTCCCGTAGACTACTGGCTAGGTCAGTGGCCTTTCAAGCCGCAGGAGCGGGATCGATACCCGCCGGGAGCACCCGAGGTTAGTTCAACGGAGGAACGCCGGTCCTACAAACCGGATGCCGGGGGTTCAACTCCCTCACCTCGGACCATGGGTGCGTAGCTCACTTGGGAGAGCGCGGGCTTTGCAAGCCTGAGGCAGAGGGTTCGAATCCCTTCGCATCCACTGATCATGCCGGAGTAGCACAAAGGTGGTGCGCGTCCTTGGTAAGGACGAGGGTGGTGGTTCAAGTCCACTCTCCGGCTCCAAATGTGTGCTAGTCTTCAGAGACATGAGGACAGCCACCTGCAAGAACTGTGGTCCACTTCCAGTGAAGCAGTTCTACCGCCACTCTAGACGCGGCTACCAAAGTCTCTGCATCACCTGCAAAGCTGCCTACAACCGAGAGCACTACAAGAAGGACAGGACCAAGTACCTTGCTCGGGCTAAGGTCAGCAACCAGAAGCGCAGGGAGGAGATCGCACAGCAGCTGACACAGTACCTTTTCAAGCACTCATGTAGTTGTGGCGAAGCTGATCCAGTGGTGCTGGAGTTTCACCACCGAGACCCAAGTCAAAAGGAAGCAGGCATCAACCAACTCATGTACCAGCGAGGTCTCAGTTGGGGGACGGTGATTAAGGAGATCAAGAAGTGCAGAGTTCTCTGCGCCAACTGCCATCGCCGGTTGCACGCAAGACTAGGAAAATGGAAGAAGGGGAGACGCTCTGGGTAAGCGCACTGGACTCCAAACCCGGTTGGCTGCTGAGTTCGATTCCTGCCAGGCCCGCTGGGTCGCAAGACCCGCAACCGTCCAGGCTCAGGGCGGTGCAAGATGATGCCCTCTCGGAGCCGGGCTGGGTTCGATCCCCAGGTCCCCCGCCATGCTACCGTAGCCAAGAGGCGAGGCACTCGGCTGCAACCCGAGCCACACAGGTTCGAATCCTGTCGGTAGCTCCAGGAGGACACCATGAAGCTGAGGCAGGCGAAGAAGGTGCTGACGCGGCTGCACGGTCCTCTGGGCCGTCTACCAGTCAGATGGCCGATGCGGATGTACAGCCAGTACAAGCAGTCCGCCTACGCTGCCGCAGCGATCAGGTGGAACAGGCACATCAATCGCAACGCTGCTGTGACTGAGAGGTGATCGTGCACCACAAGCGCAAGCGTCCCAAGAATCGGAGAGCTGGCTGCCTACTGTGCAAGCCCTACAAGGCCAACGGTGCCAAAGACAAGGACCCTCCGAACGAGAAGCGCAAGCTGCAAGAGCCCTGCGGTGCGGACGCCATCAGCGCCTTCTAAGCGCAGAGTGCGGGGTTCAACTCCTCGGCAGGGCACCTAGCACATCGCCTCACCGAATATCGTCACCCCTCGGCCCTGTCGCCCAATTGGATGGAGGTACCTTGCCATACAAGGACCAAGAACTGCAGCGTGCATACAATCGAGAATGGATCAAAGCAAGACGCGAGAACTGGTTTGTAGGGCAGAAATGCGCTCGCTGCGGCTCAGTTGAACAGCTGGAAGTCCACCACGTGGACCGCTCAACAAAGGTCACACATAGGATCTGGTCCTGGAGTGAAGCGCGGCGGCGTCAGGAACTAGCAAAGTGCGAAGTCCTCTGCTCGGAGTGTCACAAGAAAGAATCGGGCGCCCAGCGCGAGCCATCACACGGCACCAAATCACGCTACTCGAACTACGGATGCCGGTGTGCCGGCTGCAAAGCCGCTAAACGGGCATTTGACGCACGCTACAAGTCCTAGTGGTGAAAGCGGAGATCATGGAGGTCTCCTAAACCTCCGTTCCCAGTTCGAGTCTGGGCTAGGACACCACACCGTCGCTGCAGCTCGATTGGATCGAGCACTCGGCTCCGACCCGAGCGGCTGCCAGTTCGAATCTGGCCAGCGACACCATCTGCCCGTGGTCCAATTGGAGAAGACTCTCGGCTACGAACCGAGCAAGTGGGGGTTCGAATCCCTCCGGGCAGGCCAACGCCAGCGTGGCGAAACGGCAGACGCACTCGGCTTAGGACCGAGCGGGCGAAAGCTCATGGAGGTTCGATTCCTCTCGCTGGCACCAAATCGTAATAGCTAGTGTGGCTTGACGCTACTGCTGTGAATTGCTAGCCTGGTTGAATGCTTAGAGGACCCTATAAGGGGAAGCAGGAGCAGTACAAGGAAGCCATTCAGCTACGGAAGTTGGGACACGGTTTCCGATCAATAGCCCACCACACTGGAGTCCACTGGAGGACCATAAAGGGGTGGATCGGCCACATCCCAGTTGATCCAGAAGTGGCGAAGCGTCATGGACAGAAGCTGTGCCGGAAAGAACTGTCACAACTAAAGCACAAGGCAGCGATCAAGCGCAGGCTCATAGAAGAACGCGGACACCAGTGTGAAGGGTGCCGCAGAACAAAGTGGTCAGGAGAGGCGATACCACTGGAGATTCATCATTGCGATGGGGACAAGCACAACCAGGCAGTAAAGAACCTGAGGCTACTCTGTCCCAACTGTCACGCATTCACACCTACGTACAGAGGAAAGAATGTAGGCCGACGTGCCGGAACTGGCTAACGGGCCTCCCTTAAAGCGAGGTGATCGAAAGGTCATTGGGCGTTCGAGTCGCCCCGTCGGCACTAGCTGGTCAGTGAGGGTTCGAATCCCTCCGCGCGCACCGGCCTTCGATGAAGGTCCACAAGACGAACAGGGCAAGGCCGAAGAGCTCACCCCAGGTAGGCTTGAAGTTGATCGTGCTGTGCAGTTGCATGACCGAATCGTAGCACGGCTGATGTAAGGTGGTGGTCACCTTGGCGCTCTCATAAGGCGCATGACTCAGTTCGACTCTGAGATCAGCCACTAGCGGGGAATGCCAACAGAGGCGGCCGGCCTCATAAGCCGGTGACGATCAGGAGGCGCACATCCTCCCCCCGCTCCCAACCGAGTGTGGCGCAGCCTGGTAGCGCACGCTTGACAGCTAAACTGTGCTACTGTACGCTGCACCCATGGCCAGGAAAATAGGGAAGGTTGTGTCTTCAGTAGAGCTGGAAAAGTTGATCAAGCAGGATTACACCATTAAGCAGATGTCAGCGTGTCTGCGGATCGGTCCTACTGCCGTGCGCTACTGGTTGAAGAAGCATGATCTCAGAACTCGGCGTGGTCCTGCAGGTAAACACCCCAAGGACCTGTCCTTGCCCCGCAAGTGCCCGTGTGGTGAGCGTAACCCACAACAGTTCTATGGGAACAAACGAAAGCTCTGCGTAGCCTGCCACAACAAAGACAGGTATCGAAGGGCCGAAGAGATCAAGCAAAGAGTAGTGGACGTCCTAGGAGGCAGCTGCAAGGTCTGCGGCTACAAGAAGTGTCTTGCTGCGCTACACATACACCACCGAGATCCCAGAAAAAAGGACGTGGCCTTTCGTGGCTTCAAGTACTGGGGCTGGGAGCGGGTCAAAAAAGAGATTCGGGGCTGCATCTTGCTCTGCGCTAACCACCACGCAGAAGCACACAACGATCAAGGATAACTGGGTGTACGTCAGTGGTAGACGGCACGGTCGGGGTACAGGGGGCCGCCGGTTCAAATCCGGCCACTCGGACCATCTGCCCAGGTGGGGAAATTGGTAGACCCGCAGAGCTCAAACCTCTGTGCGAAAGCATGCCGGTTCGAGTCCGGCCCTGGGCACTCACGCACCAACACGTGACCACATCAGCTATTCTAGCTGGAGACACCCATGACCTGGTGGAGTTGACCATGCAACGGACCCTCGTACTGGACAGCAGTTACCTCCCGGTGAACGTCGTCAGCTGGCAAAGAGCCATGGGCTACATCGCTCGTGAGCGGGCCTCCGTCCTCGAAGAGTACGGCACGCCCGTGCATGAGGGCATCCAGATGCCAGCGGTCGTGCGCCTGAACAACTCGGTGCATCGCAGCAAGCAGCGGGTGAAGTTCAGCCGGGCCAATGTGTTGGCCCGGGACCACGGCAGGTGTCAGTACTGTGGGACTCGTCTGCCATCAGGAGAGCTCACCTACGATCACGTCGTCCCCCGGGCGCAGGGCGGCAAGACCGTGTGGGAGAACATCGTCATGAGCTGCGTGCCCTGCAACGCGGCCAAGGCCAACCGTACGCCGGTACAGGCCGACATGCGGCTGATCCGGGAACCAGTGAGACCGAGCTGGATACCGGCCTATAATCCTAGATTGAGACTACACGACGTCCCACCTGAGTGGGCTGATTACTGGACGGTGGAACTTGAGCCGTGATGGCGTAAGCCATGACAGTTGTGGCAGCGCACTTCGACCCCCACGGCGGCATCGCCTACGACCAGCGCATTATGAGCTTCAAAGCCATGGACCGCGTGTCGATCCTGACGCTCACCGGCCGCATCCTCGTCCCCTTCGTCGGGGGCGCCTACCACCGGGCACGCCTGGAAGGTGTCCGTGGTCAGGCTGACCTCGTTCTTCGCAAGGGGAAATGGTACTTGTACGTGACCGTCGAGGTGCCCGACGGCGCTCCGGTCGATCCCGAAGGCTGGCTCGGCGTGGACCTCGGCATCCGCAACCTCGCCACGGACTCCGACGGCGAGTGTCACAGCGGGTCGGGAGTCGAAACCGTGCGCCAGCGCATGTTGCGGCTCCGCGGTGCTCTCCAGGCCGTCGGCACCAAGTCCGCCAAGCGACACCTGAAGCGTCTCTCGGGCCACGAGGCCCGCTTCCGTTCCGATGTGAACCACACCATCTCGAAGCGAATCGTTCAGAAGGCCAAAGACACCGCACGCGGCGTCGCCCTTGAGGACTTGAAGGGCATCCGCGAGCGGACAACGGTTCAGCACGGCCAGCGAGCGATGCACGGCGGATGGGCGTTCTTCCAGCTTCGCGCGTTCCTGGAGTACAAGGGCAGGCTCGTCGGGGTGCCGGTGGTCGCGGTCGATCCGCGCAACACCTCGCGTGAGTGCCCCGAGTGCCATCTCGTCGACAAGCGCAACCGCCGCACGCAGGCTGAGTTCTGTTGCGTAGCCTGCGGGTTCGTCGCGCACGCCGACTGGGTAGGAGCGCGCAACATCGCAGCACGGGCTGCCGTCATGCGGCCCATCGTAGCGGGTATTGGGCGTGAAACGCATTCGTGCGAGTCCTCGCTCAGCCTAGCTGCAAGCCCCTCCCTTTAGGGAGGGGTTCATGACAACGGCCAGTACTTCGAGTACAAGCCGGCTATCCTGCCACTCGACCCGGCACCAGCAGTCCCCGACCCGACCACGCCACCGGCCAGCAGCACGCCCTACGACGGCACGCCCACGGTCTGATTCCACTTGACGGACGTCCTAGATCGCGGGTATAAGTAGATCACTGGGCCATGAGTACTATGTTCTCTTCCGCTCGGCCGGGCGGTGAGGAAAGTGGCCTTAGCTACGCCTGCGGATGGATGAGAGAACCGGTGGAGTTGATCGCCCATGCGCCACCGCAGGCAAATTCACTTTGATGAGCTGGCCGCTAGCTGGGCGGCCCAACCCCAGATTGACACCGACTTCACCTGGGGCAAAGGTGTAGATTCCTGGCGGTGCAGGAGTCCAAACATCCCCAGCTACTACTTTCTGGGCTGGTCGACGTGGATAGACACGTTGCGGCTGAGGCGCCAGGGGAACCTGCGTAACCTGGAACAAAAGAGATCGAGCAGGAGCCAACAAGAACCTCACGATGATGGGCCAAGACCGCGCCTCCTTGATTTGGGCGAGATGCTCCCTGGAGGATGTAGTCGTGAGCACCGGGGCAGTTCCGGTGGCCAGCCCAACCTACAACAGGGTCCGCCCGTTGACCCTCCCTTCGGGGAAAGCTGGCACAGCCGGTAGCGGGCGCAAGGGCTGGAAATGGTTTCGACTGGGGAGACAGAGAGGCGAGTGCGTGCAGGGGTTGATCGGATGGCCCCTTCAACAATCCGATCAAACTGAAAAGCGAACGACAACATCGTCCGCCAGCCGCTCCGCGCCGTAGCGTAAGCTGGGGTGGGAGTAGCGGGGAAGCCCTCAGAGCTCCCGGCAACAGAAAGAGGGATGGTGGAGGTGCCGCAAGGCGCCCTGCAGTACCGGGGATGACGGCCGTACCGGACCAACACGCCGTCGCGCTCTCGTAAGGGAGCTACGCACGTAGTACTCGCCTCAAAGCTCCGCAGGACTCGGGTTCGATTCCCGACCAGTCCACTACAGGAGGTACGATGCGCTCCAGAGGAGACGGGTGGATCATCAAGGCTTTTGATCTGGGGTACAGGGTCTCCGAGGACGGCCAAGTGATCTCCCCCTATCGTTCCGAGCCACGCAAGCTGACCACCGACAGTGACGGATATCTTCGATTCACTATTCGGTAACGCCACCCAGGACAACCGAGGGCTGACAATCCCGGTCGGCCGCCCTATTTGAAGAGGGTCATAGAGCAGAACGAGCCCCTGTGGCGGAGACTCTCCCGCTCGGTGATCACAGGGGCCCTTCTCCCACCAGATATCACCTGAGGTACCACATGAGACAGCTCGAATCGAGAGACCGCCTAGACGCAGTCTCCCGGGTGACTGCCCTCTTGCAGGAGGCTCTTGACCTACTGGAACATTCTGGCGTACGGAACAAGCGGCTGCTGAATGGACTACGAATCTTGCGGCATGAAAGTGCCCAACAGGAACGGGAGTTCATGTACGCTGAGACCAGAGAACATGAGAGGAGATGTGAATGCCGACGCTCAATCAGTTGATCAAGTACGGACGAAAGCGGCAAAGGAAGAAGAGCAAGGCTCCGGCGCTGCAGGGTTGCCCGCAGCGGCGGGGAGTGGTTCTTCGCGCCTACACGGTGAAGCCGAAGAAACCCAACTCGGCTCTACGCAAGGCTTGCACGGTGCGACTCAGCAACGGCTTGAACGTGATCGCCTACATCCCTGGAATCGGCCACAACATCCAGGAGCACAGTCAGGTGATGATCCGTGGTGGCCGCGTGAAGGATCTGCCGGGGGTCAAGTATCACGTCATCCGGGGAGCCCTCGACTGCATCGGGGACACCATCCGCAGTAGCAGCGCCGGAAACGAGCTCCCTCGCAACAAGAGCCGAAGCCGCTACGGCGTGAAGAAGACGAAGAAGACTGCGTAGAATCAGCGTCACCTGCCACGTGGACACCGTTCGTGCGGCCTGGTACCGGAGTCAGGCCGGGTGACTCTTTCTTCAGAACGCGACGCAATTCCGACCCCCGAAGTCCTGCAGCACCTCGCTCAACTCCTCTAGTACAATGCCACTAGGAGTCCCGCCATGCGTGGACCGTTCGAACACTCCAGGTACGTCGTTCCTTTCCGACGTCTGGAGTGTGCCCGCTATGGGGAATGCCTCAGTCGAGCGGTCACCGAGCGGTGGAAGTCGTGGCACTGCCAGGGCTGCGAGGTGACTGAGGAGCTGACCCCTGATCAGAAGAAAGCGGAGATGTACGGCCTCCTGGAACTACTAGGAGCCGCTCACGACTACAAGGATGTCACTGAACTCTGGGCACCAGAGCCAGGCGATCCCAAGGAGGATGACGATGGCGTGCCAGCGGTGCGGAAGCGATCGCGTACTCGACGTCAACGCGAAGTGTAGCGACCTCTTCGACGCGACCAGCCACAACTCTGAATTCAGCGGCTACGTGCCGGCTGAACTCGGCATCGGCAAGGGCGACTACGTCAGGTTCTCCTACTGCCTGGCGTGTGGCCAGATCCAAGGCAAGTTCCCCATCCCGGAGGCCGTGGTCGAGGAGAACGAGGAGTGGGTCCACTGCACGGAAGACACATGATCTGGCGCCTACTGTGCCGCCTCTACCGCCCCAAGATTCACACCAGTTGTCAGAAGCGTGAGACCGAGATCCGGAGCACCCTCTCGACGAGGTCGCCACCGTTGCTAGGGGCACCTGACTCTTGCCTCGACTCTTGCCTCGACTCTTGCCTCGACTCTTGCCTCGACTCTTGCCTCCCAGGATGGAGACCGTCCGGTTTCACGGGTTCCAACGCCGGCAGCGGCAAACGAGGATATAAGCCATGAACTGTGGCACCGTCATTGATTTCCGGCACCCTGTGCGCTCTGAGAAGCGCCACGAATTTCAACTACTGTGGCGTCTCGTGTACATCTACCGCTGCCCAACGTGTGGCAAAGAGCGACACATCTACGCCGACACGGTGCCTGATGTGGGCGGCATCGTGTGTGGTGGCTAGTGGTACTACGTGACCGAGAAGATCGAGCGGCAAGAGAAGCGGCTTCATCAACTCATCGCAAGGCGGCCGCTCTGAGGTAGAATGGAGGTGTGCGCATGTTCAAGTGGCTGAGGAAGCTCCTGCGTAAATGGTGGGGACCGTGGGACAAGCCGACGCCCCGCCCCGAACTCTACATCGTCCCCAAGCAGGACTACGCAGTGAACCAGCATCAGCTCGATCGGATTGAGAAGGGACTCCGAGACGGCGAGAGGCCAAGAGGTGCCGCATGATGAAGCGTGGCTTCTGCGACAGCCACTGCCCCCGCGTTCATCTGCGGAAGCCCTAGCTTCTCCTGCGCCTTCTTGCAGGGAGCATCCTTCAGACACTCGTACTTCCCTTCCACCTTCCGCAGCTGTCCGATCGGCAGCAGGCGGCCGCAGTTACGACAATGCTCGCGCATGTTCTCCTACGTAGGTTTGATGATGCGTGGGTACCATTGACGACAGTCGATGCTGAGGCAGGTTTTGATCTGGCCGTTCTCTTCCGTCACCAGGTAATCGAAGTAGATGCCAACGGAGATCTTCTCACGGTCCTCTGGGCTAAGGGAAGAGAGATCGAGCTTCGCTTCCCGATTGTCTCCGTGAACGTAGTCGTGTACCTTGACCAACGCGTGGTCGCCGTGGATGACCTCCACCCATCCCGTCCAATGGGTGATGGTCCGGGTCAGAATCGGTACCACTGCTAGATGATAGCCCCCCACGAAGCGACGACACAAGGAGGCGTAGATGGAGAGCGCATCGAGCAACAAGCTCGCCGAAGTTGCCGCCAAGATCCTCACGGAGGCGGCCACCAAGGAAGCCATCGAGAAGGCCAAGACTCCCGAGGACAAGGAGCGGGAACGGCGTGAGATGGAGCAGGCCCTGAAGAAGCTGGAGCAGGAGACGATCAAGAAACACCGCGAGTTCTGTGCCCGAATGGTAGCCCTATTAGACCAGGACCAGCAGCTGCTCATGCCGGCGCTCGACACGGTGCCGGACGAGGCCTTCCTCAAGGGGCCGATCTACGCCATGGGCTCCATCATCCACCGGATGGAGGAGGTGGTCCACACCACTGCCAAGAGGGTGCGGCGGGAGATGGAGGTCGAGTGCGCCAAGGAGCTGGGTCGTGTGCTCGCGCCGCTCAACACCAAGCGGACGGCCTTCAACACCCAGAAGGAGCGGGAGATCGACGCCCTCCGCAAGGAGAAGCAGGCGAAGATCATGGAGGCCCAGACCCAGATCGCCATGGAGTACAACGAGAAGATCAAGCAAGTCGACGAGCGGACCCTGCCGGAGGAGATCACCGAGCTGACGAAGAAGCGCGACCAGTACGAGGCCAACTACCACAAGCAGCTGGCCGAGAACGAGGACGCGGAGCAGAAGCTGGTCGACTGCCTACAGGCGCTGCTCAAGACGGCTGAGAGCGAGCTGGCCGCCAACCGGAAGTAGCAACTGGATCGCCGGGGCTGGTTGCAGTCCTCCTGAGGACCGGCTCCGGCGGTCTTTTCTTAGCCCTCAGGAAGTTCGGGTGGCTCCGGGGTATAAGGAAGCTGTTTGCTCTTAACTAGATCAACTTTCAGTGACACGCACTGCGGCAACGATAGGCAGGGGGGCCAGAGTCCGGAGCCAGAACAAAGTAGCATCCGTTCTGGATGGAGCGGACGATGTGAATAGTAGGTACAGTGCGTGCTACACTTTTGAGAGCCACCCAGGCGCTTGGAGAGCATCGGTGCCTACCATAAACTCGAAGTGCGTCATCAAGGAAATGGTCAAGCGCGGTGGCCGATACCAGCATGGGCCACAGGCATTGGCCATCTTTGAGTACACCGCCGGCGTCACCGGACCTCGCCGCTGGTTCATCGCTTTCGACCCAACCGATCTGGCCGAACTACAGGCCGACCCCACCGCCCGCAATGTCCGGCAGCTTTGGTGTCGACCAGGAGGTACCATCCCATGCGCCCTGAGGTCAAGCGGAACATCAACTACTCCATGATCTCCCGCTGCGAAGACAACGCCAAGGACCACGCCCACGAGTACCGGCTCCTCTACCAGCGCAGCATCCTGACCTACCTCACGCTGCGGAACCTCGTCATCCTGCTAGTCGTCATCGCCGCCGCCGGCTTCGCCGCCTATGGCATTTACCAGCGCGCCATCCACCCCTGAACCAGAGGTACAACATGATCCTGCTGAACGAGAAGAACCTCCTCTCGTTGACGCGGAAGCTTGCCTCCAGGGAGATCGACTCCCCCTACCCACCGATGATCGTTGAGTACCGCCACTCGATCGTGGTCACAGATGGTGGCCTCCTGATTGAGTGGGTCAAGGACCGCATCGATCCACGGAACGAGGTCTACCAGAAGCTGCTCCAGGTGGGTCAGAAACAGTCCAAAGCCAATCCGCTACGTGAAGTGGCCCACTGGTCCGAGTTCGTGACTCCAAGCAACCAGTTCCACGAGGCAGAGGAGGTGGACCCGGAGGAAGGTGATCTGGCCGGCTGCATGGCCTACCTATGCGAAGGGCAGCGATTCCTCTACCGAGTCGGCTACGTCGAGGCCATGGAGTGGGCGCTCGAAGTACCGCCCCGCTTCAAGTGCAACCTGCCCGAGGCCAACGAGAACCTGGCGATTCTGTGCCCATTCAGTGGTAAGGTGCCTGCCGGGGCCATCGCCAACGAGATCATTCATCATGCGTAGAACCCACCTCCAGAAGGAACCAGAAGAAGACATCCGGTCACGGATCAACATCTGGCTGCCGACCCCCATGAAGCACTTTCTGGAGATCGAGGCCAAGAAGCAGAGCGAGGAACGAGGGAGACACATCAACATGAAGGACATCATCCGAGCCTTGATCACGGCGTACTGGGAGAAGCGGCTGGCCAACCTGCTGGTGAACCCCGATGACTAGGTGGCGGGGCAACGGGAAAACCCGAGTCATGAAGTTCAGTAGTGCGGTCGTCAAGCAGGCGCGACTAGGGATGGTCGGCTTCGAGGAGGGCGCCTGCTTCGACGTACCTCTGACTGCGCTACTGAAGCGGAAGGCACAAGGGCCTGACTGGGTGTTGAGCTGTAGCGAGGTCGGCGTCAGCTGGGTTACTGTCACTGGCAAGAACTGGGAGGAAGCCAGACAGAACGCCACCGCCAAGCTGCTCGATCGAGTACACGATCGCCTCCAGATGTACTACAATCTCTTCACTGAGCTCACCACATGACCTGCGCCTGCTGCGGTGGCGACCACGACACCTTCCGATGCCCGATGTTCGGCTCGACGCAGGAGTACCTGCGTCAGTTCGCACCTCAGGTCGGGGCCCCGCCGCAGCCCTTAGCCCGCAAACCTGAGCTCAGTCTATTCGAGGAGTTCTTCGGCCGGGAGCTGGGGCTGCTGCAGGATGTTCTCGATGACCCGGAGACCTACGATGCCGACGAACGGAACCTCGCCCTTCGGCTGCTCAGCGGGCACCGTCTTGATTCCCTGGGTGCAGATGATCGGGCCCGACTGGACGCAATCACCCGCGGTCTTGCAGGTGTCCGTGTCGGGCGGCGACACGAACGAGCCCGAGTTGCTCCGCCGACTCGGCCGGAACACGACCATGAGGAAGAGGAAGACGGGCCGACGGGCACGCCGGATGCAGCGTTGAACCGGGCCTTCCCCACCATGAACAACGACGACTCACCACGATAGGATTCCCTCCGGCGGGGCCGAGCCGCCGGAGGGAGGCGCGCTATCCGAGGAGTGGCTGAGACCCTTCCAGGAGGTACCCCGGAGGCGCTTAGGTGACGTTGTGGGCGTGAGAGCTCTGGCCGTGGTTGTGGTTGGGATCGGTGATGCCGTGAGTGTGCGCCGCCTCAGCACCCGCCGTGACTCCGGTGGTACCAGAGCTGATGCCGTGGGTGTGGGCTGCCTCGGCGCCGGTGGTCGCCCCGTGATTGTGGGAGGCCACCGTGTGCGCGTGGCTGTTCTGCACGTGCAGGTGGTTCGTCTTCACCACAGCCAGATACTCGTTGAGACCGTCAGGTGCGGTGGCCGGCGTGACGGCAGAGTAGGTGCCATCCCAGGTGCCCGCGTCGGCTACTCCGTCCACGGTCAGCATGCCCTTGACTGCCGTGGCGGGCGTGATGCCCAGCTTGTTGCCGGTACCGACCGTAGCGGCTACGGCGTTCGAGCCGACCGTCTCCTTGGCGATGCCGAGGGCGGCGATGGTCTTGAAGATCTTGACGCCGACGACTTGCGCGGGAAGGCCACCCGGCACGAGGAAGTCTTCGCTCACGACCACGTCGAACTGGTCCGTGCCCGTGACCGTGATCTTGCCCCCGTCCCACGTCGCGGCGAAGTCGACGGTCAGGTTGCGGGGGACATCGGGTTGAGCGTCGGCGTTGTAGGGGCTGCCGGCGTCGGTGGCCAGGATGGCAGCGTGGATGACGTCGACATCTGCGAGATCAGGAGCGCCTAGGTCCACCAGTTGTGCAGTGGCGGTACTCTGATTCACAGCAGTGATGCTGTCGGTGCCGGGGGTATCACCACTCACGGAGTGTGTGTGGGACGAGCCCGCTCCGGTTGCGGCACCGTGATCGTGGCCGCCGTCAGTGACACCGTGCGTGTGAGAGGAGCCTGCACCCGTGCCGGTGATGCCAGTGGAGGCGGTGGAGTTCGCCGCGGTGGTGCCGGCGATGGTCAGGAGATCGGTGCCGCCGGCGGTCTTGTGAGTGGCCGCATGCGCTCCTGGTGCGGGTCCAGGAATGACGAGTCCGGTGGTGAGGTACTCGGGGTCTCCGGTCCACTCCAGCGCGATCGAGACAGCTGTGACCTGGACCTGGATCGCGACGTAGTTGGCGCCCGTAAGGCCACCAGCCTTGCCGTGGGCTGGGTCGACCGTCAGGTCCGGACGGAGCTCCGAGGTGACGTCGTAGGCCGGGCCACGAGCAGGGGGAGATGTGCTGGCCGGCAGAGTTGGTGGTACCGGCTTGCCAGCCGCGAGGGCGAGAGCCGTTCCTGTCAGGTTGAATGCAAGTAGTGACATCGTCGCCCTCCTATCCTTGACGTTCGCTGACAAGTTGTGTCAGCCGTCTGTTCTCGTTTTCCAGTTGGCCAGTAGATCTCGTCTTTGGCATCTACGTGATGTTCCCCATCGCGTCTCTCCATGACGTACCATCACTCCAGTTGGGCGCGTTGTCATCGGTGTTGAAGATCATCGCACCCGCGGTGAACAGATTGGCAGCACCGCGAGTGGTGTTGCTGTACGAACGCAGCGGCATGCGCCGCATGATGGTGCTGAGCACCTCGTACAGGAAGTTGCCCCGCAGCGCCCGGCTGTGGACCAGGTTCTCTACTGGCTCTGGGATGAAGATGTACATGCGATCCTCCTAGACCGTTGCGCCGGAAGCCCCGGCTCCATAGGGCGAGTAGCCATAGCCGTAGGGGACCGGGCTCCAGCCACCGCCGTAGGCCATCGAGCCGCCTCCACCCTGCTCCAACTGCCGGGCCGCCCAGGGCACCGCCTTGGTGAGCCCATAGGCACTCGCGCCGAGGACCCCGAGGCCCAGGGCCTTGGCTTTCCAGTGCCCACCCTTCTTCTTGGCAGCCCCTGTGGCCGCTTCTCCGGCCCCTCCAGCCGCTTCTGCGGCCTGGGAGGCTGCCGGACCCTGGGCGACCTGTGCCGGGGCTCCTGGGGCCCGTTCCTTCGCCAGGGTCCGCTCAACCGCGGCGTCTTCCTTGGCCCGAGTCTTGGCCTCGGCCTTGGATGCCCTCTGGCCGGCTTCGTGTTCTGCCTTACGAAGATTCATCTGGCCCTTGGCCTCTGGGCCCATGGCGATCGTGGGCTTGCCCTTCAGCGCCCCCTCCTGGTACTGACCCTTGGTGGGGATGCCGGGGCCAGCCCCAGGTGGAGCTACCTGAGCTGGGGCTGCGTAGGGCTGGGCTGCCGGCGTGGGCTGCGGCGTGTAGGCAGGTGCCGGTGCTGCAGGTCCCGGCGCCACTCCCCCTTGCGGATAGGCCTGAGGAGCCTTGCCCATGGGTGATCCCAGCGTGGCATCTACTGGAGCTTTGGCCGCCATGCCACCGGCTGGAGTGTATGATCCCGGGGCCGAGCCCTTGGCCGCGTACTCCTCGGCGCGTGAGTAGCTGGCTATCGGATGCGACTTGTCGAGCGCCCGCAGCGCCTCGTACTCTTTGGGATCAGCACTGGGGTGCATCTTGGATGGCGTGGCCGGTGTTGGCTGCGCCGGCTTCCCACCCTTGCCGATGCCCATTGTGCTCTTGTCCGGCCCAACCTGAGCACCGGTCACTCCCGCCCCAGGTGGAGCTGTGGCACCAGCTGCAGGTCCATGCTGCAGTCGGCCCATCATCCGCCCGGGATCGGTGACCCCGAGTGGCTTGGCGGGAAGCTGACCAGGCAACGCCGTTGGTGTGGCACCAACCAGCTTGTTCACTGCCGTCTGGGCCCCAGTGACCTTGGGCGTCATGCTGCCCACTGGTGCCGGCGTCTTCATCATCCGTTGGGCGACATCACCCATGCTGGTGGGCGCCCTGATCGCCTGGCCCACCCCCATGGTCGGGGCAGTTCCTAGCAGATGACGGGCCGCAGTGGCCGAGCCGGTCAGCTTGGCCGCCATGGGCGCCTTGGTAGCCAACCGGCTCAGAATAGTGGCTGGTCCAGCCAGCTTCGCCATCAGCGCCCCGGCGTACTTGGCCAACTCGATCGATGAGTCAGTGGTGAGCAGACGCCCGGCTTGATCAGCCATGCGGAGCATGGCGATCTTGTCGAGTGCTTCTTCGGCTGCGGCTAGACGAGCCACGGATCAGCCTCCGACGCCGAGAGCTCCACCTGAGGTGCCGGTGATAAGGGTCAGGTCGCTGACGGCGACCGGGACCACCCGCTCGAACTGGATGGCGGCCGACTCCTGGATGATGACGCCCTGGGAGTCGGTGGCCCAGGTGTGGTTCGGCACGTAGGACCCTTCGAGGTACACCGAGCCGTAGGTCTTGAGGTTGCTGTCCCGGATGTACAGCATGAGACCGATCGGCTGGTTGAAGAGGTCCGAGGCCAGGTTCAGGTACAGGTTCTCGAACCCAGGCGGGATGATGACGTCGTGCGGGTTGGCCACGGTGTTGATCCCGACGTTCGGGAACACCGCGGGGACCTGCACCGGCGGGATCACATCCTCGTAGTAGGCGTACAGCATGCGCAGCAGGCTGGGCCCGTGGTAGAGGATGCGCGCGATCGCCAGTTGCCCCATGGTGCGGCCGCTGATGAAGTACGACCGCTCCGACCCACACTCGAAGATCCGGTTGAAGGTCCGGTTGTGGGACAGGTTGACGTTCTGGATGACGCCCACCGGCATGACGATCTGGTTGGCGCCAGCCCCGGAGGCCACCGCCTTCGAGAAGGCCTGCGGCCCACCCAGTCCCGACAGCCGCGGGGGACCCGCGCACAGGACCGTGAAGCCCGCGTTCAGGAACTGCCCGTCCTTCATGCCGGCTTGGACGAACTTTTCATAAGGCGACCATTCACTGAAGCTAGCCACGAGAGCCTCCTTTGTCAAGGCTAAAGAGGGCAAAGCCCTCCAAGCCTACCGTCCGTGATGCTCGACTACGAGCCGGCACCAGTGAACGAATTCATTGATGGGGAACTCGTTCTTCATCCTATTCACGTACGTCCCACACAGAACCACGTTGTCCAGCGTGTAGCCTTTTGCGCTGTCAACTCTATCTATGCTTACGCTCTCTGGGACGTTAGACCCGTCAAATACCATCGGCACACCCGTATAGAAACATCGACCGTCCTGTGCTGCCCACATCGATGCCATTTGATCTGCTGTAATCTCAAATGGCAACCCCTTCTTTCGTGCTGTACCACGAGCAGTGTTGAGTGACATCTTGAGCCGATCTTCGGGTGTCCTCGAATGGTACTCTTTAGTCAAAGTCGCGTCACATGCTTTGCAGTAGGAATTCCTGCCGTCTCGCAGCACCTTGTTCCGGTGGAACTCCTCCAGCGACCTTACTTCCCCGCACCGGGCACAGACCTTCATGCCCGGTGCTAGAGCATGCTTCTTGTGCAGTATCTCTTGTCGCCTGGCTCCCTCTTCGGGCCCGTACTTCTCGATTAGGCCGTCAATAGTCCTCTGTCTCCTCCTAGCCCGCTCACATTCCTTGCAGTAGCTGTAAAGTTCGCCACCACAAAGATAGAACTCGGCCAGAGTCTTACGCTCACCACACTTCGCACAAATCTTGGTCTTGGGCATAGCTCTTCCTCCGCTATGCCTTATACCGTTGATCTGTGTTTGTGCGATCATCCGTCTAACCTAACACTTGCTATATCACAAGCGTGAGTCTAATGTAATTGCAGGGGTAGGGGACATCCAAGGTGACGTCGATCAGCACCGTGTCCGGAGCCGCCTCGTCCTGCACGATGTTGTTCAGGTCGCCACCGATGATCACGCCCGACTCGGCCAGGAAGCCGAGCTGGCCCTGAACCACCGTGCTCAGGGTGTCGAGGAAGCTCTGAGTGACGTTGAACTTGCCGATGAAGCTGCGCAGACCGGCCCGCATGAACTTCGCGGTGAAGTCCACGATCTTCGTGATCGAGAGTTCCCGAGTCTCGATGCTGGTCAGGTCCGTGGTCAGCTGGTGCCGGCACGAGACCGGTGCCCCGGCCACTTCCTGGATGACCCAGTAGGTGCCGCCGGCCGCGCCCATGTTCAGCTGGTGCTCGTTGAACACGTCGTTCGAACCGAACACCCGGGTGAACCCGGTGACCGGGTAGTTGGTGAAGCCCTGCTGCGGTGGCAGCCGGCCGATCATGCCGGCGACGGCGCCGCACAGGTAGTAGCCCTTGAGCTTCTGCTCGGTGCCGTCCACATTGGCGCCGACCAGCTCCGGGGCCACCATGATGACGCGGCGGTTGCCGTAGCTCTTGCCCAGGTCCTGGTAGGCCTGTGCGATCTTCTCGTAGTCCGGCTTGCCGTTCGAGTCGACCAGCTCCTCGCCACGGACCTTGATCGCGAAGGTCTCGGAGAGCAGGTCACCGGGCAGGTTGTCCTCGGCGTAGAAGTCGTCGTCGTTCTCACCGGGGGAGAAGGCCACCCGGATGGTGATCTTGGTGCTGCTGAGCGCGCTGATGTTGTAGCGCTTGGTGTTCGTCGTGATCGTCAGGTACAGCCCGGAGCTGACCGGGATGGTGCCCACCGGGTTGACCCCGGCGTTGAGCACGTCCGTGGCCAGGGACGGAACCTTGGTGTCGAACTCGTTGGTCGTGGCCGTGCTGTCGCCATCCGTGCCGCTGGTGGCAAGCTTCGGAATCGCCTCGCCCGGCATCTCCGGGCAGATGAGGACGATCCGCTCGCCCTTGTTGTCCGGCTCCGACATCGAGGTGACGTGGGTTGAGAAGATCTGGTGGACCGTGGGATCTTGGCTGCATGGCGCCAGAGCGTAGACCTCCTGCGCCTGCAGGAAGCTGCACGCCCGCGAGTAGGCCTCAGGCGTGCCATCCGGATTGCCCGCGCTGACTGCATCCACACCGATGCCCGCCACGGTGATGCCAGTGGCATTGATCAGTGCGAAGTAGAGCTGCAGAGCCAGCGGGTTGTCGGCGTTCACCGGCTCCAGCGCATCATCCAGGTCCGTGGTGTCCGACAGGTTCAGCAGGGCCGGTTCATCCGCCCCGGACGAGACGTCCAGACGGAGCGCCTTGTACGAGAGCACCAGCGAGCCAGTGGCCACGATCGGCGTGCCCTCGGTGTTGCGGAGGATGTCGTTCTTGACCGTGACCGCACCGCTCAGGTCCACCACCAGATCCGGCGTGGGCCGGTTGGCTGGCAGCGGCGTGACGAGGCCCATGGCCTCGACGTACATGGCCGCGGCACCGTAGTCGAGCGCCACCTTCCGATCGAGCTTCAGCCGGTTGGTGTAGCCACCAGGGGCCACCTGGACCACGTAGCCCACCAGCGAGCCGTCGCCGTAGAGCGCATCGCCGACGGCCGGTGGGAAGGGAGCGCCATTGCCGACCTGCCCCTGAGTGAATCCGAGCAGGGTGTTGGCCGTGCCGCTGAAGATCTCCAGCTTGGACTCGTCACCCGTGGTCAGCGAGTTGAGCTGCAGCTTGTTGGTCGCGTTGACCGCGAAGCCGGTGCCGAAGGTGGCGTTCAACTGGGTGATGATCTCCGTCAGGGTGTTGGTCTGCGCGATGTCAACGGTGCCGGCGAAGCCCATCTTCGCCCAGGCCGTGGAGCTGGCGTAGACGGCCACGATTGAGCCACCAGCGACTGTCGTGGCCCCCCCGACCTGGAAGGCGATGAACGTACCGGTGGTGGGCTGTGAGACGCCAGTCGAGTTCGACCGGTAGCATACGGTCGTTCCGGCCGCGGCGTTGATCTCGGCGATCGCCTGGGCGATGGTCAGGTCGGGACCGGTGCTGAACGTGACCACCTTGGCCGCGCCGTTGACCAACAGGTTGAGGACCAGGGTTCCGATCGCAACCCCATCGAAGGCGGTGCCTGGAATGATGGGGCCGCCATCGAAGATGACCTCCTGCACGTGGTCGCCATTGACGGCACACTGGAGGGTCTTGTTGTGGACGTTGATGGGCGAGCTGATGGTCGCCGTGCCGAGGAGCTGGGCGGCGCCGGCCGCGGCCGAGAAGTTGTCCTCATCCACGATCACGAACACCGACTTGGTCGTGCCATCACCCGTGTCGACCACCTCCAGCGTCCAGGCCTTGGCGCCATTGGTCCAGCCGATCATCGCGTGGGCCGTGTCCGCTGCCGGCGTCACGACCTCGAAGAGACCAGCCGAGCTCACGAAGTCGATCTTGGTCGAGCCGTTGACGTAGACCTTGGTCGAGCCGATGAGGGCATTCATGGCCGTCGCGAGGGCAGCCACATCGGCCGGGTCGGAAACGAACGTGAACGTCTGGGCGGTGCCGTTCGCGCTTTCCTTGTAGGAGAACTTCTTCCCGGTCAAGCCAGTCAACGGGAAGGAGATGATGCCACCAGTGTAGCGGCAGCTCTTCTTCTTGCGCAAGAAGGTGCTGGTGCGTAGCACTTCCTTGAGCGCAGCCCCGGTGTTGATGAAGACCCGAATGCTGTCCTCGTCGATGTCGAGCTCTTCGATGATGCCCCGTGGGTCAGGGAACATCAGCTGCTCGATCCGCACCTTGGCCTGCTGATAGGTGGAGCACCCCTCGGCGATCACGTTGCTGGCGAAGCCGAGAATGGTGTTCGCCGAGCCCGTCAGCACCTTCAGGGTCTGGCCATCGCCCGAGCCCGTCGAGCGGAGCTGGAGGTAGCTCGACCCACCCAAGGTGGAGACGTAGGCGCCGAAGCCAGAAGGTGGCACCGTGGCCGCTGCGATCTGGTCCTTCACCTGCCCCGCGCTCAGACCAGCCGCGGTCGGGTCGGAGAAGGTGAACTCCTGCGTCGGCCCGCCGTTGATGCTCACCTGCAGCTTCAGGCCATCCAACCCGGTGTAGAGGCCGGGGTTGGCCGCCGTCAGCACCGCAGCGACCGAGGCCACTGCATCGGTGTTGAGCACGCGGTTGCCCGTGGCGTCGGTCTTCAACGCCTCCAGAATCTGGAATGCCGGACCCACAGCGCACGGCACCAGCGTGGGAGTGACGACGGTCGGACTGACCGTACGGAACTCCTGGATGATCTCTACGCCTGGTCGCAGCAACTCAGTAGCCATCACGGGCCTCCTTCACTAGACCTTGAACCCCTGGTGGATCGGTTCGCTCTTCTCGCTCGGATCCGGTTCGGGCTCGGGCTGTTGTTGTTGAATCAACCGCCCGCGGATGCGTGGCGGCCTGGCGCGCGTACCCCAGTAGCGGGGGTCTTCCCGCATCCGCGGTAATGGAGCCATCCTGGTGGCGATTCCACCCCCGTCGGTTCGGATTCTCGCTTCGATCTTCTGCAGTGTCTGGATCGGTGAACCGCTCCAGTCTTTCGTCAGTGGCGTAACGGTGTCGGACCACTGGAGGAAGAACGGGCAGCTCACCGTGCAGGCGTGCCACTCGCCTTCCGTGTCTCCCGTCACCAGCGCGCCGGCCGGAGTCACCGAGCCGATGGTGATGTTCCGTCCCACCTCCTGGAAGTAGGTCTCGCGGATGAAGAGCTTCCGCAGGTTCCAGATGGTACGCGCCGAGATCCATGCCAGGAACCGAGCCTCTTGTCGCACCCGCGACATGCAGTTCAGAGACATAGTACCTGGTAGAAGGTCCGTATGGAACTCCTCCCCCGTGGTTGCATCCTGTTTGACCATCTCATCGAGGCTGGTGCCACTGAACCGGACGGGGCCTTCGACCACCGAGATGACTGGCTTGCGCTCGATGGATTCCACGTTGACTGGGTTCTCCTCCGTGATCACAATCTCTGTGATCTTGAAGTCCGAGCTCCAGTGGAAGGCCCGCTGTGGAGCCTTCTCGAAGATGGTCTGCAAGAAGGCAATGAAGCACTTGATGGCGTAGTTCAACGGGTCGTTGAGCCACGACATCTCCAGCGGATCAGCGCTGGGAATCGAGCTGCTAGGGTCGGGCGCCTTCATGCCGTCCCTCGATCCAGTCCTTCACCTTCTTGGTCCTCATGACCCCGAGGCCTGCTGCCAGAGTGCCCGCTGCCAGGGCCGCTGGAGGCACGCCACGAACCAGGAGGGGCCCCACCTTGGGGTGCTGCCGTTCGAATGCCAGGAGTGACTTGGCTGCATGAGGGCTTCTCAAGTAGCCGCGAATTGCCTTACCGGAAGCCACGCCCAGACCAGCGCCGGCGGCCGCCACTGGGAGCATGATGGCCAGCTGCTTGAGCTTCTTCTTGGTGATGAAGCCCTGGCGCTCCGGGACGCCATCAGAGTTCTTCTCCTGCTCGAAGCCGCGTTCCTGCAGGTACTCCTGAGCTGCTGCAATCTTCGTCAGCTCGTCGAAGAAGCTATCGTATGTGGCCGCGGGCAGCATTAGCCGTGGGCTCCATAGGCAGCGTCTCGGACCGCATTCGAATCCAGGTTGGGACTGGACATCGGTGCCCCGAAGTAGCCCGGTTGCCTCGGCTGGAGGTTACGGTACGTCCTGACCTTACCCTCCATGGCTGGCCGGCTGAAATTCCGCGCCTCACGCCCCCACTGCGCGCTCTCGGCACTGGCGGCCAGCTGCTGTCGTGGGCCGTACGATATGTGCGCTGGGTCCCCAGCGTAGATCTTCGGCAGCTGACCCTCGGCCTGTCCCGCAACTTGAGCAGGCAGGCCGAGCTTCTTCGCCGTGGCGAGCTCCGTGGATGCCTGCTGCCCCAGCTCACGAGCAGCCACCCGAGACTTGACTGCCTTCAGCTTGATCGGGCTGATGTTCTTGCCCACTGCGCTCGGCAGATCGGCAATACGGGCCAGTTGCTTGGCCACGTTCTTTGACATCCCGATCTTTTCGAGCTCGTCGAAGAACCCTCTCATCTGTTCATGGTCCATAGATCACCAGTGCATGACGAAGGGCCTCGTTCTCGAAGCTCTCCAGGTTCTGGGCATTGATGAAGTTGCGCACCGGGCTTGGCTCGAAGTCTCGCAGATTGTCGAGTCGGATGGGAAGCTGGTACTCGATGTCCCCAATGTTGATGGCGTGGAGGATCAGCTCCTGATGAACCACCGACCGCAGCCGCTCCGTCGCCGTCACCCTCACCACCCGCCACCGCTTGTTCTCGGCTTCAACGATGACATCGCGGGGCTTGACGATGGGAAAGTTCGGCAGCCGGGCACTGGTGTCCTGGGTATGCCGCTCGGCAATGGGCAGGTTCTGGATGGTGTTGGGTGACGGATCGATCTGCATGAATATCTCGATCGGATCGAAGTAGCCCCGCACGAAACCCGTGTCGTAGCAGGTCAAGCAGTTCGAGCGTCGCCGTTGAGAGGTGAAGCCCCGGCCCTTGTCGGGCCCGTCGTAGCAGTTGCCGCACCGCTGCCCGAAACTGCGGGCCGGGAAGATGAAGCAGCGACGTCCGGAGAACTCTTGCCATAGCAGTCGCTCCAGTCGTTGGATCTCTTCCGCGATGAGGTCCGGCTCGGCGGTCTGAGTGGCGGCCTCCGACTCGGCGACATCGGTGACGTCTGCCTTCCGGACGCTGCGAACCCGGTAGTAGATCTGGCGCCACCGATGCAGCAGGTTGACGCGGTTGTCGACGAAGCGGTACTTGTCCTCGAAGGGCCCGGCGATGATATCCCACGGGCCCATCGGCGACTCACTGCGCAGGATGTAGCACAGGAAGTCGTGGGGATCGACATCCGTGTCCTCAATCTCCCAGGTGAACTCCTGGAAATCGAGGGAGAAGGACCTCACGAGGAGGTTCTTGAAGGCGAGGTTGGGCACTAGGCTCCAGCGATCTTCATGCCAGCCAGCTTGATCGCCGCCTGCTGGATGTTCTCAGGAGCGTGGCGCGTGGACTGGAAGGCCATCATGGCAACCTTGGCCTTCTCGGTGGCATCGACTGTGCTGCCCTGCTGCTCGGCCGGCTCAGGCCCGTAGGCCGTCTTGAGCTTGGCCGCGGCCAGCTTGCGGCCCATGTCGTCGGCCCAGGCCATGGCTGTCTTGGTGGTGGTGACCTTCTTGCCGCCACGCTCGACCTCGATGGCCTCCTTGCCGGGGCCCTGGTGGTCGACGGGCACGGTGACCTTCTGGCCCTCGCCAGACTGGACTCCCTTGTGGATGGCGTCCTGCTTGGCCTGGAGACCCTTGGCCGAGTCAGGCAGCGGGACCTCGGGCGGGCCACCGACAGCCAGCTTCTGCATCACTCCGAGCACCCGCTGGACCGATGCCTGCTTGGCCTGCAGGTTGGTCTCGGGCTCCACATCCTGGCCCTTGGCCTCCGGCTTGGCCTTCGCACCGGCCTGCATCTTGCGCTTCTCATCATCTGAAGGCTGCTCTTCGGAGGCGCGCTTGCCCAGGCCGAGGTAGTCTTCCAGCTCCGTGCGTGGTAGGGCTTCCATGATCGAGGAGAACTCGGTCGAGCCCACCTTAGACATCTCTTCGTCGTACAGCTTCTTCAGGAAGTTGCTCATCGATCACTCCTTCTTGGCCGGGGCCTTGGGCTTGGGAGCCGCGGGAGCCTTGGGCTCAGCTGGTGGCGCCGGGGGTCCACCCATGGGAGGCCCACCTGCCGGCGGCATGCCAGGCATCGGGGGCGGAGCCATCATCTCTGGTGGCCCTCCTGCCGGCGCCGGGGGTCCACCCGCTTCTGGTCCAGGCGGTGGGCCGGCCTCAGCCGGAGGCGCTCCGGGAGGAGCTCCAGGCGCGGCGCCGGGGGCAGCCCCTGGGCCGGGAGGCATCGGTCCCTGCGGTGGTACTGGCGGCGGGACCTGCTGCGTCGGGTCCTGCGCCAGCAGATCCATCAGCGCCTGGCGGTAGTTGGTGACCGCCGCGCGCAAAGAGATCGCCGACTGCTGGGCCTGCATGGACTCGTTGCGGGCCATCATGGCATCCTGCGAGGCCTGCTGGGCCGTCTGCTGGGCCATCATGGACTCTTGCTGCGCGCCCATCTGCGCCTGCTGGGTCTGCTGCTGCAGCATGCCGACCTGCTGCTGCAGGTTCTGGTTCTCAGCCGAAGCCATCTCGGCCTGGGACTTGGCCTCTTCCGCCATCTGCCGGAAGAACTCGGCCTCGTTGGCCTGCTGCTGGGCAGTAAGGAACTCACCCAGGGCATTCTCCTGCGCCACTTGCTGCTCGGCCCCCTGATCGGGAACCATCTCTTGCTGGTGGAGCTTCTCGGACAACATCTCGTCGGGGCCTGGTCCAGTAGGCGGCATGGCAATGCCGGCATGCTTCTTCATCTTCCTCTCACGAAGCACACGCCGAACCTTGTCAATCCCGGCTCCAGCCAACAGACCCCCGACCATACCCACAGCACCACCCTTGGCGCCTTCATGCAGAGCTGAGGGCTTCTTGCCCACGGCCTGCCGGATCTTCGTGATCTTGTCACCCAGCGCGGCTGCCGCCGGAGAGCCGGACGGATGGCTCTGGCGGATCTTCTCTAGCCCCGAGGCGACCATGTCGGCCATCTCTGAGGCGTCGCGATACTTCTTGGCCTTGCTGAGGATCTTGGCCGTGGCCCCGGTGGCAGCACCGATCGTGGCACCCGCGATGGGGTAGCGCTTGTCAGGCTTCTCCTTCTCGGCCGCCAGCTTCGCCGTGTCGTCGTCGTCGAAGCCGGTGGTCTTCTCCATCGAGCCCTTCTTGTCGTAGTCCTTCTTGATCTTGGCTCGATCGATCTCCTCGCCGACCACCTTGCCAGCACCGCGACCACCCACGCCACCAAGGGCGGCCCCCAGGGCGGCGCCGCCGACACCATGCCTCCGCCCGGCCAGCAGGCCAGCCAGTGCCCCGCTCACCGTGCCGACTTCCTTGCCGACCCGGGCTCCCCGGGTGCGCTCGGTCTTCCGCACCTGGGCGACATCGGAAGACACCGTGCTGCGGATGGCGTTGAGCAGGCCCTTCTTCGCCGCGTCCGCTACCTCTCCCTTGTCAGAAGAGGCTGGATGAACTTCGGCGGCATGCTTGCAGAGCGCAAGGTACTCTTCCAGCTCCCCGGGTAGGACGCCGCCAGAGGCCACCTTGAGCATCACGAAGTGCTCGGCCCGCTTGATCCACGGGATGCCGTCACCGTCAGACAGGAGCTCGTAGAGCTGCTCACTCATGGCTGGTCTCCTACTCGTGGAACACGGAGAAGCGGCTGCCGTTGGCGTCGCTTGTGATCTGCGCGATGTCGGTCTTGGCCACTGCGTTGGCCCCGATGGTGACGTCCGCCGCGGTAGACAGGCCCAGCAGCGAGTTGGCCGTGCCATCCTTGTCGATGACCTGAGCCGCCTTGATCAGAGCCACCTGACCCTGGGGTGGTGACTGCATGTGACCGTAGTTGCGCAGGGCGACGGCATCAGCCACCACCGCATTGATCTGGGTCACGATCTGCACCAGCGTCAGACCTTCCCCCGTGGCATCGACGAAGGTGACCGTGCCGGCGGTGAGGATCAGCGTCAGGCCAGCGAGTCCCATGACCTTCATCGGCAGATTCTTCGTCAGCACGATGTCGTTCAGGTAGTCGACCAGTTCCTGGGCCGAGTTGAACTGCTTGAACACGATTGCCATGACGGCCTCCGTCTACTAGCTAAAGATGCCGCATGGGCATCCATTGATCAGCTACAGTACAGCTTCCTCGCTTTACGAACCTTGCGGCAGATGGTGGCGCTCTCGCCAACGTCCAGCTTGTCGGTATCGTACAGCCGATGGTGAAGCGGACACAACACGAGGCAGTTCTCCTTCGCGGTTGGTCCGCCATTCTTGCGTGCCACGATGTGGCAGAAATCCAGTGCCCTGCCCTCACCACAGATCTCACACTTGATGATGCCAAGTTCGTGCATGATCTTGCGGTGCTGGTACGGCGCATTGGCATAGGGCACGTCAGTCGGGTGTTTGCGGTGCTTGTCCCTTGGTGCCCGGTGACTAGCCTCTTTCATACGACGCACGATCACACCGTAGGAAACATTGTATTTGTTGGCCAGCACCCGGTAGACCACCCCACTCTTAGACAGCTCGATGGCTTCCTTGATCGGGATGTCCTGCCTGACAGGACTGCCTGCCGGACCCGGCCCACCACGCCAGACTGGACGCCCTACTCCTAGCTTCATCATCCACTCGATCAAGGTGCCGTAGGGGATGTCATTGGCCCTAGCTACTGCAGCGGCGGTCTGGTGCTTGTCCAGCTCGCGTTGCAACCACACAACAGTAGGCTCGAAGCCGAGCCGTTCTTGTGTGGTGTGGCGCTTGGCGCCCTCTCTGGTAGGCACACCATGCAAGGCGAGAATGTGCCAGACACCGGCCTTGGAGCAGCTAAATTCTGTCGCTACCTGCTCCGCTGATTTGCCGGACTCGTACGCCTCTATGATGGCTACGTGATCCAACGTGTTCTTCCGGTGCCCAGACCGCTTTGGAATGTTCCTGCTGCTCACTACTTCCCGTACCTGACGTCCACTACAGCCCACCAGTTGACCTATCTCCTCAGTGGTCTTGTTCTCTTGGTACAGGCGAACGATCTCTTCGTGGTCTAGTACTCGTGGCCGACCCATGGATAACCTCCTAGTGGCTTGCTTATGCCACCTCCATGAGTCAGTTTGCTCCAGCTGACTGTCCGTTGTCAACATGAAACTAGTATATCCCATACCAGCCATTCACGAAGAATAGTTCCGAGTGACATCCGCTGAATGACCCCAGGATCTGGCTGATGTTCATCGCGACCTTGATCTGCACCTTCTGCTGCTCGTACTTCGACTGCATGTCGCGGATCCAGGCCATCATCTGCGGCGCCTTGTCGTTGACAGCCACGGAGATCCCGCCGTCGGAGAAGGGAAGGTGGTTCCTGGTCATCAGGATGCCCACCGACTGCATCAGCGCACAGGCAGTTCCTCGCACGGCGAAGGACTGCAGGTGGCGCTCCAGCAGCTGGTCCAGCGGGAAGAAGCCCAGGTCCGGAGGCGTCCCCGCGAAGTCGCTGAGAAAGTCCAGGATGCCCCAGGCAACCATCCGGTCTGAGGATTCCTCACCCTTGATCAGCCGGTTGAGCTGGGGGTGATCCCGCATGAAGAGGCGCACCGTCTGGATGAACGAGTTGAAGGTGTCGCTCACCCCAGGAATGCCATCCAGGCCCTGTAGCTGCTGGGTCATCGCTCCTGCCTACGAGTCCTCTTGTCCCGACGCTCTCCAGAGACTGTACCATTGGTGACAGCTTCGTGGGGAGTGTGGACCACCGGTTCCGAGCCAGGCGGGGAGTAGCCCTCGATACGCAGACTCCCCTGGTTGGCTAGCGACTTGGCCAAGTCGCTGTAGGCGATGTGGGCCGGGACGTCACGCATCTGCCGACCCCGGGGATCGACCCAGACGCAGCTGTTCGGCAGCGACCGCCACCGCATCAGCGTGATGCCCTCGGGTGTCAGATTGTCCACTGTGGGCATGGCTAGCCTCCCAGCCGGGACTGAGCAGCCGCCAACACCTTCTCAGCTTGCGCCGGGGAGATGTTGAGCTGTTCCACCAGGCCGGACACATCCATACTCACGACCTGCGCGAAGGTCTCAGCCATCGTCTGCAGCTTCTTGAGCTTGTTCTCCTTCAGCGGCAGGACGCTGAGGTCGTCCTTCTTGACCAGGAGCTCGGGTGGAGCTGGCTCCTCTGACTTCTCCGTCGGGTACTCCGTCGGGTACTCCAGCGACTCTGGAGCGGGAGCTGGCACTTCTGCCTTCACGGTAGGCGTAGGCTCTACCAGCACCGGAATGGCCATTGCCTCGGGCGGCAGCGATGGCGCTGCCACACCCTGACCCAGGACGCTGCCGTCGGGGCACTTGACTACGATCTGGCCCTGGTCCAGGTACTTCTTGATGAGTGCCTGGTTCTTGAGATACCACCACTCGTTGACGGTGTGCCACTGGCCCTTCATCAGCCGGAGGTTCCCCACGTGGAAGTTGGGGCTGGTGGCGTGCTTCGGATTGGTGCTGAGCGGGTTGTGCCGCTTGTCGGCGATCGCCAGTTGGTACTGCTTGGTCCCAGCCATTTGGTCCTCCTAAAGGAAAGGGCGCCAGACGCCTTGCGACGCCTGGCGCCCTCTCAGACTCAGGTCGCTACTAGAGCACCAGCCAGAGGACTAGTACACCTCGATCGACGGGAACACGAGTCCCGAGTCGACCCGGTTGTTCTCTGCACCGAGGTCCTCCTCGGCCATCGGCGACACCGCGGCAAGGATGCTGTCGTGGTTGGTCGTCGCCGAGCCCGAGTACAGCTCCAGCTTCCGCACCGACGCGATGTTGATGACCGCCATGGCGATGTCCTCCCAGGACTGCCAGGTGATCAGGTTCGCGATCTTGTCGATGTAGAACTTGGTGTTGTTGAGGATGTAGAACCGGCCGAAGAAGTCCGGGTTGGTGAAGCAGTAGATGTTGCCCGGACGGAGGATGTCCGTCTTGACCGTGCGGGTGTACTGCCGGCCGAGCAGCAGGTTGTACTTGTACCCGTCGACGGTGGTCTCGGACTGGATCTTGTCGCCGAAGTCCTCCAGCGTCCACTGGAGGATGTCGTCCCAGTCGACCTCGGTGATGAGGACCATCTCCGCCCGCAGGCGGTGACCGTCGATCATCTTGAAGAGGTTGACGAAGTCGGGACGCTGCACCGGCAGGACCGTGCCGTTGTCCGCCGAGGCCGCACGGGCCAGCTCGCCCTTGCGCACGGCGAACTCGACCACCGAGCCGGCCTGGATGCCGGAGGCGTTGAGGTTGACGGTCGCGCCACCGTTGGCCTCGTACTGCAGGGCCTGGACGGCGGCTTCGATGTGGATCGTGAACTCGCGGTCCTCGATCTCCTGGATGTCCTTGACGGTGTTGTCTTCGATGACCTTCGTGACCGGCATCTCGTAGGCGAGGAGCTCCTGCTCGGTCTTCTCGAACTTCTCCGAGGAGATCGTGAAGAAGGCAACCTCGGCACGGGGTGCGCGCACGAAGTGGGCCGTGGGCTGGCCACGGAACGTGATCGCCATCGCCCGGCTCTTGGGCTCGACGTCCACGATCTTGACCAGCGTGTCATGGTTGACGGACCGCTGGCAGTCCGCCCGGGTCACCTGCTGTGGGGGCAGGATCTTGCGGGCGTACGAGACCTCACGCAGACGGTCCCGGATGTAGCTGCCGGCGTACTCCGCGATCTTCTCCTTGCCCTCGGCCGAGTTGACCTTCTGGGTGAAGAGATCGTTGAGGATGCGTGCAGGGACGCTCATGTTCGTTCTCCTTCTGGCTCTCGGCCTAGTACAGGGTCTGGATGAAGCGCAGCTTGTTCCCGTTGTCAGCGGGCAGCCGCGTCACGTACCCGATGACCTCGCCCGAGGAGTAGTTCCCCAGGCCGACGCGTCCGGCCACACCATCGATGGTGAGGCCAGCCTTGACCTGGAGCTTGCCACCGAGGGCGAGACTGGCCGAGGCGTACACCTTGGTGTCCGCTTCGTAGGACATCAGGTACAGGATGGTGACCTTGCCGAGGGCCTGGACGTCGAAGCGTCCACGCTCTGCGAAGGCAGCCCAGCCGAGCGAGCCGTCAAGGCCGCGGACCAGCTGGTAGGAGGTGTTGAGGTTCATGAACTCGCCGTCGATCAGCGGGTTCGCGCTCAGTGGATTCGCCAGGTCGCGCACCGCCAGCGGGAAGTCGCGGCGGATGATGGCCTGGAGATCCGAGGTCAGTTCGAGGTGGATCATGTCGGTCTCCTTCTTTCGGTCCTTGTGGTACTACTCACCCAGGCCGCCCAAGAGATAGGACACCAGCTCGGTGCCGCTGTCCCCGTTGCCGGGCTCCGTGGCGCTGCCCAGCTTGCCGAGTCCGCCCTGAGGAGCCGTCATGTCGACCGCCTCCTCGATGACGTCCAGGCTCCGGCCGGTGACCGTTGCCTGCTTGATCCGCTCCACACGGTCATCGAAGCTTGTGCCCACGTCGAGGTGCTTCTCCTCCATCTTGTGGGCGATCTTCTCGATGCGGTCGCGGGTCTTGAACTCGGTGATCTGGTGCTCCGCCGCCGCGAGCTTGGTCTGGAGGCTGTCCCTCTCGGCAGAGAGTGCCCGGAGGACACTCGGGACCTCGGCGTACACCTGAGCTGCCTGTGCGGCGCTGATCTTTTCCTGGCTCATGGCATACCTCCTAGAATCCGCCGCCGAGAGGAAGCGCAGCTTCCTTCTCGTGCTCGTGGTCGTCCTTCTCCTTGCCCTCCTTCTGCTCGTGCTTCTCCTTCATGAGGGCTTGGAGCTTGGCGGCCTTGTCTCCTCCCTCCTCCGCTACCTTCTGGAGGAGAGCCCTCGCTGCCGCGAACTTCTCTGCCGACGAGATCTTCACGCCGGCCTGGCCCGTGGCATCGAGGTTGTTGTGAAGGACCGGATCCGTGCTCTTCTTCTGAGCTGGTTCGTCGAGAACCTCACCCATCTGGGCCTTGGGTTCCGCCTTCGCCTGCTGCTTGGTGTAGCCGATCGCGGCCTTGAGGGAGTCGATCATCCGCTCCTGCTTGGCCGCGGGACCCGGCAGCTTGGGCACACCCTCCTCGGACTTGGTCGCATCCGGGGGAACGTCCTTGTGCTGGGCCTGGATGTGGGCGGGGAGGACATCTTCACCGGCCATCTTGGCCATGATGCCCTTCACGCGCTCCACGGAAGACTGCTTGAGGATGTCCTTGCCCTTCCAGTTCTCGCTGCCACCGGGTGGATCCTTGATGGTGGTCTCCAGCGAGGTGGCTGGGGTGGTGTTGCCGGGCGACTTGGGGTCCTTGCCCGGGTGCTGTGGGGGCTGGTCGTGCTTGGCCTGCCCGGTCTCGTAGTTCTGCTTGCCGGGAGTCGGGGAGTGCATGGTGTTGGGCAGCTGGTTCTGCAGCCCCTCCTCCGCGACCTTCGGGAGGAATTCGGAGTTGAGGTACTCGACGGCGCTCGCCAGCTTCTCGACGAACACCGAGGAGGTCTTGACACCCTCCTTCTCCTCCTTCTCCTCCTTCTTGTCCGAAGGCCCCGGCTCCTTCTCGGCCGCAGCGCCCTCGGCCGCCGCGAGCTTTTCCCGCTCGGTGGCTTCCGCGAGGGTCTGCTGGACCATCTGCTGTAGAGAGAAGCGCATCGTGGTCCTCCTATCGTACCCCGAACGTGACGTTGGGAATCGGGGCCTGACGTTGTGACTCCCCCTGTTCGGGGTTCGTAGCTGGTGACGACTCGGTGTACGGCTTGGAGTAGTTCTGCCGGTTCCCGTACTGGCCCGCCGGCTTCACCACCTTGGGGGACAAGGCGCCAGGCGGCTCAGGAGCACGCGCTACCTGAGCATCAGGCAGCTTCGCCCGAGGCGCCCCGATCGTCTTGGGCGCCCAGGCGCTGGTCGGTTCACGGGCCTGTGTCTGCCCGATCTTGACCAGCTCGTCGAAGAATGCCTGCATGTTGATGCCCGACACCTAGTGCCTCAGTGGCTACTGGTTCCACTCCACCGGGTACCCGTTCGCCTCCAGGAGCTTGAGGGCCTCGACTTCGACTGCCTGCTCCAGGACCGACGCTTCCTTGGCCTGCTCCGGCTGCTCGGCCTGCGGCGGGGCGAGCACTTCGCCCTGCTCGTTCACCCAGCCGTTGCCAGCCAGGATGTCGTAGGCGCGCTTCTCGATGAGGGTCTTGAGGGCCGACTCGTCCTCAGCACGCTTCTCATCCTGGTGCTTGCCTGCCTCGTAGGCAGCGGCACCAAGGCCAGCGGCTCCGACCGCCTTGACCTCGCCTGGGGCCTTCTTGAGCGCTTCCAGGGCGGCGCCAGCACGCTCCTTCTTGGTGAGGAAGAGCGTGGAGCCGCTGCGGCCACCAGGACGCTCACCCTTGACGGCCTCCTTGCCGGCGGCGACGGAGGGCTTGTAGCGGGCGCCGAAACGCTCCAGAAGCTCCTTCCCCTTCTTGCCCCCACCAGCCACCGCTCCCTTGGCCGCTTCGTACTTCTCCTTGACGCCCGCTTCCTTCTCGATCTGGTTGAGCTCCTGCACGTAGGCGTGGGCCATGACGCGCCCGAGGAAGTCGGCTTCGGCGGCCTTCTCCTTGGCCTCCTCTTCCTTCTTCTCTTCCTTCTTCTCCTCCTTCGGGGGCTCCTTCTTCTCGTCCTTCTCCTCAGCGGTCTTCTCGCTGTAGAGCTCCTGGACCAGCTGCGCGATCTCCTCATCGGAGAACTCGCGCAGGTCGACACCCTGCTCCTCTGCGAGCTTGACCAGGAGCTCGGCTGCCGCCGTCTTCTCCAGGTCCTCGGCGTCGTAGGACTGGTTGGTTCCGTAGATCTGAGCCAGCTGCTCATCCATGGTAGGTCTCCTGTTCTCGGTCGGTCGTTGGTGCTTCTTGTCTCTCTGGTGTCCGTTTCTTCGAGGCCTTGAAGCCCCTAGCGATCCACCGAGATCACTTGCGTACCAGGATCTTCCCGGCGCCCTTCAACCCCGCCAGCAGCGCAGCAGGTAGATCTGAACCCTGCTGGTGCAACGCCCCGAGTCCGGCTAGAGCAGTCAGGATGGTCGGGTGGTCTGCAATCAGGTTATTCAACAGACCAGTTGGTTCCCGCTGTCCCATCATCGCTTGCTCTTTGCGGTACCTCGCCAGCTGACTCAGTAGCAGTGCTGCTCCCATGGCGCCGATGATGATTTTCGGATCGACCTTCGCACCGGCAGCCATCTTCTCGAATCCAGAAGGCAATCCTTCTTGATGCACGGCCTTCCAGAGCTCTGCGTCTTCCGTTATACGCTCTTGGGCACAGTTCAAGCAAGCGCCCACACGACTCAAGTAGCCATTGTACGCAGAAGAGACCTTCTGTAGGAAGGGGTCGTTCACTTCCTCCAGCTGGTGACCACCTGGTTGCTGCTGGCCGATGGAGATGCGGATGATGCGCCGCTTGGCCACTGGCTCCAGGATGCTGCGGTTCTCCAGGAACGGAAGCAGGAGCTTCATGATGACGTCGCTGAAGTGCTCCCCACCTACTGGGGCCAGATGAGACGTCTCCTTCGAAGGACCGAACACTTGATGGTGTTGGTCGAGTTCATCCGCTAGCGGCTTCTTGCCCATGCGGATGATCACGATGCGTTGGAACTCGTGTGGCTTCAGCACCATCCCCATGGTGCCGGGAGTGGACAGCGCCTCATGCAGCGGGCAGTGACCGAGCTGATCGAGGACTTCATTCGGCAGATCGGGGTGGAAGCCATCCTCAGTAGAGGTGGCCTTGCCCCCGAACTGAGAGGGAGTCACATCCTTGGTGATCTCCGCCTTCTTCTGCGCGGCCTTCTTGGCCATGATGGCGCGGACACTGTCCACCGAGGCGGCCTTCTCCAGGCGCCACCCCACCATCGACCGGCCCCTGGGCTCCTCGATGTCGTTGTAGCCCAGCTGCTCCGCGATGTACCAGGAGGGGATCACATCGCCCTGCATCCCCACTGACGCGAGCTTGGCCATGACCTTGGCCGTCTTATCCGCGCCGATGAAGACGAAGGAGATATCAAAGAACCGAGGGTAGTCGTTGATGGCGTAGACCTTGCGACCATCCGGCAGGATGCGATTGAGCATCCGCTGGAGGTGCTCGCAATTGTGCACCGCAAAGCAACCCGCAACGTATGAATGATCTTCTTCAACTTCGAAGTTATACAGCGGGCCATCATAGTACTCTGTAGTGATCTTGTAGATCGTGCTGCAGAGGTACCCATTCCAGAGTCTCAAACGAGACTGCTGAGACGATTCTGTCTGCTCACGTAACTGCTGAACGGCATCTGCTGCATCGCCGTTGAATGACACATACCAGATACTCTGATAGCCGAAGTTAGTAGTACGGTTATACAGTTTTAGGGATGCTACGACACCGCAGGCCGCTGCCAGCAGCTGCATTTGACGGGCTAGTTGCTCTGATGAAGTAGCCACTCTCAGATTGAATTTTCCACCATCCACACTGCCGTCGCCATCAGCCCACCCCTTGATCAGCTGGCGGACAAAGCCTGCGCCATAAGACCATACCGCCGGAGAAAGCAGCTTGTTCTTACTGCCGTGGCCGCCATGAAGCAACAGCCACTCTGCTACTTTGCGGCTATTGATGTGGAATGACTTAGCCTGTCGCCCATCATAGTAGCTCAGCCTAACGGTTGCATCTTGATCGAGCAGGCGCGCTACTTTCTCCAGACGGCCCTCAAATTCCTCGTTGATGTGGTAGGTAAAGGTTGTGGCCCTCGGCCATGCTACCCCAGGACTGAAATTGGGGTGGCCCTCAGCTAGGTACATGCCCAGTAACCACCCCAGATCGTCTGCCTGTACGTTATCACTAGTGACCGGTGGCACAGGCAGGAATACTGTCATTCCTTTGGTCAATTCACCTGCAGGCACCCAGTCTGGTTCAACGGACTCCAACAACTTTGACTTGCCGCCTACTGTTGGCTTTCGCAGGTCGGCGGCGAGGAACGGGTGATTTGAAGTAGCCCTTACGTCACCAAAACCGAACGCCTCAAGCTGCACTAGTTCAGTCTCAGACCAGCTAGGCAGCAGCCTGGTTATCTTCCGCGGATTGCCAGTGTGAGAAATGACAACGTCTCCCTCGGCCAGATGCTCTATTGATTCATAGTAGCCGTTGGCAGTCAGGATCGGAGTGCCGGGAGGGAAGCAGTAGTCATTACGCGTTATTGACAACCCTCGGATCGGCTGCTTCTTGTGCCAGGCCAGAACTGCTTGGCCTACTGTCCGGTGGACCCGCGGATCGAAGGTCGACTGAGCTCGGCGGTAGTTGATCCAGTCAGTGCACAGACTGCACATGTCATAAGGCACTTTCGTGCCCATGCTGACATCGGGGAACAGCCCACGGTCCAGCTTATCCACTACGTCTTCGGCACCGAAGCGCTTGGACAGCTCACGATCAATCTCCACTACAAGTTCGATGCGCTTCATTTGATCGTGCCACACGGAAACGGCCACACGACCAAATGACTTTGACGGGTCTTTGTTGCAGTTGTGGACTGCCACTTCACCTGCGATGTAATGGTGGGCGTCGTCGACTTCAAGATTGAACACCTCCTCATTGAGCATGACCTGCTCCGATTCAGTCACCTGAATGAGGTAGGTCTCCCCCAAACGCTTCTCGAACCTCTTCCGGCGGAGGTCTCTCGTGAAACGCTTCCTGCTGTGCTTGGCCACCGCCGAGGAATGTTCCGCTGAAACTGCCACCACACCGCTGCCCCGACTCATGTAGACCTCCCCATTCGTGGGAGAGATCATCTCACATGGCTCAGCATCCCACTGCACGGTAGCCGGATGCCCAAGAGCACGAATCACATCTGACAGGATGCGCAACATCTGTGGGGACGAAGATCGAATCCGAAGCTGTCCGGAATTCTTGCCAGACTGGGGGAGGTGCCCATCTCCATCGATATACGTCCCAAGCATCTGCCGTAGACCGGTCTCATCCCACCTTAGAACCTCTTCCGTCAGACGTTTCTCGGACAGTACGCCCACGACGTATTTGGACAGCTCCGCGTGGACCCTCGCGGAGCAGGCAGAGAGCTGAACCAGACCATCTTGGGGACGAGCAGTGACCGTGACGTGCAGGTCGTTCTCAACCATGCACGCGGTCACTGCCGAGACGTCCTCTACATTGTGCTCACTGAAACAGAACTGAATCAGCCCGTGAGTACCCAGATTACCTTCGGCAGCTACCCACCCCACTAGCCTGGCAAAAGCCCCATCTACAAGTTCCCGACCATGCTGTGGCTTCGGAAGAACCATGTAGTCCCCAGGAAATACCGATGCCATGGGAACCCACTCCGGATCACCGACGGCCTTGCGGTACTCGATACAGTCCTTCTCGTGCCCGGACTGGGGTAGTCTGCTGTAGTTGCAACGGCAGTGGATTTGGTCCCTGCGGTAGATCAGAACCTGATGATCCGCAGTTCCAACCAGCTCTTTATACTCCCCCCGAAGTCTAAGAGCTATACCATCCCCCGAGTAGTGCCTACGCATGTTATCAATCACGTGACGTGGGCCGTCCAAGGTCATGACAGCCTCGCCGCCACGCACCTGTTCGATGGGCCTCCGGGTTCGATCCGCCATCAGGACCGGAGTACCCGCAGGGAAGCAGTGATGCTTGAAGGGAAAGGCATTCAGGAAGGTCTTGAAGCCATAGTCAGGCCCTTCATGAAGAAGACCTGCTTCCGGAAAGTGATCACCGTTGATATTACTTCCCCAGAATTCCCCAGCTCCCAGGGCATTGACTAGGACGCTGATCTTGCGGTGGTCGGGCTTTACCTGATCGAGGTACTGCTGGACCTCTGGCAGCATCGGGGCCGCGGTCTTCCCCATGGAGAAGAAGGCCGCCGCGCCTTCGATGTCGCCCGGCTGGAAGAGCTGAACGAGTCGATCACCCTGGCCAGGGCCGGCCTTGTATTGGCAGACCTTGATCATGGACCGAAGTGGAACTTCCTCGTGGCCGAACGTGTCTTGGTCGGCTCGCCTGGGGCCTTCTCTGTGCTGACTTCCTCGTAGCCGGTCTGCTGCGGTCCCTTGTCTGCCTGGATGCGCTGAAGCGGACTAGCCTTGCCGGCCGCCTCTGCCATCTGGCGGGCCAGGCTTGGGCCCTGAAGCTTGGCCTGGGTCTCCACCAGCATCTTGGCTGTCGCCGGCGGGATGGCTGGGCCATGTTCCGGGGACAGGCGTAGGGCATCACGGACGAAGGAGCCAGCCACCAGCGGGTCCCGGGCGAGGGTTGGAGCCAGCGATCGCAGCGAGTTGTACATCATCTGCGTGTGGCTGGCGTCGAAGTGGCGTAGGTCTGGGGTCGCCTGGAGCATGGACTTGTAGTCGCGGGCCTTGGTGAGCCGATCGTGGATCTTCTCGAAGCCCTTGGCGATGCCCATGCCCACGCCGGTTACCGCCGCCGCAGCTACACCCGTCGGCACCTGGGAGCCGAGAGCTCCGCTGAAACCACTGGCGCCTTCACCCCTAAGGCCCTTCATGAAGTTGCCCCAGATGCCGGCAGTCTTCAGGAACTCTTCGACGGGATTGCTCATCATGCCATCCCCTGGCGCTTGAGAGCCCGACGGTACTTGATCTCCTCGATCTTGCTCTTGACCTTCTCGTAGCCCTTCTTGCCGGCGTATGCAGTTCCAGCCAAGGGAGCCACTGCTGTCGCCAACCCGAGTAGGGGGTGTCCAGCCTGGGTCATGCGCTCCCCGGCCGCAGAAGCCCCGTGCTGAATGGCCTTGGCCACGTCCACCACCCCGCCCGTCTTCTCGAACGCGTCACCGTGCCGCAGCAGAGTGAAGACCCTCCGGAGACCGTCGAGGTTCATGCGAGCTCCTTGAGCTTGGCGTTCACTGTGAGGAGCTGCTCGTTCACCATCTCGATGGCCGCCTGCAGCTCACCGTGCTTCTGGGCTACCTTCGTGAGCGCGATGAAGCGCTCAACGACTGGATGCGACGGGTTGGGAATTGATCCCGCTGATGCCGTCTTGTTCATGGAGTCGATCAGGCCCTCCCGATCCAGGACCTGGTGCTCCCGGAGGTGATGACAGGTCAGGCTGACCGCCTCCTTCAGCATCTCGGCGGTCGGGGTGTACCCCGACCACGCTTGAGCGATGTCCGAGAGTGAGGAGCCACCCAGCACTTCTTGCTTCGTCGCCTGACATAGATCCTCCTTGACGGTGTCGAGTAGGACCTGGGACGAGGACAGCTTGCTCAGCATGTCGTCCCGCATGCCTTCCAGCCGGACGCGAAGGTCGTAGACCTCCTCGATCGGCTTGGCTCGGGCGGTGTGGTCGGCGGCAGCCTTCGCCAGGCCGAAAGCCGCGGCGAAAGCCGCTTCTTCATCGGCCACGACTGGCTGGTCGTCCTTGTAGCTGCCTGCTGGGGGGCTGTAGTCAGCGTGCTTGATCTGATGGACGGCTGGATTGGAGCCATCGTTCAGGTCCTGGAGCACCCGACCAGGGTCGGCGGGGCCACCCTCGAAGGTGATGTTCCGCATCTGCCCCGACTTCTCAAACTCGGAGAGGTAGGCAGACGTGTTGGCGAACTCACAGACGCGCTTGACCTGCTCCGGAGCCAGGAAGGCCTCCTTCACGATCTCCACCACGGCGTCGCTGAGAGTAGTTCCCTGGGTGGCGTGGAGGGAGGCAGCCCGCTTGCCCATCATCTCCAGCTGTTCGGGGTCGACTGGACGGGCTGCCTTCTGCTGTGCGAGCCCAAGAGGAATGGCGCCAGGATCGCTCATGTTGTTGCCCTCGCAGTTGGTCCATCTTAGGGCGGAGGCTTCTCCACTGTCAACTTGAAGAAGTCCATGGTACTACTTTAGTATAGGTAGCACGGAGTCGCCATGAGTGGGAAGGACGTCAGTCAGGAGCTGCTAGTAGCTCGGATCGGGGTGTTGGAGAACCAAGTTCGCTTCCTGATGAAGCTCAATGGCGTCGAGTTGTCGGCTTTGCGGGAGGCCAGTGACCAAGATCTGCTCTCTCACTACCAGAACGCCGCCCAATCGATCGGTTTCTCCGCCCAAGACGTGCCCCTTCCGGTCATCGAGGACTGGGTAGAGCTGTTCTTGCAGCTCTCGGAGCTCGAATTCGCCCGCCTGAAGGCCCTGGTGGAGTATGACCACACCTGGGAACCCTTCTACACCCTCTGCGTGAAGCTCCAGACCCAGGTCCGGCAGAGCAAGAACTTTGCCGTGGACCCCCAGGCTAGGGAACTCTACGCCGCTCTGGACAAGGCGCGGAAGAACATCCGGGATGCAGCGATCATCATGATCCGCAAGCATCCCGAGACCCTCCCAGCCAGGGCCAGGGTACTCCTCCAAGATAGCCTGCCACTATAGTCTGCCCAGATAGAGTAGTGCATTCCTGAGCCTCGTGGGGCTTTCTCGGAACAGCCCAAGGCCCGAAAGTGGAAATCAGCAAGAAAACGGGGTATATAGGGGCCAAAACAGCAATTCGAGCCCCCCTCCTGGCATAAGAATCATGTACCGGGAAAATCTAACCCCCGGCAGGAGGATCACATGACCAAGGAAGAGAGGAAAGCGACCGCTGCAAAGGTGGTGGCGGACATTGGTGCCAACCCCGACATGTCCGAGGAGGAGCTCAACAAGAAGCTCCGCGCCGCGGGCATCACCCCCGGCTGCGACGTGGTCGACGTCGTGCTGCTGGGCTTCCCCCACGACGTCGACCACGTCCGTACCACAGGCACCGCCAACAAGATCGTCGGCTTCCTCAACGGCGGCCTGAAGCTCGCCGCCGCCATCTTCGGCGGCTACAAGGGGGCCAAGGCCCTCGGCTGGATCGGCAGCGAGTAGTAGGAGGGACCGACCCGAGTGCACGGGGTCGGTCCTCCGGGCAGCGACGCCATCACGGGTCGTTGTCTTAGCCCACGAACGGGGGGATACCCGTCTCCTTGATGGGTCGGATGATGTCGGGGCGGGGATTCAGGATCATCGACGCCAGGGCGCAGTACAAGATTGAGTGGAAGGTGTCATCCGTCTTGCCCGGGGCGTGCTTGTACTCGGTCATTCGGAGGCGCTGGTTGTACTCGGAGAAGACGTTCAGGATGTCCTGACCGTAGGGGTCGGCGAAGTCCTCCCAGCAAGGCAGGTCAACCAGCTTGCGCTTCAGGGCATTGAAGATGTCGCTCATGACCTCTGACCGGTGGCACATGTACCGGTTGAGGTTGGGCTCCCAGTAGATTTTCTTCTTCTGGCGGGGATTGTACTGGTACTTGACGATCTTCTGCGGTCCAAAGCGGCGAATCAGGGTGTCATTGGGGTGGAAACCACCACCGTAGTCGACCCCGACCACGTGGACCCGGAGCTGGGAGATCATCTGAGAGATGACGTCGAGCTGTCGCTCTGGTTCCAGGTCCTGTCCGGTGAAGCGATGGACCCAGAAGATGCAGAAGTTGCCGGTGCCGAAGTAGCCGCCGAAAGAGATCACCGTGTAGGAGCCCTCGCCGGTCCCCCAATCCACGCCAGCGAAGACCTGTTTGCCCTGGGCCAGCTGCTTGAAGTTCTCGATGTCGGTCATCCGAACATGTGGCTTGCAGCAGGTCTGGAGCTGGCCCCTGGTGATGGGCCGGACGCCGGAGTCGTAGGACATGCCCAGCTTCTCATTCATGAACAGAGCTCGTGGGTACTGCTCCTGGGCCTCGATGATCTCATCCCAATCCACCCACGGGACCATGATCTGCGGGATACGGTAGCCCTCGAAGGTGACCTTGTCCTTGTTGGACTCAGTCTTGGGGTTCATGGCCGCCCACTTGGCCAATGGATGACGGGCATCGATAGGCTTGTAGCAGCGATCGCAGACCAGACTCTTGGCCCCGATGTTGGTCTCGGTCAGCACGTTCCAATGCCAAGAGCTGGGATCGCCCGGAGTGCCATGACGCTCGCAGGGTACGATCCACTCGTTCTGGGTGGAGAACTCCGACCAGTAGTGGGCGATCGTGTTGTCCTCCGACTTGGGTGTGCCCGAGTAGAGGAACAGCTTGTAGGGAGAGTGAAAGGCACATTGTTCAATGATCGGGATGTTGTCTACCAGGATGTCTTGTAGCTCGTCCACACACTGTCCAGATATGATCGGCTGGGCTCCGAACGATCCCTTCACAATGGGTCTGTGGTTGGGCACTGTGAAGCAGTGCACATCTTCGTCAATCACGCTGGAACCGACAACCCGCTGCTTGGACTGGAATTCGCTCTTCCAAAACACGAAGTAGTCATGCTTGTAGGCGCAGATCTCATACAGTGGTTCCGCTGCCAGGTTCATATAGTTCGGATTGCGCTGATGGGCTGGGATCGAGCTCCGAGTGTGAATCACAGCTGGGCGACGTAGACGTAGCCAAGCCTCCTGAACGTCCTCTGCTAACCGGCGGGACCTAGTCCTAAGTGTACCCTCATCCCAGGACTCGTCGGCATGGTAGCAGGCGTCACCCAAGTACAATGCTTTGAGCAACAGCTCCAATAGCATCGGGTAGTCGAAGAACTCACGCGGAATGTACTTATCACGCGCGTGCCCAAGTTCGGCAAAGTAGTGCCCCAAGATACCTGAGTTGATGATCACATGATGACAATCACTACGCGGGTCTTTGTGTGTGCGGTAGGTGAGCCCTAGATTCTCTACCGTAGTCAAGATCTCATCCAGGTACCTGCCCTCGTTTTGAGAGATCACGGGGCGTGGGTACTTGCCGTCGGCCCATTGGATGTGTCCTTCCGCGATATACCATCCAGTCAGAGCCGCAAGATGTGGATATGAGAGCTTGATGCCCCTCCGATTATCTCCGTACCCATGCGCAATACCAGCGAACTCCCGGTAGAGCGGGGCTTCGCCCAGCCACGTCGCGGAACACGTGACCTTAAATCCCATCCGAGCAGTAGCCGCCAACTCAGAAGCAGTGACAAACTGCCATCTGTCCGGCGTCTTGTACTCTTCGTCATGCTTGACCCGGTAGTTGATCCACATATTGTGATCGCCGGTTACTCGTAGCCGCATCTTGGAGTGGGCAAAAGTAACCATCTCCCCCGTATGCTTGCGGGAAAAGACACGGGTAGGATGATGCCACTCAACTTCTCCAGCGTCACTAACGTCGGCGACCAAGTCGTCCTGTGTCAGTTGCTCCACTCTACGCCAGCCTAACCGAGTCAGGACCTCAGTCCCAGTTGCGTAGCAGATTAGGTCGGCAGGGATACCACGGACACGGTCAGCGGTGAGATAGGCGTACCGCAATCTGATCTGACTGAAGTTGACGAACTTCTTGAAGAACACCGCCTGGCCAATCTTTGGTGGTACGTAGGCCTGCAGCAGTGGCGAGCACTCGATGACGTCGCGGATGCGGTCGACCGAGAAGACTTTGGCTTGCTCGGCTGAGGGCGCTACGAAGAGTGCCCGGAAGTTGTTGACCAGCGCCGAGTAGCAGAGCAGGCGATTGCCTAGCGTGGTGCTCTTCTCCACCTGGCGGCCGCAGGTGAGCAAGATCTTGTCCGCGGGGCTGTCATAGATGCGGCGCAGATACTCACGGCCCTCGAATCGAAACGCACTGATCTTACCCGCCGCGGGAATCTGGATGGCCAACTCGGCGAACTGGGAGGGAGCCACGTTGTAGAGGAACTTGTCCTTGGCTTCTAGCAGTTCTTCGGCCGTGGGGTCTTCCGGTTCGAGGTCCAGACCGAAGTCTTTGGGGTTCCCCTCCTCATCGTAGTCGAAGAAGGGCTCCTTGACCTGCCCATCTACCGAGTAGACCAGCGGGATGACCCCATGGGTGTTGAGCAACGACAGTTCGGCGAGGCTGATCGTGGCCATGCAACGCCCTCCCAGCACTACATAAGAGACAGGTACGAGATCGCTACTTTCAGGAGCACTGTGCTGTCCCTAAAGAATCCTAGGCCATAGTTGCATGAGTGACACAACAGCCCACGCACCTTGCCTGTTTTGTGATCGTGATCTATGTTTGGCGCTCTCTTACCGATAAGGGCTTGTCTACAAATAGCACAACGATTTCTTTGTTTGCGCTTGAGCGCCTGATAGTCTTTCTCGCGTAGCCGGTACTTAGAGAACCTGTGTTGTCTCCTATTCTGTTCTAGGTGGGCTGTTGTAAGTCTGGGGTCGGCCTTTCGACGAGCAACAACGTAGGCTGTGAAGCACGTCTTGCACCAGGAGTATCTCCCCTTATAGAAGCCCTTCTCTGCATCTTTTGACTTCCCGCACTTGGTGCATTTCTTCTTCGCCGGCATGACTGCACACTACTACAGTCTCCCGCGAATTTCAAGGTCTAATACAGGTATAAGAAAAATGTGATCGGAAGCATGTAACTTCCGGTCGTCCCCTCCTGCCTAGGAGCATAAGCCCGCTTTGCCACCCACAGACAGAAAGCGCGGCTGATGTACGACCGTGGGAGGGGACAAGCCGCGCACTGGTCTGCTGAATAGGACGGCCAGCCTTAGGCTGGCCACCCTGTCTTAGCCCGCAGACACGGTGGTTTCGTAGGCGGAGGAGAGCTCCAGCACAGGAGCCGCCAGTCGTTCGGCGGTGAACGTCAATGGAGAGCTGGGTTCCGGCATGGCCACCGACCAGCTGTCAGTCTCCGGGTAGAAGTTGGCCTTGAAGGGGTGGTACTTGAAGTGCTTCTCGAAGACCGTCTTCAGCAGGCCTTCGAACGATGACGGCCAGGGGATGGCCGCGAGCTCCTGGTTGGCCTTCGCGGCTACCTCCTGCTGCTGGGCGCGCACCTGCTCCAAGTTGCGGACCGTGTCACGGAGGAGGTTCATCTCCGCCTCGGCCGCATCGAAGATCTCCTTCCGTTGCCGGAGGAAGAAGTGGTACAGCAGCAAGCCGTCCTTGCGGGTGTGGTTGACCAGCAGCACTGGAGTCTCGACCGTGGTGAAGGTCGGAACCGCCGAGACGATCTCCTCTGCCTTAGCCGCGCCGCTGATTGTGGGAAGCTTGGACTCCTGCCACGGCTTCTCTTCTGTCCAGAATGGACGCCTGTTGGTCTCAGCTGTCGTCATGTTCCCGATCCTCCTGGTCGAATTCTTCGAGTAGGTCTCTGGACTTGTCGGTCCCCTGCCCAGAGCGGCTGTAGTTCGGTCCCGCCACTTCCTCGATCGACGGGATCGCACCCGGGTCCCTCTTCATGCGGAACTGCTCGAACGCGGCGATGACATCCTTCAAGGCTACATCCGACTGGCGCAGCAAGTCCTCGGCGGACTTGATCACGTCCATGTAGTTCTTCATCATCTTGGAGTGGGGCAGAGTGGCCGGCTGATGCTCAGTCTCCACCACCTTCAGAAAGGCTATATCGCGCATGTGCTTGGCCACCGTGCCGGTACTCAGTGTTGCGGGAATGGCTCCCGTGCCGGTCACCCAGGGGACCAGCATCGAGGCCATGTCTTGGCTCACACGTAGAATGCTGATGTTCTGGGAGGCCATGGGTCGCGCTTCCAGGTACTCGATCCACTCCCCCGTGGAGAGCAGGCTGCGATTCCAGAAGTAGTGCGCGTAGGCCTGGACTCCATCCGCGGTGAGGTTGGTCTTGTAACGGTGATTCAGTCGACTGGCGGCGTCCTCCATCCGCAGCGGCGCCAGCAGCAGCTGTTCAGCACTGGCCCGGAGATTGGGGGTCGCGAGGATGCTGTACGCTTCGGTGGCGGCCGCATTGGGATACCACAGATCATGGATGGCGTGCTTCCGCAGGTACGCTCGGCCTTCCTGCGATGCGGGGTCCCAGGGATCGGGACGGTCAGCATCGAGGGCGCTCTGCAGTCGGCGCAGGTAGGCGATGTTGACTCCATCAAGTCCATACTCGTCCAGCATCCGCAGGATCGAAGCATGATCCAGCTTCTGCTGACTCAGCAGAAACATTATGAAAAATTCACTTGGGCTGCGGCTTGCCATTGGTGCTCCTTGACCACAAGTACTTGGCCGCGCGATCCAGCACTTCGTGGCTGTCGCCTAGTAGCCCGATAGCTCTGTTACAGCGGCAACACAGCAGTCCTTGTACCTCCCCCGTATTGTGGTCGTGATCTACTGCTAGACGCCTGAATTTGCCACTCGGCTTTTCGCCGCAGATCAGACATCGCCCTCCTTGGGCCATGACCATACGCAGGTATTGTGCCTTCGTGACACCGTACCTATCCCGGATTCCCCAGAAGAAGGAAGCGTCATTCATCTTCTGCTTGTTCTTCTGGTAGTACTGGCCGGTTCTCTCCAGGATGCTGTCCCTATTCCGCTCGTAGTAACCCTTTCGACGCTCACGAAGAGCCTTCACATTCCTAGACGCGTACTCCCTCGCGTATGCCGCGCGCTCATTCTTGTGCGTCTCGCGGTACCGACGCTGATACTCCCTGTGACGCTCGTAGAGCTCTTGGGAGTTGCTGGGGCTCCGACTGGCCATCGTCCGTTACACCTGTGGCTGGTTGGTCAGGGTCTTGAGCCCCGCGACGACCTTGTCCAAGTGGACCAGCGACCTCTCCAGTGCGGTGGTGTCCACCGCACTGAGCCCGAGGCGGGATGCCAACAGCAGCTCGGCCACCTTGTGGATGGTATCCTCGATCTCCGGGATATACTCCGCGAAGACCATCACGTTCTCGGGGTTGAGGAAGCCCAGCGAGAGGATCTTGTCGACCGAGGTTGGGTCGAAGAGCGGTGCGGCTTCCTTCACCAGCACCGCCCGCAGGTCCGGCACCTTGTTCAACAGCACCGTGGCCTCCTTCTTGGCCTCGGCGTACTTCTCTCGCATGGTGACGATCGGTCGGGCCTGGAACCAGAACTCCTGGTGGCCCTGGCTGAGGACCTTCAGGCAGGCCGTCTTCACCTTCTCGGGATGCTCACCCAGCACCGCGCCCAGGAAGATGGCATCGTCCAGGTCCAGGAACCGGGTCGGCATCACCCCGGCCACCTTGTCCACCGGCAGGCCCTCGAAGGAGTAGGTCTGGCCGTCCGTGATGACCCGCACCGCGGTCGCGTAGGCCCGTGCTTCGCCCACCTTGGTGAACGCCGACGGGTCGGAGGCGAGATTGATCTGATTGGGCAGCGGCATGAAGCCCACATCCTCAGGGATGGCGTACCGCTGGGTGGCGATCTGGGTGACCGTCTTGATGCCGGGGACCTTCACCAGGGTGCAGTGCTCACCCATGATGGTCTGGCAGAGGTACTCAGTCTGCGGGCCGATGTCGTTGGTGGCGCGCACGAAGACCGGCACGATGCCCTGGGCCCCCGACTTGGACGGCATGTAGAACATGCCGGCTTCGGATGGCGGGGAGTCGAGAACATCAGACTGGCGGGCGATGGGGACGCCGGCGATGTTCTCCTGGATGGCGGACTCGCTGCCATTGCTGAACACGCCCAGGGGCAGCACCTCGCCGGTCAGGTCCATGACCTTGGGAAAGACCCAGCCCACCAACTCCTTGTTGTCACCCTCGGTGCGAACCTTGTACAGGCCGAAGGAGTCGACCACGGCGACGTGGATGTCTTCCAGCGTCTCCTTGACGTTCGGCTGGGTGGTGATGGTCGTGGTGCCATCCTGCTCGACCTTCGAGACCAGATCTCCGCCCAGCGTGCCCACCGCCTGCTCCCGTGGCACATCATCCGCGGTGGGCAGGAGCGCCGCAGCGTTGGCGGTCTTGATGCGGAAGCCACCCTCGATCTTCTGCACTTGGATGACGTCTGGCTTCACGATCGAGGCCGCGGTCTTGAGGAAGTCGGCCGCGGCCTTCCGGGGAGTGGCTTGCGCCTGGGCGAGCTTGTCGATGAAGGGGAGGGCCGCCTCGTTGTTCGCATAGGCGGCACAGATGACTGGATCGCGGAAGAACTCCCCCACCTCCTGCAGATGGGCCTCCTTGATGGTGGGCAGGATTGCATCCAGGAGGAACTCGGGCTTGGCAGAGGAGACCTTGACGCCCTCCTCTCCAGCTCCGGCCTCGGTGATGAGCGGACCACGGGCCCCACCGAACTGCCGGTTCGGTGGGTAGAGCTGCTCGATCATGGACATGTCGCCAGGGCGTTGCCGAATGGCCTCGAACAGCGAGGGCCGGAAGAGCGAGCGCCGCAGCCGGTCTTCTGTCAGCGGCTCGACCTGGCCGTTGTCCATGAGCAGGTCGAGTGGTGACAGCTTGCCTTCGCGGACGATGACCGGGACGATCGCCTTCTGCTTGCCCTTCAGCTTGGCTGGCGTGTCATCATCCCGCGGGTTGATGGCCAGCTTGTTCAGCAGCTCGACATGGCCCAGGGCGTAGCGGCGGTCAGGATCGACCTCGCGCAGGACCACCTTGGGGGAGTAGTGGCTGGTGAACGGGGCCTGCTGATACAGCTGATCGAGGATCTGCTGTGGCCACTCGTTCGCATCCTCCGACATCCGGGCTTCGAGCGCCGTCTTCTCGAAGGTGAGTTCCTTGCGGTCCAAGAAGAGGTCCATGATCCACTCCTACGTGTCTGGGCCCAGTATACTACTCCATCCGTGCTGTGGACACCTTGCTACTTAGTCACGAACACCTTCCCCGAGATGAGAGCTGTTACTGCCCCTGCCTGAGCCGGTGGTGTGTTGGAGGCTGGATGCGTGTGGGTGGCCAGCCACTGGATGAGCAGGTTCCCCAATGGCACCGGCTCGGCTGCAGCTGCAGACCCCAACTTCAGCGCGGCAGCTGTGATGGTCTTAGCGCCACTCCAGTTCTCATCACTGGATGGGCCCTTGGCCGTGTGGGCCCCACCGAAGTCCTCGGTCACCGTGCCACCAGTCTTGACTGCGAGCGTGCCACCGATCTCCTGCTTGACGTTGCCGGTGACCTTCTGGTTGAGATCGCCCTTGATCTCCTCCGTCCTGGTCTTGGCCTGCATGACGTAGGAGTTGCCCTGCTTGTCGATCCGCAGCGTGAAGACTGCAGTCCCAGAGACTTTGCCGTCAGTCGGCTCGATGCCGCCCGGAGCAATCTCCAGAGCGACCCAAGTGTCACCACCACCAGGAGGAGAGGGATTCTTGGTCTTGTCGAGGCTGCCGAAGCTGAGGCGGACCGAAGCCTTCTTGTCTTGCGCATACTCGCGCAAGATCAAGTTGAGTTCGTTGGGGGTCTGTGCCGGAGCCGGCTTGTCCTCCGCCCGCTGAATGATCCACGACAGCGACCCGGCCGCGGTGTTGAGCTCGTAGTTCTCACAGAAGTCGCGGATGAAGTTGCGGATGGGCAGGTAGACCCGCTGGCATACCTGGGTCGAACCGATCTGCAGGACTCCACCTCGCCGGAGGACGACGAAGTTCTCGTCCCGCCCCTGCCACATCATGTCCCCGGGGTTGAGGATCGGCCGGCCTGCTCGGCGACTGGCACTGGCCGAGTTGCTACCAGGAGCGGTACTGGCGCTGGGAGTACTGGCGCTGGCAGTCGGTACAGAGACTTCTTCTGTCTCGACGCCTGGATCGGTGACAGTTGCCTGCAGGTTGCCGATCTGAGCCCCCTCACGCTCGAAGCCACTGAGGAAGCCCATCACGAACGGCTGGTTCTGTTCGTCCGAGGGAAAGCAGACTACGGCTATGGCACCAACCTCAGGAAGACAGTAGAAGCCCTCCCCGTTGTTGTAGTGCAGGTAGGGTGCCATGACCTGGATGGTCGGCCAGTAAGATCCCCCATACTGGGAGACCCAGCCGACCGTCCAGTTCCGCGCGTTCACGTCGGCGATCGTACCCGACTCGACGCGTACGGTAGCGGAGCCACTACTGGTAGGGCCCTCAGCCGCCATCGGCTAGTACCCGTGCCGTCCCCGACCCTTGCCCGCCTCATAGATGGCGCCACCACCTACCAGACCTGCACCACCAGCAGCAAGAGCAGCCGCCTCGGGACTGGTCGTGAGCGTATGCCGCAGCCTCCGCACGATTCCCGGACTCGCCTGACCTTCACCGGGAATGAGCTTGCCAGACTTCTTCCAGGCCTCCCCGACTCGGCCGAAGAATCCCGCTCTCCCGGGTCCGAACAGCTGGCCGACGCCCTCTGCCGCACGAGACCCAATCGTGCCCAAGGTGCTCCCGATCTTCTCCAGCTCATCGATGAAAGACTCGGTGACTGCTTCGAAGTTCTCGATCATGTCAGTACTCCCATGGATGCTTGCCCTTGCCAATCTCGGCCCCATGCACGGCCCTTATGCTTAGCTACCAGACAACACCAGCGCACGAACTCCTCCTCCGGAAGCGAGTGTTTCATGAAGTTGATTGCTACATGGACCCACTGGATATTGCCCAGGACGTAACCTTTGGTACTGTCGATTCGATCAAGAGAGGCCGTGCTAGCCCCCTCCTTCATACTGCTGGGACTCATGGCAAGGGCAACCCCAGTCAAGGAGCATTTGCCATCTTGTCGCAGGAACTGATCCCAGGCTTGACGAATCGTGATCTTGAAGGGAATGCCCCGTTGCTTAGCTTGTGCTAGCACCCTCCTGAATCTAGTGCTCGATAGATCACCCACACCCTTGTACTTTGGGCTGCGGTTCCTCTTGCGGTAGCAACCACAGTTCTGGGGCACCTGTGTCTTCCTCTTCGGCTTCCTGAGCAGTTCCGAAGCACCCCTTTCGATCTCGTTGCCACAATCACACCGGGCCAGCCAGATTATGCCATAGTGGTTACTCTTCCCTGTGGGTTGGACAGCAGTGAGCATCCCGAACTTCATGCCCGTGATGTCTTTGGGCTTCGGTCCTGGACGTCCAGGCTCTACTAAAACTAGTAGAGCCATGGTTTGTCTCCTCTACCCACTTCGGCCCCATGCACAATCGCTGGGATGGGGTGGGTGCCGTGGATCTTGCTGATCCAGCCCTTCTGCGCGGCTTCCAGTACTGTCTGGGTCTGCCGCTCGTGATTCAATCGCGCCATCCAGTCCTCGTGCAGGTCCAGTGGCAGGATGTTCACTCCGCGCAGCACCGGCTTGTGAATGATGGGCTTGGCCGTCTTGGGTGCTGTCCGATTCAGATTAGCAACCAGCGCGGCCGGTGCAAAGTCCCCCCGGATGAAGCCGTGATGGCTGCCTGGATCTTCAATCTTGGTGACGCTGGTCATGGCCTTCACCACGACCTCATGGTTGCGCCGCCGGATACCTTCAGAGGCATAGAGCTTGTGCAGCTCATCAGACAGGTGACCCTGTACTGCTTCAATGCCAGTGAGTGGCAGCATCTCGTGGGGATTGACCGGGCCGGCGGAGATCGGCGAGCCTTTCTTGATCTCCACCCCCGACCTGAGTGACTTTCCATCGAACTGCGGGATGCCACGACTCTGGGGCACGTAGTGGCGCGTGCCACCGATGAAGACGTTGTGGCCACCGGCCGGGTCCTTCTCGACCTTCTCTACCCGCCCCGAGACGGAGCTGAGCGTGGCCGAGTTCGGCAGGGTCAACGGGAACGTCAACAGGTTCTTCACCCGGCTGAACTCATCCACGAGCCCGGTGAACGTGGCTGCCGTGCCACCAGTATGGAAGCTTTTCATCGCCAGCTGCGTGGCGCGTTCGCCAATGGCCTGGCCTGCCATCACGCCGATGTTCGTCCCGATCTCCGGGTGTCTGCCGTTCTCGGCCAGACCGAAGCACTTCTGACAGACCCCCGGCCCATGCTGGCAGCGCAGCGGGGAGCGAACTACTACTCGACCCACCTTGTTGTTCCGCAGGGCAGTCCGTACTTCTGGCGTGACCAGGGTGCCAGCCTTGAAGACGTGCTTGCCAGCCTTGTGGTCGATCGCCAGGTGCCGATCGAGGATATCCTTCTCGTCGATGTGTAGAGCAATGCCCTTGTCGGTACCACAGTCATGGTCCATAATCAGGTTATCCATGACCGAGTTCATGATCATCTTGGTGACGTAGCCTGGCTCCTGCACGGCCTGGACCTTCTGGATGATGCCCTTGCGAGCCCCACTCATTGAAGTCCAGTAGCCGGCCAGATCCAGGCCCTCAGCGAAGGACTTGGTCACGGGTGAGGGGATGACCTCCCGTTTGGCGTTCATGAACAGCATCGGCGCCATCTTGATCTGACGGAGCGTGTCCATCGTCGGCTTGATTCCGGCCCGACTCATGGTGATCAGCGAGCTGTGCTGCTCGTCCAGCTTCCCTAGCTCCTTGTGCATCTGCTCCGTGGCCTGCGAGTAGATGTCGATGGCTTTTCGATCCCGCTCGTGCTGGGTGCCGGTGGTCCCCGCGGCCGCCTTGTGCGCGGCCGCCAAGATCTTGTCTCGCGCTTCCTTCTCCGGCTTGATGTCCTCCAAGCCGATCGAGAAGGCCGTGTCGGTAGACCAGCGGTTGCCGAGATTCTTCAGTTTGTCCACCACCGGGCCGTAATCGTGGGGGTGGTTCGTGGCCAAGTGAGTCAACAGCTCTTGCTGGGCCTTCTTGTCCAGCGGCTCAGTTTTGGTGAGGAACGGTCGCCGCATCGGCTCGGGAAGCGCCCCGCCAACGAGGAAACGACCAGCAGTACTAGCCAGGCCACCCACTTTGATCTGGTCGTTCAGCTGCAACTCACTCTTGCGTAGAGCGGCCTCTACCTCCTCTACATTCTTGAAGGTCTTGTTGGTCTTGCCCCCGGTCCTGGTGACCCCATAGAGTCCGAGTAGAGCCTCATGGGTCGGGGCATAGGCGATCGAGCCGGTGGCCGGGCTGAACAGGTTGTTGGAGGGGAACATCTTGTGCGCTTCAGCCACGGCCTCATTGCCGACTGGGACGAAGGCGCTCATGGCATCGCCGTCGAAGTCGGCGTTGTAGCCCGAGGTCACCAGCGGGTGGATCTGCACCGCCTTGCCGCCAACGATGCGCGGCTTGAAGGCCTGCACCCCATACTTGTGAAGCACTGGATCGCGCTTGAGCAGGATGGGACGGTCAGTGATCACCCGCTCCAATGCCCGATCAACGATGGGGGCATTGTCCTTGATGTGCTGCTGGGCCTCCAGCGGGGTCATGCCGGCCAGAGTCCGCAACTCCCTGACGATGAAGGGCTTGTAGAGCTCGACTGCGGCCTTCCGCGGAATGCCCACCTCGTCCAGACCAAGAGACGGCTCGGGGATGATGGTGGAGCGCATGCTCAGGTCCTGCTTCCGCTTCACCAGTCGATCTTGGAAGTAGCCGTACTTGGGGGCGCCGACCTTCTCACCGGTCTCTTTGTCGGGACGGTGGCCAGAGATGATGTCGAGGATGCCGCGGAACTTCCGGTTCATGTGGCCGCCCAGACCCGCCAGTGAGCGCAGGCCGTCGTAGACCTCGGCCCGGACCTCGTTCTTCTCTTCCGGCGGCAGCAGCGGTGACATCACCTTGAGACGGCTGGCCGACAGGGCGATGCCCTTGTACATGTGATTGACGTCATCGACGTTCAGGTCGCCGTTGGGTAGCTGGGAGACCGGGCGGAACACCGGCGGCATGACCGGGATGTTCTGCTGCATGTAGGCTTCACGTGGAGACAGGCCGGCGCTGTCCAGTGCCTTCAAGAACTTGATCTTCTTGTTGATCTGGTCGAGGCGGTTGCCCTTGAGCCCGGGATTGGCTAGCTGGGTGGTGGCGGTGCGCAGCTCCTTCTGCACGTCGATCCTGCCCAAGGCCTGGTCGAAGGCATGACCGCCAGTGAGTCCCAGATGTGACTCGACGAGCTTCCCCGTGGTGGGATGCAGTCCTTTCTGGCCGGCGATCACCGCCTCGAAGTCCTTGTGCGTGATGCCCAGCAGGGCTTGGATCGGATGCTCGAAGACTGGGTTGGGGAAGGATTCTGGCAGCCGGATGTGGGTCCACTTGGTGCCGCTCTCTCCGCCAGTGAGGTGGGGATCGAAGCTGCCACCCACCTCTGGCTTGAGGTTCTTGGCGTGGACCATCTTCGCGGCATCAGGCAAGGCACCGTTGCTCATCTGCTCCACCTGCTTGTCGGTGAAGGGGATGAGCTGGAGGTTGTTGCCTTCCTTCTTCACGTTCAATCCCAGGCCGGTCATGTAGCCCAGGAACTTCTTGTAGGCGAAGGTCGGGCGTGGGGCAGGAAGTGGCTCACCGGCCTGCAGTGCGGCCCAGAACTCATCGCTCTGCTCGGAGTCGCTCTTCACCGTCTGCATCTCGCGCAGGTTGGCCTTGGCCCCATGGGCCAACATGGCATACAGGCCGAGAGCGCCTAGTGACTGGGCACCGTGAGCGCCACCACCACGGGGGATCAAGTTGCGATCATAGGCATAACCAGGACCACCAGCACGAGCCGAGAGCTTCTTCTCCACCTGGTGCTGCAGCTTGAGGATGTGCTGGACGCCAACCAGTGCCTCTCCCAGCTTCTTGCCGGAGACGCCGTCGAAGACTTCTTCCTTGTCAGTGAGGCCGTGCTTCTTGAGCTCTTGCGATACTTGGGTGTGGAAGTCGGCGTTGGGGGCGAAGTTCTGCACCAGATAGGGCTTGCCCGTCTTCAGCGCCACCTTGGAGACTGCGGTCTCCAAGACCTGCCCCAGGTTGGTACGACCAGGAACGCCGGCCGGGTTCAGGAGAATATGGAGCGGACCATCTGCTGTCTTGGGCATCTCATGATCTGGGATGATGCAATTGCCAGACCAGACTGGGACACCGTTACGGCGCACGTAGACGATGTGGTTGGGCACGTCCACACAATAGACTGGTCCCGCGTAATCGATCCAACGAGAGCAATTCACCCGCTTATCGTTGTTGACGAAGACTTCATCCTTGAAGCTAAAACGCACCACGTATTCGTGAGCACCCGTCTTCTTACGAATGTTCACCTTAATATTGGCGCTGTGACCCAGCTTCAGTGCTAGTTCTTGGACGTCATCTGCAAGCCGCTTGGAAGAGGTGCAGAACTCGTGTCTGGTGTGGTTGTGGCGGGCATCGTAATAGATGCATCCATCCCCAGCCATCATAGCATCCATCAAGATCGCCAATTGGTGCTTGGTCAAGCTCATGAACGTTCGCGGAATGGACTTGTTCTTAGATAGACCGAACTGGCGCAACCAGTAGGCCAGCCGCGGATCCCCAATCGCCAAACTGGTCGACCCCGCAGACACACGGTACCCCAGTCGCTCTAGACACGCCCTGATCGCCGCATAAGTGTCTGGATTGGCGTTAAGAGATTGCCCGATCACCACACTACTACGAGACAAGCAGCCTTCAGTAATCCAGTACCCGAAGAATTCTAAGAAATCGTCAGCGTTGTAAGACCGCGGACTATCGTACTCGTGCCAACCCTTCCTGAATGCTGGCCTACCGGGGATCGTGATTCGTCTCTTTGCTGTACCACCCCAAATCGATCCACCACGTTTGTGTACCGTGCCATGGGCGTGTACCTCCTTCGAGGTCTCGAAGTGATACGCCCCGCCACGAATTGGGCGTATCCAGTGACGATGTTCAGGGGTGGTACATAGATTCACACGAGGCCCATCGAACAGGAACATCTTTCCCTGATGCTGCTGACTGATAGTGGCTGTGGGTCGGTGATATTCGATCTCGTCTGTCTCTGGATTCAGAGTGCAGACGAGATCGTCCTTGCGCAGCTCTTCGAATTTGAGCCAACCGCGACCAGTCAGCACCTCCGTCCATTGATCATGACACGTGATGATCCCCTTGTTGCCATGGCGGCCGGCCACCTTGTCCCCGATCTCTGCCTGCTCCTGGGTCTTGACGTGCACGAGGATCTGCTTGCCGTGCTTCACCACCTCCTGCACTACACCTGGATGATCCTGCTCCCAGATGATGCTGTCATCTCGGTAGGGCTTTACCAGAGAGCGGTGCAACCGCGCCAGATCTCGATCCTCTCCCCGGTCGGAGTGCTTCTTCAGAGCCAGCACTAGCGGGTCGCCAGGCATCACGAGCTGCCCCGGCTTGACCACCCCGTCGTCATCCATCTTGGCCATCTGATCGCGATTCAGGCGACCAGGCATGTAGGCCTGGTACTTGGCCTTGTCCAGCACATGCTCTTTGTCCAGAGCCAGTGACTTCTGGTGCAGGTGCTCGCTGGTGAGCTGCTTGGCCGCAGACTCACTGATGACCACACCGTCCTCGAAGTTGTAGCCCTTGTAGGGCAAGTAGCCGACCTTCAGGTTCGTGCCCAAGGCCAGGGTGCCACCACGCGTGAAGTTGCTGTCCGCGATCGGCTGGCCCTTCTTGACTCGGTCGCCCACCTTCACCAGCGGGGTGGAGTGGAGGAAAGACTTGTCATCGTTGAGCGGGAAGTGATCGTAGATCTGGATCTCGTGCTTCTTGCCATCCTTGTCTTTGACGTGGATGGCGTCGTTCTGCACCTTCGTCACCGTGCCATCCACATGAGAGCTGTGGCCAGCGAACTTGCCGACCCACTCATCTATGATCTTCTTGCCGCCGACGATGGCAGACCGGACCAGCGGCGGCTCGCGATGGACCAGTGATATGGCCTGCTCCATGTGACGGCCAGCCATGGTGCTACGGTTGGGGTGGTCAGCGGGCAAGAAAGGGATCAGGTTGGACGACACCGAGAACATCTGCGATGGGTCTCGCATGACGTAGTCGACCGACTTGAATGGGGCCGTCTTGATCTCATTCCCGGGGCCACTGACTTGTACGTCCTTGCCGAGTGGGTGGGGCTTGCCGCCAACCCACTTCACCTGATCTGGCAGGGCTACCGTGGCATTCATCGCCTTCTCAGGATTGATCTGCTCCATCTTGCCAGTCCGGACGTTGAACATTCGGACTACGACGTCGTGACCGACCTTCTTGACCCCCAACGGCAAGCGCAGGTTGACGCCGGTCGCTTCACCCTCGGGCGTGTGAATGGGATCAAGGAAGCCCAGATGAGAGGCATCTACCAGCTTGGCGTCGTCAGTGATGCCGTAGACATTCTGGATGCCACCCTCGCCAGTGATGGTGGTCTTCATCTGGCCGGAGATCATCTCCAGCGGATTGATCTGCTTGGGCTCGTTCACCAGTGAGGTGCGGTACATCGTCTCGATCGGTCCGTGGAAGATGTTAGGACCGACGATGTCGCGGACACTGGTCTTCTTGTCGAGGGTGTTCTGGATGCGGCGGAAGATGTCGCGGGAGCCCTTACGCAGCCGCTCAGCCATGAAGTCCTCGACCGAGTGGAGCTCCTTGAACATGAGCGCATCACGAGCATCCGGCTGGGCCTTGCCCTGGCTGACGTGGAGCAGCTTGGTGGCCGCGTCCATCAGTGTGTGACCAGTGACCTGGGTGTGCTCCTTGCCCAAGGTGATCCTCGTGGTGTCCGGCCGGACCTCCATCTTCTGGAAGGAGTCACGCAGATGGGCCCGTGCCTGCTCCAGACTCTCTGGGGGCTTGCCCACCGAGGCGCGGTAGAACTTGGCCACCGCCTGGTCGCGATCAGCATGATTGGCGCTGGTGATCTCCTTGCCCCACTGCTGCTCAATGGTGTCGCGCGGGACGCCAAGCTCTTGCATGAGTGGCGAGAGCGGGATGTTCGAGGTGCCGTACGCCAGCTTGAATTGGTGGGTCTTGGGATCGAATTCGATGTCGAAGCCGCGGCCACCCTTGCGCAGATTGAAGTCCGACTGCAGCTCGCCGTTCTCCTTGATGCGAGCGTACACGCCGGACTTCAACCGCCACTGGTTGTCGATCTGCTTCTCGCGGCCGTTGACGATGTGCGTGTAGCGGCGGGTGTGTTTGGGCAGGCTGAGCAGCCGGATCTTCTGCGAGTCGACGGCGCGACCAGTGGCATTGTCCACCAGTGCCACCCGACCCTCAACGGGAACAGCCCAGGAGCGCCCGCTGAGGCGCGCTTCCTTCTGGCTGCGGATGTCGTCCAGATCGAGGTTGTCCTTGACCTCTACCTGATCAAGGCTCAGGGTGTGCTTCTTGCCTACGATCGGGAACAGGCCCGTCAGCGTCTCCTTGACCCGGTCTCCGAGGACTTGAAAGCCCTCTTCCGGGGACAGGCGTGCCATCTATGTCCTCCATCACATGGGTAGAGGGTATCAGAGAGTCCCATCCTTCTGCAACTCCGCAACATTCGGTGGCATAAGACTCTTGTTCGCCCTGAGGTATAAGTATCATAGAGAAAGGAGACCTATCTCATGCTGTGTTCCCCAGGACGTGGCTCACTGGGTGAGCTCGAAGACGAGCTTGATGACGCGCTCGACCCCACCACCGATCCATCTGGAGGAGACGACCAGGAACAAGAGGACAACACCGACAAACCAGGCAGCGAGGACGACGAGTAGATGCCGCTGCTCTGGATCTTCATCCTGTGCTTCGCTTCCGCGGCTGCGGACGAGGTCGCTCAGGGGCTCTGTGAACTGGCAGATAACCTGAGAAGGGATGGAGATCCCGGGGGTCGCTGATCAGGCATCCCCACATCTTGCTACAGGATTAACGCCATGGAGATCGATCCACGGATCGACGTCGAACCGGAGGAGAACTGCGCCCTCTGCGGAGAGCCACTCCTCGAAGAGAACGACCTAGTGTTGATCGAATCTGGGTGGATGGTCTCCATGCGGCGGGACAAGCGGTTTCTCACGTTCGCCCCCGATCGGGACCGTCCCGACGACTGCAATCGTGCAGTCTTGGGTCTCTTCCACGTGCATTGCTTGCTGACGCGTTTCGATCTCCACCTGAATTGGGGAGAGGACACTGGGTGGCAGTGCTGGTGCGGACGCAAGCTGCGAGAGGGAGACCGGGCGTTCTACTTGAAGGTCGGCAACGTCGACACAGACACGCTGGTCTTCGTGCCCCACAACCGGGAGAAGTCCGCCGGGATCATGTGCGCCTCGTGTGCGTACGAAGGTTTCGGCGAGGGAGACATGGAGGAGGGCAAGGCCCTCCTAGAAGCAGTCAGTTAGATCAAGCTGCTCTCTGGACCCCGCCGTGGCGGTCTCTGCTCAGGCAGGGGCCGCCCGGCGGATACTTGACCCTTCGGTCCGCTTGCCATTAGCCCCAAGACGACGTCATAGAGTTGTGGTGAGTCTTCACGCAGCTGCGCCAAGGCCTGCGGCTTCTGCAGCTCATCCATGTTGTTGATGCGATCGGCGAGCTGGCGGCCGAGGTAGAGCAGGTCGATGTTCTGCTGGCCGACCAGGGATTCGCCGGTGGTGGCCGGGGTGATGGGCTGCACCGACTGCAGGGTGAGTGGTGACTTCACTTCCTGAGGCGGCTGAATCAGGTCAGGTCGAGGAGGCAGCGGCGGCGGGATCTGTCCCTGCTGCGCGGCGGCTTGAGTAGCCAGTTGATCTTTGGCCATCTCGTTCTGCATGGCCGTCTGCTCCTTCAGCGCCTTGGTCTGCGCCTTGGTCTGCCACTTCATGCTCTGCATCTGGGCTTCACCCTGGATGTCAGCCTGCATGAGTTGCTGCTTGCGTAGCGCTTCCGAACGGCGGGAGGCCTCACGCTCTATGATCGCGTCTTCCTTGGTCGAGTCGAAGTCGGCGTCCGCCAGGAGTGACTCGTCCGAGAGCTTGCCGGCCTGGCTCAGCTGGAACAGGTAGGCCTTCCGCTGCAGGTCGTCGGCCATCTTGAACGGCTTGAAGCGGGCCCGCACTGGTGCCCAGCCCAAGTAGGAGGACACGTTGCGGATGACCCAGCGCAGCAGTGAGAGCTGGTCCTGCAGGTAGCCGAGGTAGGTGTTCTCCAGCATGCGCAGCGACACGTTGCTACCCGAGTAGCTCATGCCGCCGAAGATGAGCTCTACTGGTACGCCCATCCCAGCCACGATGTGCTCCGACCATACCCGGATCTCCTGGCTGAGAAGCAGGGCCCGGCCATCCCCGCCGATAGTCTGGTTGCCGATGGGCAGCGGCATGATGGGGATGTAGTTGTTGTCGCTATTGTGAGTGGCCACGCCCCAGGTACAGAAGGTGCTGTCACCATCCATCTGGAAGGCCACTACCTTCTCCGGCTCAGCTTCTTCGATGGCCTCAATGCGGAACCAGGCAAAGCCATCCCGGAATAGCCCTGATCTACAGTGCTCAGCACCCGTATAGGACACCCCTTGCAAGAGTGCCTGTAGCTTGGCGTGCTGGTCACCAGAGACCTGAACGAGGTAGCAGCCGTGGCCTACGGTCTCGCGACCACAGATGATGGTGGGACCGCCCGAAACAAAAGAAATGCCGGGCATGATTTCCCAAGATAGCAGCAGTTGACGCACATCTTCTGCTAGCTGCCGACTAGCGGTTCCCAACACCGTCTTGTCGGTATAGTAGCACCCATCACCATCAAGTACGCCACGCACTGCCTCAAGTGCTAGTTCGTCTGATGCCTGGCGAACTGCTTCTGGCAGACGCTTGTTCATGGCTATACCAGGAACCAGCCCATGGAATACCTGAGCAGCGATGACACTGCTGTAAGCGATCTGGATCCCATTCTCAGTCTTCTGCCCGCCAGTTCTGTGCGCACCAAACCGTGACAGGAAGAAGCTGTCCAGACGCTGACAGATCTCGGTCTCGTCCTTGTGCAAGGAGAACATCACCTGCTTGGGTGTAGCGTTGCCTTCGGCCACGTAGAGGCCGAGCACGTACATCAGATCTTTGTCAAACGGGAGGTACCGTGGGATGCGTCTAAGCGTACGCCCTTCCCGAACGGCGTTATGCGCCGTCTTGGCCGGGGTAATTGGACACCCCGAGGCCGCGGCCGCCTCTGCGGCCCCCGCCTGCGGATGTGCCTCAAGGTACTCGAACGCCAGAGGCGTATCGGACTCCAGGTAGTCGGTGTACACGAACTTATCTGTAGCCGCCCGATCTACGTGAGCTGAGATGTCCAGATCAACATACTTTACGACATCTCGTCGGGTAGGATAACCTACATAGTCACCGACAGAGAGTGCAGCTACAGGAATGAACTCGCGTGCCCCCAGCTTATGGCCGTTGCCGTTGTTCTGCTTGCGCGCGGCAAAGATGGGGTGTTCCTCAGAGTAGACGGTCTGAATAGCGTGCTGCCCACGCACCCTCAGGCGATACGCCAACTCCCCTGGATCAAGCGCGCGTTCGTGACGCTTGACTACGCGATCGTAACCTCCAAGCCGGTTCTTCAGCCAATCTCCTACTGTCACTTCTCCGGCCGGGCGCAGCCCCTCCATGGTTTCAACCATGGAGTCGGGTGATACGCAACGCCACCGTCTGATCTCCCCGGCGACGTGGTCACGCCAGTCTTGGAGGTTGACCGTGGTATTGTGGGTGGCGCACGCCGGAACACAGAAGCTCTTGTCTCCATCCACCTGGAAGCCATAGACGAAGTCAACATCATGGAGCTCCGCCTTCTTCTGCACCCTGAAGAAGGCGTAGTCTCCCTGGATGAAGGAACGTGTGGTGTCCTTCTTGACCTCCAATTCGGGGAGGGCCCAACCAAGCTGCTGCCAAAGCCCCACGGCCTCCGCACCAGACACTTTCACGCGGAAGATCTCGTGCTTGCGTCTCTCACGGACAGGTGTCCGGTGTACCTTGCCCACTACCCTCAAGTAGAGCAACAACTCTCGTAGCTTCAAGGCCAAGTCTCTGGAAGTTGAAGTGAACGTCATCGAAGAAGTACGGCAGGCTCTGCCTGTACCGTTGTCTCGGTAACATTCCTCGCGGCCCCCGTCACCATTGATTAGACAGCGTACAAGCTCGCGAATGACCTCGTCTGGAAGATGCACGACCTCTTGTGGCAGTCGCTTGTTCCAGGCCAAGTGACCGAGGTAGTTCTGGAGGAACTCTCCGAAGATACTGTCACTGATCTCGTAGACCAAGCCATTGTCGCCATGAGTTCGCCGGGTGCCTTTCTTACCCAACAGCGCCGTGAAGGCGACATCTAGTTCGTCGCAGATCCAAGTCTCCTTCTTATGCAAAGAGAAGGTAATATGATTCCCAATGCAACCCTCGGCCAGGTAGTACCCTACGATCGTAGCAAGATGCTTGGACCATGAGAGATGTCGCGGGATCCTGGAGGTTCGATGGCCACGCCGATAGCGGCTGGCGGTAGTTTGCAGAGTGGGCACTGACCAGCCGTGTTGTGCAGCAGTTTGCTGCAGCTCTCCTCCCGCAAATAGTCGCTGCTCTCTCTGCTCTACATACTCGTAGACTTCTGCCCCCTCCTTCGTGATCTGCCGATATACCCACTCGTCAGTAGCCACGTAGGAGCTCAGATACTGCGCTACGTCAACCGAGAGGCTATTCTTGATCTCTCGTGCTAACGGATAGGCAACATAGTCCCCGATCTGCAGGTCTTTAGTCGCTACCCAATCTGGCTGCCAGTCCGCGATATACCTCTTCTGCCGGCCCTCAGCTTGGACCGCAAAGAAAGGATGGTCTTCAGACGCCTCCACGGGGAAGGCCGACATACCAACCACCCCGATCGCGTACACCTTCTCCGCTTTCTTGACCAGGCGTCGCTTGATCGCAATCACCGGAAGGTATTTGCCACGATAGGTCTTAACCAGATCGCCTACCTTCACCTCGCCTGCGGGGAGATATCCCTTATTGATCTCCACCAATGTACTGACCGATAGACAGTACGGGTCGCTGGTGGCAGACCCGGCTTGTGGGAAGAGGATTCGCAGAGGCACGATGTGTTCGAGCGCAATAGAATTTTTCGTCGCTGTGCCCGGCGTACAGAAGGTGGTGTCGTTCTTGACCTTGAAGTCGATGTATTGCTCCTCATCAGACTCCTCGATCGCGCTTACCCTAGACGCGAAATAGTCCTTCCAGAAGAAGCCGCTCTTGCCTGAAGTGATCTCTGGCCCACCTCCGCACTCCAGCAGAGACATGAGGCGATCACGAGACGCACTGCAGGCCACTGTATGGTAGTGGGTACCACCAACGATGACTCTGCCGTCAGACAGCTGCGAGTCAGCCGTTTGACGCTGGTTTACGCTAGCAATGCAGCCGAAGTGTAGCAGCAGGCGATAGACGTCGTACGCCTGCTCGCGGCTGCTGGTAGCCAGCGTCGCTTGATGCTCGCTCCTGCAGCCATCGGCCTCCCACAGCCCGCGCAGATAGGCCAACTTCACCTTATCCGTGCCGTTCAGTACCTCAATCGGGACGCGCTTGATCCTGGCTACGCCGGGGATCATGCCTTTGATCAGCTGACGCACTATGACATCAGACAGTACCACCGAATTGATTGACTCCCCCATCTCGACAGTAGCGACCGAATCGAACTCGCGTTTGATGGCGGCCATCAATGGCGCTGGGTCGTCCTTCTTGCCCAAGGAAAATGTGACGTGGCGAGTGCCACAACTGCCGTCTCCTGCGTACCAGCCCAAGACGTAGGCGAAGTCCTCAGTCATGAGCCTAGAGGCTGCCATACGCTTGGGGGTACGGCCCTCCTTCAGGATCCTCTTTGCCACCTGCCCTGCATTGTCGTGCGTGACATGTTCACCGCGCTCCAAAGCCTCAAACGCCTGTGCCGTCTCTTCCCCGCAACCACTGTAGACCCAGCCATCTGTAGATGTCAGTCCAGTATACTGGGCTACGTCTACCGTCGTATCTTCCGTCGGAAGCCGACGCGGGTAGAGCACGTAGTCTCCTACCTGTAGCTGCTCGGCGGGACACAGCACTTCTTCGTAGAGGTGTGGGTTGCGCAAGATCACAGAAGATCGCTGGCGATCCTTGGTATCAATCCTCCGACCCTCCTCGTTGCGACGAAGGCTAAACACCGGGTGCTGTGGAGAGTAGACAGCACCAAACGGTCGCAGCCCAGCCAGTATGATTTTGCGTCCGATCTCTTCCTCGCGGGCATCTCGATACCACTTCTTCTCCACTGGCTGCCACTGGCCGGTGTGCGTTCTAACTAGATCCCCCACCCGTACGTCATCAGCCGGCACCAGGCCATTAACAGACTCGATGAGTGTCGAGGGTGCCACGCATTCTTGGGCCTTCCGCAGGATCTGCAGGTAGAAGGTGTCCTTCAGCACCGGCAGGATCATCGGCGTGCCCCAGCCGCGATCCTTGGTGGCCAAGGTGGGGCGCTTGAAGTGGTAGATGTTGTCACGGCTGAAGACGACCGCCTTCTTTAGCCTCAAGGCGTCGATGAACAACTGGGGCACAGTCTCCACCGTCGACTTGCGGCCCATGATGATGTCGTTCCGCAGTGGCGTGGGGACCGTGTAGTAGTACTCGTACTCGCCGGTGATGTCGTTGTAGCGGATGTCCACGTCCTCAGGATTCCAGCGCAGCAGCCGGATGCCCTTGGGCGCCCGGATGTAGTGGTCCACCGTATCAGCCGGGCCGTGGTGACCACAGCTGCAGCTGATGATGAACTGGAAGTTCTGAAAGCGGTACTCCGCCTCGCGGGCCGGCGTCTTCTTGCCACAAGATGGGCAGACCAGCAGCTTGATGAAGGGGTAGAAGATGCTGATCAGGGTGTTGCCGTAGGTGTAGTAGTCGAGGCCCGTCTCGATCTGGAACGCTCGATAGCGCAGGTGCTCCAGCAGGAAGTCCTTCCACTGTTGCTTGAGCTCCGGCTTCTCCGTGTCGAAGATGATGTCCGTGACCGGGTACTCGGACATCTTGGCTACGATGGCGTTGATCAGTGGGTTGACGAGGAAGTAGTACCGGCACCACCGGAACATCTGCTTGACGGTGGCCGGCAGGTACGTGTGGGCGATGTCGAAGAAGGGGCTGGGGTACTGAAGCCCGTAGTCCTGACTGCCGCTGATTCTCCCACGGGTGTGGGAGAAGCGCATCGCGCTCTGGGAGCCGCCGAACATCGAGGAGGTAGCCACGTTAGGTCACTCCCAGCGTCTGTTGAATGGGCGAGACCACATGCTGTCGAATGATCTCGCGTCCCGGTCGCTGTACCGCTGTGTCATGCGTTGGGGACTTGAGCCGGCCCGTTGCGCGATCAACACCTCGGCCAAGCCACTTGCCGGTCTGTCCAAGTCCTTCGCTCACCAGCATACCACCAGCAAGGACCGGTGGGGCGAGAACCATTCCAGCGGTGCTACCAAGCGCCCTGAGCCCACTCTCAGCCCGACCTGGCCCACCCTCCTCCGGCTTCTTGATGAAGCCCTTGCCAGCTTCGTAGGCGCCGAGTCCGGTGAAGGCCTTGCCCAAAACGCCCGACCTCTGCCAGCCGCTCTTCAGTGTCTGCAATGGGTGAGTGACCATGCCCTTGAGGATGCCTGGAGCATGCAAGTGGCCGGCAGTGAAAGCTTCTTCTTCCCGCTTGACCTGCGCCAGAGCCCGCTCGTGTAGGTCCTTAGGAGTCCGACCCAAGACGCGGTTGATCAGCCCTGGGCGGAGGGTGGCTTCGGTGGGGTCTTTGGCGACGATGCCCAGCTCACGGGCATGTTCAAGGTCCTTTACCCCCCGACCCGTGAGCGAGTACACCTGGCGCTTCACCAGCTTCTTGGCCTCCTCACGGCCAGCGGGAGTTGAGAGGATCGCCCCACCAGTGGCACCTGCCCCGAGACCGGCACCGATCAAGGCGCCCCGCAGTCGGTTCTCCTCATCGACGGCACCACCACCAAGCGCCCCGACGCCTGCACCTATAGCCAGACGGCGCCCGTAGGAACCGGGGGCGCCGGCCATGGCGGCTCCGGTACGGAGCGCGGTTCTACCCAGCGTGCCCATCCACCCGGCCGTCTTGTTCAGCTCGTCCACGAAGGCGGACATGCGCGCGGCATCAACGTGTCTCATTGCAGTAGTCCTAGCTGCGCCCGGAGTTGTCGCCGTCGTAGCCCGAGGTAGTCGAGTGCCACCTTGAGCTTGGCCACCTGGATGTCGACTGAGTTCTCGTGCAGGATCGGATCTGCCTTGGCCCAGTCGGCATCGTTGAGTGCCATGATCTCAGCCAGGCGATTCCGCACGTCTTGGATCGTGGACTGGACATGCTCGGCCCGGGTCACTTCGAGTAGCTGCTTGATCTCATCCTGGCAGTAGGTGAGCGGCTTGGGGGCATGGTACACACCCTCGTCCGCCATTGCCGCGGCCGTGTACATCTGCACCTCGGGGCCAAACTGCTCCCCGTCGCGAACGAGTGTCGCGATGTCCACCGCGTTCACCAGCTGCGCCACGGTGGGCTTCTGGATGACCTGGAAGTCAGGGATGTTGCCGTTCAGCGCCTGAGTGATCCAGTTGAAGACCTCCCACTGGATCCAGAACCACTCGTTGATGTGCAGCGTTCTGATCGCCTGGATCTTGGCCTTGTTGTGGTCGCTGATTGAAGGCACGTGGAAGTCGGCCAGAATCTCCTGCCACAAGGTGGCCGGCTCCCAGCCGTACCAGTCCGCGTTGTACTTGTGGAGCAGCGCTACATCGAAGACCACGGGATGCGTGTCGTAGTGGGCGAAGAAGTTCTTGCGGGTGACCGGCGCAGGCGCATCTGGTGCGCCAGCACGCTCGGTCGTGCTGGCTCCTGATGCTGGACCCGCAGCCTCTGGCATGGGCGGAGGAAGCCCAGCCTGCTCCTCCGCCTGACCGATCTTTTCGAGGACGGCGAGTAGCCGCTGTTCATGGTCGGTGCTAGACATGTGTAGCCATCTCTATTTGCAGGCGACCTCGCCGATCTTCGTTTTCTTCGTATCGCTTGATCCAGTTGCAGTTGGCGCAGAGCAGCTGGTATCGATCTTTGGCTCCAGGCAGCAGCATGCTCTTGTAGTACTGCCACATGCCGCAGCCTCTGCGCTCCCTAGTACCACCTCCGTCTATGTGGTCCACCTGCAAAGCTGGGCGTCAGCATCTACTGTGGGTCGACACCGGCTATGCCAGGACGCCGCTGAGCGCCTCGCTGGTGACTCCGTTGCTGGAGACCATGACATTCACCAGGTCGGTGGCTGCCTTGCCTGTCAGCGCCGGAACCGTCACGTAGAGTTCCGTGTTCGTCCAGGCCGCATTCATCTGCGTCGGCAGGCATTCCACACCAGCGACCCAGATCTTGTTGCCCGCGTACAGGCCATCACCACCGGCCATAGCCGTCTCGGCTGCTACCAGCACGGTGCCACTACCACCACTGAGGACCTTGGCGAAGATGACGCCGATCGCCGTCGCCTCAGCATTGACTGCCGTGCAGACCTCCGTCGCGGTGCTGCCGGCGCCCTTGAGCGTGACCGTGAGCAGCTGACAACCACCGCCGACCAGGTTGGTCGGAGTGACCGCTTCCGCAGCCGTGATGGCGCCAGTAGCGGAACCAGCCGTGGCGACCTCGATCAGAGTCGCGCTGGCACCAATGGCCGTCTCGACGTTGGCGCGCGTGGAGACACCCACCTCGTAGTGGATGTAGATGTGCTTGCCGGACTCCTCGATCAGCACGCCGCTGCTAGTGGGCGAGTCGCCGACCAGTGCGACGAGGAGGCCATCACCAGCAGGACCTGCCGTGACTGCCCGCACCACTGTGTCAATGTGGGCGCTCGCGAAGGTGTGGTGGGACTTGGTGTTGGCGTCAAAGGCTGCCGTGGCGCTACCGCCCGCACCCTGCACGATCTTGACGAAGGTGTTGCTGTCACCTGGCTTGAGCATCGTGAAGATGACGCCGGCAGTGCCCGTGCCCAGGGTCAGTGTGTCGAAGGTCTGATCCTGCCACAGGTTGCGGCCCAACAGCTTGATCGGGCCACCCGCTGCCAGCAGGACACCAGTCGTGGCATCCAGCCAGTCGAGGTGCGGGAAGCTGGCCCGTGCCTCGTTGTTCTGGAAACCTTCCTCTACGTCAGCACGGAGGTCAACGACCTCCCTCGCCAGCCCATGCCCCATGAGGATGTGCTGCCGAAACGCACGCTCCGCTCCGAAAGACTTGCTCTGCTTCATTGCTCTCTCCTTGCCTTAGGGCTGCGGATCGGCAGCCAGTCGCATGATGATACGCTTGGAGTCCAGCGGAAGGGAATCGAAGATCTTCTCGGGGTTCTTCTTCAGCCCATCCGCCAGCTCATCGCCGAACATGTGCTTGATCTTGCAGTAGCGCTCGCTCTTGGCGAAGTTGCGCAGCTGCTCGCTGGTGATCCTCTCCCCCGCATGGGAGAAGACCCACTCCTCGGCCGTCTTGTCGAAGCCGTAGGTAGAGTACCAGGGATCGTAGATCGTCTCGTCCCACTCGCGGTCGAGGTCGTGCAGCTCGTCGAACTGGCGCAGCGCCTCACAGAAGACCTCGGGCTGGACGCTGGCATACTTGCCCATCAGCCCCTTGAGCATGTCCCGCTCGGGCGCATCCTCGGCCCAGTGCTGCATGCGGGTGTGGATGGCGAGGTTGACCTCACCACTCGGGGCGTAGTCGGTCGAGCCGTACTTCTTGATCAGGTCCGAGACCTTGATGTCCAGCTCATTGGCGCGGGCCGCCAGCTTGGTGGCGAACTCGTGCCGGTCGGCTGGGTGCAGGCTCTGGTGGTACTCATCGAACCAGGCCGACGCTTGCTTGACCTCGCCATAGCCGTCGAGCGGGAACCTGGCCGCGCCCTCCTTGACCAGCCCGTATCGCTCGGCCTTCTGGTCGACCAAGCGGACTGGAGACGACAGGCCAGTCACATCCACGTAGCGGGCGGAGCCCAGCTTGGATGGCTCTTCCCGGCCGGGATTCTGGGTGCTCTGATCGGGGTTGCCTTCGTCTCCTGCCGCCTGCTTCTCGGGACCGGACTTGGGCATGATCTCTGAGCCCACCAGTTCAGAGCGCTTCACCTTGCTACCAGCGGCCAGCTTGTGGAGCTGCGCCGGGGGCTCCAGGTCGTACCAGCCACAGGCCGTGAGGAGGTTGGCCGCAGCCACCTTCTGGGCCTCCTCGGGCAGCTTGTGGTGGTTCTCCAGGAAGTAGATGACGCTGAGAGCAGTGTTGCCCTGGTCCTGGCAGGCGTACTTCCGGAAGGGCTGGCCCTGGTCCACCATGATCAAGGCGAAGACGTCATCTGGCAGCCTCTCCCGGGCTGCCTCGTCCAGGTGCTGGGCTGTCTTGATGAATTCCGGGAGCTGCCCATAGGCCAGCTTGGTCTTCAGGACCATGCCGGTCGGGTCATCGTAGAAGTCCAGCACTTGGCCAGTCTGCATGGTGTCCCTCTCGCGATCTCCCGATAGTACCCATGTACCTACCCCTGGGTCAACCCCGCAACTCTGGCAGGTTCGGTGGCATAAGCTCCTTGTTCTGAACCCCCAAGCACGCCCCATGAAAGGAGGCCAACTTGAGCTACGCAGAGTACCTCAGATCAACGGCCGCTCAGAAGCCCAACTGCTGGGGCAATGAGCGGTCCTTCGACCCCAGTGACAGCGAGTGCTCCGGCTGTCGATTCCGCCATTCCTGCGCCGCCTCGATCGAGCGGGAGAGCCGGGCCGAGCGAGGAAGCAGCAGCAGCGGTAGTGGCACCAGCATTCGGGTGACCGGCAGTGGTCGCCGTGACGATGGAGTGGTCGGCCGGTATGAAGGCGGCCAGGTGGAGGAGCATGAAAAGCCCATCGAACGCTTCTTGAAGGATGCTGCTGCCGGCGCCCTTCGTGGCACATTCTGGGAGATGTACAGTTTCTGGCGCTCCTACAGAATCAAGTAAGCGCTGTAGGTGGTGCGGGCATACAAAGGAGCCGAACGGCTTCGCCGCCTGTGAGCGCTGCCTGAATTACACACGCAACTGGAGGGCTAGACACCCGGGATACGGCACCGTCAAGAAGCGGGAGTGGGATGACGCCCACCCAGATCGGGTCAAGGCCATGTCTCACAGGACATGGCTGAAGAGGTACGGTCTCACTCCAGAAGCCTACGAGCAGCTTCTCAAGAAACAGCGCAACCGATGTGCCTTATGCAAGGCTCCGCACCAACCCGAAAAGAGGTGGGGCAAGCTCCACATTGACCACGATCATAGGACTGGGCGCATTCGCGGCTTGCTCTGCCATGCCTGCAACCACGGCATAGGATACTTCAGAGATAACCCCGAACTTCTAAGGAGGGCGGCACGTTACTTGAATGTGGCTTGACTTGGCCCCACAACGTATGTACAACAGGGCTTACCAGGCGCGGGAGCACTGCCAGGTAGGAGGCTTCAATGGCTGATCTGCGGTTCGTCCGCAGGGAGTCGGACAAAGGCTACTACGGCCGCCAGCTCTGGCTCCCCAAGTCCCTCATCAACACCAGGTCGATCAAGCGCGGGTTGGAGTTTCCCGTCATGGACGCAGACGGGATCAAGTACATCCAGCTGTGGTCTGAGAACGACACCCACCTGATCGTCCCCCGCGAGTACGTCCCCGCGCGACAGTACAACAACCTGCCGTTCCCGATCATCGACGTCGGGCCTGAACAGTATCCCCGGGTAGAGTTCCGCAGCCGGGTAGTGCTGGATAAGCAGGAGCCGGACAAGCACCTGCAGCGTGATGCTTTCGCGGCCATGAGGGCGTCCCGTGGCGGGCTACTGAATCTGGCATGTGGTCGGGGCAAGACTAACATCGCGTTGCATCACATTGCCTGTCGCAAGATGCCGGCCCTCGTAGTGGTGAACAATACGACGCTTATCGATCAGTGGCAGGAGCGCATCGCTGAATTCCTCGACGTCCCGGGTGGAGTCGGAGTGGCTCAGGGCCCACCGGCAGAATGGGACTGGCAGGGGCGTGGCATCGTCGTCGGCATGATCAATTCGCTGGCACTACGCGCTGACGAGTTGCCGCTGGGATTCGACCGCTACTTCGCTGGTGTGTACTTCGACGAGGCCCATCACCTCAGCGCCCCACTCTTCGTGAAGACCGCCCCGATGTTCTTCGGTGAGCGCCATGGACTGACGGCGACGACCACCAGGGAAGATGGGCTGGAGACGATCTACCAGTACCACATCGGGCAGATCTACTACCGTGACCTGATGCAGGAGCTCAAGCCGGCCATCTTCTTCCAGATGTGTCCGGTGCAGATCAACATGAAGGACCGTGCGGTGCTTCATGAAGTCACAGACAAGGGCGGCAAGCTGAGCATCCCCAAGCTGCGCACGTATCTAGGGCGGCTGCCTGAGGGGAACGACTTCATCGCCGAGAAGCTCCGCAAGCCACTGGCGGCCGGGAGGAAGATCCTGGCCCTCAGCCACAGTGTCGAGCAGCTACGACTACTACACGGGATGTTTGGTGACTCTGGCCTGTGCACGGGCAAGGAGCGACCAGCCGCCCGTATCGAGACGTTGAGGAACAAGCAGATCAGCTTTGGCACCCTCCAGCTCGTTCGCGAGGCGCTGGATGAGGCCAGTCTGGACACGCTGTTCTTCCTCACGCCCTTCGGTCGAGCCGACATCGACGACGGCGGGGCCAACACCCTGCAACAGGGGATGGGGCGCATCCTGCGCTTCCGGAAGGACAAGAAGCAGCCGATCGTGGTCATCATTGATCACATCTTCATCCCCAAGTTCCACAAGATGTGCACCACGCTCAAACGGCGCCTGGCTCAGTGGCCGAAGGACCAAGGCGGGCCGCTGGAGTTCACCATCATCCGGTCATACCAGGAGGACAACAAGTGAACGATCAAGAAAACACGTCAGTGAACGCCCAGCTCTTCGTGCTCTCCGATGGCACGCCACAGATGCTCTATGTGGGCAAGGTGCCACAGGACAAGTGCAAGATCGTCGAGTACCCACGAATCGGCAAGGAACTGCGGCTGCTCCCGGACGACGACGGCTACGTCACCGTGTACGAGTGCCGGTGCATTCGGACCATCATGGTGCCCACCCCCGAGGGGATCGGGGTCAACAACAGCGTCATGTCGCTCGGCATGTCGAACTGCGCGATCATGCTACGCATCAAGCCGACCATGTACTACTGGGCCGGCCAGAACGACGGCGACTTCGACAAGCTGGTGCAGAGCATCGCCTCGTGTGAGCGGAACGAACAGGAGCACCGGGCCAAGGCGGCTGGTCTAGTCGTCGCCCGGCCGAAGCTCGGGAGGCTGGTCGAATGAGTGGGGCGGAGCTGAGCGAGCTGGAACGCCGGCAAGGGCAGGAACGGCAGAGGACGCTGGAACGGAAGGAAGAGCTGCTCGCCAACCTCCGCAAAGACTGGATCGACTGCCAGCGTTGCGAGCTGTGCCAGACCCGGACCAACGTGGTGTTTGGTACTGGCAACCCCGACGCCGACGTGCTGATCGTCGGCGAAGCGCCGGGCAAGGAGGAGGATGAGACTGGCGAGCCCTTCGTGGGCGATTCCGGCGACGTCCTGAACGATCTCATCCAGGCAGTCGGCTGGGATCGTGAGCAGGACCTCTACATCACCAACACTGCGGCCTGCCGTCCTACCCAGGAGGTACGTGGTGAGGATGGCAAGAATCGCATCGAGAATCGCCCACCCTCCAAGCCCGAGCGTGAGGCCTGTCGGCGGCGGCTACTGGAGACCATCTACATCGTCGACCCGCTGCTGATCATCGCGGTGGGCAAGGTGCCGGCGGCAGCACTGCTGGGCAAGATCTCCACCGTGGATAACATGCACGGCAAGCTGTATGCCGCCACCATCGAGGGCCGACACGTACCCATCCGCTACACGGTGATGCCGGTCTACCACACGGCCTTTCTCCTGCGTACGTTCGACCGGAGAGAGGATGGAGCGTGGGGCAAATCAGCGCGGGACTTCGTACTGGCTTGCAAGATCGTCGACCACCTACGGTCCGCCTACTACGGGATTGAAGTCGACCGAGAGGAGATCATCCATGGCAAGGCAACTGAACAAGAATCCGGCTGAGCAGGCTGTCACGGCCTTTCGCGAGGCCGAGGCCGAGCTCAACGACCTGCTGAACGACCCGGAGACGCGGCCAGTCTTCGAGCAGTACAACCAGTTGATCACCAACTTCAATGAGCGTCTGGATGAAGCTGTGCGGTCGGTGAAGAACGAGCTGCGCCGCTCCGACTCAGACAAGCTGATCCTCGGTGGCATCGGTGCGCAGAAGAAGTACAAGCGCTGGTACGACGCCGACATCCTGGCGAAGCTGCTGCCCAGCGACCAGGCGGATGAAGTCCTCACCGAGAAGATCGTCTACGAGGTCAACGAGACCCGGCTGGAACAGCTATGCCGGCAAGGTGAGGTGGACAACAACCTGGTGCGCCGCGCCTACAAGGAGGAGGAGCAGAACCCCTCTGCACTGCCTGGCACGCCGAAGCCGTACTTCATCCCGGCCCTCCCGGTGCAGTCATGAAGCTCCCACGGCCCAGGCAGACGGCACACGCCAGCGGCTCCGCTACTCGCACCAACAAGACTGACGAACGGGTCGAGAAGCGCAAGGACTACTCGGACGACCACCCGGTGGACATCCCTCCGGGTGACGCCTCAGTGGCGGCTACCAGAGGCTTCAAGCACTGGTTCAGCACCAGAGAGGCCGGCATCACGGTTGAGGCCACCATGACTGTCACACTCAGCTGCGCCCAAGAGTACGACGCCATCGGCCAGGCAGCGGAGGAGGCTGGGAAGATGGCCGAGAAGCTGGCAGTGGCCGGTTGTGAAGACATGGACCTCTACATCAAGAAGTTCGTGGAGGACGTGAAGTGAAGATCGCCGGTGCGACCTCGTTCGTGAATGGCGTCCACATCATGGAGGCGCGTATCGACGCGACCAACATCCTGGTGCTGAAGATGGACGCCACCTACGCCCTCGCCCAGATCACGCCGATGCAGGAAGGCGACCCTGATGGGCCGCGCAACATCCAGACCCACGGCAAGTGCACGGCGTATCCCAACAACTGGTCTGCCAAGACCTACGAGCTCCTCCGGACGCTATTCGAGTCCATGGAAGAAGACCTACTACCCCGACACTTCAACGTCAACAAGGAGGATTCACATGGCACTGATGAGGAGAGGGCTTCCGATCGAGGAACGGAAGGACCTGCGCAAGTTTGACGAGGTGCGCCAACACGTCGCCGAACAGCACGCGCTCCAGAACCCGGATGTGCTCATAGAGATCGACAAGCTCCGCGTCACGCCCGAGCTGAACATCGAGATCCCCAACCAGGGGACCTACAACATGACCGAATGGGCCAAGAAGCAGCTGGGCACCATCCTTGGCGTGCACTGGGACAAATGGTTCGACCTGAAGAAGGTCAGCTACACCCAGGTGCAGGAAGAGATCCAGCGGCGCTTCATCCAGGAGAAGGACATCCGCCAGCTCCGCACCTGCCGCTTCCGTCCCGGCACCCCAGGCGTACCCGGCTGCGACGGCTACATCCGGGCGGTAGTTGGCCCGACCTTCCACCCCATCGACGACGAGCGAGTCTTCGATCGGCTGGAGAAGCAGTTCTGCGGCGATCTGGAGGGGCTGAAATTCATGCCCAACCATCTCAGCAAGAAGTCGAGCTGGGGCAATGACCACTGCAACCACTACACCATGGTCGGATCGCCGCTCGACATGGGCCCCATCGACCGGCAGCACGCGGACGAGCGGGTGCGGCACGGCTACGACATGGCCGAGCGCCTGGGCACGCTGCCCGCCGCCGACTACGTATACCCCGGCTTCCATCTGCGCAACTCGGAGGTCGGCTTCACGGCCATCACCATCGATGAGTTCAGCTTCCGACTCATCTGCCTCAACGGCATGATGGTCACCACCGGTGACAGCCGCCTGCTATACCGGCAACACCGCCCCATCGCGAACAGCGAGCTCGACTCGCTGCTAAAGAAGGTGTTCGAGAAGGTGCCGGTTCGCTGGGAGCACACCCGACAGAACCTCACCAAGCTACACGACGTGGTCATCGACCAGCCGAACCTGGTCATTTCCGAGGAGCTGAAGAAGCTGGAGGCGCCGAAGAAGTTCATCGACCTGGCGATCAAGAAGTACGAGGAGGAGCCACTCGGTGACGGGTACGGAATCCTCCAGGCCATCACCAGGGCGGCGCAGGACAGCGACGACATGGACCGCCGCTTCGAGTATGAGGCTATGGCCGGTCGTGTGATGCAGCGACTCGTGGCTCGGGCATAAGGAGTCTCCGGTGGTTGGCATCTACTGTCTTGACGTTCAATTCGAGGCAGTAGATGCTGCCACTCCCCCCACCCTCAGGAGACCTCCCATGCCCCAGAATGATCAGTCCAAGAAGCTACAGAGTCTGAAGGACAAGGTGGACCGGCTGGAGAAGGACGTGCGGCAGCTGAAGGATCTGCTGAACGTCCAGGACAACTGGCACACCGAGGTGCGCGACTGGATTGGGTCGGTCGTAGTGGTGATGTATGGCGAGAAAGAGTACGCCGGCACGCTCAAGTGGATCGACCGCTACACGCTATGTCTAGTCGAAGGCACGGCCGGCACCTTGATCTTTCCCAAGAGTCAGATCGTGCTCCGCAAGGTGAACTGATGCCGGCCAACGAAGAGCTGCTGTTCATCGCCAAGCTCGTCGAGGAAGGCAACTTCCGGCTGGCAGTCGACGAAGGGGTTTCGGCCGAGTGCTTCGCCGATGATGGGGCGCGGCAGCTGTGGAATGACATCGCCGCGTTCTACGAGTCGGATGAGAGCAAGGGCACAGTACCCACCCGTGAACGACTGGAGGAGAAGTTCCCACACATCTCCCTGCCGCGCACCAGCCGCACACCACTGGCAGTACACATCAAGGACCTGCTCGACTACCGCACCAATCGGGAGCTGGGCGCGTTATGCGATGACATCCTGGACAACAACAAGAAGCATAAGGATGTTGACGCGCTGCTGGCGCGCTCGCTCTCTCGCCTGGAAGCCGTCTCCAAGGATCGCCGCATCGGCAAGGACATCGAGGTCTCCAGCTACATGCAGGAGACGATGGCGCGCTACGAGCGGTACGAGAATCCGGAGAGCGTCCAAGGCATCCCGTACCCCTGGAAGCCGCTGAACGAGGAGACTCGTGGTATCCAGAATCGAGAGCTGATCGTCCTATACGGCCGGCCCAAGTCGATGAAGTGCGTTCCGGTCGGCCAGAAGATCATGCTGCGTGACGGTTCCTTGGTTCCCATCGAGCAGCTACCTGAGTCGCTCGATGTACCCTCCTACACCGAAAAGACGGGAAAGACCAGGTGGGCACGAGCTCGGCGCGTGGTAAGCGGAGAGAAAGACTCAGTAGAGGTTGAGACTGAGTCAGGTCTTCTGCTGCGAACCAGCACAGAGCACCTCTACATGGTGCCAGGCGGTGGTTATCGCCGCATCTGCGAGCTCCAACCTGGAGACTACGTAGCCACTGCACGACGACTGCCAGAGACGGAACCCAGCAGCAAGATCGAAACCGATGAAGCGCAACTACTAGGAATGCTCGTTGGGGATGGCAACTACACCAGGGACGAGGTGCAGTTCACCACTGAGGATGAAGAATTGAAGGCTCTCGTAGAGCGCCTCTCCTCTTCGCTGTTCAACTGTGAGCTGCACCAAGAGACACGACCCATCGAATACCGCATTGTACGTGCATCGGGTAAACACAACCTACTGCTAGATCGTCTGCACGAATTGGGGATGCACGGTAAGAAGGGACCAGACAAGGAGGTCCCCGAAAGCATCTTCAGATCGAGCCCCGCATCTGTGGCAGCTTTCCTCGCCGGCTTGCTAGACACGGATGGGCATGTTTCTCGCAGCACGGTGTCCTGGAGCAGCGCCAGCAGAAAGCTACTTGAAGGGGTGCAGCATCTGCTCTCTCGTTTTGGTATCCGCGGGAGAATCCAAGAATTGGTCACCAACTTCGACACGTTCGCATACATGCTGGTGGTTTACTCCAAGGAACAGCATCAGCAACTCCATGAGGTACTCGGCAGCCATCTGTGCCTGACACGAAAGCGGCAGGCCCTAGAGCGCCTGGCAATGCTCGACGTCATGGAGAAGAGGAACGCCGATGCTGTGCCTTACAGCGATCGACTCATGGCCCAGATATTGGAGGCCAAGGTCGATAAGCCCTGGCCCCGCTGGGGCGGATCAAAGCTGGATGCGAGCAAGTTCTTCCGTAGGACCGGTCGCATCAGCAGGCACCTGCTCCAGCTCTTGGCGCGGGCCCTCGAAAGTCCCGAACTGCAGAAGGTGGCAGACAGCGACATCATCTGGGAGCGCATCAAGAGCATCGAGCACCTCGGAGTGCTCCCCTGCTACGACATCTGCATCGAGGATGGCCAAGATCCGAACTTCGTGGTCGAGAACTTCATCGTGCATAACACCTGGGTGTTGCTGTCAATGGCGGTCCACGCCTACAACCACAACCGCCGGGTGCTGGTCTACACCCGGGAGATGTCGCCCGAGCAGATGATGGACCGGACTGCATGTCTGCTCATCAATGCTCCCTACTCCGCCTACCGGAAGGGTCGCCTGGACCAGATTGCCGTCTGGGAAGGTGGCACCATGAAGGACCGCCTGCGCACGCTGATGGACACGGTGGTGATTGATGAGGAGACTTGCCGGCTGGAGTCCGGGTTCAACAAGGGCTTCATCATCACCACAGATCAGTCTCGCCGCGGCGAGTATGGTGGTGGCGTAGAAGGACTCAAGCAGAAGATCCGCGACCACAACCCGGACATCATCTACGTGGACGCCGCCTACCTGATGAAGAACGACAAGTCGGGCAAGCGGTCGATCAAGTGGGAGGACCAGGCCGACATCGTCACGGAGCTGAAGGAGACGGCGATGGTCTACCGGCGTCCCATTGTCATCACCACCCAGGCCAACCGTGATTCCGAGGATTCCCGAGGCTACTCGGTGCGGAACATCGCCTTCGCGGATGCCTACGGGATGAACGCCGACCTGTGCATGGAGGTGAACAAGGAAGAGACCGGAGACCCGGAGCGCAACCTGTTGGCGCTCTGCATCCCTGCCGCACGTGAGATCAACCTGTACGGCTTCGTCATCCACGGCAACGCGGCCACCGACTTCGGCGTGGTCATGCGCAAGAAGCGCAACGACGAGGGTGTGGTGCTCACCAATGAAGCGGGTGAGCCTCAAACGGAACCGGTAATCTTCTACCAGCGCAAGGACGTCGCGGCCTTCTTCAAGGGTTCCGACAATCTCAAGGCGGAGCGCAAGAAGAACAGCGATGGGCCGCGCACGCCGGCGGCTCTCTCCAACATCGTACATACCGTCGCGGCCAAGGCGTTCAAGGGCAAAAAGGAGAAAGGGAAGAATTGAGCACCGTACTCGACATCGCCCAGAAGTTCCTGAGGTTCGTGAAGCCCTCAGGCAACAACAACGTGGGCGGCCCCTGTCCATTCCACAAGGGTGGCCAGGAGTCGCACCCCAGCTTCTACATCAACGTCGAGACCGGTCTCTGGTACTGCCACACCTGTCACGCCAAGGGCACGCTGCTCCAGTTCCTCAAGGCGATGCGGGCCCCCTCCACCCAGATCGACCAGATCATGGAGAACGTGCAGCTCAAGCCGGCGAAGGATCCACTCAAGGATCGCGACCCGGGCAAGGGTGAGCACTTCATCAACGAGAGTCTGTTGGGCGTGTTCCAGTACTGCCCAACAGATCTGGTGAAGGCTGGCTTTGACAAGCAGCTGCTGGCAGAGCTGGAGATCGGTTTCGACAAGCGGGAGCTGCGAATCACCTTCCCCATCCGGGATCTGTACGGCAACTTGGTGGGGATCTCTGGCCGAGCGGTCAGAGATGAGGACAGCCCGCGCTACAAGGTGTACAAGGCGGCTGACCTGTTGCAGTACGCGCCTGATGACGTCACGGTAAAGGCGCGCTACGAGCGGTACGAGATCAGGAACCACAACTTCCTGTGGAACATGCACAACGTGTTCCCGGACATCTTCTACGGTGATCTGGACACGCTGATCATCGCGGAGGGATACAAGGCCTGCATCTGGCTCATCCAGCAGGGCTGGCCATGGACCGTGGCCCTACAGGGCAGCCGGATGAGCCGGGCCCAGGAACTGACGCTCAGCCGCTTGGGAGCGACAATCTACCTGTTCCTGGATCATGACCAAGCGGGATTGGAGGGAACCCTCGACACAGGCTGCCGACTAGCTGAGCGCGGCCTGGACGTCAAGGTGTGCGAGTACCCCGAGCACTACGAAGACGAGAAGGTACAACCCGACAACCTCAGTAGGGAAGTCATACAGAGCGTCATTGACGCTGCACCGGACTTCCGCGTGTGGAGGAGAGACAATGGACTTCAGAGGAGCCCCAAGAGTTCCATTCAGTCAGCTGATTCGCGGCGCCAGCGCTCGCCGTGCTGATACCGGAGGCGGCGGCGGCCGGATGAGCCGCGGCCGGATGAGCCGCGGCCGCTCCCTCAACATCCGCTGGGGGGCTCGCTGGAAGCCCCCGAAGAACGTGACCACCGAGCTGCGCATGCTCCCCGGCAGCTACATCACGTTCGAAGACTTCCCGCTGCCGTACTACTCGTATGTGGAGCACTTCATCGCCGGGCCGGACAAGTCGCTGATCTGCTCCAAGCAGTACAAGTACGTCGAGGGTGAGATCACCACCGTGGCCGGCAAGTGCCTGACGTGTGAGCACCGCGACAAGAGCGACGACAAGAGCGACGACAAGAGCGACGCCAAGAACATCAGCTGGCGGGTCATGCACGTGTGGAACGCCATCCACCTCGCCTGGTATCACCTCAGCCCCGTGCTCGACGAGCACGACCGTCCGCGGAAGTACGAGCACGGCCGGCACCAGGGCGAAGTCATCATGGACAAGGTCCTCTGCGAGGGCCGGCGCTGCAAGCTGTGCGGCGAGAAGGTCGAGAAGATCTTCGGCAAGAAGGTCCACTGGGCGATGGGCAACTCCCACCTAGAGCAGCTCGGTGGCATCGAGCGGGAGATCGGCAAGGACTGCACCTGCGGTGGCCGGATCACCGAAGTCGCCTACGAATGCGGCGAGTGTGGGGCCATGCTCCTGGACATCACCGACGTCAAGCCCGACGAAGCCGACACGTTCGGCGGCGCGGCCCGCAAGTGCCCCAAGTGCAGCAAGGAGGATTTCCCGCTCAAGCAGAACGAGTGCAATTCGTGCCAGGACCCAACGCCGGTCACGATCTTCGACTGCAACATCGAAGTCAAGCGGACAGGAGAGAAGACCGGCTCCACCGTCCAGGTGCCCCGGTGGGAGAAGATTGAGCTCACCGAGGAGCTGAAGGAGCTGACTCAGCCTTGGCCGTTCCGGAAGATCTTCGAGGCAGACCCATTCTCGATCCAGGCCAAAATGCTCAAGATCGAGAATCCCTACGCGAACGAAGAAGCTGATCACCACGCGGAGGACTACGGCAAGGATGGCGCCGTAGAAGTGGCGGCAGACGACGGGATCCCGTTCTAGGCCGATGAACCTGGGGAGTGGCAGGCGTGCAGGAACGGTTGGCTCCGCACAAGGCGCCTGCCACCCCCCCCCTTCACCTTGGAGGTAGATGATGATCCAGTGGGTCCCCCCTGTCACGTACGTGGACAGGGCCGACGAGATGATGAAGTTCGTGCGCCATGTCCGTGACACCGGCGAGTGCGCCATGGACACCGAGACCACCGGACTGGATCGACGCAAGGACCACATAGTTCTCTGGTCGGCCAGTCCTGATGAGAAGTCCCGCTACTGCTTCAGCCCCAACATGCTGAAGATCTGGGACCGGGAGCTGGCTCCCGATCCGGACCTCAAGTGGTACTTCACCAACCAGACCTTCGACTTCTCCATGCTCGCCAACTCCGGCGTGCGTGTTCCCGAAGGGGATACCTACTGCACCCTGGCGATGGATTGGCTGCATGACGAGAATCGCCAGGGCCGACACGGTCTCAAGGAGACCATGTGGGACTACCACCAGCTGCAGATGAAGTCCTTCAAAGACACCTTCGGCACGGTCAAGCGCAATGAGACCATCCCGGAGCGGCTGCAGCGTGGCCTGCGGGATGACTTCGAGAAGGCGGTCTCCTACGCATCGCTGGACGCCTACGCCACTCTCAAGGTCTTCCGCTACCTGAAGGCGGCATTGGAGAAGGAGACCAACACCCTCGGGCAGTCCCTCTGGGACTACTTCGTGACCTACGAGATGCCCTTCACCCGGGTGCTCCACAACTGCTGTCGCCGCGGCATCATGGTCGACGTCGGCTATCTGGACTCGCTCTCACCGGCGATCCAAGTGGACATTGACCGACTAGAAAAGCAGCTGGTCAAGGTCGCGGGTAAGGAGATCAATCCACGCAGCAATCCTCAGCTCCGGGAACTGTTCTTCACCAAGCTGGGGCTGAAGCCGATCAAGATGACCTCGGGCGGGGATAGCGGCAATCGGCAACCATCCACAGACGAGGAGTGCCTGCAGATCTGGGCTGATGACGGCGTTGAAGCAGCCGTGCTTCTGATGCAACTCCGCGAGCTCAGCAAGTTCAAGGGCACCTACGTGGATGGCATGCGCAAGTGGACCGATCAGGACGGGCGCATCCATGCCACCATGACCCAGCACGTCACCGTCACTGGTCGCCTCAGCTCGGTTGATCCGAATCTGCAAAACCTTCCCAGGCCGGATAATGACAAGTACGTCATCCGACAGGCGTTCATGCCCAAGGATGGCCATGTCCTAGTGATCTCTGACTACGAGCAGTTGGAGATGAGATTGCTCGCTCACTTCTCGGAAGACCCCAACATGATCGGCGTCATCAATCGAGGCTGGGACATCCACTCCGGCTCGGCGGCGCTGATGTACGACCACGACTACGACGAGCTCATCGCGGCCATCAAGAAGAAGAAGGCTGCGGCCAAGGACTCGTCGATCAAGCTGAGTGACGAAGAGAAGGCCATGGTCCTGCACCGACAGGACGCCAAGTGTGTACATCCGACTACGTTGGTGTGGTCTGACGGTCTGCGCCCCATGGAGAGCTTCCGGTTCGGCGAAGATCCAGACACCTTCCTGGAGATCAGCTCGGGCATTCAGGTCGCTACTGGCAGGCGCGAAAGCGCAGTAGCCGTCAAAGCTACCTACAATGGAGGAGAAAAAGAACTGCTACAGGTTGTGGCCCGACGCGGTGTACTTACGTGCTCTCACAATCACCGCTTCCTGCTAGCAGACGGCACACTGCGAAAGGCAGAAGATCTCATGCCCGGTGATAGATTGGCTGAGGCAGCCGTGCCTCAGCTCGGAACTCATCCGTATCCGCATTGGAAACGGAAAATGACCAGCGGCATACCTGCTTCTGTGCTGTGCCTAGACCACGACGTCTCATACTTTGCCGGGCTCTTTCTCGGTGATGGATGTAGGAGCAGCGACCACGCATACGGATTTGCTCACGGGCCGTGTGGCAGTAGCGACGCATCCGGGTATCCCTACAGTTCGTGGCAGGATGATCTGTACCACGCCTGCACTCGCATCGGGCTCGATTCGGTGAGACGCCATAACACTAGCCTGTACATAGGGAGCAGGCATACGGGCGAGTACTTAGAGGCGCTGGATTTGATCCGCAACAGTAAGAAATTGCTCAGGGTGCCCTCATGGATCCTACAGGCTGGTAGGGAAGCGGCACTGCATTTCCTAGGCGGCCTGATCGACACAGATGGCACAGTGGACAAGAGGGATGGAGACATATCCCTCACGACAAAGGATGGCATCTTTGCCGGACAGCTGGCTTTCATGGCACGTGCTTGTGGACTGAAGATCGGGCTCGATCCGGGGTGGAACTCTACGTACAGGAGATGGTACTTCCGACTAAAAGTGATGGGGTCTGATGGGCCAACTCTAAGATCCTACATCAGGCACCCGGGCAAGCGTGATCGAATCCGGCGCAAGGCATCCCATAAGCAGCTGCCTGATCAAGTCATGACAGTTATTCCTGTGGGACCCGGGCCCTGTGTCGATCTGGAATTGGCCGATGACGACCACCTCTACCTGGCTAACGGCCTCATCACGCACAATACAATCGGCTTCGCGCTGAATTACGGCGAGGGCCCCAAGAAGCTGGCGAAGGCGCTAGACTGCACAGTCGACGAGGCCAAGGCGAAGATCGCGAAGTACTTCCAGCCCTACCCTCACATCAAGAACTTCATCGACGACATCCACGCCGTCATCGCCGACATCCACTTCGTCGAGACCATCCTGAACCGGCCCCGCCGGTTCCCCGAGATGGCCACCCTGGGGCACATGTCGCGCTACCACATGCGCGGCAGTGAGAAAGCCAACCTGGCCCGCAACGAACGTCAGTCGGTCAACTCGGTGATCCAGGGATCGGCTGCTGACGTGGCCAAGGCCGCCATGCTGAAGTGTGAACTCGATCCCCGTTTGCGGAGCCTGGGCGTGCAGATGCTGCTCCAGGTCCACGATGAGCTGGTGTTCGAGGTGCCAGAAGAGACTGTGGTGGAGGCCATGCCGATCATCCGCGAGCTCATGGAGCACCCACTGCCGTTCGATCTGCTGGTGCCCCTGAACGTGGATATGGGTGCTGGCTACGCATGGTCGAGCGCCAAAGCATAACTTGACAACGCGAGTAATCGCTGGTAATCTACCAAACCATGAGCACTGTGCCGGTCTCTAAAGAGAGAGTAGAACACCTATGGCAGCGCCACTGTGCAGGAGTGACGCTTCGGATGATAGCAAAGGAGCGGAAAACGACTCCCGAAGCAGTATCTATGCTCTTCAAGAGCCGTGGATTTAAGCGGCTCTTCTGGCATATATGCGAGCTGCCAGAATGCCAAAAGCGATTCCAGTCTACTAGGCAAAAACATAAGTGCTGCTGTCGTAAGCACCTTAAACGGTTGTCCACCAGACGTGATCTTGGTTTGCACGTCTCGATCCTGCCGTGTGCGATACCCGAGTGCACCAACACTGTAGTGTACGTGCATCCAGAGAAGAAACCGACCCTCATGCCATTGCGAAAGGGTGCCGGTAAACGCTTCTGTTGTGAGAAGCACTCGAACCTGGCCCACACTCGCCGCAAGACCGGGTGGTATCGCCGACTGCTTGATCGCAAGGTCAAGTGTATGGTCCCCAACTGCAGAGAGCGGTTGATCCTCGACGAACACCATGAGGAATTCTCATACCGGTCAAACAAAGCATCTAGGAAGCACTACCTCTGTCCCACTCACCACATGGCGATCCATCGGGGCTTTGCGGAGATCAGGAGCGGGAAGTTCGTCGATCTGGTGCCTAACATCCTCGCCGCCATTAGGCATAAGAGCCATCTCTTTGACGGCTATGTGGAGAGCCTCGACCCTAGCCGAGGATAGCCATGAACTACCAAGAGCTCATTGAACACGTGGCTGAGGACACACGCTACACCAAGCGGGAGATCAGGGCCGTCCTGCGGGCCTTCTCCAAGGTGATACAGGAGGCCCTGTTCTCCGGCCGGGACGTCTACGTAGAGAGTCTAGGCTTCTTCCTGAACGTCCCGGCTGCAGCCCGCTCGGTGATGGACCCGCGGACCAAGCGGCAGTTCATCATGCCCGCCACCCGGCGGGTCAAGTTCGTGCCTTCACGCTTCGTGAAGCACAAGATCAGAGAGAGCCACAAGCTCTTCGCCAAGATTGATCCGGCGGAGCATTTCGGGCTCAAGGAGAAGGACAATGGACAAGTACGCGGTAGTGATCGACCCGAAGAAGGTTCCGGAGAAGGAGAAGAAGGGTGAGGCCGGCAACACGGTCGAGCATCCAGACAGCAACATTCCCCTCGATCCCGTGAAGGGTTCTGAGCCCTACGAGAAGCAGCCGGAGGAGAAGTAGATGACCTGCCTGAGCCCACAGGAGACGCTGGAGCACTACAGTGTGAAGCTCTCCGACCTCCACTGGGAGCTCCTCAACAGCATCGTCTACGACCTGGTCCCCCAGGAGGTTAGCCTGTTGGCCGAGATGTTCGACTTGGCCTACCAGACGGGTGCCCCCTCGGTCGCACTGGAACCATCACCTCTGACCATCCGGGAGCTGATGGACGAGTCCTGGCAGCACGCCGAGAACAAGGGCTTCCACGCGGCCAACAAGACCTTCGCCGAGGATTGTGCCCTCTTCCACTCGGAGATCTCCGAGGCCCTGGAGGAGTACCGCAACGGCCACAAGCCGAACGAGATCTACTACCACCCGGCTGATCTCGGCCTGGTGAAGAAGCCTGAGGGTGTGCCGATCGAACTGGCCGACGTCCTCATCCGTATCTTCGACGTCAGCAAGACGCATGGGATCGATCTGGAGGCCGCCCTGCGTCTGAAGCTGAAATACAACAGGGGCCGGCCTCATCTTCACGGAGGGAAGCAACTATGACTACTGCAGCGACAGCGGCAACCGCACGGATCCCCCACCCGCACGAGATCACACTTCGCGAGGCCCAGGAGAACGTCCGCCTGGCCATGGTGCAGAAGGGCAAAATCCCTCGCTGCCCCTGTTGCGGCCAGCCGGCCAAGCGCTATCGGCGGCTCCTGAACAGCAACATGGCCGAGGCGTTGGTGCGCATCAAGCAGGAGCACGACCGACACCCCGAGCAGGAGTGGATCGATGTCCCCCACCTGCTCAAGAACACGCCCCGCCGCTGGAGCAACGGCGAGTGGGGCGGTGACTACGCCAAGCTCCGCTACTGGGGCCTGCTCGAACAGGCCACTGGTCTGCGCGCGGACGGCAGCAACCGCAACGGGTCGTGGAAGATCACGCTCCTCGGCATCCGGTTCGCCCGCGGTGAGGTGCGTGTCGCCTCGCATGCATTCGACTTCAACGGCGAATGTCTGGGTCTGGACGACTTCGAAGTCATCAACATCCGTGGCGTCCACAACTTCAACTACGAGGAGCTGATCCAGTCCTAGGAGGCACCATGGCCAAGGACAAAGCGACACCCAGCAAGCACTCCTCACGTGAGGACATCGACGAGCTGCTGGCAGGCATCCAGGCCGACCTCGGCAGCACCGGGGTCATGCTTCAACGTGGTCGCGAGCTGGAAGGCCGCTTCGACCTGCGCCGTCCCTGTGGCATCCCCGCGCTCGACATCGCCACGGGTGGAGGGCTGCCGGCCGGAGGGCTATCCCAGATCGACGGCCCGGAGGGCACGGGGAAGAACCTGCTCATCTACCACTACTTCGCGAAGGTGCAGAAGCTCTACAAGGAGAACACCAGGATCTTCATGCTGTGCATGGAGTTTCCCTTCGACAAGATGTTCGCCTACAAGGTCGGCTTCCGCGTGCCGTTCTCGGACTACGAGATCGGAGTGGAACAACGCGGGCGGAAGGAACGGGGTGAGGAGCCCCTGACCAAGAAGGAGGTCGAAGCCCTGCAGGACGACACCGACACCGGGGTGTTCGTGATCCCCCGTGGTGGATCGGCCGAAGGCAACCTGGAGGCAGTGGTTCAACTGATCTCCTCCAACAAGTTCCAGCTCGGCGCGATCGACTCCTGGGACTCCATGCTGACCGCCCCGGAAGAAGAGACACCGCTGGGAGAAGATCCCCGCATCGCCAGCCCAGCCAGTGTCCAGACCCGCTGGATGAAGAAGGTCCAGGGCGCGCTGGCGCCGAAGAAGCTCTGCCACGAGTGCAGGAGCCTCGACATCGAGTTCAAGAAGACGGCCAATGGCGGCTGGGGCTACTACTGCAGCGACAAGAACTGCGGCTGGAAGGGACGGGACCCCTTCCTGGAGGAAAACGAGACCACGATCATTGGTATACGTCAGGTCCGCGCTAACCTCCACAAGATGGGCATGCACTCCCGCGACTGGAAGGTTGGCGGCTCGCATGCACTGAAGCATGGCAAGCTGGTGGACATCCAGCTCCGGCCGGGAGAGCAGCTCAAGGACAAGGACGGCACCCGCATCGGCAAGGAGATCGTCTGGGAGATCACCAAGGGGAAGGCAGGGACGCACGAAGGCAAGACAGGCTCCTTCAAGTACTACTTCGAGCCACCAGAGGTCGATGTCGATCTGGACTTCTTCGGCTACTGCCTGGCCAACGGCATCATCACCAAGGCAGGCACTTCGATCTACGCGATCGATCTGCAGAACCTGAGTGACAAGCAGTACAAGTTCAAGGGTCAGGGCGAGGTGCTGGAGGCGCTGGCTGATGACCCGGAGTTGAAGAACATGCTGTGGCGATTGATGCTGCGCCAGGCCAACCTGGCGCATATCCGGAACCGCACGCTCTAGGAGATGGTCATGATCGCCGAACTCGCCATTCACTTCCGCGGCACCGGGAAGAATTGCTCCCACTGCGGACGCAACCGCGAGACCACCAGCTACATTCTGAGTCTGGATGGGCGGCCCATCCAGGAATTCGCCTTGTGCGACGCATGCCAAGACAAGGGCTACGTCATCAAGTTCACTCCCAAGCGCGACTCGGTTGGTTCCCCCCTAGATCGGCGCCGACGCGTGCGGTTGTCGCGGAAATTGGAGCAGGGACTGGCCCGTGATATGGGCGGGAAGGTCCAGCCTGGCTCTGGCAACCAGGATGCCAAGGATGATGTCCGGGTGGTTGATGAGTGGCGACTGGAGCACAAGTTCACTGACAGCATCAAGAGCTACACGCTGCTGGTGGCAGATCTGGCCGCCGTGGTCCGACACGCCAACCTGGCCCTGGAGTGGCCAGGCCTTGTCATCACCTTCCGGAAACTCGCCAGGAAGTTCGTGATCATCCCCTACGAGCTGTTCCTGGAGATGGTGGAGAAGACACATGGGGCACACTGAGCGGAAGGAACGCAGGCTGTTCCTGGTGGTGACCAGGAACAAGGAACGGCATCTCGTCATTGACGCCCGAGACATGGCGCAGGCCACAGATCTGGTCGTGGTCGAGTGCAAGCGCCTAGGAATCGATGAGCACTGGCGGGAAGTGATGCACGTCGAGGAGCTTCACTTCGACAGGATCATCTCATGCCCGACCTGACCAGTATCGCCCACCTGGAGAAGGTGGATAAGCACATGATCAAGCAAGCTTCGGTGGTAGACCGCATCGAGGCCCATCTGGAGGACATGAACGCCCTGATCGTCAAGATCCCGGTGGAGTTCACACTGGGCAATGCGGGGCGGCCGAAGGGTGTCTTCTCTGCATCCATGATTGGCGAGATCTCAGGCAAGTCGCTGAACAACCGCTACCCCATGGGATGCGGCCGCAAGCTGTTCTACGCCTACACGGGTACGACATCGGCTGGGGCCTGGGAGCCACGGCTACGCCGACGTCTGGACGAGGGCACTGCGGTCCACGCGCTCGTGCAGACCTACTTGCACGAGTTCGCCCGCGAGAACGCCGACACCGACCACTTCGAGTCTGAGGCGCGGGTCAGTCCCGACACGAACGAAGTCGCCGACCGCTACGATCTGTCTGGCCATGCGGACGGGATCTACACTGTAGTGACTCCCAAGGGCAAGCTGCGGTTCGGGCTGGAGATCAAGTCCATCAGCATGGACGGCTTCAAGGCCACCTCCGGCCCGCATCCCGAGCATCTCATCCAGGGGACGATCTACCAGAAGTGCCTCGATCTGCCCCTGATGCTGTTCCTCTACTGGAATGTCAACGACTGCCAGGTTGCAGAGTACATCCAGGTGTTCGACGAGGCGCGCTGGGAGGCGGTCGTCGCCAAGGTGGACTACGTGCGCTCGAAGGCTCTGGTCGACGAGATGCCAGAGCAGGAGGTCACCTTCAGCTGTCGCACGTGCCAGTACAAGGGTGCGTGCAAGCCGCCGCGGTCACTGGGTAGGCTCGATCGGAACGTGCATTCGGCGTTCCGGAACTCCATGGTGACCGCATCGCGCGAGACCAAGGAGTAGCTCATGCCAGCATTCGAGTGCCCTTACGAGGAGGGCCTAGCGAAGTACGACGACGCCATCGGCAACGCTGAGGATGATGTCGTCAAGTTGGGGCTGGGCGTCTCGCCGCGGCCCTTCTACGGCACCAAGCCGGCCGAGCGGCCGCAGATCCCCGACAACCTGTCCGAGCTCGGGCTGTCCGAGCTGGGGAACCTGTTGGGGGTGCTCACCAAGTGGCACTCCTACGCCATCGGCCAGAAGATCATCGCCGGCAACCAACGGGACGCCGCGGCGGAGAAGAAGGCCTTCGCCTGGAAGCGCATTCGCCGGCTGAAGGAAGGCACTGTGTCGGACAAGGACGACGCTACTGGCATCGACGTGCGGTACATTGAGGTGGAGGCGCAGTACCGCTACCATGATGCCAAGCACTCCTTCCTTGCCGGCATGGTGGAAGCCCTCAAGCGGGAGACCGAGACCATCTCGCGGTCCTTCGAGGTGCTCCGGCAGCGCATCGATCTCGAAGGACGCAACGTAGGCATGGGACGCCAGGCCAACCGCGCTATGGTCCGTGAAGATCGGGCCCAGAAGCACGACTCGCTGAGCCAGATGTTCCGCTCGGGAGTGAGGCGTCGATGACCTGGCCCCTGGAGGTGTGGGTGCCGCTGTTGCCGCCCACCTCGAACAACATCTACGTGCGCCATCCCCAGGGGAAGGGACGCATCCTCAGCGCCCAGGCGCGGATCTTCAAGATCAAGGCCATGAGAGCCGTGCAGTCTGACGGCCGTCTGGTCAGCATGCAGCTCCAGCAGAACGTACCCTACGAGCTGCGACTGGCGATCTTCTTCGAGCAGGTCGAGAACCGGAAAAGTACGACCGGGGCCAGGTACAAGAAGATGGATCTTAGCAACCGGATCAAGCTCATAGAAGATACGGTTGCTGAGGCCATCGGCTTGGATGACTGTCACAACTTCCGGCTGGTGATCGAAAAGCACTGCGACCCAGATAGCCCTGGCATCTACGTGCACCTAGGGCAGGTGCCGGAAACGGAGGTGGGGCTCACCAAGGAGAGTTATGAGGCCAGAGGACGAACTCTACAACTACGACCAGCTGAACCACACCGAACTGATCGCCCTAGCCTATCGCGACGGTTTCTTGGGCGGTCTACACCGCGGAGTCAGCCGCGATGATCTCATCGCTGTACTGGAAGGGCATCTCGATCCGGAGGAGATGCCCGCAGACCCAGTCGATGGCGATCGGAATGCCATGCTCATGATGCAGGAAGAGTACCCGTCAATTCGAAGACAGCTCTACTGCGAAGTGAGCGTCGCCAAGGACGCGCTACGCATGTGCTGGGAGTGTCCTCCCGCACGCGCGGTGGCCTGCGCCCGCGAGAACGTGGATCCCATCCTGATGGAACGGGTCCGCGAGGGGAAGTATCGTGGCCAGTGGTAAGACGCCTTCAGAGTGCGGGACCTGTGCCTACTTGAAGGATTGCCAGGAGGTGACCGAGCAGCACATACTGAACCGGGAGCACTGCAGCCTGTGGAAGGCGGCCGATGAGGCAGAGCTGGCCGCGCGACAAAGCATCGAGCAGGACTTCGGCATCTGGGCACTGCGCTACGCCGTGCCCCGACTCGTGCGTGCCACGCACACTACAAGGAGAAAGAGATCCCATGGCTGAGACGTACACGAAGGAGAACCTGAAGGCCGAGAGCCGCGTGAGCCTGCGGCAGATCGCGATGAAGGTGCTGAGCCTCACCGCCCGCCAGGTCTCGGAGATGAAGTCCGAGAACATCATCGAGGCCATCCTGGAGAAGCAGGGTGGTGGTGGCAAGAAGTCCGACAAGAAATCCGACAAGTCCAGCACCAAGCCCAAGGAGGACAAGGAGCCGGAGAAGGAAGAGGAGAAGGAGTCGGACGGCGAGGGCTCCAACGAGCAGCTCGACGCCCTGGGCAAGGTCGTGGACGACGTCGAGGAGCGCCTCAAGGGCCTGGAGCGCCAGCAGTACATGCTCTTCGGTCTGCTCTCCGACCTCTGGCTGGCCCAGGTCGGCGGCAAGGAGGAGCTCGAAGAGCGCATCGGCGAGCTGGAGAAGGAGTTCGCTGACGAGGGAAACTAGCACAGGGCCCTCGGCGGCCCTGTGCTGATGAGATCCTCATCATCGCCGAAGAAGCACTGGATGCAGCATCCCTACCTGAACTGATCGCGTTCCACGGCGCAGCAGTGGCCGAGAACGCATCCCTCCCCGGCCCACCCGCGGAGGACTGCAGGACGCTTCGCCAGGTCCTGCGGTCCTCCTCCCTCTGATCCCCCCCCGCAGTTCTCCCTTAGCCCTCAGATCAGCGCAGGGCGAACCCTAGTGCGGTGGCCCCGGCGGCCGTGACCACGATGCCGAGAACCAGGCCGAAGGACCAGGACCGATACCAGGCGTGAGCCCTGGCCAGATCTTTCTGCGCCTGCACTAGTTGCTCCTTGTAGCTGTCACGCTGGGAGGTACGCAGATCGAGGTCAGCCCTAGCTGAGGCCTTGAGAAAGGTGGACTCTGCTTCGATCTTCTGCACGAAGCTCTGGCGCTCGATGTAGCGGATGCGCCGCAGACCCTTGACGCGCAGGCCGAGGAAGAGCACCCGATTCTTGTCCATGAGCACCCCGTCCCACGGCGCTGGCTTGCCCTTGAGCAGCTCCGCGGAGTCTCGCATCTGGAGCTGGGGGATCATGGAGTCCTCGTCCGGCCCGGGGCAGTCGTAGTTCGGCTCCACCTTGGGGTTCGAGTAGTCCTGTCGAGTGCAGGGATCAGCGAAGGTGATCACCGGCCAGAGCTGCAGGAGGACCAGGATGAGGGCTACCAATGGGCGCATGATAACCTCCTGGAATCTCATGGAATAGTTTCCACAGTAAACCGTGGAAACTATCCTATCGGCGCTCCACGCTCCGTTGGTGGGGTAACGTGACCGCCCCGATGCGACTTGTCAGTGGCCAATGCTACCCCCGTCATGGCGGTAGCCCCCAGAGCTGGGATGCCCTCTTCTGCTCCGGCTTGCATGAGGCGCGCCTTCCACGTGTCTTTGGCCCCTTCGTGGAAGATCGATTTGAGTGCCCCGGGCTTGATGTTCTTGGTGATGCGTTCCAGCCCAGCGTGAGTAAGACCGCCCATGCCATAGCCCATGCCACTGAGGGCCAGCACTTTCCGCGCGGTAGAGGGTTCCTCACCCTTGAGCTTTGACTGCAAGATGGAGGCGCCACTGCCTGCGGCATATCCTAGAGCAGCGCCAGTCAGACCCTTGCCCTTCTTGATGGCGTGGCCTAGTCCAGCGCCGATCGTCGCGCCTGAGAGTGGGATGCCTTCGTCCTGAAGGCCTTCCTTGAAGCCCTCCCAACTCCAGGCCAGCTTCGCTGAGGCGATCTTCGGTGCGGCTCCAGCTTCGACTGGCGTGGGTCCTGCCACGCCGGCGGCCGGAGGGGGCGGCGTGCCGGGAGTCCTCTGGACCGCTGGACCCATCTTGATCGCGCCTGGTGCCTTGGCAGCAGCCTGTCCCGCTCCAGTCGCCGTGCCGCCCAGTCGGGTTCCCAGGCTTCTCGTGCCGCCAAGAATGGCCTTGCTCTTGCCGGCAAGATGACCGGCGCCGAGACCGAGACCGCCACCAATGAGACCGCCCTTCAGGGCCCCGCTCATGCGACTGCCAGGCTCGGCCGAGGCTGCACCAACGCCAGCACCGACCAGAGCCCCACCCGCGCCACCTGCCAGCCGCAAGGTCGAGGTCGGGTTCCTCACCGCCATGCTCGCGAGGTTCTTGGCCGGGCCAGAGGAGAGAAGCTTGCCGATCAGACCAACTGGCGCTGCCTGCTTCTCCTTGGCTCCTTCCTCCATCTTCTTGAGCCGGGTGTAGTAGTCGGGGATCTCACGCAGATGATCTGAGGCGATGAGCCGCTCGACCTTGCCCACAGGCATGTTCGGCTCACGCTTGAGGTACTCGATGGTGCCCTCATGCTCCCGCTCGACCTTCTCACCTTGGCGCAGTTGCTCCGCTTCCGAGGCCAGCTTCATCGTCTCTTGGAGGAAGGAGACATAGGAGGCCTGGGAGATCTTGGTGAGCCGGCCCTTCTCTTCACAGAGTTGCTGCAGTCGGTCCATCGAAACCTCGGCGACGTCACCAAAGGCCTTGGGGTTGTCGTTGTGGGCCATGAAGGCCTCCTTGGCTTCCTGCTTGGAGTGCAGTCCGAGGAAGACCTTATCCTCGTCGTAATTCTTGCCGTCCGGTGTCTTCTGGTGGACGACGAAGGCCTTGTCGGCTTCCTTGTCCGGGCCGACGAAGACGTCCACGCTGTCCCCATCCTTGCCCTTGACGCCCCTGATGAAACCATAGAGGAGTTTCATCTCGGTGCGCCAGTGATGGCCGTTCCGATCGGTCCCTTCACGCACCGATCCCTTGGGGTTCTCGATGCCGATCTTGAGGTCCTGGAACTTGGTCTCGGCGACTGGCCGATCCTCGGCGGTCTTCAGCTTGCCGGCCAAGATCTTGTCCCACTCCTTCACCGACACGCCCTTTGGCGGTGGAGGCTCGGCCAGTTTCACCGCACCCATCTTATGGATGCGGCGTAGGTAGGGCATGAGCTTGGTGCCGTCTCCACCCCACGGATCGTCGTAGTCACTGAGCTTCTTGAGGCGGCCGATGCGGGCCTTTGGAGTCTTCGGCTCGGGGGCAGCACCGACGATCGTTGCCAGGTCAGCGTCCATGGCTAGAGGCTGATGCCCCGCTCAGCGATGTTCTGCTGGAGGCTGCCGATCGGTCTCGCCGCATGAGGAACAGCAGGAGCCCGACTCAGTAGATGAGTTGGGATTCCCACTTCGCCACCCGTGGTGGCAAGCTGCCGCGCAGTTCGTACCGCAGGAGCAGAGCCCTTACCTACCAGCTTGCCCCAGAGCCCTTCTTCTTTCTCCATGGAGGAGCCCTTCACCAGCTGGCCGCCGGGCATGATCGGGCCGCCGCCGGCGAGGCTCCTGAACCCACCAAGCTCCCGCTGAGCAGTCGCGAGCGGGGTGGCACCAGCGCGTGGCTTCAACCCGCTCAGGGCCTTGGCAACCGCCTCTCCCTTGCCACCGACGAGATGTGCCGCACCACTGACACCCCTGCCGGCCAGAGATGAGGCGAGCTGTGGCACCAGAGCGATCTTCTGGAGCTCATCGAACAGAGCAGACGAGGTCTTGCGTAGGGTCTCCAGGCCTAGGGCTGAGGTCGGAAGCTTTGGCGCCGAGGGTATCGCCCGCAACGCCTTCAACCCTGCCGGCTTCATGGTGCTCAGTGCCGCTCCCATGGTCTGGGTGGTGGGCGCCAGCTTGGCCGCGATGTGGCCAAGGTAGCCAGAGAGATGCTCGATGGCCGCCGTCTTGAAGGCGCACCCCTCCTTGCCCACGCCACCCTGCTCCTGCTTCTTGATATTCACCTTGGCAGTCGGGCTCTCACCTCCATGGGACTCCTGGAAGCCCTCCTTGAGCTCGGGGTACTTGGCGTACACCTTCCCCCGCACCGCCTCACGCTCACCTGGAGAGCCATGCTGGGAGACCCGCGCCAGAGCGTTGCGGGCGTGCTTGAGGTCGGGGATGGGGTACTTGCCCTTGGCTTCCCCCTTGATTTCATGGCCGACTCCGAGCTTCTTGGCCTTCGGGGCCGGCACGGCGAACTGGCTGGTGGATAGACTCTCCCGCCGAGCCTGACTCATGTGGTCGGCCACCTTGAGGATGTAGGCCACCGCCTCGGAGCCACTCACTGGATGTTGTCGACCCATTTTGCCACCTCGTCCAAGGGCTTGTCCTTCAGCTTCTTGAATTCGTCCAGTTGCTCCTTGGACGCGCTCTGCAGCTTCTCTTCTAGCATCTTGGCCAACTGGTCAAGACGGTCACGGAACTGCTGGACGGCCTCGTCCTTCGCCTTCACTGCCTCGTCAGCTGCCTGGTCTGAGGTGCCGGAGATGGAGGGCTTGGCCTTCCCGCCACTGAGCACCCACACCAGGATAAGCGACAGCACCCACAGTGGGAAGAGCAGGTACTTCCAGTTCTTCTTCAGCCACGCCCACGCTTTGCGCATGACTACAGGCTCGGGAGGGGCGGTGGAGTTGGCGCAGGAGCCGGCGGATCGGGCTTCTTGTCCGGCTCACCTGGCTCGGGGTCGAATTTCATGCTGAAAGCATTCTCCAGGAACTTCTTGATCACCTGGAAGCTGTAGCCCGACAGCCAGCCGGCGTAGAGGCCGAAGAGGATCTTGGCCATGATGGTCTTCTTGCCCAGCTCCACGATGATCTTGGGCATCGGGAGGAGGAAGACCACAGCGATCGCCAGGATGTAAGGGTAGAGCGGCGTGAAGGCATTGAACCACTTGCTCTGGGCGAAGCCACCCGTGACCTTGCCGGCCTTGTTCTTCTTGGTGCCCAGTCGGCGCACGATACCGAGCAAGATGGACGAACCGAAGGCGGCCGCCAGTGCCTGCCAGTTGAGGAAGAACTCTTTGATCTGATCCATTGGTCACTCCTATGCAAGCCTAGGTAACATGTCGGCCAGCGTGGTAGCAGCCAGGTGCGCTGATCTTGCCCACAATGCCGACCTCCAACACCAAGTAGTCAATGGCGCCGGCAGCATGAGCGCCAGACAGGATGTCTACTACCAGCCAATCTCCGTACGAAGACGTGAAATCGATCCGATGATCTGTTGTACCTGTCAACGAACCAGAATCCCAACCATCTGCTACCTTGGTGCAGTTAATCGCCGCATTCAATGTGAATGTGGTTGGGCTGCTGGAAGGTGTGTGGCGAACAACGTAACAGACGGCGTACATCGGCGTATCTGGCCCGTCTCCGTGATCTACATACCAGTGTAGATGCAGTGTCTCTGGTCTGAAACCATGGGGCAGCATACAAGCCAGGTGCAGGCGCTTGGCAATTGACGTGTTTACCTTCCAGATCCAGTCGTTACCCATGAACCATGGGGAAGGTGTTGTTCCGTCCGCCCGCGATCCCAAACCGAAATTGAGCGGAATCGGAATGACGATAGACGCGTCTGCGTCTAAAGCAAAGGATGTACCCACCACGCCAACGCCCGTACCGGTTCCAACGCCCTGGACTCCTACACCGTTAGTAGCACTGCTCGTGCCGTACACACCTACGCTGCCGTCGGTATTGCCACCCGTACCAATGACCCCCCCGCCTGTACCTAGACCTAGTCCAGAGACACCAGAGAGACCGGCAGAGTAGCCTTCACCATACACGCCGGGACTGCCCCTACCGTGTACGCCTTTATTTGAACCACTCTGCCCATACACGCCCGCCGGACATGAACCACCACCAGAGCCGTAAACTCCATAACCTGTGCCGTGGCCCTGGCCGACGACGCCATAACCGTCGACACTGCCACCTTCGCCGTGCACACCAGTTGCGCTACTTCCAACTGCACCTAGCCCCTTAACACCGTAGCCCGATCCAACACCTTGCCCCTTAACCCCCGAACCTCCGGGAGTGCCACCGAGTCCATAGACCCCCTCATTACTGCCGAGGTCGCCACCCTGCCCATAGACGCCGTAACCGCTGTCGCCCCCCTTAGCTGTGACACCACGACCCGAACCGTATCCTGTGGCGGTGATGGCTGTGTCGTTGCCAGAAGACGCAACAGCACTGATCTTCTTGACGAATAGATCATCCCAACGAGTGCCAGACGAGCCCAAATCGTGAGTACTGCTGGTTGGGATCAAGTCCCCGGTGATAGTGGCACTGGCCCCAATGTGAAGCGGTCCATTGATGTAGAGATCGGCCCACTGGTGTGAGGCGTCGCCGAGAGTCAGGGTGCCATTTGTGTATGGGAGGAAACTTCCCGTCATCTTCCGCGTGCCGTCTTGCAGCACCACACCTGCAGGAGCTTCGTCTGCTGCATTGAGGTGGTAGCGCGTGAGTGCATCGCGCGGCAAGGCCTCCAGTGTGCTCTTGATCCCGAACAGTAGACGCACCTTCTGGGAGACGGGAATGGTGTAGGGGTTCTGCACCTCGGCACCACTGGCGTCGACCGTGCGGAAGGTCACCCATGGATTGGTGACGAAGCCCACGTAGCCAGGAGGTGGAACCGTGCCGCCCTTGTACATGTCCACGGCGTTGGTGGTGTCCCGCACCACCGCAACGCGGACCTCATTCCCTAGCGCGTCGGTCAGCTCGTTGTACTTGTCGTCGAGGACGGAGAAGAGCAGCAGCATGCCCTCGGCGTAGTCGTCATCGTAGGTACCAGGAGTTCCCGGATAGGTGTCGTCCCCACAGAACACATCACCGGTGAGGTGGTAGGTGCTCTGGCTGGAGGACGTGAACGCCGCACCACTGCCTACGGCAATGTCACGAGTGACCTTGCCGTACAAGTAGTCGTCGTTCGAGGAGAGCGCCCAGTGGGCACGATTCGCAATCGCCGACGTACCCTCTTCGCCAAAACCAATGAATCGGCCACCAGTTGATCCGGGTGTGTCGCTGGTGTTGATGTCCGCGTTATTGCCGATCTGGCCGGAACCAATACCATGTGGGAACGGAAGTGGCATGTCCCTCTCCTAGAGTTCTATCTCCCAGTGGATCTCCAGCGAGACGGCTGCTGTCTTGCTGAGAGTGTCGAACGTGTTGTAGGCCACCAGTCGTGGACGCGAGGCGACCTTGATGTACGACGGCGGATTGGTGGGGTCGTAGAGTTGATCCCACGTCAGTGAGGCTGTCTGTGAAGAGAGCAGCAGTCCGATCTCCGACAGCGGCACTGAGGGATACGCCCCGCTGAGATGAAGGTCAGAAGTGCCGAACAGGGTCACGTAGGTGACTTTGCTGGTGCCGAACGTCGGAGGAGCCGCGACGTCGCTCATCCACACGCCGCTGGTTCCTGTGCCACCGGGAGTGCCAGTCACCCGCAGGGGACGTTCCAGGTACTGGGTGTCGAGTGAGGCGTCGTCGTAGATGTTCTGGCCCGGGTGGTCGGTGTTCAGAGTCGGGAAGTCGCTGGGCAAATCAGCGAGCTGCGCGTCGCCACCGATGCCTAGGGCCATGTAGCGCACGACCTGGATCGGAGAGTCGTTGTAGTGCGCGTTGAAGCTGGAGTTCAGGGGAGACATGACCTCAGGCAAGAACTGACGACCGAGGTTGACCCAGGTGTTGTGGCCTTCGCGGCAGAGCCCAGGGACCTTCTTTCCCCGTTCGCGAGCGATGATGAAGACGTTGTTCTTGACCGGGATGATGTCCTTGAACATGTGGTCTCCTAGAGCGTCTTCTCGCGATGATACACGCCGGCGGTTACGGTTGCATCATGCTCGATGATGCCGACAACCGGCCCATACGGAGCTGGCGGACTGCTGTCCGGGCCGCTGAGCGGGACTCTGTCCGTACCCCCGCCATCATCGTAGGCCCAGATCGTGTCCCATGGCCAGCCGCTACCTCCCGGATGAGAGTACGCCAGCACCGCCCAGATGTCCATGCTGGGACACAGGCGGTGAGTATCGTGGACGAACTGCGGTGGTGGGTCATCGTAATGATTCCGGCAGGCTCCAGAACCGTCCTGGTCGTCCCAGGCTAGGGCCCCGGCCGTGTAGCAGATGGCATCGCGGAAGATCTGGGTGATGTTGAAGTACACCTGGTCGTCCACGTCGACTTCCGTGGGACCGATGTTCTTCAACAGCGTGAAGAGTGGGAAGGAGTAGTGGGGCTTGATCTTCCGCACGAAGTCGATGGCGAAGGACAAGTTGATCAGGTTGAACGTGTCGACGTCACCCCGGACCATGAAGCGGAAGAACTTCTCAATCTCAGTGAGTCCACCCAGCCGATAGTAGAGCTGCATCCAGTAGGGATCGGAAGCACAGTCCTTGACCTCGATGCCGCCGCTCAACGGGGCGAACTGGGTGACTGCATCCCCGACCTTCAGGAGCTCACCTGTGGCAGCGTTGATCGATAGGCCCGCCTGGACGGGGTAGTAGTAGGTCCGCACCACGTTGGTGTTCTTCGCATCGCGGACTACAATCCGCCCCTCCGTGGTGCTGAAGCTGGCATCGATCGACTCCACTGTGCCATCAGCCTCGGCGAAGGGCAGCCCCAGCAAGATCTGCGTGCCCGTGCGTACCTTGTCCAAGGCTGGCCCGCCGAAGTATGCCCACCAGAGACCCCGAACTGCGGAGAGATAGTCCAGGTTGTCTGTGTGGGTCTCCAACGCCTCCAGGCTGAAGTTCACCAGGTGACCGAAGTTGGCCTCGATGGCCGGCCGATTGTCCAGGTGCGTGACCTCGGCCCAGAGGACATCTGGTGGTGGGTCAAGGGCGCTAAAGGTGCCCACACGGAACTGGATCGAGTTCCGGCCCAGGCTGTCGTTGATGAGGTAGTGCTCGTTCTGCGACCAGTAGATCTGTGGCTCGCGCAACTGTCCTTGGAGGCGTGGAATCTCCACCACCAGACCATCGACCGGCAGGTTGTTGACCCGGCGCACGCCGAGGAACCTGGTGCGGTAGTTGCTGGGCACGCCAGCATAGGTCTCCAACAGCAGCTGGGGATCGAAGCCGAGCAGTGAGTCACGCACCCCCAGCACCGGGCAGTCGATCTCCACCGTGGTGTTGGTGGTGAGGTTCTTGACCTCGAAGCGTGCGATGTCCCCGGCCGTGACCAGCTCCTCGTTGAAGTCCAGATCGATGGAGGTCACGATGGAGGGCACGATCCAGGGCTTGCGGTCTGGCGCCTCGGAGTCAGGCATCTCATCCCGCAGTGTCAGTGCCCGCTTCTCGGTGCCGGTGTAGGCCGTCTTGAGGATGCGGTAGCCGATTGCATCCCACACCAGCAGATCAGAGCCGCCAATGCCCTCGTGGTCGAAGTCGAGGATTGGCGGATCGTAAATGGGCACGCCGCCGTACGGTCCCGAGCCCCCACTGATGGGCGTCTCTGGAAGCGCGAATGGGTAGAGTGGGCCACCATCGTATGGACTCAACTGGTACGTCACGAAGGCGGTAACCTTCCCCGGTGCCTCAATCCCGCCGTAGCCGCCTTTCAGATCGTTCTTGGTGTACTCCGTAGAGGAGAACCCCATCTCGACGTTGGCCGTGCCTGTAGGCCGGATACGCAGCAGCGTGGCGTACTCCAGTTTCACGAAGGTGTAGGAGTACTTCGTCTCTGCCGTTGCCAACGGGGCGCCACGGAAGCCCAACTGGGTGTTGATCTGCTCGGCCATTGAGGCCGCGCTGGTGTAGTAGTCGGGGTCCAGTGGGTCGGGCGAGTTGATTGCGAAAGTGACCGTCTCGATGTCACCTGAGTCGAGGATCAGCTGCAGGGTGTTGTTGCCCGCCGTGAAGTGGACACCCTCAAGAAAAGACCGGCTGAAGATGGGACCTCTGATGATCCTGACCATGGCGGTCTCGGGATCGTCATCGAGCAGAGTGCTGTAGGGCAGCCACCGCCGTTGGAAGGTCCGTTGGATATCCAATAGGCTCTTGTTGTAGTCGACTTGCCAGGCGGTCAACAACTGGGCCGCGGCCGCCTGCGCGAAACCCGACCACACCATCTCCACCACGGCCCGATCTTCGACCAGGGGCCAGAAGTCAGAGAGGGAGTTCCAGATCCAGCTCACATCCGGGACACAGCCTAGTGGCACCGATGTCTGCGACACGTTCAACAGCGCCTGGGCGGGCAGCGAATCGAGCTCGCCATCGTTGACCGTCAACTGCACGGTGTAGAGGCCTGCCTTGTCGGCGATGGCATAGGGGTTGAAGTTGTCGACATCGCTGAAGAAGGTGGCAGTGTGCAGTACCTTCCAGGCCTGGTTGGACAGGTCGTCAGGGATGGTTTCCTCGGTGACGACCAATTCGTTGTCATTCCAAAGCGTGTCGTCACGCTCGTACTTGCCAGTCGTGGTGTTCAGCGTCCACCTGGTAGTCGCGACCTGGTAGTAGACACCGGCAACTTCGAGGTGATCACCAGGCTGGAGCAGAGGCATGTTGTCGGCGCTGAACTCGTCATCCAGCACCTTGAAGATGTTGGTGAAGCCGTCGGCGTCTCCGTCGTCGATCGTGAAGCCACCAGTCCCCGAGCTCTTGAAGCGCGTGCCATCTGGGGCGTCCAAGAGTGCCCAGCGATAGAACAGTGGCTTGCCTTCTGGATCGAGGCTGTTGTCACCAGTGAAGGTGACTGCAGAACCAATGTTGGCGGTTTGATCTGCACCTGGGTCTGCCGTGGGTCGCTGGTTGGGGATGACTGCTTCCAGGCAGTTCATCTGAAGCGTGTCGAGCTTGATGCGACTGACTGCACCCGACGTGCCGAGGATCTCGATCAGAGCCCCGTCAACAACTCCCGCTGGCGCCAGAGGGGCGGCCGAGGTGTAGCGCAGCTGATGGCCGATGAACGGCAGCAGCTCGGTCTTCGTCAGGTAGACGCCCATGGTGCTGCCGTCGAGCACCAGGCGGAGCGTGTAGTAGTCCTCACCCTGTGGGCAGAGGTCCTGGCTGCCAGGGAAAGCGATCGCGGGAGAGGCGGCACCGGAGACGATGCACAGACCAGTGCGAGAGAGGAGGACGCCGCCACCACGTCCCTGATGGTTGTACAGGCCCAAAAAGTAGCGGGCGGCGGCTCCCAGGTCTGGCGGCAGTGCTGACGGCTTGAACTGGACCTGGAAGGTGGCCGTCTCCGAGACCGGTAGGTCGATGTGCAACCAGCTGCTTACGTCATCGTCGCTGTAGATGACGAGGTTGTTGTCGCCGTCGATCGAGAAGTACGGGCTGCCGCGAGAGGCTTCCACACCTGGCTCAACGAGCAGGCTGGGCATGGAACTGGGACCGACGTCCATGCACGGCCAGGCATCGCTGGTAGGAATCGCCATCGGGTCACCTCGTCTTCGACGATTCTATGCTTCTACACCGACTTAGGTCAACGCTATGCTAAGATCTGCGCATGGCCCTGAAGACGATGGACCCGCGCATCCTGGTCAAGCTGCTCGAAGGCCACAAGAATGTGATTGGGCCCCTGGCTGCGGAGCGGGAGGAGTTCTACCGGCAGCAACGGTGTCCTCGCTGTGATGGGGAGGAGACAGTGAAGGAAGCCGATCCACGACGCATGATCGTGGCCGGGGAGCCCCTGCCCAAGTACCAGTTGCGCTGTCTCAACTGTGAGTGCGTCTGGGATCCGTTCACCAACGTGATCGAGAAGCTCGGGAATCTGGGACAGGCCTTCGTACCAGTGGTGCCGGTGCTCAAGACAGAAGACTAGAGCGCCGTGGGCGTCTCCCTGGTCACCACCACCTCGCCCGGGAAGAACGTCGCCAGCCGCCCCTTGGTCACGTAGTCCTCAGAGCGGTCTACCGAGATGCTGCGGTCAGCAGCATGGGCCACGGCCACCAGTTCGATGGGATTCTCCACGTAGTCGGCGCTTCGTCGACTCGCCCGATCTTGGATCTCCGACACCTCGACCCGTTCATCAGGAGTTAGCCCGTTCAAGTAGTCGAAGATGTCCTGCTCCACGACAGGGGAGTCGGAACCACCGCGGTAGTTGAGCGTGAAGTTCAAGTAGTGGGGCTGGAGGTGACGCACGACGATGCTGGCCGTGAGCACTCGCTCCAGCTCCGACGAAGCGAAGCTCTGGATCTGTGCAGTCAGGGAGGAACGATCGTAGTTCAACTGGGTGTTCTGTCCCGAGAGCAGGGTGGCCTCATCCGGTCGGTCGGAAGAGCCGACCAGCAGCAGACGACGGCTGAGGAGCAGCTTGACCTGCTCCTGCGTGGAGTAGGACAGGTTGGCGTCGGCCACCACCAGGCGATAGCCCTCCGACTCGTAGCCCTCCAACACCAACAGTACGCCAGCGTCGAGGTTCCACTGGTCGCCGGAGCCCTCCGAGAGCAACTCCACGTCCATGTAGTAGAGGCCATTCTCCGTCTGGTTGTTCATGGCCGTGGAGTGCAGCCGCTGCATACCAGGGCGCCACACCTTGAAGTGCTGTGCCTGACTGTTGGCGGTTGGCGTAGGCGAGACGGTCAATCGATCTGACTGAGTGAGATCGCTAGGATTACCCAGCACAGTGACCGCGTAGTTGCCGGCGACAGCAGCGGCCGCCCGGTTGTTCGTGTCGCTGGTAGGTAGACCCAGGTCCGTGTTGGCTGTTCCCGAGCCGTACAGCACGATCTCGAAGTCTGCCTCCAGTCGTAGGTACTTGTCCGTGGCGACCGTCTCGATGTAGGCGATGGTCGAGCCGAAGAACTTGTTGATCTCCTCTGCCACCTTGCTAGGGTCGGTCAACTGGTCGGAGAAGGAGAACGTCCGTGCGGGGGCGCCATCAATCGAGATGATGAGTGTCTCTCCTGCCAGCGTTGGTGGATCAGGCAGATAGTCCAGGCTATTCAGATCTGCCGTACCCTGGATGGGCTGGTACGTGAGCTCGACCACATCGCCGACGCGGACCTCTCGCTTCAGGAAGTTGAGCACCGAATCTCTGGAGTTCTTCCCCAAGTCTCCGGCCGGCAGGGCATCAGAGATGATGAGGGGATTGCCGTTGGTCGTATCGAGGTTGTTGGGCACACTGCCTTCTGGGGACGGGACGATCTGGTAGTCCAGCTCTGGGTCGGGCATGAAGCGCAGCGTCGCCCCATTCACCACGGCCGTGAAGAAGGCTACCGCCTCTTCGTCACGCGGGATCGAGGCGCCGATGGCCTGATTGGCCGGGTAGTCGGTGGAGTTCTTCAGTGACGGCCGCCAGCCACCCTTGACCTGGAAGGAGACCGGTTCCAGGAAGTACACACGGGCCTTGCCGTAGGAACGGCTGCCCACGCTCATCGAAACCCCGACGTTGGGCTGCAGGAACCGGACCCTGCCAGTCTCCTCATCGAAGAGCACCGCGAGGAGACGATTGGGCGATGACGCCATGGCCACCAAGTAGAGGAAGCCGATGTTGTCTCCAGTAGTGATCGACACGACGTCTTCGATCGCCTTGAGGTCGTACGCGGCACTGGTCCAGTCAGTGATGACTCCGGCGCTCTTAATCTGTCGGTTGTCTTCCCCCAACACGTCCAGGCCCACCTCAGCGTTGTCGGCGCCGGCCTGTACCTGGATCCAGCGATCGCTGGAGCGGAGTGTCAGGTAGGTCTTGCTGTCGTAGGTGATCGTGCCGGCGATGTTGGGACACGCCACATTGATGAGATTCAGCAACTCACTGATCGACGCCGCCCCGGTCAAGGTGATAGGGACAGCCGCAGCACCATTGAGGCTCACCTGCAGGACACAGGTGCCCAGAGGGAAGACTCCGCCAGCCGTCAGGTCCACTGTGCCGATGATGCCGGTGCGCGCATCGCGGGTGCTGACCTTGACGCCACGGCCAGCGTTGGAGAACGAGGTGGAACGCGCGTCGACTGGATCGGCGAGCGGGATGCCATCCCCAGTCGGCTGACTGGAGCTGTCCAGCATCTCGATCGAGCTGACGCGCACCAGCGGCAGGTCCAGCCCGGTGTGGCGGCTGTACACCTTCCAAGAGACGTTCGTCTCGGTGGTCATGAACTGGCGGTCCAGTGTCAGATCACGATTCCCAACCCCACCAATCTGCTTGATGGTGTACTCGCCCTTGTTGGCGCCCGTGAGGAATTCCAGGATGTCCCCGACCTCGATCCCCAGCGCCAGGAAGTCGATGGCCGCCGCGGTGGTCATCACGGTGCTCAGCTGAATGACCTGCCCGTCAGTCCCCTCACCGCGAATGGTCTTGGGCTCCACCAGGTCGATGTCGATGGTGTCCACTACCCGGTAGCGCAGCCCACTCTCTGTGGAGGTGATGGGCGGATCGACCTGCAGGTACTCGGTGGCGGCGCCGGGTGCTGCACTTGGCTTCTCTCCCACACGCAAGAGCGTGTAGGTTCCCGCATTGATGCCATCTTCAATGATCAGCGAGTGGCCGACCTTGACTCCTGCAGTGACGAAGTTCTTTCCCTCATGCCGCACGAAATGCGAGAGGGTGGTGTCGGCTGACAGGCCGGTGCCCTTGGTCACCGAGGACTCGCCCGAGATGGCCGTCAGGTCTAGGGTCTCCTCATCGACTGACACCCCACGGACGAAGAAGTCACTGCAGCCACCGATATGAATCTCATCCGACTGGATACTGATGCTCTCGTCCTCGGTGAAGATGATTCCTCCGGGGATGTCCGAGATGGTGATCTCCTTCTTCCTGACGGACCAGATCAGCGAGTCGGTGTCGATGTCGAGCTCGTTGCCCGCCACCAGCTTGAGCTCATGCGTGCCTACGACCGACTCGATGAGCAGGTCTGAGTTGGGCCGTTCGAACATCCACGTCATGCCCGTCTCGTACACCCCGACCCACGGGGCCGAACCCAGGTCGAGCTTCACCTCGTGTGGGCCGACGATGGCCACGATGCGGAAGTAGCCGGTGTTCGCTGGATCGGTAGTGCCGATCATCGCGAAGGTGCGGCCCACGTCCTCGTCCGTGAAGGTGAGGGAAGCCACGTAGACGTGCGTGAAGTCGGAGATGACTACTGCGGCATCCGTCCCGCGGTGCATCTGGGACGAACTCAAGTAGTAGTTCTCCACCGCGCCCGTGGTACTGAAGAGATCAGTGAACTCCACGTACCGCGACTTGAAGTAGCGAGTCACCCCGGAACCATCACCGCTGTCCTCAGTATAGCCATCGTTGCCCGAGAGTAGTGCCGGACCAAGATCACCACCAGTGACAACATCCCGCTCCATCTCACTGTCATTGAAACCCACGATCTGGAGATGTTTCAGGTCGCTGAACTGGTTGCGTAGGCGGGAGGAGACCCCACGGGCAGTGACCAGTGATCGCTCGGTGATGCCCGTTTCGGCCTTGTCAATCAGTTCATCGGTGCTCTCTTCATCAAGGCCGTTCTCGAACTTCTCCAGGTTGGTGACCCGGACTGCCGCGTTGAGGTTGGTGATGCCAATGATGGCACCTTTGTCGACGTTGTACTGGGTACCGGGCGCCTCAGCCACGTAGTTGATGTCGAAGTAGTAGAGGTTGCCGTCCTGGTTGAAGATCATTGCCTCAGCGGAGATGCTCTGAAGACTGGTCGGAATGAAACGCAGCCCGTCACCAGTGAAGCCGATGTTCCCCACTCCAATGCCGATCGGCATGGGCGTCGCGAAGTAGGCACGCACGCTACCAGCAGAGAGCCCGCCAGTGGAACGGCTTACGAACAAGTTGGCCACTAGGGCATCGGCCTCGGTGCTGGCGAGGAGATCTGGCTGCGACAGAGACTGCCCCTGCTTGATGAGCTGCACCTCGCGACTGACTGGGTCCATCAACAGCGTGGCTGGCTTCACCAGCAGGTCGCGGATTCCACTACCTTCCCTGAAGTTGTAATCCGGGAACTGCTGCGTAAGCAGCGCGTCGATGTACGCGTCGATGTTCATCTCGAACGGATCGGGAGTGAACCGGCGAACGATGGGGTCCACGATCTGCACCTGTGCCGGCGATCCCTCACTCAGGTCGATCGTGGGGTCGTAGGCTAGGAGCCGATCCTGCACGTATTGACGAAGGTCGACAGTACCCATCTACAGCTCCAGATTGGTGATGGCCCGGATGCCGGACTGGGAGATCAGCTCCACACGGGCGATCAGGGCAGTCGTGGCCGGGTCGAATCTGACGTTCAGCAGCTTCGCCGAGAGCAGCCGTTCGTCGTCCGGCAGCCGTGGCTGGTAGCCCTGCAGGGCGCGCATCTGGCTCTCGGACCGCGAGACGGCTACAGAGAAGTCGGCCACCAGGTCTGAGCTCTGTCCCAGGTCGAAGTTGCGGCCGACATTTCGCAAGGCCGCTCCTCCCAGGCGTTTGACGAAGGCATCCGTGCCTGGGGTCGTGAACAACAACTTGAGGAAGGTCTGCATCATCGCCTTCAGGCCGCTGACCTTGGCCGGATTGACTCCGATGCGGAAGCGAATCTGGCTGCGGATGGTGGCGGTGAACTCGGAGCTGAGAATCGAGATGTTGCGTACCGGCTGGTCCACTACGGCATCCGGCACCTGAGCCAAGATTACCCGCGAACTGCTGATGACGAAGGACGGTGACTTGGACTCGTTGATGTAGACCTCCACTGCCGTGCTGAAGCTCGGTCCGTGGAGTTCCAATGTCCGGGGCAGAAAGCCGGGCAGTTCTCGGGCCCCAGTGAGCTCCAGTGCATCGCTGAACTGGAAGTATTGCAGGTCAGCCATTTACCCCAGCTCCGGTGGTGGGTTGGCCAACTGGTTGGCGTCCAGATTCTGGTCCTCGCTGGCGATCACCCACTCGTTGGGCGGCTTGGACTTGACCGTCTTCACCGCCGACACGATCTCATTCTTGATCTTGGCGATGCGCTCTAGCAGTGTGGGTCGGATCTCAGTACGTCCCTGAGTACCCTCGATGCGGCCAATGGCCGCATCCAGCAGTTCCTCGTAGGTCAAGTTGGCGATGGTCTTGGTGTACTCCCGGCTGCGCACGAAGAGGTAGGCATTCCCCAAGATCTCCCGCATCTGCAGGTTGAGCTGTGTCTGGGCAGTCTGAGGATTCTGCGCCATCAGAGCCTCTGCTTCGTGTTCGCGTTGTCTTCCGTAGTGTACGCGTTTCCAAGGGTCTTGTCGCTCTCGTCATCCATGTCGCTGAAGTCGTAATCAGCGTCGGTTTCGCTAACCGTCTGTGCCAGAATGAGATCATCCCCAGCCTCGCCTTCCTTGGAGATCGGCAAGTCATGCTGTGCGATCGCGCGCATCGTCTTCAGTAGGTAGGCGCTGTTGGCGGCGTCGTCCTTGTCCATGCCGAAGAACTCGGCGATTCGGCCGCCCATGAGCGTGTCGTAGGCACGGTCCATGCCGCGTTCATTCAGCATCTTCAGAGAGGCGTCCATGCGGCTGGAGGTGTGGACGAAGAAGTCGATCAGCACGATGGACAAGTCCGACAACAGCGTCCGGAACGACGTCAAGGTGCTGCTGGCATCGTTCCGCTGCGACAGCGACGGGTTCTTGTTGAAGATGAGCGGGTTCATCACCCGATCGAGTTCGCGGGTGTCTTCGTGAAAGACCGAAGCTGCTTGCTGCTCGTACCACTGGTCCAGGGCCGTAACGAACTGCTGATGAGCAAGCGCTGCCCCACTCAGGATGGAGAAGGTGGCCCCACTCACACTGGTGCTCAGTGGTGGATCGACCTCCAATTGGGTGTCCGTATCGAGACCAACCACGAGGTGCTCCGCGCTACCCAGATAGAGGCGGTCGTCTGCAGCTACCCGGGCAACGGCAAAGTCTACGTCTCTTCCCGCCTCAGTGGCCACGAAGCCGGATGACTGACCGTAATGGGCCGCGGCAGTGAGGCCGAGAGCACTGTTGGCCGTGCCCGCACCGATGCTGATCTGCGTGGTCAGGTCTGTCGCCTTGGAGGCAATCACCACCCCCTCGCGGACGATGGACCAGGCCTGTGAGCCGACCAGGAGTGAAAATGGCACGGAGACGTTGATGAGGTCGTAGGGACTGGCACGCACGATGCTGCTGATCCGATGGTAGCCGGCATTGGGACCGGTGGTGATCAGCAGTTGGTCGTTGGCGTGATTGAGATCGGCGACCGTGTTGAGAGGCACCCGCAGCCTGGAGGTGGTGTCGTTCTCTCCCTCCAAGCCAGACTCGGACTTGGTCAGGGTAGTCTCGGCCCTGGCAGATCCGTCCTCGTTGATCGCCGCTGCCAACTCGGCCGGGCTCATTGCCGAGCCGGTATCGTACTGCCCCAAGTAGAATCCCAGGATGTCGAGCGCTGTGCCCCCACTGATCGTAAGACGCTGAGCCCCGACCACTGTCTTGGTGAGAGATACCTTGCCACCTATGGCAGCACTGCTGTACTGCCCCGGGTAGTTGGCGGCTGCCCAGGCATTGACGTCACTCGCGATCTGCGCCGCTGTACGTGAACCTGCTGTCAGGGCGATAGCGGGTGTCAGGCCATCAAGCTCCAAGGTCTCGCCCGCGATGGTGAACAACTCAGTCTGATAGCCAAGCAGGGTCGCCTGGATCGGGCTGAGGACCAGTGTGACTGGTGCCAGGCCATCGGCGGCCAAGATCAGTGTGCTGCCTGCAGCCACTTCCCAGGGGGCTGAGCGACCAGTAGCCACCGAGGCGGGCACCAGATCTAGCACCGACGCCCGGCCCAGGCGACTGGCTGAGACTGGTAGTCGTGGTTGGGTTGGGTCAACCACCGAGGTGTACTGCTGCAGCACCGACTTGCCGGTGGTGAGGCGGAGGAAGGCCTCTCGGCACTTGGCAATCTTGTCATCGCGGGAAGCGCTGCTCTCGAAGTACTTCTGCAGATCCTTGACGTCAAGACGGGTGGACCGGACCGAAAGCTGGGCGGCGATCACCGGCAGGTTGAGCCCCAGGAATTGGTCCATCATCGCACGCACATCTGCCAGCGTGACCAGCAGCTCGCTGTAGCGAGCTGACAGGTCGCTCAGATCGGTGATGGCCGCCGAACGAGCCAACTGCGGCGGACGGACGATCTCCCCCGCATCCTTGATGTTGGGCGCCACCGAGGCCGCGATGAATTGGTCGACGGCATTCTGGTAGCGAGTGAAGGCGCTGGAACTGATGGCTTGGTTGTTGGTGAGGATTGAGTCCACGGTCAATAGGGCCGTAGCTGCATCTCCAAGCAGGGAGGTCTTCTCCACCTCTTTGGTCAGATGGCTGACCTCCTGTACCGCCTGGAGCAGGTCGTCCACCCACCCCACCATGGTGTCTACCGTCTGGTTGAGCTGGTTGGTCGCCAGGTAGATGAGGTAGAAGATCGAGTTCGGCTCGAAGATCAACGTCGACGAGACGAGTTGTCGCATCTCGTCGAACTTGTTGTCGATGTCGATGGGACCAAGCTGATCGCGTTGGACCTGGACGTCACTGCGAACGAACTTGGCGGCGACTTCCAGGATTTCATCGTCGCTGTATCCGCTCACAGAACTCCTCCACTCGACGATCGAGGTCTTCCTCGTCTGAGGCTTTCTCTATGATCTCCTCAAACTGAGGTACTATGTTGCGCTCCACTATTTGAACCCGCTTGACGTCCTTCTTCGACATCAGCCTAGTGACAGCCCGGATGAAGTTGGGGCTGGTCCGCAAGATCTCGCAGATGCTGCGGAACGACATGAGTTCGTCGTCCGGATCTTCGTACTTCTCTCGCTCGCGGAACATCCAGTCGTAGGCATCGCGCCAGATCTTCTGGTGCTCTAGTCGCGTTGAACCGCGATACTCGGCGATGTCATAGGCCGCCCGTCTGATGATCGAGGCAAGAAGTAGCTTCTCCCCTTCCAGGGCTGGCCAGGTGGGCGACACGACGAGCATGACTAGGTGACCACAATGTCTACCGGCGAACCGATGATGTCGGTCACGGGAACCGTCACCACGGTCTGATCCTTGCGCGTGGCCACCAGGTGAGTCGTACCTGGTCCCACGCCAAGAATCACGATCTTGTCTTCGCAGGCGCCCACATTGGCGATGTCGGTGTCCTCGGTGGCGTAGAGCACGTCCTCGACTGCCGCACCGGTCAACACGCGGCCATCCGAACACGTGATCTCCGGCACCACGTCCAGCGTCGCGCCTACGGCCACCGCAAGCGTGGCTGGATCCCACGTGATCTCCATCACCACCGGGAAGAGCAGGTCGACCAGATTCACGTAGGGCCGGTCAGGCACCCGGATGTCGCGGGAGAAGGCGATGGCGCCCTCGGGGCTGGCCTCGGCTGCCTGGATGCTCTCCACCATGGCGCGGTAGATGCCGCTGCGGAAGAGATCGATGGAGACGTAGCCGTCCTCGTCCGTCTTGATGTCGATCTTGCCACCCAGGATGCCCCGCCCATCCACGATGGCGGGCTTGAACTGGTTGATCATCGAGATGTACAGCCCGGCCAGGGGAGCACCTTGGCCGTCACGGAACCACCCGCTAGCCCGACATAGCCGCGGATCGGTCGCTGATGGAAGTGGAAACGTCTCGCCCTGGACCGAGAAGCCGTTGGGATGGGTCCCTGGCGGACTGTAGATGGCAATGAGCTGCGGAGTCTTGCTGTCATCCCCGAGGCTGCCATCAAAGGCCACTCCGGTCTTGGCCAAGCGGATGGTGTAGCTCACGGGTGGGTCGCTGCCGTTCAGGCTGAATTCGACATAGGCCTCGGCCCCCACGGTGGCCGTATAGCCTTGCGTGATGAAGGTTGTCCCCGTCGCATCGAAGACCCGGACCAGCACTCCAGGCAGAGCGTCATCGTTCTGATCGACGGAGTAGACCCGGACAGTCTCGACGGCCATTGATCACCTCACCGGCACTGGAGCGAAGCTGACGACTTGTGGCAGCTTGGAGAAGGGGAATCCTTTCAGACCCCTAGCCTTGCGTGCCTCACAGATCTCTAGCCACTTGTCAATCTTGTCCTGAGTCCAGGCCGCCTTTGCTTTTTCAGCTGCTTCTGGGGTGTATTCCGTTCTGATGCGTCTTCCTGTGTCTGGGTGCTGGTAGATCAGGAGGCTATCCTTAGGGATATTCTCGTCTGGGATCTTGAAGTGTGGGCCACGGAAGGCCTTCAGATCTATCGACCCTGGTTCCAGCGGCGTCGTGTACACACCGTAGTTGCGGTACTTCTCCTCTGGCTTGAGTATCCTGACTCTGCGGAGGATGGACTCAGTAGATTCGTCCCTTCCTTGATAGCGCTTTACCTGTCCGGGATCAAGTTCATCTACAGGACGAATCGCACCATGGGCCTTGATCTTCGCATGAGTCTCCGGTGAGGTGAAGTGGTAGACCGAAGCTTGCTTGGCTAGAATACTACGGAACTGAGCGAGCGGATGGCCGTTGCCGGGCGCTTCCCTTTGTTGATCAGGCTGCCGCATGCGGCGGACCACACGTTCTTGATGAGGTTGCAGGAGCGTGGTCACTGCGGCGCTTTTCTCTAGTGGCCTGCCCTTCTCCAGGTGCCACCCAGCGAAGGATGGTGCTCGCATCTTACCGCTGGGGAAGACCTGCTGCGACCTGACTTTCGCCACGCGGCCGATGTAGTCTTGTGGGCTCTGGGCGATCTGCCGGCGGAGTTCCTCGCTCAGGCCAGTGCCTACGTGCGTCACCGTATCCTTGCCGGGAAGCTTGACCTGCAGGGCACCAATGGCGTCCTTGAACTTGCCCGCGCCGGGGGTGACTCCTACTACCTCGGCATCGTGGTCGGGGCGGAACTTGAACTTGGTGGGCAGTGGCCGATCGAGGTGCCACTCCACCACGCCTTCATCCGTGAGCGGATGCTTGCCGGCTTCGATCTTCGCGAAGAGCTTGCGCTTGGCTGCAGTCGTAGCTGCAGTCGGTGGGATCTGAAGGGCTGGGAGACGCTCCTGGATCTGCTTGAGGACTTCGAGCTTCTCCGCGTAGGGCGCCTGCTCCATGTTCTTGCCGCGGAACTTGACCACGTCGAAGATCGCACGGCGAAGCTGAGCGCCAGTCTCCTCCTGCTGCTTCCGGCTGTTCCAGGTGGTGGCGTTGAGCAGCCCACCAAGCTCCGCGTTGGGGATGGCCTTGTCACCGCGCATGCCGAAGAGCTCGCCCCGGACCACCGTGTTGTGCAGCTCCTTTGGGGGTACCAGATCAAACCAGCCAGGGACCTTGTGCGTGTGCTCGATCACTCCGCTGGCCCGTTCAGTGGGCCGGTAGGAGAAGACCTTGACCGGTCGGCCGGCGTAGAGATGATAGGTCACATGTGACCCATCTAGCTTGGTCTGGTGGACAGTCCTGGAGTCTTCGAACTGGAGCTTCTCGGGCTCCTTGACCTCGCGGTAGGCCGGCTTGGACTGCGGGATGGGCCCGCCTACAGTGCCCGGGATGCCGTGGGCGGCGGTGGCCGTGACATTCTGGAGCAGGTGGCCACCAGGAGTCTGGGAGAGAATGTATTCCTGCGTACCAGACTTGGTGCCGGTGTAGCGGTTGAACCGAATGACCCCCGGACGAGCTTGAACCACTTCTATAGGCTCTAGGCCGGTCGAGGTGACGCGACCCTTCCCGTACCCCTCCTCGATGTCGAACGTGCCCCGGAGGGCCGCGTAGGAGCGCGTGTGCGTGGGCTGGGGGACGGCCAGGACCCGCTCTCCGGGCTCTGGGAGCCGGGCCTTGGGAAGCGCCCAGCTGTGAGCCTTCCCAGAGGGGTCTACAAGCCTCAAGTCGAGGTGAGTTCCCGCTTTCACAGCTTCGTGACGCTGCGCGGCGAACTCCCAGGTCTGTGGTGACTTTACCGTAGGGACGGCGTGGATTTCCCGCGAGGCTGGAATGCCTGGGGCATGTTCCTCGGGGGTGATCAACACCTCGGCGGCGAGTTTGCGCAACAGTAGCATCAGCCCACACGAGGACGCATACCCAAACTGACCCACCCGGCTGGGTAGCCCTGCTCGATTGCCTCGTTGAAGCCGTGCTGTAGACCACGGCCACGATCCACCTGGTACTTGGCGTTGATCCACCGGCCTGGCTGGCGGAGGAGACTCTCAATGATCCCCTCCGGGAGCTTGCCTGCCAGCTTCAACTTCCCGAGCTCGTCCAGAAAACCCTTCATCATGATCTGGTTCACATCATGCCTCCTGGACCACCCGCCCCTCCACCGGCGCCCATGCCCCCTCCCGCCGGCGGAGGTGGCGGCGGTGGAGGAGGTGCACTGGCCGCGGCCGCTGCAGGACCACCACCAGCAGCCCCACCAGCATCCATGCCCATGCCCTGGCTACCCTTCTCCTTGCCCTTCTTTCGATGCTGAGCCGCCCGCTTGGCTGCCTGCTCGGCCAGCTCGCGCATCGCCGCCGGATTCACCTTGGCGATCTTGTCGAGCTCATCGAAGAGGCCGATGAGCATGGCAGTCTTCTGGTACTCACTCTTGGGCTCGTCGTACTTCTTCATGGCTTCGCGCTTTCCCTTGGCAGTGCCGTATCCCTTGGGCGTCTTGCCGAGCTTGTGTGCTTGCTGCGTGGAGATGGCGAAGGACTCGCTCTCCGGCATCGTGGGGTTCTCGGCCCTGATGCGATCGGCACGGTCGTGAATCCACTGTGGCATCGTAGACTCCTACCCACCACGCAGAGCATCCAGAGGGCCCGGCGTCTCTGGCCGCAGCGTGATCTCTTCCATCTTTTGGCTGACGCGGTGGCGTGCATGCCGACTCAGCCGTGGACCAGTGGCGTAGTCCAGTCCCTTGCCGGAGACGCCACGAGTAGCCTGCTCCAGCACCGGCGACTCGTAGCCCCGCAGCGGTTCCATGACGCCAGCCACATCCGAGCGCATCTTCTCCGGCATGGTCACCAGGCGATTGCGCTCCCGGAGGATGACGTCAGGGCTCATGTGCGTGGCCTTTGCGGCGTAGGCGAGGTGGGATTTCCTGGCTCCCAGCGCCAGCTCATCCATCTCGTGGCCGCGCATCAGGGACTCGGTGGCCATCCGCGACTGCCCGCGTGGTACGAGATCCGCCGGCATGCCCATGTCCCTCAGCTGACCGGTAACGCCATACGATCGGTGTGGCATCACCATCTTGCCCTCACCGTGTCGGGCTACCTGCAGGAAGGACGAGGCTTGTTCAGGGGAAATCTGCCCCGCACTGAGAGCTGTCTGAACCGCGCCACGCTGCGCCGGAACGATCGACTTCGGGAAGGCCACCGAACCCACTGGCAGCTGGCCCGCCGGCATCTTGAGGGCCTTCTTGGCGCTCAGCGAAAGGACCTTCCGCATCTCGGTCGGACCGAAGGCGATCTTCTGCAACTCGTCGAAGAAGGAGTAGACCGGAAGCATCACAGACTCCTTCGCGCGGCCGCTGGCAGGTCCGGCACCTGGATGTTGAACGGGTCATCCTGCACCAGTGTGGCATCCATCAGATCGAACTCCGTGCCTGAGGATGGTACCACGATCCGGCGAGTCACAGAGGTGCCTTCGAGAATGACATCCACCATGGAACCCTTCACCAGCGTGATCTCGCCCTGACCCATGCCGTCTGTCAGGAAGCTCTTGCTAGCCCCAGCCAGGAAGTAGCCTCCGGCCGAGAGCGGATTGAAGACGTTGACGATCGTGACCCGACAGTTGACCATGGCTGTGCCATCGATGTTGGCCAGCTTGATCTTCCCCACCGTGAGCAAGCTGGCCGTGATGGCGCCGCCAGTCGACCCCTGCATCCAGTCCGACCAGGAGCTGTAGACCCCTGAGGTCGTATGGTAGAAGCGGGTGCGGTACCAGTAGCTCGCCGCGCCGCTGCCATCGTCGTACTCGTACGAGTCCACGCCCGACTGCAGCGAGATGTGGGCATCTTCACCATTGTCCTTCTGGCCGGTCGTGAAGCCCAGGGTCGTAAGCGCCGTGCCTCCCGTGAGCTCCAGGATGCCGAAGGTCCCTGCCAGGTCACCTTGTAGCTTCAGCTTGCCTCCGACCGAAGAGGCGGTTACGCCCGTGAGGTCCGTGTTGATCTCATCGACGATGCGACTGATGACCGCCGGGTTGGCAGACACGAAAGTGATATTCTGTTCGGCTCCCCCGTCCACCTTGAGCTTGAGCGACTGCCCCTGGATGGTGAATGGACCCTCGGTGGTGCCCTGCAGCTCGGGCTTGGCGGCCGTGTCGGCGGTGATGAACTTGGCATCCGTGTAGGGGGTGCCCGCCTCGGACCGCTGCACCTGGATCTTGTTGAACAGCGTGAGGACGTTGGCAATCTCCGGGACGAAGAGCTTGATCTTGATGACGGCCATCACTCTTCCTCGATTTTCTTGATGACCGGCCGCAAGTTGATCGCCACGACCGGGACCGGCTTCATGTCGTCAGCGGGCGGCGCTGGAGCCGTGACCCCGATGGATTCCGGCTTCAGCTCCAGCGTGGCTGTGATGTGGGGTGCGGTGATAGCGCCGACCGGTGGCGTCCCGGCGTAGCGGATCTTGGGCCGCACCTCGACCGCTTGGCGGAATTGCGGCTTGTCGAGGCTGACCAAATGCTCTTCCTGGTAGTAGAAGTAATTGATCATGCCGCGAGTGGCGATGGCGACACCAGTGGCCATGTCACACCTTCTTCATCCGGTAGGTGCCCATGCGGCCCTGGGACTCGTACGTGGTAGCGATCTCGTAGGTGGCAACAAGACCCAAGGTTTCGTAGCCACCATCGGTGGCGGCTTCACAGTGTTCCTTGGAGTCGAAGACCCGTACCCGGGCGGCCACCAGCTGGTCGAGGGTATCGTGTACGGTGTTGTCGATGAAGGCGTTCTCGTGGACCAGGCCCAACACCCGTATGAGCTGAAGTGCGAGATCATCAATGCCATACTGCGTGATGATGAGCTGCTCCTGCTCGCGTGAGTAGGTAATGTTCTCGACCGTATGAGCCGTGTCCGCGTAGGTGATGAAGACAACCGTGCGCACGCCGGCGGCAGTGAGCGTGTAGTTGGCCTCGTACCGGCCCCGGGCCTTGTGCACTAGGTCAAGCGTCGCCAGCGGGGACGTGCCACCGGCCGCGTAGACCTCGGCCTGGGGATACTGAGTCTCGTTGCCATCCTCCAGCAGAAGAGCCAGAGGAACGATGTCCCCGACGCTGTAGACCGCTGACATGGCCAGGCCTTATCAGCGATCCTACTAGCTTCCCGAGGCTTTGGCTAGGCCCGACGAGTACCAGCGAGGCGCATGCTCATGAAAGTCTGTTCGACGACGGCGCCCTTCTCCAGTACTCGGGCCCGATGTTCTGTACTAGACTTGGAGTGCGCCAGGCAGAGCTCGGCTACTGCCAGAGCCTGTCCGTTGCGCCCACCAGTCCGCATCCCCTTCTGCGCCGCCAGGGCGAGCTCCAGCTGCTCCCTCGTGATCCAGCCCTTCACCACCATGAGGTTGCCCATCATGTGATCTTCTCGCATGTGGTGCTGTTCCTCGGTGATGGCGTCGAGCTGGTCCCGGGTGACCAGCTTCATGCGGAGGAGGATGTTGCCGATGGAGCTGGGATCAGCCTTTGGAGTTTTCATGTCCCCTCTCCAAAAAAGACCTCTGATCAGCAAGCACGTCGATCGCACGGTCGAACACCCGCTCCAGCGGCGCATAGGCTTTGCTGTGCTCCGATGCTGCTTGGATGCTCGCCAGACTGACTTCCAGCAACTTCTCCGTGAGCTTCTCGTTCTTGCGGCGCTCGAAGAGAAAGAGTAGGAAACCTAGTGCGGCCATGATTCCAAGTGGGCCGTAAGTCCCCAACTGCACTAGAAGTTTGATGGTAGCGGGGTCCATCAATAGCCCTTATGCACTGGGCTCCATGGCTCCGTGCCTGGTGCACGAAGACCTCCTTCTACGAGTGTACCCCGACAGGCGCTGCCGTGGCTACACCGGAACGCGCTCGTAGATGTTGTCGCTGGTCGGCAGGCCCATGAGGTCCTTCAAGTTGAAGCGATACAGGACCGTAGAGCCGTCCGTATCGTAGATGATGAACTGGTTCCCGGAGGTGACGCGCCACCGACCAGTGGCGATCTTCTTCAAGATCGCGACGTCGCCTCCCATCGCGGTCACCAGCGTCTTCACCGCCGTGATGTCATCGACGTAGTCACCCCAGAAGTAGGAAGCCCACTGGGGCACGTAGCTGGCGTCATCACTGATGGCGTAGACCTTCCACTCGTTGGTCGCGGAGGCGTGGTGCGCCGTGTAGTAGCTCACGTCGAGATCGAGTGACCACATCTTCATGTCGCTGTCGTAGGAGGCGGCTGGCACGCCCCCAGAGCCCGACGTCAGCACGGCGTTGTCGGGGCACTTCACGGAGATGGTCGCCTGGTCGGTACCCATGATGTAGGACCAGTCGTTCTTGTTGAGGAACGGTGGCAGGCGGACGCGGAGCTTCTCAGTCGACTGGAACTGGGTCTTGGGCATGAGCGTCACTCCCGTCATCAGGCCTGGAAAGATCAGAAGGCCTTCATCCAACTCCAGGCCGTACCATCCAACACCGAACTGGGTACCGAAGCCAGACACGCGACGATCAGTCCTTCTTCTCTTCGGGCGGGGCGTCCTTGGCTTCTACGATGGCTTCGAGGAAGGGGAGGAGCTGGGGCATGACAGCGGCGTGGTAGCCGTAGCCACTCTTGGGGTTCTCGACCAGATCCTTCAGCTTCTTCCAGTCCTCCTCGGCGAGCTGGGCAACCCCGCTGCCGTTGGAGAACGCCTTGTCGATGGCCTTGGCGCTCTTGATGTTCTTGTAGTTCTCGGCCCACATCGGGTTGAAGAGCTGCTTGCCGATGAAGTCGGAGAAGGCGACTGGCTTGGTCTCGCCCTTCTCGTCCTTCAGCGGCTCCTTGGTCGTCGGCTCCACCAGGGTGATCGGATCTGGGATGGCGATGTACTTGATCGGCATTCGCTTACCTCTCTTGTTAGGGTTCTGTTTCAGCCACTTAGCGAACCGGCCCACAACGGCATACTACTGCGCAAGTCCGTAAGCTTGCAAGTCATCAATGAGCGAGTTGGTGATCTGCTTCACGTCCTCCAGGTCAACCCGCAACGCATTGACCTGCGCTGCTAGAGAAGCGACGGCATCCTTGGTGGCGTTCTCACACGCGATGCCACCGCCGGTGATCGCCGCCAGGGTGGTCCCCGGAGATCCGCCAGAGCTGTCCGTGAGCGTGGCGGAGGTCAAGTTCGCTTGCGTCTTGTCTGCCGTCGTGTAGGTTTGGGTATAGGCCGAAGCCTGTACCGCGGCAGTGGTACCGAAGAAGCCGAGTTTCTTGCCCGAAGCTACGAGCCAGACTTCGGCGGCGTTGGTAGCACCAAGCTTCAATTTCCCTGCAGAAGCGGCAGCAGCTCCGACGTCCAGGAGGAAATCGCCAGATCCCGTGCTGGGAGTGACCTCGTCTCCGGTCTTCACGGTTAAGCTGCGCAGGCTATCATTGTCGGCGATCTTGAGTACCCGATTCGCTCCCGACCCGAAGTCGATGTCGTTGGCGAAGGTGTGCTTCCCCGTCCAGGTCGGCGCGAAGCTCTGGTCCACCGAGAGGGTGCGGTTGGCGGTCAGATCTCCACCCCCCGAGAGCCCAGTGCCCGCCGTGATGGTCCGGCTGGTGGGCACCACATCGGCGGCAAAGGCGAACGCCTTGCGGGCCACCCCGGTGGTGATCGTCCCGTAGAAGGTGTCGGTGAGGAACTCGATGGCTCCCGCCTCCGGTGCGGTCATCAGGTCCCCGGAGGTGAGCTTCAGCGGCGCGGTGCTGGCAGCCGTGGTGCCGGCCTTGAGGTGCAGAGCGGCGGTAGGGCTGGCGGTGCCGATGCCGACGTTGCCCCCGATGAACTGAGCGCAGTAGTTGGCCGTGCCGCCCGTCTGAGCGTTGACTGTCAGACCGTAACTGGCAGCTACTGCTCCTACTGCACCCGCCTGGATGAGGAGCGCGTGGGCACGGGTGATGGTGGCATTGGTAGAGAGGATCGGTGCCCCGTCGATACCTAGGGTCGCGGCATCTGTGATCGTGCTGGCACCCACGAAGGAGTAGGTAGGCTGAGTGATCAGCACTTCTCGCTGCGTAGTGAGTGCCCCAGTGGCCCACTGCCGCCCCGCCGTGGTGATGGTGACCGCCGGAATCTCTGTGGAAAGGGTCTGGTTGGTGTTAACCGCACCTGTGTAGATGAAACCCTTCAACGCGCCCGTAGCTGCTGCGGTCTGTTGAACATGTAGCGTACTCAACGGTGCTGTTATGCCGATGCCGACCTTGCCGCCCGTGAAGGTTTGCAGAGCCAACGGACACGCTGAAGTGGAATGGGTCGTGATCTCGGCGTAGGCGTTAGCTGGCGTCGCGTTGTAGTTCCACGCGACGATCAGGTCGGCTGTTGAAGACTGGCCCATCTTGAGCGTGACATTACCAGCGGTGTTGCCCCAGGTGAGGCGCACTGTTCCATCCGCTACCGTGGTCTCGATGGCGTCGCCGACCAGGAGTTCGGAGTACGAGGCGCTCTTGCCGATGGAGAGCACGTAGGTGGGCGCGGCATCGTTGATGCCGACGTTGCCCCCGATGAACTGGGCGCAGTAGTTCGCGGTCGCGCCGGTCATGGCGTTGACAGTCAAAGCATAGCTCGTGCCGCAGGCCCCGGCGTTGGTGACATCCGTCGCGCCGATGTAAATGGCATGCGAGCGCGTCAAGGTGGCGTTGGTGTGGGCGATCGGAGCGCCACCGAGCATCACCGTCACTGCGTCCGCGATCACGCTGGCCCCGACGAATGAGTAAGTGGGCTCAGAGATCAGGATCTCCCGTTGCCATGACAACGCCCCGGTCGCCCATTGGCGGCCTGCCGTCGTGATGGTGACGGAGGGGATCTCTGTGGAGAGGGTCTGGTTGGTGTTAACCGCTCCGACATAGACGATACCCTTGAGCGCCCCCGTCGCCGTGACTGTCTGAGCCACGTGGAGGTTTGCCGTCGGCGCCGCGATGCCGATGCCGACGTTGCCCCCCACGAACTGGGCTGCATAGTTGGCGGTTGCCCCGGTCTGGGCATTGACTGTGAGGCCATAGCTTGCTGTTGCCGTGCTGACGGCTCCTGCTCCGATGTAGAGTCCGTGCGTAGCTGTGAGGGTGACATTGGAGCCCTTGACGGGTGCTCCGATAATCGCCATGGTGGCGGCATAGGTGAGCGTCGTTGCTGCACCAGCCGCATAGGTTGGGGCGTTGATGTAGACCGCTCGTTGTGCGGCTATGGTGCCGCCTCCGGTGGTGAATGTCACCGTACGTGCGAGGTTGAAATAGATGTCGGTGACTTCTATGACCGTCAATGTCGTGTGTGCCCCACCTGTGAACCAGAGAATAGTGGGAGAGCCGGTGGTGATCACCGGTTGGACGACATGCAGCGTAGCACTCGGGGCCGCTGCAGCACCGATCCCCAGCCGCTTGTTGGTCGCATCCCAGAACAGGTTGGAGTTGTCCTGGGCCAGCAGTCCACTGGCTCCTGCGAAGATCACCGAGCCCAAGGTAAATGAGGTCACCTGGAGGATGCCGACCTTGCAGGTGTCGGCGTCGAGGAACCGCGCCAGGCCAGGGGCCGAAGCGGGAGAGTAGACTGGGTATGCGGACGCCATCTCTTCACCTCGATCTCACGCTGGAGGAAACCACACACCTGCCGCGGGGCGACTCTGCCTACTTACAAGGCTACCTCCGGGTGAACTGCAAGTACTGCCATTGAAGATGTCATACGCAGAGTAACTAGAAACACCGTTTAGATTATTCGGTATTAGCACATTACCGTTACTAAGTCTAAAGGCTGCCAGTCGATTCTCAAGATTGAACCCGGAACGGGTACGGGTCATACTACCAGTAGCCGTCCAGAGTCCTGTACTAGGATTCCAGATAGCTGCGCTTGCTCTGCTGAAGCCTCCGCCAACATAACCACCAGCCCAGAAGACCTGTCCATCTGCCAGCACCACCAGTGCCGATTGTGCTCGACCTTCTGGTAGGTTCCCCGTGGCGGTGAACGAGTTGGTTGCGGGATCGTAAGTATCACACGCAGGAGTGTAGGTGCCCCCACTAAGATAATATCCTCCGGCCAGTAAGACCCTGCCATCCGAGAGAATGATTGACGGAAAGAAGGCCCGCTGCCTGGACATATCATTCGTGGAGGCTATCCACGAATCATCAGCAGGGTCGTAGATTCTAGCGTCCCAGTGGTAGGTGGTAGAATAGAAACCACCTGAAACTAGTACCTTGCCGTTGTTCAGTAACACCGCCTCTGTCTGACAGACTCGTCGATCAGATGACGCGACATAGCTCCACAGTTCGGTACTTGGATCCCACACTTCTGATGTGTAAACCCATGTACTGGTCCCAGTAAGACCACCAGTAATGAGCACACGACCATCCGCCAGTACACAGCAGCAGGCAGACTTGCGGGCGGTGTTGAGGGGGGAGATGGTGGTCCAATAGCTTCCGACCAGGATCTCCGTCGTACTCAAGGCAGCATCACCGGTGTTTCTACCCCCAATGGCCAATATACGTCTATCAGGTAAGATCACTATGTTGGGGTTGATCCTAGGGGTGTGCAGCTGTCCCAACAACGACCACTGAGCGGTGTCCTCGTTGTATACTTCGGTAGCTCCCGTTCCTGGATCAGAGGACCCACCACCTACTACGATGACCTGGCCTGGTACGGCTAAGCCTACCGGCCACTCTGGTTGTAGCAAGAGCTTGCAGAAGTAGTCGGGGCTGCCGTAGATCGAGGCATCGACGACGACGCCCGCTTTGATTGCGGCACCCAGTGTTGGTTTTACGTTCGTCAGTTTGCCAGCAGTGTCTGAGAGGTACGCCGTATCGCCAGCGGCGATCGTTAGGCCGGAGATGAAGCCAGCCGCGACTACCCCTTCGCGCACCACCGAACCCGTCACCTCATCGTAGACGCCGAAGATAAGAGGGCGTGAGGTCTTGGCGGCCTTACCAAGGGTTAGATTCCCCGAGACCTGACAAGCATCACCCGCAGTCAGGCCCGTGGTCGTCAGGCCGGCATGGGCGATCAGGTCGGCGCGGAGCGTGTCGGTGTCGAGGACTCCCGCGAGGCCGGACTTGATGACGAGTGGGTCATACTGGTTCGCCATACGTTCCTCTACGACAGCATGATCACTGGCTTCGGTTGCAGTAACACCTTGCACGTCGAGGCGTCGATCACTACCCCTACTTCATGCAAGTAGTCGGTGGTTGGCTTGGTTCCCGTGAGTTGCCCCGCCGTGGAGGACAGGTAGACGGCACTGCCGGCAGCAGGACAGCTATCCGAGAACGTGGCGACGACTACACCCTCTCGCACCACCGAGCCTGACACCCCATCGTAGATGCCGATGATCGGACTCGTGCTGGTGTTCACCGCCTTCTGAAGGGTGAGCGCCCCGGAGATCTGGCAGGCATCTCCTGAAGCCAGCCCAGTCGTCGTCAGTCCCGCAGGTGCTCCGCGATCAGCACGCAAGGTGTCGGTCCCGATGACGGTCGGGATGCCGGACTTGATGACGAGGCTGTCGTATTGGGACATCTTGTCTCCTCACTGCTGGAACTCGTCGCCGATGTGGATGCTGACCTCGGCCTGGGCGCCGATGCCCACTAGGTAGCCCACCCGCAACAGGACTGTGCCGGCTCCCGGCGCCGTCAGGGTCACCGCCCCTGCCGTCGCGCTCAGGTACACCGGCTGGCCGAAGTGCGTGATGGCGGGCGTGGTGCCGGTGAAGGTCATCTTGTAGACCCCCGCCATGACGATGGTGGCCGCGTTGCCGGCGGTGTTGCCAGTGACGACTACTCCCACGACCCGAGAGGTACTCTCGGCCGCGTTCGTGGCCTTCTTGAGTCGGCCCGAGGTGCCCGCTTCACAGTAGGCGTAGACGACGTCATACTGGGCCAGAGTCTCTCCGGCGGTGTAGGAGTAGAGGCCGAGAGCTCCGGTGACCGTGAGGTCTCCGGTGATGCTCAGCCGGAAATTGGCGTTGTCCCAAGTCAGCTTGGCATTGTTCTGACTGTAGACACCAGAGGCTCCCGCGAAGACTACCGAGCCCTCTGTGAACTGTGTAGAGGTGCCGGTGCCACCCATGCCGACCGTGAACGTGTTGGTCAACGCAGTGTGCTGCGCGGACGTCAGGTGGTAGTACTGCCCGCTCGTGCCGCCATCGAGGCCGGTGAGGGCGTTGTGCATCGAGAGGGTGTTGGAGAAGACCTGGAAAGACAGCGCGTGGGTGCCAACGATGTCGTTGGGCTTGTCGGTCAGACAGAACCAGGAGACATCCTCGTTGAGCGTGCCGATGTCGACGAAGACCGTAACCGTACTGGCATGACTGCCGGCCGGCATGTCAGCAGCGCGGGTCCAGGCGGCGCCAGTGTGCGCAATCCAGATGCCGTTCTCGATGGGGCTGGTCTGGTTCTTGAGGAGGACGCGGTCCAGCTCGGTCGTGGTGAAGCCGTCGATGGCCTGGTCCCCATTCAGCGTGACGTTGCCACCGGCGACGGTGGAGGCCAGGCGTACCATGGCCTTCCAGTTCAAGCCAGTGATGAGCCCGTCGACGTAGAGCTTGGTGGTGAGATGCGCTGGGTCAGTAGGCGTGACGCCACTCACGGTGCCGGTCACGGTGATGCTGCCATCGTAGGCCACAGTGAGGGCGTCGATTAGCGACCCACTCGAACCCACCCGAAGCACTACGTTGGAGCCACTGGCCGCGGCGACGTTGTTCGTCGCCTGGAGGATCAGCTTGTCAGTGGTGCCAGTGCCACCAATGAGTGTCTGCCCACCGGCACGACCTGCGAGGAGTGCATACTGCCCATGGTCGTCGTGTGTGAGCGAGGTGACGTCGAGCAGGCCGTGATCGGTGATGATCGCGCTCTCCAACGTCAGGAGGTCGGTGTTGAGAGCCGCGTCGTAGCGGTACTCCTTGTAGCCAGGCAGTCGCAGCTGGAAGCGGGCCGTCTCGATGTAGATGATCGTCTGACCGCCGTCCAAGTCCTTGTTGGGTAGACTCCAGCCGAAGGAGTTCCGAGCGCGCAGCTGCAGGACATAGCCGCCAACGACGTCGCAGATGAAACTGGGGTTCTGGACGGTGGCGACCCCGTCGGTGAAATTGCCATTGACCCCCACGTTGGCCGTCGAGCCCGGGGGTACGGACAGCATCGTCCATTCCCAACTGAGGATTGGCGGGTTGGTAGCGCCACCAGCGAGGGTGACGGTCTTCGGCAACGAGGAGGCCAGCCACGCCTGAGTAGGGCCCGCTTGAGCGACAGGGATTGGCATTCCGCTACTCCTTCTCCTAGACTCTACACCCGGTTAGCGGGCCCGTTCAACGCTACCGTCAGACATGCTTCCAGAGGTCGTCGAGGCGGGCGAACAGTTCACCAAGGCGAAGGCCATGCTGCTGGTAGGCAGCCCGGAGCATGTCCAGGTTGTGTTCGACTTGCTCCAGGCGCACCTTCATCTCCTGTCGATCCCGTTCGCTCTTCTCCAACAGCACGATGATCTTATCGAGTTTCTCATCTAGCGAGAGGCTACCGATGAGCTCGATCCCGGCCTCGGGGAACAACTCATGTCCGTCAGGCGGGGTCTGGTCATTGCTCATGAGAGCCCTCTCACTTCTTCCTGGGTTAGGCTAGCAGCCTGTTCAATGCTGCCATTAGGGGCCAAATGCAACTACTAGGTCCGCTACTCCGTTGACAGTCCCCTCACTTGCTGGATCAGCCGGGAGATTGTCCGTCTTGGCTTTGATGGCCGAGACATCGACGAACGGATCGAACTCGACAATCGTGACACGTACGTCGGCTGGGTCAGCCCCCACCGCTTCGGCATGAATGATCAACTCCCCTAGGGCACTGCGATCTGCTGCGGCACCCGCAAGTTTGTACCAGCCGTTGCCGATCTCCACTACGGTGCCCACGGGAGCCGCGAACGGAGCGCCATCCTTGGAGATGACGACGGTAGGTGTGAGTCCGAGCTTGGGTACTACATGATCAGTCGCGTCCACCATCAGCCAGACGACGGGGTGTACCGTGGAACCTAGTTGCCTTGCATCCATGCTACGATCTCGCCCCGATTCTACTGCGGGAGATGCCACCGACGCCACCCTCCGCCCCAAACTCGTGCACGACCTTGAATCGCCTCTGCGCCAGCAGTGCTAGTACCACATCCTCCACGAGGAAAGCAGGGGTGTGTGGGGAAAGCAGAAGCTCTAGCAGCAGATCTTCAGCGAGACGTAACCGTTGCGTCGACAGGGCAAACACGATCTCCTCCGCCAGGAAGGCCGGAGTGTGAAAGGGGGAAAGCAGAAGCTCTAGCAGCAGATCTTCAGCGAGACGTAGCCGTTGCGTCGACAGGACGGCGACAATCTCTTCCACAAGGTGCGCCTGCTCTGGCAGGGTAAACACTGTCTCTTCAGTGAGGTGCGCTCCCGATGCGAAGGTCGGGACCACGTCTTCAGCGACGTATATCGTACCTCCGGGACTCGCCTCCTCCGCTCCCCAGAGGCCGTGGGCGGGTTCGGGGCTGACGAACTTTGTCTCGAACACCGTGTCCCAGTACGAGTTCACCGCGCTGGTTGCCGCACCGATGAGGATGATGATTGCACCGTAGTTCCCTGCTCCAGTGACGGGCATGAGATTGCCGTCGATGAGGAACTCCTTGAGGCCCGGCGACATTCGGGCCACGAACTCGTGCCACCCCACTGTCCGCACGACTCCGCTGTCGTAGGTTGCTCCACCAAGCATGTACTCGTAGTTGGCGCCGTCGGTGACTATGCCGAGGTACGACACCTCGGCTTCCCCCGCGTCGAAGGAGAAGACCGTGTACTCCGTCGAGGGAGACACCTGATCGTACAGATGGACGTGAACTGCGTGGTTGGACGTTGGACCGCCGATCTTCTGAAGAGTCGTCGCTACGGCGGGGAGGAACTTCACGCTCCGGTTCCCAGAGTAGGCGTGGTCCGCCGAGAGCGTCGGCGACGACCCGTAAATCTGCACCAAGGCCGGCGCATCCGTCAGGAACAAGATGCTTCCGTACTTCTGCTCCCAGGTGGCGTACTCCCGGTAGATCAACAAGATGTTGCCGCCGACGGTCTGCCGCAACGAGTTGGGACCTCGCTTGGGAACCGCGTAATCCGTGAGTTGAGTTGCGGCTCCCCAGGTAGCTCCACCATCGGATGACGCGGTCAGGACCAAGTCCAGGTCGCTGTGCCACTGGTCCGTGAGGTAGACCACCTTGAAGTTGCTTGAGTCGGTGTAGGCAAACGTGAAGTCGCGGTTGACCGCCGCCGTCCCGTTCGCGACCAAGACCTCTGCGTCCCACACCGTTTCATCGCGCGGGTTCGTCGACTTCCGGCAGACAATGGACGGAGACGTGTCGATGCCGTAGAGGACGAAGATGCGGTCGTCGGGGAGAACGACCAACTGCCCGAAGGTCGCGTCGTCAGCGGTGACCGGCACGACTGCCCCTTGCGACCAAGACGTGCCGCCCAAGTAGCTGATCTTCTCGACGTAGAACTTGGGATGCCGCTCAGAGCCGAGAAACGGACCGAGCCCGAGGTACAGGTTGTTCTGGCTGTCCTTGTCGATGCTGGCGGTGATGTAGCCCTGGCTAGTGCCAAGGCCGGGAATCGTAGAGAAGTCCTCCAGCGTCCAAGTCGTACCTCCGTCAATCGACCGCGCCCATTGACCTTTGGTTGTGAGGTTTCGCTCGTAGACGACGTGAATGTATCCGTTCGTGTCCACCGCGATGTCTGGCGGTCCGCCGTTGGTGATCGCCGCGACCGTCTTCTCGGTTTGCCAGTTCCACACCCACAGGCTCGGGTTGGTCTTGTCGACCAGAGCCTTCCGGTAATAGATGCGCCCGTTGTTTCCCCCGGCGAAGTACCCTCGGGCCATGTGCAAGTTGTCGCCGGCGTCGGTTACCATGGACGGTAGATCGAGCACGCCGGGAGTAGTCGTGGCCACGTTGATGGTAGCCCAGGTCGCCCCGCCGTCCCGGCTCAGGGAATGCTTGATGTAGGAGTTGCCGGAGCCGGTGTTGAAGACCGAATTGGTGATTACGTGGATCGTTCCGTCTGCGGTACGGGCGATGTGATGCTGAAAAGTACACTCGGACCACGGTCCCTCCAACTGGCCGACGGCACTCCACTTGGCGAGATCGGTCTCGAAGTCGTCGAAGAAGATGAAGGTGCCATCACCGTCGGCGGCCGAAGCTGCGCCCGCGTTCCCGTAGTAGACGTAGATGCGCTTGTCGTACACGCTCAGGTCGTCGCTGATCTTGACCCAGACGATGGCGTAGTCACTATCGATCTTCTTTTCGATCCAGTAGCTCAGCGGGGTGACACCGGTGTTGTCCGTGAAGCGCAGGTCGCCAAAGTCCGTCTTGCCCTTGCTGTCGAGGTAGACGTCCTCACCACCGTCGGCCCCGGCACCGAAGTGCGCCACCACGCGCACTTGGTAGTCCGTGCCGGCTCCGGCTGCCGGTCCGACGTAGTGGGCCTTCCGATAGCCCCACGCTGGATCTAACCAACCCACTCCGCGTCCTCGGTTGCCGCTCCTTGCTCAGCGCAGGCGACCCGGTACTGATCGTAGCACTCCTGACAGAGGTGCTGCTTCGTCCCTGGCGGGAAGTCGTAGTAGGCCGCCACTTCTTTCTCGGCGAGCTCCTTCGCGCACTTGTTGCAGTTTGTCATCATGCCCTCCTGACCCAGTAGGTCAGTATCTTGTCCGTGACGATGCGAGAAGGAGCCACGGCAGAGTTGAAGTTGGAGAACTTGCTGGTCATCATCACCGTGTGCGGAGGCGTCAGCGTGGGGTAGAGGCACCGGTAGTAGTAGTCCGTGACACCGATGGTCAGGACGCACTCGTCGTTGTAGACCTCGACACCCTGGTTCTGACTGCACAGGACGTAGGGTATTCCCGTCACCGGATCCTCGAAGCTGGCGATGATGGCTGCTGGGTTGATCGCGTCCGCCACGAGCACCCCACCACGGAAGGCGTAGAGCTTCGACAAGCGAGCCTTGCTGTCGAACCCCCAGACTCCGAGCCCGCCGGATTGCACCGCCTTCCAGTAGTTGAGCGCGTCCGTGGCGTAGATGAGCCGGGCGTTGCAGCGATACGCCGCCCCGGAGGGGAGCATGTCCAGCCCCACCAGACGGTTCACGCCGTCGAATCCCTTGGTGACGCAGAAGAAGATCGGGAACGTGGTGGCTGCTGTGATCGACGCGTCGGGTTTCACGTTTCCGAAGATGCAGTTGGAATCGATCCAACCCTCGAAGGTGTAATCCCGTGCCAAGTCGTTCTCCGACCGGCCAGCCCAATAGATGGGGTTGCCCCAGCCAGTCCAGCCAAGGCCGATCCCCGTATGCGTCCCGAGATCGTAGGACTCTCGGACGGAGGGTTCGAGGATGGTGTAGAGATAGCCGGTGGCACTGACTTCGGTGTAGATGCGGATGGCGCCGAGCTGCGTGATCCTCGCCAGGGCGACGTTGGTGGAGGCAGCTGGCTTGATCCAGTCGTACCCGGCCTCACTCCTTACCCAGCCGTTGGTCACGGCGCGATCCGCCAAAGTCTGCTGGAACAGAGTCCCAGAACAAGTGAACGTTACCCATGCCATAGTGTCCGTCGCTTTCTAGGCTGGAGGTCTTTCCTCACCCTGAGTAGGTCCAGGCTATCGAACTGATCTTACCGGCTGCCCGTGTGATGACGCCTGTCATCCGATGGACCTCAGCACCAGCAGCATTATACTGTATGCGCTCAACCTGGGTCAGCACCCCCGTGGCTCGCGTGAGCAATGTCCGACGGATAGGAATTGACCCGGTAGTACGACACAGGACTTCTGTGACTCCCTCGATAGTCCGGGTGATCTCCTTGACGTAAGTTTCAGCCAAGTTGTGGACTTGATCGTCAAGGACATGATGGGTTGCTTCGGTCAGTGCTGATAGCGTTGATCGCTGGACCCAAGCGGCTGGGTTAATCTGAATGAGCTTCTGCCACAGGTCACCAGTAGCTTCATCGATGAACCAAGTACCCTTTGGCGCGTACTTGATCTTGTCCAGCGTCGCCGAGCGAGGGTCGCCTGTGTACCCGCCCGTGTTGTAGGCGGTGAGCATGACCGCACGCTGCGGCAGCTCAGTATTGACGAAAAATTCAAAACTGGTAGGCATTGTTATCCCCTTCCTGCCGTGCTATACAGTCGGGGACAGGAGAAAATGCAATGCCAGACGGCGTTCGAGAAATACCTCCACTCAGCCGACTCCAAGTTGACGCCTTTTGGGGCTTTGTAAGCAAGGAACCAGGGCTTGGCCCGAGTGGCGAATGTTGGGAGTGGCAGGGAAGACTCACGAGAGACGGGTACGGCTGGACTTGTCTGGGTCGGACGAGCTTCCTCAAGTCGTACTTGGTTCATAGAGTCTCGTACTTCTTGGAATACGGAAAGCAACCAGGACTGCACTGCTGCCACACATGCGACAATCCCAAGTGCATACGGCCGGATCATTTGTTCTCTGGAACTGCGGCTGATAATAACGCCGACCGCGATGCCAAAAGTCGTGGAGGTGGACACAAACGCACAGGCAAGAACAATGGCCGATACACTCATCCGGAGAACACTTGCCGAGGAGAAGCCTGGTACGCTGCACACACAGAGAAGTCCGAAAAGCAGCGTCGCGATAGTCTGCGCCAACATTACCAAGAACATCCCGAGGCTCTTCAGGGAGAGAACAATCCTCGTTCCAAACTCACTGAGAACAACGTGCGGACTATCCGCAGCACCTACGCCATCGGAGAACTCAGCTCTCTCAAACTGGCCAAGCAGTACCGTGTCTCGAAGCAGGTGATCCTGTCGATCATTCACCGACGGTCTTGGGCTCACGTTGAGTGAGAAGAGCGACATCAGACTAGCTCCTCGATGTCGAGCAGCTGTGCGGTGCCGCTGCTGTTCGAGTTAGCCGCAGCGACATCGTTCCAAAAGATCGTCGTCGGGTTCACCCCCAGCGCTTCGATGGTGTACGTGTTCAGCAGATCGTCGTGGTTGCCTAGCGTTGGATTCTTGATCGACGGCTGATTGGTCGCCGTGAAGATGCCAGCCCTCAACTTCGCATAGTCGATGACGGCAACTCCTAGGAGAGTAGTCTGGCTGAACGCAGGGAATGTCACACTGCGAGCGGTGAAGCCCCCGATGACGTAGTTCGCATCTCCGGTGATGGAGGTAGTGACGATCCCCGCCCGATTGGTCGCCGACAGATCGCGCCAACCATAGGTGCCAGAGACGTCCGTAGGCGTTACGCGCATGACCCTGGTATAGAGCAGCAGGCCACCTACCCAACCTGCACCCTGCAGCACGCCCGAGTTGGGGCTGGCCGACGAGAGTAGCGACGGAGCTACTGGGAGCTCCTGATCACTGGAGATCGAGCAGGTGTAGTCTCCGTTGGGGTTGCCGGCCCGCAGGCGTGCATAAGGTTCCGTCACCACGATGACGGCCGCTATGTGCGCGATGCGGACCACCGTCTGTGCGATGGTATGGGCATTGTTCGCCGACCGGACTGCCTCTGCTCGCAGGTTGTTCGTGGCGACATTGTAGTTCCCGGCGATGCGGGTCACGATCTTGGGCGACCCGATGGCCGTAGGGTCGGTGATCGCCAACTGACTGTTGGGGCTGTCGTAGAGAATCGTATCCAAGTTGGCCGTCACGACGACGACAGAGGCCGACTCGGAGTTCTTGAGTGCCGTCTGGCCAGTCGGGTAGGTGATCGTTCCGAATATTACGGTCGGATGCAGGTTGTTGCATTTCACTACGTCGGTGCCGTCGACGGAGCCGCCACCAGAGTTGGTGTCGCGGGTTGCTCCGTAGGCTCCTGCAGCGTTGCGGGCGCGCAATCGTGCTGGTCGTGCTACGGCGGCGGTGCCACGGTCGGCGATCACCCCGGCCACGGTGAACGATGTGGTCGAGGCGAAAGTCAGCACTGCGTGTTGGCATGCCTCGAAGTCGAGAATCTCGACGCCTACGCAAGGACGATCAGTGGTGCCATGGATCTGAAAGGCATCTCCCGCCTTGAGCTCGGTCTGCGATCCCGGGTAGCCGCCAATGAAACTCAGGGTGAGGATCGCCGGGGCGATCTCCACGGCGACAATGACAGTGTCATGCGGGCCTTCGGTGCTGTCGGGAGTGGTGACCTTGGCGATGATGTTTCCGGCGGCAGTCAGCGTGATATCGACGTAGCCGGTATAGAACCCAGAGTCAGGGGCGCGTGTAAGAGTGCCGGCCACGCCATGGACGTTCACCAGGGGATAACTGGCCCGCAGGTACACCCGCAAGTCGTTGCCAGAGGCTGTGCAGGCTTGGAGGACGTTGTTGCCGGTATCTTGGTAGGTCTGGGCACTGACGACTACTCCGTTCCGACCCTGGATGTCGTAGACATAGATCCAGCCCCCTGCAGCCAGTAGACGTCTGGAGGTGACAGCCACGGTCTAGCCCTCCAGGAAGTTCTTGATGGCGTCCACCACGATGCCCCAGGTGTCCACGACATTCTGGGTGGCCAGCCGACCGGCGCCAGTGCGGCCCTTGAGCACTGACTTGAGGAAGTCCTTCTCGTAGTTGAGGCGGTCCGTCTCGTCCTGGGCCCACTTGTCCGTGGCCTTCTTCAGGTTGTCGAGGCGCTTGTCACGGTCAGCTTGGATTTGGTTCGTCGCCATCTCAGCCCCCCGTGTATTGGACGTGCATCCAACGCTTGCCACGGAATATGTCAGAAATAATCGATTGGGTGACTCCGAGAGCTCGTCCTATCTTGGTAGGTCCCCATCCGTCGCTCTTCAACTCCCAGGCCAGCAGCACGTCATTTTCGTGAAGTTTGGCTTGAGTTCGGGCTGAGCCACGCGGATGTGTCCCCAACGCTAGAGCGTGTTTGATGTTTTCGCTCTGTGTGATGTACTCCAAGTTGGCTACTCTACAGTCAAGTTTGACCCCATTCTTGTGGTTAACCACTCTGCCAGAGGGTCGGGGGCCCAAGAACGCTTGAGCCACGGCTATGTGCACGTACACGTTAGTTCGTTCGCAGTGGCAACTGGCGGTGAAGAAGCGGTAGCCATTCCAAGTCACGCCTCCTGCAAGGATCCTGCCTACACGCGCTGATCTCGCTCGACCTACTCGACGAATCCTACCCAGACTACTGACCTCGTAGTTGTGGTGATCTGTTATGCTGCGCCACTCTTCAATCATCACACGCCTGCGTAACGGGAGTATTTTTCGGCGATGGACTTCTTCAGCCGCGAGACCTTGGGAGCGCTCATGTTCAACGTCTGCGCGATCTGTCCCGGCTCCAGCTTCGGCTTGCCGCCGATGCCGTACAGGTGCTCGAAGACCGCGCGCTCATCGGAACTGAGCTCGTAGGGCAACAGTCGCAAGACCTCCTGGTGGCGAGAGGGCGTGGTCTTGAAGGGGTCCGAACTGAACTGACTAGTTGGCCGCGCCTTGCGGATCTCCCGCTGCAGCAGGTCCACCTGCCGTGGAGACCACTTGAGATGATCAGCAATCTCCAGCTGCGTGGGTGGCCGGCCGAACTGTTGATCCAGATGCGTGGTGGCATCCTGTAGGTCACGAACCCGGTAGATGCGGTTCTCGGGGATGCGGGCTGGGTTCTGGTACGAGGTGACGAAGCGCTGGGCCTTCTTGAGCCGGTGGCCGATGTGGGTGTTGAGCGCGGCTCTGGATGGATCGTAGGTCTCCAGGGCCGCCACTGCCTGATTCATGAACTCGGCGCGGATGGCCGCCGGCGGGATGTCGCGGTTGCGGGTGGCCCATAGGTCAGCCTGGCTCTTGATGAAGGGACGCAGCGACTGGATCAGCGGGCGGAGATGGTCAGGCTGCTTGCCACCCTGCTGCCAGGTGTGCCACAGTTCCAGCTCCCGGACCTGCTTGCCCTTCAGGTCAGTGGCCGCTTGCTTCTCGGCTCCCTCCTGCAGGCCCAAGAACTCCGTCACCGGGTTCATGCCTACCTCGGGAGCGCAGCAGTCTGATTGATTGAGGGCCCTGGCCGCACCAGGTGGCGGGGCAGTGTATGCGTCGCGAAGCTGGCCTGCTGCTGAGAGCTGTTGAGCTGGCCCTCGGCTACCTGCTTGCTGTCCTCAGTCGGAAAAGGGGGCTCGGTCACGCCACCCAGTCCCTTCCGCCGGAGATCGCCCGCCATGGCGCCGGTCTTGAACTGTCCCTTCTCTCGCTGCAGCTGACCTTCGAACTTCTTGGTGACCTTGGCGCGTGGATGTTTGGCTGCCCAGTCCTTCATGTACTTGTCGGCCAACCCAGCGGCAGTGCCCAGAGCAGCTGCGCCGGCGATCACCTTGGACTTCCGCTTCATGGCCTTCACCTGCGCGGCCATGATCTCTGCCGTCTCCGCCCCTGGCCGAATCTTGGGGTTCACCGGCAGGAGCGCCGCCAGGCTGGCCGTAGGTAGTGCACCCTTGGCCGCCGAAGTCACCCAGGGACGAGCCGCCACCGCCCCACGCATGGTTCCCGTGCCCGGTTCCTCTTTCTTGGGCTCAGTAGCCGCGGAGATCTTCTGCAACTCGTCGAAGAACGACTGGTACATGGCCACTCCTTAGGCGCCGCTGGCGAAGTAGCGCTGGCTGCCGTCGTCACCAGATTCCGGCGTGCTGGTGTACTGCCGGTAGCCTTCGTGCTCGTAGTACTTGGCCTGGTCATCATCCCGCGTCTCGGCCTTCTCCAGCTTGGCCTTGGCACGGTTGTTCCAGAAGGCAGTGTCCTTCTCGATCATTCTCTTGACGCGGATGGGACGCCGACCCTTGCGAGACTGCGGCCCATAAGTGGACAAGTGGCGACTGACAGCAATCTTCTCCAGCTCATCCACGAAGGACGGCAGCCACTGATCCATGCTCCTGTTATACCCCCTCATGGGCTATCCCAGCAAGCCTCGGGAATTGGTGAGTTCGTTCACGTACTCCCGCACCACCTTGCGTCGGGCACCTCGAACATCGAGTTTCGCCACCGCCGAATAGTGTGGATCTGTCATAGACATGAGGTAGCGACCTATCAGATTCATGCCGCTTGGTGGTCGCTTGAGTCCCAGAATGTTGCCCACCTGCGGATCTACTAGCCCGAAGAGGTTGGCTTCATCACTGAAGGCCCGGCTGTGGAAGCCCTCTTGTCCGCTGGTGACGAACTTGTCGGGATCGGCTGGATCTGGCCTGATGGTGAACTTGGAAGAGCCCAGGATGTCCACCAACGTCGCCACTGGGCGCCAGGAGTAGTTGCGTAGGAACTGGCCCACGTCCAGGCTGTTGGCCTTGAGGTAACTGTACAGCCGCACCAGATAGTCCACCGCGTTCTCGATCGTCCGTTCCTTCTCGATGGCGAGGATTGTGGCCGCGGAGATCTTCTGGTCGTAGGCCGAGAGACTGGTGGACGGGGGCCGTTGGTTCGGCGTCGATGGTGCTCCCAGTCCAGCCGTAGGTGGGCCGTAGTTGGGAGCCGCCCCCGAGAATGGTGTGAGTGGGGTCTGAGGCGCAGTCATGGGATTGACGCCGCTGCCCTGGGCCACTCCTTGAGACGACTCGATCACCATGCCGTAGTCTTCGGCCAGGCCCGAGCCGATGGCATTGATTGCGGCCGTGCCGGTGGCAGTGAAGCCCTCGATGTCGGTGATTGCGTTGGTGCCGAAGAACTGCAGGTACGTGTCGCCGATCTTCAGGTTGGTCCAGCCGTCCCAGATCCAGGGTGGCCGGATGGCGTCCTCGATGGGCTTATTGATCTTCACTCTGGCTCGCCGGTCGAAGCTCTCCTTGACTTCGTAGGCTTTCACCTTCGCGCCATCGATTGGGTAATACTCCTGCGCGATGGCACTGCTGGAGCCAGTGCCAAGGAACTTGCGCGTGTCCCGCAAGCCAGTAAGGTAGCGGCCCTTGTACGAGGAAGATACATCCTTCACTGAAGAGAGCGGACCGCCATATCTGCCGAGCATCCCCTTGGTTGGCGGCTTGGTGACCGCGGCACTGACCACATAGGTCCGCGAGCCAGTACCCACCTTCTTGTTGACCGTGGCCTTGTCCACGCCCAAGAACTCGGCATCCTCACGATGGACTCGCGCCTGAGTGAAGGCATACTCCGTGCGGCCACCCTGCTGGCTGAGATTGTGTGTCAGCTGTGCACACATGCCCATGTACTGCATCGGCACCAGCTTCTGCAGCAGCACCGCTCTGGTGATCTCCGACGGGTCGTCCGGCTGGAAGTCGAGCACCTTCAGGGCGTCTTCCACCGGTAGGCCGGAGATCGCCAGGTTCACCGCGTCCATCGGCTTGTCAATCAAGAGCCCCGGGAACCCAGCCACGAACCACGGATTGAAGCGGCCACTGGCTCCCATCTGCCGCGAGGCGAAGCGGTGCTTGAAGTACATGAAGTTGACGGCCCGCTGGGCGTAGCCGACCTTGGCGCCCCCGACGTTCACCTGCTTGCTGCCCATGGCGAATAGGTTGGCCTCGCTCAGCTTCTCGTACATGGGGATGATCCCTGTGTAGAGCTCGTGCTCCATGGTCAGCCTGGAGAAGTTTCGGGAGGAGAGCTTCACCCCCTTCCGCATGTCAGCGACGTCAGGAGCGTAGTAGCGGCCGTTGAAGAGCGCATCATCCCCAAGAATCTCATGCGTAGTCTGCAGCTCCATGCGAGAGACCTCCCGCAGGAAGTTGCGCTGCCATTGGAAGCTCTCGTACATCTCGGGGAAGAGGACGTTGCAGCGCGGCGGAGGTACGAACCAGATGTCAGGCCGCAAGATCTGGTTATTGACCCGACTACGCTGCGTGGTGGTGACCATCTTCTGCTTCTTGATCGCCTTGCCAGTGACCGCACTCTGCAGGTTTTTCAACGCCGTGTCGATGTAGCCCAAGGCTGCCCTACGAGCCATCACGTCAAGTGCAGTAGACACATCCACCGGATTGATATGCGAACTGCCCCCCAGCACCTTCCAGGTTCGCGCCAGCTCCACCTCCGGGTTCACGGAAAGCATCTGCGCGCCGATGCCACTGGTAAAGCGCGAGGCCTCATTGGCGATGAGTGAATCCAGCACTCTTCCGGCCTGAGATAGATCAGAGGCCGCGGCCTTGATCTCTTTCTCGGTGATGGCGATGGGGCTGAGGTTGCTCTTCGCCGACTTGAGTAGCTTGATCAGCTTGCGGTAAGCATCATAGATGCTGCGGAAGCGTGGATCGGTGGCGGCGTCCGCGTAGTAGGCCTGCTGCTGCTGCACCTGCTGCTCGGGAATGTAGCGGGCGCAGGGATTGGGGTAGATCTCATGGAAGATGAACTGGTCGAGGATCTGCACCACACCCCGGAAGGTCACCAGCTTGCCCAGCCCCTGCATCTGCTGGTTCATCCACATGTTGAAGGCCTTGCGCGCGAACAGCTTGGCGGTGCTGTCATCCAACTCCGCGGCCGTGATCTGCTGCAAGATCTTCAGCCGCAGCTCGGCCAGGGAAGTGAAGTCGTTGGCACCCTTGAAGGTGTCCTTGCCGTAGTAGCAGCCACCGATTGCTTCGAGGCACCGCACGACGCCGGCGAGCAGACCCTTCATCTTGGGGAAGTTGGCCGACTTGCCTTGCAGTAGCGCGGCGAAGGTGCCGACACCATGACCCAGAGGGCTTGTGAAGAGGTTGGCGTTGGCCCCGATGAAGGCTGCTTGCTGCTGGCCACCGAAGAGCTGGCCACCGAAGTTGTACTGGTAGGTGGTGTCCCAGTAGTTGGAGAAGTCGACGCAGTTCAAGATGGCGGCCCGCTCCGCTGAATTCTTCTGGAAGCCAATGCCCTGCACCTCGCCCATGAAGAGCAGCCGGTACTTGGACAGCTCTTGATCAGCTGGGTCGAGGCCGGCGTTGTTGATGTCCTCCTGGCTGAGCGGGTTGGCGGCATCGACGTAGTCGTAGAAGAACAGGTGAACGACCGTACGCGGCATGATGGTCAGCAACCGGTCGGTGCCGATCACCTGGATCTGGGCAGCTACCGGCGCATTGGCAACGACAGTGACGTTGGCCCCGATGACCGGGATCTCAATGCCCTCCAGGAAGCAGCGAAGACCAAGAGAGTGGCCGCCGGTCATTGTCCGTATCCAGTCGTCCGGATCGCGAAGGTGTTGTATACCGGCATCGGTGAACTCGTGGCGAATAGGCCATGCGTGGCCTCCAGCAACGGGCAACCTACTCCTGGCACGAGCGCATTGATGCCGACGCCTACCAGATCAGCCACGATGGCTCCTCCCACCGCGAACATGCTGGCGAATTGCTGATCAAGGATGGCCTTGGTCACCCGATCATCGGAGATGTAGCCCCACTCGTAGTTGTTCATGAACTCATCCCGATTGTCGCGCAGCTTGGTGCGGTACGGCATCAGGCGAGAAGGGATCAACATGCCGAAGAAGGTCTTGGCCACGTCTAAGAACATCGTGGCCGCCGACTGGAGGCTCAAACTGACGCCTTCAATCAATGGGGCCTTGACGGTGAGTCCACCAGAACTCATGGAGCGGAATGAGTCGAGCAACGAGCCCACCAGCGTGTCGGTCTTCTGCGTCTGGATGCCCAGCGACTTGAGGATGTTCTTGGCTTCCATGACCTCCGTCGCCGTGAGCAGCGGCTTGAGGTTGACCGCGTGAGTGATCGGATAGTCCTCCTGGCCAATGTTGCCGAGGTACTGGTGATTGGTGACAAAGAGCTGGAAGCTGAACGGGATGTGGTACGGGTTCTCCGCCAGGTCTTGAGCATTGGCGCCCAGCATGTACCCCTCCACGACCAGATCGTCGTAGAAGAGGTAGATGCGGGCGTTCTGCTCGACGAGCTTGGTGCCGCGGAGGGTGTTCTCGTAGTTGTACCAGAACTCCGTACGCCAGTTGAAGTCCAGAGTGTTCATCAGGATGCCACTGACCTGCAGGATGCGCGGCCGCTCACCGAAGAAGAACACGAAGGTGTCACCGAAGGTCTCCAGGACCTGGGCCTTCTCCTGCCGGCTCTCCACGACGCTCTGGATGATGAAGTTGGAGTAGTTGTAGGTGGCTCCAGTACGCGGCTTTGTCGCTCCCTGCTGGGGTACACCCGAGCCGGCACCGGTCTCGCTGCCAGAAGAGGGTGAGAGTGGGCCGGCGGCATCGGTCAGGGGGATCATGGTCCCGTCGGCACGGATGACCTTGATCATCCCGTAGGTGTCTTCCTTGATCTCGAAGCCACGAACCGGCCGCCGCACGCCGCCGTTGGCCGGCCTGAACTTGAACCGATCGAAGTTCTCGGCAAAGGCGTCGGTCTGCAACTCCACGAACACCGGATCGGCCATGTCAGCTCCTAGATGGAGATGTTAGTCTTGATCAGGTAGTCCTTGATCGTGCGCGACACCCGCTTGGCGTCGTTGACCTCACCGGTACGCACCGACAAGGCCTTGCACCGGGCTCCACTGATCAGAGGATCTTCCGGCACGATGCCGTTGCGGACGTAGACGGTGACCACGCGGCCGTTGGCCACCATGTACCGCTTGCTCACCTCTTGTCGACATGCCATCAGCTACCTCACTTCTGTTTTCTTCTGTGCTCCACCCACGGGCTTCTCGGCTGGGGCACCTGTGTTGCCTTCTTTGCCAACCTTCGCCGCGATATCCCCCAGCAGCCGGTTGGTGATGAGCATCTGCTGGTGCATTCCCTCGCCGCTGCCTAGGCGGCCAAACATCTCCCCACCCTTGGCCTTCTTGGCGATGTCCTCCGCAACCTCTTCCGGCGTCCGCCGCTTGACCCCGGTGAGGGCCCCGCCGGCCCGCTCGCCGGCCATCCGGGACTGGACGTCCGTCGCCGCTGCTTCGTCCTGCGAACCGATGGCGCCGAAGAGCTTCTCGGCCATCTCTTTGCGGCCACCCTCAACACCGCTCAGCAGGGCTTCGGCTGCCTTCTTGTCGCCCTTCTGCAACGCTCTGTACTGCGCCGTCGTCAGCTTCCTGCCGGTAAGTTCCTGCACCAACTGGTAGGCGCGGCCCATGCCACCCTTGCCGCCAGTCACCAACGCCTTGCTGGTCTCCTTGGCCTGAGTGCCACCTTCCAAGGCCTCACTGATCATCTCCGCCCCGGGCACCCCAGCGAACTTCTCCTTGAACTCAGCCAGCTGCTTGGGATCCATCTTCGAGGCTGCAGCTGCGATCTTGGAAAGCCGGTCCTGGGTCTTGTACGGATCTTCCGTGCCAGCACCCTTCACCAGACCCTCAACCTCCTTGCCGATGCCGGTGAGACCCGAAGCCTCAGCACCAACAGCCGTGGTCAGGGCCATGGCCTGATCGTACTGCTCGCCCATGTTCTGCTTCATACGATTGACGCGGCGACCGACCAGTGCTGCGACAGCTTGTTGATCACGTGTGCCGATGGCGCCAGCGATGCCCTTCATCGCAGCGTCGGCCTCCTGCCGATTGCCACCTTCGCCGCCCATGACCTCCAGTGCCCGCGCTTGGTCATCCGGCAGATCCTTGTTTTCCGATCTGAAGTCCTTCAAGAACTGCCGGGCCTTCGTTTTCTCCTCTGGGGTAGCTTTGTCATTGGCGAGAGTCCGGATGGCCTCGTCCATCATCGGACCACCCTTCTCGCGCAGCTTGCCCACCGACTCCTGCGTCACCGCCTTGGGCATGAGCTTCTTGGCCAAGCCTGTGGTCGTGAGGCCCATGGAGGAAGCGAGATCTGCCAGAGGACCGCCAGCGAAGGCTGCTGCCTTGTCGAGCGCCTCTACGCCACGACGGACCCATTTCATGGGCCCTCCGCCCTCCCCACCAGCAGCTTCGGCCAGGCGAGCTTCCTGCTTCTCCGTGTGCTCAGCCAGCTGCTTCTCCGTCATACGGAAAGGATCGATCTGACTGGGGGCTTCGCCGCGCAGATCACCGCCGCCATAGCCCTCCCGTGTCTTTTGGTCCATGGCGGCATGGAGACGATGGACTTGCTCAGCTCGGTCACCTTGACCGAGGAAGGACTTCGCGTCTTCGCCGAACTCACCCTTCTGGGCACGACGAGTGTATTCCTCCAGCAGCTCGCGACCGGACTTGCCGGTCTCCCGGGCAATGCGCTGCATCTTCAAGCCCAAGGATGGATCACCCATGATCCGCTTGCCCTTCTCTAGGGCGACCTTGGCCTCCTTGGCAGAGTCATAGCCCAATCCCTTGGCCCGCTCCTCGGTGATGTCTCCACCAACTGCCGCCTGATAGCCGCTGACCGCCTTCTTCACATCAGCCTCGGCCATCACACGGTAGGCACCAACTCCAGGACCGCCGCTGGTACGGCCGCTTAGATACCCACCCTGCTTGAGCAACGCCTGGCGTTCCGCCTCCGTCCCAACCGCCCCTTCCTTCACACCCATTCTGGCCAGCCACTCGATGTTGGCGTTGGTCTTGTTGAACCCCATCCCCATGGCGCCGGAGTACAGATTCTGCGCACCGCGCAGAACTCCCTGGCCACCAAACGCGTTCCCCATGCCTGCATCAAAGCCTGTCAGGCCCAGAGCTCCAGCTCCACCACCTATCTTTGCACTTCCACGTTCACCGAATGCGATCTCCATCTGCCGGGTGTTGCCGGTCAGAGCGTATTCGCTCATGGCCCGCCCACCCATCTGGGAGACAGCCCCGATCTGATGGCGTTTCTGCACCCGACCAAACATCCGGTCCGAGGCCCGCTCGAACCACTCACTGGCCGAATGAGCCATATCGGCGCCAGCCTTCTGCAGCGGCTCCTTCACGTTGGCATCCCACCACTTGCCCATCTGGCGCTTGACACCATCCCACGAGCGACTGAGTTGATCCTCTTGGTTTCGTTCCGTCTGATCCATCTCCAGCGTGCTGCGTACTTTCATCTCCTGCATCATCCGCGGAAGGTCGCGCATGATCTTAGCCTTGGCATCGGCTTCTTGGCTGGTCTGCGCAATACCGAAACGCTTCAACATGCGGCGCACGACGTACTGGTCCATCGGCTTCTCACTGTACAAGCGCTCACCGACGAGACCAGCGGCAAAGCCCATCTGTGCCTGGGGACCCATCTCAATCAGTTGCCCACGAAGACGCTCCTCGTTCATCACGAAGTTGGCAGCGCCTTGACGACCGATGTTGCCGCGTGCCCCGCCGCCTATCTGACCGATCGAGATCCTCCCCTCGGAGAGAGCTCGTACTTTGGCGGGATCAAGTTGGCTAAACTTGTCCCTCCCAAGGGCTGCTATGGTCCAGCGGGCCACGTTGCTCCGTGCGAAGCGGGTTGAGGCCTCCTGCATGTTCTGAGCAAGAGCAGCAACGGCTTCGGGTCCTTGCATTCCCCCGGTGAGCTCCCCGACTTGCTCTTCGGAAAGCATACCGGCCCTGCCTGGACCGCCGACCATGGCCGCAGCTGTTTCCAAAGACCGAGCCATGCCCCTGGCACCTGCCCGCCCTTGAGCGCCCACAGCACGCGCCATCTGGGCTCCCTGACCCATCATGCCCTGCACTTGTGCCACTGACATCCCGGTGGCGGCGGCCGTCGAGCGGGCCATGGTGGCGTTGCGTAGGATGTCCTGCGGCGTCCAGAAGCCCTGCTGTCGCGCCTGGGCCAGGAAGGGCATCGCCCCCTCCAGGCTCGTGTTCATCACCTTGGCCACTTCCTTGACCGTGCCCACCATCTCCTGGAACTTCTTCTTGAACTCCTTGGCGTCAGAGACAGCCTTGAACATCCCCATCCCGGCGCCCTGCTGCAGCAATCGCAGCATCTCGCTGGGAGTGGACATCATCTCCTTGTGACCCATCTCCCGCATCATGTCGGAGATGCCCTTGCGCTCCTGGCCGCTGAAGCCGTAGCCGCCGGTGCCACCGCCGGGGCTGAGGAAGCGAAACTGGTTCTGGAGGACGTTGCCAACCTGGTTCTGGTACTGAGCACCCTGGACCATCTGGCCGGCCCCGTACCGAATGGCCTCCGTGGCCAACATCGCCGGGGCTGCCGCGAGCGCTGCTCCACCTAGGCCAGCCACGCCGGCGCGGGCAATACCACCGATACCCATCGATCCCAATCGGCCTAGATTCGCCCCGATGCCGGCGCCACTCTGCCAGCCGATGCCCCGCGCGAAGCCGCCAATTCCGGCGGAGAAGGGATCTAGCATCGAAGCCGCACCACCTACCGCGCCTAGGGCTCGGCTGCCCATCAAGCCACCGATGCCGCCGGCCACCCCCATCATCCCCATCGCGCCCGGGATGTGGCCCATCATCCCCACCGCGCCGGTGCCGAACTGCTCACCCATCCGTTGCAGTTCGGCGTGCGGTGCTGGCGGAGGCTGCATCATCTCGCCCATGCCAGCCATGGGGTTGGAGTAGCCAACAGGACCCTGCTGGCCATAGGGACTGATCTGCTGAGCGTAGGAATGGAAATTCCCGAACATGGCCTGCTGGCCACCGATGAGACCCCCAATTTGGTGTGAGGAGATGGGCATGCTCGGCTCCTAACGCATTGCTCTTATACTACCATCGCCTGCAAGACGGCACACGGTCGGTGGCATAAGGCGATGTGCCTGGAGAGCGCACCAGGTGCATGGTGACCGCAGCCGGTGAGGCCGCCCGCCACGAGCGAGGCGAGATAGAACCGGCGATGGCCAGCGGGAACCTACTTTAGCTGGATGCCCAACTTATAGGCGAGATACGTCTTCAAGATCGTGCGCTCGTAGGCGCTTAGCATCTGCAACCCCGCTCGCAGCATGGTCTGGTTGAACTGCCTGATCTCCGCATCCATCGCGACGCTGATCTGCTCCTTGGGCTTGGTGAGGATGTCAGGATCGAAGGTGTCTAGTTGGACTTCCACAGTCTTGGCGATCATGGCCGCATGGTAGCACAGAATGCTGGTATAAGACCTTCGCTTTCAGGAGGATATCCCATGGCCAAACAATTGACCTTGGATGAGTACGTGAGACTCGCCCACATGGAAATCGAGAAGTTCAGGCTGTATTGGACCCAACAGCGGAACCAGAATCCTGCGAACTGGCCAGAGAATATGATGGCGGGGGATTGGGATGAGCAGTTGACGGCGTGGATCGTATCTGCCCGACCGGTGGAGCTCGGCAAGCAGTCGCTAAAGGACCTGCAAAAGATCGAGCGCGCCCTTGAACAACTACTTACTCGGAGGGAGTCATGAGAGAATTCCGGCAGAGACAAGGTCGTTCCGCCGAGCGGTTCTGGCAGACCTGGCTCGAAGACGACTTCGTTTGCACCGTCTGGGGCGCGGTAGTCGACGGCAAGCGGAAGGAGCATGGCCGGACGAAAGATCGTCCCGGCCCCAAGGGCAAGGAGGACACCAAGGCCTACGTCGACTCCTACGCGAACGCCCAGTTCAACCTGGATCGGGACATCCGCAAGAAGACCGAGGAAGGCTACGTCGAGGTTGGCCTGGATGGTCAGCCGCTGGTCGGCGGCGCCATTCAGACGACGATCGACTGGGGTGAGAGGCTACCCAAGAAGCTCTGCTTCTCCAAGCCGCGGAACAAGGTCAACGGGGACTACATCGCGGCTCTGGAAGCGAAGGATGACCTGCTGTTCACGCGCAAGGTGAATGGCATGACAGTGATCGCCCAGGTCCAGGCTGACGGGAAGGTCGTGCTGTACAGTCGGCGAATGGACATCATGTCCGACCACTTCCCACATCTGGTCAAGGCCATCAAGGAGCTCAAGATCCCGTTCTGCACCATCCTGATGTTCGAGGCCTTCATGGGCGATGGTAACACCAAGCGCGACCTCGGCAAGTGCTCGGAGATCATGCGTTGCAAGCTGCCCCAGAAGTCCACCGACCGGCAGAAGGAGCGGGGGTGGATGAAATTCTACCTCTACCGCATCCCCTTCTGGAAGTCCCTGCACCTGGAGGCCGATCACACCTGCCTGGAGCTCGCGCACCTGATCGATAATACGCTCGGGGACAAGTTCATCGACTACCGCGATGATCGAGCCAAGGGCCGCCTCCTCTACACCCTGGAGCTCTTCGAGGGCTCGGTGAAGGAGGCCATGGAGCTGGCCGAGAACGAGAACTACGAAGGCTGGGTCTGCTACCAGGCGTCGGCGGTCATCGGCGACTACAGCTACTCGTTCGACGGCAAGGCCCATCGACCGGCCTGTGCCTTCAAGATGAAGCGGGCCCAGACCGATGACTTCCGCGCCTACTGGGATCCGGACGCGGGCACCAAAGAGCGGCCGCTGGGGACCTGGGGGACCGGCAAGAACATGGGCAAGGTCGGCACGCTCAGTCTCTACCAGCTCAACAAGAAAGGAGAAGAGACCTATATCGCCGACTGCTCTGGCTTCACCGACGAAGAGCGGGAACGACTCGCAACCCAGAAGTACCCGATCTGTGTGGAGGTGAAGTATGATTCGCGGTTCTACAAGAGCCAAGGTGACAAGACCAACTCGCTCGACTTCCCGCGCTACCAGCGACAGCGAGACGACAAGCTCTGCCAAGAATGCGTCGACGAAGAACTGTGAAGTTCAGTTCCCCGTTTGTCGAGGCAAGTCAACTGGCCGCTACAAGGGGAACCGGAAGAGAGATCCGGAGTTCCAGTGCTGTTTGGCTTGTCTCGCTATGCTCCACCACAACGGCATCAACGTCAGGAGGCTAAGTTCATGAACGCAGCACGCGAGCGTCGGCACGAGAATTGGATCAAGAAGAACTACCTTCCTGGCCTGGAGAGCGCCCTCACCAAAAGGGAGAGGGAACTCAAGGGGAGGGAGAAGGCACGATGACGTGCATCCCCGGCGACTGGATCATCACCGGCGTCAAGGGCGAGCGCTACCCCTGCAAGCCAGACATCTTCGAGGCGACCTACGAGCCCGTGAAGCCATGAGCGAGCCAAAGGCCATGCGACTACTGCGCCGCGAGATCGACGAACTACGTGAGCGCGAGCAGCGGGTGAGACACCTGCTGGTCTACTGGGCCACGGTGACACCGCCGAGTGACTGGGGGGTGATGAAGCGGTTTGTCAAGGATTTGCGACTGGCCCTCGATCCCCCCGCGGGCGGTAGATCATGCTGAACCCAGGCGACGAGCGCACGATCTGTCACACCGAACATGGGGACATTCTCGTGCGCGTGACCTCGCTGGACATCAGCATTCTGCGTCGCGAAGCAGAGGTGCTCATGGGCGAATATAGCGGGAGGAAGCTCGTGGATCCGTGCGCCGGCCTCGTACTTTCGTGGGCCGATATGCGCGAGCTACTCGACACGCTCGACGACCTGCCGGCCGCTTTGCTCAATCCCCCTGCGGGAGGCGCGCGATGACCGACGACGAAGCCGAGCGTGAGATCCGCAACCGACTGGTAGAGATCGCCGAGAACAACGTCGGCGCCGATGCCGACCAGGCGGAAGATCGGCTGGCACGGGCGCTGCGCCATGCGCTCGTCGCCATCGCCGACCGCAAGGCGTTGTGCGGGACGCTCTACCTCACGGTGAAGTGCTTCGCGCCTGCGACTGAGGCCGAAGATGCCATGCTCGCCGCCCGGCGCCACATGAAGGGAGGCGCGCGATGAAAAAAGCCAAGACAGGACCCTCTTCCCCTGCGCTCACGCTGGAATGGCACTGGGACGGCCCCGACCTCATGGTCGGCGGCGATGGCCACGGCGGCATGGTCGCCGCCCACGTCCAGGGCCGGCGAGCGTATGCCTGGCACGGCACCGAGACGTGGGAGCGCCTCTACGTACATCTAGCACCGGCGCAGCGCGCGGTGGAGCGCTGGCTCGCCAGGAGGCTCTGATGAAGATCACGAAGGAGTTGTTGTGCGCGCACCATGCTTGCCAGCCACAGGTGCTCACGGTCTGTCGGCGGTTTCCCAAGGGCTTCGAGCCGACGGTAGAGAACCTGTCACTGCTCGCGGCACTCGACGAGATCGACGTGTGGTGGCTGGTCACTGTGCTGCCCCTCGACGCGCAGCGGTGGTACGCGCTGGTCGTCGCGGAGCGGGTGCGGCATCTCAACCGTGACCGGCGGGTGCAGGCATGCCTACGACTCACTCGGCGGGCACTGGAGTGGCCTGGGTCAGTGTCGCCGAATGAGTTGGACATCGCCTCCGCCTCCGCCTTCGCCGCCTCCTCCGCCGCCGCCTCCTCCGCCGCCTCCTCCGCCGCCGCCTCCTCCGCCTTCGCCGCCTCCTCCGCCGCCGCCTCCGCCTACTCCGCCTACTCCGCCGCCGCCTCCGCCGCCGCCGCCGCCGCCTCCGCCGACTACCACATCGAGCGCGAGTGGCAGCTCGCATGTCTGAGCCAACTGCTGCTGGAGCAGCCGTGAGCCCCGACGACAACCCTCCCTGGCGCAAGCCGGGAGAGAAGATCATCGGCGAGGTCACCACAGATTGCGGAGTCCATCGGCGCGTAACGCCGAGGATCTTCAGCGAGCTCCCCCTGCCTGAGCACCTCATCGAGCCAACACGCTGTGAGAATTGCGGATACCGGCTGGGTCTACAAGACCCTCGCACTCTCTGCTGGTACTGCAAGTGGATCCTCACAGGCGACACACGGAGCCAGCCATGAGCCGCTTCTACCGAGTGGAGATTGAGATCAAGCCGGTCGAAGAAGGTGAGGAGGACAAGATCCTCAACGTCTTCTCCGACTACGGCATCGACAAGGAAGACTCCTTCCGCAGCGATGGAGTCCTCACCATCATGGGAGAGATCACTCTCTGTGGTGGACAGACCACCGAAGAGAAGCACGCGGAGTGGAAGAAGGACGAGGCCTTGAAGGGCAAACTCCTCACCACCCGCTGGCTGAACTGGGACATCATCGATTGGCACGACGTAATCGTTGATCCAGAATGGTAGTCCAACCCGTCAACCTCAAAGCTCATTATGAGCACACCAAAGAGGAAGACCATGACCCGAGAAAGCGTGAAACTGATCCATGCCGCGCTGGATGAAACCCCCGACATGGAGATCATCCTGCGTGGTGTCCTCGACCCCGGTTCGTTGGCGGTACTGAAGATCGCCGAGTACCAGCGGGAAGTGATGCCACTGACGACCATCAGCAAGCTGGCCAAGGCATTCGACGCCGGCTCTTCCGTGCCCGACATTGACCTGGGCATGCGCGGACAGTCCTATCTGGAGAAGGGCGACGCGTTCTACCTGCAGGACCCGGTCTTCATCATCGACGGGCTCCAGCGGGTCAGTGCGGCTCGCCACCTCATGAAGACCAAGCCGGGTGCTTCACCCAAGCTCGGGGCTACCGTCCACTTCAGTACCACGGAGGCGTGGGAACGAGATCGATTCCGGACACTGAACGCCGATCGAAGCAAGCTGAGCCCGAACATCCTGATCCGCAACATGCGGACGACGATGCCGGTGATTGAGCTGCTCTACGGACTCTGCCACGACAAGACCTTCATCATGCACAACCGGGTGTGCTGGGCCCAGCGCGCCACCCGTGACCACCTCATCAGCGCCCTCTCCCTCATGCGGGTCGGGGGCATCCTGCACTCGCATCTCGGTCCTGGCCGCAGCGTGACGATTACGGAACTCAGCGGCGGGCTCCAGACTATCATGACCAAGATCGGCCGGCTCGTTTTCCGTGACAATCTCAGGACGTTCTTCGAGATCATCGACGACTGCTGGGGTATCAAGGTCATCACCTTCCGTGAGGGGGCAACCTACCTGCGGCTGTCCTTCCTCTCCTGCCTGGCCACCATCTTCTCCCGTCACCAGATCTTCTGGCACGGCTCCCGGCTTCACGTCGACAAGAACATCGTCCGCAAGATCCAGTCCTTCCCGGTGTCCGACCCCGAGGTGCGGAACCTGTCCAGCGCCTCTGGCAAGGCCCGTGAGCTGCTGTATCAGCTCATGCTCAATCACATCAATCGGGGGAAGCGCGCGAAGCGACTAGGGTCGGAGGAAGTGACTGACCTCAATCCTCGTCCGGAGGAAGATCCGGCTGAGGTGGCGCAGGCCTAGAGCTTGCCGACCGTGAAGGTGGTGTGACAACGCTCACAGGTGAACTTGTCGGGCTCGGTCATGCTCTTCACGGCGTAGCCCAGGCTGCACTTGGGACAGCGGATCTTGTTGAAGGCTGCCGGATGGCCAGCATCCTTCACAACCACCTGCCTCTTCGGCCGATTCTTCGTCGTGATCACTGACATCGTTGACTCCTAGCCGAAGACGGTGGCCCCATCCGGAATCCCGGAGCCTCCGTCTTCCTTAACCCCTACTGTACCAGATTCGGGGGCAGGGGGCGCCTCTGGAGCTGGGGCCTCGTCCTTGGCCTTCTCTGCCACTGCGGCCGCTTCCTTCGCCGCGGCCTTCTCCGCCTCACGCATGGCCTTGAGTTCTTCTTCCACTTGCCTGTGGTAGAAGGTCCAATCGACCTTGAGACTGGCCTGTCCGTCCACAGTAAATTCCTTCTTGACCAGGAAGGAGGGAGCCGCGTCGATGGCCATCCCGACAGGCATCGGCATTCTCTTGCTGAGCGAGTCCAGCTCCAACGAGATGGCGTTCATCACCTTCTGGTGAGTGCGAAGGTTGAACTCGGCCGCGCTCAGACCCTGCAAGATCTCCTGCTGGTTCTTCCACAGCTCAGCGATCGCCCGGTTGGCCTTTTGCGCCAGCTGCTGGTGTGCCTGCTGCGCCTCTTGGGCGAGGGTGGCGAACTGGGCGAGGGTGGCCTTCTGCTTGTGGGGATCGGCCTTGACGGGTGGCCTTCCGGGCACCTTGTTCTTCACTCCCCTGGTCTTCTTGGACATGGACGTCGCTCCTGTCGATGGTGTCCAACTGCTGTTGGATACTGCCGAGGTACTCGACCTCGATGTGGCTGATCACGTTGCTGATGATGTCCTGGGGCACCACCAACTCCGCCGTCTTGGTGCGAATGCCGTGTTTCGCCGGCGTTGCATCCGTGTTCATGAACTTGCCAAGGTACTCCTTGATCTCGGTCCACACCGCCTGGAGGTTGAGAAGGTTGTTGCGTTGCTCCATGACGCTCTGAAACTTGGCCTTGCTCATGGTATAAGATCTCAGCTCCCGGTGTGGATCAACAAGATCGCCACGACGGCCGCCGCACGAAGGGATCCTCGTCGGAGGAGGTGCAGGGTTGAAATCCCCGCCACCGGGGCCGCAGCGGGTGGACGGTACAGAATGTGCCGACGGCGCTGTGCATTCTTAACCTACATACCGGCACTTGATGTCCTCGACGGCCTCGATCATGAGCGCCTTGCCCTCCTCAGGCGTCAACCCAGGGATGTGGCCCCAGAAACGCTCCAGGAGATCGTTCAGGTTCTCCGCCGATGCTGTGAGTTCCTTACCAGAGAACCGCTCCCTGAGTAGCTCTTGGTCGCCACATTTAGCGATGAAGATGTAGATGCCATCGAAGCTGTCGACCCGTACTCTGGTGAACGTGCGAACGTAGTTGTTGCGGTACCCGTCCGTGGTTGGCTTGGAAACGATCTCGGCCACGGTGCTCTCCTAAGACTTGATGAAGCCCTCGATCCGCTTCAGAAGATCGGCCCCGGTGCTGGTGTCCTTGATGATGTTCTTCAAGGGGTAGATGTGCAAGCCGCGGTTGTTCCGGGCCTTGTTCACCGCCTCGCCACCGCGCTTCCGGGCGAGCTCCATGGCCGTCTGGTAGCGGATGTCGGTCGGGTGGTACTTGAGGTAGATGTCGGCATTGTGGTCCAGCCGGACAAAGAAGCGGTGGATCACGACAGACCAATCGTTGGGCGAGAGCCGGTAGAAGATCTCACCGACCAGCTGGGTCTCCGGCCACATCATCTGGCACTTGCGGCAGTGGACCTGGGCACCCAGCCGCTCGCCCGGGAAGATTACACCAGTACAGTCATCGCGGGGGCAGAGGTAGAGCTTCTCGTCCCCACCACCGTGGAGCTTGGTGCCGCTCAGGTAGAGTGACAGCGTGCCCGGGAAGTGCTTCCAGGTGGAGCGGCCCTTGCCAAACTCGACCTCGATCTTGTAGGTGGCCTGGATGCGCTGGGCGAAGAACTTGTCGAGCGCCTCCTGCTGTTGCTTGACCACTACAGCTTCAGCCGGGGTCAGCTCGGTGGCGCCCTTCTCCTCGATGCGCTTCTGCAGCTCTTGACTGGCCTCAGGACCGAAGAACTCGCCCATGATTACCTCAATGCCTGCTCGTACTCTGGGTAGTCCAGATCGAAAGTAGCGTAGTCCAGCGTGATCTCTTCCCCAGGCAGGATGTCCCGCGCAGCACGGTCGATTCCATGACGACTGCCACCACTTTTCCCACTGGGGGTGAGAGAGTGGTTGATGAAGCGGGCATCATCCTGGGGGACCACCCAGCAGTCCTCTTCCCGCCAAGACCAGTCCTTCGTCTCACCCTCGGGCTGGTGGTACAGCAACTGATCTAGCCCTGGGGTGAACTCCCAGATGGCGGTCCCTTCCGGAATGGGTTCGGCTGCGAACAGGCCAGTGCCGTGAATCGGAGACGGCGCCGTGTAGGTCCGGACCAGCAGCATGCTAGCCCTTGCTGGTAATGGGATAGGCGCCCTTGTGACTGGGCCCGCCCCTGTCTGGTCCCGGCATACGCGGGTCGAAGACCAGCTTGGCCGTCCGGCGCGGGCTGTAGCCCACCAATGGGAAGCTGTCGGCGTCGGTCTTGGCCATCACCTGCGGCGCGGTCCTGGCCGCCTGCACCAGCAGCTGCCCGGCATCGGACACCGCCTCATCGAGATTCACGCCTTCGGCCGGCCGGAGGATGAAGTTCCAACCGTAGACCAGCTTGCCGTTACGCATGAAGTACTGCTGGCAGATATGTGCTGACCAGGTCGAGGCCCGCGCCAGGGCGTACTCCAGGATGGCCAGCCAGACGCGCTTCTGCGTCACGCGGAAGAGCAACTTGATGGAGCCGTCCTCTTGTGAGGAACGCACCACCTCGACCACCCGGGTGGCATTGAGCGCCTGGGACAGGCGTTCCTCAAGTACGATCTTGACCATGGTCATCCTCGTCTAGGTTCGGGATCGCCCCACCATCGATGCGGAGGAGTATGTTCTCCAGCTCCTCCACCACCCGCTCGATCGAGTGGATCGACAACTCCAACGCACCCATGACTGCCGCCGTCCCGGACCAGTCCACCAGCTTCATCAGCCGGCCATGGTCCTTGACCTCCTGGACGCGGCGATGCACGCAGTCATAGGCGGTCACGAAGGCGGTCAGGTCCTTCCGGTGCTCCGTCAGTTCCAGGGAGATCAGCCTTCGGGAGAGACCTTCCCTTTGTTGCCCGCGCGGAGGAAGGACAAGAACTCGACCTCCCTCGCCAGCCCCTCCTGGGCCGCATCCACCGCCCGGCACATCGGCGTGCCCTTGGTCAGGATCGACGGCCCGCCCTGGGCGATGTTCTTCGTGTGCAGTTCCATCACCCGACAGAAGGCGTTGATCGCCTTCACCGAATTCTCCACCATCGCTTCCTTTTCCTTGAGCATTCACATTCTCTCCTGTAGGTACCAGCACCAAGCGACTGATCCCCGGTACGCCCCGTAAGTCCGTCACCTTGATCTTGTGCTTCGTGAACATCTCCTCGCCCATGCGGGCGGCTTCTTCTGGGCCGTACAGCAAGGCCCAGTTCCTGAGGATCTTAGCTACCTGGATGGACAGGTCCTCGATCGGCAAGGACGCGTTCGACAGGATTAGACCCTCCTTGATCTTCTTCCGTATGGCCTCCAAGGCCGGGACCAGCTGTCCCGTCATCGAGTCGTCCGGCTTCATTCCGCTTGCCGGAGATGGCGGGGTGCTGGTCGGCGGTGATGAGGTACTTGCAGGGTCGTCCACCGGCGATCTCAGGTAGCGGAGCCCCTCCCGGGAGTCCATCAGCTCGGGGTAGCATGCAGCAAGCTGCCTGGCAGTGGGGATCGCAGTCGCCTTTCCGCCCTTCTTCCGTGAAGTAGAAGGTGCAGCCCTGCGGCTGGTACGATCCCCGTTCCGGGTACTTCTTGCAGACATCCGGCCGCTCCTCGTAGATCCCACACACCAGGAAACTCATCAGTACTCTCCACGCCGTTCTAGCCAGGCCTCGAACTCCTGTTCGACCTCGACTGGGTCGCGATAGCTCGACCAGTCTGGGCCGTACTTCTTGGTTGCCCATCCCTCGACGCGTGCGTTCTGATAGCGCTCCTCCCGCTCATCTTCCATTTCCCGCGTCAGGATGTCATGACAGGGGCGGCACACGGCGAGAAGATCTTCCGGACGTTCACGTCCGAGCGTGTTGTAGTGCTTGTGGTGTGGGTCTGTTGCCGGACGCTTGTGGCACCGTTCGCAGATGCCGTTGGCGCGCTCGAAGACCCCCACACAGACCCGCTTGAAATGCGGGCTCTTGAGAGCGCTGAGATACTCCTTCGAGAATTTCTTGATGGCCACGACTACACCGCCTTGAGCTCGGCGGTCTTCTTCTTGTCCTTGATGCCCTTGAAGAACTCCCGCGCCTCGTTGAAGGTGAACTGGTAGTCGACGTTCAGGCCACCGTGGGTCATCTCGGCCCGGACGCGGTAGTCCTTCTTCCCCTCCGCCGTCTCGTACTGGTGCAGCGAGATCGCCGCGAGCTGCTGGTCGGTCTCGTGCTTCCCGGAGATCACCTCGGTCGGTGTCCGGCAGGTCTGGCAGGCCAGTGTGGTCTTGCCCTCCTCGGCGCGGACGTACTTCAGTTCGAAGCTGGGAACGCTCTTCTCACACTTCTCACACCGTGGCATTTGGCACCTCCCTGACCGTGCACACATCGAACGTGGGTTCATCGGCCTTGTAGCGAGTCTCCACCTCGAAGATCTCGTACACCACGTTCTCCTTCTTGATCCTGGTACCCGGGACGGCGACGTTGCCAGCCCGCTTGGTGTAGGTCCGATCGAAGATGAAGCGTCCCACCCGGTCCTGGGCCACCAGCATGTAGATGTCCACGTAGCGGTCACCGATGAAGACGCTGATCGGCAGCATCTCGGAATCTGCCTTGAAGACCCGCTCCAGATCCAGCTCGGTCTCCTTGATCTCCGGGACTTCGGACTTCTCCTCCAGCAGGGCGGCGATCTCCTCGACCATCCGCAGCAGCTGCTCGTAGGTCATGTCCTTCTTGTGCACGAAGTCGGGCAGCTCCTCATGAACGCCCCACATCTTCATCAGCTTGAGCGCGTTCTCGGGAATAATGCCCGCCTCAACCACCTTGTCGGTCAACTTCCGCATGGGTCTCCTCATCCGATGCCTTGCCTTCGCTGTCCTCTTGCTATCTGCCTGATCGTGATCACGGAGAGTCCGTACATCCGGGACAGATCCCATACATCTGCTCCTTCCCTCACGCGGATGGCGATCTACCCCGCCGAGCATTTCAGGGAGCATCCGATCTCCGCGATCGTGGCGTGCCGTGTGCGGGCGCCACACAGGATGTAGATGTTCTCGGGGACCTGCTTATCCTCTTCAACTCGGGCGTTGAGGAAGTGGGTGGTCTGCAGACCCCGTCCCCGCCGAGGCATCCCCAGCCACTTCCAGAAGTTGGTCTCCTGCCCCAGCAGGATGTGGGTGACAATCCAGTCCTGCAGATGCAGGTGAATGAAGGACCAGACCAAGGTCTGGTGTGGCGCCGGCTTCGTGGTGACATACTCCTCGATCCGGAACTCCTCCATGGGTACGTTGCGTACCACTTCGAAGGGGGTGAGCTCGGCGAAGCCCTCGGTGCTCTCCTGTGGCTTGATCTCCTCACCGGGCTGGACCAGACGCTCGTAGACGATCGGCTCACCGTTCTTGAGCGTGATGGTCTGGACTTGACCTATTAGGATGATCTGCCGAATGCGATCGACGATGCCGTCGATGTCGTCGGGGCAGGCCACACTGATGCGCGTGATCTTGCCACCCATCTTCTGTCCGATGCCTGCCATCAGATCTGCTCCGCTTCTGCTTCCTGGCGCTCGTCATGGGCTTTGAGCGCGATGAAGTACTCGCGAATCAGCTTGGTGAGGTCTGTGCCGCGCCGCTTGGCATACGACTTGGCCCACTCGACCAGCTGAGCATTGAGGCGGATATTGATCCGCGTCCCTCCAGACCTCCTAGGCATGAAGGATTCCCTCGATCTTGAGGAAGCTCTTGACCAGCCGATATGGCTCGGAGCCTGGCTGGAGCAAGAACTGATCCTCGTACTGGATGAACAACTGCTGTCTGGCAGAGAGCTCGTCCCGTACGTAGTAGGGGTCACGCTCCATGTACAGGTACTCCGAGCTGGTGAAATGCTTGACGAAGGTCTCTGGATCGACCTGCGTGCCGAAGCGCAGCCAGTACCAGTACATGGTCATGGTGTAGCCGCGCAGCTCAGCGTCACGGCGGAATTTCCGGCTGAACAGGTACTTGACCACGAACGTCAGTTCATGCTGCCAGAAGTCCCACTTGTGGATGAACTCGTGGCACTCGACCATCACTGCCTGATCGTCTACCACCCGGGGATCGAGCAGGGCCGGCGGGAAGAAGCTCTTGGCGCCGAGTGTGGTGGTGAAGTCAGTCATGAATCTCGGGTTGAACCAGCGCACGAACAAGTTCAAGAAGCGCATGAACCAACTCTTGCTCTTGTCCACGTACCGGCTCCGCGGGACCAGGGCGCGCTCAGCTTCGATGAGGCGATCGAGGCGGCTCATGCTATGTCTCCAAGTGGAAGTCCTTCAAGCGCTTCATGAGGGCCGCCTGCGTCTTGTCGCCGGGGATGCCGTCCACCGTGAGGTCCTGGGAGTACTGGAAGGTTTTGATGGCCTGCCTGGTGTCCTCGTCGAGCTCTTCGCCGGAGCCGCTGACCACGTACCAGAGCTTGGCCAGGGCCCGGCGGATGGCATCGAGTTCCTGCTGCCAGGGCCCCGGGGTGACCAGCAATGACAGATCTGCTGCGTCCAGGGCCGGACACTGGTCTGCCTCTTCCGACAGGTCTCCCTCCATGATGGCCAGCTGCTGGAGGAAGCCGCAGTCCTGCTCCATCTCGTAGTCGTCCATGTACATCGGATCGGCCTTGTAGTTCTGGAGCCAGTCCAAGTCCTGGAGCAGCGTCTGGTTGATGATCGCGGCCCGGACCTGCTGCAGCGGGAAGGCCTTGCCGGTGTCCATCTTGGTCTTCGCGGAAGCGCTGTGGGGCAGCATCCACCGCTCGTCCATGTCGCCTTCGTAGAGGCAGTAGAACATCTGGCCAAGGATGACGTTGGCGGCCACCTGGCCGTAGGTGAACGGCTCCCACCACTGGCCCTCGATGTTGACCGGGGTCTTGCCCAGGCCCTCAGCTGGGAACTTCTCGGTCCAGTTGTTGGGCCACCAGCACCAGTGGTCGCCGACCTGCTTCACGAGGCCCGCGTTGCGGTTCTCGATGCCGAGGTTCATCCCGTTGACCCAGCCGGCATGCCAGGTGCCCCGATTGAGGTCGGCCAGCTGCAGCACGAGTACCGGCAGCACGTCGAGCACCGGGTACTTGGAGACGATGGCGTCCACCTCGCCGATGCGCCGGTCGAGGACCATGAAGTGACAGGAACTGCCCTTGTTGCTGGACCCGTTCAGCCAGTTGGCGCTCTCCTTCCAGGTCACGCCGGCAGTGAAGTGGAAGGTGATCCCCTGGGCGTGCCCCTCCTTCCACGACCGCGTCTTGAAACCCGGATCGGTGGGGAGCTTGTAGTACTTGAGCACTTCCTCCGAGCACTCTCGCAGCGCGCCGAAGAATTCCTTCGCCTGAGCCTTGGTGTACAACATCTCAGGTCTCCTTAACGTGCTCGATGGCCTGCAGGTACTTGTCGAGCCCATCGATCTTGAGTTTCTCCTGAAGCCAGCCTATGACGAACAGGTGAGCTACGCGCTCGGCCTGCTCCTGCGTTTCCATCGGCATGCCGCCCGGGTATTGCTTCTTCCAAGCAGTTCTGAGCTCGGTCATCAGACCATAGTTCTGGCTGATGAACACCGGGAGCCACATCCACCGCAGCTCTAGGGTCTGGCCAAAGTCGGTGACGATAGCGAGCTTCATCCGAACCTCGGTGGGTCCTTCCGATCGTAGACCAGCATGACATCGCCCACACGGATGAGCGCCTCATCCTTGCCGATCGTCGCCTGGATGCTCTGAGCCGTCCGAGTGCTGTCCGCCACGAAGCGGATGAACACCACACCATCACCAGGCTCCAGGCCCATGGGCTCACGCTGGTCGATGTCCTTGCACCGCTTCCCCGGTCCCACCTGCAGCACCTCAGCAGTACGCAGGATGTGGTCGTAGGCTCCCTGCGGCTTGTAGAGGCTGCCCGCCATCTGCTCGTCCGGGTCCAGCTTGATGTGGATCCAGTCGTTCAGGACTCGCATCGAACCCTCCTAGAGTGGGCTGCCCACCGGGATGTCGCTTGCCTTCTCCACCGGCAGGTCGGCCGCGTGATCCCCAATCTCCTTCTCCAGTAGCTCCTGGAGCCATGGCGCCGGGCCCTTCATCGCCTCCTCGGTGCCCTCGGGGAAGGCAAAGAAGAAGTTCTTGGTGCCCTTGGCGCGGAAGACGACCCGGTTCCGCTTGATGCCGTTGCCATCCACGACACCGATGGCCACGTAGAATTCCAGTGGCATCAGATGCTCCACGGTCTTGATGTCATCACTGCGCTCGATCTTGTTACCCCTGACTGGCATCGTCTTCCTCCGATCGTACCACTATGGGCTTGAAGTGCTCGTAGGCCTTGACGGGATGCTCCCGGAGCAGGTCTACTAACTCCGACGGCAACGTGGTGGTTGCCGTGCGCTCCTTGTGGAAATCACTCGCCTTCTGTCTCCGGGTCACGTGGACCATCGTCTCCGGCCAGGTCTGGAGGAAGCCGTGCAGTGATTCCAGCATCCACTCCATCCTGACGCCGAAGAACTCCTCGTACACCTTGCCGCGCTTCTCCCGCGCTGACGGTGTCAGCACACTCAGGTGGCCGTCGTACAACTCCGTCCCCGGCCTCCGGTTGTACTCCCATTCCACTACTTGCTTGGACATCCTTGGTCACCTTGTAGATCAGCGCACCAGCGCCGGTTCCCGCGAAGTGGAGGATCGTGCCATTATCGAGGTACAGTCGATCCATGATGACTCGGTGATCACCCATCATCTCATGCGCGATCACCTTGATGATCTTGGAGCTAAGGAGAAAGGCCCGGACTACTTCCACGCGGACCTCCACCTCTTCCGGCGTGCCACCGCCGCAGAGGGCCCGGAACAATTGCTGGGGATCGAGATCGAGGAAGCGTTGGCACCCCTTCTTAAAGTTCTCGATATCATTGCGAATTGCCGGGACGCTGGTGTCGATCGGGCCCACGATCAGTCCGCTACATCCCTCGTTGAAGCACTTCCTGCCATGCTCCCACATGGGGTGGATGATGAGCAGCTTCTGATGTTCTTCAACGTCACCGGTGACGCGGATGAACGTGCCACAGCTGGCGCAGGCGTAGTACCACATCAGATCGACTCGCCATCCTCATCGGGTAGTTCGGCAGCAACCTGATTCTCCACCCGATGCTCTGCGGGCACGATGGGGTTGCCAGCCTCGTCCATGGGCACTGTACGTGTGGGCACCGACGGCACGGTGCGGTAGAGGCCGACTCGTCCCTTCTTGTTGGGGTGGCCCTTCCCCAGCGCTCCGCGTCCATCGACATCACGCATGATTGGCTTCCCAAGCTTGTCTCGCGGGTACTCGGGTTCAGGCCTGACATCCAGCGAACCTGTCGCTGGCGGCACTGGGGGATCAAGCGCTTCCCCAGGATCTGGGAGATCGCCACCGAAGACGTCACCAGCTGGGACGTCGGGCGGGAGTTCTGAGACTTCCGTGGTTGCCGGACTGGTTGGTATGTTCCTCATCTCAGCGGCCGCGGCATTCAGCAGCTGCGCCACCGTGTCCTCATCCGTGGTAATGATCACCACGCGACCATCCCGCAGCCGCACGCTCATCTGGTTGGTGAAGCCGCCGTGTTCCAGGTCGCAGACCTGTCCGACGTTGAGGATTTGCATCACTTCACCTCCGGAGGTTGCGGGATCTTCTCAATCGCTTCTTTCACGCGATCGATCTGTTGGTCGACAGCCAGCTTCTTCATCAGTCCAGTGCGCCGCGACATGACGTCAATGATGGCCGCGAGATGGTTCAACACCTCACAGGACTTGCCCTCGGTAGCATGCGAGGGATCGTAGGCCACGCAGGTGGCGTTGCATTCCCGGTCACCGCTGTTCGGCATCCAGCAGTAGACCTCGTTGGCTGCGCCCACCGCATGCTGCTCAGGTCGCTGGACGGCGAAGGGGTTGTTTTCAGACTCCATGGTGCAGCTCCTCCTGAATCTTGTCGATCTCTTCCAGAGTGGCCCGGTGGGCTCCCATGCAGGCAGCGCGGATCAGGCGGCCCAGGTTGCTGGTGTCCTTGACGCCGATGACTCCCGCACTCACCATTGCCAAGCCAATGGGCTTGCCTGCCTCTTTGGCTAGCAGCTGGAGATAGGTCCGCGAGATTTCTTCGGCGATGTGTAGCTGAGGATCGATCTCCTGCTGCCGGGGTTGGAGAGCAGACATCAACTCGTGGCCCTGGCCCTTCCAGCCGCAGCTAGTGCATTCCACGTCCGGGTCGAGCTGCAAGGAGCCCGTCGAGATCTCCGTGATCTTTCCTGAGCCGCAGCTTGGGCACAACCGAACGCCGCTACTCATTCTGCACCTTCTTGCTCCTGGCACGCAGGCGACTCTTGGCCTTGGTCAGGGGCTGCAGGGGGACGACGTGCAGCGGACCGCGGGCCACCTCCCGCTTGAGGTACTCGATCGCCAGCTGATCGGCCTTCACCCGGTGACCACGCTTGAACGGGAAGACCTCGTCCAGGTACTGGTCCCAGGCCGTCATCAGCATCTTGTTCGCGTCCTCCCCTTCCGATGCAGACGCCACAATGGCCTGGACGATCGCCTTGGTCTTCTGGACCTCGATGTCCTGTCGCATCCGCCAGACAAGAAGCATCAGAGACTCCAACGGAGTGCCTGGCTTTGGGGGCTCGCTCATCATGTCGTACATGAGATTCGCTCGCGCCCACCCCAGAGGAGTCTCTAGGAATTTTTTACGGCCTCCGTCGTTCCGACGAAGAGATCACGGACTCTCTCGTCAAACCACTGATACTGTATCCCCAAATCCGCGATGAACTGGATCGGGAAGCGCAGTAGCTTCTGGTACTTGTTGTCGAACTTCTTCTCGTCGAACTTCCGATCCTCGGTGAGGTGCGTGGGCAGCGACTCCCCGTTGATCGAGACGATGCCCAGAGTCAGCTGCATGAGGGAGAACTTGTCGATCAGATAGCGATCGCCACCGGTCTCACCGAACATCATGCGCTTGACCGCCAGGTCTTCGTCGACTGAAACTGAGCGATAGATGATGACCAGAGGCTTGGGACCGGTGCGGATTGGCACCTCTTGCCGGACCTCACCATGCAGGATGATGTCCGTGATGTCCATCGGCCGGCAGCGAGCCTCGATCTCCTTGCGGCGGGCCGGGTTGTTGAGCGCGTTCCACTGTTGGGGGTTGTCGAGCAGGCCCTTCAGCTCGTTGAGGAAGTCCTTCTCCGGAGCGCCTTCCTTGGCCGCCTTCTCCAGCTTGGAGGCCTCTTCGTCGATCTTCTTCTCGTCTTTCTTGGTCTCGTCCACAGAAGCCTCCTGGGTATGCTGCGCCTTGCTCTGGAACTCGGCCAGAGCCCGCAAGCTCTCTTCGGTTTCGCGACTCAGGCTCGGCCGGTAGGGCTCACCCGGCTTGGGTGGCACCATGGTCTTGGCCGGCACTCGGGGGATGGCGGGTTGGTTGTGGGCGTACATCGAGCCGACACCAGGGCGGAATCCTGGCTGCTGGGCAGCTTCGGGCGGTAGAGGTGCCAGGGGATGGCCCATCATGGCCAGCTGCGGCTCGTAGAGGGGGCTGAGGGGATTGGTGGGGTCCCGCAGGGCTGCTGCCTGGTCCTGCATGGTGCCCTTGAAGTGCTCCATGGGCTCGGCATCCAGTGGTGGGATCTGTACGGGCGGAGCACCACCCAGAGGCTGGCGAGCTTGCTTGAGGCTGGCCATGCGCTCCTGGTAGGCCTTCTGCTCCGAGGTCAGTTCCTGTTGGCTCTTCCGCGCCCGCAAGACCTCCTCAGGCGTCTTGTTGAAGCTGACCGTGTTCTTGTCGTCCTTGCTCATTGGACACGAGGGAAGCGGGGGATGGGCATGTAGCGGGGGTCCCGCTTCGCCTCTCCTTCGACGAGGAACAGCTTCAGGATGCTGTAGAAAGTGCTGCGGAAGATCGGCCGGTCGACGTGAACGCCCAGACCTCGCTCCAGCAGCACCACATGGAACTCGTCGACCCGGTACTTCAGGCCTCGCTCGTTCCAGAGCTCATCAAGCTGATCTTGGCTAAGAAAAGGCTTCCTCGGGGGGAGGACAGCCTCTGCGATCGTCTCTTTCGAATCTGCCAAGTTCATGCCTCTCCATCAGTCATACAGACAGTGTCTGTCCCTGTCAAGTCTTCTGTTCGGGGACCGTCGGAGCCCCAGTCATCTGGGCCAGCAGTTCGCGGTAGATGTTGGGGATCTGGGTCCGGAACTTGAGCTCATTGAAGTCCTCCGCCGGTTCTATCTTGGCCAGCACCACGGCGCTGACCTGGGGATTGCCCTTCATGGCCTCACTGCGCCCGTGAATGTAGCGTAGGTCCTCGTGGATGGTGGTGCGTCCGTCGCCGATGACTTTGAAGTCACAATGGTCCAGGAAGGCCGCCAGACCCACCCCGGACAGATGCTCAAAGAGTACCGGCGGCTCTAGGGTCAGGCGCCGGAAGTAGAACAGGCCGATGCTCTTCATCCCCGGCCACACGTGCCACTCGCTCGGCGCCGACCCTGGGACGAAGGGTTGGTTCCAACTGTATTGTGTAGGAGTCGCAATCTTCCGCTCGCCCAGCCAGATCTCGAAAGCACTCACGTCTCACCTCCTGGGTATTTGGTCCATCCCGTCGGCAGCGTCGGCTCCGGCTGTGGCGGAGTCTCGATGATCATCAGTGTCCCGGCCCGCTTGCACTTCAGGCAGTGGCCGTAGTTCCCGCCCCCTGAGTACGGCTTCAGCATGGTGCCCAGCTCGAAGTTCACGTCGGGTATCCTCCGCTTCGCTCCGCAGGCCCTGCACTGTGCCGTCGCCATTCGTGGTTTTCTTGGCTCGGTCCGCATCGGTGATCTCCTCCAACAGTTGTTGGAATGCCTTGGTGAACTGTCGCCGCGGTAGCTCCCCGGCCGGTAGTCGCGGCGGCCGGAGCTGACCCTTGATGAGCGCCACGCGCAGCATCTCCATGTAGGTCTGGACCAGCATCTGCAGCTCGGTCTTGGTCCGCTGCAGGTAGTGGCTGGCGATCTTGTAGCAGTCGCCACAGACCACCACGCCCTGGAAGAGGAACTGCTGCCCGATCACACAGCCGCAATTGATGCAGATCATGGGGCTTCCCAGAAGCACCGATCATTGGCGCCGGCGGATTTGATGATCCGCCGCGGTACTACCATAGCCACATCACTGATGTTGCGCAACGTGATGTTGGTCACCGGCAGGTCCAGCTGCCGGTGGGCCTCGTCGACATGCTGTGGCAACATGTCCGGCATGGTGTACAACGTCCCTAGCCGCGTCCGGAACCAGAAGACCGAGTAAGGTCCCTCACCGGTCGGAAGCTCCTGCGATGGATTGGACATGGTCCCCGCTCCCTCAGTTTGGTCTTGTGGTTGATCGTACAGTAGCCGTGATGTTCTAAGAAGCCGTAGGCTGGATAGAGCCTATGGGCGTCGATCATTGCGCACACTTGCTTGTACTTGGCGAGGATCGACGCGGCGGAGACGGCGAGATGCGTGGCATCGGCCTTGACCACGGGTATCACATAGGGTAACCCGATCAGCCGGTTGCCGTCTAGGATGATCTTCTCGTTCGTGGGCTTGTCCATCAGCTGCTCGGACAGGGCTGCCTTGGCTGCGATGGCCAGCTCGCGGACCAGCTCCAGCCAGCACTTGGAGAGCCCCCGCTTGTCGATGTCCTCAGCTTCCCGAGAACCGACCTGGTAAAACAACGCTGCGGTCATGATCCTGGCCGCGACTTCCTCCCGCTGCTCGTTGTTCATGGTCTTGGAGTCACGGACACCTTTGATCTGTGCATCGTCGGCCAGGACCACCACTGCGGCAGTCATGGGGCCGGCCAAGGTGCCCATGCCGGCCTCATCGATCCCAATCAACATTTGATCCTCCCACGGTATAAGGTAAACACGAAGTGAACCATCAGCCTTCAGCCGGAGGACAGCATGACCACGAAGACCACCAAGAAGGAAACGACCAAGAAGGACAAGTCCGAGAAGGAAACGACTGCGACCATCCCGGTGAAGATCTACAACTGCGTAGTCTCTGGACACGACACTCGCTACCTGCCGCCCATCGACGAGGAACGTCATGACGGTACGCTCCATCGGCACGGTTTCCTGACACCCACCGTCATTGTCGAAGTCGTGGAAGGGCGCCGCCCACACCTGTGGGTGCCTTTCCGCGACAACGACCACAGCCACAAGTACAGGGGAGATGACGTCTTCGACGAGGCACACCGCGCCGCGATCGAAGCGAAGATGTGGGAGGAGTTCCCAACTGGGATCCCCGTCCTGGTCAAGGAGACGAAAGACGGGAACCGCACGAACTACGAGATTGAGAAGGTCTGATCTCGGTGGGGTGGGCCGGTGTCGTCCGGCCCACCCCGTCTCTCTAGCCCACACCCCACGGGCGCTTGAAGAAAAAGTCCTCCAGAACTGCATGTGCTCGATCCAGCCCCTCCGGCATCAAGAGTTCGCTGTGGAAGAAGTCAGCCGCCAGAGTCTCCTGCTCCTTCTCACTGGCGTGCCCCTGGATGCCTGGGAGAGTTATCTCTTGCGGCCGGCCAGGTCGGTGTACGCGAATCATGTAGCCGCCGGCTTCACGAGTGGCCATGACCTCATTGGCGAAGCGGTGATCTGGGATGATGATGCCGGCAAACTCTTGCCGTCGCTCCTCCACTCCCTTCTGAGCCGAGTAGGTGTACCCTATCTCCATTTGGGGGCGGACTACCCGATGCAGGTAGTCCGTCCAGACGTGCAGATCTAGGGTGCGTCCCCACTCGGTGCCCAACGTCTGCAGGATGATGCGCGGCGAAATCTTCTGCTGGTGGTAGAGGACCCCGAGCCAGTCCCAGAGACCGAGCAAAGCCGGCACCTGGCACTTCATCCGCGTCTCCTCGACGAAGTCCCAGGCCTCCTGCTCCATGCGCTGGGTGATGCCAACCCACTCCTCTTCAGTGAAGGTGATCTCCTCGTTGCGGGTCTTCGAGGGACCCCACAGCTGCTCGTCATCGAGGTTGAAGAGATACTGGATGAAGCGCTTCATCGGATCGCTGAAGGCGACCTTGGCGAAGCCCTTCTCGACGAAGAAGTCAGCCACTACGTCCTTGCCGACACCTGCTACACCGCAGAGGCCGATGATGGGGAAGGTCATGTCTCATGTCTCCTGGTTCGTTCACGCAGCCAGTGCCACAGTCGCTCGACACGCTGCGCTGATCGATTGTTGCCTACGTGCATCCCGTGTTGATAGTGCGCCCACCAGTCGTGCCGCTTCTTGCCGCAGTTCTTCTGGTGGAACTCTCGCCACATGGCGAGAGTCTCGATTCCTACCGTGATGTTCACCTGGGGGTCAAGGAGCTTCTTGGGGTTGTTGCGGAAGCGCTTGTAGGACCGTGCCCGTATCTGCATCAGCCCGAAGTCGCCTTTGCCACTCTTAGCCTTGGGATTCCATCGGCCTTCCCGATGGATGAGCGCCACTACCAGTAGCGGGTCGATGTCGACCCGTTCTCCCCCCTCCGTGATGTACTGGGCGTAGTGCTGTACCGCGTTCGAATCTGGGTCTGGGTGAAGCAGTAGGAGTGCTGCAAGTGTGATCTCCAGCATTCGTTCCTCCTGCCGGAGATGCCCGACGGCGTTCAGGCGGGTGCTAGCTGTCCTCCCTCGTCGTCACCACCACGGGTGACCTTGATGCCGGCGGCCTGCAGCGTTCTGATGACCTCAGGGTGATCAACGATCGCTAGGCCGATGGTGGTCCAGAAGAAGTTCTGAAGCTGGAGAAAGTCGCCATCGGTCATCATCCGGTCGCGTTCGAGTTCCAGGTAGACGATTCTCTTGCCTGTCACCTCATCGACCACATTGAACCCTACCCTGCTCTTTGCACGCGGCAGTGTGATCTGCTGCGTGATCTCGGTCGTCTTGTCCGCTACGATCAGCCACTCGGCGAGTGCCACCGATAGGTCGGCGCGTTCTCCCTCGTTGTCCAGACAGTAGCTCGAAAACCGCTCTGAGAGCAAGTGAAAGAGTGCGTCCCCCAACAGCAGGATCTGAGCGCGTCGCTCCTGGTCATCGATCACATCGATCTTCTCGTTCATCGCTTCCTCCTCGTCTTCTTGATCGGCCTACGCCGCCGTGACCAGGCAACTAGCTCCTCACAGTCCTTCATCCGGCGGCACAACTTGTCCAGTCGTTTCTCTAGGGCGGTGAGCTTGTCCAGAAGCAAAATCTGATCACGCCGCTTTATCATCAGCACTGCCAAGCGAGTGAGTTCTTCGTTCTCGGGTTTGTCGGCCATGCGATCTCCTGAAACACCAAAGGCCTCCTCGTGAGGCCTTTGATGATCAAGCAGTAGGAGGATGCTGCTAGAAGCTGAGAGTGGACGGAGGAACGGCAGCTGCCGACTCGTCCTTCTTGGGGCGGGGGATCTTGACCGAGCTCTTCTTGGGTTCGGGGGCCTGGGACTTCTCGGTCGGCTTGGACTCGACCTTGGCTCCGTTGGTCTTGGCCACCTTCTTCGGGGCGGCCTTCTTGGCACTCTTCTTGGCCACCTTCTTCGGGGCGGCCTTCTTGGCACTCTTCTTGATCGATTGAGACGGCTTCGCCATCTGACGCACTGACGCCGGCTTGAAGCCCTCCTTCTCCATCTTCTGGCAGAAGGCGGCGCCCTTCGCCGTCAGCCGATAGTCGCCACGATCGGCGATCTCGACGTGGCCCTCGGCGACCGGCTTGCGGATGGCGTTCCGCACCACGCGGTCGTTGGGGGCAGACTTGAAGCACTTGTCCTTGATGTCCCCGATCTTGAGGGACTCACGCTTCGGGAGTGAGCCGGCGAGCTGCTTCATGATCTTCCACTGGTCCGTGTTGTACATGCCGTACCTCCTGGGTTGATCGGCCTTGACAGAAACACTATGATCGATCACCACGGCTTTGTCAAGCCCCAAAGTGAACAATTTAGCGATCAGCAGTGCGTACCGGGCTTATGCCACAGGATCGTTGGGATTTCCCGGCCTTAGAAAACACCACAGGAATGTGTGATAAGAGCATCACTGACGTTGGGAGGTAACATGCAGCCCAAGCTACTCTATGACATCATCATACCGCCCCTGGGGGAGTGGCCAGATGAGGCGATCGGAGACCCACTACACCCTACCCACGGCCCCCTACCAGAGCTCGCCCAGGTCTGGCGATACAGGGAGTGGGACTTCAAGGCGGCACTCTGGGTATCACCTCTGGACATCTATGTGATGGTGGAGTGGCTGAAGGAGGACCCCGGTCCGCATCTGCCACCACTGACCAGGCAGGAGACGCGGGTAGTGAAGGGGTGGATCGTCCAGAGCTACCGCTGGAAGCAAGCGGTTGACAAGGAGTCGTATTCCTGTTTCGATGTACACGTGGTTCGTCCCTCGATCAAGGACGAGGACGTCATGCGCCGGCGGGTCTGCGAGGACATCCTTCGCGCATCCGTGATGTTCGCCGTCAACAAGCAGTGCTGAGACTCCGGGGATGGTCCCCGGTTCACCCAGGAGGAAGCAATGGCCAAGAAGGAAGTGAAGGAAGCACCCCGTCTCATCGTCACGTCCTCGCTCAAGGAGCTCATCAGCGATGCCGGTCTGCGCCTCGCCGGCGAGACAGCGGAAGGCATCCACCAGTGGATGGCCGACAGGGTCAACGAAGCAATCGGACGCTGCAAGGCCAACGGCCGTGCCACGGTGCGGCTGGAGGACTTCTAGACCGAGAGCGAGTGGGTGGGCATGTCTACGGGTGTGCCCACCCACTCCTTTACCCAGGAGGCGCTGATGATACCGTACAAGGACAAGATCATCCCACTCGCTGCCATCCATATCAGCCCCGTCCACTGGCAGCGAGAGATCACCCCGAAAGACATCGATGAACTTGGTGGCAGCATCGCCAAGTTCGGTCAGCTGCACCAGCTGCTAGTCCGGCAGGTGAAGGGCAAGATCAGTGGCACCTACGAGCTCCTGGCCGGCCGGGTGCGCTACCTCTCCATGAAGGCGGAGGGGATCAAGGAGGCGCGTTGTGCGGTAGCTCAAGTCGACGACCGCACCGCCGAGATCCTGTCGATCATCGAGAACCTGCACCGCCGCAGCCCCAAGGAAAGCGAACTGCGCTGGGGTCTCAAGCGCTATGGAGAGTTGCTCGAAACCGAGGCGGCCAAGAAGGCTGCCGACGAAGCTGAGCGGCACAAGCGCTCGGGCACGAAGCCATCGCCAGGCCGGCCGACCTTGCCACGAGAGACAGCAGTGAAGGAACTGGCGAAGGAACTAGGCGTGAGCCCTAGCAAGGCCCGCGAGACGCTAAAGCGGGCGGCGAACCTGTGTCCTTCCGCCAGCCGGGCTCTCGACCGTGGACTCATCACGATCGACCAGGCCAACCGCCTCACACGCCTACCCAAGAAGCAGCAGCAGGAAGAACTGCGGGTGATGCTGGAAGAGACTCAGGAGGAGAGCAAGGAACGGTTGAAGGACAAGAAGCTCAAGACCACTCAGTCCCCGACGGTCGTGGTCATCCGCAACCTGCAGGCTCTCATCACCGCGGCGAAGGGTCTGCAGTCGAAGGCCGACGAGCTCACCAACTACATCGACAAGCAACCACTGGACTGGGACGAGATCAAGAAGACCGACATAGATCCGCTGCGTGGGGCGGCGAATTCGCTACTGGACCTGGCGGGTCTCGTTGAGACCAGCTAGGTCGACGTACAGCGGCTGGTTGGACATCTGCACCCGCTTGGTCGGGGTACCCCGCAAGGAGTCCTGACGGAACAACTCGTGGCTCTTGCTCTTCACCAAGAAGATCAGGGCGCTGTCTTCGACATGCCAGTAGACGTCGAGGATCTCGACCAACCCCGACATCAGGGTGACCAGTTCCAGTGCCCGCGGCATGAAGCCGACTCTCCACAGGTTCTCCATCACTCTTCCCAGTCGAATGAGTCTAGCACTTCGGTCACCAGCTGGGTAGCCGTGGCCCTACCCACTCCCGCAGCGGAACACAGTGCCAGCAGACTTTCCAATGCCGGCGAGCGGCGGCCGAGTTCGAGCATGTTGACGTACTTCCCGCTCAGGCCGGCCGCCCTCGCTACTTTAGCCTGCGATCGGTTGTTCATGACCCGACAGTCTCGGATGATCTCCAGATAGGCCTTGTACAACTTCTCCCGCTTGCCATTCAACATCCTTCGCCTCCCCGTGTCAGGGCTAAAGAAAGCGAGGCCCTTGTGGGCCTCGCTTGATCACTCGAACTCTGGAGGCTGCATTTCCCCCAGTTTCTCCACTAGCATCCAGCCGTAGTTGTAGGAGTCGGCCACCAGCCCTGCGATGGGCCGGTTGTTGTTGACTGCTTCCTCGATCTGGGCATCGACGCGCCGCTTCCTTCCCAGGATGTCGGCCACCTCCATCTTCTTGTAGTTGTCCCCTCGCTCCAGGTTGTGCTTGAACATCTTCGAGACCGCCAACCCGATCAACTGCCAGAAGGTAGGATACTTCCCGAAGCCCTCTGGTCTGGAGTTCAGCAGCTTCCTGAAGAACCAGTCACGGATGATCCACATCAGTAGTCGCATGAAGCCGACGTTGTTCAACGCCGCGAAGAACAGATCTTTGGTGTTCTCCTCCGAGTCCTTGGACCCCAGCCCCGCGAATCGGGCGAGGAGCTGGACCGATCCGTCACCCCGTTTCTTCTTCTCGTTGACCTTGCTCTTTGGCATGTTTCACCTTGAGTTGCGTATCGACCACCGCCTGGCCGACGTGGTTGATGAGCTTCGTGGCTAGCGAGAGCGCGAGGAGCGTGCTCTCTTCTCATGGCTATCCTCCTTTGATCCTACATCTCTTATACCTCGGATCAAGTGAGGAAGCGGCACGCGTCCAGAACTGTCCGAGCGACAGCGTCCCAGTGTCCGACGGTGATGATGTCGGGGTCCCAGACGATACGCGTGACGCGCACCGCATGAGCCCACGGCATCAGCCCGCGCTCAGCCTCGGTCAGCAACTCCTGGTAGCCCTGGCGCAGGGCGACTAGGTAGTCGAGTGACACCTTGGCCTCTACCGTCCGATCACGCTTCTTCATGCGCGCATAGGCCGTCTCCGGCTGGACATCGAGGAAGACTAGCAACGTCGGCGGCAGCAGGCTGCGGCACATGAAGTTGTAGGCCATCTCGTAGGTGACCCAGTCGAGGTAGGTGATGTTGCCAGCCACGTGGTGCAGCTTGGCGAACACTCGATCCCCTGACAGTGAGCGGTCCAGGATGGCGCCCTTGTATCCACCCAGACTGGTGGCTTCATCCGCGGCCAGGCGCTGCTGGATGTACCGCCGGTGCAGGAGATGGATCTGCATGCCGAAGGCATACTTGGCTGGGTCCTCGTAGAACACCTTGAGGTATGGGTTGGAGTCCACCGGCTCTTCCAGAATGCGGAGCTCCAGGCGGCTTCCTACCTCGCGAGCGAAGGTCGACTTGCCGGCACCGATGATGCCCTCGACCCAGATCAGGGGCTTGTAGAAGTCCCTGGCGGAGATCATCGTCCGCGCTCCTTGAAGAACTCCCGCTGGGCAACGATCAGGGAGGTACGAATGACACTGTCCTTGAAGTAGCCCTTGGCGAAGAGCCAGTCGAGAATTTCTCCGACGAGTTGACCCTCATCAATCTGCTGGAGAAGTTCCGGGTCGTGGGGCTCTTTCGCTTCGCGCTTGAGATGAACGTGCAGTGGGTCTGCGGATGGCTTGGGGCGAGGATCGGGAACGACAACACCAACGAGTGGTTTGGGTTCTTCCTGCGCGGGAAGCTGCAGCCGGAGCTTGTCCAGATCAGCGCCGAGCTTGTCCCGCAAGGTGACTTTCATCGGGACCCCTCCATGGTTGGGAATGGAGACTATAGTACCATCTCCTAGCCAAACAAGACCATCCTCTCTCCAGCCCGCTCAGCCATGGCCAGGAGCCACCGGGTGCGGGTCCTCAGGTAGTCGTCTTCGCGGCCGCAGTCAGTGACCCGGCCGTCGGTGACCGTCTCCAGTCCCTGGTCGTGATTCCGTGGCACGTCCCACAACCGCCGGCGGCACTTGGCTGCCAACTCCGTGCCCCTGATCTGACCATAGAGCCCATCACGTGGAATCTCCAGCCAGTTCAAGAGGTCACCAGCGTTGCGGTTGCAGAGATTGATCCAGACCGAGTGATTCTGAGGGGCCTCCGGGTCGAAGTGTTCACCCTCGACGTGGAAGTCGACACTCATCGGCTGCCTCCTCCAGTTCGTCCTCAGTGAAGTACTCTGTTGCCTCACAGGCCTCCTCCAGAGCCTTGTGTAGCCGCTGGAGCTCTTCCTGCGTGTACGGTTCCTGTCCAGGTATCATCCCATTCTTGCTCATACGCTCCTCCACAAATCAGATTGACCTCACTGGGTACGCTAAGGCACGGGCTACCACATCCTGTGGCGGGTTCGAGTCATGCTTGTAGCTGTGGGCGAGCACCCTCGCATCCGCCATGGCTTGTCCTCCCGGGTCAGCCAGTGTCTTGAGGGCAAAGTCCCAGTACTCGTCGAATCCACTGCCTTCCGGGGCGGGCGCACACTTGATCTGCTCAACTCGACCCATGACCCGCCCGTAGCAGATCTGGTTGACATGCTCATTCCAGCCATCCCCCGAATCGTCCCGCTCCTCTTCGAGTAGTGCTTCGGCTCGATCGCGGGCCTCCACCTCAGTCGCGTAGAATGATGCGCCATCAATCGGGTCGTAGACAAACCACTCAGCATTGGTCATTGGTCACCTCAGTCGTCCCAGTTGATGCCGTTGCTGTTCCAGTGATGGCGATCGATTATCCGCTCGATCTCCTCCACTGCGATGGCGCAGACCTTCTCCGCCGTCTCGTCATCGGGGACCTCGCGGCGGAATCGCTGCCAGAGCTCCCGATGCCAGCGGTACTCGCTGTCCTGGTACTTCACGGCATCCTCAGCAGGTCGTAGTCGATCTGGTGCATGCCACACTTCGAGCAGGTAGCCGTAGACATCAGCGCTTCCTCGTACTCAGGGCCATCACAGCTATGATCTCCCCCTCCTTTACATGGCCCACCCCAGATGAAGACGGAGATGGAGTCATCCTTCGCTGAGCAGGCCTTGCATCGAGCCCCTCCCACCCACACCGTCCATCCGTGCGCCTTGGCCTGCACGATGCTTGCTTCGATCTTCATCCCACAATCGAAGCACACCATCTGCTTCTTGATCATGGCCGCATCTCGAAGGGCGGCAGTTCATGGACATCCTTGCCCAGAAGCTCCTCCAGCATGGAGTCAGCCTTCGCGGTTCGTGCTCGCGCCAAGGTGCGCGTTCGCAGCATCTCCAGGACCTTCCGGACCTCCCTCCACTCCAGGATGGGGTTGCCGAAGAAGTCACAGTTGCGGCTGACCCTGAGCCGCGGCATCAGTCTCGTTCCCACTCGGGCGGCAGGGCGGTAGTAGGCGATGACCCCTGGGAACTCCCCGAAGGGCGGCAGGACCTCGTCGTAGGGGATGCGCTCCTCCTGGCACCACTCCTCCAGCTCCTCGAAGGCCTGCGGCCAGTCTTCATGTCTCAGTCCGACCCACTTCTCCTTGACTGCGTAAGCGACCAGCTGGTCGACGTCCTGGGGCGGAGTGGACCAGTAGTCATCCAGGGCCCCGTGGATGGCCTTGATGCGCTCCACCAGCGTCCTGGCGGTCTCGGGGCTGACCTGCCCGCCGATGTAGATTCTGACCAGTCTCTTTTCGCTCATGGCCTCCTCCAGTGACCGCTACGGCAGTGAGGGCAGCACCACAGGGACAGGGGGAACGTCGTCTGGCTCATCGCTTGACTGCATCCGGAAAGAAATCCTTGGCCATGCGCTTCCCCGACTCCCTCAGGTAGCGGAGGAGCTCTCGATTCTGCCGTTCGAGGTCCAAGCTCACCAATTCAATCAGCACCTCCCCACACTTGGTACACTCTACGGTCACAGAATCTGGGCGCGATGCCTTGCCGTAGATGGCCACCTCCCAGAAATTGGGGTGGCCGTGCTTTCGAAGGGCCCTCAGATCTTCGTGACTAAGCCTTGCGCACGCCATGATCAATCCTCCACGTCGTCGAAGAATTCGGTGTTGTCCCAGTCGGGGTCCTCGTGGGGCTTGTCGATCAGGGTCGCCCGCATCTTGCTGCAGTAGGCGTCACCCTGCTCGGCCTCGTTGGCGAGCTCCTTGAGCTCGTACTTCTCCGTCGGGTCGTACTCGGACCAGATGACGATGGTGGTCTTGTAGAGCGGCTTCATTAGTCCTCCCGATGTCGATCCGAATGTTGGGCACACTCTTCTGCAAGACCTCACCCGCCTCGATTGATCCTAGGCCGGCGATCTTGCCCCAGTGTCGCTCACAGAGCGGGATGTTCAGCCGCTCCCCGTTCTTGGCAAAGCAGGCACCATAGATGACGTCGATCTCGCCTGTGCAGCGGTACCAGGCGCAGCGATCTCCACTAAGGGCCATGGGATAACCTCCTGGGTAGAATGTCTTTCTTATGCCAGAATCCTACGCTTGTTGTACTATGGTCACATGAGCGATGAGACCAAGAAGCACTCCTTCCTATACGGCCTCCTGATCAAGATCTGGGAGACGACCATCGAGAAACTCCTGGTGCCGATCGTCATGGCCGCGATCGTAGGTGTCTTCGGGGTCTGGCAGCAGAAGGCCAGCGAGAAGACGGTCGATGCGGTGTATCAGAAGGTGGCCCAGACGATCAACAAGGAACTACCGGCCAACCTCGAAGCCTTGCGCAAGCAGGTCAACGAGCAGGGTGAGGCACTCAACCAGGTACGGGCCGCGGTATTGGAGATCGGCCTGCGGCATCGGGTCGAGGACGAGCTTCGCCGGGCTGAGAGGTCAAGAACGCGGCCTGTCGGGCAGCCGCGTCGCCCCGAGCCTCCGCCAGCTTCCCAGCCCGCCGAGGTGGCCCTGAAGGCCTTGAAGGCCCGCCCGGTCCACAAGGCCATGCCGCCGATGCACCAGACCCAGTTGCCGGCCCGTCTTCTCTTCAAGTAGGTCTACGGGTTAACGGAAACCCCCGAAGGGGTAACCATCTCCTGTCATGATCCTTATGCCCCAGGAGTGAGCATCTCTTTCAGGTGGTGAAGCGGCCCCGGGGGCCGCGAGGTGGGAGTTTCTTAGCGGGGCGATCGGGACCCGGGGAGAACTCATGGGTCTCCGAGTTGGTGTAGCCGTTCTTCTCCTGGTCGTAGTCACCCCAGGGATCGGGCTGGTAGTCCGGCGTGTTCGAACGGACGTCGGATTCCAGATCTGGACCTGAGGTGATGATGACCTGGGCGGGGTGTCCTCCTCGATGGATCACCCTCACTTGGCCTTCTCCAGTTCCATCATCAGCCTGACTTTCCACCCCATGTTGAGGAGGAACGGCCGTGAGGCCTGCTGGTAGGCGAGTTCCTCCTCCAGGCTTTTCATCTTGTCGTTGATGGCCGCCGATGGAGTCTCCTCCACCTTCATCTGCGAGGCCGGCGTGATCTTGAGCTCCACCCCGCCCGGCCTCTCCACCAGTTCCATCTTCGGCCGCGGCCGCTCCGCCAGCGCCTCCTTCCCCTTCTCGGTCATGCGGTACTTCTTGTGGCCGACCCTTCTGAGGTAGCCCTCCTTCACCATGAGAACCGTCATGGTGACGAGGGTCGACTGGGAGCAGCCGGTCTCCTTTGCTATGTCGAGGATATTGCGCCCGTTCGTGCGGTCCTGCATCATTTTCAGCCGATCCTGCAGGCTGAAGAGACTGCCGGTGCCCCGGCCTTTGATCTTCTTCCAGTTCATGCTTTCCTCCTTTTGTTCTGTAGTGCAAGCCTCTGCTTCGCCAGCGAGTTGGCCAGCTGCTCCCGGATCTTCGCTGGACAGGTGATGTGGGCGTGGATGTAGATACTGAACTTCAGCGGCCCGCTGATCTGGTCGAGCACTTCGTGGACCGGCTGTTTCAGGTAGATCAGGCCGTCTTCGTTGACGACGACCTTGAAGCGGGGCGGAGTACGGCTATCGCAGAGTCCGCCCCACTCCCAGCTGTTGTTGAAGATCGGGATCATCTCCCCGGGCTTCAGATCCCGAAGATCATAACCGTGTTCCGCCAGAAGTTCGCTGACAAGCCGAGGGGTCACGGTGTTCATGTGCACGCCGTAGAGGGCATCTACGATCTGATACCGCATCGATCCTCCTTTCTGATCGTTTCGGACGAAAGTAAAACTTCTGTTCTACTAGACTTATACCTGATCGAATGATCATTATTGGGGTATAAGAAGGTCATTCAGGAGGTGCCTTCATGTCTTGCCCGAATCCGCATAGTGATCAGCAGTGGCCCGCATTGCAGTACAAGGATAGCCGCGGGGTGCTACGTACCGCCGATGTCTCAGCCTACATCGACGTATGCAACGCAGAAGTGACAGTCAAAGCAGTCTCTGGGAGAAGTCGCTGGCAGGCTACCTTCGGCCTTCGCGATGGCTACATCATCTTCAGGACGTTGTGGAGCATGTGTGTAGACGGCATCAGGAACATCCGACTACTGCCGTGAACCGCAGAAGGGGCCGGCAGCCGGCCCCTTTCCTTAGCCTGCATCCTAAGGAAAGGCCCCGAGGGCCTAGTTGAAGACGATCGGCCGGATCCGGATGAGCCGGATCTTCCGCCGACGCTTCTGGGGGAACTTCATGGGGCGGGGCAGCCAGAGCCAGGGAAGGCGTCTGTCCCCACGGTGGGGACAGACGATCTCAGGCCGCTTGAGGTCCATCATAGCGCGGCTCCTTGCCCTGCAGGCAGACTCGTTGGTACTCCTCCAGAGCCCTGGAGATGGGCTCTGGCGGGGGGAAGGGCCGCTCGGGGAGGTGGTGCTTGACCCGCAGCGCATTGAAGCGCTCCCGGACCTTGCCCACCGAGCGGTTGAGGAAGGAGCCCGAGTCGAGCTCGGCCAGGTCGATCAAGCGCTCGGTGTCCGGCCCCATGTCCAAGATCTCGCCCCCATGTGGCATCATGTGGGCGAACACCAGGCCATGCAGCCGGATGCTCAGGTCAGTGTCCACACCGTCGAAGCGCTCCAGAATCGGCTGGACCATGGCGGCACCGACTGCGGCATGGTCGGGGAATTGCCAGCCGCCCTTGCGGTTGGGCTCGGCCGTCTGGGGCTTCCCCAGGTCGTGCAGCAAGCAGGCAAGAAGCAGGACATCATCCTCCTTGGGGCACTGGACCAGCATGAGGCGAGTGTGCTCAGCCACATCGACGCCAGCTCCCCGGTGCTGGGACTGGCCCTCCAGAGTCTTGAGCTCGGGGACCAGGGTGACGAGAGCCGGCCAGCAGCAGACCCGGCAGGCTTGGATGAGATCGGCGATGTGAGCCATCTACTCCTCCAGTCGGACGAAGATGGTCGCGGTGGCGTCCGGGAGGATGTCTTCGCCGGCGTGGTGCACCACCCGGTGCACCACCCACTTGGCATCCCGGGTGTCGACGATCTCCCCCACGCAGGGGACGCGAAGGAAGTGGAAGGAGAACCGCTGGTCCGAGTACCTGGCCAGCGGCGGGTTGGTCAGTGGGAACTTCACGTAGACGCAGGGCATGTCAGCCCTTGAACCAGGCGACCTGGATGGCGCCGTTCTGGGGAACGAGGATGACCATGAGACGGGCCTTCTGGAAGATCACACGCATGGTGTTCTCCTTTCATGCTTCTTATACCTCGATCTGGTGGGGACTAGGGCTTCCGCCCCTCGTTGAGTGGATGACTTGAACAGTGGGGCCCGTACATGGTAAACAGCTATGGACTATTGTATCTATTTGATCGAGGACATATCAGGACCCCAAAATAGTCCCTGGGCGACGTGTAGGGACTAAAAGGCCCGAAGGCCCTCCTCCTAGCGGTGGTAGTTGTCGAACTTGACCCAGTCCCCCGCCACCTGCTCTGCAGCCGTCTGCGGCCGCGGGGCCACGGGGGCTTCTGTCATCGGCCAGGGTCGAGACTTCAGCTCCAAGTCCGCGGCCGCCTTCAGGGCGAACTCTAACCACGCCCAGCCGCACTTGATAGGGCTGACACCGAAGCTGTTGTCCAGGACCTGGATCTTGGTCGGGGTGACCAGAACTTTCACCGAGGCGATCTCGGTGAAGTCCACCTCGGGACCCCCGTAGACCTGCAGGAGTACGTCCTGACCAATTAACTCGGCCCGGCGTCCACGGAGAGCCTTCTTCAGACTCTCCACCGTGTGGCATGCGTCACCGCCAATCACGATGGCCACACCCTTCACGAATGCGCAGAAACGAGCATGTGCGTGCATGTCAGCCTCCTAGAGGTGCGAAAGTTGATCTCGACCTCTACAAGCCTTATGCCAGGGGAAAGGGTCAATTTCACCCTTTAGGCCGCACCGGGAGCCTTCTCCGCCCATCCTTCCCGGTGAGGGCATCCGAGACCGTCGGCATGGTCACATAGTCCCATTCATAGTCCAACACCCGTTTAGTTGGCCAGGTCGCTCCCACCTCCACTACCACCCACACCTGGCCGGAAGCCTTGACCACCAGCTGCTTCTCCTTCTGGGCCAGCCGGGATTCGATCCATCGGGTGTCCACCTGGTTCTGGGGTCCCCTGAGTATGCACTGGGTCATGGTTGAACTCATGTTCCTCCTCCTGCCTCTGGGTGATCGCCGCCTGGAGCTCCCGCAGCTGCTCCTGGGTGTACATGCCCTGTCCAATCTGGTGAGTCGCCACCCTCTGGCAGTGGTCGACGAATGCTTGCTCGGGAAGTGCCAACTTGATGCGGTTGCAGGTAGCACAGCAGGGTACACAATTGGTGATCTCGTAGCCCCTCGTATTGTCTACTCTATCAATTCCATTCAGCCCGGTTGTGCGGCTGGTGTGGTCGCCCTTCTTCTGGGTAAAGATGGGCTTCTGATCAAGGAGTCCACAATAGTAGCAGGGCTGAATGCAGAGTTGCTCGAACGCCTCCTGAGAGAGCGTGAATTCCAGGCGGCGCTTCTTGGCACTGCCCTTGTAGGCACTGTAGTGTCGGCTCAGAGTCCGTCCTAGATCAGTTATACGTCGTCTTCCGCCACAACATCTGATCTTGGCACCAAGTAGCTGGCTGGCTCTCACGGTGAACTGATGACGGCAGTTGTGCCGGCCGCAGCGGCACTCCACTAGCCACAGAAGGCTATTCCTTTCGTCCCTTCCGGCAAAGCTGATCACTTTCAGCAAACCGAATGGCTGACCAGCCAGATCCTTCCCCGTGGCTCCACATGAGGTGGTCATGCCACGGTAGAGACATGCGGCCATGACAACTCGTTCTTGATGGCACCCCGGGCGACCGCAATGGCAGGAAACTCGCACGCGGGTCTTCCAATCCGGTCCCGGCGGAACTTCCCCCAGTACTTCTAGTACTCCAAAGCGCTCCCCGACCGCAGGGACTCGTTTAGGTGGCATGATCTAACCTCCTTCAAGGTAGAGTACAGGACCTATACCCTGGAAGGAGGGTGAATTGATCAGCGCACATACACCTACCCCAATAATTCCTACCCCTGGTTCGTGTGACCAGGTGTAGCTGGGGCTTGTTGATCAAAGGTAGGTATATATCCTACCCCACCAATATCACCCCAGGTTCACATGACAGGGGGTCGCTAATAGACACACTCTCGCAGGGGATAGCTTACTGGGATGGAGGCAATGAAGAGCCACAGGCCCTGGGACAGGGAGGGGGAAGACTAGGCGGCCTTCAGCTCCCGGTGGAGCTCGTGGATGAGCTCGCGGTCAAGAGCCTGGTCCATGTACAGGCCCAGGAAGTCACTGGTCAGGACCACCTTGCAGCCCTGGCAGCTCATGACTGGTTCCTGGTCCCCGATGGCCGGGATCGACACTTGCAGCACGCCGGTACAGAGTGGGCAGCACATGACAGCCTCCAGTGCTCCTGGTCGCTGGTTCACCACCTCAGTATGATCGATTCCTACCGATCTGTCAAGCACCTTTGTTCCTAGGGGATCGGAGTACATTGTTGGAACAGTGTGTGCCTGCTAAGGGGGTTCAAGGTCTAGTGTGTGCCTGCTAAGGCCTGTCATGTGAACCTGGGGAATGGTCATGGTCTATCCCTTGGGGGGGTGGCTATCCCTTGAATGCTACTCTACTATTTCAAATAGTGATCTGAACGCACTTAACCCCTTGATATGTGGGCAATTTGACACTAGGCAAAACCCGGCGTAGTTCCAATGACTTAGCATACACACCTACACCTCTACCAAGAGAGAACCATTGCATCCAATTGATCACACAACCGTGCCGCCAGTGACCCGACCCTGTAGGAGAGAGGTACTGACCCTCAACTGGGAAGCTCCTGGGACGTCTTTGTCCGGCCGACGAGGATGGTATAAGGAGAGCAAGGAGGAACGCATGACCTACGACTTCGAGAAGTGGCTCAAGGACTACCCCGCCGGCGTGGAGGAGGAGCTGCCCAGCGAGGAATTGCCGACCTCCGAGCTGAAGGCCGTCGAACCGTCAGCCTCCGAGATCCAGCCCTCAGCCCGCCGACCACGGGGCAAGGCTCAGCACTCGCGCGAGCTCAGTGGGACCCACGAAGAACACATCGTGCGCCACCTCAAGAAGAAGGCCGATCGCACGGCCAGCAGCATTCGGGAGCTGGCACGGGCGCTCGACATCGCTGCCTCCTCAGCCATCATCGCTGTACGACATCTACGAGACGCCGGGGTGGTGGGGTGGGAGCGGGAGGGCAATCGGGCTCGCATCAAGCTGCGCAACTGAGAGATGAGGCCATGAAGCTCACCAAGGAGACCATCGAGCGCCTCACCAAGAAACACATCCAGCGCTACACCAACCGGCTGATCATGGCGCGGCACGGCGACCCTCGCTACCGGGAAGACGAGTTGCACCACTACCTGCTGCTGTGGGAGAGCATCCAGGCCAAGGACCATGAGCTGCTCAAGCTCACGCGCGAAGAGCAAGAAGAGCTCCTCGATGCGGCCCAGGATGAAGACGAGTAAGCCCCGTGAGGTTCAGGCCACGGGGCGGGGAGCTAGGCACGGTGCCTGGTTCTCTTAGCCCTCACCGTAGATCTTCCGCAGCTGCTGCAGGGTGAGAGTCGTGGACCGCCCCGACGACAAGCCCTTCGTTCCCAGCGTGCATGTCTCCGACAAGCCGTTGTCCTAGTGACACGAGCGGGCTATCACAGCCGCTCTTTAGCTGGTATAAGATCATCACTCTAGGAGCTATCCTTCAGGAGGACACATGGCCAAGACGAAGAAGCCCACTCACATTGACCTCGCGCCCCAGGATGCCGCCTTCGTGATGAAGGCTGATGGTGGGCAGGAGATCTACATGCCTGACATGGATCCGGATGCCACGGTCGCACCCCACGTGGAGCTCGCCACCATGCTCGCCTTCGTGATCACTGACGAGCCGATCCGCAACAAGGTGCACTCCGCGTGGCTGGGATTCGTCGAGCGGAACGGCCGCGAGGATGTGCCCAATGTCGCATCCAGCCCTGACTACCAGCCTGGCACCCTGGTCGAGGCCATCAAGTCGCTCGACCCCGATGGCGCCAAGGTCGAGCCCGGCGCTCGTGGTGTGGTCTTCCACGAGAAGAACTTCTACAAGGATGGCGCTGGCCCCTGCGTCATGTGGATGACTGGGAGCATGTGCTCCATCTACGACGGCGACACCAAGATCATCCGGGAGGTCAACTGCTGATGAACGACGAGATGGGAGAGTTCTTGGAGAAGATGTTCAGGGCAATGATGTCGTTCAGCATGCACATCAACGCCCTCATGATCGATCGGGTGAACAGCAGCGTCACCGCCCTCCAGACCAGACTGGAGCAGAAGGGCATCCTGTCACAAGATGACACTTTCGCCATCGAGCAACTGCAAGATGAGCTGATCTCTCAGCACAAGCGGCTCTCGGCTGCGATGCGGGCATGCAAGGAAGACCTCGACAACCCCGCGGTTCAAGACGTCATGCGGGAGATCTGCGTCCTGACCAACTACCCCTTCGAGCGAGCCCTCTACCGCGTCAAGAGGATCAAGGCCGAAGTCGAAGACGAGGTCGAGGCCCAGGGGGAGATGGTGTTGAAGGAGCTGGAAGAGTAGACTATTCCAGAGGTGCCACATGAAGACCATCGTGTATCCGCAGTGTGAGGGCTGTGGCCAGATCA
>Ga0315273_10000005_pt1 | contig 211586 bp, 281 predicted proteins | sample YL17G02_0_MG_FD_205753 | JGI IMG/M metagenome (GOLD analysis project Ga0315273, IMG submission 205753) | Sediment microbial communities from Yellowstone Lake, YNP, Wyoming, USA - YL17G02_0 | ecosystem: Environmental > Aquatic > Freshwater > Lake > Sediment | place: USA: Wyoming | collected... | reverse complement strand
GGAATTTACTCGGGACAAGCAAGCATGGGACGGGTATCGTAGGGAATGTATTTTATGTGCTTCACAAATACGCATATTACGTTTTCGAAAACGGGGTGTTCGTTCTCATTTCGAACGACGTTCTCTTTACGATGCTAGTGGCAAGAAATTGTGCCGTAAGTGCGGCAACTGGCAAGCTTCAGATAACTTCTATTCGGACAACAAATGGGATGGTTTAGGTACTGTGTGTAAGGGTTGCCAAACAGTGGGACATCATTTACGTTGGATGGTCTATTGTATGGAACTTAGTATTGCAGGCCAAAGCTATTACAAGATTGGGATTTCAAAACATCCCGACATACGTTTGAAACAGGTTCAAACCGGAAGTCCGGAACCCGTAAAAATTGTCTTGCGTAAGTTGATAGGTGATGAGAAAAATGCACGACGATTAGAGATGAAAATACACCAACAATTGAAACCTTTTCGGCGTAACGGAGAATGGTTTCTTGTTGGTTTATCTACAATCAATGAACTTATAACAAAACAGTGCAACAGTAAAACAGTGATACAGTGTAAGTAGATACGTTCAAACAACAAACAAAGAGGTTAGTTAACATGAGTGACACAAGTCTAGTAGTACCGTCCGAAATCACCCTGCGTCACCGGTCCGATGATTGGACCGAGGGGCAGGTTAGGGCCGAAACCGAGCAGTTGAGAAAGGCGAAGGCCGTTCTCTTCCTCGACAAGGTCCAGCACGAGAAGACGATCAAAGAGCTTGAACCCAAGCTTGAAGATCTGAAGCTGGAACTCGCCAAAGTGGAAAAGGCGATCAACAAGGCAGCAGAGCTTGAAATTGGAGACATGAAACTCAATGAAGAGTTTGCTGATGTCAAGAAAGCACTGCGGGTCCTGAAGATCAACAAATTCGTTTGTGCGATTGAGCTTGTCTCTGTGAACACTGAAGACGCCGAAATCGTTTTCAGGCGCAGTGTCGGAGACAAAGAAAGCACTTATCGGTATAACGTGCTCTCCGGCGAGGATACCATGAAGTTCACGTTCGAGATGAAGGAACTGAAAGGCCAGTGGAAAGAACTGACCAATAAGATCCAAGAAATCGAACGTACGCTTCTGGAGGCTCGTACAGCTCTGCGTGATCGGGCGAATCGTATGTCGGACGTGGAAGGGGCCATTGCCCTGAAGAACCTCAACGAGGACGAGCGGGTAGAGGTGAAAGAGCTGTATCAGCAGCTTGCCACCGGCCTGAACGCTCAGAAACTCCTAAACGAGAAGAAGGGCTGATGTACGCTCTTATTCCATGTCCCGAAGGCATCTCGAAAGATATCAAGAGCAGCCTTCGAGCAGCTGATATGTACGAGGGGTTCTGGCTGGTCAGCCAGGACCCCTCCCTTATCTCCCAAGCGGGCGAAAATGTTATTTGTGCTGCTACTAAGGAAGGACTGGCAGACATTGTTGACCGCAAGTTTGGTTTGCCTTATGGTTATAGTCGGCTGTCATTGCATGACCATACGTCAATGTATCACTGGGAAAACTCCAACTACAATCATGGCGACGAGCCGGCCATAGCGAAGGCAAAGCGTGAGTTTGTAGCCAAGTGCTTGAAAAATGGTGATCGCAATTGGCTGATTTATGCTTTGCTACCAACACCGAGAGTAGTCGATACTAAACTACACGAATTGGATATTCTGGCAGAATCCAAGTGTCATCCTAAAGGGATATACACAAACCGGTTTAAGCTACAGGGCAACCACAAAACAGACGTTGTCAAGGAAGACTTTGTTGTGGAAGACAGTCCGCTTGGAACTCGGGTAATGTACAATCCCAAACGAGCCAAACGTTTGGCTGCTATCCGTCGGCGTCATTGCTCAGTAGGGCAGCGTAAACCTAAGCGTACGTGTTACCACTTGCTTAATCTAATGGTTAGAGCATTAAGGGAGACAATCGATTGTCAGACCATTACTAACCTATATAGAGAATGGCGGTCAAGTCAGGGTATACACAACACGAGTGGTGGCGTAGTTAATTTCTTTGACATGGCCAAGCGTATGGGCAAGTTGGCTACAGCCAGAAAAAAGATCAAGCCTTTACTCAAAGAGCTTTGGGTACATAAGAATCTGATACAGCACAATTGTTCGGCCGAGTTTCGAATATGGTATGCAAAAGAGATCGAGATAGCGGGTGGAACACCTAAGGATACCGAACGCTACATAACGAGGGTTAAAAGTGAGAACATTCAAAAAGATTCTGAAAAAACTTGATACTCGAAAATTCAAGAAGCCAACGGGTAACCTGGAAAATATGTACACCGTTGCTTACTGGAATCTCTGGAACCAATTTGGCGTGACACCGAAACTGGTGGAACAGGCCAAAAAGAAAGGCAAGGAGATTTCGGTAACGGATTATGCTTGGACAAAACAAGCCAAGGAACAATACTATGCGCATCCTTATATTCAGCTTTTCATGAAGAAGCTGGATAATAGAGGCATGGCACATGGCATGTGGGTACTTCAAGCGGAGCCCGCTGATTATGAAGACCATCTTCGCTGGGAAGCTCAAAGAGCTACGCAAGAAAAAGTGGCTCAGTCGAAGTGAGCTGGCAGAACGTTCGAATCTGTGTTACCGGTCTATCAAGTACTATGAGGCCGGTCACATCGTTCCTACGTCAGCCAGTTTTAACTGCTTGCTCCTGGGATTGGGGGCCTCCGACGAGGAGGCCCTCGATCTCCGGGTAGCTTGGATGGAAACTAAACAGTCAGGTTCTTCCATGCTCAACGTGCGTTACGACCTGAACGGTAATGCAAAAAGTGATTGCATTTCATAACTGTAATCAGGTAAGATACTTGTGTCGAACTTGAAAAACGCATATTAAGGAGAAGTATGAAAGACGCATCATGGACTGTAGAGTTCAATACACATGTACTAGCGAACGGCATTGGGCCCAAGGGCGAAAGAGACCACTTCCAACGAGATAACCTCAACAATCTTATCTGGCAACAGAGCTGGTGGTATTCCGCTTTTACTCAAGCTATTGAACTTGCTCATATGCATCGTATCAAAGCGGCCGACATACACATGAACCTGGCCGTCAAAGCAACCACGGATCTTTACCGTAGACGATACGGGGATGACAAGTTTCGGATCCATGAGGCAATCATGCCCGGTACGAGGGTCACATTTGAGGCAGTTGTAGCTGACCACGTAACCAAATCAAATCTTGAAGCAATACTTGACAAAATGGGTAAATATGTGGGATTATCCCCGTATGGTTACAGATTGGGATTTGGAAAATTCAATGTATGCAGTGTGGAGGTAGCATCCAGTGACAATGAAAACAGTGAAGCAAGCGGAGATCGTCAACCTGAGGCTCCAGCAGAGAAAGCCGGTTGACGAAAACTGTTACTATACATTAGGCTTCAAAGCTGCCTGCGAGCGACGTAGGAAATCGCCTGCACAAGTTCTCGAAGCTGCAGTGTTGTTAGATTTGCATTTGTAATACAGTCTCGGGCTTCACCGTTGCGTTCAAGCGATATGGCTGTGCTATATCGTTGTTTTTGAATAGGAAGGACTATGGCTACGAATATCATTCTAGAATGGGGTGATGGCTATTTGGCCGTTACACCCGAAGTTCCTGATTTCCTCCGTAATGCTTTGCGCTACTGGCACCGATCGTTGAATCGAGAAGAAGGCAGAGCAGCACTTGTAGCGACCGGTGAGTACCGGGAGCTTTATAGCATTTCTGGACAGATCACACCCGACAATCGCTTTGAACAACGTTTGGTTACCCTTCCTGGATTTCTTTGTCGGATAAAGAATCTCTTGAAGGGTCAGGGCTATGATTTTGCCATTGTGGATAAACGCACGCCAGCGCCCACACCTGACTACGCTAAAGCGTTCGAAGGCTTGCGGGAATATCAATGTGCTTGCGCTTATGCAGCACTGGCTTCCGGCGGTGGCATTGTAGCCTGTCCGACAGGCTGGGGCAAAACCCATATCATTGCATCTATCATCAAGGCATATAGCTCTGATGAACTGTGTATGCGGAACACACCTAAGGTGGTTGTGGCCACGCCAGAACAGGACATTACCCGCAAAGATTTCAATGATCTGGTAACCTTGTTACCCGATCGTGATATTGGCCTGGTCATGACTGGCGCCAAGCATTTCAGCGATGACGTGCAAGTGATTACTCTTCAAAGTTTGCACCTGATCGATTGCAACGATATCGGTATTTTCATTGTAGATGAAGTGCATACAGCTGCCTCCGAAAAACGTATGGAAACCATCATGGCAGCCCGGCGTGCCCTCAAGTGGGGTGTCAGCGCCACGCCATCTGGACGGTATGACGGCCGGGATCTTGTAACAGAAGGTTTGTTTGGTCCGGTTGTTTACCAGCGAACGTATGCTGAAGGCGTAAACGATGGGGCCCTCGTGCCCATCACCGTTTATTGGCTGAGAGCACCGGCGCCCGAACATACTCGTAACTTGCATCATGCAACTGCACTAGGGCTGGAAAACTACATGAAATTCAAGACTCGTTCGGGCAAATACCGTAACGGGCTAGATCGCAATGACGATTACAATCAGTTGGTAGCTGAATTGCTTCGTAGAATTCCGACTGAGTTGCAGACCCTTTGTATTCTTCAGCATCTTGATCACATGGACAAGCTGGTCCATCATTGCAACGATATCAAGATCATGCATGCAGAAGAGAGTTCAGATAATCTGGCCAAGAATGGATATACGCACTTGGTGCCTGTATCCAAACGGGAACGTAAGCAAGCGTACGAGGATATGTTCTCCGGTGCCTGTCGGAAAATCATCAGTACATATGTATACAAGCAGGGCGTAAACTTTCCACAACTCACGGTAGTCGTCAATGCAGGCGGAGGCGGCAGCGACATTGTGGCCAGACAAATCCCGGGGCGGGAAAGCAGAAACATTGGAGAAGTAAAACCCCAAGCCTACTTGGTGGATTTTGTGCATGAATGGGATACAGTCACCGATAAGAACGGCCGTCCTCGTCCTGGGCCTATCCTCAAAGACGATAAGTCTCGGGAGAAATCATATTCCGATCTTGGGTTTACTCAAGTGTGGGTGGATACTTTGGACGAATTACCATTCTTGAAGGATAAAAATGGACCTAACTGACGAAGTAGGCTATCGGGCATGGGACGAATACTATACCCAATTGCAAAGCCGGCTTGGGTCGGGGCGTGGACGTAGTGCTTATTGGACACATAAGCACTACAAGAACTTTCGCCGGATAGCTGATATTTGCATTCAACATAGTTTCGAGGTAACGGATTATGTGATTCGTGCCTTCGACTTGTTGGAAAAGAACAGCCAATATATTACCCCTAAGGATTTGACAGATCCAGAATTGGTGGAGAATTACAAACAACACCTTAAGAAGTATGGCTATGAAATACAGCTGAGTCATACGATGCAAATTCAGCAATTAACAGATTTGGAAACCCGTTTGGTTCCAGAAAAATACCCGTCTGAAGAAGCCATTCTCTTAGATATCAATATGGTATTTGAATCTTGGTTCCGTATGTTACATCCTGAAAAATTCAGTGAAGCAATATTCATGGTCTATGGACAGTTGGCGTGGTCGGAACTGTCAGGTAGTCAAAAACTCAGGGATTACGCCAGAAGTAAGTACGTAAAGAATTTTCAGGAACTGGAAAACAGGTTGGGGAAATTCCTCGATCTCGGCGGAGGTACAAGATAGCATGAATTTGTATACTAAAGATTTCCAAGTCCAACTGCTGGTACATCTGGCAAAGGACGAAGACTTCTTCCGCAAGACTGGCTACTTGCGCCTGGAAGATTTTGAAATGGTAGCTTGTCAATTTGTTTTGGAGACACTGCGGGATTACTATGCCAAATTTCACAAACTGCCAGACTTCAATCTGCTGCAAACGCATATAGGTTACATGTTGACTGGCGCCAGAACAGTCACGCAGTTGATTCCCGAAGAACTGCCAACCGTAGCCTACATCATGGAATCTATAGCTACGGCTTCGTTGAACACAACGTACTACATAGCACAGTTGCCGGAGTTTTTGAGATTCGTGCGTCTGACACAACAAATCCGTTTGCACGGGGATACCCTCAAACAGGGATTACCGGTTGACGAACTGATTACGGCAATATCAAAGATCAACACAGACGTTGCTGCCTGTGACGACGACGAAGATGACGACGATATGTGGGGTAATCCGGAACCAATACTAGATCGGATTAAACATGTACGAGTACCTACGCCTTTACAGCATCTAAACAACTACACTTCAGGTGGGTTAGGTTTGGGCGAAGTCGGCATGGTAGTTGCCTGTCCGGGGGTAGGTAAAACGACAAGTCTTATCAACTTCCAGGCATATGCTGTTCAGAGTGGCATACGCACGTTATTCCTATCATTGGAATTAACCAAGGTACGTATTAAGTATCGTTATCAGGCAATCTCAGCACATATTCCAGCAAACTACTACAAAGTAGAAATGAAGGATTGGCCGCCAGACGTGCTCTACCGTTATTCTCTATTCACCAATCCAGAGTACAAATATTTCGGTTATTGCAAAGTCAGAGACATGTCCAAACGTCATCCGGCAATTGCCGAGATTGAGCGTATGATTGTACGCTGGCTGGAGAAGGCTGAAAAGCTTGGCAAACGGCACGAATGCAAACTCGTACTGATCGACTGGCTTGACTATATTGATCCAGCAGGCATTTCGCTTTCCAAGACAGCCCGGGATGACGTCATCCTGATGAAGATATTGGAACAGCTGGGCATGTTGGCTCGCAAGTACAACATAGCTATTTGGACGGCTACACAAGGTACTCGGCAGGCCGATGGTGTCGAGAACCTGCAGATGAAGCATACAGCGCAGGGTTATCATAAGAACGACCCTGTGGATATCAGCGTTGGTCTGGCTGCCATTGATGCGATGGGACGAGAATTACAAGAAGCCAAGACATCGGACGATGACCAGGTGCGTCCGGTCTGCGATCGGGATCTGAAACTCAGTATCATGAAAAACCGGGACAATCCACCCGTCTTCTTTCCGTTTTATCAAGGTCCAACTCTGCGACACTGGAACAACCGGAAGGAATCTAGTACTGTGGACCAGGTCTTGAGCGCCGGAAAAATGGAAGAAGCTGAAAAGGTGTTGATCAAACCATGAACCTAGCATACCTAGAACAAGTAATTCGGACGAAGTTCGGTAAGTTCAAAAAGTCTCGTGGAAAACACGGACTGGAATATATCGTACGTTGTCCTTATTGCCACAAGATGGACAAGTTATATCTGAACCCGGCACTGGGAACCTACCTATGTTTCCGTTGTGGCGAGACAGGTGGACTATCCACTTTGTTGGGCGTGATTGATCAACTCAATAAGGAAATAGCCGTACCTACCTATGCACCTATGCCAACCGATGTAGAGATGCCAGGCAATCTGGTGGAGTTGAATGTGTTGGCGTCGGATCATCCGGCAATACGCTACATCAAACATCGTGGGTTCGACCCCCAAGAGTTGAACGATGTCTTTGGCGTACGCTATTGCACGAACGGTAAGACCTTTGCACATATTTTCAATACGACCAACTCACTGATCTTCCCCATGTGGATGCACAGCAAGTTGGTGGGTTGGCAGTCCAGGTTGCTCTACACTCCGGACGAAATGACGGACCAGGAATGTGAACAGATGGGCTTTGCCAAAGACTCCGATGGGGACTGGATAAAGCCTCCCAAATATTGGACGAGTCCAGGTTTGCCGAAAGGCCAGATTCTGTTCAATTACGATTGGGCCAGCAAGAGCGAAGTCGTGGTGCTTTGTGAAGGTACCTTTGACGCCATGGCAGTAGGCCGCTCAGGTGTTGCTGCCCTGGGCAAGGGCGTTACAGAATATCAGACCCGTCTGATTGCCAATACAAGCACCTGGAAGTTGGCAGTATTATTGCTTGACCCAGGCGATGCAGATAAAGAGATGCTCCAGTTGACACGCACGTTGGCGACCAACATGGATTATTTGGAAGTGCAGTTGCAGGGATACAAAGATGCCGGCGAGACGCCCCGCCTGGAAATATGGGCGCAGATCGGACAAGCAGCCTACGAGACGGGCAAAGACTTGTTCAAATATAGGATGATCATATGAGTCGTTTGTATTCAATGAGCGTTGAGATAAATGGTTATAACCCTAAGTATCGAAGGGCTATTGAAACTGCGTGTCGTAAAGTATGGACTTTTGACGACGCAGTTTCTAATTGTGCAGTCGCCAAGAGTATCAAAGAGACACACTTAACGATTGGAGCCGGCGATGGGTATCTATGCGGCGGAGAATCAGAAGAAGAGTTTACCGATCGTTTGTCGAAAGCCATATGGAAGGCTAATAAAGGCCCGTGTATAGTAAGAGTAAACGCCACATACCTCGAAGAACTTCCGTGCGAAAATCATATCAGGGGTCTGAGTGATTACAAGAGCATAATGAAGAGGAAGCATAAATGCGCAAAGCGATAACCGCATACAAACTTGTACGTCAACGTGTCAACGGGACGTTGGGTCCTTTGTTTATCAATCGCCGGCAGGTAATACCTATCGGCAAATGGTTGAAAGCAGAGGACCACCCTACTGCGGGATATGCCCGTCGTCCGGGATGGCATGTGACGCTAAATCCTGTGGCTCCGCATTTGAGTTTGAAGGGCCGAACATGGGTGCAAGTGCAGGTGCGAAGTAAAGGATTGCAAGAACTACATCGGCCGAAAAGCCAAGGCGGTTTGTGGTTGCTGGCCCAATGGATGAAGGTAGAAGGACAATTGCAGGAGTTTCTATCATGAAACGGTTACTTACAACAAGACGCTACTTCGGATTGGGTGATTGGGTTATGATGCAATCAGCGCTGAAGGCTGTAAATCGTTGCTATCCTGATTTGGCTATTGATTTGGACGTTACAAAAGTACCGTTGTGGTTTCAACTCCTGGTGCTTAATTTTGACGCCAGGGTTGCCTTTGTACGGAATCCAAATCCTGCGGCCTATGACTATGTTAGTGGGCACGTTATATATGCCGGACCACGTCCGATTGTGGATGACAGACCCATTCATCTTATTGATAGTATGGTACGCAATATATCAAAGAAGACTGGGTTACTGTTACAGTGGAGCGGTGAATTAGCCAGCTACACCGGATATACGGAACAGCATGGTGAGTTGCCCAAACATTATGTGCTTATGTCTAATAAAGGTAATCCAGACAATCCACGAAAAGATTGGGCAAAGGAAAACTTTGAAGACCTGGCAAACAAATTGGCACCAGATATACCGATCGTTCAAATTGGTCGGCGGGGTGATACCAAAATACAAGCAGCAACTTATTGTGGGTTTGACCTTTCTCCTATGGGTATACAGGCCTTCATAAATGGTGCAACCGTTGTGGTTTCAATTGAGAATGGTATTAGCCATTGGGCCGGTCATTTAGGTAAAAATACAGTAACTCTATACTTAGACAAAGGCGGATGTTTGCCAGCATATACTGGCTACCCACACCAGGTAGGACTTACAGATGAAGTTATAAGCGTAGGTGCTGTACACCATCAGGTATTGAGGTTACTGGACAAGGAAATAACTGTCATATGAGTGAAGAAACAGAAATTACGTGGCTTGAGCACACGATGGAAGTCGCCGGGGTAAAGTGGATAAAAGGCTATGGACCACTCCCTGCTGACATCATGTTCGTCGGAGAACGTCCAGGCGATGACGAGCAGCGCTATGGTGCTGTATTTACCGGACCGTCCGGGAAACTGCTATTTACGCTGCTGCGTACCGTGGGGTTGGATGAAAGCAAATGCTACTTCACCAACGCTGTTAAGTACATGCCTCGAAACAAGAAGGCACTCAATGCTGGCGATACCAAAAAGTGCCAGCCCATTCTCCACGAGGAGATTAAGCGGGGCCAACCCAAGATTATCGTTTGCCTGGGCGCTGTGGCATTGAAAGCTGTAATGGGTAAGAACTTCTTGCTTAGCGACTACCGAGGAGCTGTGGTGGATCATCCAACTATGGCAGGTACTCGTGTATTTTGTACCTATAACCCCGCATATGTACTGCGCAATCCTGCGGCCGAAGAAACCTTCAAACGTGACTTCGAGTCGTTGGCCAGGGTGTACGGCGGCGGTACGATTGCATCGGATGTGACTACATATGAGGTAATCCAGACCGTTGAACATTTGAGAGCTTTCAAGGATTTTCTCTTTGCTACTTACGATAAGCCAATCATCTCGCTAGACTGCGAATGGCACGGAGCGACTTGGATGTCCAAGCACAAGTACATACGTACTGTGCAATTAGGATTCAAGATTGGCGCCGCCGTGATTGTCAAGTTTACAGGTGAGAATGGCGTTCAAGCTATGGATTTTCCAGAAGAAGCCTGGAAGGTTCTTAAGGAGATTCTGGAAGATCCACGGGTTGCCTTGATTGGACAGAACATCATTTCGGACGGTCAATGGCTTTTGCAATATGATATTGATATTCGTCCACGTGTAGCCTATGACACCATGCTTGCAGAGTATCTGCTTAATGAGTCTGGGCCTTTTGGTTTGGAAGAGCTGACACTCAAGTATACAAACATGGGACGTTATGACTTGGATGTGATGCGTTGGAAGAAGGATCATAAGGTAGAATGTGCTGATGGATTTGGTCCTATTCCTGATGAACTATTGCTTCCATATGGCGCCAAGGATGTAGACGCTCCATTGCGTATTGTTCAAAAGCAAATGCCATTGCTTGAGAAATTCATGGTGCCTAGAGGCGAGTATCCCAGTTTGTGGGATACTACGATGCAGACACAGGAAACACTATACGAAATCGAAATGACCGGCATGGCAGTTGATCCGGAACGCTTGAGCATACTGACTAAGGCCTATAACGAAAAATTGATCGGGCTGGAAAGTCAAATCAGAACAGCAGCATTGCAATATGGCATGGAAGACTTCAATTACAATTCTACACGCCAGGTTTGCGATCTACTGTTTGCTCGTTTGCACCTAATGCCAATCAAAACGACGAAAGGTAAGAAGTGGGACGAATTTGCACCCTACGAAACGTCAGGGGTAGATAATCGCACACCTTCCACGGATCACAATACTCTGGAAATTCTCCAGGACAAGCATCCGCTTGTGAAGATGTTGCTGAACCTTCGACGTGTGGGTACGGTCGTCAAATACTTCTTGCGTGAAGATGACGAAAGCGAAAGCGAAGAAGCAGAAGAGAACCAGAACAAAACCGGTGGCGGTATAGCTTCGAAGATTTGGACAGATGGAAGGCTCCATCCCCACTTTTCCCAGCTGTCCGAAACCGGACGGTTCAAAACTAGCAAACCGAACTGTCAGAACTGGCCGAAGAAGGCTGAAGGCTACATGTCGGAGATCTTTGGCGGCAAGGATAAACTTCCACCACTGATTCGAACTATTGTAGTGCCTACGACCGGCATGGTGATGATGGAAGCGGACTTCGAACAGGCAGAATTGTTCGTGTTGGCAGCATTATCTCATGACAAAAACATGATGGGTGCACTGACAACTCCGGGCAAGGATTTGCATGATTTGACAGCAATCAACGCCTTCAACCTGCAGGTGCTTATACCTGACGGCAAGGTAGCCGACGAGGCTTTTATGTTGGACCTGGCAAAGCGTGACAAAGAAGCCTTCGAAGTCTATCGAAAAACGTTGGTCTATGTGGATCAGCGTGGCAAGCGCATGACTCGTGCAGAATTCAAGGATACTATTCGGGTGAGTGCAAAAAACCTGAATTTCGGTTAAAAGGGATTGCCATAGTTAGGTGATTGTGCTAAATTGTATCTATGAAAAAGATAATCAAATATCTAATTTGTGTGGACTGCCAAAAACAGTTCCGTTTCATAGGTAGAACTAAGGCATTGCGCTGTGTATCGTGTCGTCGTAAGTATGCGAGTAAATATCAAATGCTTTGGCGACTAGCTCGGAATCCATCCATACAAATGGGTGTTGGTAGCGGGGGACATCAATGGCGTAAGGACAATCACATGTGGAAAGGTGGAAAACGTCCGAAATATATTGGTAACTACCGAAGCCGATGCTTTAGGCGTTGGCAACGTCGATGTGTTATTTGTGGGAGTACTCGTGGAATCCACGTGCATCATGCTGATGGCGATACCGCTAATTTGCATGTATGTAATTTGATTCCTGTGTGTACACGACACCACAAACAATTGCATCGATCCAAAGGCAGACTTACCAAAACGGAACGTTTAACACTGCTCTTCAAATTATGGCCTAAAGGCCGAAGTAAAATTGCGGAACTAAGCGGGAACCCTGAAATGGGAATCCGAACCGAAGGCTGTAATGTTTATGCAGTACAGTCAGGGGCAACGACTAGGGGTGAGGAAACAATAATCCCCCAAGAGGCCGCAACATCATGAAGTTACATGGTGAAAAGATAGTCTGGGCTGCAACGAAAAACAAGTTGCAGAATTGTTGGATAAAAAGCCAACAAGTTAACAAACCGATCCCGTATGGAAGAGGCGCACGAGATATTGCAAGACAGGTAAAGGGTGAAACGGGCTCAGCCACGCCACTTGATCAGCTAGAAGCCGAAATCGAAACGATGACAACAACCTGGAAGGAAGTATCCTACCCCGATGCCTGGAAATATATGTGTGAATGTGGCAAAGCGGTAACGGATCCGGGTTACCTTGTGACTCCGTGGGGCCGTATGCGAAGGTTCCCGACGATCAAGGACGAAGACCTCTTGAATGGAATGCAGCGAGAGGCACAGAACTTCCCTTAAACAGATGAATAGGGGAAATAAAACGGGGTGAATTCAGGGAAAGCCGGATAACAGAATATCTGCTATTGACATTAAATACGCAATAAGGTATTGTAGCAGATATTGGTAATCCTGAGCCTAGCCAGTGAAGTGATTTGCTGGAAGGTGCAACGACTAGCACTCGAGTCTTGTAGAAGACAGTAATAGTGCCACGAGCGCCCTGACTCAGAATCGAAACTGAGTATGATATAGTCTGGACTGATACAACTGTTAGGTGTGTATGAAATTGTGTAAAGACTGCGGCAAAGAACCTTGTTTGAAAATGCTGATAAAGCATAACTCCGAGTATTATCCTCGGTGTCAGGCCTGTGATAGAAAATATAACCGTGAACGTGCTAGAAAACTTAGATTGAAAGCGCAGAAAAAAGAGTTACTTCAAAATTCCAAACTTGAGAAAACAGGCTGGAAACGCTGTAGTAATTGCTTTAAGAAAAAGACGCTATTTGAGTTTTCGACACGCTACGGTAAGCGAGGAGGTAAACTGCATAAGATTTGTGATACTTGTCTTTCCCGGTTGTTAGCTAGCAACCGAAAAGATATGGATCAGTTTACCCCCAAATTTTGGCGTTCGAGGGCCTATGCTTGTAACTCAACATATCGGTATCATCAAAAACGATTGAAACAACGAGTAGTTCCGCTTGCTGATTTAGCGTATGTCATAAAACCTCAACAGTTAGTTGAGTTATACAAAAAGCAAGATGGTAAGTGCTGCTATTGCTACGTAACGTTGACCACACGTAATCTTTCTTGTGATCACGCTATTGCAATCGTTAATCAAGGTTCACATCACATTAGAAATATTCGACTAACGTGTCGGGATTGCAATAATCTTAAATGGACACGTAACGAAAACGAATTTGTCGAATTTTTAAGAGTCTACGCACAACGAATACTCGAAGTATCAGAATTGCGGGATAAAGAACCTGCAAGATAACACGAACGATTCAAAGTACAGTCGCTGATACCTGCATGATAGCCATGATACGCATGCGACAGTACCGGACGAAGTATGGGCTCCACTTCCGCATCATCAATCAGATTCACGATGCAGTAATGGTGGAAACCCCCGAAAACGAAATCGAAGCTACGAAAACGATGTTTAAGGATACAATGGCCAACATAAAAATACCAGTGACTAACAGTGAACCATTGATATTGGGAATAGATATCTCGATACTGGATCGCTGGGGTCAGAAAAGAAGTAAGAAAGAGGACTAGTATGGGACTCAACAATCAAGTAAAATCAGCAGCCAGTGGTGGCAGTGATCGCAAGTTCATATTCAAGGATGGGGTACGGTACCGTCATATGACCGGAAAAGATCCGATTGTATTTCGGATTCTACCCTCCTTCAATCCGAACGATTCGAATCCTGCAACGTCCTATCTGCCGTTCATGTTGCCTGGAGACGTGCTCTCCGATTGGGGAAGTGTACTGTACATTTCCCGGTTTATCGGACACGGCAAGGGTGGCAACGGTACGAGACAGGATATTCTCTCGCTGCGTACAGATGCCAATAAGGAGACATTTGATCCTTTGACGCATCTGCACAAGGCTATCTCACAGATGTCCGCTGATTGGGGATATCTGCTGGAAGATTCGAAGGACCCGACAGGCAAGCTTCGGGAGAGGGCGGCATTCAGCAAGCCCCTTCCGCACTTCGTCTGCAACATTTGGGACTTCAACAAGCCAACAGCGGGTGTGCAGCTGGCGTGCTTCACGTCAAGTGCGTACATGTCAATGTTCAATGCGAAGACCGGATTAGTCTACCTGCGCATTAACCTGGTAGACGAGTCGATCTTGCAGCAGAACTATCTGGCCGGATATGCGGTCGGTGATCTCACCTGCCCGGTAAACGGTCCAGCACTGCTGTGCGCAAAAGGCAACGACCAGGGAGAATTCTCCAAGTATGCAGTAACGTTGGCACAGGACCAGACCGGCCGGATCATCAAGCGAGTATTGGGACAGGATCTCCTGGCTCAACGCTACAACCTCAGTAAGTTGGACGTGGTCGTAAACGTTCCAACGGAAGAGGAGATCATCCAGGCCCTGGTATCGGTACTGAATATGAGAAGCCCTCAAGGCTATCATGAGTACGCCCTTCTGAAGCAGGCGTTTCCGACATATCGGATACCTGATCCGCCAACAGCACCCGGACTTATGCCGATGGTACAAAGCGGCTTTGGAGGTAATCCGGCACAGGGGCCATCCAATGTGGGATTGGCAATCCAGCCAACAGGAGCGATATCATCTGCTCCGCCACCTCAGCTGAACTATGCTATGCCGCCGGCATTACAGCCTCCGATGGCTCCGGCAATACCGAGTACGCCACCACCACCATATGTGCCTCCAATGGCTCCTCCAGCGGCTCCATTAGCCCCTGTAGCACCTCCAATGTCGGCACCCGCTGTAACACCCTCACCTGAGGCGATTGCAGCAGCAGCGAATGCTATGGCAGCAAACCCACAAGTTGTGCTGCCCAACCAGCTACAACCTGTAGCACCTGGTGATGATGTAGGGGCTAAGTCGTTTAATAAGAACGACTTCCTAGGTAGACTCCAGCAAATGGCTGGACATAAGTAGCGAATACCAACAAGGCAGGGGAGACAGCTCCCCTGCCTTCCTTTAAGAGGTGATTCATGGGACGCAAGAAGAAGGAATTGATTCCTACATCAACGGGCAGTCGGGCCCAAGAGTTGATCGCTTCGTTGAAAAAAGGCGATCATACAATCAGCACAGCACAAGGTATAAGTGCCAACTGGCACTATATCGATTTTGCAAATGTCAAACTGGGTATTCCCATCTTGGCACTTGAATGGTTATTCGGCAGCAGAGGTTTATTGGCCGGCCGAATTCTGCAGTTGCGGGCAACGTTCAGCAAGGGCAAGAGTTCATTCATGTATGCTTTCTATGCAATGGCACAGAAGCAACATAAAGCGTGGTGCATGCATATTGAAACTGAAGGCGCTGCTTCGCCGTCTGATTATGTTGCCTCATTTGGGTGTGACATAGAAGACCTGGTAATGGCGGAAATTGCCTCTCTTCAGGATTGCACTAGCGCTATCGACGACCTGATCGGACGAATTCGTGGTGGGTTCGGAGGGTCGATAAGTGAGAAAACAGGCCAGCCAGTCAAAACGGTATATGACGATCCTCGGGATGCTACGATGAAATCTCCCATCGTTATAGGTATTGATTCACTTAGTGCTTTGGGTTTGGAAACCCAGGTAAAAGAAGATGTAGCAGATATGACTAGTACACCAGGTATGGCGCAGCATTCCCGTCTTCTACGGGACTGGTTTCGCCGGCGCTGTCATCGTTTCATGTCTACACAGACTACGCTGATTCTAACGTCACACGAGACAGCCAAAATATCTGTAGGAAAAGCTTCTTGGGGCGGACCACAGAAAAGTGCTTTGGCCCAGGAAGCTATTGGCATCCATGCTACCTACGGCGCCGATGTGAATGCAAGCCCATATAAGGATAAGGGAAAAGGCATTACATTGGGCGATGTCATTACAATCAAGACGTTCAAGAACAAGATCTCGCCTCGTGGACGGGAATTGGAAATGTACCTAGTTTGGAACGAAGGGTTTGACTGGATCAAAACCGAAGCAGAATTCCTATTGAGGCATTCGGCTTCTCCGTTTGCAGATGGTACATTAGGCAAGTGCTATAAGCATGCTCATGGCATCACATGCGATCGCTTGGGCGTTGAGAATTTTCCTACCGAAGAAGAGTTCGTAAAGGCGTTCCATGCCAATGCAGAATTGGTAAGGATATGCCGGGAAAAATTGCGCATACGTGGTTTCGGATTCGAATTCGAAGCCAAATACCAGCCCTCACCTACAGAGGTAGAGGATAGTAAAGAGGAACACGACGATGGGGTGGAAGGAAACGCAGAAACGGTACCAGAACCTGGAGACGCTGAACGACCAGAAGGACGAGGACCTGATAGCACGCCGAGTGCTTAACGCCTTGCACATTCCGGTCAAGCAACTCCATATTGTGGAACGAAGGCTGTTTCAAGACCCACAATTCGATACGGCGCTTTGGCCTCGTACCAGGCGAGTTTTGGAATATGCCTTACGTATTGAATGTAACGATCTATATCGTGGTTGGCATATTGAAGTGTGTGAAAGCGATCATACACACAAGGATGCATTGGATCGTATGGTGATAGGTATAGATAGTGCCAACGGACAGCTTCCGTTGCTTATTACTCGATTCAAAGGTACGACGTCATCCTACATATATTCGGTATGGCTTCCTGAACAACTGGACAGGTTAAGTCCTCCTTTCAGCGTGCTGGTGGCGTCTGGACCTAACAATCGCCATTGGGTTGTACTACAAGAGACAACAATATTCCTTGGCAGACTGGGCTTGGGTATTGTTTTTGATGAGGTGCTTGAACATGAAGAATCTTAGAAAACATCTCAGTTTGTACTATTGGGCCGGTGAAGACGAATTCCACGTAGAGTCTTTGTTCAAACCATTGGACGTTGAACACTACTACCTAATTCGACGTTTGCCTTTGGCAGAAATGCTAGGCAAGACACCGGTAGAGTTGGCAGAAGAGTTGATTGGAATGACCACGAGCGTTGACTGGCGGGGTCAACATCGTCGTCCCATCATGTGCGGTGACATCTTTTGCCAAGGCGAACAAGCATGGATATACGTCAGAGCGAAGGAATTTGAAGCCTGCGATCCTTCAGTACGGGGAAATACTCCTGTACTTCCGCTGCAGACTTGGCCTAACTACGCCATAGTGAGTTTGTTAACCGACAGTGCGAGGAAACTTCTATGCAAATAGACATTGACAATTTAGCAGTGATTTACCTGACCACAGAGGTCAATCGGGAACGTATTGACCAAGACCCACCTCAGTTACCTTTTGAGCCTGAGAATTCAATGGCCGAGCAGAACCTTCGTGACAGCGTAAAAGTTTCGGCTTACCAATTCGATTACTACAAAGACATTATTCAGTGTTCCATTCTGTGGCAGAACAAGTATTACCATTTCATGTATTGCGACGATCATGAGATTCCCAATCGTAAACTAGATGAAGATTGGAGAAGCATTCATGTCGTTGATTTCGAAAAGGATCTTGTCTGCGAAGTATCTGCTCTTGTCAATACGATGTTTCCAACCGCCAAGGGAGGCTATTCTCTTGGCGGTGGAACCGTTGCTGGCTGGGAGTTGACTACCAAGACGTGGCCAATCCTGATTAACAAGGCATTCGGTTATGGCTGTGTAATGTCCCAAACGGTAATCACCGATCCAATGAAGAAGTACACTACAACAAACTGTTTACTGGATATTACTACAATCTATACCCAAGGTGCATCGCCGACCATGCGCCGCTTGCCGTCACTGGCTGATACGCTGAAGTATTGGGGATTTACAGATATTGAATTCCCCACACCAGGCGAAATCAAGGAAGGTATATGCCGTGATCCCATCATTGCGGCGCACAAGGTCGAACTATATCTTCTGGCCATGGAAGGCGTTGTCCGTCAATACTGTGGATACGAAATGCGGGGTGATATTCACCCCTTAGTAAAAGAGGTGCTCAATGCCCAAGAACGAAACGGAAAAGACAGCATTAACAGCTGAAGACGTTGCAAAACTGCGTATCCAATTGCAGGATGCAACCAAACGTCAGCAAGAAGCAGAAGCAGCCAAGAAACGGGATGCCACGCTTCATCGGGAAAACATCGGCGCCATCAAGGGCGAGATTACCGAGATCATGGCACAATTGGAAGCATAGTCATGAAATCAAACCTTCGGATCGTCGGGTTAGGATATCAGATCGGTGCTGGCAAGGATACCGCTGCTGATATACTTTGCAGCGAGTTTGGTTATACAAAGATGCGGTTTGCGGATGCCCTTAAGGAAGCCGTTTCCACGATCTTTGGCTGGCCTCGTGAGAAGCTAGATGATCAGAAGTTCAAGGCTAAGGAAGATGCGTTCTGGGGGACAACCCCCAGAACCATCCTCCAACGTGTAGGCACTGAAGCCATGCGTCAGCAAATACGTGATGACGTGTGGATCAAGGCCTTAGAACTTCGGATCAAGAACTTCAAGAAAGGCAAACTATTGCCTTGGATTGTTATCCCCGACGTGCGGTTCCTCAACGAGGTGCAAGCAGTCAAGGAATGGGGTGGAATTGTTGTCAGAATACGTCGGCCGAACAATGAGCATACACCTATTGACCTGGCACAAAATAGACATGCCAGTGAAACCGAGCTTGATAGCTACGAAGGCTGGGATGCGACATTGGATAATTCTGAAGGGTTGGCCTACTTCATTAAACTGGTGCGTGCATGGCACCGAGCAAGGTATCCGAACAAATGAAACAAAGAATTCAAAGTGCGTTATCTGACTGGTTCTGCCTATGGCTCGTAATGATCATGCTGGGCAGCTCCTGGGCAGCTGAAATAGCAACCAATTATTGGACTGGTGAAGCCACAGCATCAAACGGCCCGGTATACAATTATGGTTATGTTACCAATTGGGTGATGATGCTTCCCGTTAAAGAGAAGATGGTTATTGTCACCAACGTGACTGAAAAGACCAACGAACGTGGTTGTAGCACCTGTAAGGCGTTAGAGGATAACCCGGGGCTATGCATTTACCATCCGTTTCATTTGGGTGGCTTGCCCTATGTTCCGGCGACAGAAAAGCTGACGACGACCATTGTCAAAGAGGTCTATACGTTGGAACTTGAATGGCGGGGTAAACCCTGGACACAAACGGATGAGAAGGTATTGTCCAAGACCTACAAAAAGATTGCATTATCCAACACTTGGATAGACGTAGAACCCAATGTGGCTGATACGAATGAAAATGCCATCATGTTATACTGGGGAACAAATGCAGTCCTGTTGACTCCTGATAGTACGAATCTGTGGTTCTATCCCTCTTCAAATTGGGTGCAGATAGGCGTAATGACCAATATGATACTTACCGCCACGAACAATACCATAGACGTGTTAGGCAAATAATGAATACAATTTACATATACTTAGTACTTGACCTAATTTCTTAACTAAAGTATATTTGAGTCGTAATAGGAGACTCAAATGAAAACTGGTACAAGTTTAGTTGGACAAAAGTTTGGTAACTGGACAGTCGTACAATTAGCTTCAACGAGTGGACGCCAATCAATTCACACATGGTTATGTAGATGTGCTTGTGGCAAACGGGCTAAAATTCCTACATTTCAACTAACATCGGGACGATCATCTTGTTGTCGTTCTTGTGGTCACGAAAAACGAGTAAATAATCTATTAGGGCAAACATTTGGATCTTGGACCGTAATCAGACGAGCAAAACAGATAAATCGCAAACGAGGAGCTTATTGGTTTTGTCGATGTAGTTGTGGTGCAACTCGATCGCTAACGGCAGGAACACTACGACACGGAAAAAGAAGCAAGTGTCGAAAATGTTTTAGACCTGGAAAATACATAGCCGCCGATGGTTATGTTATGCTTTGGAATCCAAAACACGTTAACGTACGTAAAAGCGGTTATGTACTTGAACATGTTGCAATAATGTCAAATCGTTTAAGAAGGCCTTTGCTTAAAGAAGAAACAGTACACCACAAAAACGGTATTCGACACGATAACCGCTTATGCAATTTGGAGTTGTGGACATGCAGACATCCTGGTGGACAACGAACAAAGGATATAGTTCAGTTCTGTCGACAGCAGCTAATGCTGTATGCACCTGCATTGCTGAGGAATCAAAATGAATAAATTAGCAGGACTAGACAAAAATGATTGTCTGTTATGGCAGGATACAAGCGGCTATCCTTTACCCGGGACCATCGTTCCCTGTTTGCTTTGTACCAAACCGTTCCTGATGCGGTTTTACTCTGGACCGCCCGACCAGGTGTGTCCCGAATGCTGGGAAACGTACAAAGACTCGGCCAGGGTAATTTGTGCCAAGTGCAAAGTTACAATCTGTCGTGTGGTACCTAAAGTACTGGACAGCGGATTCTACATACGCCCACGGGGTGTTTATCATTCGGATGCCTGCAACGTTTGCAGACCCGGACTTACAGAATCAAAAATCACGGAGATAACGGAATGGGAAAGAACAATGCGACCAAAGAAGATCGTTGTATCTGGGAAGGCGTAGCGATGCATGCCGCAGCTTGTGCGTGTTTTGCGGGCATTGAGGAATATGATCGCTTGATCTTACTGCTCAAAATGCTCGACATTCCTGAAAAGGAATTTCCAACCGAGAAACAGTTGGAGCACTTACGCTATCAGTTGCATAATCTCAGGTTGAACTTCTTGCATTGGTGGAAGAAAGACCAAACCATCTTGAGAAAACATCTGGCGTTTACGCTGCTTGTGCCCGGAGGAAAAGCCGGCCGTGCACGAACTGCTGTCAATGCTATATGCCATAAAGGATGGTTGGGGATTCCTCCTGGAATAGGGCCAAAACGTATAGCGGCATTGATCAAATCCTATGTGCGTTTCCACAACGTAAAGGCTAAACGTCTATGTGATGTGATGCTACACAAGTTCTTCCGGTTGGTAGAGACAATTCATCTGAATCCCGATCGTATAAAAGTCATACACGACTACATCCTGAAAAACATCAAGGGGTTGGGGAAGAAAGCTACAGCCCATTTCATGAGAAATACGGGGTTACGCACGGATCGTTTTGCGTATCCGATTATTGACGTGCATATTTACAAGGTTCTGGAAAAGTTGAAGCTTCCGCATGGAACGTATGCTCAGGCTGAACAATCGTTCTGGACTTTGGCCAATATGGTTTTAATGGACACCATTTTGTTGGATGCAACACTATGGTGCATTTACTCACGGAATTGGGACTTTACCAATTCTGATTTCGACAACTTCGGATACAACAACCAACAGTAATAGGAGTACAGTAATGAGTTCAAACGATGAGATCATGAAGCAAATTCAAAATCTAACCACGACAATGAACAGTCTGTTAAGCAAAGTCAACACGCCGGGGGATCCACCAGTCGTGGTGCCTGCACCAGCGGCTGAGGATAAGGATTCTCCACTATCGACTGACGAAAAGATGGTAGCCTTGTATGAGCAAGCCCCGAATATGGCAGAGTTCTGCAAGTATGCTAAAACGCAGTTTGGTTTCCAGCGCAACATTGCACGGGAACACTATCGGAAGCTTGTGGAAGATGCAGCCAAGAAGGCAGCCAAAGAACACGGCGAACTTAAAGCCTTTGAGTTGAAGCCAAAGGAAGAAAAGCCTCGGAGCATGACTGTAGCAGCGGCTCCAACTCCGGACGTGCTTTTCATAACTCAATGCCTGACTGAACTGGCTGAAGAGGTCCAAAAAGTTCTGGCCAAGGATGGTCAAATCCCGGCGATCAAGTTTATTCGGGAAAAGACAGGTATGGATCTCCTGCCTGCCAAGCTTTGGGTGGACAGCATTACGGATACCAAGATTCCGGTACCTCCGATTGCGCTTGGCGCCTTACAGGCCTATGCGAAAAAGATGGAAACACTGTTCATATGCGGAAGGCAGTCGGGTAAGACCCTATCTACGCTGAATGAACAAGTACAGTCCATGCGTAAAGAGCAAGTTGCCAAGGCTATGGATCCGCTCAAAGCGGCTGCTGAGCGTCAGCACAAAATCGACATCGCCGGGGACAACAAGAGCATGTTGGTCCAAGCGGCACGGAAGATTGCCCGGGAACTGGGTGTTAAGGGCCCGATCTCGATCGACGATGTAACGCTTGAAATGAGCAAGAGCTATAACGTGTTGCCTATCAAGGGCAAGCGTCACAACTGGAAGGGCAGCGTATTCACCAGCACCGAATGGGTGTTTATTGGCGACATTGCTTCCCGTCAGGTATCCTCACACGGCCGGCCTGTGGGCATGTGGGCGCTCAAATCCTGGTTGCAGGACAATACATTGAACGGGAAGGAAACCCACATTTCGTCCTTCGTGGTTTCCAGGTTGTATTCGGACTTCAAACGAATCAACCCTCGCCTCGAACTGAAGGATTGCAACTGCTACATCGGCGACGAGCGTGTGGCGGCTGAAATCCGTGACAACATCAAGAAGAGCGGAAATCGCTTGTATGAAATTCCAGTGAGCTGGATTCCGGGTGCCGTTGGCGCCCTGATCCTCCCGCCGGAACCTGCGAAAGTTATGTAGTGAAAACGACCGCCGCTGAGGGGCAGCACTTCGCTGCACCCTCCAGCGGACGGTTAGGAGGTATACGATGCAAGCCTTTTTGACAGGTAGCCAAGTGTATGGTGAGCCGACGCAGGATTCAGATGTGGATCTGGTGATCTTCACCGATGTGGATACTATGCTACGTCTGCAAGCATTGGCAGAGACTTCGCAAACAGCCAGTATCAGTGGCGCTAATACGCACAAGTCGGCATCGATTCGATTTGGCAAACTCAATTTGACGGTAGTCACAAACGAAGATGAATGGCAGGCATGGAGACTGGCAACGCTTGCATTAAAAGCAGAGGCACCAGTATCGAAAGAGCATGCAGTTGAAAGACACGAATGGCTACGAAAAGGTGTTAAATAGAACACCAAACAAGGAGACAGTGTTATGAGTAACAGTATTGCATTGCACAGTAAGTTAGGTGTCAATCCGAGAATGATTAAGGTTCACTGCCGAATATGCGGAGAAGTGAAAACGGATTCACTTATACTTTTGGGATCAGCTAACTACAAAGAACAGTGTCCAGAATGCAAGACGTGGGTGTTTGGCGGGTTCAACAAATCAGACAGTAAGCATCCCTTCAAGTGGTGCCCAAAGTGTGAAAGTTCCAGCAGAGGAGGGCGGGTAGAATTAGCCGATTCCGAACACGTGGAAACCAACGGTGTATGTTCTGATTGTCGGAAGCTATTGGAACAAGGCGTTGCATTCATTTCCGTCAAAGACGGCGAGAAGAGTGACAATCCCTATCGTACAGGTAAGTTCTGCGTGATCAAGCAGGATGCTGTAGAGCGTATGCCCATTGATAAAGAATTGAAGGAAGGCATCATTGCTAAACGAGTATGCTTCATCGAGGATGAGGTGTGGAGCAAACTGGGCTTTCCAACAGAGAACACAGCAGCAGTAGAAAAGTAAAGGGAACCGTTATGAGCAAAAGTTTGCATGACAAAGCACGTAAAGTATTTTGGTTTGTGATAACAGCACTTGCTTTTGGGTTCATAGTAGAGCAAATGTTTTTTGAAGAATATCCTAAGACGAGGATTGTCCAATTAGATGACGGGGCATTCCAAGTCGAAAGGAAGTACAGTTTTTTGAACTGGTTCGAAGCCGGGCAGGAAGCAACGCTGGAGAAGGCGCTGAAACGCTTCGAGTTCTACAAGAACAACGATCTTGAAGAAAAGGCAAAGAAAAACAAGAGGGTTGTACGAGTAGTTGTATCAGACAGGTATAAAATAGGCATTGATCCTTTGGACTTCAGTTCGAAGCCGAAGCCACAACCCTCTATAGAGGAGTACGCTGCCCGCTTGCGAAAAGATATGGCAAATGTCAACATCTACTCTGTATCAAATCGATATGAAATCTGGACTACAGGTGGATTTCTGCCTGGTAAGTGGAAAGATGCAGGAAGCCTGGAAGAAGCCCGAAAAATAGTAGACGACTACTACATTGAATGGGCGAAGAACTGTATTGGGCCTACACCGCTAGGAAGGAAAGTGGAATAACAACTATGACTAAGTATATTTTAGACGGGCATAAAGTCGTACGCTGTGATGATATGATTAAGTGGTCACAGTGGTTTGCAACTGGTGATCGTCAGGTCGCCTTAACCGAAAAGGACGGTATTCGAGTGAGTACTGTTTTCTTGGGACTGGATCACGGTTGGGGAAAAGGCAAACCTGTATTATTCGAAACCATGATATTTGGCGGACCACACGACGAGAACATGTACCGCTACCATACATGGGAAGAAGCCGAAGCTGGGCACAAGGAAATGTGCAAGCAGGCTTTTGGAGAGTCCGATAAGTGAAGGAACAAAGGAGTAACTTATGGCTGATTATTACACAATTTTGAGTTTCGAGCTAAAGCTTCCGGCAAAAGCTTTGGATTGGATTGAAGCGGAAATTAAGAATGAACAAAGCGAAAAGTTTGAAAATAAGTACGGCAGCATCACAGGTTGCACCTTTGAACGTGAAGATCCGAAAACGTTGTGGATAAGCAACGACGAAAGTGCCAATGTCAACGCACTATCAGCGGTCATTCAAGCAGCGCTGAAGAAGTTCAAATTGAACGATAGAGTTGGATTTGAATACGCTTTTACGTGTAGCAAACCACGTTTGGATGCTTTCGGTGGCGGTGCCACAATAGTGACAAAAGACGGTTTTGACTACACATCGACATCAATGTGGTTAGACAAAAAAATGAAGCCGCTGCCGTACAGTGTATGCAACAAACCCGATTGGAACTCTTGATGGGTGATTCCCAAGACATTCGGTTGGGACAGTTATTGGATGAAGCCAAAGATGCAGTGAAAGATCAATTCTGTAAAATCACGGTAGAGAAACTAAGGAGAACGAAAGAAGGTGCCGTTGAGCCAGGACCGTACGTTGGTACCTGAAAGCTATCTGCAGGATATCTATGCGGAATTGCTGGCAAACCTGGGCGAACTGATCGAAAAGGATGACCTTGGCGCCGGCCACGTCCGTATGGCCATGGAAGATGAACGGGTAGATTCAGCAACGTGTACCAGGCTGTTCAAGCAACAGTTCGGTGATAATGCTGTGATCCAGAACCCGTTTGATCCGGATAGCAATCAGGCAGCAGCTCGCCAAGGTGCTCCTATCGTATCACCTAGAACGTTTGGGGCAACCGTAAACGACAAACTGCGGGACGGGGGTGTGAAGACCACGACCGAAAGCTATTCCCGGGACGTAGGCGTATTGCAAATATTGGGTATGCCTACGGGTTACAAAGACCTGGCAGACGCTGAACATCGTAAGCCGCTGACAGACTATGTACAGTTTCTATCCCAGCAGTTCTATGGGAAGAAGCTTACGGTGAAATATGCCCAGTGGATATCGGGTGGAGCGGCCGCTATCTATACCCACGGATCTGGCATAACGTTCAACGTCATGGAAATCACGAAGGCAATGATGACACATCCCGTAACCCACTGCACAGCAATAGTTCTTCATGAGATGGCACATTGCTGCGGTAATGGACATTCGGGAGTGTACGATCATGAATTCGAAAGACTAGTGAACAAACACACGCAACTTATGCTGGAACAGCCAAAGCTGTACAAGAAGTTTGAAGAGATAATATGAAATATTGTGATCATTGTGGTAACCCATATTTTTTAAGTCCAGATGGTGTTTCTCATCATGAAGGTAATGGTCCAGACAGTATTGATCATGTTTTGGATGAAGACCACATAGCCTACGGTAAGGAAGCAGTTGCCTTACAGAGCTTAAACTCGCCTAGGCCGAAAGATCCGTTTGAGGATTATAAAATTATTGATGGAGTTAAACTGTATCGCTCTAATTGCAACTGTTGCGGAATAGAGTTTTACGACAAGAGTCCGTACAAACTCTATTGTCCGGATAAGGTAGGACACAAAAAAGTTAGAAAAAGAAAGAAACCTAGATTAGGCTGCAGCTGTACGGTAATTACTTCAAACAATGACGGCTCTTGGGATAATGCCGTAGGACTGCTCGAAGATAGGGAAACAGAATGAGAATAAACATACTATGCGTTGACTTGGATGATACGATCACCGACTACCCGGGATGGGAAGGTGAAGGATATACGATCGTGAAAGGTACGCCTTTAGCAGGTATTCACGACGCCATCGCTACGTTGCGCAACGAGGGTTGGCTGATTTTGGTGCACTCCACCCGGTGCAACTTCAAAGGCGGCGTAGTGGCCACAGCTAAATTCCTGGAAGACAACGGCATTCGGGTTGACGGCGTGTGTTTCAACAAGCCGCCGGCCGACATATACCTGGACGACAAAGGAATGACCTTTGATGGTAACTGGTCAGGAATGCTGGATAAAATACGGAAGTTCAAGTCCTGGAAAAAACTACAGGAGATAGAATGTCAAAATTCATCGACGAAACCGGCAGAGTTGCCCCCGCCCTTGGCGACTTCCTTGCCAGTGAACGTGAAAGACTAACCAAGGCGCCAGGCAATATCTGTAATCCAGCCCACGATCGGGGCGTTGAACCACACGATCCATTCCAGCGGTACAACTACCCCTATATCCACGAGCTTGGGACTTTCAGCAGCAAGCCGTGGAACGTATTGCTCAAACAGACACCTGAGGACCTCATCCCGGCCGACCCCTTCGAGGTTAGCCGGGTGAGGGGTCCTGGACACTCTCAACTATGGGACGCCGGCATTTGCGTGCCGGCGTGCTCCCATAGGAAATGCAATTTGGTAGGTCTTCGGGATTTGCCCGTACTACGAAATAGCAACACACACTGGTCTGGCAATATGCATGAGGCGTTGGGACATGCTGGTGTGGAAATCAACGGGAAGTGTACCCGTATTCAAGGGCCATGGATCTTTGATTTAACCACTATGGGTGAATATGGTTGGTTCCTGGCGGAAGCTATGCATGCCTGGGCTCACTACCGGGCTGACTTCAAAGCGCTTACCAAAGGCGCTGCTGTAATGGTAGATTCCAAAACCATTGGTCGACTACAGCAAGCTTTGGGTTTGCTAGCCGTTTCACACTTCTACGGTTTACCTTTGTTTATTGGCGAGGAAATCGAGGATACAAGGGCATATTCGTACTTCCGTCAATATGGCATTGATGTGAAGACGACCACTGAGTTCACGAACCCTATTGTAGCTGAACCCTGGATAGGCAACGAGGCCCCTAGATTTGATCATACGCTGGCAACTGTAGTAGTTGCTATACGCATTGAGCCTCCGCCTCTGGCGCTGCATACCGGCATAGTCCAGTCCAGACCTGAAGATCGTTGGGCGGGCTTTCCCACTATGGCTGCCATTGTTGGTTGGGAACGTATGGACGTAACGCTGCATCAGCCGCTAGTTGCGTACTATCCGGATAATCCAGATAGTACGCCTTGCTATGGTTTGCATCCGGCCGATCTGATGACTCCAGAAAGCTTTTGGAGCTTTCTGGCACTCGGTCGTAGAGCTAGGGGATTGCCAATCGTTGATGACCAAAACATGACGTTTGAGAATTGGATGCTATCTCCTCACGGCATAGCACGAATCAATGAGACGCCACCACGGCCTTGTTCGCCGTGTCTGGGATGGCAGAAACGTTCAGAAGCATATCACAAGCGTCCGAAAAAATATGCTTCGAAGGCCGAAAAGGAAGCGTACCATAAGGATGTTCTTACCTTTCGAAAGGTAGTACGAAAAGCTGAGCGGGACTATCAAGCCAAAATCTATGGCAGCAATACGGCTCGAAATCGGGTAAACAAGCAACGTAATGCGGCGCATAAGTTAAAGCTGGAACGAGACCGTCAAAAGAAACTTCTGATGGAAGCCAAGCAGAAAGTTAAGGACGGGAAACAATTGACAGAACGACAGCAAAACGCATATACTCCTTATCGTGAAATGATTCGAAACCGAAAGGAAAACGAATGCTCTATTACATAGGAATTGACAACGGCGTCTCCGGTTCCATCGGAGTTTTGTCTACAGACGGTACTCCGCCAGAATTCATCCTATCGCCGGTGAAATCTGAACAAAACTACACCAAGACTAAGAAGAACATCACACGAATCAACTATCCGGAGCTGGTAAAGTATTTCGCCAAGTTTGCTGCTCTTCCGGCACTGGCACATGTGATGCTCGAAAGACCTATGGTGAATCCTGGACGTTTCATGGCTACCACGTCTGCTTTGCGGGCACTGGAAGCTACTTTGATCATACTGGAACAGTTTCGAATATCGTTTGAATACATTGACTCCAAAGAGTGGCAGAAGGTTCTGCTGCCTCACGGATTGAAAGGTCCAGATGAACTCAAGAAAGCCAGCCACGACATAGGCTGCCGGCTATTCCCGCAGTTCACGGAGTTATTTGACAAACACAAGGATGCTGACGGTATGCTTATTGCTGAATATTGTCGGAGGGTACGGTAATGCAAACAACACTTCTGGATGCCTATATTGGAACCTGTTTGGCCAATAAGGATCGACTCCATGTTTGTGGTGCCATGAACGACGTACTACGAACAACTCCTCCGGTTGCTCATATATGGGAGACACCGAACGCTTTGGTAAGACCGTTGGCCAACGCTCCACTCGTACTACCCGATTCAGCCATGTGCCTGTGCGTCATTCCCAGTATTACGCCAGGATATTATCGATTCTGCGTAGACCAGGATATGGATGCACCAATTTTGGGGGACTGGATAGGCGGATGTCCTTGGAGTTTGGAAGGCTTACTGGTCTACCAATACGACGACAAAACGTTTGATACTATTCCATTAGTCCGACAAATGTCTGGTGGAAACTCTGTCATGCCGGAAGTGCAGATGCACTTTACCTTGACACCAGAAGGTTGGATTTGGCAAAAGTCAAAGACTGGACATGTCAACTCCTATTTTCACGATGTCATGATACGCATGCTTCCTGACCAGGACAGGCTTGATGATTCTATTGCCTATTTGGGCTCTGTAATCAATGCCTGCCTGGGTTCATATTTGGACTACATCAATCGTCCGGGAAAATGGCAGATATGTGTGGCACGGGAACCAAAATTGAAACTCAAGAACGGTAAAGTGAAAAAGCTTTACCGAGAAGGTAGTGTCGGATACAAACAATTCGTACCAGGAGAAACAGATGGCCAACGATAGACTGAAACTTCGGCTCGTGATGCCCACAACGGCTGACATGGAACTGGTCTCACAGGACGGAGGCACCATTGAGTTGGCGCCAGTATTCTACGGGCCTGCTAGCAGCGGACCACACCTTGTGGTTTTGATGGGCGACAAGATTATCTCCAGGTTCAAGTTGATGTTGAAGCCTGACGGCAGACTGGAGTTGAAAAGAGCACTATGAAGACAAACGTACAGATCTACAAACCGCCTGATGGAGATAAAGGTAAAGGATACCCTCGTATCCCAAAGGTGTTCGAACCTCTTCGTAATTGGTTCCTCAATGAGGTAACGGCATACATGCGTTACTTCGGAATCAAACACATTACCATCCGCCCAAACATGGTTGGTCTACGTACAATGGCAGAAACAACTTTCAAGCCGTTGGATGAGAATCCACCACCGGAATATCTGGCTGCACGCTCGTTCATAGTCAGGAATATTGCGGACCGCATGCTCATGTTCGGCGTATTGGATGTGAGCATCGAACCCACAGATAAAGAGATGAAGATTCTACGTAAGGATTGGTCGGATTTGATCGAGGGTAAATCCAATGAGGATATTAACCTCAAAGAAATCAAACTGAACCTGGAAGAGGATCCTACAGCCAAAAGTGTATTACCCCCTGTAGTGGAGGAATCAAATGGAAAGCCCGAGCCCGAACCAGACGGAAAACCGGCCATTACCCCAGATTGACGTACTACAGTGCGTCAATAGAAACTTGTTCCCCGACGTTGCCCTGCAAACTATAGGACTACGTATACTGGGATCGGTGTTTGAAAAACATCCAGAACTCAACAAGCCAGAACTGTACGAACGGGTGGACGAGTTCGATCAAAAGTTCAAAACCAATTGGAACGAATTCAAAATTCAAGCTAGATATGTGGGTGCAATCTCGTTCCATATGCTTCTAACGAGCTACGATAGTATGGTAAATGAAGTTGCTGGATTCGTGCGCCATATTGCTTCCGAACCAGTTGTAAAAATCGTCGGAGGTACGTTACGTTTACATGTTGGTATTCGACATTACCACTGTGAGGATGATGTCACAGTGGTGTTTACGTTGATGTGGATAGAAAAACAACAATAGGAGAACGCATGTCAGAAGAAACACCGATCGAAACACCAAAGACCGAGTTGACCGTCAAGCCCGAACCTGTGGAACAAAATGCAGGTGCGTCAGTATTCGACGTACCAGACGACAAAGGTAATTCGGCAGCACCTGATGCACAAGTTAAACCTGCAGAACAACAGGTTATACGAGTGCAGAAGAAGGCCATCATTGAATGGAAAGCTGGACCAGACAAGGAAGTTACGGAAACCGTAACTCACTTCCGAAGTTTGGCTGCACTGTTCGATCTCCTGATGGGCGTGTTGATGAAACACCCTGAAAAGGAAAAAGACTACCTGGAAGTCTATCTTCAGGTGGAAACAACAGATCCGGCTCAACCTGCCCCTAAGCTATATATTGCCAAGGGTGAACTGAAAGAAGTGCTGATAAAGTTGCGCTCAAAGTGTGTGACAGCACAACAAGCTGTAATGGAAGTACAGATGGCCCTCGGTCATCTTTCTGAAATCAGTACGCTTAAGGGCGCCATTCTGACTGTAGTATTTGATGATTCTCTAGGCGGTGGGTTGGGATTCCTAACTGAATCCAACGACGTAACCGACAATGATATCATGGTACTAGCCGAATCGGCGGCCGCCCAAGCTGAGCTATTCAAAGAGAAAATGCGGGCAAGCAAGGGCATTGTATTCCCCAGCGATAAGGGCAAAATCATCGTGCCCGGGGGACCTATGCCGCCAACTATGAAACTACACAGGCGATGAAATTCCTTGTTTCGGTACCGCCCGAAAAGATTACCGAGAAGGATGTGTGGGCTGAGGGCGATGAACCAGTTATACCCTGGTTCCCAGCCACTTCAGAGAATGTCTTTCTCAGCATAAAAAGTTTCAAGAAATCTCCGTATGCAAAAGTAGCTGACTGTCCAAAATTAGATGTGGACGATTTGGCTACTGCATTGAAAAAGCAATATCCCGGACTGCCGGCCAAGTTGCACGAGAACTATGTGGTGGCAATCGCTATGGCAGCGCATGCCTATCCAGTAGGCACTAAGTTTCAAATATTCATTACACAAGATACTGCCAAATTGAAGGTAGTCGGAAAAGAAGAACTTCACATTCTTTGGGAGAAACAACCGTTATGAAGTTGGATCTAGGTAGATCAGAATTGGCACCGTTGACAGCAGTAATAGATGCTTTAGACAAAGCAAATGCAAAAGAGCATTCTGCTCTTGAGTTAACAGCTCTGTTCAAGCGTGTGGAAAGCATGATGGACGGCCTCAGACAGCGTATCAAGAAAGAGGCTAACAAAGAATTCCTGGAACTGGCGAGTAAGAATCCAAAATTGAACACCTGGCCGTTTCTACAGGGAATCGTACAGCTTTCACGCTATACGCAGAAAGGTTATTGGAACTATCCAATGGAGGTTATCCATCTGGAAAACGAATGGCGTAGTGCACAGAAACGTTCCCAGATGGATGGCACAGCTAAGAAAAGCATGCCCAACGTAGACACCAGCACGGATACAATATTCTCTCTAACCGTATCCGAAGACTATAATCGGGTCAAATGAACCGAGAACGGCTTTATCGTCTCACACGAGACCGGCTGGGACACGTCCTACCTAATCTACAGGTAAACGGCTGTCTCATGCTGGCACGTTTACTTTCTGGAGAGCTGAATCGACAATATAGCCATGTGCTGTTTGTTGAGAATGCTCTCCAGGAGGTAGACTATACGCTCGTACAACAATGCCAAGGCGCTGGAATGGAATTGGTACAAACCGATTACATTACACCTGACCTGCTGCTGGAACATGGCTGTACAGGAGCCATCCTTTACAACGTAACCAACCATCCGGGTCTGGGACAGGCTGTACCGAGTATCTACTATTCATATGGTGTATATGATCCTGATACCAAGTGTGAGCTGGTAGTTCCGTGTTCCAAATTTGCAGCACGGCACGGACGTCGAGGTCCTTACCCAGAAGTGTTGGATGAAGAATGGATCGTTCCGCCTATGCTGGCTACCCGACCGCTTCGGCGGCTGAAAGGTGTGTCACATCCATACACTGTTGGAATATATACCAGTGGATCAAATGACAAATATCCCAGTAAACTGGTAATTGAATTGCTGGGCAGTCTACCGGCCGGCACGGGCATACTGGTAAGCACATTACCCAAATACAGGCATCCGGGCGTACACTTGGCTTTGGAGGGGCGAACTACCAAATACGGTAGTTTAGCTGGCTGCCCTGTTCGGTTGGATGCAACTGTACCCTATATGATCAATGCAGACTTGGTCATCTATGGATCGGCGCCAGATCATTATGAACCTTATGGTCGTATTGTTGTAGAAGCCATGGCATTGGGCAAACCTGTGATCTGTGAACGCAAGGGTATTTTCGGGGAAGTCCTGGAGCACGGCGTTAATGCCGTTCTTTATGACACAACCGACGACATCCTTAATCTTGTTGAGTGGTTACGTTCAGATACCAATACTGCGACAAAGCTGGGTGTCAATGCACAATTGTGGGCCTCATGGCACGATACGACTGTGCATATTGGCAAGCTGAAACGCATTATGAAAATGTTGGGAATATGAGGCCAATTGTATTGACAGTAGAATGGCAACATAAGGACGGTCCGACCGGCCATCCGGAAGTAGCAGAGATGCGTCCGATGTCCTGGTGGGAACACCTAATGTACACAGCACGAAAACGGTTGAGCAAATCCAATGCGGTGCCCAACAACGTCTTCGTTAAGAAAAGCGACTTCAGTGTCGCTGTAGAAATATCCCGGGATCAGTATACCAAGCTGTTACTGGGTGACGTGAAAGCCGTAAAGGCGATGCAATACATGCAAGGGCAGGATGTAGCAACCCTGGCGTTGATTCCTCCTTCCCATGCGAATACGGTCGACGAGCAAAATGAAGACCAAGTATGAACGAACGCAGTATCAAACCTACGTGTGATCGAAAGACCAAATTCTGGAAAAACCAGCAAAACACCTATGGGCTACTTCCGGGGTTGGAAGGCACCTGTCCGTGTGCAACTACAGCTCCAGGTGGCTGTTGGCATATCAGTGAAGGGCGTAAGTTACCCGCTTGCTATGTAGCCCATACCTGCAACTGTTACGGTGGCGTCAAGACCGTACTTGCGCACAATACCAAGCTGTTGATGGGTGCCTCGTATTGGGGCAAGATCGAACTGCTTGATGCAGAATTCAAACGGTTCAGAGAAGCTGAACAGCGCCATAACAACGCCACTGATGGTGATGATCCTCAAATGTATTATCGGATCCATTGGTCCGGTGACATCTTCAACGAAGAATACGCCAAAGCTCTCGCCTCTGCCATGCAGTTAAACAGTGACATTCATTTCTGGGGTTACACCCGTTCTTTCTTTGCAGTTCCACACTTGTGCAATCTTCCCAATTTCACATTATATCTTTCCCTGGACCCAGTGAATATAGTGCAAGGACTTATGGTCTTTGCCGAGCACAAGAGGTACAACAACAATTTACAGTTTTGCTATATGAGCCCGAACAATGAGTTCGAAGCTCACCTTGGCAGGGTGAACGAAATGCTAAAAGAAGAAAACAACCTACGCAAAGCGTGGGGGTATCCGTTGAAGACAGTTGTCTTTGATACCGTATTGAGAGCGTGTCCGGTAGATGCCGGAAAACTGGAATTGGAAAATGGCTGTTCAAAATGCAGAAAATGCTTGTCTAAAACGCCGGATCCAGTTTGGTTCCAATCTTAAACTATCAACCCAATATCTTTGGTTGAGGTGTCTAAGCGAGGTTACCGAACCGCTCGACTCCTGGGATTTTGCGAGGCTGGCCTGTCGTCGGGGCATTTATTGTCCTGCAGGTGGGTCAGCCTCTCCCAAACGCTTGGGAGAATGGGGCCGGGTTAACGCATTGGAGTTGCTGAACTTAGGTCTTGCAAAATGCTGTAGAGGTGCTAGACTATACAATTATGGGCCTATAAGAAAGGCTTATGTCATTACTGACAAAGGAAAGGATTGGCTTCGGGCATACGAAGGAAAAGTTTCACGAGGAGAACTATGATCCTAGTTCACTTTGATCCGGCAGGCGGTCGTAGGATAACCGATCTGCAAAACATATATTGGCAGCGTACAGCTATGCTGGTTGGTGGCGCCCCGAGCTTGCGTGAGCAGCCTATTGAAATGCTTAACAAGCGGGGTGTTCTAACCATGGCAATGAACAACGCTGCTGTGCACTTCCAACCAACCCTATGGTCAAGTGGAGACCTTCCGGAATGTTACGAACCTCAGATCCTACTTGATCCCAAAATCATTAAGTTTGCTCCGATGGTCCATGCAGAATACCAACTACTCGGACGCAAGTACAGGCAAATGCCTAATATCTACTTCTACATGCAGGAAGGTAATGTGCCTTGGGACGAGTTTCTGGCTAATCGGCCGGCAGTTCCTTGGTACAACAATACCTTGTTCGTCAGTCTGCATATTCTCTACCAACTTGGTATACGACGAATCATTCTGGCAGGTTCGGATTTCGGATTTGCAAAACCGGACGATTCCAAGTATGATAAACAAAGTGGAGATATGTACGCTCATAAGACCGACCTTGGGTCCTTGGAGCGAAAATGGAACTTAGACTTATACAACAGTCAAGTACGAGAACTACGCATGCTCAAACCCGTTTTCGATCGGTATGAATTGGTACTCATGGATTCATCCAAGAACAGCCGTATCAAACAGGTATATGAACACATTACCTTGGAAAAGGCAATCAAGCTTTGCTTGGAAGACTTTCCCAAACATTCCGTCGACCCTGCTACCCTACCCCACTGTTCAAAATTTGCTCCCATACCCATTCAGAAGAGTATTGCCGAATGGCCGGGGCACCAGCTCGTAGGACCAGGACCACAAAGTGAAGAAGCACAAATACAGGCAGTTGTATAGTTAGGAGTCTTGATGATAAGAGCAGAACACATCGTACACCTGAAGCTGGATAGAGACAGGTTATTGGCACATCGAAAAATGCCACCGCCACCCTATTCGACCAAGGAACTAACCAATCAAATTACGGCAATCGGAGATGCCATCATTGCCAATCTATTGAATGTCACGCCAGAAATATTCCAATTACAGTTGGAAGCGGCCAGACAATTCAAAGTGTCATACCTGGTAGAAGACTCGAACAGGAACATGTTGGGTATTTCTACAGCGTTGTCACTGATTAAAAATGGGGACATCCTCAGCAAGAGTCTAATCATGCCCAGGGACGTCCTATGGAAAGATGCTCGTTTGAAGAATCACTTTATTATAGGTGCTTTCATTCGAGGAAGTGTGGTAGATGGTGTGCTTCCGGACATTTCGGAAGTTGATGTGGCAGGATGGACGGATATTCATGACCTACGGAAATTCAAGCGGGAAGACCTCCCGCCGACCTTCAAGAGCAAACTTCCGGTTGTTATGATACCTTGTTCTGTGCTTCATCCTATTTCGACATTAGAAGGACAGTTTGGTAAGGAAGTACAGTTTGTCTAAATACGTAGGTGGTATACGTTATAACTACATAGGCAATTAGCCTTTGGCTAACTGCGAAGGAGTGGGTCAATGAGACTCATAGAATACAGATACCTGGTGCCGGGCAGAGACATAAATTTTCGTCTCTATGCATTGGGTGACGTTCATATCGGAGCACTTAATTGTGCTGAAGTAGAACTGATAAAGCTAGTCAAACACATCCAAAAAGATCCCTATGCAGTTTGGATTGGTGGAGGAGATTACGCCGATGCTGTTATCTTGAATGATGCAGCCAGGTTCGACGTAAATACTTTGCCTAACTGGATGCTGACTGGAAATCCGCAAACCATCAAGGAGCGGATAGGAGACATTCTCTTTGCCCAACGGCAGAGGTTTGTAGATATCGTGAGTCCTATTCGTGACAAATGTTTAGGTCTCATAGAGGGTAACCACGAGTTTGCCATCTTCAAGCATCACAATAGAGATCATATGTCCGAACTATGCCGAATGCTTGATGTTCCAAACTTGACAGACTGTGCATTTCTGCGGCTAAAATTTTCCAGAAATGTAGCCTATTGCAAGAAGCAATCAGTCCGAAAACACGGGTATCCTACATCAACGTGTACAGTATTCATTTGTCATGGTCATGGCGGTGGACGAACGGCTGGAGCCGAGCCCACCAAACTGCAACGTTTGGCTATGGACAAAGATGCCGATATAATCCTGACAGGGCATTCGCATACTTATCACATCCTTCCGCCTATTGTGCAATTAGCTGTTCCTCATTCAGGCAAATTGCCTGAGGATCCTATTGTGCACGAAAAGCACGTGGCAAATTGGGGAAGCTTCCTGTATACATATAAGACAGGAGCTAGTACATATTCTAGCCGGGAGAATTACCCGGTGCGTCCCATGTATACAGTGGAAACAGTGATTTCTCCGTGGCATACCAATCGTACCCAGGAATTTGTTCGCATACAAATGAACGGTATAAAACTATGAACAGTGCACCCAAGCCAAAGAAGCAATTCGATAGGGACAAATCCCCATTTCATTTATTGTTTGTCATGGATAGCAAATTCATGACAAGAGAGTTTCCCCAACTCGAAGAACTAGCCAAATTTGTCAAACAACTATCGTTGGGCTGGGCCGACTACGGCATCATCCACGGCGAAACAGTGAAAGAACTTCCCCAAAAAGAATTGGACGAAGATATACCCGATGAAGATCTGGACCAGCCCGAATCTGGCATCGAAGCATTGTCGGACGAAGATGCGAAAGAATTGCTGGATACTGATAACAGTATGATATGATTTTGGACGGGCTGCACCTCTTTCTTTTCAGCAGAAATGCTGGATTCCTTTCAAGGTGTGGCCCGTCTTCATTTGGAGAACATATGACAAAGAAACAGAAACATAGAATTGTGGATTGCATTGTTTGCCAAGCAGCTGAAGCCGATGTGAAGTTGCACTTCCTGGGATCCGATCCTACGGAGTTTGCTGAGGCCATTATTGGCGTAACCTTTTCGATGAACAAACCCCATGTTGTGTACGATTACGAGAAGACCCTGAAGGTCTTCATGCGGAACAACAAGTGGACACAGGAAGAGGCAATCGAATGGTTCGACTACAATGTTGAACGTGGACTGCCTTATTACAAGAATCCCCCAATCTTTGTGGAGGTAAGCCCATGACGGATAGAGCACTTTGCATTGAAGTTGCAGAACTGTGTGGATGGAAAGATATGGAAGATCGAAAAGGTTTCGGGATCTGGTACGGCAGAAAACCGCCAGAGTATAATGGGTATTCTATACTCCCCGATTACTCCAACGATCTAAATGCCATGCACGAAGCGGAAGAACGTATTCTCCACAAGGATCTGATTGGAACCGGAACGTATCAAAGATACCTGGCTAATTTGGAGTCTGTATGTGCTCCACGTAATCCCATATTTGCGACTGCCAGACAACGAGCAGAAGCGTTTGTTGCAACTATGCAGGAACTGAAATGAACATCACTAGATCAACGTTCTGCTTGCGTTGTGGACAAACCACATCAATGGCAGCTGCATGTAAACTGAAAAAACGCAGATGCCCAGAATGCGGTACCATTCATTACGGGTTGCCGGATAAAGCCGGCCGAACAAGAGCATGTACATCGTGTGAACGAATATACGATGAAACGTGGAAGGAAATGCCATGGGAAGACTGGGAGTGCATCCCATCCAAGAAGCCCTGTCCAACATGCCAAGCCGAATTGAACATGATGGAAACAGTAGTGAAGGCGGGAGGCATATATTGGCGATGCAACAACTGTAGGCGCTCTGGAGTTATAGGCGCCGATAGTGAGTTGGCAAAAAGTATAAGATTGACTTCGAAAACTCCGGCGCCGGAGCCGATAGGTATAGATTTTAATCCGGAACAGTGTCCAGTGTGCAGTGGAAAAGTTAAACCGAAAGAAGGCATAGATGAACTTACCTGATGATTACACGGTAGTAGGTCCGGACGGTCAGTGTATGAACTTTGATTCGTTGGACGAAATCATGAAGAACCCAATGATGGCGGATAGCATTCTCCATATGGCAGGTATTGCCGTGGAAAAGAAATGGCAGATCTTTGAACGTACTACTACAGATCTGGTATTTTCCCTGAGAGCACACGGAAATATCAGCAACGTGGAAGATGTGGTTGTCGTTTTCATCGATGAACTATTCAAGGCTTTAACACCCTTCCATCAGTTGTATGCCAAGGTGTTTGAGCACAATCCAATAGATTATTCAGCCGTTACCAATATGCGAACTGAAATTGCTCAAATGCAGAACAAGTTTCTGCCGGGACTTCCTCTGGAAGGAATGCTATCCGCATTTGTGTCTGTTGTACCCAATACTGTTGGGATCAACATAGTGGACATTGGTATGGCCTATCAGTCTCTTATGTTTTTCCACGATAAAGTACAGGCAGCCAAAACATTCCCGCCTGAAACTATCGAGGCAAGTCGAGAGCATTTTGTACGTATGAGTCATGAAGGTTGGACAAACCTTTTGACCTCAGTGTCACAGACCTGCAAGGCAGAACTTCCAACAGAAGTTGTCCCACGTGCGATCCGGGAAGCCCGGGAGTACCGCCGATTGGTACGGGAAGGTCTAGATCGGAATAAAGCCTGTGACGAGGCATTCAAGGTAATCCGTCAGGCCGGATCCAAGGAAGCCTTCTATGCCTGGTTTGACAAAGAGTTCAATATTGACTCTGAGCAGGCAGCAGAATAGACTATAGCTGTAACAGAAATGCCAGTTCCCGAACACCACAAAGCACGGCTCTACGGGGCTGTGTATAGGGGACCCAGGGGGCTGCGACGTTCTGTGAGTAAATATCAAAGGGTCCCCTAATGGACTTGTAGCTCAATTTGGCTAGAGCATCGGACTGTCGATTCGAAGGTTGCGAGTTCGAGCCTCGCCAAGTCCGCCAGTTTGTCGAATATTTGTGTTGATTCGACAGCATATTTTGATATACTATAAGAATGAAGTGCATTACTTGCAAAAAAGACAAACCCGAAGAAGAATTCATTTGGGCCGATAGAAAATTAGAATTACGTGGAGCGAGATGTAGGCTTTGCCAAAATGCATATTCGAAGCAACACTATAGGTTGCATAAGCAAGACTATTTGAAACGCAATAGGTTGCGTAGAAACGAAAATAGAACCAAGCTTGCCCAATTGAAAAGTTCTACGCCGTGTGCGGATTGTCATCAAAAATATCCTAGTTGTGCAATGGATTTTCATCATCTTCGCAATAAGCGTTTACGTATACAACCATCACAACAATGGGAAACATTGGTCAAAGAGATAAAGAAATGTGTATTGCTTTGTGCCAATTGTCATAGAATACGTACACACGCCTAAGCAAATGTGGTGTTCAACAGCAGCATAATAACCTGCCACAAGCGAGCGTAGCCTAGCGGTCAGGCACAATCTTGCCATGATTGACCAGATGGGTTCGACCCCCATCGCTCGCTCCAACCCCTTCAAGGAGATCCATGAAGCTGAACAAAGAACAGAAACAGATTGCCAAGAAGTATGGCAAGTACTTCAACAACACAGGCGGTAACGAGATTGTAGAATTTGCCAATCGTGAGGATATAAGCTTTTTCAACAACTGTATTGCAGCTGCCATGCAGAGTTGTATATGGTCACAGATAAGTTTGATACAGACGCTCACCAGGGAAGGACTGTTGAAATGAACGTCGGAGAAGCACTCGTTGAGGCGGTACATGAGATAGGTAAATTACATGACCAAGTAAGGGAGTTGGAGGGACAGCTTAGAGTTGCCAACGCAATAGGTGATACGTTTTGGGAAGCCTTAAAAGCCTTACACCTTACGCATATAGATGTTAACAATCCTGGCCGGGTCGTTACTGAAGTCATTAACGAACGGGACCAATTAAGAAAGCAATACATGGAATTGATAATGGCTGTTGGCAAAAAGTACCACGGTGAGACTCGTCATCAAACAGCTCTTCGATATATCAAAGACTCAGAGGATACGTGTTTTGAAGAAGGTCCGAAAAGGGCAAGATATGATGACAGCTCTGATGACAGCTCTTTCGATTGGATGGGACATTAGGAGAAAACATGAACAGTGAATCCTGTTTGGACTGTACACACAAGCACCTCTGTCAAGCCATGATCATCCACGAGGAAGAGGTGCCTTTGGGTTATCCCGATGACATCAAGCGTGTGATCGGCCACCTGGCTGAAGCCACCCGACACGCCTTGGGAAAACATCCTGGACTAGCCCTCTTACTGAGGCTGTGGCGCAAGACCGTACGTCAGACTAACTCGGTACCACCCTATGCTAAGATCATAGATTTTGTGGAAGTCCTGATTGCCTGTGAAAAGCAGAACCTGCCCTTTCCGGACCTGCCTGAAGGCCTGGGAAGCACCACTGATCCGACCCCTAAATAGGGGGTCGTAATCGGTTATAACTACATGCCACAGAATAAGTCTTTCATTGGGACGGTTAACGTGACCGTCAGAACGAGAGGCTTTTTCTTTACTAACCGTAATAATGCCCTTCGGGGCAGGAAAGGAGACCCAAATGGAATCAACCCCATTCGGGCCAAATGTTGGAGCGACGATTACAGGACTGCAGCTACAGGAGGAGGAACGGCCGAAAATTCCGGAAATAACCCCTCCGGCGCCTGCAGTATTGGAACCCGCTCCGGCAAAGCCGATCGTTGACGAACTGCGTTTCTGCGCCATCTACATGATTGGAATAACCCCGGGTATGACCGGCAGAGTTATTCCGCCAGAGCGTTCGAAGAAGGGAGAAGATGTCGGCTGGGTAAATCCCAGAGGTTGGTTGGTAGTGGGCCCGTCAAATCAGGTGCAGGATGCCTCCTATAAGGAATTCCTGAACAGCCTTCAGGGATACCGGTGGTGGTTGAATGCCGGCAAGCTGTACCACACGAAAGAACGGAAGATCGTGTGGCAGAATCCATCCATCGTTGAAGATTACATCGAGGAATGCACCTGCAGCAAGTGTAGCTGGAAGGACACCAAAACCTACCAGGAAACGTGCGTTATGGCCGAAGCGAAGCAATTCTGTTGTCCCAGTTGCGGAAGCAGAGTTCTGACACGGAGGTCGTTTACGTCCGTATTTCCTGGCAAGCCAAATCAACGGGAGATTTTCAAGACGCCCGAAGACGACGTCCTGCAGCAGATGCACATTCGAATGTGCGAAGAGGATATTGTTCCGTCTGAGCTGCTGCCGAGAATCTGGGCGTTGTATCCCATCGGAGATACACCCTTTGATTGGGCGCCACAAGACGAGAAAGCGAAAGCCCTGGATCAGAAGTTCAAGGCTTTTGGCAAAACCATACGACCGTTCAAGACGGCCCGAACGGTAAACTTCTCGAAAGGCGCACATCATCGTATCTATCGGTGGGCCATGGAAGTACATTCCGAACTACAGTTCGGATGGGTGAAGGTAACCGATTTGTGTACCCAGTCGATTGATGGACCGACCGGTTACACGAGGAGATTTGGGTTCGAACCCAAACTGACCGGAGTATGATTATTTCGTGGCGGTTCCTGGGTGCAATCCCTGGGAGCCGCCATAGATAATTGAATACTAAGAAGCTAGTCTTTAATTATTGCAGACTATAAAACAGTATGCAAATTTGTATTTACTAAAGTTTGCAGTCTGGAGAACAGTCTGCAAACGTTAGTGTTTCAAATGTCTCATTAAGCAAAAACTGATCGGAAGTGCCGATGTAAGTATTTCCGTATCAATGAGTAGCTACAAAATCAAAAGACTGAGTCTGGATTCTCAGACGACCTATTTCTAAAAAGGTTCTCGACGTGCTTTTGGGCCGAAAACGTGTGATTTCTGCGCCGTAGGCTATATACGAAGTATATAGCCCACTGCCGTACTGATATCCCAGTTACGTCCGAAAACCACTTCTCTCCAAAAAGTAGAATTTTCAATTTTTCCAAGCCGAAAGAAACAAACCCGAAAAATGCTAACAGGAGAAACCTATGGAATCGTTCGAACTGTTGCTGAACCTACTACACGAAGTTGCTATCAAGTGTGGAAACCCGTCTGAGTTTGAGGCCCACGTTACATGTATGGGTCTGAGAAACGATAAGGCTCTAGGGCCTATCAATTACCTCATTACAATACTTGAGACCGTGGATAGTCACGAGATATGCAGTGGCGGGGGATCGAGCCTTGCAGACGCCTCTGAGGCCATTCTTGACGGGCTTGATTCAAACCTGAAGTATTGGCAGTACACAATTCCTAAGGCCACGCTAAAACGGTTGCACTCATCCAAGAAAAAAGGGTAGTATATTCACATGTACGAACAATATGAACATAATGGTCGTAGGGTCTGGGTGAGATCGGATCTTAAAGAGATGTATCCGTGTTATCATCTCTGTCTCAAATGCCAGGAGTACAAGCCTGAACGCAGTCGAGAACAAAACTGCAAGATTGCCAACGCAGTCTCTGACATTTGTGATCAGTATGGTATTGTTATGCCGGTGTTCGAATGTCCGGCATTCAAGTCTTCCGTGTAAGTGATTCTCTCCGATCCGCAGCCCGGCCAGGCCCTTCCCTCTCCGACGAAAATCGGATGCCCGCTTGTCGGGTTGCCTGGTTCGGGCTGCCTCTTTTTCAGCCGCCATTTTGACTGGCGGCTTGCCTTCAAAAAAGTTTCATTTAGCAGTTGCACCAGATCTGCCTCGGTGGTACTGTATTCATGCCGCTTAGAAAAGTGGCCTCGGGCAAATTCGAAATACAATACGTGCTACTGCTATGCCCACGTTTGGGCAGGAGAAGGATATGTTGACAATCAGAATATCGGAGTCGGTGATCGAAGAAAAAGTTCGTAGTCTGGCAAGGGCTCATGGAAAGAGCGCAGACGACATCGTGATGGGGGCGCTCGCCAACAGCCTGGGTGCTCCAGAGGTTCTAGCAACACTGCAATTCCCGTTAGCGTTCGAATTTGACGAATATGCGCCTGTGCCCATGGTGGCGATGGCGTGAAAGGAGTTCGATGAAGAAGAGTATGATGCTGTTGGTAGTGTGTATGTTGTTTGCCGGATGCGCATCGACCAAGGGTCGTTTCGTTCTGGCAGACATCAATGGATGGGAGCCGCCTCAAATGACGGCGAGTACTCCGGAAGATATCAGCGTGTACAAGTGTGATACACCAACAAATATGATGATGGCGCCAGCACCCGGGATGCTTACACCATTCTATGAGTTCATTGCTGACATCATCAAGGCAGTGAAGGGAATACGTATTCGAGTGCTTAACGTAGAGTGGAACGAATGTAAATGAGAGGTTGGTTGGTGGGAGTGGGCCGGTCTGGGTAACACCAGGCCGGCCCTTCTTTTTGGAGAAATTATGACAGAACATAAATCGCTCGGAGTTATGCAGTATCCTTGTGCTGCTGTCAGCAGTTTTAGCGGCAGTACAAGTGAAGCAGAAATCACATTGACGGGTTCTGGGAAAAAACTCAAGGTGAAGTTAGGTATAAGCTGTGTAAGCACGTTGGTCAAGCTAGCACAAGACATTACAGGTCGTCAGCGTGAATACGCTATGCGGGAGTGGAACGAATATTTGCACATGAAGAAAGTTACTGGGTACGTTCCTACGAGTGGAGATTAAGGAGAACAGATGAGCTTAAGCAAAGAGATAGAAGAGAAATTCGGCCGAGCCCTTGCCATCGCTGGTGGAAGCATATCACCGGCCGGTGCTATATTGGTACTGGCTGACGTTATAGCATCTAGGATGGATGCTGCAAAGTTGCCGTCTGAAGCGGACGTAATTCGTGAAGCGGAAAAAGCCAAAGAAGACGTTCACATTATCAAAACCAAAGGCGATCTTTGGCAGTATTTGTTTCGTGTAGCCAAGGATTACGTAAGGCAGGGCGTACAGGCCAGCTTGGTTCGGAACAACCATATGCATAAGGCACCAACCACTAAAAAAGAGGTGATAGGTTATTCCACGGATATTGCCGAGGCCATTCTGGTGGACTTCATCAACAAGGTTGGTATGGATCAAGGTTTGGATGTGGGTCTATATACGAAGCATCTGCACGAGGATGAACTATGAGTGACGTACTATATCATTACATGGTGGGTGAGCCGGCCGCACCAGAGAAGCGTGGCTTTGATAAATGGGGTCGTGTTCACTGCTTGTCTTGGGGTATGATCTACAAAAAGGGAAAGTTCTTCGCACCTCCAAACATGCACACCGTGGGTTTCAGTGGCTGCGGAATTGGACAGGCCAAGTCTATTGCAGAAGGCCGTAAACGGTTGCATGAATACATTCGTGCCAGGCTAACAGACGAGTTGAAAAAGTCCCAAGACGAAGTTCGTCGGATCAAAGCAGCACTGACAAAATTAGGCGACGATCCAAAAAATCTGGAACGTTTTCGTGTGAAGGATACTCGAAAGGATTAGGTATGACACGTAAGATAATCAAGGAGGATTTTGAACGCTGGAAGGACCACAGGGGTGACTTTGAAACTTGTCCTAGTTGTGGTAAAAAACGTGGAATAGAGTTTTGGAAGAACTCGGCACATACTCTATGTTTGAAACCGCAACACGGTAAGGCGGATTCAGTTATGGTTATTTCCAGTTGTAATACCTGCAGCGAAGATTCGTGGGTACACGAACCCATGTCTTCGTTTCACGATTATTGTGACTACTGGCCTAAAAAGTGGAAGGCGGCAGTTCAAAAATATGAGGCTCAGGTAATGTTGGAAGCATTGCGAGATTGGTGCCGATCGGTATGCGGTATCTGTGCTAGGCTTACAAGCGGTACTGTGAAATATCATGCCTGGCGCCATTGCGAGATTGGCAGTGGCCCAGCTGAGATCTACTGCGAGAAATTCAAGGAACTGAAGCGCAAGAAGGGGTGATCATGGATTATATCGAAGAGGCAAATAGAACGAAGAGTGCCATGCACTGTGCTGTTGACGTGGATACAGAGCATGGCATTTTGGGTATTGCCACAGAGGCAGGTGAACTGTTGGATGCTTTGAAGAAAGCCATCTTCTACGGCAAACCGCTAGATCTGGTAAACATCAAAGAAGAGATTGGCGATGCGATGTGGTATATTGCATTGATCTGCAAGGCCAATGGGTGGACCTTTGAAGAAATCCAGCAACAGAACATTGCCAAACTGAAGGCACGCTACCCGGACAAGTTCACGCAGGACAAGGCCCTAAATCGTGATTTGCCCAAAGAGCGGGAAGTTCTGGAGAGCGAAACCGATGAGCGGCATTTTATTGTTTACTGGGAGATTGATGCCGATGCTGCTACTCCCAAAGCAGCAGCTGAATATGCCTTGAAAGTACAACGTAATCCAGAATCGATTGCAACTGTCTTTGATGTGTTTGAAGACAATCACTTTAAGGCCCGTGTGGATCTGACAGAAGGAACGGTGACACAATGAGCAGCTTTAGTTTGTGTGGGGGATCAGACCTTAAATGCCCGCAATGCGGGCATGGCTTCGATATTGAATGGGACACAGAATATGGAGATCCACAAGTTGGAGAACATGAGGTGGAATGCTGCTCCAACTGTGGTAGATCGTTTTCGTTCGAATGTCACTACGTATACAATATACTGCCAGAAAAAACGGACGTAGCCGTAGAAAAGTTGGCAACAGCTGTTGCTGTTGGACTCAAAGAGCACTTCCACCTTTTGGATGGAATCGTGAGTGTTGCCGAATATACCAAGTATCTGATTCGAACTTGGAAAGGATAAACTGTATGAGTTTGGCAGAAGATGGGCTTCAAATATGCTCCTGGTGTGAAGGAGATGGTGTTATCTCTGTGGGCGGCGATAAACCTGTCAGAAGTAGTCTATTCAACAAGCTGGTGGAAGAACTCAATAAAGCACAACTCTCGTTGGACGTATTGGCAGAGGATGCCGAAGAGGCTGGTTATCCGAATCGAGCTTTGGAAGCCGAGAGCCACGCCGCCAGCATACGAGCACTTCTACTATCGATAAAGAATGTACTATGAAAATAAAACTGATAACAGCCTGCGGATGTCATAGATACATTGATGGGATGCGTAGGTATGGCGGAGTTATTCGTCTTCTTCTACCTAATTATTTTGCGAAGTCGAAAAAATTAGAGGAGTTATATCCTGTCGGAAGTCGGGAGTTTAAGTGCACTGCAAGATATGAAAAAGGCGGGGAGGTCCCCATCTATAGAGAAGTACTTATTCCACGAACAAGAAAGGTTAAGCGATGAAAAAAGGGAAGAAGTTCAAGGCACCCAAGTTCAAAAAGCATTGTACGATCGGTGAGGTTTACGGGCCAGCTATGAAGATCACAGATCCCGAAGAAGCAAAAGTTTACTTCGAGGCTCTTGTAAAGCATATACTGGCTATGAAACCTGAAAATGAACCCCGAATCACATCCAGGGACAAAGCTGAGGAAATCGTACGTAAGAATCTGGGTTACTATTCGGGCTATTATGATCACGAGACTATGAAGCGAGTCTTCAAGCTGTTCGACTGTGCCCATCCCATCTTTGGGACGACAATTCCTACCCCGGAGGCAGCATTTGAGGCCGGCAAGAAAATGGGGGAAGCTGCAAAGAAATCCAAAAAATTGAATTGGGACGGCGGTGGTTCAGGTGACTGTGATTAACCCAAGGAGCTAGCACGAATGACAAAAGCAGACTTCGTGGATAAGATCGTACGTTACGAAAGCGGAGAAATGCCCGAGGACGAGGAAATCAAGTTCTTCCAGGAACTCATTAACAGTGGTGATGCCTGGAAGCTGCAAGGACATTACGGCCGTACGGCTATGATGTATATTAACGCTGGACTTTGTCATAAGCCCGGAGCGAAACCCAAGAAAAGGAGATAAGTATGCGGGGAAGAAACGACACGGCGTGGAGTTGGCCTAAGGACATCTATGTATATGTTTGTGACAGAGAAGAAGATGGAGATCCTATTTTGGCTGTAGCCAAATATCCAGACGAAATTCCGACAAATATTGACGGTGAAGAGGTTGGTCTTTACCAATTTACAGGTAAGGGTAAATTCAAAGTGAATCCTACCGTTGTGAAGGAAGGCCGGTAATGGGGGCTTACAATCCGATTGGGCTTCGAATCTGCTCGGATGGTGTAACCCGGGACAAGTACGGCCGGGAGTTCACTTTCTGCGAGCGCACCTTCAGGAAGCGCCGCAAGAACTCGGCAACTCCGGCCTACCACGCACACAAGGTAAAGGGGTAAAATATGGAATCCGATACCATTGAGGAACTGTTGAAGAAAATGAAGGCCGCATCACTACCGCCAACTGCTGTACAGGATATGGAACTGGTCTTAACTCTCAGAAAAAATATTATGTCTTTAGGATTGGATCCAATGCCTTTGAGTACGCTTGTTGAGGGTATTACAGACATAATAAAGCGCTTGATGACATTGAGCAACGCTTTGAGTTCCATGATTGGTATTGTTATGGGACAAGCCGAAGATAAGAAAAAGGCCAAGGCGACTGTCAAATTGGTGTTGGACACGGTTGATGTATTGATGAAGGACTTGTTGACTAAGACAGCTGAGCAGCTAAACGATTCCAAGCAGTTGGAATTGATTACACTGCCTTCCAATGTTGTATTCGAAGTGGAGAAATTGGTTGAGAGCGGTATGAGCCACTCGGAAGCAGCAGAGGCAGCTGTTAACAAATATGTGTCCGATCCTGGAAAACATTTTGATGCTCTGATGGGATATTACAAGAGCAAGTACATGAGTAAGATCACCGAACGTGCCAACGAGTTAGGGAGTAAGCAAAGCCTTCCGCAGGATGCGGCACTTCTGCAAGCCATTGATGAAATCATCGACAATTCTGCAGTGCGGATCCGGCTGAAGGAGAAAGTGTATCTCATAGGCCTGGCCCAGCAAAGCGGAATACCTCCAGGGCTGATCCAAGGCATATTGGGGATGAAGCGGTAGCTGATCCCCCGTGAAGTAATTGTGTGGTGTTGTCCTTTGGAGTTCAGGTTTGGTACAGTATGGTCAGATGCGGTATGGGTTTGGTAAGGTAATGCTCAGCACGGTATCGGTTACGTAACACATGGTACCCTGTGGTATCGTTATGGTTTTGCTTGCCAATGGCATGCCCCATCTGTTAGAGTGCTGGCAGATGGGGCACCATTGCCCCGTAGTGTATTAGCTGCACGAGACTCTCTGAAAGTCTTTGAGTTGGTGCAAATCCAGCCGGGGCAACCACGGAGCTGTAGTGTAATGGCAGCACAAGACCCTTTGGCGGTCTTGGTCTGGGTTCAAATCCTGGCAGCTCTACCATCACTTCAAAGCTTGACTGTGCAACCATCAATTTGATAATCTTCTTATATGAAGACTAAAAATATTGATGGTAGGAATTTTGTGCAAACAAGATGTTCAGTATGTGACAAGAAAATTTGGCGTCGTCGGTGGTTCTTGCAACATACAGAACAGAGGGTATGCGGGCCAATCTGTAAACATAAATTACAACAAACCGGGAAAAAGGTTCAATGTAAGTTGTGCAAAACTCTTGTATACAGGCCTGCAGCACAACTGGCTAAGAGCAAATACTATTTTTGTAGTGCTAGTTGCAGAGCCAAATATTACAACGCCAAACGTACAGGTTGTTTGCATCCCGCCTATACCACAGGTGCGTGTACATTCAGACGGGAACTGCTACGCAAACAGGCTGGTACTTGTGGAAATACCAGATGTCCTATCATGAAAGCCGGAATACATATTCCAAGATTTTTGCTAGAAGCACATCATTTGGATTCTGATCGAACAAATAACAATCTTAGCAATGGACGAGCATACTGTACGTGGTGTCATAAACATTTAACTATAACTGGTAACTTGCCTACTTGACAACCTATCGTTGTGTTGTTAGGTTGTTTATCTCGACTGCGGGTGGGCCAGTGCTCATCTGAGGCTCATAACCTTGGTCGCTCGGGGCAGCACCGAGACCCGCTACCAACCCCCTTCAAAAACTAACGAAAGGACGAAGTATGTCTGATTTAAGTGAGTACTATATTGACGTATCAGGAACAGTACATATCGACGTGGGTGGTCAAACATTCACGGCCGATCACGATATAGAATTAACGTTGAGTGATTTGATCGACGATTTCAGAGATCAAATAGAGCTTGATGTCATTCACGATTTCATCGAAGAACTAGATAATGCACAAAGTGATATGGACTTCAGTGTAAAGCTCTTCAAAACCATTGCCAAGGGCATCATTACAGAATTTCCCGAGAAAGCTGACGAGCTTAATCACCTAATCGATCGCTTTGACGAAATTGTAAAGGTAGAACTACATGAGGAACCTGAAAGCGATGAACAAACTGATAATCCGTTAAATACGGAAGATCCCATCGTTGACGACATACCTAAAAAATCCGACGCTGTCGAGAGCGATGGTGTGATAACTCCAACCGTTCTCAGACCGGTAGGTTTTTAGTTTTAACAGTAAGTGAAAGGAGTGATATGGCATTGGTTATCTATCCAGACGGCAAACAACAATTTGTGGAGCTGTCGAATGAACAAAACCTTCGAGTAACAGAGCTAGCAAAGTTATTCGAGGGGGAAGCGCCACAAGTAGCAGGAACAACGGGAGACGGTAAAAAGATATCTCCTACTTCTATGGCCTATCGCTTGAAATTTGTTCAGGCAGTATATATGGAAACGGGGTCAGGCAAAGCTATGAACAAAGCCGCAGAAAAATTCTGTGGAATACCAAACTACAAAGGCCAAATGGCCTTTTTGAGAAAGGAAGAAGTCATATAATGGCTAAGTTAATAATGTCAGATGGGTTGGCAAGCGATCTGGCTATACCTGCAGATTATCCTGGAACAGTGTTGGAAAAAGCAATAGGTGGGCACGGATATATTGTTGCCGTGATGCCTGCATCGTTAGCGGAAAAATCGGGATATGTCTATGCTTGCTTTCTTACGGCAGCGCATGATAAGCCCAAAAATCTGCGGGCTGACATTTGGATGGGCCATGGAACAGTAAATGGCCCAGTAGTTTTCCTTGCAGAATCCGAACTGTACGGATTGGTTGGGGAAAAGAAGGTCGAACTTATCGAAAAGTTGTTGGAAAAGAATAGAAACGGTTAGTTAACAAACAGTAAGCGAAGGAGTAAGCAAGTGAGTAAGAACGTGTTCCCGGTAGATATCTTCCAGCATTACTACCTGCATGACAAAGCAGGTCAGCCGCTGGCAGTGGTTGCAATTGGTGTCGGATCCGAAGCCGGCAAAATAGTCCGAGGCATTTCCATTCGCTCTGATATGGATGCTTGGGATCGTGTGAAAGGCCGCAAACGAGCCGTAGGTCGCTGCCGCAAGGCGTTGGCCACGAAGAAGTGCGCTGATCCGATAAACCTGGCGAGGAAGCGGGTTGTGCCGTCCATAGAGGCATTTATTGCACTCTACGGAGATGAGTACTTCGTGGTGGCAGCCGAAATCGGATATAATGCAGTCGTTAAGACCGGCTACGATGTCCCTCCGACGGACAGAGAAGAAAAGATCCTGGCCATGCTAGTAAAGCGATTGACACCAAAACCCGAGCCTGTGCAGGTGGTGGACGATCTCGATAGCAGCGGCGAACCGAAGCATGCATGAACCTTAAAGAGGCGATTGATCGCCAGGTCAAGGAATACAAGGCTATTCGTGGATGCGATCCTGACGTGCTGTATATGACCGAAACTGCGTTCCTGTATCTGCTCATGCAGCTACACGACGAATTCAAAGACGGTCCGCATTGTACCCTGATCAACGATGCCGTTCGGCAGGGTGCAGTGCATACAGCACGGCGGGTGCGTTTCATGAATATGAGAATCTTCATCAAGGAAGAGTCCTCGAAGAGTTTCTATGTTCGGCAGAATGCTGAACTGGATGACGGAAAAGGACTTGAACTGTCGAAGAAGAGCAAATCGCTTTTTGGTGAAATATTTGGACGTGGAGGTCTATTCGACAAAATTTTTGGGGGTGGAAAATATGAGTAGGCTACTGGCAATTGGGGTGGCTGCTCAGAATTGGTTTGGCAACAACTTGCGGCAAATCAATGAATGTTTTGATCAAGGCTGTCCTCATGGTGGGGTAACTGATCTACGTAAGTCTTTGAGTTATTGCCTCCAGAGTGCAGAGCCCGGTTTGACCAAGACTGAATTGGACATGCTGATAAAGATCGAACTATCGGAGTCCTCTGATGATTAAAGAAAAAACAGAAATATTTGTCGTACAACGATATCGAAGTATGGATCATCGTTGGCTTTATGTGATAGCAAGTTGGGGGTTGCCTGGGGCCACAAGAGTCTGTCGCAAGATTCAACATGGAAATCCAGTACCGTTACTGAGAATAGTCAGGTATGTAAAATCTGTTGTTATTGAATATCCAACCCGAAAAGAAGCGAGGCACTGCAAATCATGCAAACAGAAGTGTCAATGCACCCCTGCGAACCGAAGCTCTCGGAACTGCTGAAGATCCAGCGTGAACTGTTCGTGGAGCCCAGCACCGACGAGAACATGAAGAAACTCCAGGCAATCAAAGGCCAGATCGAACGGCATATTGCGGCCGGCGAGAAGATGGAATCCGTATAAACGTCAATGGTGGATCGTTCAGCCGTTGGCCCGGCCAGTACCGTGGCCGAAAGGTGAGGGCTTAGAGCCACTCACCAACTCTACTAACGTGGGGATGGTTTAAGGATTGCTTCTGATTGCCAAGTGTGGTTGAATATTTGTGGACAGATTCGGGAGTCGCCTAATGGTCTGGCAGCGGCCTGTTAAGCCGCCGCTGCGGAAGCAGCCTGCAGGTTCGAATCCTGCCTCCCGAGCCACGTCCCCATAGACTAGCGGTTAGGTCATCGCCCTTTCACGGCGATCGGGGGAGTTCGAATCTCCCTGGGGACACCAGTTTCGAAGGAGCATTATGGTTGGTCAAGGCACGCAATCAGCATCGCATGAATACGTCGTGGGTCCCGATACAAGTACGGCGCCTACAGTTGATGGATGTACAATAACGTTTACGATCGATCCGGTAAAGCTATCGGTGGACAAAGCCGAAGCTGAAGCAAAGCGGCGCCAAGAAAACATAGAGCACGAACGCAAGGTTTGGCAGGAGCGGCGAAAAGCACTTCGAAAACTCTCGAAGATTTCATGATCGAAAGTTAGCAAACATGTATATTAACGTCAACGGTGGATCGTTCAGCCGTTGGCCCAGCCAGTACCTTGGCTGAAAGGTGAGGGTTTAGAGCCACTCACCAACTCTACTAACGTGGGGATGGTTTACATGTATAGTTACTGTTATGGAACAGCACATACATTGCTTTGAGCACGTCTTCGGCCGGTGTGATCGTTGTCGGTCGAACAAGGACACTGATTTCAAGAATCAGGATTGTTCGAATTTTAAGCCTGTGCTTGTTGTCGATAAATCAGAGAACCGCTATGCTGTCGTTACTTACAATACTGATCATACTGTGTCTAATTCTCCTGTTCAATAATCCCAACACACCGAAACAATCTTGAATGGGGGCGTAACTCAACTGGTTAGAGTGCCACTCTGATACGGTGGATGTTATAGGTTCAACTCCTGTCGCCCCTACCATTTCCCTGTGGCTGAGCCAGGACGAGCAGGCGATTGTAGTGCCACGGGGTACGGGGCAGCTCGACCCCGTCTATTGGAGGGTTGTATGCTTTACATTGCAACCGTGCATCACCATAGCCAGGTATGGGTTGGATTGCAGCTACGTTTTCTTCTGGCCAATACCCATGTGCCTTTCAAGATCTTTGCTGTCTGTAACGGAGTAGAACCCGGGTTGATGGTAAAGTTTGGTATGGTTTATCGTACAAAGTTTCGAAGCACGGGTTCCCAGAATCACGCCGAGAATCTAAACTTCTTGGGTCGTGAGATCCTGCGGGAAGCCAAGCCGGACGATCGCATTATTTTTATGGATAGTGATGCTTTTCCCGTCAGTCCGGAATGGTTGGCTAAGTTGGATAAGTGGTTAACTGAGACGCCGCTTGCGGCAGCCAGACGTGACCAAGGACCCAGCCCAATGATACCTCATCCTTCGTTTTGTGCTACAACGGCTGCATTCTGGAAAAAGCTTCCAGGTGATTGGTTACCCTCACCGCATAAGCTAATCGATGGCACCTTAGTTGATGATACTGGAAGCAAGCTCTACAGACGTTTGGTTGAGCATTCCATATCGTGGCGAGCGATACGTAAAACCAATCATGTATTTGATCCACACCCAACAAAATTCTCGCTATATGGGGATGTAATTTACCACGACGGCGCCGGATCCAGAACCGGATATCCAGACATGAATTCTGGTGGAAGTATGAGCTTGTATGTCCGTTTGCTTTCCGATATCATGTTGCGGTTAATGGATGACCATAGCGATTTCTATCAACTATTTACGAACGGAAAATACCTGGACGCAGTAAGGCAAGCTGCACACAAAAAAGGAATACCCGATGAGCTTTTTAGGACCTATGTCAAAAAAGAGACTACTGAAGGGCCTCGATGAGCAGATCGAGAACAGGAAGTACGATCTGACGGATACCATGCTGTCTCACGAGCCACTTCTGGATAGAGAGGCTGTGATTAAAACCCTGAAATCCGAGATCGCCCAGATGCGACAATTGAGAGACAGCCTGGAACCGCTTCTTGAATGAGGGCGGGTAGCTCAACGGTAAGAGCAGGGTGCTTATAACGCCAAGGTCGAAGGTTCAACTCCTTCTCCGCCTACCAGCTTACGAAAGGACAAAGCTATGTCTAAAACGGTTATTAAGATACATCCCATATCGCAAGGTATATCGTTTGGAGCTGCATTGGCTTTGGTGTTGAGCTATACAACACACCATTCCATTTTGTGGGCCATCGTGAACGGCTTTTTCGGATGGTTCTACGTTATCTACTGGGCGCTTAAATTTGGATGAAAACAGGAAGGTGCTTCGGCAACGAGCACACAGGGTGAATCAACACCGTCATGCGCCGGCGAGTCTGCTCTCTTGGGTCCGGCGCCATAATAGAGGGCAGGCTTCCTGTGCCTTTGGGGGTGTGACGCAATGGGCAGCGTACCAGGTTTTTACCCTGGGAGTTAAGAGTTCGAGTCTCTTCGCCCCTACCAACAACGGAGGTATAGATGAAGTTCGACAAGATCAAGGACATTCTTCACCCGAACGATCCCACAGGAAAAGAATTCCTGTCGTGGTACCCGGAGTACTACGGGGTCAAACAAGAGATTGTTCAGCAATGCAAACCCAATATCATTTGCGAGATTGGGATTCGTGCTGGCTATTCTGCTATGGCTTTCCTGGATGCCTGTCCAGATGCTATCTACTTTGGGTTCGATGCTGATAACGGCAGTCATGGTGGTCACGTAGGGTTTACTGATTGGGCCCGCAGTTTGCTGAAGAAGGCAGGTTATGCCCATAAGATCTGGGCACCCTTCAATACGCAGGAAGTACTTTGCTTGCCTGTACGAGCAGACTTCTACCACGTTGATGGAGACCATACGACAGATGGTTGCTACCACGACATCAAAATGTGCTTTGAAGATGCAATGCCTGGGGCCTATATCTTGGTGGACGATTTTGACTTCTTGGGTGATGTACGTCGAGCGGTGAATAGCTTCATCAACGCATATACGAATGCAATCATTCCCCGGTACATTAAGTCCAAGCGAGGCGAAATGCTTATCAGGAAACTGTAGACAGCCGTCCTGGATTGTGGTAGGGTATTGTCGAATATGGAGTCCAATATGGCCACGAGAACCATGCATGAAGTCGAAGCTGATTGCCGGCAAAGTCTGGAAGAGCTGAAGTCTTTGCTGGAAGGCAAACCTACTGCCAAGATGTCAGAGGAACAGCTTCGGGAAGCCATGCCGTTTTTTGAGGACCTGTTTGGATTCAAATCGGTACCGAAAAAGCCCGCCGAGAACTATTGAGTTTGATACATGTTTTTGGCGGGGTGGCCGAATTGGTGAAAGCGCCAGACTGTAGATCTGGTCCCACTGGGTAAACTTAGGGGTTCGAATCCTCTCCCCGCCACCAATTTCGAAAGGAGAAACACGAAATGGCAATGTCACTGGGAACTAAAGGATACAACGGCGTAAGCCTGGTACGTGACACGAAGAAGTTCAAACAGAATTTCGACGATATTGATTTTAGTAAGGCACCACAGAGGATGCCAGTTCGTATGCGAGGGGGAAAGAAGACCTATGCATACGGCAAGGCAGGAGTAAAAGAATGAACAGTCAAGCAATTCGCAAGGTACTAAAGGGCAAGGCGGACAAAGAAGGTAAAACTCCGGCCGACGTCGATCAGAAACAGTTGGCTCGGGGTGTTCAGGTCGAAAAGGAACATACGCCAAAGCCTCAGATTGCCAAACGAATTGCAACGGACCATCTGGTAGAGATACCAGATTACTATACGAGGTTAGACAAAATGGAATCACAAGCCAAGAAAGCGTGTGGACATATGAGTTCTGATCAACCTGCTCCGGGTGAATCCCAACACGATATCGAAACCAAAGGCAAGAAAGCAAAGGTTTCGTTGAGTGGTGACAAGATTGAACCTCGGAAAGTGGGTCCGTGGGACACGGAAGGTTCGCCGGAGAACGTAGGGGAAACCTACAAAGACCTGGCGACCAAGGAAGCCTATTGGATAGGCTTTTCTCTGCGCTGCACATCACACGGCACAACTCCGGAAGTGATATTTGCGGCCGGCACCAAGATGGCTATGGAACACGCTATGGCGGCGCCCAATTCGGTTGCCTTCAAGGACAGCAAGATTCCTGTGAAATATAGCAGGAAAGACGTTGTGGATCACAACGAGCGCAAGGAAGATGCTGATACTGATACAGTACGGCGTGAGACCCAAGGTAAGAAAGAAGAGTCCAAAGACATTTTGACATCCCCTGTAAAGGGTAATCAGTTGGAACGCAGTAACGGTTAACATGAATTCTCTCAAGACAGTACAGCACCTGAGACTACCGGCACATCCATTGTGTCCCGTAGCGGGATAGCTGTCTGTCGCCCCCTCAACCCGGAATCAGGCAGCTCTCTAGGCTGCCTGATTTTTTTATGGAAAGGAAACTATGACAGTAGGACTCAGATATCAATACAGAGACCTAGAACCCGGTGACATCGTCAATGCGGTTGTATTGTATTTCTACAATGTCGATCCAGGGAAACAACTTGAGGCCTTGTTTAGCGGAGCAAATGAAGCGTACTTGGAAAACTGGTTAGTAACGTACCATGCAGGCTTTACTGAATTTTGGGGCAGACTCGATTCCGAAAAGAAGGATCAATATGTAGAAGCTGCTCTCACTAAGTATGCAGACGAAGTAAGGAAGAATCGCAAGGAAATTGAACGACATACGTAGGGTAGCTGAACGGTAAGGCGGTTGCCTGCAGAGCAACAAACAGTGGGTTCAACTCCCACCCCTACGTCCACGGGAGCGTGGTGGAATTCGCAGACACGTAAGATTTAGGATCTTATGCCGAAAGGCTTTCGGGTTCAAGTCCCGACGCTCCTACCATCAACTATATTGCGAATGATTGTAAGAAACTTTATAGCTTTACATTCTTTGAAATACGTCAATCCAGATACATCAATGATACAAAGTTCGATGCCATGTTCAGCACAAGCCAGCATCTTTCTATGATCGTTGGTTTTGATAGAAGCTAATTTATTTGGGCCGTAGATGGGTTCGTAATGAAAGATACCGTTTAACTCAAAGGCTAGTTTCAAAGTTGGAATGTAAATATCAAGTTCGCCATTGATGGCATCCTTTCGGTTGAAATGAAATTCAAGTTTAGGGTATAACTTGAGTAATTCTGTAGCTAACCAAGCCTCAAGTTTGGACACACGGGTACCTTTGGTCTTATGAGTGTTGTTCCAAGTTGCAGCACATGATTGTGAACAGAAATGATGCTTAGTTTTTCTTATCTGACCGGCACGTTTGTAAAAAAGTTTTTGGCACTGTTGACAGTTCATTTTAATACGTGGGTGCTGATAACGATCTTGGCAAGATGTAGAACAAAATTCACCTGTTGAATGCTTATTGGTTTTGTTCAAAATAGCTTTTATTTCATGCTTGGTTCGATATGCGGTTTTATTGCAGTATTTACATCGCAGCGGAACTAGTTGTAGCGACTTATATGTGGCAAATTCTTTATCTGTACATAGCAATTTCATAGATGCTATACTAAACCAAAAGATTGCCGATTGCAACAAATATTGTTTTCAAATCCCTCCCGGCCTACCAATTTAAGGAGAAGCAAATGAGTTGTTGTCCGTGTCGAGTAATAGGTCCCGGAACGTTTCCTCCGGACGATCCAGACGGATCAAAAGCCAGAGCACAAGTAATAGGGCATGCTTTAGATCATGCAGCTTACGGATGGGCAAAAGGGTTACCAGTACGAAATGATCGGCGTGATTGGACACTTGAAGAAATTGAGCTTTACAATAAAACCTACGATAAAGCAATGGCAGATATATGAATATATTAATTTTGGAAGACGACACCACCCGACATGAGAAGTTCAAGCAGAATACTGTTGGACACGCACGGGTCATTGTGGATCAGGCGCAGGCTTGTATTGGCGCCTTGACAGCGGCCGTAGAGCTGGATAAACCCATTGACGTGCTTTTCCTGGACCACGACTTGGGTGGTCACATCATGCAGGAATCTGGACCCGGGACGGGGTACGAGGTAGCCTGTTGGTTGGAGAAGCACCCACGGTATCAACCTAAGCATATTGTGATACACAGTTTCAATCCTGACGGCGCCATGCGAATGCAGGCTGCCTTGCCTAAGGCGGTACGGATGCCTGGAGCATGGGATCTGGACATTTACGCAATCATCAAGTATTTGGAGGAACAATGTACAACAACGTAGCATTATTGATTGGGCATTTGATAGGAGACTATCTGTTTCAGAATGACGGCATGGCGGTAAATAAGTCAAAGCCTAGTTTTATGGGAAGTTTGTGGTGCCACTTGCATTGTATGATCTATGCTATATGCGTAGGTCTATGCGTTTGGCTGGGAGGGTGGCGTTTTCACTGGCAACCCGATCTTAGTTATATGATGGCATTCTTGATTGCCTGGGTAACGCATTTTCCAATCGATCGCTGGGGCTTAGGTTGGAAGTGGATGAAGTTCTTCAAAATGTCCGAGTTTAAGGATATTGATGGTGCTGTTGGTCCAGGCGAAAAGATCAGTATTCCTTATGTTGCTGTAAAGATAGACAAGCGGCAGTACTTCATTGCGCCAGTGTACATCGCTGTGGACAATACACTGCACCTGGTGCTGATGTGGATACTTTTGAGTTTGTGTGGAAAGTGAGGAAAGAATGCCCGAGCTACGAACGTGTGCTAGTTGTGGTGAGAAGGCCGAGTTGTGTGGTAGTTGTAGTTCCGATGGTATACAACAGCCTAAAATGTGTAAGAAGTGTTTGATAGAAGCCATGGGCACTGACTTCGAAAATCAGAAGATAAATGATGTCTACTATCTGCGTCAGCTGGCAGAGGCCGACGACAAGCAATCCTTCGATGGTTTGATCAAGGGCTTCTCGGAGGACGAGCGAACGAAGTTGGGTTTGCTTTACAAACTCTGGAGAGACAAAGATGAGAAAGCGTTTGAAGCTGAAAAAGCGAAGTTGTTCGATGTGCAAGGCGCACAAGATGCACGGGTCGAACCGGTGGAAGCCAAAAGAGTTGGATGCACTAAAAAGATTCGAAAGGGAAAGTAAGGAACTATGAAGAAAGTATTGGAAGAGCAGCTGATTAAGAAGTATCCCAGTATCTTTGGGACTTTGTTGAATAAGCCAAAGGTAGTAAAATTCATTCTGCCCATCTACTTCGGCGTGGATACCGGGGACGGTTGGTATGACTTGCTGTACGAGCTATGCGGCCGGCTGGTACAGATAGAGAAGAACTTTGGCATCATTACGATTGCCGACCAGATCAAGGAAAAGTTTGGTGGGTTGCGCTTCTATCATCACTGTGATCTGAATCGTGAGAAGATGAAGAGTTACAAGCGTAATGGTACGTGGCACTATACCTGGGTCATGAATGGCGACGTCAAATTGAGCAAGCCGGAGAAAGAGTTTAAGATCGAGAAGATTTGGGGTGAAATCGACGGCTTGGTATCAATGGCTGAAGCCATGAGCTATCGTATCTGTGAGCAGTGCGGATTGCCCGGAAAGCCCAACGATGCAGGTTGGATCACCACGCTGTGTGATAACTGTCGTAATGCTAAAGAGCAGGAACGAGCTGAAGGCTTAAAGCAGATACGGAAAGCAAAACGGGCATTCAAAAAGCGTGACTTGGGTACTCAAGTAGAATCAGTGTTGTTCGGAGAAGAACAAGGTGAAAGATCCAGAAAACAGAAGCTTTTGGATGCGGCCACAAAACCCTGGCCTCGTGGAAAGATGATACGAGAAACTATCATAGCCAGATCCAAAGCTTGTATGAAAGCACTGCATAGTGGTGTATCCGGTAACGAATTGATCGAAGGAAAGTTGGATACGTAGCCGGCGTATCCGAATTGGTAGCAGGAGGCAGACTCAAAATCTGCTGGAGCAATCCCATGCGGGTTCGACTCCCGCCGCCGGCACCAATCGGAGCGTAGCCCAGTTGGCTAGGGCGTCTGGCCTGGGACCAGAAGGTCGGCAGTTCGAGTCTGCCCGCTCCGACTACTCTAGGAGGTTATGAAAGCAGTATGACATTAAAGCCATCAGAAGCGTTTGAAGATCCCGTCCGCTTTAAGAAGCTTACCGATCGATGGAATCGGATTACCAATATCGGTGGGGTAACTGTAAACAAAGACGTTTCAGTTTCTGAGGTAGAAAAGCGGTACCTCAGAGTATTCGATGTCTATAAACAGTTCTACACCAAACGCTGGCGTCCGGCCTTTGATGCAGTTGTCAAAGCAAAGCAGGCCCACGCCAAGCCATCGCACAAACATACGTGTATGGGCAAGATCGAACCGGACGGTACGGTTTGTGAATGTTGGTGGTTGTATAAGGGTTACATCAACGATTGGGGTACATCAATTGGATTTGACTGGGTAGCAAAACCTAAGAAGCCAAAGAATTTGAAAGTTGGCCAGGCATACTACGATGTGGATCAACGTTCGAATATTGTGCATGGGCGTAAGCTTAGGTTTGGTGCTGTACTTGACAGCATGATCATTGGCGAACTGTACAAGCAATTACCACATCCGAATAAGTCTGGACCAAAGATCGTCAGGGTCATCGTCAACGATCGTGTTTACTGGTATCAGACGATATCCTACCATCATGGTGGATTGATATGGTCAAGATTGGCCTGGCCGGAAGACGAATTGCAAGGAGTTGTATTGAAGTAAGAATGCCCACGACTCCTCTTGATCCGTAGGAGCTTTGAAAAGGGTGAAATAAACGGATCCCTCTTCCCTTGCTCGGCCGCTGACAGGTCGGAGCACTTGGTCCCGTCGTGCAGTCCAAGTCAGAAAAAGCACGATCCCTGGTGGAGAGATCCCACCTGACAGCCGGGAACAGACCGGCCTATCGACGCAGTTGTTGGTGCAGAGGTTAGCACGTCAGGCTGTGATCCTGAAAACATGGATTCGAATTCCATACAACTGACCATTTCAAGGAGGAACTATGGCTAAAGCAACGTCATGTGGGGTAAAGAAAAGACATTTCAATTCAAACGGCGACTACCATCCTTTCATATGCGGGCGGTTGAAAGGGCATACTAACAAGCACGAATGTCATTGTGGCTGCGGACATCAATGGGGCACAAACAAGCAGGGGAAGAACGTAAGACTCAGCAACAAAGAAAAGTGTATTATTGCATTTGTACAGGGAGCTCAATGGTGGGAGTTTTACAAAACAAAATTTACTATGTGGCAAAGTGATCGTAATTTGGCTTTAGCGGAAGCTACAAGGCGGGCAAAGGGCGGGTTGCTTGGAATAGTACCCATTGTTGAAAGAATTCATCGAAATCGAAAGGAAGTATAGCTATGACCATATGGAAATATATCTTGAAGCCGACCTGTGAAATAGAGATGCCAACGGGTGCGCAGATTCTGAGTGTACACGCACAACCTAACAAAGCACCACCGTTCAAACTTGACGGAGAAGAGATTTGTATTTGGGCGAAAGTGGAACCCGCAAATCCCAAAGAGACACGTAAGTTCGTTGTATTTGGGACAGGTCATCCTGTACCGTGTGAATTGCATATGCAGTTTTTGGGTACGGCATTGTTGCACGGCGGGCTATTTACCTATCACGTATTCGAGGTGTTGCCATGACCGAAAAAGAGATAGAGCAAGACAAGTATGCAGAGCTTATAATTTCTATGTGTACAGACTTCCTACTGAAGAAGCTGACGTGGGAAACTGTAGTGAGCAACTTGAAGCTGATCATAACACAGATAGGTAAGCTATGAAAACTGTACCAAATGATTGGGGACATCCCTGGATGGATTGGCCAGATTGGAAACATCGTGCTTGGATGAAACTACATCTTTACATTTTGGTTGAGGGTATTAAAGGTGGGGCAGGATTGACGGCCGAACAAAAAGGTTGTAAAGAAAGGGAAGCATTACGAACTGGAAGACCTCAATATGATGTAGCTCATTGTAATGAGTTAATCAGACGAGCCGATTCTATCGTTATATAGGTATAATTATGAACCGCAAACAGGTTACACAGGGATCATTAGCAGAGGCAGAGCGCCTGGTTCGTCTCAACATGGAGACACAGCTGCGGCTTAAGGGATATGGAACGTTTGCTTCCAGGCATGAAATCCTGGGATCTGTAACGGAAGAATACCACGAACTTGTTGATGCAGTACACCGCAACGACATGTTCGATTGTGAAAAAGAGTTGGCAGATGTCGCCGTAGCTGCTATATTCGGGCTGGCATGTATTAAGGAAAAATCTTTGGATTGGTAGGAGAATGATTATGAACTTCCGGAGGAACGCAGTCTTCTGATATACTAACATCAGGAGGCTGTATGAGCAGAACGTATAGAGACGGTGTAGAGTGGCTGTACAAGTTGCACGGCCATTACTACGAACAACCCCCAGCTGGGACGTCATGGCAAGACTGGGAGTCCTGGCGTGGGGTCCATCTGGCACGTATTGAGAACAGTCGGTGTCGGGATGGCAAGTTCAAGAACGGGCTAATGACCAGTCCTTCGGCGCCGTGGTTCAAAGTCATACGCCGGCGTGAGCGTCGGCATGCAGAGAACCAGGCGGTGTACCTGGGAAAAGAGCCGCCACGCTTCAAAAAGACCGATCGTTGGGAGTGGTGGTAAAAGCCTTAATTCCTTAAGGAATTAGGGTATAACTAATGTAGAGAATTTCATATGGGGCTGTCACGGTGTCGACTCAGGGATGAGCGAACCAGTAGCATGCCGTGCAATGCACAGTTGGGCACGTTAAAATCATCCTGTGTACAAGTAAGTGGTAACACACTGAAACTCGCTGCCTAGCAATAGGCAACTAGGAAACCGGGCGACTCCGATAGCCCGGGAGTACGACTATTCATCGGAAACCACAGGTGAGGCTGGACCCTGAGAATAATCCAGACCAGGTTGTCTGACCTGGTTGAAAAAACAGACTGGTGGACGTGCTAGGAAACTGGCGCCCCCTCGGTTGCTGGACCTAAACCAGATAAGCATGTAGTTGCTGTTAGCAAACTCTGAACACGGGAGTTCAACTCTCCCCAGCTCCACCATTTTTTGAGGACAGTATTCGGTGAATGGATACCGATATAACTTGGGGTATCAATCCTGTGACAAGTATCATTGTGGTTCTAGGTGCGTGTTTGTAGGATTCATGCCAAGCTATCCTGCATCATGTGGACTTAACTGCATTAGAGAAAGGACACAGTTAGGAAAGCCAAGTTGAACAATGTTATACGCCTTCAGGTAGGCGCTGGATAGGGTTATAAATAAGCAGGCACCGAATCCAGAAGCCACTGCGCAACGGATTTCCAATCCTCAGCGTTGTTGACACCCGAAAGTTCCAGGTTCGATTCCTGGCTGTCCTCATTTCTCTTTTCAATCAACAGTGTAACAGTGATTGTCGGCGGCGTAAGGAAGACGGTTGTCAGGCTCAAAGAGCACAACACCGGTGTTGTAAAGACTACCACCCTTACGCCGCCGTTCGTTTTCAACAATCAACAAAGGAGGCTAAAATCAACAAAAACGACAAGCAGCACTTAAACTCACTCGGTGTTGCTTTTTCGTAATACTTAAGTAGTGAGTATGCAGATCAAGTGCTCAATGACGCTAATATACATGCGTCTAGGAGTTACGGATGCAAACAGAATACGAAAAGACAATAGTATGCAAAACGGAAGACGGAAAGAAAACGCTGCGGGGCGGAGAAGCTATTCTTCGTCATTTGGGTGCTCTACCTGTATCGGAGTACACTCGGAAGGAACTGCTTGAGATGAAACCTGAGATTCCTCAGGGGATTCTCGATCAGCTCCAGATACGGCGTGACGAACCGGACTTCGTATTGTACTGGGTGTTCCCTCCAGATGTTGCTCGAAAGGTTGTTGATCATTATCATGGGAACAACCGGAAGATAAGTGCAGTAACGACTAAGGAAATCGAAAAAGCAATCCTCAAGGATTTGTTTTTCATCGATTCGTCGGACGCTCTGCGCTTCACAGTTGAAGGTCCGTTGGATGATGGACAGAATCGACTAACGGGTGCAGCAAATAGTGGTAAGACCGTAGTGCTGCCCTGCGTGTTTAACGTGCCAACATGGCACTTGGGCGCTCAGGTTGGCAAGCGAAGGGATACTGTCGAACAGTTCATATGCCGAATTCTTGCTCCACAGCTGAAGCAGGACCTGGGAGGCGATGGTCGTATCTACCAGTTCGTCAGTGCGTTGCGGGTGGCTTTCCATCCGTTTCGGCCTAGGCGTTCCGAAGTAATTGCCGATGCATATCGCTCGGTCGAGTTAGCACAGGCGTTGATTCGGGAGTTTGCTCAGGCAATTTGCAATTTGCCTAGGGTAAAAGCAAGACGGTCACCGTTCGGAAAAGCGGTAATTACGTTTCCGTTCTTCCTTGCGTCATACACGATGGATACGGAGTTGCTGCTTGGCAGCTCTCGAACTCTCGTGGACCTGAATAACTGCGCCGTGCCTTATCGGCCGATTGCAGCATTCAGAGGCTATGCGATGCCTTTGCTCAGTAGTCAGTCGGCAGAGGCGGAGGATATCAGCCTGAAGGTCATGATGAACCTTCTTTGGGCCTTGAATGCTGTACATGAGGGGAATACCAAATGGGTGCCCAACCTGAAGTTTTCTGGCACGATTGTTGAAGCTCGTGCCTGGGGCATTCCGTTCAAATGGCCCAAGAAGCTTCTAGACCTGGTGCCTGAATTACAGGTGTGTTAGTAATCTGGGTGGGCCCACAGGAAATACCTGTGGGCCCATCTGCTTTGTTCTGCTTGGGGGCGTTCTGTTTAGCTATCGGTTAGGCATGAATTAGATGGTTGTGCCAAACTGCATAAGCAGACAGTTGTCGCTGACAGACATATGGGTTCACGCCCAGTTCTTGGTGGAGTATTCCAAACGGAAGCTTCAATTGACAGTGTAACAATGTATTAAGATCCAACGAAGGAGTTAAACAGTGTCTGAAGATCTTGAAAGAATGAGCCGGCCGCAACTGGTAAAAGTCATCAAAGATATGCAGACGGAGCTGGATCAGATATCCAGTGACGTCTCAGTAAAGCGGGGAACGTCAGATATCGTCCTTCCGAACAATATGAGCTACGATGAGGCCATCGAATGGCTCTATCGGAAGAAGGAAGAAGACGAGACTGTCGTGGACCTGCAGCACCAAATCCAATGTCACCCGCTGGACGGGGCATATGCCTTATTGAAGGCTATTCAGAAACGCTTTGGCTGGGCCAACATGATTCCCACTCCGGGATTCTTTGGTCCGACGCCACCGAGTATGATCACAATGCGTGTGGGTCCTGAAGAGAGTGATACGGTTATGGTGCCCTGGGGGCAAATGCAGATTCCCGGTTTTGCCGGCAAGATCTACGTTGACTACCAGGCGGTTGATTCAATACCGGCATTCGTTATCGGCGCCAGCACCAAGAAGAAGGATCAGGCCAAGTTCTATGAACTGGCCAAGCTGGCACAGCACTTCGTGGAGACGGAATCCGTCTACCACCGCAAAGCCCTGAGCATGAAGCTCGACTGGGTCAGGGAAGGACGCAAGTTCGATCCCAGAGTCGATGGATTCAAGTTCATCAATTTGAGTGGGGTCAAAGAGGATCAGCTGATCTTCGATAAAACGACCACTGACATCCTGGAAGCCACACTGTTCTCGTTCATCGAGAACGTGGAGACATGCCGGAAGCTGCATATCCCGTTGAAGCGTGGTGTATTGCTGGAAGGACCCTATGGCGTTGGCAAGACGTTGACAGCGTACATTACGGCCAAGAAGGCAATTGACAACGGATTCACGTTTATCCTCATCGAGGATTCCCGTGATCTGGACAAGATCATCACCATGGCTCGGCGCTATCAGCCGTGTGTTCTCTTCTGTGAGGACATCGACCGCATAGTATCGGGACAGCGTGACATTACCGTTGACAGCCTGCTCAATACCATTGACGGGTTGCAGTCGAAGGGTGGTGAGATGATCCTGGTGCTTACCAGCAACAACGTGGAGAACATCAATCAGGCCATGCTGCGGCCGGGCCGGCTCGACGCCGTGATTCGGCTGGAGTCTCCTGATGCAGAGGCCGTGGAACGTTTGATCCGGTATTATGCTGGGTCGTTGTTGTCGCCCACTTCCAACATCAGTTCGGCAGCAGCCAAGCTGCAGGGTAACATTCCGGCTACAATCCGGGAGGTTATCGAGCGTGCCAAGATGATAAGTATGACCAAGGGTCGTATGGGCGATGGGTCCATTACCGGTGACGACCTGGACATATCGGCCGAATCCATGAAGCGTCAACTGCAACTGTTGATTCCGAAGCCTCAGGTGCAAGACAGACTTCAGCTCTTTGGAGCGGTGGTTGGCGAGCACATCGCCGAAGCCATCACAAACTTCAAGGAATAATTTACGGTATTCGTTGCCGTTACCCCGTGGCAACTGAAATATAACGGGGTGGCTATTTTTAGGAGTAAGTCATGGGCAAAGTTCAAAAGTATTTCTACTATGCTCGTCTGATGAACTGTGGAACATCACACGATAGGTTTGGCTATTCCACACTGAAGGATGCTAGTGCCGTATGCTTGGCTGTGCGTATATTGGAGCAGTTCAGTTCAGCTGTAGTAAAGAAGGCAAAAAAGGGAATGTTCATGTACGATTTGGCCTGCCTTATTTTACGCCATCTGAATATAGATTTGAAGAAGCTGCCGGAGGACATTCAGACAGCTGAACGCAGAACCCATTATTGGTGCCATTCCAGAAAACGAAATGAAATAGTATTGCATGCAGATACAAACCTGGTTTGGCTTGAACCTGAAAAACCGTCAACGAGGATTATGCCCAATGTCAAGAATACTCGATGATGCAGAACTTCGGAGAATTCACCTGGCCGAGCACAATGGGTTGCCTCTCCACGAGTTGGCCAAAATGTATCGTGTGCATCAAACCAAATTGAGGCGGCAGTTGGATGCTTGGCGCCAGGCAAGAAATCTGTTGGGCGTAGTCAAAGTCACACAGGCACAATTGTGTGAAGCAGCCGATCGTGTAATAGAATCCGACCTATCCTCCCGGGATACAAATCGGAACTGGTTGTTTGCAAAATGAAAACCAAGACCAAAAAGAACACTCTAACAAAGATCCAGAAGACGCTTAAAAAATGGCGACGTAGGGGCTGTACTGGTTTGACTGCATACCCATATTACGAAGACGCCCAATATGCCTGTAGAGGCACCAAGGGTGCTGTTTCCTATATGTGCCATCGTTGCTATAAGTGGCATATAGGGGTATGCGTATAATCATGCTTGCAATCTGACTGTTGTTATGTTTCAATATGGACATGATAACAGAGGCAGTTACAGCTAAGTCGTTAAGTAAGCGCTTCGGCGTAGCCGGATCAGTGTGGTCCGGAATGACCTAGCTGTCTGCCTAAACCATTTGATAGACAGGCAGCTCCCTGAAAAGGAAGCTGCTTTTTTGTTTGGCGACTTAGCTCAGTTGGTAGAGCAGCAGACTGAAAATCTGCGTGTCTCCAGTTCGATTCTGGAAGTCGCCACCAGGATCTTTGACAATTGAATTAGGTGAAGCGTGGTTGGCCTAATGGTTGGGTCCCAGCCTTCCAAGCTGGCTACGTGAGTTCGATCCTCACACCACGCTCCATTGTTCGGGGTGGTAGCCTAATGGACAGGGCAACAGTCCTCTAAACTGTTTTGTGCGGGTTCGACGGAACGATCGTGAAATCCCTGTTTTGCAGGATAGACAACGTACTGTAAGTGTCAACGGTTGCATACCCAGACGGCCGGCATGTCTAGGTGGAGTGGTTCGATTCCACAGGTACACGGAACGTTCGTGAAATCCCTGCTTTATTCGTTTTTGACATGCGACGTGCGTATTGTTCGCACTATGACTTGGTGAACGTGCTAGCCAACGTTCCCGTATGTGTACTGCCTACAGGCCAATAACCTGTTGAACCAGCAGAGCCAGCTCTGACAACCTGGCCGCATGTCTCTATGGAGGTGTAGCTCAGTTGATAGAGCAGCCGGCTCTTAACCGGCGGGTCGTGGGTTTGAATCCCTCCACCTCTACCATTTCGTTAACGTCAACAAAAAGGAAAAGTATGAGTCCGTTTAGCTATTATTTGATTACGTTGTTGAGTGAGGCAACACTCATTCGAGTGGCGTTGAAGACAGACGTAGACGTTGAGTTTTACATGGAACCGGAAGGTATAGCACAGCTTTTGGCTTTGCTTCCTCCACACGTACGAAGCATTGGTCCAATTGTAGACGTTGAAGAGATATTTGACGTCGTAGACGCAACAGTGAAGTAAATACAGTGAAACAGTAGAAAGGATAGTGTTGGTATGAAGAAAGAATCGAAAGATATTATGATCTCGTTCGACACGACAGGGAGCATGTACCCCTGTCTGACCCAAGTGCGGCGCAACGTATCCGCCTTGGTAACCCGGTTGTTCAAGGACATTCCGGACCTGCGAATCGGTATTATTGCTCACGGTGACTACTGTGACAAGAATCTGACGTACATTACGAAGATGCTGGATCTGACCAACGACAAGGATAAGATCGTCCATTTCGTAAACAACGTGGAAGCTACAGGGGGTGGAGATTCCCCGGAGTGCTACGAGTTTGTGTTGAACCAGGTACGTACGCTGGCTTCCTGGTCAAGTGGCAAGTCGAAGATCCTGATCATGATTGGTGACGATGTGGCGCATAGCCCAAGGGAAACGCAGAACTTCAAGAAGCTGGAATGGCAGAACGAGATCGGCCTGATCAAAGAAGCAGGTATCAAGGTCTATGCCGTGCAGGCGCTGGGACGCAGCCATGCAACCAGTTTCTGGCGTACAATGGCATTTAAGTCGAACGGCTACTACATCACGCTGAATCAGTTTGCGGACATTCAGCACATGATCACAGCGGCTGGCTACAAGCAGCGGGGTGACAGTTTCCTGCAGGACTATGAAAAGGAACTGATTACCAATGGTGTGATGAACCGGGACCTGGATTCAGCGATCGGTACCATGTTGGGACGAGAAACAAGTTCCAGGTTCAAGGTCAGTCGTACTCGCTTGGGTGCTGTGGACAGTGGACGTTTTCAGGTTATGGAAGTGGACGAAAGATGTCCCATCAAGGAATTTGTGGAAGCACAAGGTGTTACATTCAAGGTAGGACGTGGATTCTATGAGTTCACGAAGTCATCGGTTATTCAGCACTATAAGGAAGTAATCCTGATGGATAACCGGACTGGTGACCTGTTCAGTGGAGACAAAGCCCGGGAGCTGGCTAACATTCCGATCGGGGTAACAGCCAAGCTGGGCCCGACACTGGTACCTGGCTACACAGTATTTGTGCAGTCAACATCATATAACCGGGCGCTCATGCCAGGAACGAAGTTCCTGTACGAGATTCCGGATTGGGAACGAGTTTAGATTATGACACTTGACGAGATGAAGGCTTTGTTTGAAAAATACAGTAGTGGTGAAAGCATCGAATACGTAGCATTCAAACGAGTTAAGAATCCGAAGTGTAAACGTCCTGATATTTGTGCGTTTATTCGTTTGGACGAACTCGTTTCGGGAAAAGCGTACATGGTGTCAGCAGCCGAACACGACGAAATCTTTTTAGACGTAGACGTGGAAGAGTTGGCTGCCGTAGTTACAGAAGAGGACATTGTCATGCTGCTACGTTGTGGAGTACGCTATGACAGTAGCGTGGACTCGTTGGCTATGTTCGTATGATTTGAATTTGTGGCCTGGGGACATCCCACGCAAAGTGACGTCCGAGTGTGGCCGGTTGAATAGCCGGCGTGAAGCCTACGGATACGTATGGGTTCATTGGCACTAACCTGGGCCTTATACAACAACCGAAGAAGAAAGAGGAAACGAAAATGAGCAAAGGATCGATAGTTAGTTTGGGTATCGTGGGTGTTATTGTTTTGCTGCTAATCTGTATCATCTCCTGGTTCATCGGTGTGAAGAATGGAGAAATTACGTTGGCTAATCGGTATGAGGCACAGTTCAACGTGGTGGAAACCACACTGGATACCATGCGCAAAACGATCATGAATCAGACCAAGTGTACCCGGGAATGGGCAGAGAAGTTCATTGCCGTGGTCATGGCACAGGCAGCTGGCAGATCCGGTGTAGTAGCCGGTGGTGCTGAAGCAGGCCCAAATGCCAAGAATGCGGCTGTAGCGGCCGCTGTAGGGTCAGGGGGTCTAGGTATCAACGTCAGCAGGGAATCGGAGGCGCTAGGCCTAACGCCGGCCCTCTATCAGCAGCTGGCTAATAGCATCGAAGGGAAACTGGCCGAATTCAAACGGTCCCAGGACACCCTTACGGACATATGGCAGACGCATAAGACGTTCTGTCAGAAGTTCCCGGCCAGCCTGGTAGTAGGCGACAAAGTGAAGCCCAAGCCCAGGATGATTACATCCGAGGATACGAAGGCTGCAGTGGCCACGGGAGTCATCAGCGACGATCTGATGAAATGATATGTTTCTAGCAATTACAACATTGCTTCCGGCAATCGCCATAGTGGGGATCCTGGCATCCCCACTATGGTGTGTTACTATAGGCCGAGACATGGATCAGTATTTGGCTCGGAAGAAATTGCTGATCTTCAGCTTGGCTTCGTTTGTTATGTCCGCTTGCGTGTCCGGAGCGCTTTATGGCTTTGCAGCCATGAGCATCATGGATAAGGAAGTATGGCACTTCAAGATCTTTACGATCCGACACGAAGAAGAATGGACGACGCACGAGACTCGGACGGAAACATATACCACAGGCAGCGGTAAGCATCAAACCACGCATACAAAGACAGTGCACTATACAGAAAACCACGGACCATATTGGACAGCTATAGACGAGCGTAGTAGCGAACATAGGATTGACTCGTCCGAGTACGATAAGTGGTCCAAGGTATGGGGAAATCAGCTTCAAACGGGCGTGCACAAAGGCAGTTCAGCAGGCTGGGATCGTTCGATAACTGGCAAGATCTTTGAATGCAAGTGGACCAGAGACTTTGAACGGATTTATCCGTGGGACGAGATACATCACTACAAGAACAAGGTGCGGCATTGCAGTTCTGTTCTGAAGTACAGGGAACCTACCAAGGAACTAGAAAAGCTGTATCCACGGCCGGCTGAGTCGGGTGACTGTTCACCCGTGTTGTGTTACGGTGCTTCCCTTGGAGCAGCTGATATACAGCGATTGCGACAGGTTAACGCAGAGTTGGGTCCCAAGTACCTGGTGCATACGCTTTTAGTATTGTTCGGAAAGGATGCAGATCGTTCGAAGATTGACGATATCCTGAGTGCTTGGAGGAGCGTCAACAAGAATGAATTGGTAACCTTCTTGGCTCTGGATGGTGGATCCACCGTAAGATGGTGTGAGGTCCAAAGTTGGATGGACGATACTACGATCCATGCTACGTTAAGGGATGCCTTGGTAGCTGAACCGTTTACGGCCAGGCGATATTCCGACCTGTTGATGCAGTACGTGCCGAAGCAGTGGAAGAAAAAGAACTTCCACGATTTCGACTATCTGCGGGTTGAAATACCGATAGGATGGAAGGTGATAGCAATACTGGTCGTGATTGGTGGATTGGTAGGCATCTTTGTTGTTGTAGACCAAAAAGTAACGTTGTCATGGTAAGGAGGCGTATGTTCGCACGTAGTCAGTCTATCAAAAGGTATGTGGCAGAACACTCTCCGAAGAGTTTTGCCAGGCGGATTGAAAGCCGCAATCGAAAACTTCTGAATGCGTTGTTGAAAATAGGTCCGAAAGTGACGACCTATACGCATGTGTGGATAAACAACGGATGTCCTCATTGCAATGAGTACAATTGCCAAAGATGCCTGTGGACAACTGCTGCAGAGAAATTTGCACTTGACGAGACAACAGGCTGTTCAGATTGTTGTGACACGGAATTTGGTGGAGTATCTTATTGTGATGTGACTGGGGAAGATACTCAATATTATTGGGTTGAGTATAAGGATTGCGGAGCATCCTTGCATACAAGAGATACTCGTGACCTGCGGCAAGGTTGCCCAACTCCAAAAGAGGAATACGACAATCTTGTGGCCTTTTTGAAAGGGCATATTGCCTGGGCACAATGGGAATGCTGGGGAAAGAAATACAAATAGGCGGTTAACTCAGTTGGTAGAGTGTCAGATCTACACTCTGAATGTCACAGGTTCAAGTCCTGTACCGCCTACCATGTGCCTGTAGCTCAATTGGACAGAGCATCTGACTACGGATCAGAAGGTTGCAGGTTCGATTCCTGCCAGGCACGCCATTAGGAGTAAGTATGAAGTTTGTTGAAGTTGCAGAAAGCATAGCCCGAGTGGCTCACGAAGGCCAGGTTCGAAAACTGGGCGAGGAAAAGGGTAAACCTTACATTGTTCATCCAGAACGGATAGCAGCAAAGGTTGAAGGAGATACGTTGAAGTCGATAGCCTGGCTTCACGATGTGTTGGAAGATTGCCCCGCTTACACGTCTCTAACGTTGGCTGTGGCCGGCATACCTGAAGACGTGATCGATGTGGTTAAGTTGTTGACCCGTCGTCCGGGGGTTCCTTATCTGGAATATTTGTTGGGCGTAGTCACTAACGACTATGCAATTGAAGTCAAACTGATGGATCTCGAAGATAATCTTCGGACGTGTCCACCCGGCAATATGAGGGACAAGTACGAGTTGGCTAAGTACATACTGGAGAATTACTAGTATGGCTGATTTTTGCACAAACTGTGTACGAGAAATGTTTGGCGCCAAAGATGACCAGGGGCTCAAACCAGACATTGACGTGAAGAAGATCTTCAAGAAGCTGAAGAAGGACCACTATGCCGAGGTACTTTGTGAAGGATGTGGCATGGTAGCTATAGGGAACATGGATGGAAAATTGAAGGTGCGTTATATCAACAGTTGTGAATGGCACGACTATGGGAGGCAATTACGAAAGTCCAAGTAACATTTAAGCATCCTGATGTCACATTCGATGCACTCGAAGCTGTAAAGAACGAAGACGATCATGATAAGCTGGAACGTGTGTTCATGAAGTTCATCGAATTCGGAGAATACCTTAGAGTTGAGTTTGACACAGAAGCCCAAACGGCAACTGTGATTACTTGTAAATAGGCGGGGTAGGCTAATAGCGGAAGTCAACAGTCTTGAAAACTGTCGGTCCTCGAAAGAGGCCATGGGGGTTCGAATCCCTCTCCCGCCGCCACGGAAGTGTGTGCCGAACAGTAAGGCAGCAGGCTGCTATCCTGCCTCCCGCAAGGGAATTGCACGTGCAAATCGTGCCGCTTCCGCCACTTTGAGAAGGAGTAGTTATGTATCTTATTTTTTGTGAGTACGACGAATACTGTCAAGGTTGGGAGGCAACCTCTGGCTACTTTCTGGTGTATGCTGATAGTTTTGAGGCAGCCTGTAATAAGTTAAGTCAATGTTATAGCCCGCTCGATTACACGGCCTTTCGAAACTTCAAGGACTGTACGATCAAATAGGAGGTTTTGTGGACAAGAAGAAGTTTGTTGAATGTGTGAACGCAAAGATGGAAAAAGACCTGGTCGAATGGGCCGGCACAACGGTGATAAAAGAATTGGGTAGGCGTAAGAAGCTCATTGAGAAAATGAGCAAAGAATATCTGGAATCTCCGGAAGGTCAAAAGTATCTACACCGGCGTGTGCTGGAGACTGTGCGTTCCTACATCGACGATGTAGGAGACGTTTTCGATTACAGCTTTTGGGATAAGTTAATACGCCATGCGGTTACGTCTTCGTTCAAACCTGAAATTCTAAAACTCGTCTTGAAAAACAAGAGGTAGAAGAAATGGCGTACAAGTTCAATAATGGAACAGGCGCTGTGATTTGTGATCACTGCGGCATTACGATTGACGAAGGTCTTAGCTACACGGAATACGAAGAATGTTATGGAAGCGAGCAGAAGAAGGACTACTGCACCAGATGCTTCCACCCGGCAAACCGACAGAAAGTTAAGGAGGAATCCGATGGCGAGCGATTTGATAGTGCCCGTTGTGAAGCTTGAACAGTTGAGACCTCACCCCAATGCTGACAAGTTGGAGTTGGTCAACGTATTGGGATACCAGATGTGTGTGCCCAAAGGATTGCACAAGGATGGCGACGTCATGGTGTACTTCCCTGCGGATACACTTATTCCGGCTACGTGGGCGGATTCTTTTGGCGTACGCAAGTACCTGAAGGGTAAGGATCAGGATCGTGTCGGCCGAATCAAGCTGCGGGGTGAGCCTTCGTTTGGACTGGTAGTCCAGCCGCCTAAGCTACCTGCTGATGTAAAATTCAATGTTGGCGACAATGTGGCTGACTACTATGGTGCCAAGAAGTACGAGCCGCCGGTTCGTGCTACTGCCGGCGATGCTGCTGCCCGGGATCCTTTGATCGATCCATTCTTTGAGCAGTTCACGGACGTGCAGAACGGACGTATGTTTACGGATATCTTCGTTGATGGCGAGGAAGTCATCTGCACGGAGAAGATCCACGGTACCAACTGCAAGGTTGGATGTATTGATGGTAAGCCTGTGGCTGGATCTATGGGCGTACGCAGAAAGCGTCCAACAAAATTATTTGAAGGTCAGGAAATTCCTTGTAAACTAACTGATGATGCAATTGCTACAAACACCTATTGGTTTCCGTTTAGCCTTCCTGGTGTTAGAAGCCTCATGTCTGACTTTGCAGAACAGGAAATCAAAGAGCCTGTACTGCTCTACGGAGAAGTATATGGTGGTAGTATACAGAGTCTGGACTACGGTATACCTAAAGGTAAGGGCTTGGGCTTTCGAGCATTTGGACTCAAAGTCAATGGTAGGTTTTTGGACTGGGACGTTTTCGCAGATACATGTATAAAATATGGTGTTAAGATGGTTCCAGTTCTTGGGCGTGGCCCTTTCAGTATGGAGAAGGCCAAACACTATGCAGACGGAACATCTGTTCTTTGGACCGATGCGGGAGTTAAGGTAGAACATATGCGTGAAGGTTGTGTAATCTATCCGGTCAAGGAACGTGAACACCCGAAGATCGGGCGGGTCATCCTAAAGTATATCGGAACCGAGTATGAGCTTAGCAAACACAAAGAACAAGACACAAAGGACGTTTGATTATGGGTACAAAGAAAGCCAAGATAGTGGAGAAGACCAATAGCACAAAACGTTTGGAGGCCGTCAAGCGGGCACAAAAAGTTGTTGCCTGTTTGATGCGTGATCTCGATCGCTTTGACAAGGAAATCGACAAGCTGGCCAAAGAGGTTAACATCATTGAAAACGGACCAACCAAAAACTGACGGACTGTTCAAAAGGTGTCCCGGATACAAGACCAATTTTGATACGCTGTGCGGGGCGATCAAAAACGAGGATGTCTGCATTGCAGCTTGTACCGACAAAGCCACAGGAAAAGAGGTGGCTGTTATATGCGCCGTTATGCGCAAAGTCGGCGGAGATTACGTACTAATCCCGATGGCCAAAATGTTTGACGGTAATCCATACGAAGAGGTAAATCCACCAGGGAAGGAAGAAGAACATGGCAAAAGCAAAGCCGAGTCTGTATGCGCCACCAATTGAGGCATCAGATCTGAAGAGGGGCAAGTATGCCGGTTATTGCAAAGGCTGCAGTGGTCTTCTTTGCGAATTGGACAAAGTCGACGACGGATATAAATGTCCACGTTGTGGTACAACGGTAAAAACCCCCGAGAAGACCAAGAAGGAAAGTACAACGTGGTCATGAGAGATTTGAATGAAGATCTGTTGTACTTAGTGGTCTTGGATGACCAGACGTTTGTACGCAAGATGCGGTGGGACCAGATGTGGCATCTGGTGAACGGTAATCCTGCCATGCCTTTCCTCAAGGCGGGATACAAACGCATTAGCTCACGCAGAGCCAGGGCGTTAATTCGACGTAAGGAAAAGTCCGGATTCTAGTACGGCAGTGGTATACAGGCTGTGCCCAGCTCTCCAAAAGCTGTGAAGTAGGTTCAACTCCTACCTGCCGTGCCAGTGGGCCCGTGATGCAACGGCAGACAGGGCAGACTTAAAATCTGTTTCTTGTGGGTTCGAATCCCACCGGGCCTACCAATTTAGGAGCCAATTGTGACTGAAAAGAAGCTTACCAGAGGTGAGAAAAACAAAAAGCGGCATCGACTACAGCTTTTGCTCCGGCCAAAAACCCAGCGATGCGAACTATGTGGGGGACAGATGGCGTGGTGTACTACTTGTCAAACATGGACCCGCATATGTTGCGTAGACTACGGGACTTGCATGTGCAGCTAACCTTTGTGGGTGCGTAGCTCAGTGGTAGAGCCATGGAAACCGTGGGTTCGAATCCCGCCGCATCCACCGATCTTTGAAGGAAACCCGAATGAACAAAGGAACATATGAGCAGAATAACATTAGGAATAGGGGCTATAAACTTTTTCGCACTTAGTTTTATAATGCCAGACAGTGAACAGCATATATGTCTGATGTTTGCACTGTTGTGTGCAATACTAGCTACAAGTGTTAGGAACCCTAAATGACCAAAGAAGAGATGATACAGTGGATTGATAATGCTAGCTATGAAGACTTGCTTAGGAAGTGGCGGTTTGCTGATGTGGCAAATCCCTTCTTCTGCGCTGAAGTAGGTGCACATTACAAAGAGGTTATGTTCAAGCGCCGTGATGAAGTGGGACCTGAAGCAGCCGTGGCAGCAAGCAAGTCCGTAGGATGGGATAACTAGATGACACAAGAACAAGAGCTGAAAGTAGTAGAACTTTGCAAGCAGTTTATGATGGTGGCGGAAGAGGTCAACTTGACCTTCATTGATCTGTGTAAGATCAGGGACAAGTACTTCCCAATCATCAATGGGCGTCGGGTACAAAACCCCGCCGACATAGCAAAGAGCATTCAGATACTGGACGAACACAAGAAGAACCTGCAGGCCGTACTGACTGATACAATGGGTGTAAAATTCGAAGGGGAACTGGTAACCGGGCATAAGTCTGATGCTAAAATACAGGCAGCTAAGCCTGTTGCAGCACTTCCGGCAGCGCCTTTGGAAGTACCCCAGGATGCAGTGATTTTGGATCAGTTCATCCTTGACTACAAAATGGGTGGTCCCAAGACCAAGTGGAAGGTGCGTCAGGTAATAGCCGAAGCACGAAAGACAGGATCCATATCCAAAAAGAACGTAGAGTATTTGAAGAAGGTTGCCAAAGGCGAACCTACAGATAAGTTCATTGCTACGCTGAAGGTAGAGTAATTCTATGATCATTGTTGCTGGAGATATACACGGGGATTTTGGAAGCTTGAATGCCATGATAAACAAGCAGAATCCAGAGATCATTTTGCAATGTGGAGATTTCGGATTTTGGCCCGCTATGCGTCCACAGGACTTCTACGGACCTACCGGCCACAAAAATGCCAAGCTTCCAATTCCCAGGGTGGGTAAGACCAAGGTATACTGGTGCGATGGAAACCACGAGGATCATCATTCGTTGATTGCACGTAAGACCAACGAGTTGTGGCCTAACGTATTCTATCAGCCTAGGGCTTCCACACTGCAACTGCCGGACGGTCGCACAGTGTTGTTTATGGGTGGCGCCGATTCCTACGACAAACCGTATCGGACTCCGAACATAGATTGGTTCCAGGAAGAACTGATTACTCAGGCCGATATGGATCGGTTGCCCAAGTGCAAAGTGGACATCGTTATAAGTCATACCTGCCCTTGTGAGTTTGTAATGGGAATGGGGCTTGGTTTTGATCTACGGCTTAACGATCCATGCCGGCACGCATTGTCTATGATTCTACACGAATACAAGCCAGCGCTCTGGTACTTTGGGCATTGGCACAAAAACATAACATATTACGATAGCGAATGGGGTTGTCGGTGGACGGCATTAAGCCATACAACCGGCGGAGGGTCTGGCCGCTGGTGGGAGGAACTACGAACATGATAACTGAAGTAGAAAGTCAAGCTGAACTGAAGTCAATTGTCCGTTTGATTGGAGCAGCAGTACGCCATTCTTGGGAGAGATACGAGGCTACGGAAGACTCCGAAATGTTGGCGATCCTTTCAGATTTGGATAAAGCCAAAAATGCAATTACATCTCACATTAAGATGTTTCAGGTCTTATCGAAAGATCTCAAGGAACACCAAACATGAAAGTCTATAAGCTTGAAGTAATGGTGATCGATCACGACGAATTAGGCCCGGATGGAATTCGTGAAGAGCTTGAAAATGCAGACTTCGCAAATCATTGTATTCATCCTGCAGTGAAGAAAGTTGAATGTCGAGATATAGGTGAGTGGAGCGACGATCATCCGCTCAATATAGGCAGTGCCTGCGAAGAAGAATATAGGCGTTTGTTCGAAGAGCCTTCACCGGAGGACTTTGTGCCACCTACGTGTGGACGGTGCTATGCCGAAAACGTTGAACTGTTTCCCGCTACGTGCAACGAGAAGCCGGAGGAGCGTCGGGGTGAGCCTATTGGCATGTATCACTGCCCGGATTGTGGTGCCATGCTGATAGCAGGACTTCCCCATCCCACGGTGTGTGCGCTTTGTCGGGACCACAAGCATCCCGGGTTTGATGAACTAAATATGGGGCGATAAGGCGCAATATATTGTGCATTAACCCGATTTTGGATCGATAAAGCGTACAATAATGCGCCTACAAAGGAGTCAAAGTGATAATCAACGAACTGATTCGGATGTGTAACAAATATTACGACGATGGATACCTGGCGTTGTATTGGAACTTCAAGAAGTCCAAGCCCGTGGATACAAATTCCGGGGATACGTTGGCGCTGTTCATCGTGCGTGAAATCAACGATACCTTTCAGCCCAGACTGTCGGATAAGAAGCAGTTGATAGAGGCTAAGCGATGTATGCGTAGTGCCTGTGTACAACTGGCGAATATGATAATAGGGATAGACAACGAATACGATCGTCTACCGAGGAGAAAGAAATGTCATTCGAAGCAGGTCCCTTTGGCATGATCGCTGAAATGTGTCAGAGAAAATTGGACAAGACACCTTTACAGGAACCAGAGAAGAGTCCTTTCTTTTCCTGGTGGTGTGAAGTGCTTAGTGTTTACGACGAAGATGCCATGGACAGATTCTCACTAAGAGATATTGCGGACATGGCATTTGCAGCTGGTCAGAACTATCAGAAGGCGCTACAATACGAACCCAAAGTCAATAAAAAGGAGGCCCAAGATGCCACAGTTTGCGGTACTCACTGAAGATGGTGTTGACGATAAGCGGTATGATTCAATCGACGAAGCAACAGATGCAGCCAAAGCAGCCGTCGAGGATCCGGATACGGAAGTGGAGATTGTCCAGATATTGAGGAAGGTTTCTTCGACTCTGGAAATCACAGTAGAAGACGTGGCGTAGACAAGATTTGCATGCTTGACAAGTCTCAGTAACTCCACTAATATGGTGGCATGAAGATAAAGAGTATTGTTGCCAACGATGGACAAAAGCGAAAGCATGCACTAATACGTTGCCACTATTGCCATAAATATTTTTGGAAATCAATACACTTAATGAAACAGAGTATAAATCATTTCTGCTCTGTTGTGTGTAGTCGTTTAGGACACCGTAAGCGAAAGAAATTCAAATGTGCCTTTTGTGGCGAACAAGGTGAGAAGCCACTTCAAAAATTTTCTAAAAGTAAATCGAAGCTACATTTTTGTTCTCGGCGATGCAAGGATTTAGGCCAAAGTATAACTTATGGCTTAGAAAAAATGTGGCCTAAGCACTACAATAGAAATGGCGGGAGTGTAGATTTTTATCGTAGGCTTGCATGGCACAGTTATAAGCACTACTGCGCAGGTTGTGGCTATGATAAAATACCTGAAATTCTAGAGGTGCACCATATCGATCGAAATAGAAAAAATAATAAAGTAGAGAATCTAATACTCCTTTGTTCCACCTGTCATACGATAATTACACTCGGTTACGGTAAACTGGTAAATCGTAAACTTGTTATGGGGCAGTAGCCAAATGGCCACGGCGACAGACCTGCAATCTGTTTTTTCGGAGTTCGATTCTCCGCTGCTCCACCAACTTTCAAACAAAAACCAAAACAAGGAGATGCGGTATGGGTAAGTTATGCGAAGTGTTAGCGGTAGAAGGTGAATTGGACTCGACCTGCAAGGCAGTCCTGGAAGAAGCGACGAAGACGTTCAAAGATAAGGCTGCTCACTTTGTGGGTCAGACTAAAACCTACGAACCCTTCGAAGAAGGTACGCCAGGGTTGCCCGAAGAACACCTGGCCATGGTCACAACGGTAAACGAGAAGCTGGCCTACGTGTTTGAACACCTGGTCAAGCTGATTGATGCCAAGGCCCAGAAGGACGCTACAAATCAGGTAGCCAAGGCCGACATCGTGACGGATAGCGGAACGTTGGCTACGGGTGTGCCGGCCACGACATTGTTGGGGTTGGAAGCAACCCTGCGTCAGGTGAAGGCATTGGCGCTGGAAGTGCCCACGTTGCCTCCAGGCATCGAATGGAAGAAGGATCCTGCCTTGGGCAAGGACATCTATCATCGGGTACATCCCGCCGTGACGTTCAAGACCCGTAAGACCTTCCGACACAAAGTGCTGGTGGAGCCCACCAAGGAACACCCTGCTCAGATCGAAAAGTGGAGCGAGGACGAGAACATCGGCAAGTTTATCACAGATGCATGGTCAGGCATGTTGACGCCGGCCGAGAAGAGTGATATGATTGGCCGCATTGATACGTTGGCTCGGGCTGTGAAAGAGGCCCGGCAGCGTGCCAATACAACCGAAGTTGTGAAGATCAAGCTGGCGAAGAGTCTGATGGACTACATTCTGCCGGCATAATGCTTTTGGGTAGACTTATCCTTATCGTTATGTTCTGATCGTGCTCCCGACTAAGTCTCGGAAAGAGCGATCAGATATCATCGTTATCGTTATAGTTTTGCCCAAGCAACCTCAGGCGGATGCGTCATCCGACAAGGCGGGTGCAGGTTCTAATTTAATGTGCGTCGTGGGTTCAATTCCCACTCCGGTCTCCTTCGTACACAAGCCGGGTATTGTGTTCGAAGAGACCGGGTAGCTCAGTGGTAGAGCACACAGATTCAACATGAAGCCTGCAATTCCAGCTCAAGGAGACGAGGAGCCAAATGGATTGTATCCTATGAAGCCTTCGGGCTGATTAGAAAACATGAAATATCATTGGGGGCCCAGATTGGGAATTGATCTGGGCCCCTATTTTACACTGCCGGAGTGCCTCAGTGGCGACAGGACGGGTTTTGTAAACCCGCACATAAGAAACATCGGGAGTTCGAGTCTCTCCTCCGGCTCCATTAATGGTAGAGCATTTACCGTTTGACAATAGGTCTACCTTATGCAATAGTATTGACATGAGTAGATCATCACGTTTTAGAATCTGTTCTGTATGCCACAAATCTTATCATGCGTGGGCTAAGGTAGCACTATACTGTTCAAATGCATGTCAATGGGAACAAGATTACCAAAAACGAATTTTGATTGTTCGAAAGACGCATAATTGGTTTGATGGTTGGCAGAGCTGCACGTCTATTCGAAATGCTTTACATAGAGAACGAGGTATACGTTGTGAGATTTGCGGTGGTACAAAGTGGCAGGGAAAACCAATGCCAGTAGTGATGGACCATATTGATGGAAATTCGGACAATTGGGTAGATTCTAACTTGCGGCTCGTATGCGGGAACTGTGATATGCAATTGCCTACGTATAAAAATAAGAACAAGGGCAAGGGTCGACATAGTCGACGTTTACGCTATCAGCAAGGAAAGTCTTACTAGCTTACCGTTGTAGTTTACAGTGATACGAATTCATAATCCACGAGCACAAATACCATTCCACGATAAGTTGGATCACTGGTTGGGTAGATAAAAGTTTGTGTATGAATTCGTTAGAGTTTAATTACCTTAATTGGCTCCAGTTTACAACATAGCCTGTGGTGAAAGATCCGTTACGAGGTGGACGGGCATGAAAACTTAGGAGTAACCACAGGTTATAAAATCAACAAGGAAGGTCCTACTTATGAGTGAACCTAAAACGATACATATGGAAGATGTACATTCCATCAGCTTGGAAGCAATGAGTATTGTGGAAACCAGGCTGCGTGAATTCGGCATCACATTGACACCTGAGCAAGACGACGAAATTTACATACCACTGGATAACACCATAGAAAAATTCGCCGGATATCCGGACTTTGCCCACGAACACTAAACCTCAAAACGAAGGAACGAAAATGGCCGAGAATACAGACGTGACGAAGAACATCGAACTGAAGGCAAATCTGACATTGACGAAGGACGAGATCATCGAACGGATCGTCGATGCGGAGTTGGAACCGTTGCAGGCAGCAGCAGACAAACTACGTTTGGCGATCGATATTACTCATGCAAAGGTGTGTAAGGCAGAACACATCTTTTGTGAAAATCATGACAAGATGGTAAGATAGGTAAAGTCACATACGCACTCGGACTGCCTACATATGAGGTTTGTAATGGAAAACTGCACATAGTGGTGTCAATGCATAATTACAAAACTAGTTGTGTGGATATATTGGTAGATTTATGGTGCGGTCTACCGGCTGACCTAAAAGAATCTTATGACAACATGCAGAAGGCCAGAGAGGATGCCCAGGTAGCAAATCTTGAATACCAGTGTGCAGCTTCCAAATGTGACAGGGAAGGCAAAGCCCGACTTCACAAGGCGATTAAGAATCGCATGATCGACAATCTCTTCAAAGAGATCAATGGTTCGCTGAAGAAGCTTCTGGCCCTGCCGGAAGATACAGAGAAGCCGGCGTAGCTCAATCGGAAGAGCAGCTGATCCGTAATCAGCCGGTTGTCGGTTCGACCCCGGCCGCCGGCTCCAAACAAGGTGAAGTATGGACAATTGTTTAGACTGTTCCGTACCTGCAGAGTTTGAACCGTTTACTACTGGAGCCCAATGCCCAATGTGTGGCAGTCAAAATCTTCAAAAAACATATTGCCAAGGACGACTTGGCTCGGCTGCATCAGAGGAGCCTGTAGAATGGCTCAGGATTCATTGCGATGAGTGTGGATACGTATACAACATGCAAACAAGGAAACATAAGGAGACAGCATGATTAGTGATGGTTCAGCTGCGGGGTGTAAGGTTGCACAACCAAAAGATATTCAACGAGCATTTGAGCTGCTGAATAGTAACTTGTCTGTCTTGGACAAGGCAATATCTGAATTAGTTGACCGTATAACATCGATTCGATCTCCGGGGGCACAATCCCTAGATCCCGAGACAAAATCGCCGGCATTTGCGGCGCCAATGGCAAATGTGGTTGCTGCACTAACAATCAGAGTATTGAAAATGATAGCTTTTGTTCAACATACAAACAACCAAATTGAACTGTAACACCCCGATCTGCCTGAAGATCAGCGTCCGGAAAAGGTAGCCTTTGTCATCCTAACAGATGGCGAAGAGAATTCCAGCAAGGAGTTTCAACAGGCAAAGGTGCTGGAAATGATCAAGCACCAGCAGGAAGTCTATAGCTGGCAGTTCATGTTCCTCGGTGCGAATATTGACGCCATCAAGGTTGCCGCAAGCATCGGCATCAACGTAAAGTCAGCCATGACGTTTGCAGCCAATCATGTCGGCACGTCATCAGCTTATGCTGGCGTATCCCGCTGCCTGACCTCCTACCGTTCGGGTGATATGCAGAATCTGGAGTTTGACAAGCAAAGCTACGATGATCAAGCGAATGCTGGCGCCAATGCTAAACTCAAAGGCAAGAAAACAACAGCATGAGTGATATCCAAATACGAGGATCGAGTTGGCAGGAAGTGCCGGACAAAGATGTCCGGCACGTCTGGCAGTGTCGCAATGACGATTGCGACGAACAACCCAGCGTAAACGTTATGCCTGACTATTACCAGGAAAGCGGTACGCCAATGTGCACAGAGTGTAACAAGCATATGCAATACGTTCGAACAGAAGTACGGAGGAAAGTATGACCAGTTGGGAACGACTCGTATCACAGACAACGTCAGGTCGGTGGTTGCTCACAATTACAGCGGGCATATGCTTGCTGGCGATGACAGCAGCTGATTGCTGGTATGTATGGGTAGGCAAGTTTGCTGCAAACAGTCCCCTGCCCTTCAGCGTTGAAGCCCTGTTGACCATTATCACGGCCGTCTTCATGGCCTACTTCGGCAAGGAAGGCCAAGCTGGATCTACCAGCAGTAATGGGAATAGCAACGGCAATGGGAATGGCAATGGGAACGGGGATCCCAAACTTCTGACCCAGCACCAGCCATGAAAGCCTATCTGGCGATCGGTAACAACGAGCTTGAGCATATGCCTAAGCTAAAGAAGACCGAGGAATGTCCATCCTGTGGTAAGAGCCACAGGGTGGATTTCGGTAAAGACAAGGATGGCGACCCGACCGACCTAGGTTTTGTAAAGTGTCCCAAAAGCAAGAAAGCATACTTGGTCGCTATTGCCGGGAAACGTATTCCGAACAAGAAGGGCAAGCTGTGAGCGAAAAGCCCTTTTGCATCCACTTTAACGATCGTCGAAAGGTCCTTGAACGTTTGCCTAAAGACGCCATAGTCTTGGACAATCGCAGGGATTCCTGGATGATCGTACGCTTGCCCGGGATGACATGGGATCAAGCCCGGGACTATTTCAAAGATGATGCCTTGATTGGTATCTGCGAACAGAAGGAGTATTTGGCAAATGAAAAAGCAGAAGTCGAAGTCGAACCCCACAAAGTCGACGCCGTGTTGGATGCCCATGGGGGCGGAGATAAAGGACCATGCGGAAAACGTGGCTGTGTCGTATGATGTTTTCCGTGGCTTCTATTCCCGGTTTCGCAGGAAAGCTGGACTTCCTCCAGCACGCAAGGATGCCTATGAAATGACTACCGCCCTGGCCGATAAGCTGGGACGGCTTTGTCGAATCGTCAAGCATCTGGAGCGCAAAGATCCACTCAAGAATTCCACAGCGATGATGGAAGAATGCGTGGCTGGAATGGTTGTCTATCTGGAGATGTTGGCCCAGCGGTACAAGCTCGACTTGATGTCAGGGTTTGCCCGTGAGCTGATGAAGGCCGTAGTCCAGCACGGAAATAAATAAACATTGGCAGGGTAGCTCAGTTGGTAGAGCACGTAATCGTACAGTTTGTATGAACTGGCTACAGCAACCAAAATTACCCTTATAAGGTCGTGGTCGTGGGTTCGAATCCCACCCCTGCCACCAATCGGATCGGAGTGTAACGGTAGCACAGCGGTAAATATGTACAGATTGTATAATCTGTCTACAGCCATCAAAATGGAACCGCAGGACCAGGTTCAATTCCTGGCGATCCGACCATTCTTAATTTCAGGTGCAAGTGCGTTATAATACATGTAGGAAATAATACTCTCGCCGACCCGGCAGATGAAATCACAAATACAGCTGCCACGGTTTTCGGCAGAGCATCCTACAGAAGAACAGCCGATAGGCGTTCTTCTTTCCTATTGACTATCCTAGTACCTACGTGGTACTGTTTCTCCTCAAAGGCTGTCTACAGCAGACAATCTACACGTAAGTATAGAGTGTACAGCCTGTTCTCCGATTTTGATGCGTAAGGGTGGATACTGCAAACAAATATCTGGGTAACCAGAATAAATGAAACATGACCGGTGCTTGAAACACTGGTCCACCCGAGGGTACCTCCGGGTGAGTGGGTACCTCCTGGCCACAGCCATAGGCAATCCTGTGGGACCACTCTGTGCATCGATACTTTTAAGGGTGTCTGCAGCAACCAATATAGCCTGAAAAGCTAACCATCTGTACACCCTGTTTATGAGCGTAAGGATAACTACCGCAACCTAAAAAATTTGCCTTCAACGCAAACCAATGCGTATCCTGTGCTCACCCTCTATTTTTCATTTTAAGGCTGTCTGCAGCAACTCAAAATATCATACCATTCGCATGATATGTACAGCCTGTTTATTTTGTCCACAATACATCAACCTAAACCTAAGGAAGGAGTTGGCCGATGATCAGAGGACACAATAAGGATGTGCTCTACGAGCACACGTTAGACCATGCCCTGGAATTCTTCAGCAAGGCCGGCAGCTTATACGTCATGGGACCACGGGGTCGTAAGCCCTTTGAGCCCTATGGCGGCGAGCATGCTGAAACGTCTGCGCTGGCATTGTTCCAGGCCGTTTGGGCCGTCAACTACAGGGAAGCACACCTCGATGCTATGCGGCTGTTGTTCTGGCTGCGTGACTGTCGGGGAGGGGCGGGTAACCGTTCCGGCTTCCGTTCTTGTCTTCACTGGCTGGCAACCGATGCCGGTCCGGAGGCCAGGGAGTGGTTGAAGCTAAACCTGTCTCGGATTCCCGAGCATGGTCGTATGGATGATCTTGAATGCCTGTTTGGTACGCCTCTGGAACCGGAGGCTGCCAAGCTATGGGCAGCAGGCATCAAAGCAGCCGATCACTACGCCTTGAAATGGGCCAAGCGGAACATGCGTCCGCTGCAGAAGGTCCTGGGCGTGAACGAAGCCGGTCTGAGAAAGCTTTTGTCAAAGCCGGAGAGAAAGACAGTTGAGCAGCACATGTGCTCCAACTTGTCCATTTGTCCACATTGCAAGAAACTGACCCACTGGTCAAAGCCATCAACAAAGAACACAGGTAACCCGTGGGATCGAGCAGGTGAAGGCACGTTGGCTACCGATCTTTATGCGTGTTCCGAATGCGGGACTATGCAACGAGGGCCAATCAAGTGGGAGCCGATCGAGTACAAAGCTGTGCCGTCCAAGGCCATGAAGGCATATGCAAAAGCATTTGCCAAGCACGACCCGGAAGGATTTACAGGCTTCAAGGATAAGCTGAAGAAGGGTGAGACCAAGGTTAATGCTTCAGTCCTGTTTCCACACGACTGCAAGCATGGGGTTGACAACGGTGATCCCGAAATCGCCGATGCCCAGTTCGATGCTTTGCCCGACTACATGGGCAAGACCAACCAGCGCATCATGTGCCTGGTGGATACTTCAGGCAGTATGAGCGCTGCCGTCGCAGGCGGTACAGTCATGCGGATCGACGTGTCGGTTTCGCTTGGCTTGTATTGCAGTGACCGATTGGGCAAAGAGAATCCACTGTACCGGAAGTATATGGAGTTCTCCTCCAATCCATCCTTCAAGGATTGGAAAGGCAAGAAGTTCTCTGAAGCTTGTCAGGACCAGGATGGGTGGTGTGGCTCGACTAACATCGAAGCCGCATTGGACTTCCTTCTGGCCTTCGCCAAGAAGCAGAAGATTCAGCCGGAATATATGATCAATACACTGTTGATCCTATCAGATATGCAATTCGATCAGGGTACGGGAGCAGGCAATACCAATCGAACCGTGGTAGAGAATTGCATGATACGTTGGGCAGACGCAGGTTACGACATACCTAAAATTGTTTACTGGAACCTCGCTGGGTACGCCGGACAGCCGGCAACTTCCCAGTCTGAGAATATCGGACTCGTGTCTGGTTTCTCGCCTTCTGTTCTGAAGGCGATCTTGGCCGGTGATGATTTTAGTCCTGTCGCTATCATGCGCCGAGCCCTGGATAAATACCAGGTAACGGCTCCCGCAAATAAGAGCCGATGATTTGAACCTACCGTGTGGCTGGGGGTTTTCCCCAGCCACACTTACTTTGCTATTGCATTTTTATGGGTTGCAACCCACCAGCAGCAAGCTGGGTTCCTTTGAGTAGAACATCGAACCGTGCCATAATTACAAGGCACAATGAGGTGAACAGTGAGTAAGGAAAGCAAGTTGAGTAGTTTGACGAAGTGGGTAAAGGTCCGGTTGACGTTCATAGAAGACACGTTGGCCACGAATCCGGAAGACAAAGAACTCCACGATCGGTTCATTTCCAGCAAGGCGCCGGACGGTTCCGAGCGCAAGCTGGAGAACGACAGTCTGGAAGTTCGGGAGAAGATGGGCACAACCATCTTCCTGCGGGATCCCAAGACCGGTCAGTTCTGGATGGGAAACCATATGCTTAAGGGTTTCCTGAAAGCAGCCGGCGAAGTCTTCCGGGTCACCGAAGAAGAACCGGAAGTCGCCGAAGAGAAGAAGCCTGAGGAAAATGGGAAGGACAAGAAGCCCAAGAAGGTGTCCAAGCAATGGGGCAACATCACGGGCAAGATCAACCAATTGGTGAAAGTATACCCCAAGCAGATGTTCATCAATAGTCCGGGCGACAAACCCACCACGGCGCCGGATAGCATCTTGCAGAGAAGTCTGCGTGCTCAAACCCAACAGGGACCCAGAGTAGCCCTGGCAAAATCCGAAGCCGTCCAAGCGGGATCGTATCTGGACGCCACAATCATGCTCATCGGCGACAAGCCGGTGACCATGGCCATGATCAAGGAATGCCTTGACTATGGGCTGGTCCACGGTCTTGGACAGTGGAGAAATGCCGGCTACGGCGCCTTCACATACGAGATCCTGGAGGAAGGTGAAGGTCTTCCCGAGGAAGCCAGAGCTTTCTTGAAAGCGTAACGCTACAATGGGAATAGGGCCAGTCGCCTAGCGTTTGAGCCCTATTCCCTACTCTCCTTGTGCAGTAAAGCCAATTAAGCGAGAGTTGTGTACGGTGAGGTTTGGTGATGGTGACGTTGGGTGGCGTTTGGTGCGGTGATGTCCGGTGTCGGTAAAGTGGGGTAACGTCACGTGCTGTATGAGTAGTGTTCGGTCTTGTCCTGCCACGTCTAGTAACAGTGTTGCGCTGCGTGGTTCGGTCTAGTTACAGTGGTGTGGGGCGCTCTGTAGTCCAGTACTGTCATGGTTATGTGAAATACTGTCTAGTTAAGGTGGAGTAAAGTCCTGTATCGTCAGGTTCTGGTGATGTGGAGTTTAGTCCCATATCGTCAGGGTGAGGTATTGCCGAGTGATGTGCGGTGACGTAGTGTCCGGTTTCGTGATGCGTAGGTAATGTCTAGCCCGGCATTGTCGAGCAATAGTGTTGTGTGGTCCGGTACTGCGTGGTCCGGTATAGGTAATGTATAGCACAGTGATGTGATGCATAGTTTTGGTGGTGTTTGCTAAAGCTATGTGCAGTAATGGTGGAGTGCGGTCCAGCCATGTTTCGTGTGGGTCAAGTCAAGCCTTGCCAAGTCTCGTTTCGGTTCCTCATATGTGTAGTGATGCGGCGTTACGGTGGCGTCATGCCATGCGAGGTGATGTGATGGTAGCGTCAGGCAGCGTAAAGCTGAGTGTTGGTGTCGTAAAGTTCAGCCAAGTCCGTGTAGGGTTCTGTGCGGTCCTGTTGAGGTGTGGCAAAGCGCTGTTAGGCCATGGTTTGGTTGGGTCTAGTCGAGCGGTGTCACGGTCATGTGAAGCCAGGTCGACTACAGTGATGGTGTAGTTGAGTCAAGTGTTGCGCCGTGGTGCTTCGGGCTCCCTGCTGTCGGGGAGCCCTTTCTTTTCAAACATTCAACAATTGGTTTTTAACTTAGAAAGGAACAGCATGAAGAAAGGATATACGTTGGTTGAAGTAATGATTGCTGTTGTTTTCCTGGCTATAGCGATTGCTGTAGTAATGGGGGCAATACAATCAACCGGGTGTGGCCGGTTTATAGGAGATATGCTTCGATGATTATAATCCAGGATGGTGTATGGAAATCCGAATGTATAGCTGCAATAGATATGGAAGACTGTTATGTCCATATCTTTCCATTAAACTGTGCCAATGCTGTGCCCTATGCATTTGATACCAAAGATGAAACTGTAAAAGCATACAAGCAGGCAGTACAACAATGGAAGTTTGAGTTAGGATTAACCGAGAACTGAAGGAGTAAACGCTATAAAAACAGCCAAGCATAGCTTCTTGGATAGTAAGGGACGCTGCTGGACTGCCTGCTCCGAGTGTGAGCGTGGTGGTAATGGATCTGACACGGACAAGTGTATGTGTGGTTATCACATAAGAAGATTCAATAAACTCGGATGTTTTATTGGTATACTGTTAAAAGGAATAAAAGCAAAGGAGTGAAAGGTATGAATTCATCTAGTATTGCAGGTCAAAGGAAGATATGGCCAACTCTCTACAAGAAAACTTCTACTGGGGCTGATCAAGCGTGGACAGTTTCAGTAGTCGGGAACCAGATTATTACGAAGTACGGTCAGGTAGGTGGGAAGATACAAGAGACGCCTCCGACTACTTGTGAAGGCAAGAATATTGGCAAAGCCAACGAAACTACGGCCGAGGACCAGGCGTTGTCGGAAGCCCAGTCGCTGTGGGAGAAGAAGCTAAAGAAAGACTACAGTGAATCGTTGGACAAGGCTCGCAAAGGTGAAGCCAGTTCATTGATTGAGGGTGGTATCCTTCCCATGCTTGCGAAGCGCTATGACCAGGACGGTGAGAAGATCGTATGGCCCGCTGTCTGCCAACCAAAGTTGGATGGCCACAGATGTATTGCCATGGTAGACGACAAAGGCAAGTGCACGTTGTGGAGCCGTACTCGTAAGCCTATCAAGAGTATGCCTCATATTGTGGACGCTATTGAAAAACTGGGATGTGTTGGTATACTCGACGGTGAGCTGTACAACCACGATTATCACAACAAGTTTGAAGAACTATGTCACTTCATACGGTCATCTGAATCGGTTAAAGGATGTGAAATTGTACAGTATCATATATACGATACGATTCCGTTGCCAGCTAACCAGTCAACGGCAACATTTATTCGTCGTATGGGACAACGTGATATAGTACTACGTAAAGCCGATAAAGACATATTGGTGTCCGTGGAAACTATTAGGGTAGAAAACGAAGATGAACTTATGGTAGCCTTTGAAAAGTTTCGCAAGGACGGATATGAAGGCGCCATAATTCGTAACGCAGCCGGGTTGTACGTGAACAAGCGCTCTTATGATCTGCAAAAGGTCAAAGAGTTTGAGGATACTGAGTTCAAGGTAGTCGATGTTATCGAAGGCAAGGGTAAACTTGCTGGCCACGGCATCTTTGTTTGCGAAACCAAAACTGGTATGCAGTTCGAAGCTAAGATGATTGGTGAACTGGAAGCACTGAAGAAATTCTGGAAGGATCCCAAGCTCGCCATTGGCAAGATGCTGACGGTTCAGTTCCAGGGGTATACAACCAAGAACAAGGTGCCTCGATTCCCGGTGGCGCTTAGGTTCCGTGAGGACATATGAGCAAACAAAAGAAGATACGAGGTTGGCGTCCTTGGAAACCAGAGGAAGCTATAGGTAAACGTATACGTGAGACAGATACAGATTGCCTTCACGTAATTACTGATGCAGGTGTTGCAGGTTGCACAGTAGGTGGAGAGATTATTTCTTATACGGACATCTTGGACATGTACGAAAGATTAGACGGCACACGCTGTGGCGTCTATACGTGGATAAAGATACCTAAAGTAGAGCCTGGCTTGGGAGCCATGTGGTAAAGGAGTAAAGCATGGGTATGTATGATAACGTCAAGTATGAAGCTCCCTGCCCAAAGTGTGGGGAGAAGATCACGGCTTGGCAGAGCAAGGCTGGTCCTTGTTCGCTAGCTACCTTGGAGCCCTGGGAAGTGGCTAACTTCTATGCTCCTTGCCTCAAATGTCATGCATGGATAGATGCCAAGGTAAAAGCAGAGATAGAGCACGTTGTAAAACGCTGTGATGTAACACTGTCGGTGGATGAAGACTTCTACCTGAGGAAACAAAATGACCAAAGAACGTAGTAAACAGATATTGGACTACATGGCCAAGCATTCTTCGCCAAAAGATGCCAGGGAAATCATACGCCGTTGCCAACGGGCCCTGAACAAGCTCTATCAACTTAAAAAGAGATACGATAAGTCTGGTAGATGGAATGCAAAACGTATCGACATTCCTGGTGGTTGTCCACATTGTCAATATCCCTTTGGAGCAGCCTGTGATGCTTGTCTTTGGACTGTGGCAGTAAATACAATCACAGCTACAAGCACGCATGAACCTTGTACACGTATTAGGTTCGGAGGATATACTTGGCACGAGGTATTCAACCTAGTAGCACTGAAACCAGATGGCATTAGAATCAACGAAAATTACTTTGATAGATTTTTTCCAAAGGTGCTGTTTGGAAAAGCTGTGAAGTTCTTACGAGGCCACATCAGATGGGCCAATAGAAAGGATTGGGGAAGTAAACTATGATTGTATTCCACCACAACGACCTTGATGGAAGAATGTCTGCAGCGATCATTCATGGATGGGTTGGAATCAAAGATCCTCCTGAGATGGTACATGTAAATGAACACGGAAAAGCTATTCTAGGTGCTATGTTCATTGAAATGGACTACGCCAAGCCTATTCCTTGGGATAAGATCAAACCCAACGATCAAGTTTGGATCGTAGACTTCAGTTTCAGTCCGGAGAACATGAAGAAGCTGTTTGAAATTACCCAGGATGTAACCTGGATCGACCACCACGTAACGGCCATTGAAGAGTTCAAGAATTGGCCCGGTAAGATCCGTGGTATCAGACAAGGTGGAACAGCTGCCTGTGTGCTGACTTGGAAGTATATCCATTGGTGGACAGCCCGGGGAGAAGGCGAAGAGAACTTTGGCCTGGGTTGCAAGCCTGGTTTGGAAGTTCCTCGTGCGGTAGCCATGATTGGCGACTACGATGCCTGGCTACATCAAATACCAGATTCAACTGCGTTCTACGAAGGATGCAAACTGCTCGACAGTACTCCAGGCAGCACTGATATGTGGGAACTGCTGACCGGAGAAGCAGAAGGTGTATTCGGTGATGGAACTCCGCTTCCCAAGCGAGACGTATGCGGTCCTATCATTGAAAAGGGCAAAGCTGCTATTGCATATCGAGATGCATACTGCAAAGACATGTGCGATTCATATGGCTTTGAATCCGAGATCGACGGTATAAAGTGCTGGTTCACGAACATTTACAAGTTCGGATCATTTGGCTTCGCAGACAGGATGAAGAAGTATCCCATCTGTGCGGCCGGCGTATACAATGGGGAGAGGTGGACCATATCGCTTTACTCAACGACTGTAGACGTATCGGTGGTCTGCAAGAACCACGGCGGTGGAGGCCATACTGGCGCCGCCGGCTTTGTAACAAAGGACTTTCCCTTTGTAAAGAGTACGTTTGAATGCCTGTAATGAACATATGGGCCCGGGGATGCTTAACTGTATCCTCGGGCCCTTAATACAGAATTGAGGAGCAATACAATGACTGTAGCTGAATTGAAAGATGAACTGGATGCATACCCAGGAGACTGGAAAGTCTTTATAGACTCCAGTGGATCGGTTGCAACACTCAAGGTAGAAAATACAAAAAAGCCAGGTGATAAAAACGATATCATCATGGAAGAAGATGACGAAGTATGAAAAAGAAAGCTATGTGGCGGGACCCACAAAAGAAGATCGTGCCAAATCCAGGAAGCGATGAAGCTCTGGGAAAAGGTTGCAAGTGTCCAGTAATGGACAATGAACATGGAAAAGGATGGATGGGTCAACGAAATCTATTCGTCATGTCTGGTGATTGTCCACTTCACGGCAAGTTGATGGCTAAAGCCAAGCCAGTACGGAGGAATTAGACGATGTGTAGAGCACACTATTCAGGACCAGGATTGGTTGAGATAAAGCCATACAAGGAAAGGCTCAAACCCAACGGCAGACCGAATGGAACCTTTGTCATTTCCATTGACGATGGTTATGTCGAGTACTCCTACGACCTGCGTCTTCGCAGCGAAAAGTATAGTATAGACTATGAAAAGATTTTCTTCAATGTCAGGGACAAGGACGGCCGGTTGCACGAATCCAGTTTCATTAGGATGAATTTTGAATCAGATACGCTTTCGTTTGGAAGCTTAGCCCCCAAAGACCTTAATATTCACCCATACCCGGCTATAATACATGTAGGTATTATATCTGTACAACTAACAACCAAAAGGAGACAGTGTTATGAAGATCATCGTTTCTAACATGACAGCAGCAGCTTCGGCATTCTCGGCTCAGACGATTGGGTTGCGGACTACAATGCAAAGTACTGCACGGTTGCCGACGTTCCCGTGGAACCGGTTCCCGTGGTCTAAACGTTAGGGTTGGAGGTGAAGGAACGTCCGGGGACTACAACCCGGGCGTTCTTTTCGCTATCGTAAGTTCAGTAAAGAAAGGAAGGATACTATGAAGGAAAAGATCAGGCAGCGGTGTTTGGAGCAGGTCGTCAAAACGTGTCAGAGGTTGCGGCCCACAGAACTCTTCGAGAACAAGCAAGAGTTCGAGTTGGCCACGGCCGAACGAAACATGGCGCTTGAGGCTTGTTTCCCGCACATCACAGTTGAGGCTGTGGCCCGGGCGATCATTCGGGGTGAGCACAGTGTCTGTACAAGCTTGGCCGACCACGGTCAATATCGGGATCTGTACGGTACAACGATGATGGTGCTGGAGAACATCTGGCGCAAAGCAACAGACCAGTTTCAAGTGCGTCGGAAGCTGTTCCTTGAGGAACGTCTAAGGCGCATCAATGCTGCTGAACAGAAGGCCAAGGAAGAAGAGGCTCTTGCAGTGGCAAAGGCCGCCGAAGCTTCCCTGGTAAAGCTGGTACCTGAAGTGCGGGTGGAGACGCCTGAGGTACTGCCTCCGGAGACAGACAGCGGACTGGGCACCTTGAAGAAGATGTTCAGCTGGATGAGACTGCTGTAGGAGGGGCATATGTGGAAGAGATGCCCAAAGTGTGGTGGACAGCATTGCAACTATGTTGCATGGTGCGCAACATGCATAGAACAAGAAGGGATAAAGGCACGTAAGCAGAGAGTAAGTACTAGCCTTAGCAAATTCGCTAAGGCTAGACGTGGACTCTTCAATGCCGATATCGAATTGGCTAAGTACGAAAAGGAAAAGGAAAAAGAGGCGATGGTACGTTACGTTCCAACGTATTCTGGAAACTGAAAGGAGTCAATGCAGATGAAGACGGGAAAGCCCCAGCACGGTTCAGGAAAGACCCGGGGAAACCGGATTAAGCGGCCAGGCCAGTCGTGGCTGGACGCAATAGGGAAGGGGTATAGCAAACCCCAACCGCCGGCCGAACCTGTGGAAGAAGTCATAGTGGAGGTCGTGGAACTGCAGAAGGTCATCGAACTTCCGAAACAAGAAGGAACATAAACGATGTCGGTTCCCGGTTGTCGAGGCAAACCGCCAGTGGCCGTGGATGGGTTCACTCCCATCTGCCCGCCCAAGAAAATAACTGGACTAGTATGCAAAGAGGGACTCCAAATCTTTTCTTTGTGCTGTCTTTAGTAACCGCCTCACTCATTTCAAGGAGGACAATGAAATTGCCGGAGAAGTACCAGAGAGTCATGGTGACAGGTTTGTTTGCGGGTATCTTTTCGTCTCACGTCTGTGTAGTCAAGGACGCCACGGACGAGGAGATATTGAGGGCTTGCAACAGAGAGGATCCCCGGGCAGCCGGGTTTTCCTGGACCAAAGTAATACGTACGAAGAAGGACATTCAGGATTTGAAGTTGAACGTGGCCAAAGGATTTCAAGGTATTCCGGTGCCTTGCGTGGAGTGTCCCGATCGGATACACATGGTTGTAAGGTAGGCATTGAACGAGGTGGAGCGGCGGCTGCAGCGGCAACGTAACAGGGATCGATGTCAATAAGATCCTTTAACAAATACAATGCCGCTGTGGTCGTTCGCACAAGGAGGAAACAATGACAACAGAAGAGAAGATCCTAGCGCTTGTTGCACACTGGTATGATGTCAAGCAGAGGCAACGTCGTTTGCATACCGTAGACATACCCGCACTAATGCAGCGTATATCAGAATTGAAGCGTTCAGAGGGCGAATACCGGCATCAGTTAAAGGGCCAACTGAAGTCTGTGAAGGAAGATTATCGGCAGTTGCTTGAGTTGGAAGCGGACATACTGGTGCGGCTGGCAACGGTGATGGAGTTGGGGAAGGAAATCGAAAAGCTATGAAAAGACTCACGTTAACAAGAGAACAACGTAATGCCAAGGTGCTACGCTATGTGGCCGAGCACAGTCCAAAGACGTGGGCTACAGCTATACGTAAGCGCTTCGAAACCGTGCTTAAAGCGCTGCGTCGGTACGAAGTTGAGCTCAACTCAATCTGCATAACTTTGTTGGGAAACGTTCGGACTAATCCGAACGGAAAGTACTATGATCAGGATCACTTTAGTTTGGGATGCCCACACTGCAATGACTTTCAGTGTCAGAGTGAAAATGGCAACTGCTTGTATGTTAAGGCGTGCAAGTTATATGGTATACGCTGTTATACCTACGACTGTGCGTCGATTAGGTTTGGCGGGTTTACGTTGGATGATGTATCTGGTAGCGATGTTTCAGTTACATTGGCATCAGATGGTGTAAAAACAAGGGTCGCCGTATTGGGAACCGAAAGAACGACCCGTGTATTAAAGCAATTAGAGCAGTGCGTGGCGTTTTGCAAGGGTCACATTGCCTGGGCGAACAAACCTTACTGGGGGAGGAAGTACAAGAAATGAGAAGAATCACGATTAAGGAATACAAGGCCGAACTGAAGAAGCAAGGCGTATCACGCAACAACGTATGCTTCGTCTGTCCGGCCTGCGGCACGGTGCAGAGCGCCGACGACCTGATCAAGGCAGGCGCCGGCAAAAAGTTCGAGGACGTCAGGAAGTACCTGGGGTTCTCCTGCGTGGGAAGGTTCACCGGAATGAATCAACCTCCCAAGGTAAAGGGAACCCAGGTAGGGTGTGATTGGACCCTGGGAGGGTTGCTTGGCATTCACCAGTTGGTGGTGATAACTCCGGACGACGAATCGCATCCCTGCTTTGAGATAGCATCTCCGGAGCAGGCGCAGAAACACTTGGAGGCAAAAACGTGAACAGGTACAAGACAGACTGGAAGGTGTTGCGCTACATAGCAGAGCGGTCTCCGAAGCACTTTGCAACGCAGATTCGCAAGCGCAATCAGGGATTGCTGGATGCCTTGAATCGTAAGCAGTGGGGATTCCACTCGTACGTGGGCTGTCCGCATTGTTACAGGTGTTATTGTTGTTTGTGGACGAAAGCTGTTCACGATTTTTCAGCCGATGCTTGTTGTCAAGTAAGATTCGGCGGAAGCCAGTTATTCGAACAGAAGCTGGTTGAATACCATCCTACCTGGGAAGTGCTTATAAACTATACTGATTTTGATCGAACCGAGGCGCAGATAGCCAAATCGAGGCGGTTCCTCGAAGCCCACATAGCGTGGACCAAAAAGCCCTACTGGGGCAGAAAGGTAGAACGTACATGAAGCGAAAGACGCACAAGACAGACTGGGCGGTGTTGAGATACATAGCGGAGCGTTCTCCGAAGAGCTACGCAACGAAGATTCGAAAGCGCAATCAAGGATTGCTGAATGCCTTGAACAAAAGACGGGATAGATTTATATCGTCCGTTGGATGTCCACACTGTGACGGTGATTGCTGTTCCTGCCTATGGTCGGAAGCGTATAAGCATTATCATTCTGATAGGTTGCATATCATCATGAACGCCTGCGTTCTCGTGAACTTTGGTGGGTTGCATATCATGAACGCCTGCGTTCTCGTGAACTTTGGTGGGTACAGCATACCCGATGTTCGGCAAGTCGTGAGTTATTGGAGTTTCCAGGAACAGGTTAAATCCATTCACGACAGCAACGTCCGGGAAATCATGAAAGCCAAGGCTTTCCTGAAAGCCCACATAGCGTGGACCAAAAAGCCCTACTGGGGCAGGAAGGTCAAGCATACATGAAGCGAAAGACGCACAAGACAGACTGGGCCGTACTTCGACGGGTAGCAGAGCGAAGCCCGAAGAGCTTTGCTCTGCGCATACGCAGGCGCAACGTTGGGCTATTGCGAGCCCTGGAGAAGCACAATTGGGTCTTCTCTTCCCACGTGGGATGTCCGCACTGTGTCGACTGCGAAACTTGCCTTTGGATAGAGGCAATGAAAGCAGTAAAGAACGTCAACGATGGATGTTGCGGAGTGCGTTTTGGTGGACTACCCCTACGTAGAATACATATGATTGCATATGATTCTACTTCAGAAAAGGTGTACTCACCAAACACCCTGCCCGGAGATCTGTTTCTACGATACTTCAACGACGCAGTACGCTTCGTGAAAGCCCACATAGCGTGGACCAAAAAGCCCTACTGGGGCAGGAAGCTCAATAAACCAAAAAGCCCTACTGGGGCAGGAAGCTCAATAAACCATGAAGAAACTCAACACACGTGATGCACCTCCAGGGTATATGCCGATCGAGGCAACAACCCAAGCTCAGCGGGACTGCAAAGGATGTGCATTTTCACGTAGTCGTCGATGTGGAATTGACATGCGCTGTATTGCCGGTGAGCGGAAGGACGGCCGCAGCGTCATTTTCAAAAGTAGGTCAAAGTGATTAAAGCAAGACACATAGCTATAGCCGTACTGTCGGCGATATACACGTCGGCCTGGTGGAGTCTGGCAATGTTTGGATTCCCCGGCAAGGAGCAGAATACTGGAATGATTCCGGTGATAGTCGTAGCGGTACTGGGATCAATAGGTATTCTGTTTTGTTTGGGTACTACGTTCACTATCGAGGGGGAGTAAACCAACAAAGTTTGCAGACTGATTCTCAGTCTAACAAATATTTCAGTCAATAGTCCAGACTGGCATATTTGTAGACCCTGCTTGTATAAGATGTAGGGCCTGAACAGGATATGAAACTACACGAAACATAAGCATTTGGGGGCCGGCGTGGGGCAAACCCGGGGTGAAACCTGGGTTCCACGCCCACCCTCATGCGTAAGGAGGATACATGACAATGATATCAGGGTTTATCACATTTGGACTGCTGATGTTCCTATGCAAAGCACTCAACGATCTGGTATATCACTTCGTTCATAAGCACCGTGCCAAGAACGGGATATACTGGATGCTGGCCCACGAACCCTGGGTTCGATGGAGCGTAGGCGGGGCTGTGGGATTCCTGGTGGCATTCATTGTGATGACAGAGTTTCTAAATGCCAGTGCACCAAGGAATTACGTAGTTCCGGAACCGACTGTGGTAACAAAACCTATCAATAACGCTGTGTTTTGTTACAGTAACATGGAGAATGTTACCCTGCAAGATAATGTTATCGAGCAGGATAAGGCAGAGGCCCGCAAATGGGCAGCATACGCCATATGGTACGAAGCCAGGGGTGAAGGACCACAGGGGCGCCTGGCGGTCGCCAGCGTGCTCTGGAACCGCTCTGGTGGCGAGCCTGGGAACATCCTGGGAGTGCTGCAGAACACCAATTGGCTGGGCCGGCCGGACCTGCTGGATCCATCCAAAGCCGATCCGGAATGTCCAATATACCAGGAATCCAAGGTATTGGCTCAAGATCTGATAGCTGGGACATTTCGGCCGATCGGAAGGTGGACCCACTTCTATGCACCGGCGAAGGCAGATCCTCCCTGGAAGTGGCAGTTGAAGGGTAAGAAACAGATTGGAAACCACGTGTTTGGAGTACTACCACAATGAGCAAGCTAGTTGAATATGTCATGACACATGCGGTGCGGGGAGCCTGCAATTGTGGGCGTTGCATTGATGCCCCAACCAATCCCAAGGAAGAACAACCTACCGGTCACGTGGTGGACCTGACGTTCTTCAAGGTAGCAGCAAGTGGGGGAGATAAAGAAAAGCTGCTGGAGTTGGTGAAAGATGAATACCCGCACTACCTGGATGGCAAAGAGCACGGCTACATGGAGATCGGCGCCGAGCTTGGTGACCAGGGTACGGCCCTGATGCTGATCGGGCTGGGGCACGTATTGGGAGCGTGGAGAGCCTTGTCCCCGGATACGATGATGCCCAAATTAGCAACAGAGTTGAAACAACAAATGGCTGGTACGGGGATGGTTGCCATGCGTACCAAAAACGTGTGACGAGGGTACTATGTACAAAGAACCGTTAGCATCAGCACGGACAAACCGTGCCATGGAGCAACGAATCAAACAGAAGATAGAAGCTACAGCAGAGAAGATTGCTAATCCGAACTTGAGCGACGAGAAGTTTAATGCAGCACTCTTGGATCTGTGTACGCTCAACAGAATGCGTGACAGTCACAAGGCTGAAGCGGAAACGAAGTAATTGCATGTTTCCTCCTGTTGTGTTGTGGGCCCTCCCGTGAGGGCCCATTCTTTAGCTATTGCCTTAATATTGGATCATATTCGGCTATAAATATATGTAGGAACCTACATTCATAACGATTGCAGGATAGACCTACAAGCCGATCGAAGGAGGACTGTTGATGGAAACGTTGTTTATGGGGAAGATCTTTTCGTGTCAGCGGTGTGGCAAGGTAAGCGTGCTGGCGCTCAAGCAAGAAGACGCCCTGTGCGTAGCCTGCAGGTACCGCAACGGTGGCAACATAGCCGAGGATCGGGAACCGTACACTCGGGACCTGATCAGCTCTATGTGCCGGCCGGATGGCACGAAGCTGATAGATGCTTTTGCGTGGCAACAAGGCCAGGCGGATCATCTTACAGCCAGAGACTGCAGCCAGGACAACTGACTGGGCTGCCGGGTTTGGCCAGCACCTGAGAACAGAAGCTGGATGCGAAACCAAAGGGGCGCCTGCCCCTTCTTTTAGCTATTGTCTTAATATCCATCCATACTCAGTTATAAGTATCTGTACAGTACAATATATTGTGTTTCATACACATTCCTGGGAGCCGACTATGAGACTTTGAATATGCTGATTGATATCTAACTAGTGTTTCCGGGGCAGCTGAAACTGCTTACACTGTTCAAACCGGAGTCGTCACCTGATGGTCTGGAAAACCAAGTGGTGAGCCTGAGGAAGCAGAGCCTCGATTGATTTGTGATGTCTAATAGTTAGGTTTGCTGTTGGCGAGCTATGGAACCGCTGCTGAGACCGGCCTGGTATATCTGCATGGCACATGCAGTAATCACTTGCCTACAAAGTAAGTGAGGACGCCACTGCTGTCGGGGGTAAGCATGGATACCGCTATGGATCATAGGACGTAGTGCCTAAACCGTTTGTAGCAATACGAACGAGGTACGCTGTACTGCTAATCCTATGAGTTGAAGTAGCAGGACCCGGCCTGGTGTGAATCCGGGGCAGCAAATCTTAAACATCTAAAGAAAGGAAAGAACGTATGAACGAGGAATTCAAACCTGTATTCACATGTCCCGTGTGTGAGAAACACAACCTGGAATATGAACACGATTACGTTGTTGTTATCCAGAAGAAGGAATCCGTATTTTGCAACTGTTATCGTAAAGAGAAGGTTGCTGCCACTCGCCAGGGTTCGTGCAGGGTTAAGGTATCCGAAAGCGGACACATCACGCCTACGCTGACATTGACCATGGACAAACGATCAAACGGGAAAGCTACAAAGATCGTATGGTCCAAACCCAAAGTCTTCTGTTCCTGCTTCGGAAAGGAAGAGAACCCCGATTGGACTCTTACGCAAGAAGTGCCTACCCAAGACGTAGCGAGCCAGTATTGGTGTGTGGGGTGTGCTGATTGCAAGGAGCAGATTCCGTTTGCCTGGGAATGTACTCCGAGCGACGGTCCTCGTCAGATTCGACTTCTGATCTAATTCCTAGTGTTTTAGCCCAAGCGGGGTGGGCGGGATGAGTAATCATCCGATCGGCTGGGGAGGCACGGCGGCCCCCTAACCCTGTACCGCCCGTGGGTGTAGAAAGGAGCGTCCATGAGCCAATGGACCAAAGAGCAAATCCTCAACCGTGTACGTTACGGTGGAGAAGACCCGGCCGAGCTGGGTCGTGCGGGTGGAAGGTCAACTGCCCGAAAGTGGAAGAAGGACCACCGCTATCGTTTGGTGGCGGAACGGCACAGCGATAAAGAAATACAGGGTATGCCCTGGAACAAGTAAGGAGTACGCATATGACGACGGAACAGAAAAAGAGTCTCGAAGAGCGGATAGCGGCACTCGAAGCGAAGACTGAGGCCATGCCGGACCTGAGCAACGAAACCTTCCTGCAGACATTGGACAGCCATCTGCGGGTAGCCGTTGCCGAGATGGTGCACAACCATATCGAGAAGATCACCGACAAGCAGGCCGAAAGCATCGTCCTTCGGGGTCTGAAGAGCCTGGGCAAGGAGATCGTGCTCCTGCCGTTCGAGATCGGTAAGCAGTTCTACCTGGGCTGCCGGGACCTCGTGACCAAGAAGGCGCCGAAGGTTCAGCCCACCGTCGAACCAGCAAAGGCGTAAGTGGAGTTCAAGCGATAAACGAGAAGACGTCCCATGTGGGCGTCTTCTTTAGATAGGAGCCGATGAAGCAACGAATTTATTTATCTGTGGATCTGGACTACTGGTGTGCTGGACTTGCTCTTTGGAGCGGTGCTATACGCACAATGCAGAAGCTGATAAAGCTTGGCAAGCCGATCATTATGGTGGCTGATCATGGAACCATGATAGAGCACATCAACAGTCATCCAGCCGATTGTCTGATTAACGTTGATGCTCACAGCGACATCTGGGGCTACGACAGTGTAAGAAGGATCGGAAACAGCGTTGATTGCAGCAACTGGGTCAATGCGGTATCGTGGCAAAAAGGCAAAGAGTATATCTGGTTTCATCCACACAAGACTGGCGTATGGGATGAGGGATTTTGCCATGGAGAAGATCCAAATCCGTTTAGGAAAAAGAACAGGCCTAAGTATGCGTGGAAAGAAGCGCACTATCAACGTGGATTTCCTACACAGAAACAAATTGATGCTGCAATTGCTGTAGGTATAGCCATTAGCGAGGATTGGTTGGACAACGCCGATCAGGTGGAAGCAGCCATAAGATTTGCCTTAAAGCACAACATTAAGTTGCCAGACCTGTACAACCTTGGCCGGTATGAACAGAATCTAAACCAAAAACTATTGGAGAAAGCGAAGGAGAAGCTATCGTGATAACAGACCAGGAGATATTGGACGAAGGAAAACGCATCTTTGAGGTGCTGGGACAGAAGGTAGGAACATACAAGGAGTTCCCATCTTCTATGATTTTATTCCGCCAGGGCGGAGAAAGAATTCGAGTTCCGATTGACCATTTTGCCGGCGAGTTTGGGCAAGATCCCGGGACCATTGTAAAGACATTGCTTCCGCTTCTGCGTAAGGACAAGCAGTTGATGGGAATGCTGTTCTTTTCAGAGGGCTGGTCTCTCAAAGGAAATATCAAGCAAGTGGTAGACATGTCATCGGAGGCGAAAGAAGACCTAGAAAAGGTTATGCGTGGAGAGATGAGCGTCTCGGACTCACAGTTCAAGCAAGAATGCCTGATGGTCAACGTCGAGACTCGCAGTGGACGAAGGCTCCATTTCATGCGTGAGATTGTTCACGATCAGAATGGAAAGCGTAGCATGGGTGAAGAACAGATATGTTTTTCTGAGAAAGACCATATGACAGGAAAAACAATTGGATTCTTTGAAGATCCGCCGCCCATGCCAACGAGGTTTGCATGACCGGTAAAATGTACCTGGTTCGGCGGACTGACACAGGGGAGTATTTTCGACAGTTATCTTCTGGTTATCTTAAGGACTGGGCTGTGGATGATCCTCGGCGTAAGAACTGGACGCTGGACATTGAGAAGGCCAAGCCATATTCCTTGAATGGTGCCATTAGCGTGGCGAGTAATCAGAGAAACGACTGCAGTGTTGAAGTCGTAAGGTTAAAGATAACCGTAGATGAGGTTGTCAGAACATGGAATAAAGGAATACAGAATGACAAAGTGGAAGCCAAGCAAAAGCGATAAGAAGTGGATGGAAGACGTTGCCGGATCGCTCCGTGACGGTGGCATGTGGGCGGTACCGGCAAACGGATCGTTGTGGTGTGTCCACAAGAATGATAAGGCGGTAAACGTCGTATGTCGTGGACTTGACGACGAACTGACGGAGAGAATTGTCGTGGCTTTCAAGGCCATTGGATATCAGGTGAAAGACTGTCCTCAACTACAAGAATCTTGAGAAGTCTTTAGGCGCCCCTTCGGAGGTGCCTTTTTTACCTATTGCAGGATTGACATACCTGGACGTATTAGGGTAACTTATACTGTGCTGTAGAGTAACTATTAAACAAGGAGCTTTGCCATGGAACTCATTCCTGCATCGGTCGATGAGATTGCTGTATTCAAACTTTCCGCCGTTGAAACCTACAAGAAGGCTGGTGTGGATCCCAAGAAAGCAGCTGCTCTGTTCGAGAAGACAATGGGCAAGCTGGCTGGGGAGCTTGGGTTGGTTACAGAAAAGAAAGCTATCGATCTTGCTCCGGTAGCATCTATAGCAGACGACGTAGCTACGCTTATTGCAACTCAGATGGGTAAGACCAGAAAGCAGGCCAAGGACAAAGTAGGCGGTCTTGCAGCTAAGATTGCTGAAGTAATCGCATCCAAGCGGGCCCAGGCCGCAACACCTCCGCAGCCGCCTACCGGGATTACAGCACCATCACAACAACCCATATCCAAACAAAATGTAATGGGCGGCACGGGCATCACTGCACCTGCAGCTCCAAAGGCGCCAGCAGCTGCAATGCCCAAGCAGCAGTAACCGAATACAAACAACGAACAACGCAGAGGACGGTATGCGAATAACAAACATCCTACCGTGTCCTTCGTACCTTTCCTATGCAGGAACAGGTCCTGGAGGGCGCACACTAAATCCTGGAGAGGCTAGTCCTGTACTTCCGTTCAAAACACTGTTAGTGGATCAGCTTTGGAAAGATCTACACAGCGACAAGATCCGGATTCGTCTGGACAAGGGCGACAAGGATTTTATATCGGATATGACAGCCGAGGACATTCGTCCTATTGTTGTGAAGAAGATCCCTGTTCCTCCACCCAAGCCAAAGCCACTACCTCGTCCGTCTAATCCGGCGCCGAAAGCTGCTCAGCCTAAGAATCAAGCAATCAAGAAAGCGTACAAGCCTATTGATGCTATTACAGCCGAAAAGATCAGAAGTGGAGAAGTAAGCATAAAGGATTTGCAGATGCAGAACGTTATCAATACCACACCGACGACATCGAGCATACCGTTGACTGATCCTGCGCAGAAAGCTACGCTTAAGGAAATACAAGCGCATATGCACGGGAGCATATAATGCCAAAAGTAAAAGCATTCAGATCTGGATACGCCAAAGATGTCATGCCCAGTCGTGTGGAAGCGGAAGAGCAGGCCGGGCTGGCGGTGCCTGTGGCATCCGAAAACGGAGCACAGGCGGGGATAGTATCCCCAACCCTGAGAATATACGGTAAAGCGAACTACAAAGCTGTAACTCTAAGAGAAGCGGAGATGAATATGGCAAAACGAACACGAGGCGAAATGCCCCCAATCAAGGGTGGCTTGGATGACGACGATACTATGAAGTTCCCCGAGAGCAAGCGGGGTCAGAATAAAATAACAGTGGGCAGGCCTGGGTTTGATCCATTGGGGGAAGTACCTGACCCTCAGCCTGGCGACCTGACAGCTGAGGAGCAAGCATTGGGTAGGGAACAACAGATGGTGGTAGGCAGGGTTGTGCCTTTGGTGCAGGATCCTGGTGTGGTTACGTCTGCAGGTCCGCTTCAGACGTTTGTGACGGAAACACCTGAGCAGATCTACCTGAGGCAGCGTGGCAGGGTTACGCTTGAGATGAATGATGGAACCATGTCCGTGGCTTGTATTGATGTGAAAGAGTCGCAGTATGGAATCACAATCTTATTGCCATTGGCTACTGAAGGTGCTACATTTATTCCCAAGCCTGGGTCCGAGATTACAGTGGCCAGCGGATCAAATCGCTGGAAATGTTACTTCCCCGGCACGTACTTCGAACTACCCGAACTATCACTGATTGGTCTGGTATTCGTAAAGGCCGAGGAGAAGTAACTATGGCTATACAAGATGACATCAGGTTTCTTGCCAAGGAACATGGCGCCGACAATCTCACCGACGAACAGGTGACAGAACTACAAAAGAAGCTCGGCTGTGCTATAATTGACCAGTGGCTTGACAACTCACAGTTGTCAAGTATGCCTCCAATTCAAACTCCGGAGAATTCCCATGATGGAAAAGCGAAACGTGGTTGAAGAACTTCGAACGCCCAAACAAGAACTGGAACGCCCTGATGAAGACTGGGACAAGCAGGCTGCTGACAAGTTTGTTCCCGTGATCAAGGTTGAGCCCAAACCAGTCGTACCTGAAACTCCGAAGGGAAGCGTGACAAATGGGTGATTCACAAAGTCTATTTCCTTTTCCATATGAAGCTCCATCGGGTAGTCGCTCAGGGGCAAACAAATACCCCGATCCCTTTTGCGACATTGCCAGCACGTACGTTCCCCGGGACCTGAACATCATCTTTGAATGGATGGAGTATTTGTATCTGACCATGGGTACCTTCCGCACGGCCGCTCGCCGTGTAGTCCGCTATTTCCTTACCGAGATAGTTCTGGAAGGAGAATCAGATGCAGAACGTGATAAGTACGAAAAGTTCCTTCACGACGACTTAAACCTCATGAACAGTCTTGCCAATATTGGCGACGACTACATGGTTTATGGCAACGTATTTGTATCCATTTACTTTCCCTTTGATCGTTGGCTGATCTGTCCGCATTGCGGCATGGAATACCACTGCAAGACAGTAGACTACAAGTTCAACCTGGCCGACGGCAAGTTCAGCGGTAACTGTATCAAGTGTCACAAGGAACAGGTAGAATTCAAGCGTGAGGATCGCCGCTCACCCGATCGCAGCCGTGTACGTATCATTCGTTGGAACCCAAAGTTTATGCGTCTGCGTCATCATCCGATCAGCGGCAAGATCGACTACTTCCTGGAAATGGAGCCGCTGTTCGTCAACCGCTTGCGTGCCGGCGAGAAGTTCTACATCGACGAGACACCGTGGTCCATGATCGAAGCCTGTCGCACCAGCGCCAAGGATGCAGGCCGTGTACTGTTCAAGTTCCGAGACGATGCCATATTCCACTTCCGTGATGCTACCCTGTCTGGTATGGCGCCTACAGGCCCTCGTGGATGGGCTATTCCGCCTATGATGCCCAACTTCCGCTTGGCCTACTACATTCAATTGTTGCGCCGGTACGATGAAGCTATTGCATTGGACTTCATCATGCCGTTCCGTGTGATCTACCCTGATCTGAACAAGGACAAGCAGGGAAGCGATCCGCTATCACTTATGAGCATGGGCAACTTCATTGGCCACATGACTCAGATGATCGAGAACAAGCGGCGCAACATTACGGATATTCAGATTGCGCCGTTTCCTATTGGCTACCAGATGTTGGGCGGCGAAGCCAAGGAGTTGGCGCCCAAGGATAGCATTGCCCAGGCTATTGACGAGCTTCTTAATGCCATGGGTTTCCCGGCTGAACTGTACCGGGGCAGCTTGTCCATACAGGCATTTCCAGTTGCGCTTCGACTGTTTGAAAAGAGCTGGGGCGCACTGGTGGATGGCATGAACGACTTCGTACGGTGGCTGCTTGAGCGTTTGTCCAGACACTTCATGTGGGGTCCGGTCACCGGGGAACTGCGCAGCGTAACGCTGGCAGATGACATTGAACGTAAGGCATTGGCTTTGCAGGCAGCAGCAGGAATGGATATCTCCAAGGCCACGGCTTACCGTCCGTTGGGTATCGACTATCTGGAAGAGCAGCGGCGTGTGGTCGAAGAGCAGGAAGAGATCATGAAGCTCCAGCAGGAAGCTATGGAGCGTCAACAGGCATCGCAGGGAGCGCCTCCAGGCGGTGGTGGCGGTGGACAGCCAGACCAAAGCGGTGGTGGTGGTGCTACTACGCAGCCTGGTGCAACTCCTGGCGACGTATACGAGCAGGGCAAGGCATTGGCACAGCAGCTATTGCTGCAGACTCCGCCTACAGCCCGTCGTGGCCAGTTGGTACAGATCAAGCATACAAACCCAACGCTGCATGCTATCGTGTTGCAGGAGATGAACAACATGCGTCAGCAGTTTGCTTCCCAAGGACAGCAGGCCATGATGCAGCAAGCCGGTGCCAAGATGGCATCAGCCATAGACAAGCAGCTTGACAAGGTGCCTAGCCCATTCCTGATTGGCATATTGATTAGTGATCAGATATGCGATTATACCCGTAAGGATTTGTCGAAGATAGCCATGGACGTAAAATATGGGGTGCCGTATGCCAAGGAAGCATTCCACTTCATATTCGAAAAAGTGAGAGGGCTGACGTGAACAAAATAGCAAGTTTTCGTTTAGATGCAGATTCTGCCTTGGTAAAGCTGTTAGACCAATTTTCGGCGAATCGGGCAGCGGCAAAAGCAAAGTCTGTCTATGACAATGTAATGAAAGCTAAGGCTGTTCAAGACGCTGCAAGACAAGCTAAGGCCATTGAATCATCAGCAAAATCTAGAGTTGCAATGATAGCTCGGGCTATTCGAGAGGCCAACGAAAAGCTTCATCCTCAGGGAAATATCGGTTCTCAGGAATTAACTAAAGCGGTACCTGCAGTGCTTCCTTCAGAGAGTTTAGAAAAAGAGCGTATTGCTGCATTGCGTCGGGCTTATGCTGCCAAGACTCCAAGGAAGGAATTCAAACCTATTCCGACAACGTATCCGGTGAATCATGTTGTGGATACTTTCAAGCATATTGTAGGTACGCCACCGACTCCCACCGTACAGTTACCACCGGGAAAGAAGCCGCCGTTGGGTGATCTGCAAAGTTTGTTGATTACACCTAAGCAGGGAAGTGTAACACCTTACGAACAAGGTTTCATTACTAAAACGGCTGCGCTTCCACCTGAGGTTCGCTCAAGGCTGATGGTTTGGTTGCGTAAGATGTTTGGAATGGATAATACATCGCAGGCGCCCGGGGCTACACCTTTGGGATTGCCTGACGTTTCATCCGGATACGATCGTGTGTCGGCTATGCCTGTAAAATAAGGAGCTTACCATGATAATGGTTCTTGGACAGAATCCGCTAGGACATGTGATCCACATGATATCTGGGCCTGAAACTGATTTGTTCCAGGACATCCATGGAGCAAAGATAATGGATCTGACGGAGCTTATCAAAAGCTTTCAATTAGCAGATCATCTGTTTATGAGCTATACTCGATGCAAGTCTGAGCCTATGACAGAGGCCATGCTCAAGGCAGCCAACATTCCATACACAAGTTCTTTCAGCGGTATATCTGAAGCTATGCAGGTTGTCGGTGAGCAAAAGAAAGCAGAATCCAAAATAGTTCACGAGACAAAGAGTAAGACCAAGTGCCAATACTGCAGTCGTGAAATTGAACTGTTGCCCGTACCGGGATTCAAGATTTGTGCCGTGTGCGCACAGATAGAATTGGGACAACTGAAGACCAAGAAAGTAAAGGATACTTCGCATGCATAAGCAGGGACAGTATGCTCCGGTACCGCTACCACCCAACCCATTGACCAATACTAATCCATTAACTACAGGGTTGCAGGTTGGAGCATTGGGTGCTGCGGCCGGTATGGGTTGGGCTGCCATCCATCGCTCTATTCGAATGAATGCAGGTAACAATACACCTGTTGCTGTGGTAAAACCACTTATCGTAGGTGCTTTAATAGGATCAGCACTTGGCACAGCTGCAGGGATGGCGGGAAGTGGACGAATCGGACCTACGAGGGAACCAACTTGGGAAGGCGTGGAAGAAGACATCATGAACAAAGCATCCAAATACTCCGGACTGAATACTATCGTTGAGAAGCGGGCAATGACCAAATATGGACTGGGGCCAATCGGTACAGCAGCAGACATTGGAACGTACTTCATTCCCGGTGTAGGTCAAGCACGTATGGGATGGGATGCCGTGCGTAGTTTTGGAGGATCTTTGGGTTCGTTGTTTAAGGGACAGTTTCGACAGGCAGGCGGCAAACTGCTATCTGGATTGGGTAGCACAGCCATGCTTGGTGCCTCATTGATTCCTGGTGGACAGCTGTTGACTGGTGCCGGTAAAGCATTGCGTGCAGGGAAAGCTGTAGCTGCAGCAGGCAAAGCAGCAAAACCAGCATTTGGATTAGCGGAGCGCATGGGCCGAGTATTTGGTCCACGTGTAGGCGAAGGAGCCATAAGTGGAATGGAACAAGCCGGCGAAGGCATGAAGAATCTGTTAACCAAGGGGCAGCGCACAGCTGCGGGTTGGGGTTCCGTGCCATTAGCAGTTGGTGGATCTTTGGCTGAAGGATCGCCGACGCAGCAAATGTCTTCTGTGCCTGGTGCTATGACTCAGGCCCTTGCTTCAAACCGTTGGGGTAGGCGTCCAATACAAATGCCGGAAATGGAAATGCCTGAGATCTTTCGAAAGCGCTCCCAAGACTACTCTTCGCTGATGTATAACCCGGCGATTGGAAGCCGTACGCTTACGGATTTGTACATGGCCATTAGGGCTGATGCTGGGTTGGAGCCTATGGACAAAGGCGAACTAGTAAACCAGATCAAGGCCATGACCGGATACGCCAACGAAAGTACTCCTTTGTCGGCCCTTATGATTAAGGGTCTTGGGGGCACGATTGGGTGGCTAATTTCAAAGTATTTTGGCATGGGGCCTGTTGGACAGGTTCTATCGGCAATTGGAGGATTCGGTTTGGGTACGGTGATAAATAACCAGTTGAACAAGCCGCCTGATCAATACCCGGGTTATCGGACGTTTGGAAATTAAGATAGGTAAACGTACCATCTTTGGCCAATAGGTGTTCAATATCATGACAGTTGGGACATACTACTTCGATGTTGTTTGGATCACTGTTTGCGTGGTTATGATCTTTGTGGTGGCGTTTCAATATTTCCGGATATTTATTGAATCCACAGCGTTCGCATTTAAGCATTTTACTTCTAGGCATGACATCGGAAGGACGAATTGGTTTTGGGGGTTCGTGCGCCCAGCGATACTGATCTGCACAACGCCTAGAGCAAAATTGTCTAGTTGGTTTGTGGCTTCGATTTACAAACGATTTTTGACATTGAATGCAAATCCATATTTTTATGGGTTTTTTAGGTTTGCAGGCGCAGGCTCTAGAACAGAACTTGGAAGTTGGAAGTCGTCCAATGAAAATCTTTCCACAACGCAGGCATGCCTTTGGCTTACGAGGTTGTTTCCAACAACTAAAAGAACAGTATTTGGAATGTTTTCTACCGATAAATTCAGATCCACACTTCAGGCATATTTTTACGTATTTAACTCGTGGTTTGGTTTTCGTGGTCATATTTGTAGACTTGCTATTTGAAAGATGTTTGTGCATACTATGTATCAAGTTACCGTTAAAAGAGTAGTATATTTCTGTTGACTAGTAAAGATAAAAGGGCGTAGTTATGCTACCGAACATGACAAACGAGGAAGCTTATATGCAGGGATTCAACCATCGGTGTGGTGGAATGGGCGTCGATCCACGTAAACTCCTGGCCAAGTACGGAGCCCTGGCGCCGATCGGAGATCCGGCACAGCAGCAGATAAGTGGAAATTCGTCGTTGTTGGCAGCCGGAGGTATTTCGAATGCCACACAGGAAGCTATGAAGCCCGAGCTGTTGAAGAAGCAGTTGCCTGAAATATATCCCCAAGTCAAGATGCCCAAGATTGCCGACCACATCGAGAAACTGAAGAGAGACAGGCTTCTCAAGGACAGAAAGCCGGAGAGTCAAACTCCTGCAAATTCTATTGCACGTAAATCAATTGGAATGGCCGCAGGGCCCTATGGAACGTAAGGAGATACCATGATCAAGTTAGCACAGTTGGAAGCTGCGTTGTCGAAGGTTAAGGGCGAAGTTAAAATCAAGAAGAGTTCAGCCAACTCTTTTTACCTGCAAGGTTTCATCCAGAAGTGTGCTGAAGCAGGTATGGATGCGGGACAGATCAAGCAGGCACTCGTTGACAAATTGATTAATGCGGGCCGACAGGTGGGAAAATATTTTGGTGGTTTGAAACATCAGTTTCGAGCAGGCAGGGATTATAACAAACTTTGGGGTAAAGATACTTGGGGAAAACAAGGTCCTTTCCGACCAAAAGATTTACCGGATGTAGCATACGGAGCTGGACACAAATATGACCAAATGCTTCAGAGTCCTGTCGGACAAGCTGTTGGATCAGCAGCCCACGGAGTCAGAGAAAATATGTCCCCACTGATCCAATGGATAAAGCAGCATCCTATCTATGCTGGAGGTGTTGGTGTAGGTACCGCTGGAGCCGGCGCTGGACTACAAGCAGGTATTGGTGAAATGGGGGAATAATGCCTCAGCCACCATCATATAGGAAAGCAGACGAACCCGGTAAGAACTGTGGTACGTGTAAGTACTTCTATCGGTTGGCCAACAATTGCCGCCGGTACAACTCTAAAGCGTTTGCCAGCATGGTATGCAGGACTTGGAAAGCAGGAATGCAGAAAGGTGCAGAGATGAAAGAATACTTTGAGACGTTGAGCAATACTGATCTTTCTTTCCAGGAAGGCTTCATTAAGGAATGCGTTGAGCGTGGAGTAGACCCGGAAGAGATGCTGAAAGTTGCACAGTTTTCTATAACACCATCTCCAGGTTGGACGACACCCGTTGGTTCAAATCGAGGTGCTTTAGCTAATGCAGGAAGTGCATGGACAGCTCCTGGCCGAGCTTTAGGCCGTGGATTTCAAAGAATGAATCCACTCGGTTCGATGCGTTCTCAAGCAGCCGTTTATAACCAACCTATGCCTGGAGCAGGCTTTTCACAAGCAGCGGGATCAACAGCTGCAGGAACCAGTTCAGCTGATTTAAGAGGTATTCGGCGTAACGTTCAAGCAGGGAAGGCATCTCAGCTGGAACGTGGAATGTATTCTAATGTTCAACGTCAGGCTCCCGCAGTACCCGGCAAAGCAGCGCCAGCTCCAATTAACCCAACTAATCCACGAGGGGGTATGACTGCTCCAACTGCTGTTGCAGCAAAATCTTTGTCGCCTACAGCCATACCTGCACCAGCCGTGGCAAAGACGCCAGCTCCAGTTGTTGCTCCAACGCCAGCTGCAGTACCTACGGCACAAGCAGCGCCGGCACAGCGAACTACAGGCGTATTCCAAGGTAATACTCCGTGGAGTCCTGGCCAATCGTTTACTCCGAAAAATTTGGGTACATCGCCAGCAGGTGGCGGCTACGCATATGGTACACGCCCAACTGCTGCACCGATGGCTGCACCACAACAACCTACCCAAACTCCTGCCGTTGCACAAGCAGCACAGCCAAAGCCAGGTCTGACGTACCCGGCCGGCCATCTGGTCAATCAAGGAAAGAGTTTTCGTAAGCTGAGTCAGACCCTTGACGTAGACTATCTACGTAAGACGGCCGAGAAGCTTTGGGGAAAGAAAGCACAGGCTATTGATCCTATAAGAAATGGTGTATACGCAAACCCAAAGGCTATGGCAGTGTGGGGACAAGTGCCTCCGCAGGAACAGCAAATGCAAAGCGCAAAGATGCCCGTAGAAGGAAAGCCCAATATGGTCGGTAGCGGAACAGCACCCGCACAGCAATTCAAAGCACAGCTTGCACAGGCAGGACAGAAGCCTACGCAACTTGACACCCCAACGTACTAAGGAGACAGCATGAAATTTGATAAGATGACAACTCGACAGTTGGACTACGTGGAAGGCTTCATTAAGAAGTGTGTTGCGCTGGGGGTGGACCCGGAAGTTGCAATAAAGAGTGCTGCTACCCCATACGATATCCCGGGTATGCCATGGGCAAACAATATGAGTGGCTCGTCTTCTTTGGAGACGGCACCAACATTTTCACAACAGCTGGGAAGAGGTTGGGGAAACGCAATGTCTTCATTGGGTAAAAGAATGGCCAAGCCGGATGTAAGCGGAAGCGTTGAAGGTTCTGGATGGGATCCACGTACCTGGGGAAGACGTTTGGGAAGAGGAATGTATAATTTATCCGAAGAGGGACGATTCCTGGAAGGTGCCAGAAATCCCACAGAACAGAAGAGCATGTTCAACATTGCTGGGCAGCAGGGTGCTGAATCTGGAACCCGGGCCGTAAGACAGATGTCAGATCTGGCAAGACGCCAGAAGGAATACGAGAGAACCACGGGCGGATTGTCCGGCCGTCAGTTCGTAAAAGGATCGCCCTATGCTCTTGGCCAGCCCAAGGCGCAATATGGTGGCAAATTGCAACAGTACGAACCGCCAAAGAGAGTTGAACCGCCCAAGCTGCCATCCAAGCGTACGCCTGGGGCGCCTGTAGCGTTTTAACCAAGGAGACACAAATGAAGTTAGCAGAAATGAGCAATATGGACCTGGCCTACATCGAAGGATTCATTGAGAAGTGTGCTGCACACAAAGTGGATCCAGAACTGTTCTTGGAAGCATTGATGAGAAAATCGGCACAGGTTGAAGTACAGAAGCCTATGCCTGGTGGATCAGATACAGGACCCGCACAGTCTCCAGCCAAAGATCCGTCTACATACGTGCCATCTAACAAAGGTATTGGACGGAAAGTCAGCAAAGTTATAACGCTTCCCAAGTTGGGCGCCGCCGAGGAAGACGGACCTGATTATGAAGGTAGACGTCGGAAGACAATCGTAGGACTTGGTGCCGGACTTGGTGCAATTCCGGGAGGAATGGCGGGTGCTGCAGCAGGCGGCCGTCATCCTGGAACTGGCGCACTTGTAGGTGCTGGAGTCGGAGCAGGATTGGGCGGAGGTGCAGCAATGATCTACAACGCAATCCGGAACTCTCTTGGATTCAGTGCTATGGGTATGCCAGTCACAGAACAGAAGAAGTAACTATGAACAAACCAGCATACATTTCATTGTTGACCCCCGAGGAACGTGCCGCATCTGTAAAGATGGGTGCTATGCTGAAGTGCTCTGAACTAGGCATCAAGCAATCGGCCGTATCAGACGTAATCAATCCCACTAATGCTATGAAAGCCGTGGCTGTTGCCAGTTTGCTTACTGGCGTGCCCTTGGGCGTTGCCGCTCACATTATCGGGCGTCGGCTTACCGGTGTTGAGAATCGTGAGAAAGAGATGCAAGAGAAAATCAAATACTATCGAAATGCAACACGTGGCCTGGAGACGGGTTTGGAAGCACCGGCCCGAGAAGATACGACTGAGAGCAGCGCTACGTAGTTCCGAACACGAAGAGGTGAACCATGCTCGCAGGAATGGGCGGTCCGTCAATGTTCGAAAACCTTATGCCGAATCTCGAACCTACGGCAAAGGACATGGAAGACCAGGCGAAAGAGATTCAGTATCAGCGTACGATAAAGCTGACTGGCGCATACGTAAAGACGTACGACACTGGTAACGCAGACGAGGCCAAGAAATATGCCAAACTTCTGGAGGAAATATTTCATGGTATTCAGGCTCGCACCCATGTTATCATTCATAATGATAGACAGTTTGTAAGCACCGACGGGAATCCTCGATGGATTGCCCACATCGAATGGTTGGAATTTGAACTGAAGGTAAAGCCAAACCCAGCGGTTGGCAAAGCCAAGGAGAATAGCGATGTATAAGCAGTCTGTAGATTGGCCAACTGTGGGACGTTATGCTACTGGCGGACTGGTGACAGGAGCTGGTACGGCAGCATTGTTGAATCTCATGCGTTACATCCACGAGATGTATAGGGAAAAGAAGGAGCAAGAGGTTCCTGCAGAAACCAGTGAGAATACGATCGTCGTAAATTTACCAAGGAAGGTTGCCGAAATTAACCCGAGCAAGACGACTACAATGACCAAGACGCTTACCGGGCTGGGAAAACCTGCAATGCAGCCACGCCGCCACTCAGGTCAGCTGGGACCCAGTACAGTTTCGAATACAAACAGTGCTATGAAGCTGGCAGCTGGATGGCCCACACTCACGTTGTCGGCTGTTGCTGCGCTTGGCGGTGGTACATTGGGCGCCATGCTAGTCAATAAGATCTATCAGAATCGTCGCATGAGTCAATTGGAAGATGAACTGAATGCAACACAACAGCAATACCTGTCCAGCCTGCCAATGAAAGGTGCTGAGTTCCTGGGAGGTATGTTCGATCTTCCCGCAAAGATGGCTGACAGCGATGGTAGTGTATTCGGCTTTGTAAACTATCCGTTGGCAACTATGGCCTTATTGGGTCTGCTGGGAACAGGTGGATCAGCCTACATCACCAAGCGTGTGCTGGATGAGAAACTGCGTGCGGCTTCGGAAGAGGGTTTGGAACTGCCTAAGGTCAAGCGTATTGTATTTCGATCACAACCGGGGACTGAACCGGCTAAGCAGGCTTCGGCCGAAGACATTGAGTGCGTAAAAGCAGCTGTAGGCGTCATGTTGGACCGGCTGGACAGTACGACAAAAGTACTGAATATGCCCTATGTCAAATTGGCTATGGACAAGGCCAATACCAGCGCCATGATGCTGATGAAGGAGGCTAGCGATATTGATACGCTGATGGCACACCTGCAAAGCAATCCAGAACTGCGCAAGATGATCATACGTGCGGGTATGGAATCGCATCCTATGCTTAAGCATTTCAAGTGGGCATATGGTCTTCCTGGGGTTCAGGGAATGGCTGACAAGGCGCTCTACGGTCGTGTTGGACAGGCACTCAATCCTCAAATGCAGAACAGTGCTAGAGCTATTGGTGGCAGCGAAGGCCATACCAACATGGCGGAAGCCCGGGCAGAGGGCAGTGAGAAGCAGGCCGACCTGGCTGGCAGTGCATTGGCAGGCATGGTGGGTTCAGCCATCTCCGGTCAGAATGCCCGCAAGGAACTGGTCAGTGCTTTAGCTGAAGCTGAAAAGTCCATTGAAACAGAACGTCAGCGAAAGAAGAGACTTCCGCCGGCGGAAACTGCCGCACAAGTACAACTTGAAGCCAAAGATCCTGCCGCACAGGCTTACCTGGATGCCAACAAGCAGAAGGTGATGAAGGTCCTCCAAGGTCTGGCAGCTGCCGGCAAGATATAGGGAGGATCCATGCCTCAGCTTCCGGAAAATCTCCGTGAGTTCGACGATACGGATAAGACCAGGGAACTCATTTACTCCAACGTAATGGATTCGCTGCAGAAGCGTTTTCCTATTGAGGACAACGAGTATCGTTTGGAACTATCCGGCCTGAAGTATTCTGGTCCTCAGCACTTTTCCCTTGACCAACAGAAACAAGCCCTGATGAAGGATCGGCACTTGCACACTCCGATTACAGGGAAGTGGCGCTTGATGGACAAGGCCAACAATGCTGTACTTGGCGAGAAGGAAGACGTTGTAATGAACGTCCCGTACTACACGCCACGGGGAACATTCATCTTCAATGGCAACGAGTACAGTACAGTCAATCAGTCCCGTTTGAAGCCTGGTGCCTATACTCGTAAGCGTAAGACGGGCGAAGTGGAAACGCAATTCAACGTACGGCCTGGGACCGGCCGGCCGTTCCATTTGCGTCTGGAACCAGAAACGGGTATCTTCCGCATCAGCGTTGAACAATCGAACATTCCTCTCTATACCCTGTTGAATACACTGGGCGTATCTGATAAGGAACTCATGCAGGCATGGGGTCCAGAGATGCTTGAAGCCAATATCAAGAAGCAAGATAAGCGGGCCCTTCCAAAGATGTACGAACGTTTTTCGGGGTATAAGTACGATCCCAATGCCCGGGAAGACCAGATGAAGCAGTACATCAACGAGGCTTTGGCAAAGTTTGAATTGGACCCGGACGTCATGGCTCGTACGCTTGGCATTCGTGACACGAAGAACGTTACGCCACAGGCTCTTATTAGAGCCACGCAGAAGATGTTGAATGTATCCAAAGGCACAGAGGAGCCAGACGATCGTGATGCTCCAATGTACAGCAACATCTACAGCGTTGAAGATTTACTTCAGGAGCGCATAGACAAGGATGCCGGAAGACTGGCCAAGACATTACTGTATAAAGCACGTCGTACAAAGAACTTAGACCATGTACGTCGTGGGGCACTAGATCCATACATCATGGGACAGAACGGGTTCCTTCTGGCCTCTCGATTGACAATGCCGTTGGAAGAAACCAATCCGCTGCATACGCTGGAGCAATCCGCCCGCATTACCAAGTTGGGACAGGGCGGTATAAGCTCTGCCGAATCCATTACTGATGCAGCCCGGGACGTGAACAATGGGCAGTTTGGATTCGTTGACCCGATCACTGGACCAGAGCACATCAACGTGGGTATTGACGTGCGTGCCGCTTACAAGAGTTTCAAGGGCAAAGACAAACAGATCTATGGGGAGTTCAGACATCCTGGAAGCGGAAAGATGTTCTACCTAAGACCTGAAGACGTAGCAGACAAAGCCGTGGCGTTTCCTGGCGAAATGAAGAAGCCAGGAGATACGGCTGTCGTTATGCAAAACGGGAAAATCAAACGAGTTGCGAAGCCAGAGGTTGACTTTGAGGTTCCATCCTTTGGTCACATGATGTCTTCGCATACGAACATGAATCCTATGCCAACAGCCGTCCTTCCTGGTCGGCAATTCTATGGCGCAAAATTCTGGAGTCAGTATCTGCCTATGGTAGACGGGGAAACCCCGTTGGTGGATTCTTTAACGCCAGAAGGCAAACAGACATTCGGTGAATACTACGGACGTAAGGTAGGAGCGCTGAATTCGAAGGTTGCGGGAACTGTAGCGAAAATCACAGATAACAGCATTACCGTTGTTGGTGATGATGGTCAAAAACACGTTACTGAATTGGTGAAGGACTTCCCGTTTAACCGACTGACCGGGATCAGTTATTTCCCGGCCGTGAAGCCTGGAGACAGGGTGAATGTAGGTGATATGGTAGCTCACTCCAACTTCACGGACTCCAAGACGGGAGGGATTAACATGGGCCGCAACCTGAAGACCCTGATGATGCCGGCCCGAGGTATGTCTTACGAAGATGCATATGTTATCAGCGAATCGGCCTCAAAGAAAATGACAACGGAGCGACTATATGGATTCGACCAGGAAAGCAGACAGGGCGTCGATATTGGAAAGAACAAGTTCATTTCAACCTTTGCCCAGAAATTCACCAAGGACCAGGTGTCCAACATTGACGACGAAGGCGTGGTCAAGCCCGGCACCGTTGTCAGCAAGGGCGATCCTCTCATCCTCGCTGTTGGACCTAAACTCCTTACCTCCGCCGACGCACAACTGGGCAAGCTGCATAAAGTGCTGCGAAACGCCTTTACCGACAAATCCGTGATATGGGAATCCAACTATCCTGGTACAGTTACAGATGTGGCTATGACCGGGCATGGTGCCCGTGTGAACGTAAAGAGCATTCCGCCCGTTCAAGTCGGCGACAAGTTGTCCACACGGTTTGGACTGAAGGGTGTGGTTGGCCGTATTCTACCGGACGATCAGATGCCCCGGGATCTGGTAACCAATGACCCCTATGATATGCTGCTCAATCCTATGGGCGTGCTGTCCCGTGTGGCGCCAAATCAGATCATTGAAATGAATCTGGCCAAGATTGCCAAGAAGACCGGCCAGCCTATTCGTTTACCCCAGGAGCCTCCTCCAGAAGGTTGGGCTGCTTGGGCCAAGAAGCAAATGGATGCAGCTGGCATCAAGGAAGACAATGACATCTTCGATCCAGTTACGGGAAAGACCATTAAGGGCGTATCAGATGGGTTTGTGTATACAGCGGCATTCCACCACTTGGCGGAAAAGAAGCTGTCTGCCCGTGGAGAGTCGGGTGCCTATACAATCGACGAACAGCCAGCCAAGGGTGGATTCGAAGGCGCCAAGCGATTCAGCCAGATGGACGTGAATGCTACGCTGGCACACGGTGCGCCCGAAGTCATTCGGGACGTACAGTTGATTCGTGGTACCAAGAATGAAGAGTTCTGGAAGGCCCTGAAGTTGGGCCGGCCACTACCCGAACCAACAGTTCCTTTTATCTATGACAAGTTCCTCAATACGCTTCGAGCAGGTGGCGTCAACGTGCAGGAAAAGGGGGACATAGTATCGCTCATGCCTATGACCGATGCTGACGTAGATAGCTTGTCTAAAGGCAAACTGGAGAGCAAGCGTCCATTCGATATGGTAACGCCTGACTTTGAACCTATACCTGGTGGGCTGTTCGACATGGGCAAGACAGGTGGCATGAACGGCAATCGCTGGACCCATATCGATCTTGTTGAACCTTTGCCCAACCCTGTGATGGAGGAGCCTATTCGCCGAATACTTGGCTTGAAGGTACAGGAACTCAGGGATGTAGTTTCCGGCAAAGCATCCATCAATGGCTTGGCCGGTGGACGTGGACTGCAGGAAGCCCTAAAGAATATAGACATTGATGCTGCCATTGAAGAGCACAAGGACAAGGTCAAGTCGCTGCGTGGATCCAACCGTGACAATTCCGTAAAGGTATTGGGATATTTGTCAGCAGCGAAGAAGCAGGGTGTGCATCCTTCAGCCTGGATGATCACCAAGGTACCCGTACTTCCACCTAAGTTTCGACCCGTATCACGTATGGGCGACGTTGCATTGATTACCGATCTAAATGAGCTATATGCCTCAGTCATGGAAGTAAACAATAACATCCGTGACATGCGCAAGGTATTGCCGGAGAGTGAGACAGCAGAACAGAAAGAGTTGCTATATGATGCAGTCTCGGCCGCATTTGGTTTGGGCGATCCCATTACTACAGAAGGTAAGTCCAAGCGTTTGAAGGGCGCCATTCGTCAGATTATTGGGGCCAGCCCAAAGTCTGGAATGTTCCAATCCCGGGTTATCTCTAAGACTGTAAGCGATGTAGGGCGTGGCGTAGTAACGCCCGATCCTAATCTGGATATGGACAGCATTGGCATTCCAGAGGATTCAGCGTGGAGTCTCTATAAAGACTTTGTAATGCGCCGACTGGTACGTCGGGGTTATCCGTCCGTACGATCGTTGGAACTGATTGAGAAGAAAGATCCAGTTGCCAAGGAAATGTTGGAAGCTGAAATGGCTAGCCGGCCTGTATTGGTGGACCGGGCCCCAACGTGGCACAAGTTCAATCTGTTGGCTATGTATCCACACATTTCGGACGGCAATACTATCCGTGTATCGCCACTGGTGACCAAGGGATTCAACATGGACTTCGACGGCGACCAGGCCAACTTCCACGTTCCCGTGAGCGATAAAGCTGTTGAACAAGCCAAGAACAAAATGCTACCATCACGCAATTTGTTCAGCTTGACCGATTTGAAATCGGTACGTCACTCTCCATCCATGGAGATGACATTGGGTCTATATTGGCTGACCCGGGAAAAGACAGGTAAGGCACCGTTGCGGTTTGCTTCGCTTACAGATGCTAAGAAAGCATACCACGAAGGCAAGATTGGGTTGAACGATCCGATCACAATAGGAGCATAACATGACGGTAAAGCAAGCATACTTGTGTGGGTTTATTGAGAAACTGGCTGCTCCCCTGCTTGGCCTGGGATCATCTGATCCCCGGTTGATAAAGCAGATTGCAGATCAGCTACGTACGCTTATGCGAACCAACCCGATTGTTCCTCGTCCGGCATTACATCCAGCATACGCACAATTGGAGAACAAATACAGACCCGTCAAACTTTCGGACAGGTAAGTGAAATTCATAACTACGAACATGTGCACGGCCCGGCAGTACTGCCTGGTGTGCCGGCAGAAAGACGAAGGACGTGAATGGCGGACGCTGATAGGTCGCATTTACGAAACGGAAGGTATTGACTTTCCTTGTCCAAATGGAATGCCGTGGATTGAACAAGGACAGACATTCGATCCGTTTGCCGTCGAGGTAAAGCCCCAGATTCAGTTGCCGATGGACTACGGAAACCTGGGTGACCTGGTTAGAAAACACGCAATCGAACTGAAAAAGCTGTTGCCTGATAGCCGGCTGAATGTAGCTTTGGATGAAGTCATAGCCTCCGAGAATAGTGGTACCTGTACCGGTTGCGTGAGGGGAAAGATGTTGCGGAAACTAGGTGAATTCGTGCGGACGTTGCCTGAAGAAGAGAAGTTGGTTATCAGCAAGATAGTTGCCTATAAACCATAATGAGGCATACAATGTGTAAGTGTGGCGTAAACAAGCTGTGCTTGGTGCCGATAGATGCCCGGGATTCACATATTAAGCTTGCGTATTGGACACTAAAGGGTATAGATGCCTGCATAGCCGATAAGGTGAATGCATTGAACAGAGCAGGCAAGCTTACACGGTGTTCCTGTTGTGGGCACGGAAAGGTATCCGGAAGTATAATGCTGCACGACAACACGGTCATCTCAACAGGTATGGCTAAAGTTTAGCCTTGTAGCTGAATATACGTTTGAAGTATAGTATTGTTGAAAAAGGAGAAGCTGAATGAATAATGTAAATCGTTTGGACCGAACTCTGCTGGAAGAAGTCAAGAAAGCTTTTGTATCTATGCCTGGCGGTGCTGATCCCTCCATGGGTGCTGGACCTGTAGCTGGTGGCGGAATGCTTACCCAGGCACAAGCTTCTCCAATGGGCGGAACTCCGCCTATGGATCCTTCCATGATGGGTGGTGCTGGCGGCGGTGGGGCACCTATGGACCCCTCAATGGCCGGCGGTGGAGCACCTATGGATCCTTCCATGATGGGTGGCGCTGGTGGACCTCCACCTGATGCTGGTGGTGGAATGCCTCCTCCAGATGCAGGAGCTATGCCGCCTGATGCAGGCGCAATGCCTCCTCCTCAAAGTCAGATCACAATGTCTGTTCCTGATCTCATTAGTTTGATACAAGCTCTGGGCCCGGCCGGAGCCAAAGCGAAAACACCCAAAGCCGAAGGCGGAGGCGCTGCCCCAGCCGCTGGTGGCGGTAATACATCAGGACTTGAAGCCAAGATCGATCAGTTGACTCAGATGTTGGCTGGACTTGGCGGACCTGCTGCTGGTGGATCTGCTGGTGGTGCTCCGGCACAATAATGTCCGAACTAGGAAAAAGCCGAATAGTCGTTCGTGGGTCGAATATTCTCAAGCCGCCGTTGTTAGAGACTTCGGATGCCAGCATCATAGAATTCTACGACGGCTACAACGAATTGATGGCACTATTGGTGCGGGTGCTTTCAACTAATGCTTGGGGATTGGTAACCAAGAACGATCCAGACTGGAACGAAACCAAGATCCGTTACGGCTACATGAACGTATCGAAACCCTTTGGTGAAGTTATACGCACAGGACTGTGAGGTAATACTTATGGACAACCCACAATTGGGATTTACCCAAAGGCTCGATGTTGAATTGAAATCTTGTAGTATGCCATCGCACGATCCTCGAAGAGGTTCAACGGAAGAATTGATTCGTGACATGCATAGGATCCTCACAGGCAACGGAGACTTCAACCACGGTTTGATCTTCAAGGTGGCGTCTGCCAATACCAACCTGGGAATGCTACAGGAAAGTGTAAATGGTATGTCAACCAAACTAGATGGTCAGATTACAAAATGTCTGGCGATACAGAATGCCCACGCACTTGAGGCGGCAGAGAGGACGACAGTAGCCAAGGTAGGAAGAGCCATATGGGAAAACAAGTCCTTGATTTTTGTGATTGTTCTTGGAGCTTTAGTATACTGGGGAACTATTACCAAACAGGCAGCGGCGGGCATTGGAGAAGAAAAGCTGGCGAAGTTGGTTGATGCTCGAATAGAGAAAATTCTTCCCGGCGGCACTTCGTTATTGCCATCCAAACAGCAACCCAATCCAACCAAACAAATCAAGACACCTTGATGAAGCCTACCACCCTCGGACAAATCCTAGTCAATGACGCTCTTCCAGAAAAGTTCAGGAACTATGATCGTGTCCTGACCAAGGCAGAAGCAGATACGTTATTGACACAGATAGCCAAGGAAGTTCCCGATCAGTACAAGCATATTTCGTGGGAACTTGTACAATTGGGAAAGGAAGCTGCTTTCACAGAAGGAAGCACACTCAAACTATCCGATCTACAGCCTGTATTCGACAAGACTGATCTACTCAAGCATGTTGAACAGCAGGAGAAAAAGATCAAAGCCAGCAAAAGCATGACCGAGGAAGAAAAGCAGCAAGCCCTGGAAACAGTTTATACAGAAGTGCAGAAACTTATCGTGGATCAAACATATGATTCGGCTTTAGCCAACAACAATCCGTTTGCCATTCAAGTAAAGTCAAAAGCTCGTGGTAACAAGTCGCAGTTGACGGCACTACTGTCAACCCCATCTGTCTATCAGGATGCACAGGAACGCACCATACCGGTATTCATTCGTCGGAGCTATTCCGAAGGACTCGATCCTCACGAATACTGGGCATCTACATATGGCGCCCGCAAGGCCATTATCGCCACCAAGTTTGCAACCCGGGATGCTGGTGCGTTGGGTAAGCAGCTGGGAGTAGCTGTATCCAACTTGGTTGTGACTCAAGACGATTGTGGTACACCAGCCGGCATTCCGGTACCTACGGACGATAAAGACAATGTCGGAGCAGTTTTGTCCAGGAATACTGGACGCTATCCAGCCGGAACTGTAATTACCAAAGAAGTCTTAGCCGATTTGAAGCAGAAGAAAATGGACGAGATTGTTGTGCGTTCACCTATGACCTGTAGTTTGGCGGAAGGCGTTTGCAAACGGTGTGCCGGCTTACGGGAAGATGGAAACTTCCCACCAATCGGTTATCATCTGGGATTGAATGCTTCATCGGCTTTAGCTGAACGTATTGCACAGGCATCTCTTAATCAGAAGCATACAGGTGGACAACGTGATCCCAAAGGACACATCGTTTATGCTGGATTCGATGTGATTAACAACCTGGCCCAGGTTCCAAAGAATTTCCCAAATCGTGCTACAGTTGCAGAACACGAAGGTACAGTCGATAAGATTGAGGAAGCGCCACAGGGTGGTTGGAACGTAATCATTGATAACAACGCCCACTACGTTCCGGCCGATCGGCCATTGCTTGTGAAGGAAGGTGACAAAGTAGAGCAAGGCGATACGCTTTCCGAAGGTATTGTCAATCCCGCTGATGCGGTACGTTTGAAGGGTATAGGAGAAGGCAGACGCTATTTTGCTGAGCGGTTTACCAAAGCTTTCAGGGAATCAGACTTTGAAGTCAACCGAAGAAACGTTGAAGCTGTAGCCAGGGCATCCATCGATCATGTAAGCGTAGACGATCCAGAAGGCGTCGGTGACTTCCTGCCCGGAGACATCATTTCGTATAGCGGGGTTGCACATTCTTATCGTCCTCGTGCAGATGCCCAGCAGTTGGATCCAGCCAAAGCCAAAGGTATGTATCTGGAACAGCCCGCATTACACTATACGATTGGTACACGGCTTACAGGTAAAATGGCTGAGGCATTAAAGAAGCACGGAGTGGGTAGTGTAATCGTACATCCACAGCCTGCAGGGTTCAGTTCTACCATGGTTGGTGTAACCAAGGTTCCGGCGTATACAGACGACTGGATGGCCAGATTGGGCTCTACATACTTGGAATCCCGCCTACTTGAAGATGTTCAACGTGGTGCAAAATCCAACGTGCACGGGCTAGAACCGTTGCCTGGTATTGCGAAAGGTGTTGAATTCGGTCAGCCGAAAGGTTCAAAATTTACTTACTAGTGCTTGCAAATGGCTAGAAGCTTATGATATAAATAGAGTTGGCATATAGCTTGGATCAGAACAAGGAGCACCGTAACATGTCAAAGTTTACTTCGTTGCTAGCGAATCTGCCCGTCGGACTTACCAAGAACGCCGATATTGAAAGTCCAGATGAGGTACAACTGGAACAAGATTTTGCACGTCTGGCCTATACATTCCTCAAGGACCGGGCTGCAGGTTTGATTCCATATCTGTTGGGATTTGAAGTCGTCGAACGTGAAGAGGACGGATCGAAGGCCGTAGGAATGTTTGGTTTCAAGATCGGTAAGGACTATTACTACGTGCCGGCTTTCTTCGTGAACAACCAGATCAAAGGCATGGATCTGCTATTTTCGAAGAGCACTAATATGTTCGTGCCGCTTCGTGAGCCGTGGATCAACCACATCATCAATCGGCAGACCATTCAGTTGGGCGGACCTATTTCTGAGCCAGAGCCTCTTCTTCGCCGGCAGTTTGAGCGTCCCCGTTTCGACTTCCTGGCCACACCACCTACGTTTCCTACAGGTATTCCAAAGGCATCAGAAGTCAAGTCAGCTGAAGCTATCCAAGCTGGGTTCAGTGCTTGGAATGACTTGCAGCAAGCTATTATAGATTCCGTCGAAAAAGATGCCGAGTTTCAGAAGGCGTGGGCAGGTGCTATTGCTCGTCTGGAGGGCACACCGCTACCGTTCGAAAAGACGGCCGAAGGAAGCCGGTTGATCGATTGGATTGAAAAGAAGGGTGGAGTAAAAGCCGTCAACGTATTGTTCAAGACGATCACAGAGAATCCAGGATTTGCCAAAGCAGCGTTGACGTTCTATCCCAATATTGAATCCTTGTTCGTAACGAAGTTTGCTGCTGAACTGGCGCCAGTGAAACAAGCTGCGAAGATTACAGTGATCACTGAAAAGACTGATTGGGTAGACGGTAAGGAAAAGAAACGCTTGGTGCGGGACGGGTTTACTATCCACGATACACGGGAACCTTCGGAGAAGTCCGAGACCTACGAGGTGGATTATGTCAAACGCTTCACAGCTCCAGATAAACCGGGTTTGTACAACGTGCTGCTACGTAACGGTGGGACGACACAGGCTTGGGTCTTCATGCCCTCTGCAGCGGCAAAGAACAAGTATTTGCTCGTTGTCGATACCGACGCCAAGAACTACTTCATGGCCGAACCCGGAGCACTATTTGTCCGAGATTCAGACATTATCGAAGGTCCCAATGCTTACTCAAAGGCCATAGATTTGTCTGATATGAAGATTGGGCACAAGTACATTATGATCAATGCCCACGGGGAAGCATCTGTGCCAGTTGAAATCCGAAGCATCGTTGCTGAAGACGGTAAACGCATAAAGATGCACGTATACCATTTGAGTGGACCAAAGTATGAACGCCCAACTTACGGGCACGACTTCTCCACGCTGAAGACACACAGCAATATGGAACTGCAGAACGGGCCTGGCATTTGTGATCGGGACTACATCCAGTTGGCTGACTATGAAGGCCGCAACTTGGCACAGGCTGGCCGTGATACAATCATTGTTCCAAGCAATTGGAAAGCATTGGAGATTCAGCCGGGCAACAAGGACATGGAAAGTTATGAGGCCAAGAACGTACAGGAAGACATGTTCCAGCCTGGCTCACAAACTGACGTAATGGATGCTTTGGCAAAGAACGCCTTCCACAAGGTTACGGTTGGATCCGATGACAAACTAGAGTATTACATCCAGATGGACGATAGCTTCGTGGACGGTAAGCCCATGAACTATAAGACAGCCATGGTTCGACTCGTATCCAAGTATGGCCTGGGTGTGGATGATTCAGAAACCATGCTCAAGGAAGCCAAGGATAACTTCAAGTCCAAGCGTCTCGTCAAGTTTGCACAGAGCCCAATGGTTGGTGTATACATGCCTCCAGAACAGCCTGTGACATATGGAATAGACGAGTTCAGTGGCGTAACAGAACAGCCGGCGCAGAATCAGTTTATGCATGGCCAGATGACCGGCGTAGTTCCTCCACAGAACACAATGCGTCCTGGGTTCAACATTGGTGGTGAAACAGCCATGGACCTACAGGCAGCAGGGTTAGGCCAGGAAGCCGCAGGCGCCGGGCAGAAACAAGTATTCGACCACTCTACAATCGGGGGGCTGTCCAAGGTCTACGATTCCGGTGCAGTGATTGATTCCTATGTTCCGGAACTGATGAAGTCCTTGGACCGTTTGGGACGTATCCTGTTCTTGTTCTATTGGAAGAACGAAGAGTTTACAGAACGCTATGGCAACGAAGACATGGCGGAAATGGAAGATACCATTCGGGGCGTGTTCAAGAGCTTTGGCGACCTGGTACTGCAGCTTCGTGAGAAGACCATTGGTTCCGAGGAATCAACGAACACGATCATATAATGGAAATAGGTACTAAAACCGACAATGTTGTGGTTTGGACCCCATACGATGCGCTGTATCCGCAATTCGATTCAAGTTGGCGACATGGCGTGGCAAAAGGCATGGTCGACCATTCGAATTGGATATGTGCACTCCCAGAAATTGGTAAAGATCCTTGGGTCAGGGATCTCAAGGACTATTTGGCTCAGTGTCGTAAATGGGGGCCTGATAGTTGTTTGGATAAAAGACTTTGGCCTTACCGCTATGTTATGGCCTGGCATGATCCAGGAAATTTGAATCAGATACGCTTTCGTTTGGAAGCGTTGTTGCTGACTGGAGCACCGTTCGATGTTATCAGCATGGACCTATCAGGTGGAGAATTGCCACCACAGCTATTTCAGCTCTATGAAAAGATTTTCTTCAATGTCAGGGACAAGGACGGCCGGTTGCACGAATCCAGTTTCATTAGGATGAATGCGGCGCTGCCTGGAGGCCAGGCGTTGGATCGGAATACCCCGGCTGATGTGCTGTGGAAGTACATTGGCATGCGTTACGGGTATACCGGGTTGGTGTGGTACTGGGGAATGCCCAATCCACACGGTAAATTGGAACACGATACGTTGATTATGGACGAGTTATGGCGTACAGCCCAGGCTATCATGATGGAAAGCGTGTTGCGACGAACCATAAATAACTTTGACCTGAACCACAATTTAGGCCAATATATAGATTATCAGCGTATGAGACACGAAACCGGAAAATCGACCGCAAAAGAAAATCAGGCCGAACTTGTTCTGTTGCAAGTCCTGCAGAAGTTTGCGCCCACTATGTTGGCAGCAAGCACCGAAATTGATAAGCAGCACGAGCGCACGGAGGCTATACGTAATCGACTGGCTGCCCAGGCGAATGTGGCGCAGCAGGTCATACCTGATTTTGGTAAGGATGTCGGGATGATTGGAATTGACAATTACATCAAACAGCACTTCAAAGAGGCTGATCCGCAGAAGTAAGGAGCAAACTCATGCCAGTACCAACGTTCAAAGAATCATTGATGAATGCACTGCATTCGTCGGTTCGTTATTTCAATGAAGGGGTAGATCCGAACCGGGCCGTTATCAAAGCGGCACAGGATTTTGATTTCAATCCTGATCAGACTACTCGTTTGGTGGAAACGTTCAACACAGCCCGTACGATCTATCATTATAAGAGTGCTGCCGATCGTACACTGCCATTCAGCATTGCTGACTCTGCAGTAGTAATTCCTGCCATTTTCGAGACGAAGAAAACAGCAGAAAAACCGTCTCAATCTACGCACGATTATTCGGGATATGAAATTCCTGAAGCCGATTATCGTGACAGTACGATGATCAAGGCTTCCGTTGGTGTGAATGATGTTGATATCCCTGCACCTCGTGAATATCTCGATACCAACCTGAACTCACAGGGCATTCGAGCCATGGAGATGATCCGGACACAGCGCAAACTGGCGGAAGCAGCCCGTGATGAATCTAGGGTCCATGCTACCAAGGCAGCCACAATTTTCACAGCCGTGGCTAATGAACTGTCCCGGGGCTACGAAGAACAATGCCAGGATAAGTACAACCGTCTGGTTGGCGGTTACCAGAAATATGCATCCAAAGACATGGTAGAGTTCTGGAACCCAGTATTGACCAAGCTGGGTGAATTCATGCCCAAGTGGATGGTCAAAGGCGCCGAGGCCGTAAAAGAGGAAACGGTATATGATGATCGTGATCTTACGGCGTATACGGACTTGTTGAAAGAAGCCAAGGGGCTTATGGAGATCGAAGCTGAAATGTTGGCCGTGGCCAGTGTCCTGGAAAAGGAAGCTTCTGATTTCGAACGGGAATGGATGGAAGCAATTGCTCCCGTTCTGCCAAAGGTGACTAAGAAGGAGGCCGCCTCCCTCACGGATTTTATTGATTCTCGTCTGCTGAAGGCGGCAGACGAGACTGTTTCTACCGAACGTGATACCCAAAGTTGGTTGACGGGTGAACCGGTCAAGATCAAGACGCAGAAGACGACAGGTAAGCCCAGTGATTCCGTGGTAGGCAAGGCAATGACTGAAGCTGTTACTGAACCTGTATCCGGTATGGTAGGCACGGGCATTGATTCTGCTTTGCGGAGTATAGTGATGGCGCCCTCCAAGAAACAGAATGTACAGTTGTCTGAACGTCTAAAGAACGTGCAGCGCCAGCTCATACTTGAAGATTTGATGACCAATGATCCAGTATTGAGCGAAGAGAATCCCGAGACCGTATCACAGGCGTATTCAGCTGTGCTGAACATGGCGCCGGAGCTGTCTGCCAATAAGGAAATTGTGCGGGCCATTCTTCGCCAGGCCGTTCATTCCGTGGCTATCAGCCCATTCGAAGCTGAGACCTGGACCAAGCTGGAACAGAATATTCGCAACATAGCCGGGAAGACAGATGTTCGTGGCCGGCCGATAGAAACTGGGGGAGAACGCAAATGAAGATTCGCACCTTTTACAGACTTGAAAACGATGTTTACTCCGTGAGTATCTATACTCAGGATTGGAGTGAGGGAGATAAGAATTTGATGCAGGAGTTTGGTGAACCTCAGATCGATCTTGGTGGTACCTTTGGTACAGGACCTAACACCTTCACATTACCCAATCGTTTGGCAAGTATTCTTACCAACAGCCCGTTTACCCAGAATTTTGATTCTCGTGATTATCCGACAACTCCGACAGCCGAGGATTGTGCTAATACGTGGGCGACAACAATTGCATCCAGATTAGCGTCTGCTGTTACAACTCTTCGTGCCAACGTTGACGACTATAGTCGGGAAACTGTGGAGACAGTCTGATGAAAGAAAAATCTGCTCAAGACTTCATGGAATCTATGCGCCGTGGCGTATCGCAGGTTCCTGGTATGGCTTCCCAGGCTGGCGGGGCCATAAAGGATTGGTACAAGAATTTGAATCCAGATGCCCGCAATGCTGTCATGCGTGGTTTGATGGGTGCTGGCATTGGTGCGGGGGTGACAGGCGGACTTTCTGCTTTGTCCCCACACGATCCCGAAGAAAAACGGCCTATAATGGGCCCGGCATTGATAGGTGCTTTGATGGGCGGCGGCGCCGCAGCCGGCATACCTTATGGCTTGAAACTACTGGCCAATAAGGCGCAGTTGCCTGGGGAAGAAAGCCGTCCGCTTGGGGCAAACATACTCGAAAAAGCAACAGGGCCTATTTTTACCCATCCTGCAACAACAGCCGGAGCCGCACTCGGAGGTGGAGCTCTTTATGCAGCCGGAAGAAAAGTCAAAGGTGAAAAACCAGGAACATACGTTCAGAGTGAATTGGGAAGAACGTGGGAATCAACTAAGGCACCTGTTGTTTCCAAACCTTCAATAGTCGAGTTGGCAAATAAGCTTAAGACTATGTATCACGGGGAAAAGGGGGAATTGGAAACTATGTGGGAATTGGCTTCTCGTTCCCCATCCGAATTGTTATCGTTGACTGTGCACGAAGATCCTACAATAAGAAATGTTGCCAAAACTATACTGTCGAATAAGGCTAAGCAATTGGCAAATCCTCAGACCTATACATCAGCGGCTAGGAAAGCACCCGGACAAATAACTCGGGGAGCGTTGGATTTGACTCGACGAATTAGGGATACCTGGAGGGCTAAGCCCGCAGGTAGAGCGTCCATGTTGGCGATTCCTGGAGGTATGGCCGCAGGAGCACTTCTGGATAGATATCTCAAAGGAGAATACTAATGATTAAGTTGATTTACTCATCGGCGTTTGACACAACCGTGGACGTTGGTATGCGGTTGATTGAGGATCCTAGACAACTTAGCAAGTCTGCTTCAACAGTGTTTGATTGTGACTATGATACGATAAAGCCCGATAAGGATCACCTGGGGATTCATTTGGTGGCCTTGGGTGACTTCGAGCACTATGGTATCAATCGCAATGGGGACGGATTCCCGAAAGCAGCATGCGCTAAGTATCACGATACGTTTGTAAAGAATGGCGCTCTTTTCCGTCATCACCGCAATAAGGATCGTGAAGCCCGTTTGGGACAAGTCGTAAAGTCAGCTTACAATGAGCCAATGGGACGCATCGAATTGTTCATTCATGCACATAAGGAAAAGGCTCGTGATGAATTGCAGAAGCTGGCGACTGAGGGTGATATCCCATTCAGCATGGCTTGCAAAGTAGCTTTTGATCGGTGTACAGTATGTAACACACTTCGGAAATCCTCAAAAGATCCAGATCAGTGCGAACACGTACTCATGAATTTAGGTAAGGTGGCCGACGACGGCAAAGTGACTGGCACCCAAAACGATGAACCTAACTTCTTTGACATCAGTTTCGTAACACGGCCGGCTGACCGGATTGCGTGGCATCTAAAGGCCGCATCCAACGAGATCATTGATTCAGTAAAACTGGCAGAAGCAGAAGGAATCTGGGTGCCAGATCACCTCGTCATTGTATCCCCGGAAGCACAGGACAAGTTGGAACTGTTGAAGAAGTTGGCTGAGGAAGAACTCCACTATAAAGGCAGGGTTTGTGGTTGGATTGGTGCCACTGCCCGTCAACGCTACGATTGGGAGCTTCGAAAGGCAGCATCAACTCCAATGGATGACAAGTTGATTGAGGAATTACGTAAGCATGAACCCAAAGACGTCTTTTACAAATTGGCGTCAAAGGGCATCATCATGGATGTACGTTCTTTCTTTAAGTATGCCATGGGTTTGGATTTTGGTGATATCGCCGGATATGTGGATCAGGTACAGAAGCGAGCAGGAGGCGTATATACCCGAATGGTTGAATCCGGCCGTTGTCAGGAAGCATGCAACGATCGATTATTCGATGTTGATGTTTCTACCGGCGGTAACGACGTGCCGTCTATTACGACCAAAATAGCAGAGGAACTTACATTAGTTGGTCCTTGTATGGAACAACGCATTATCGAAACAACGATTAAGTATGGTGAAGAATTCAAACCACAGATAGTGGTTGACACGAAACACGAAATAGAGTCTAATGATACTTTGACGGTAGATGCATTGGCTGAAAAATATGCTGCCTACAAATTGGCAGCCATTCAGGCCGTGCGAGCTATCAATAAGAATACTGATACGGATGCGCTGATTGCGATTGCGGCAGCGCAGAACTTGTTCACTAACTAACGGAGATAGATCCATGTCAACAATGCAGGAAATTCTCGCTTCTACACGTAAACTTATCGAAGTCAAGAAAGCAGAGTTCAATAGTACTCTGAAGAAGGCTGACGATAAGGCACTGAACAACACAGGGGCGGGCGATGATAGCCCAATCACTCGTGGTCATGCGTTGGATGCTACGCAGTCAGCGCTTGAACCTACAAAGAAGCCCTTGATTACTTCTGATGCTATGACAGCACAGCCTCCTTCGGACGGTAAAGGCACAAAGGCTGATCTGAAGGGCAAGAACGAAGGCAACGTGACAGACCGTGCTGACAAGTTGGAAGCCGGCGATGCCGTTCTGGAGCCTAAGAAAGAGCCCTTGATTACATCAGATGCAAAGGCCGATCCCGAAGCAGGAGCCTCGGGTCAGACAGCAAAGCAAGCCACAGCAAAGTTGGCCAATGAGATCCTGAAGGACATTCGGGAATATCAGCAGAAGCAAGCTGCGCCGAAGGCTAAGCAGGACGTGAAAGCGGATGCAAAAGTAGCTTCGACGAAGAAAGCTGATCCAGATCCGGACCCCGATCCAGATCCCGATCCAGATCCGGACCCTGATCCCGATCCAGATCCGGACCCTGATCCAGGCAAGGGAAAGAAAGGCAAGAAGGTTGTAAAAGAGGAAGATAAGAAGGAAGCTTCTGGTCCTCAGCTTGAGTTGACAACTGACGTGTTGGCCAAGATTGCCTCGATCGTACTTTCTTCTGAAGAAGGTGCACAGTTTGTGGAAGGCCAGCTTGCCAAGGCAGCCGGTGCAGAAGCTGCACAGGAGACTTTGGCTTTTTTGGCAGAACAGTCCGAACTGGCTGAAAAACAGGCTGCTTTCGAGCAGGGTCAGGCGGACGCCGAAGCATTGATTCAGCAAGCGCTGTATCAGGCCGGTCGGGAAGCGGGCCAAAAAGAAGCAGCGGCAGCTCAACAGAATAAGTTGATGGCGGGTCTGGGACAGAAAGTTGCCCAGGCAGGCATCGATGAAATGATGGGCGCTGGTGCTGCTCCTATGGAAGGTGGCGCTGGTGGAGCCGGCGGACCGGATGTTGGCGCCGCAGAACTAGCTGGTGGAGCTGGTGGAGCTGGTGGCGTTGGTGGAGCCGGCGAAGCTGGTGGGGAAATCACAGAAGAAGATCTGATGATGGCTCTTCAAGCATTGGTGCAGGAAGGCACAATTCAGCCCGAGGAAGCTCAGGCGGTTGTGGAGGCCTTGACGGGCGGCGGAGCGGGTGGTGAAGCGGCAGGAGCAGCTCCTGCAGCAGCCCCTGAGGCAGCTCCTGCGGAAGCACCAGCTGCAGTAGGTGGTGCAGAACACGAGGCATCTGAAACTCCTGAAAAGGAAAAGAAAGAAGAGAAGGAATCTTCTGAAAAGTCAGTTGAGAAGAAAGCCGCTGCTCTTCTGGATGCCATCCGTCAGGTCCGTGCAAGTCGTAAGTAATTGATAGGTCCTACTTAAAGGAGGGCCTAGCTATGGACCAGGATACAAAGGCCATTATGACAAAGGTAGCTGCGTACATCGAAAGTACGCAACCTTTGCTTGACAAACAGAACGAAACGAGAGACAATTTTCTTAAAAGGGCACACCAGGTAGCTGGTGTCCTGGCGAACAGGGGGCTAATCTCCCACGATGCCATCGAGGCATTCGTCGAGAAAGTAGCCTCTGACGAAGGTGAAAACGAGGTCTGGAAACTGGTGGAAGTGCTGGCCAGCGCAGTAAGACCCGACGAGTTCGGGGCAGTTGCAAAGGTAGCGGCTTCCGGTAAGATCACGGATCCTTTTGAGAGGCTTGTACTCTTTGGGGATGCGAGAGCTGAAACCAGAGTTTCAGGTATGGTAGACTAACAACTAAGGAGCAAAACCATGGGATGGTTTAATGTACTGAAGGGTGCGTATCCCACTTTGCAGCAGATCGACAAGACCTTGGATGTCGGTGCTCGCACGGTAGGAATTGTGCGTGGCTCTCTCATGTATCAAGCCTCCACCAACGTATGGGCGCTCGCCGGTGCGGGAGACGATTCGGATGCTGAAAAGTATCTGTATTTCGCTCTCCAAGCACAGACAGACCTGGTAGCAGGTATGGCGGGTACCATCGGACAGGGTGTGGCTGGTGGCGTAGCCCGGGTAACGGGCCTCGCAGTGGGAATGCCATTCGAGTTCGAAACAGATCAGTTCGTAATGCCGGCTTCGTATTACATCGGTCAGTTGCTGACCGTGGCGAATGGCGGCAAACTGGCCGATCACTCATCGGGGAAGAATTGCGTGGCGCAGGTCACGAAGGCTGTATTCTCCCGTTACGTCAACGATGCAGTGGCGGTTACAGGTTGGAGAACTGGTGCCAATGTAAACGTGCTTACAGCACGTACACTTTGGATTCCTAAATTGGTGGCGTAAGCCTCTAAAAGGAGTATAGATACAATGGATACACAGAATGTACCAGTATCAGTCATCAATGCGAGAATCCTGGAGCACCTGGATCGTGATGAGGTAAAGAAGGCTCAGGACGCTGCTACGGATTACACCCGTATGCAAGTCCGTGAAGAGTCTTTTGCCTTCAAGATTCTTCCGCCTGAAAAGGCGACAGACGACATGCTCGATAGAGATATCGACGAACGTCTGCGTATCATCTGGGAAAAAGAACCAGACAACCCACCTTCTAAGTGGGTGCCTCTGCAAACGATTCCGGACGGTGAATATATCACGGGAAGCCGTTATATCATTCCGTTCGCTCGTGTTCTGACTCCCAAGTTCGTAAAGGACATCGATGAGTTGCGTACTTATCGGTTGGACATCCGCAAGATTCTGACCGACAACTCGATCAAGGACGCTTTGGCCGAGATCGACAGCAAGTTCATCGCCACGGTCAACTCGATCGTACGGAATACGATGAGTGGTGGAGCTGGATCGCCTCAGAAAGAGACGAAAAAGGTCCAGTGGATCGACGTGACGGATCCGTTGAATCGTCAGTCCTTTGCGGAAGCAAAGAAAATGCTGCCTCGTGGCAACGCTAACGGCAAGTACCGTCTGCGCAACTACATCGCTCTGATGAACGATGTAACCGCACAGGACTGGCTGAAGCTTGACAGGTTGGCAGTCGGCGGTGATCTGGCCCAGGACTTCTTCAAGAACGGTCTGACAACAGATACGTTCTTCGGCGTGAAGGCAATCTTCACGATCAAGGATAACCTGGTTCCAGATAACTACGTGTACTTCTTCGCAGCACCGGAATTTCTGGGCAAGTGCTTCTACTTGACAGACTGGACGATGTTCATGAAGAAGGAAGCGTATTTCATCGAAATGTTCAGCTACTGGCTGGGCGGATTTGCATTCGGTAACATCGCAGGATGTGCCCTTTGCCGGTTCAATCAGTAAGTACTGGATTCGGTGAAGTTCAAACACGAATATATCGGGGAGCCAGGACAGCCTGGCTCCCCTTTTTAATCGAAAGCCATGCTTTGAACTTTCCATCCTTCGCTAGAAGGTGATCGATGCTATGACAGTTAGGGCAAACAACTTCTATGTTTATTGGATCGTTGTTGCTATGGTTTCGATCTTTATGATGTCGTTCCAAAATTTCAGGATATTTGTCAAAACCGCAACGGTCACATTCGATCATTTGTGTTCGAGGAACCGTTTTGGCAGGATCTGTTTTTCGAATATACCCTACGAACCGGTGAAGAGATCCACAACGCCGAGAACAGTATCTATGGGTTTTTCTGGAAGTTGTAAATATCTTATTACAGTATTCACACGTTTTTGTTATGAGTGGTTTTCGCAAGCGTTGAGTTCGGCATTCTTGACTACAACAGAATTGTTTCGAACTACTAGGAACAGTTGCGAATTGTTTACCACAAACAATACAGTTCTTTGTTATTTTCGTAAGTATCTTTCCACGTCTGGAAGCAAAACTTGGCCGGGCACAGGCAATAGAACAGAACTTGTTCTTAGATGTAAATTCCTTGTTGCATGTCGGACACCTTTTAGTTATGATGTTCTTGCGCTTGAAAAGGCCGGCGCACTTTCGTGAACAGGCTCGTTTGTGAGGATGCTTGGAATCCACAAACGGAAGATGACAGGTGATACATAGTTTAGTAGTTTTCATGATAGGAGATTACCAGTATGCCACTAACAAGTAAAGGTAAAAAGATACTTTCTGCTATGGAGCGCCCGGAATCTGAGGGCGGCTATGGTACTAAGAAGGGTAAGGAAGTATTCTACGCTTCGCAGAACAAGGGCACCATCGAAGGTACGCACAAGACCAGTGAAGTACACAGCCCACAATGGCTTGAAGGATTTACCAAAGCCGCCAACGATTTAGGTCTGACAGATCCGGATCAGGTTGTAGCACTATTGAAGACAGCACAGCGTTTGCACTTCATGCATACGCATCCTGATGCTTTTGACGCCGGCTATACAGCTGAGATGACAAAGAAGGGAATGAACAAAGAAGCCGGTCCTTGGGGTGCTATGAAGACTTTGGGTCTTTTGGGCGCCGGCGCAGCGGGCATGGTGGGAGCACAGGCCGCAGGACGTAACATGGGCATACGGCCATTCAATCGTCAGCTTTGGACAGTCGAAGATTTTCAAAATGCTGCAAAAGAATATCAGGACATTGCCGGCCGAGTACGTCCGCATACGAGTCCGTTTGGAATGATGGGGCAGCAGGGTATGTACGGTGGCCCGAATCGCATGGGTTATTTCTCTCCGACCGGCGGCTACTACACCAGTCCATACTAAGCTAAGGTGCAGTCATGGCAGAGCCAGTACCTCTCGGTAACAAGGGGTACATTACCGAGCTGGATATTCGAATCTGGCTTAGGGATAATGACCCCGATGCCAACAATCTAATCAAGGACTATGAATTTTCGCCCGAGGAAATTCGTACAGCAATGACCTTGGTTGTAGATCGTTGGAACGATACTCCGCCACACTTAGTCAATCACAACTTTACCATCAATACATTTCCCTATCGCAGTGCGTTTATTCGGGGTACTGCCGCCAATTTGTTGTTCATTGCTGCCAATCGCTTTCGTAGAAATTCACTGAAGTACAACGTGCCCGGGGGTGTAGTGGCTGATCAAGAGAAGTATCAGGAATACGATTCAGCCGGCGAAAGACTGTGGCAGGATTATACACAGTGGATATTCAGCGAAAAGCGGTCGATTAACATGGAAGAAGGATTTGCAGTGGTTCACTGATGAACGACGTGTTCACACAATTCCAAATCCTTCCGGGGTATGCTACCGGTTTTACGTTCACGTGGGCAATTACTCAGTCTCTTACCGATCCATTACCCTGGAAGTTCTACATTGACGAAGGTCCCTCAAGCGTGGGTCCATGGGACACTATTTCTCCTGCTTTAACCAATCTCTATTCCTGGTTCGACGGCAAGAAGAGAGTCGTCAACAAGGATCCTGTCCTGTACTTCAGGATAAGACTACAAACACCGAAAAACGAATACATATCCTTCATCAAAACACCGTACGCTGACGTGACCCGTCGTGAATACCTTATTGTTCAAGACATCATGCGGCGAGAACTTCTGCAACAAAAAGACATGGCGGCCGTTCCAGGTAAGCTATGGATCAGGGCGACGTTTGGTCCAAAGTGTCCGTACTGCAAAGATCCGGTGACTGGTGAGGTAACATCGTCGAACTGCAAGTATTGCTTGGGTGTGGGCCGGCTGCCGCCCTTTAATGGTCCTTATGACATGTGGGTTACATTCTCGCCCACACAACGAAACTTGGAATTGAAACCGGACGGCACCGGCCTTGCCCAACCTTACACCTGGTACCTGCGCATCATTGGAACTGTGCTTGCAAAAGATAATGACATCGTTATTGATACTCGATCCGATAAACGGTATATTGTTGATGGGGTAAATAACGAATTGGAGATTCGGCGTGTACCTGTGATTCAAATGGCACATGCACGAGAGTTACCGGTAAGTGATCCTCTGTATCGTTTGGGAACCTCTGCACAAAGCGAGGAAGGTTGCGTTTTAGATAATGTCTGATCCAACTGCCAGATTAGCATCCAATACCCCGTTGCCCGTCAAAGACGAACGGCTGATGCCAGAGGGTATTTCGGAAAAGGTAGATATGCTATGTCATATCCGGAAGACACCCGTTGTATTGTATGGTATCTTCCTAGAATTGACTCGACAGTTTTACTCCAATGCCGCTAATCTATCCAACGACGTTTGCGCTACCTGGGACCCCGATCCAGCCAAGACTCAAATATGGCTTGATACAGAATACAATTGGGACGAGGCGGTAGTAGAATTTCGTCCAGCAATCTATATCAAGTTGGGGCCTATAACCTATGCCTCGATTACCGGAAGGCATGACAGCCTTTACAGCATTGATCTTGAGCAAGGCGAATATCATTTTACACGAAGTGGAACAGGCACTGCCATGTGGGTTCACGTTGCCACAACTAAATCCGAAGCCGTAACGCTTTCAGGCACAACATTGGACTACTTGGATGCGTTTTCCAAAATCATCAAGGAAGATTTCAAATTTCAAACGTTTGAACTCGTCCAGATGGGTAGTTTGGAGACAGAAAAGGAGTCCAGAGAGAGATACAGAAGTACGGTAACAATGTCGTTTTCATTCCAAGATGCCTGGTCCTTGAAGCTGGAAAGTCCGAAGTTAAAGAGAATAGTCTTTAACGCTGGACAAGCTTTGTTGGATCGTGGTATATTGTGATGATTGAATGTTGAAAATTAACTCGTAAAGGAGTATTGAAATGCCATACGTTCTACCACAAGTTCAGGTATTCCAGGAATTCCGTGTTCTTCCCTCTGTCGTGGTGAGGAACCTTAACGCCTTTGTGTTTGGCCCGCACTATCAGCTGTTCCGCTATGAAGAAGCAGCTGAGAAAGCATTGATCGGCCTGGGGGCATACGACAAGAGCAACGACACGGATTATTCTTATCCAAATTTGCCAAGTGGATCAACCGTTGATCAAAGCTACGTAAAGCTCTACATGGAAAACGTGTGGGCGCAGTACGCAGCCATTTCGGCAAGCAGCGCCAATCCCCTTAACGTAGTCAGCACAGCTGAGCTGAACAAGCTGCGTGCTGCACCCGTAATCGGGGCATGCGTAGTTGGCACCAACGGCGGATCACCCATTGCGGGTGTAAATCCCGTTTCTGGTGGGTATCTTCGGGCTGGCGTCACAGCCGCAGAAGACTACTATATGTGGCCTTACGGAGGTTGGGATGGCGGAGCCAGTGCATGGTCGGCTTCCAAGTTGGTTATGGCTGTGGACAGTGCCGCTCAGCAAGGCCGCATGAAGTTCCTGACCAACACGGGCGCCAATGGCACATTCGTTGTTACAGGCAATGCTACGATGCCTCATTGGGATATTGGCCCGGCCGGCATTCGTCTTCAAATGGTAGCAGGTGTCGACAACGACATCCACGCTCCGGTTAAAGTCACTTTCGGTGATGGCGCCGGCAACGAATTGCTTGTTGAATTGGACGAGAGCAAGATGGCCACGCTAATTAACTGGGCCATCGATCTGCAGAAGCCAGTAAAGATCATAATCAACCTGGCAGCAGGAACAACGTCTATAGTTTGGGAAGCAGTTGCAGGCAGCAAAACGCTGACCGTTAATCTGAAGCCGGCAGACGCAACAACGTTGAACGGTTTGAAATCGGCGTTGGAAGGTATCAGCACTGTTGCTACCTACTTCAACATCACGTTGACTGGTTCAGGCACGGGTGTTGTTAGTACAGCTGTAGATCAGGTTGGTACGGACATTTCGGCCGCAACGACTACGTTACTGCGTGATTCGTTCCGTATTCACGTCACGCCGAATCCTTACGTGTTCAAGACGGCAAACGGAGTCAATCACTCCGTACAGTTCTTCAACCGTGATGTGCAGGTCGGCGATCGGGTACGCTATACAGTAACGGACGGCAGTTCGGTGGTTCATACCGGTACAACCAAGGTTGTAGGGTTTGAAGCCGATCCGGCACTGGCCTATCTGGGCGATCCTACTCCAAAAGATACGAATGCAGCATCACAGGCTGCTGACGATCTTTCTGCAGTGGTTGCTTCGCTCGTTCCAGCAGCAGGCAATGCCCGCACAATGGATAACACAGGTGCAGGCGTTATTGCATTGGATGGTACAATCCAGCAATACCCGGTCGATTTGAAGAACGGTGTATTGAGCGAGAGCGTTACGATCACGATTACCAAGGACGGTCTGAAGGACGTTGCTGAAGCCACGGTTGAAAGCGCCAGCGGAAACTATGTTCGTACAGGCGTAAAGATCGAAACTGGAGTCGGTGGCGATGATGGCGAAATCTACGTCGGACAGAATATGGTTGTGCGTTTCGTCCAGGGCGGAACCGATCCGGATGCAATATTCCAGGTTGGTGACGTCTATACGCTTGATCCCAAAGTCAAGGGCGGATACACGGTAATTGATAACCGCTTTGTGGTCAAAGGTGGCGCATATGCGGGTCCGATCGATACTACCTATGTAGTTGAAGTCGTTCGTGGTGGAGTATTCAACCGGACAGTCAACGTGATTAAGGGTCTGCAGGACCCCTATCCCGCTGTAGCGGTGCTCAGTGCCAGCGTAAACTGGGATGATTGGTTGGGTGGTGATGTGGACGACGAATACGTATTGGTCTGCACATCAGCCGGTGACATTGCCAGTGCACAGTTCCACCTTAGCTCGCAGTTGGGCGAGTTGGAATCTGGCATCGTATTCGGTGTAGCAGCGACGGACATTGCCTTGGGTGATAAAGGCTTGATGGCACAGTTCGATGTTGATGATACCTTTTCAGTAGGCGACTACTGGATCATCAAGGTAAACGGCTGCCGTCCCCAGGTTAAGATATTCGATACGGCCGGCGTGGACACTGGTGGTTATTTCACAGTGGAAGCCGGTGGTGTATTGGATCTGGGCGGATACGGCGGAACCATAACGTTCGAGGCAAACCTGAACGAATTGGGTGGTTTTGCTCCGGATGGTGGTCTGGTTGTCGGAGACGTATTCTACGTCGAAGCGGTTGCAGCAACTGACGGAGCAATCCGGACGTTGGTGCTTGCAGACGATCTGCCTTCAGAAGCAATCCCGGGTATCGACTCGGCAACAGATATGACCAATACAGCGCCCGATAAGTTTGGTTCGTGGTTGTATCTCGTACAGGCAACCACGGCGATCGAGTCTGAACGTATTCAGTCTCCGCCAGATTACAACTGGTTGGCTGATGCTGGTGGCATAACCGTCTATAAGAACCTGCAAGTTCAGGATTCTTCTTGGACGAATTTGCTTGGCGAGATGATGTGGATGAATGTCTACAGTGCTGATATGTACGTTGAGTACAGAGCATTGCTGTCAACCTACACAGATACGCTGCATTTCATTGCAGACATCGCCAACGTGCCAACAGAGTTGGGCACCGTATCTCCGGATAATCCGTTGTCACAGGGTGTGTATAACGCTCTAAGCAACAGCGGAAACCGTGGCGTATGGTACATGGGTGTTCCAAGCGTTGACCTGGCTGGTTTCAGCACGGTGCTGGATCGGGCCTCGTTGACTGATGAGGTTTATAACTTCGCTCCGTTAACACGAGATATGCAGATTCTCGATGCTGTAGAAGCGCACGTCAACGACATGAGTTCGGAATCGAACAAGCGTTGGCGTATTGCCTTCGTTGGTACAGATATGCCAACGATTCATGCGGTCTACAACAAAGCGGACAATCCGGTCAACAAGGAATTCTATGCTTTGGTCAGCGATGATCCAAGCGTTCCTGGTACCCAATACACAGTGGTAACGTTCGTTCCGGCTTCTGGTGAAAGTTCGCCTTACACGAACTGCTTGGCAGACGTGAAGGCTGGTGACAAGGTCCGGATCAACTTTGCTACCGATGCATGGGGTACAGCCAGCTATGAGGAATACACGGTGGCTTCAGTTTCGTCCAATACGCAACTGAAGTTGACAACGGGCCTCGCAGCCCCGGTGATCGTGGCAACAAAGATTGAAGTATGGCATCCATACAGCGTGGCTGAAATGGCTACAGCTGTGGCAGCCATCTCGTCTGGGTTTGCCAACCGCCGCATGTATCACGTCTTCCCGTCTCGCTTGGGCGCCTTTGGTGTCCAGGAGACAGCGGAATTCGGAGCAGCAGCAATTGCAGGGCTATGCAGTTCAGTGGCTCCGCAGCAGGGTCTAACGAATATCGAAGTAAACGGATTCGATGATCTGCCGATGGTGTACAGCATGTTCAATCGTGCTCAGCTTAATGAAATGGCTGGAGCAGGTACGTTGATTATCATGCAGGACATCGCTGGTGGTACAATCTACGTCCGTCATCAGGTGTCGACGAAGGCCGCAGATGAAGACCTGAATACGACAGAACTGAGCATAACAAAGAATCTGGACAGTATCAGTTACTTCTTTGACACTCGGTTGAAGCCGTATATCGGCCGGTTTAACATCACTCAGGCGTTGATCGATGTTATCGAAACAGAGATTAACGATGGTTTGATGTACCTCGGCTCGCTCACGAGCGTGGGCTTGCTTGGGCCGCAGATCGTTCTGAACGGCACGTCGATCAGAAGTATTCAACAGCATCCGGTGTTGCTGGATCACCTGATCGCATATGTGGACGTGGTACTGCCTTATCCGTTGAACGTGATGGAACTGCATTTGGTTGTATAATGATTTGTGGTGGCGGGGGTATATGCCTCCGCCACCCAATTAAGGAGAACTGAAATGGCTGGACTAGGAAATGATATCTTTGGATATAAGAGACAGCCGAAGCCTTCTGGCGTATTCTCGTCTGAAGACTCCGTGTTGATCATCGGCGGCGGTAATAACCAATCAACGGACGTGAGTGCCAAGAACAAGCTGGGCTACCTTGTACAGAACTGGAACGTCAGTTATGCACAACAGGTCCAGGAACTGTTTGAACTTGGTTCGAACACCTTGTATTGGGCAAAGGGTCGCCCGGTTGGACAGGGGGCCCTGGGACGTGTACTGGGAGGCCAGGACGCTGAAGGATCAGGCGAAACCGACAGAGCCGGATTCATGCCACAGGAAGCTTACGACATTTGCGACGGTGGTGCAACAATGACGTTGCAGGCTCGTGGCGGCGCTTGCGAAACACCGATCAAATCTACGGATGGTGTACCTGTAGTTCAGGGTGGCCTGAAGAAGGGTATTGAGATCACCATGTCGGGTGTAGTCGTAACAAGTATTGGATTCACGATGCAGGTTGGCGACGTCCGATTGTGGGAAAATATCACATGGCGTTTTGCCTTCATGAATCTCAAGAGCAAGAACAATCTGCATCCGCAGACTTAATGTTTGGCTGATTACAGCATAGCTGGGGCCGAAATACGAAATCGTCCGTTTGAGCACTAACCCCAGCCTGGATACTTTCTAGGCTGGGGTTTTTCTTTGGAGCCCGTATCGATGTGGTACGTAGATACATATCTTCGAGACTTAACTAATTCTCTGCCTCGTACTGCCCGTGGCGGCAACCAATCTGAAAATATTGCCGCCCAGTCACAACATGAAGTGCTTTCGACCTATCCGGGGCAGTTGTTTTCCGGCGTAGTTACCCGAGCAGGTGCCGGCACATACGACGTAGCAGTGATGGTTTCCAAAGATGGAAAACCGATTGGCTGCAACGTTGTTTGCAGTACGGTTTCATATCTGCAAGGCACCTCAGACTGTCATCTTCCAACTGAAGGTTCGGAAGTTATCGTATTCAAGAGTTTCGAGAATACGGGGTACGGTGTGATTATAGGTACTGTACCGCCATCAGATAAACTGTCACCTTTGAGCGCAGACAACAAGATGCCGCAAAGCTATGTGCATTTGTGGGATTGTGAACCGGGTGCCGGCGGAGGGACGGAAGCCGCATATGTTGTTCCGTTTCAAGATGCTAAGAATCCCGGATCTGTTAATGCCCACGCTGGACGGCCAAATGACATACTTCCAGGCAACCAGGCCTGGATTAACGAGCAGGGCGTGGGGATGGCCGTCCTGAACCTCATATTGAGCCTTAAAGGCTCCGACAGGGCCCGAATAGACCTGTCCTGCCTGGATGATACCATAAGGCTTATATCGGGCTATTATAGGCATATACACGCCCAGGGAGAGGACCAGGTCTATAATGACGGAGGCCGGCTGACCCGGGAAGTGTACGGAACGTCAAATCAGTGGGAAAAATACGGGCAATCCAGTTTGGGACCCAACCTGTGGGCATATCAGAAAGACGATCCGGCATTCCTCGGAACCGCCCGGGAAGCCGTATGGGAGTCGGTAGCAGCACAGCCTTTGGCGTCCAAAAAACGTTTCCAGATCTTTACAGGTTACTTAGGCGATCTAATCAACCTGTTTATAGCTACACCTGATCCTACCGTTAAGCAAGAGACCCAGGATAACGATTCTATGGATCAGGGCCTCATGCACACGCATATAGACGAGACAGGTAGAATGCAGGTTCGAAGTGCGTCTGGGATATCCATTGAGCGTTGCGATCGTATTCCGGTGCCCAAGAAAAAGCACGAACCGTGGGATCCGGAAGGCGACAAGATGGAGGATATAGATAAGGTTGAGGCAAAAGGTCCGTATGTCTTTACCAAGGATTATCCTGGGGCCCGGGCCTTACAAATGCAGAATGCCCGGGCCTGGCGCAACAAGCAGGCCTACCAGCGACTGCATGAGCAGGCACAATCTTCCGGTCGTAAGGATTTCTATTTGCCGGAAGAAAAGGAGATGCGAACTCCCGACGATCTGGTTGACGAGGCCAATCAGGTTACGGCCGACTTCAGTAAGAATGCCAATCGCAAGGCGTATATCAATGTCGAGGACGATGGCAGTATTATCATGCGGGATGCTTGGGGCTCTGAGATCATCATGGGCTATGGTGGTATTACCATCAACTGTGCCGGCAACATTATGATTCGAAGTGGACAGAGTACGGTAGTATTGGCCGGAAAAGACTTCATTGGCAAAGCTAAGAATTGCATGGACCTGTCAGCGACAGACAAGGATGTACGTATCAAGGCCGAGAACAATATGCAGATTCATGGCAAGGGTGTATTGGTGGAAAGTACAGCTACGGTTGAATCTGCAGCAGCTGACAACCCTACTGGAGTTATTTTGAAGGCCAAAGATTCTCGTATCCTGGCAATCGGTAAGAAGGTGCATCTTGCCGGTAAGGAATCTGTGCTTGTTGACGGGAAAGACGATCAAGGCAAGATGCAAGGTAATATGTATGTGGCAGTGAAAGAATTCAATGTCATAGCTACAGAGATGGCAAACGTTATAGCGGGCAAGGAAGCCGGGTTGCTTATGACGCCTCGTTCTGCCGCTCTCGCTGGCGGAGATGCTTCCCTTGTTGGTGGTGCCAACGTTGCCGTATTGCATGGTGCAAAGGCGTGGGTTCCTTTGTACGAAGCAGATATGACTAGTAATTTCTATGCGATCTTAGCACAATATTTCGTCACCATATACAACATCTATATCACAGGAAACGGCTGGCTTGATCCGTTCAATCCTAGTAACCGGTACAACGTGGAGTTTTTGTTCCGTTCATCTTCAGAATATGGTACATTACAAGCAATGACGTTGGAAGGCGCCAGTGAGTTTCATGTCTATCAGGCTACGTGGACTTGCTTGGCTAACCAACACCAATCGATGCTTTCAGGTGTTACGGTTGTACCATGGAAAGAAAATAGTGTGAACGATACATATCCGTGGCCGGGTGCGGATATCTATGACAGAGAATCAGGATATGTAAAAGTCGATCCTGAATCCAATAAGTCAAATATCGAGGATTTTCAAAACGAAATAGCAAAAATACGGAAGGAGGTTGTCAATCAGGTTGACAATCTCAAAGCAGTAGGATTCGACGAATACGAAGTCGCACAAACATAAGGAGCAGGTCATGGACCTAAAAGAAAAACTAGCAGAAAGACTGGCACAAGGTGGAGCAATTGGTTCAGCAGACGTGGCTGAATTTTCCACCCCTGCCAAAGATAAAAAAGAGGTTAGTGGTGATGTTAAAACGCCTCTAACCGAGAATGCCAAAAAGGATCCTATCCTGAAAGCATCAAATGATGGCGGAGTTGCCAGGGCGTTGGCGGATGAAGTTTCAACGTCTGCAATTTCCGAACCTGTGGTAATTTCGGACAAGGATAGAGAGGCGTTCTTGGATGCCTTGGTATCAGGCGCCCGGTTCGAATTGCCTTTCGAACTATTCAGAGGAAAAATCAAAGGACGTTTTCGTTCCCGTACTCAAGCTGAGACAGGGGCCGTTATATCCTATGTCAGCTATGAATGTAGGAAAGAAAAGGTCATCACAGGTATTGAATATTCCAATCGCCTGCGTAATATGCTGCTAGCAACACAGGTGAAGGAACTCAATGGTTTGGCATTTCTACCATTGAAGGATCCGCTCTTACGCACTATGGATGGCGAAAAGGCTATTGAACCTGGGTGGTTGGATCAGGTAACATATTGGGAAAAGCAGGGTGATGGTTTGGTCAACGCAATTTACAAGGAATTGCAAATATTTGAGCGGAAGTATTGGACAATGGTCGACAACGCCGGAGATCAAAATTTCTGGAATCCCGCAGGATCTACCTCCAAGTAGCGACTCTCCTGCGGGCAAGCCATGCTCCATTACAATTTGAGCATAGACACTCAGCATTGAGTATGCAGCTGAGAATGGACGTACACGAGTCGGTACTGTACCAGGAAGCCGGGCTAAGTTACATGATAGCCCTGGCGGCCTTGCATGCTCATGAAGATTCGAATTTTGCAAAGGCCGGGGCGTTAGTGAATAAGATGTATTTCGATGCTATGGGTGCCATCCCATACATGACGGAAGGCCGTTCCGGAGACGAGATGGCAAACGAAGAACGTAATAAGGCTATCGAACGGTTCGAAGAGTATCGGAAGGCTACGATAAAAGAAGGACCAAGAAGGTAACAGAACATGGCCTATGTACCCACAGATTTGTTGCAACGGATGCAAGGTGGTTCTACGACGCCCAGCTATGACCCAATAACCGGGCAACCTACGTATGCTCAACCGCAAGCGCCGGGGCTTCCGTTTATCTATGGGCAAGCACAGATGCCCGGCCCGCCCAATACGGGAAATCAATATGCCAACTTGGCTCTTGGCGTATTAGCACCAATTGCAGCCCAGATGATGGGTATGCAGAATCCGCAATTTCAACCACAGGCTGGTCCAGGCGTAACACCTTCCATGGCCTATTACATGAGGGATGTGCAAGCACCCATCTTCCAGGCGGCACAGCAGCAATATCTGTGGCAATGGGGTGGTATGATGGGCGGTGCTGTTGGAGCCATGACTGGCAATGCACAAATACAGCAGAACATGATCAATGCCGGTCAAAGCGATATTGGGCGTATGATAACACAGATGGTCATGAGTACACCCATAGCACAGAATATCATGGGTGGCGATCCCATGCGCATGCAGGAATCCATTTTTGCTGCTCGTGGTTCCTTTGCTGGTAACCAGTTGGTAGATCCCAGGAACCTTTCAGCACAAGTGGGTATGGCCCGCCAGACCAACGACTTCATAATGAATCTCACCGGCGCCATGTATGGACGTCCTGATGGCGGTATGGGAATCACACCTAACTTCTCTTTTACCAGAGGGTTCGGTGCCCAGGATATCGGTACGCTGGCGCAACAGATGGCGATCCGTGGCACGCCAGGGTTTGTTGGTTTGACCGAAACTGCGGGAATGGACCCAGGACAGGCCAGGGCTGTGGAAGGTGTACGGTCGACAGGTCGGGTGCAGCAATTAGGACAGATGCTAGGAACAGTATCGGCGCTCAGCGAATTGATGGGTGGCGGTACTATGAACGAACTTATTACTACATTGGATAGGTTGACAAATATGCGTTGGCCTACACTCAATGCTGCCAGATTGGAGCAGACATTTCGCCAGATGTCTGCGACGGCACAGGTGATCGGCGTAAGCGGACCAACAATGATGGCAACGGCGGAGAACTTCCAGCAGGGTATGAACATGGCGGCGGGCATTGGGCCGGCACAAGCGGCGCTGGGCGTTACGGCCGGTGGATATGCAGATTTGCCTGTTGCAGGGTACCTGACCAATCTGACTCTTGGTGGAGCAAAGGCCCGGGGTGTTCAAGGTGATCCTGTAGCCGTGGCCCGTATGGCTGCGCAACAGACGGCTTTGATGAACATTGGTTTCAACGCCCCATTTGGACGAGATGCCAGATTGATGGGATGGTTGGCAGAAACCGGGCAGATCGATGTAGGCACGTTCAATAACTTTGTACAGTCAACGAATCCAGAACAAGCCCAAGCTTTTGCAAACCAGGCTTTCACCAGTGCGTTTGGGACCAATGGGCCTGCTCGGGCCCGACGCATGATGTTGGATCCAGCCATGGCGTCCGTGGTTACACAAGGTACACAATACTTTGCTGGGCCGGTAACCGAAGGCATTGTCAATTTTCAGAATGTGGAGTTTGCCGAGCGTGCGCACCGTGGATTGATGCAGACTGAAGCTGGATTTGCCAGACGGTTGGCTACTGAAGCTGGAAGACTACCTGGCCTACCTGTACCGTTGGCAGCGCATGCACGTATGCAGGGAACGCTTGATTACTTGACTGCCGTAGCCCGGGAGCCCGGTTTGGCAGCTGATGTTCGACAAATATTCGATCAGGCAACAGGTGAAGGATTGCAGCCACAGCAGGCAATGGCAAGGGTTCAGCAGTTCATGACAGCTAATCCGGCTTTTGAACCCCATCGAATGGCTATCCGGCAAGCCCAACAGGAATCATTGATGGGTGAAGAGACAAACCGTATTGCCTTCTTAAGTCCTGAGTTGCAGGAAGATGCTATTACAAGAGCACAACGTCGGGTGTGGCGTACGGATCCATCTTTACGTCCACTCATTGGCGAAATTGATGGAATGTTTGCTCGGGCCAATCAGATGGAGAGAACAGGCGATCAGACCGGTGCAAGTAAACTTCGTGAAGATGCACGGCAAAAACAGATACACGAACTTGAAGGTCATATTCCTCCTCATTTGAAAGATGCAGGCGAGCATGTACGAGCATTCAAGTCAAAGCAACTTATGGATATTCGTGCTCGGTCGGGTGCCGCCAGACTAGCCGGCGAGGCCATTGATGCGGGTAGAAAAGTAGGTGCAGACATCGGTACGGTCGTTGATGAGCAAGCTGCTATTATGCGAATGTTCGAAGCCGTAAGAGGTGGACAAGATTATACGCCGATTCTGATGCAATTGCATGCCACGACAGATCCAGCAGAGTGGAGAGCAGGCGGACGCATGGGCAATATTGCGCTGGCGCTTAGAGAGGGTACAACGTCCACTAAGTTCCTCGAACAAGAGGCCGGCCAACGAGCAGTTTTGGGCGCTTTGCGTTTGCAATATGGAAGCACAGAGGCCGCACAAGGCGGGTTTGCTGGTACAGGTCAGGCAGTTTCAGATCGCATATTAGGCGCCATCGTTACTCGATCGGTGGCAGGTACTGCCCAGGAGTTGGCTCAAAGTAAGAAACTTTCTGATTTGAGACAGTCTGGTGCCTATAGAACATTTCAACAGAGAGTTACGGAAGGACTTACAGGTGAAATATCTCCAGCAGACGTTTTTGGATTGGAAGGCTTAAATGAACAACGCAAACTGTCTGCCCGTGATGAACGTTTGCAACAGGCTTTGGAAGACGTAGGTGTAGGAAGCACAGGTGCGGCATTTTTATTGGATGCCAAATTGTCATCGAAACAAAAAGAATCACTGGGAATAAAGAGCAAAGAAGATCTGATGATGGCAGCAGGAAGTAACGCCGAAGCTATCAAAAAATGGGATGTAAAGGCACGGCGAGCACTCGGTGAAGCAGCGTTGCAGGTTTCAGAAAAAGAGTCTAAAGAACGAGGCGAAGGCGACGGTAAAGATCTTGGTCGAGTCAGATTGACTGGCGAACTGGTTTTGAAGCAGAACGGTGTAACGATTGGAACGGTCCAACGTATGCATAGCAAATCATAGGAACTATACCATGTACGTATTTGGATACGATAACCGCATGGCCGGAACATTTACAGCTGTGGATTTGAACACTGAAAAGGGACACGGTGCGTTTTTGGAATTGGTCCAGGGTGCAAATCTTCCACAGGGTTTTTTGGATTCGATGATTGTAACCGGGATAAGCTTTTCCGAAAGAGAAAAGTTTCATATTGTAGATTGCTTTAACGACGTTGCTCATACATATGCTTTTGGTCACGATCCTACATCAAGTATGGTTTCGATCAGCTATGTCGGATTTTTGGTTTCACCGTGCACAAAAGGAGCAGGAGGAGAAGCAACATTTGATTCGTTAACTCGCATGTTAGAGGCATACTCATCCAACCGAATATCTAAAAATCCTGTGGCATTGAATGTGCATCTTGGAGCTACGTTGCTGAAGGGATTCCTCATTTCAATTCAATCCGGGACATCTAGTGTGGACTACAACCTTCAAAACTATTCCATGGAACTGCTTGCCGTGGATGTGATCGAGCCTAACTATGGTTAACCAAACACGTACAATTCTGCTTAATCGGCCGTCGCCATACTTCGATGGAGTTGTGGGTTCCGAATACATTTCGCCGGAGTTTTCGCCGGCCATCCTGGATACGGAAATGACCCGCATTCATGATCTATTATTTCCTCAAGGCATCGATAAGTTCACGGAAAACTACATCGTGGCTTTGTTGCTGCATATTTTGCATACACCTGAATTGTTGTCTTACACCCTTTATCCGGACGATCGAATTACTTATGACTTATCCCAGGACGCCACGGGACACATCACTAATGCTCCTGTCGTTATGACCTCGATTTTAGTCGGATCCAATGTGGTGCCATCCTATAAATTGAATGCGGACAACTATCCACAGAATCTGATTTACGCCGGCGAACATACCTGGGTTTGTACGAAGACCGGAGCAACTCAGTTAAGGATCGTGCATAACGAAATGACAGAAACGGTAAACATTGCAGCAGGAACTCGTAGTGAGTTGATCGAACTCCTTCCCGGATATCTCTATGCCTATTTTGATATGCCTTCACAGCAACTAACAGGTACAGTCCAGGTAACCTATACTACCAAAGTGGCGCCACCGTATAACATTGCTGCCAAGTTTGATGAACTATTACAGTTAGTGCATCAGGAGGGTATGCTGGCTGACTTGTTTGCACCGGCGCCGGGATATTCTGTACAGCTTCAGAATTTGAGGGATGCATTGAACAATAGCCCAGAGATTACACTTCGTTTTGGATCGTTGGTGTTGGCATTCGTATATCATTGTGCTTTGTTATCCAAGGTAACTTGACATGGCTGATAAGATTCCCAATATTGAAAACGTATACACCTTCAAGAATGTAAAGTTTACCACTACTGAAACGGAAGGTGGAAATTCGAAAGACTGGTGTGTCTCTTACATAGAAATTGTTTTGGTCGAAAACGGAATACCTAAGATTGAACTACACGTTGATCCTATGCATAAGCCAGACGATAGTACTGGTGCATCTAGCATTGAAGGGCTGAAAACGTTTGCTGCTTGGAATCTGGAAGTCCAAAGACTTGCATCAATAAAAGCAAATGCTTTACTGGAGTTTGAAGTATGGCGAGGGGATAAGAAAGATCAATCCTTTGCTATTGAAGATTGGATAGTTACTGAAGGTGGATTACTAACGGGCCACGGTAATTTTGAACTGGTCATAGTGATCCAACATCCTTTGGTATTGGCGAATTTCTTTAGTACAAGCATCAGTAATCTCGCTGTGCCGGAAACGCCTATGACAGATGCTATCTTAACTACAGATATGGTGGAAGCTATTGCCAGTACTTTGGAACTTTATGCAATATCTACATTCAATACTGTATCTACTGAACCGCCGTGTGCCAACATTGTCGCACAAGAGCCTGAAGTAGATATTGCCGCCCAATTTGCGTCTGAAATGTCTGAATTGACAAGTACCATACGTACCGAACTGAAATGGAATGGTGGATTCTACGATCTACCCGGCGGAACAACATATGCGTTTTGGCCAGTATGCAACGGAGAATTGACATCATCAGTGGAGTATATGGGAATTTCACTTGCCCACTATTTTTGGGGTTTGCGAGACACAAACGTGTGGGATATTATTGCACAGCAAATAGTTGGGCACTGGTGTGTTAGTATTCTTCCTACATATTGGAAAGCGTTAACGTTGACTCCGACTACACCGTGGGCAAAACCTTCGATCGTAATCGATGATACCAATATTTCAGAATCTCAATTTCCGGGCTACGAACGCAATATCATTGCTGGTGTGGTCCTATACATGCAAGGACCTAATTCAGGTGTGGGTTATACTGATTGGTTAGGCGGCGAAGCTGATGAAGAACAAATGACTGATGGTGTTGTTTATCGTCTGCCAAACAATGCCATAGGGGCGATTGAGGACCACAATGTTCCCGGTTGGTTAAGCAGTGTAATGATGGCCGCAGCTTCGGCGTCAGGTGAATACGGTGCAAGTAACCAGGCAAGCAGCAATATGGTGACACCGAGCAATACACCACAAGGGAATGCCCCAGACGCTACAACCGGAAATCTGTATTTACAGAGCGCCGAAGAGTTTCGATGCGCCCTTTATCACTGTGCACATCAGATATTTCTGACACAGTTCAAAAGCGGTACGCAGGCCAATGTCAGTATGCGTTTGATGCTTTCCCAAAAAACTGCAGCAGATAACCACGACGATGACATCATCCCGGGTAAAAGTTGTCGTATAACTTCGAAAGGTCAAGCTGTTTTGGACTTCTACATCACGATGGTTGTTCATCGTATTGACTTTGCTCACTCAGTAGCCGATACTACTTTGGCGGGTAAGTATGTGCGTCCTCCGAACGGATTTGAAAATTTGTTGGACACAACCTCTACGGTACCGAATCCAGCCTATGTTGAATTAGCAGGAGCAGGTTAATGACTATCCCTGAATATGATGTATGGAAAAAGGAACCTTCGCCGGAGAATATGGCCAAGGTGGTAACAGCGTTGGATCCTACAATCAACGCCGAGATCCAGCGGTATAACGGGCCGAAGCCCTTGCTGCGAAGCAAAGCCAAGCTGCTGGCGGTGAATGCTGTGCGAACGTATGATCCCAATAGGGGAGCCCATATTCGATCCTGGCTTGTGACGCAGCTTCAGCCACTAAGCCGGTATGGACAGCAACTGCGTCCTGTGCATGCTTCGGAGATGGCTATACGCCAGGCGGCAGAACTGAACCGCCTTGAAAAGGAGTACGGGGATAAGCACGGCCGGAATCCCACCTTACCGGAATTGGCAGACGAGGTTGGGATACCTGTGGCTCGCATCAATAAGATTCGTAAGCAGGTAAAACCTTCAATATCCGAATCTGCTTTCATGGAGGCAGATGACGACGAGGGGAAATCCATGCCCGGAACGCAAGCTCCAGATGTGCTAGGCATGGCTGAGGAAATAGTGTATGATTCTTTGAGTCCACGGGATCGGATGATTCACGATCTCAAAGTGGGGCGCCACGGTAAGCCTGTATTGCCCAATCAGGAAATAGCCAAACGGCTGGGCGTAACGCCGGCGCTGATCAGTCAGCGTAGTCAGCAGATTGCCATGCAGATACAGGATATAGCTTCGAAGAGGTAATATGTTTTCGGATGCCATCAAATATTTTGATAAGTATCGCCAGGACCGGGGCGAAGCTTTGAACAACCAAAAGCGTATGCGCTGGTCTACCAGCGATGTAAAAGATCTGAAGTCCTTGCAAGAGACATTTTCGTCGACCAAGGAGAATGCGGATTGGCAAAGCAGCTACGATAAGCTAAAGACGGCACAGAAAACCAAAAAAGCTGTACCGCAAGAAACGATTTCCAAGCGACAAGCACAGCAAATGAAGATCAGCTTTCTGGCGGGTTGTCGCCGGGATTTGAGAATTCTATTCATTTCCGGAACGAATGCTATGAGGACGCCGTTGGATTGGGACCGTTATGAATTCATGAAAGTAGAATTCCATCGGCAGAAGTTGGCATTGTTGGAACAGGCAATCCACGAACGTGAAGGCAAGCCGAGCGGAGGATAAGTATGCCCACATTCATGCCTTACACGGATGATTATACGAATAGACAGGTAGACATAGAGTTGCTGCAGTCTATTTCTCAACCTGTAGATTTGAAGCAGGTGTCGATTAGCTCAGTCACTTTGTCACCCAAGGCTGTTACTGGCATTCAGAAACTAGTTCAACGTTATGCATCTGCGTTGTTGGCATATCTAGGATCAGTACATTTTGCGCAGGATTATGGTACCAACTTGATATCAACTGTACTGGCAGGTGGAGTACAGAACATTGCTCAGCTTCAGGCTGCCTTTGCCAGTGCAAACAGTTTGGCTATAGGTTCGTTACGAGCAGACGATCGTAAGACAGTAATATTCGGGGCGCTTCCAGACGACGAAAATATAGCCTCTGCTCAGTTGCTGGACCAACAGATCGTTTATGAGACAGCAACGGTCAACCTGAAAGTATTGATAACAACGCTGGCTGGTGATAGCGTTACATTCGTTGTTCCAGCAACAACTTCGAGGTAAAATTATGCCAACATTGAACGACGTAACCCAAGCTCAATTTGATGCGGCTGAGGCGGTAGTGATTTCCTTGGTTCGAGCAGCATATCCTTCGTTGGATTTGCGCCGTGGAACAGTTCTTCGGGACATGCTGATTCGGCCGAATGCTGCTATCTATGCCAACAACGCAGATATGCTGGCAGAACTACAGACTCGTATGTCACTGGTGAACCTGGCTGCCAGTCCAACACCTGTTCCGGCAGAATGGGCAAACGCTATTCTGGCCAATTTCGGTGTTACACTGAATGCAGGTACCGCAGCTACCGGACTTGCCAAAGTTGTTGTAAACGGAGCCCGGACCTACAATCTTTCCATAGGGTTCCAGTTGACAACATTGAGTGGTTTGCTTTATGCAACTACGCAGAACTACACCGTTAAAGTTGAGGCTGATACGTCTACTGGGGAGATAGAACTGGTCCCAGTAGGTGATGGCAACTACTATTTTATTCTTCCTGTGACAGCCATAGCCACTGGGTCCCAATACGTTATTACGCAAGGTACAGCGTTGGATGACGTGACAACACTTTACAGCTTTGTTGCAGCAGAAGCCTATATAGATTTCAGTGGCGGAACATCAGCCGAAACCTTGGATGAAGCCCTAGTGCGTCTACCGGCAGCGGTTTCCTATAGGGCTTTGGAATCCAGAACCTCGATTTATACAAAACTGCATAACGCATTTCCGGTAATTCAGGCTTTGGGAATCCAAGGATACGGCGATCCGGCACAATTACGAGACAAACACAATCCTATGGGGTTTGCTGTGGGTAGTCGGGTAGACATCTATGCTCGTACGTTTACGATGCCGGCGACTGTGGTACTGACAAAGACAGCCACGCAAATCGGAGCCAACACGTTCCAGTTTACGATTGGGCGCACAGAGGCTCCTGGCTACTACATAATCAAATCGATCACCGAGACGGATTCGTCGGTTAGTCCTGGAAGTTCAGCAGTACCGATAGGTTCGTATACTTTTACTGAAGTACGGGAAGCAGACGGATTGCAGAATACTTTCCATGATATTGATCCAGCCAATGGTATGATCGAGACAGCTTACTCCATCTACCAGAAATCGACCGTGATCGTTACAGGTGTACCTGTTGTTGCAACCACGCACAGTTTCAAGGTTACGGTTTATGTGGCGCCATCCTTGACAGAAGTGCAGAACTATGTGGACAATGCAGATATCCGAAATCTGGAAGGCGATTATGTTATGCGTTGTCCGTTGATGTGTTTGGTAGAATTGACAGCGCCCGTGCACTACAAGGCCAAGACGCCTATTGATGTAGAAAAGATGCGTACAGATGTGTATAATTACATCAACGCACGCAATTTCGTGGGTCGTTTGACACGTTCCGAACTGGCTTCGATCTTAAGGGACGATGGGGCGGCCTGGGTCGACCTCGCACCAAACGGTATGATACTAAATGGTACAATAAGGGATGCCGCCGGCGCCATTCTGCATTTGACCGGCGATGCTTTGGATATCGAAACCGTTTATGATCCTCAAAAACTGGTGACGGCGGATACGGTGGTCTTTGCCACCGAACTATCCAACATAAACATCGTGGCCATACCCGAATGAAAACACTTGCTATACCGATTGAGAACTTCGTAAAGAACGGCAATACCCTTGTCGACTGGATGGGTACTTTCTGGACTCGAATCTACGAAAATTCCGACCTGGTCAAGAATGTACAGCAAGGGGGAGGATTGCTGCTTGCCCAACTTTACCTGGACTTCATGGAAAGTGTGTCGCTCATAAACCGAAACGAAGTTCCTGCATTTCATCGGGAACGTTGGATGCCTCTGGTCATACGCCTGTCTCAAGCCGGGACTGGAAAGGCTACGTTGATAAAAGCAGGTATGGTTCCAACGCCAGTGATTGGACCTCAGACAGGTTCGGAATTTGTGCCCGGAGAAGTCTTCAAGGTGGGTGGAAATGCCGAATATGCCGCTGCAATAAGTTATCCACTAAGCGTTGATATTGAAGATGTCATAACGTGCATTTCGGATAACATTCTATCACCAAAGGTGGTGCTTGTTCGTGACCAGGATTTCATTGTAGAAGAGAACACAATCGTATTCTTGAAACAGAACGATCCGTTCAAGATGAGTGCTTTTCCGCAGCGTGACCTGAATAATGACAAAGAGATACTCCTGTGGGCCTGTGATACGCTCGTGGATAAGGAATACGTTTACAAGTACTTAAGCTATGTATTGGGGATCGAGGCAACTTCAACGGAGTACTTCCAAAAGATGGTAAATGCGCTGTGGAATGCCTATAACTATGGCACTCCGATAGGCGTGTTCAAGAGCGCCGTGGGAGCCATTTTGGGTGAGCCTACGATAATACATGCAACTGAAACGGTACAGGCCATCATTGCCGGCAACGCCTATACCCAGGTGATTACGGATAAGGAAGTTTACAACGTGTCGAAAGCGTCGACACTCAGGGACGTATGTGTCGTTGGTGGAATCTTGCAGATGGGTGAATTTCTAACCGAAACCGTGCGCTTGTATGAAACCCTGGATCCGATGAAACTGATGGCCGTAAGCGAATTCGGAAACAGGTTCCGGAACGATGTTCGTAGTTTGTTTTTTGAAAAGGCGTTGCTTCGAAGTCCGTTGCATTTTGGCGTGGGCGCCAGCTATGATGAGTCAGATATCGTAGTAGCCGGATTGGATAGCCAAGGCAACCCACGGATGAAGTTTACGGTTTATGGAAATCCTGATGACATCTCGTTGTTTTGGCAGGACTTCTGGCAATATCTGGAAGACCACAATATTACAAGTGAGACTTGTTTTCAGGCATATCTTGATGATATAGTATTGCCTGTTGACGGTACTGTTGTCGGGCATGTTCCTCCGCTGGAATACTTTCTTCGATACTTCATGCGGGCTAATGCCATGGTCCTTGTGGTAGAAAGGAACAAGCTGGCAACTCCACCAGAAGGTATTGATCCGGTTGGACGTTTGCAGTTGTTGCGTCCTGTGCTTCCAGCCCATATCATGTTGATTACGGTAGAGCATCAGTATCCCGAAGCACAGGAATATGATTTGGATGATTTAGGCAGTAATCTTGAACAAATGCAAGCATTGACGGTAACAAGTTCAGCGGTGCCAGGTGGTCCGTCTACGGCAACGTTGACATATAAGGATCGTCCTCCGGTAATACGGTGGATCGCACAATGTGGGAGTTAACCATGCGAATGAACAGTAATATGCAAAATTGGGCTAGGGGTCAGGTTCGTGGATATTTCTTCAACCCTAAGACCCTCGAACAGTGGGGCCACTTCCACATTAAGAATGTAATCACCTACCGTGCTGCGGACATTATGGCACGCTTGCTTGGTGGAGACTCCAGCTACGTTCCGGGCTACATGGGTTTTGTCTATGGGGCATCAGCAACTCCAGGTGCTGCGTTGATTGAACCGCCAACAGACCGGGAACAGACATGGGATAATTTGGCCGTTGAATTGGGCGATCCGGGAGTAACCGGAAATGTATTGATTACGCCTTTGACTGCGGGGCCAAGCTATGTTGTGGATGGCGATGCAAACAAATACAATGGCAACTCTGTTAACCTAGTAGCGCATACGGGCTCCCGGTTGGAATATGGTTTTCCTACCAGTTCACCGTATGCCGGCGTGTTGGCTGATGGGAATTACTTTTATCACGCCATGCTAATCACTCGTCTGGTTTCTGGATCCACAATTACCTATTTACCTTTTGCCAGAGTTACATTGAAAGGTAGCAGTTATCCACAAAAGTTGGTCGGAAGTGAATTGGCGTTGTTTTGGAACGTTTCGTTTTTCTAATAATCACATGAACGTTATCTATTCTATAAGTAATTGTGTTGATGGGCAGACCTATATAGGCCAGTCATGCATAGGTTACAAAGAGCGTTGGAAGCGTCACCGTTTGCTGTTGAATGCTAATGCACACTTTAATACGCATTTGCAACGTGCATGGAATAAGTATGGAGCAGACAACTTTGAATTTAAGGTGTTATCACAGAATATTCCTGAATCATGGTTAGATCTTTCAGAGAGAGGTTGGATATTATTTCATAGACATACTTCTGGATGTTATAACCTTACTTCTGGCGGTAATACCCGAAAGCATTTTGCAGAAGAAACCAAATACAAAATTAGTGTTGCTACGCAGGGTCGGATACCTTGGAATCAGGGTAAACATACGTGCACTGAAGCACAAAGACAGATGTTGCGAGAACAGATGCTTGGCAATACACATGCTTGTGGTACAATACATTCAGCAGAGTTTTGTCGTCAAGTTAGTTTGCGTAGTTTGGGTAACAAGTTCTGGGCAGAACGTATCGGATATATGCATTCACCAGCGACCAAACAAAAAATGCAGTTAGCACACATTGGTTGCTGTCATTCAGAAGAGACCAAACAAAAACTCCGGGACGCTGCAAAACGTCGCTGGGCGAAGGAGTAGATAAAATGAGTCTTTGGGTTGCCGTACATGGCTTGGTTAATAACACGGATAAGTTGGATGCTGAAACTCTCAATCGGCCCATCTTCGAACTGACGGAACGCACGAACTATCTCTATAATAATCTGCAGTCGTTGATGGCAGCGGGTATTTTTGAATCAGTTCGGCTCCCCGATGCTTCCCTGATTACTGTAGGAGCCGCTGCACCGGCCGTAGGAGATTTTGTCTACCTGCATCCCGTGGAAGGGAAGTATGCCAAAGCACAGGCAGACGTTGATGTTGATACTTTGCTGGCTACTGACTCTTCACTGGCCGTTGGACTGCTGATCTACAAAAATGGCAGCACAGGCACAATCGTGCTATATGGAAAAGCTGAACTAACCGGACAGAACTACAGTACGATGTTGGAGTCTGGAGAATCATTCCGCAACGGTCCGTACTTTCTGTCGGCGTTGACAGCCGGCAAAATGACAGCGGCACCATCTGGCCCTTCGATCTACCTGGGCTATTTCATGCAAGATCCTTTGAACCCGGGCTATGGTGGATATGCACTCCTAAGCCCACAATACAAGGATGTAGACGAAGCCCACGTACATCGATCTTATCCATTGTTTGCGCAGCCTGCGGGTACCCAATTTGTATCAGGTCCGACACCGACTGATACGCATGCCGTTCTTGGTTTTGAACCCGTTATGCCGGCAGCAGGTGGGGACCATCTTTCTCGCACAGTCATAGCTGGTACCTGGGCGGGTTTGGAAGATGTTGACTATACGATCTGGTTGTCGGCTTCTTCGGATCCCAACGAGGTATTGGGTGCAACGACCAAACCAACTGATTTCAGCGATGCTTACCTGCATTGGTCTTCCAGCGATATCCTGGAAGGCAAAGGCGCCGTGCGTGTATGGTCATATGATACTGTGTATGCATTCGGTACAAAAGGAGCAACCATAGCTCTACAGAATCCAGATACTACGAGTTGGAATACTCCATATACGTCCGCATCGGACGATGAAGATAAGCGTACATGGATTGTCAATGTGCCAAGTCAAACGGCAGGGTGGCTTGCCCGTTATTCTCGATTGTACTTTGACGATCACCCAGCAGTAGACAATAAGTTTTCTTTCATCCTTCAGGGTGGGCCTGCCGACAACGGTGACAGCAGGGAATGGGACCAGGTTACAGTAAAGGCCGGAGAACTGCATCGGATTGTATATACTACCAATCCTTCAGCAGCGCAAACGGTGACCATAGGTACAACGGTATTTGAGTTCAATACGGTACTGACAGTCGGAACCGTTCTTGTTGGTATTGGTACAGATGCCGATGAGTCGTTCCAGAATCTGTTGAATGCGATCATCAATGCAGGTTTGACGGGTATTGATGCAGCATTGAACATAGACGATGGACATCTCATGGTTTGTACGCCAACTACGACAACCGTATCCACGACAGTAACAGGTGCATCAGCTAGTACAGTCTTTACTCCTGGTACTGGTAACCTGGCGTCAGGAACGGCAGCATTCTTGGTATATGATCAATATCACAAGGCATTGGTGGCCACAACATCCTATTGGGGTGCTGCAATATACTGGACACCCAAAGCACTCAAGAACAACCTTAGCATTATTCCAATTCCGTACGATAGCGATGGTGCCGCCGCAACGGCAGATACCGTTGCTGTAGGCGATTACTGGGATGCGGAATATTCAGACGAGGCGCCTGGAGCGTATTTTGTATACTCTATGGGTATGCATTCCAGCTTGAATGTATACTACCCACCGCTTCCGATAAGTGCTGCAGGTTTGATTCTGAACGGAGTGGAAATGGATTCCATGGACCAGTTCCCTCTCGATCCTACATATCGGACTGGTCGCAGCAGCATTTACTGGTATCCAGATTTGTTGGGTTCGGTGCCTTGGCCGAGAGATTGGGTTGATGTCAATAATCCAGGATCGTTGGCATATCAACAGCATTTGCTGTTCCGTTTCGTCACCATGTCAACCGGAGAAACCGGTTTGGTTACATCATGCCAGCCGGCACCAAATTCACCGATCAAGATTCTGCGTTGCGGAACAAACGAACCAGCAACATCGGGCGATCTTGCTTTCGATTTGAATCTGGAAATGTCCGAATCGAATGAGAACCTGGCAGGCTATCAGGTATTCAAACGGGCAACGGGTTCGAAGTTGCGTAAGGGGCCGGTGGTCGAAAAGGTTACATCCCGGGATGGGACGGTTGTAATCAGCTCCAGCAGCGGGGCGCCATCTGGTCAGGGCATAGTGGATCTAAGCGTAGGCTCCTTCCGCTACGAAGGCGACTTCGAAGAAGTGGCATTGCAGAATGCCAAACAGGAACTGATTGGCATGTTCCCGTATATTCGGCTGTTAGCTTCAACCAGCATACCATCCGGATTCGTGGCCAAGTTCCGTGTGCCACACACAGCGGGAGACGCTACATACAAGGTCATTGTGTACATGACAGTATTTGGGGAAACGAGCATCCCGTATGTTGGTGGAGGATCCAAGCAATATGCAGGCGTTGACTTCTCATACTCTATATTGCCGGATTACACCCCATCCACACCACCAGGCGATCCGACCAATTATCCAGCTTGGAACTCGTTGGATCAAAACCTATCTGTTACCGATCGGTTAGGAATCATGGCTACAGGTACTCCAATCCATGCGGATATCCCGATCGGTAAATTTGACATCACAGGCGCTACTCCAACCTATACGGCCTATGATCCTATGCTGATCCACAATAATCCGGCAGAACTGCCGGCTACCGATGAAGATCGTAAGATTGCCCAGGTATTGGGCAATCCGTTCCCGACAGCAGGAGACCTGGTATACTGGGATGTTGGCGCCTGGGGCGATCCAGACGTCCGGCCGGGCAGTCTGGTGGCTATCCGTATCCAGCGGTCAAATGCTGTGGCTACGCCGGCGTACACTGGTACTTTGGGATTCATAAGTATTCGGTGGCGTCTGGTAGCAGTATAGGAGGTTCATATGCGAGCGATTAGCTTACCCGCTTCATATGGTGTGAACTATACCCTTGGTGATATTGGTTTTCAATTCGTAGACAATAGCTTTCTATCGGAAGGTATTGTGTTTTTTACTGGATGGGAAGCCATGTCAGATATCAAAGTATCACACTCATTCGTGATAACCGGACAAAACGAATGCATCGAATCGTTGAGTAATGGTGTGGATCAATCCACACTAGCGGAACGATTTGCCAGTTCGCATACCCACGTAACTATTCGCCGTCCTGTAGATCTTACATTGCAGAGGGGTATGGATATTGTGAAGCGGGCGACATCGCTTTTGGGCACACCATATGATTTTCGATTGCTTGCTGGCATGATAGCAGCTAACAGTCGCCTGGTGAGATGGTTGCCAACAGTAATTTACATGGCCTATCGCCGCAAGGTTTGTTGGTACGCCCATACTGAAGGTCAGTTGATCTGCGATGGCTTGTGTGTGAAGGCTTTGAACGCAGTACCCGAATATGCAGCAGCGTTGCCAGAAGAGTATTATGTTTATGATCCGCAGATGCTTTTCGAGGACACAGTTGTATTCAAACCGTGGAAGAAGACTTTATGAGCAACATCAATGCTGAATGGCTCAACGAAAATTCTCTGCGCAACTACCCATTTCGGGAAGATGCCCGGCTGATGCCGGTCGACGGTAGCGGCACAGTAATCTCGGACATTCGTATTCCCAACTATCTGGTTGTGGATTTCGTAATGACGATGCCCAGCGACCTGCCACAACATGTCTACCTGTCTCAACTTTCCAAGGTGGGTAAGCTTTTGACATTTGTCATCGTCGATGGTCTCGGCACGGTTATTACTACGCTGGCAGTTACCTATCCAACACCTGGCGCAAACCAGGAATATGACTTGGTTGGAAGTTTTGATTACAGCGATGCACGAGGAAAAATTGTACTGGGCGATCTTTCCCGTATTGACGAGGACCTTCCTGAAGGAATCTACACGTTTCAATTGACCGATGCTGAGTTCGAATTTACCACAGTTCGGCCGGCCGTTCGTGGCGTTCGCACACTGCAATTGGACAATAATGGTACGCTATCAGGATACATTACTGGACACGTCAAGTTGCTGGCTGGCGACAATGTACGGCTGACGTACTTGCCAGCCTACAATGCCATTCGGATCGATGCAATCAGTAGCGGTGGCTTGAACGAGGAGTGCGATTGTGCCACAGTAATCGGGCGGCGAAACATTGTGCGTACAATCAACGGTATCGCTTTGGAAGACTTAACAATTACGGGTGATGGGCAATGCGTTACCGTGGAGACGGCAGATAACAAAGTGGTTATCAGCGATGTTTGCTCCACACCTTGCTGCGGATGTCCGGAGTTGGAATTTCTGACGCAACAGCTCAAGATACTGGATGCCACGTTGTCCAATTTACAGAGCTATGCCAATCAGCTCAACAATCAAATCACGACGTTCGTGAGTACGTTCGTCCTTACAATAGGCGCATAACATTTTACGGATAAATATTGACATAAAGCGTTTTATGTAATAGACTATGCTTATGAAGATAATAAATAAGGCCGCCCAAGCACTTGGTAGACTGGGAAAAGGTAGACCTAAAACGCTTTCAAAAGCAGAACGGAAACGCCGCTCTGATTGGATGATACATCTTAATGGAATTAGAAAATTACAATGATCGTCCGAACACTAAAACTTCGTTTGACAAAAGTGCAAGAAACCATACTCAATCAGTGGCTTTGGCATCTTACTGGAGTCTGGAATTGGGCCATTAAGAAGATTGAACACGATGCACACGATAAGATTTATCATTTCAAATTTAACTTTATTAACCTTGTAGCTAATCATAGTAAATGTATGGGAGTTCCCTCGCACGTTATGCAAGGCATTCTTAGCCAAGCATATTTATCGTGGCAACGTTGTTTCAAGAAATTGGGCGGAAAACCACACCTTAAAGGACAACGCAATAAGCTTAACTCCATCCCGTTTCCGGATCCAATCAAATTTCCCAAAGATGGCAAAATCGGTATTCTGGGAATCGGAAAGGTCAGATTTTACAAACAGGATCTTCCTGATGCTAAAATCAAATGTGGGCGTATTGTTCACAGAGCGTCAGGTTGGTACCTTTGTTTATGGTTTGATTGTGACCACAAGTTTTTTGTAAAGCAAACAGATAAAGCTGTTGGTATCGATCCTGGCTTCAAAACTTTGCTAACGCTTTCCGATGGCGTTAAAATTGAGAACCCGAGAGAACTTCATAGGGGTTCTGAACGTTTAGCACAAGCGCAACGAGGCAAACGTAAGCATCTTTCGGCTCGTTTGCAGGAACGTCAAGCCAATCGTCGGAGAGACCGAAACCACAAGATTTCCAGAAAGCTTGTTGAGAATTACAAGACTATATGCTATTCTGATGACAGTTTCAAAGGGATGGTAAAGCGTTTTGGAAAAAGCGTTAGCGAGGCAGGACTATCACAATTGGTACAAATGCTTGCGTACAAGTGCCGTACAGGCAGTCGTGAGCTAGTGCCAGTTGAATCTTTCAATACCACCAAGACCTGCTCGGTTTGCGGAGCCCTAACCGGCCCCACAGGACTTAGCGGGCTTGCGGTAAGGCAATGGACGTGCTCCGCTTGTGGGGCGGATTTGGACCGGGACATTAATGCGGCCCAAAACGTTTTGTTTGCCGGGCTCGGAGCGAGCCACTTGACAGAAATCCCCGGAGGTTAATATGGGGGGTGCTCAGTTTCTCACGTCTAATCTGCAGATAGCTTATCCTTTCCGGGAGAACGCTTCCGGATTGGCACGTACGGTTCCATCTACTCACGGCGGTGCCGCCTCTCTTCCGTTAGATTTCCTTGTCGATGCTTACTTCTCGATTCGAGCAGACGACAGCTTATTGTATCTAAAAGAAATAAGTGCACTTGGGGGTACACAATATTCACTTGTCTTTGCCAACGTAGGTGGTACTCTGCAAGCATCAGTAACGGTGGATGTGGCGGGTTGGTCGCCTTTGATATCCTACGATAGGGTCTCTGTTGAAGACGTATCCCACGGAGTTTATGGCAAACTGGTAATCTACATACCCTCAGCATTGGCTTATCTGGCAGGAACTGTCGGTACAGACAGCTTCGGCAATGGGTTGCCATTGGAGAATTCTGTAGCGGTACCACGCAATGCTTGTGTAGATACTTTTGAGTTATATGATGTGCTTCCACCTGTGCCCGATCCGGATACGCCTGGTCCCATCAACGGAAACGTACGATTGACCAGCGGATATAACGTTGTTACGGAACTTGAAGCTGTAGCAGCCCAGGATTTGACAAACATCAACCTTTCAGCATCGCCTAAAAACCAGGCTCCTTGCACGCACGAGGATTCAACATACGTCAAAGGACTTATGCAGTTGCTTCCGGACGAGAATGGTAACATACAGATTACCAGCGGCGATGACGGTTGCTATTCGATCGTCTTTGTATCGGCTACGGTAATGCAGATCCAAGGCACATGTACAGCTTGTTGTACGTGCGATGACTATAAGAACGTTGCAACCGCTTTGGAGAATTTGCTGATTAGGGCCAAGGCGGCTTTGGATATCTTGGACGATGCACACCACAACCCATTCCACGGATATTCGTACGGAGTCGAGTATTTCAACAGCGTGGTGGCGCCGGAACGCATAGTGCCCAAGTTGTTGGCAACTGGGCACGCAGGAGCGGCTTGGTCCCAGGATCCTACTCTCCGAAGTGGTTCGTTGCAGTTGGCCACAATAACGCTTATTGTTCGACACAACTGGCGCTACAAGTATATGTTGATTACAAACTATACGTTTGCTACGTCTGGCATGTCTGAAGTAGTTTCCTTGCGGGAATGGAGCACAACAAAGAATGGAACCGACAAGGTGATCTATAGGGGACCATTGACAAACCTGGTTGGATTCAATTACTCTGGTGTGTTTCCGGTACCTCCGCCTTATCCATGGAATGCACTGCAGCAGTTGGGCCGGGGAGAGGAAATCCAGCATCATCTGTTGATCGAAGTTCCGTACTATGATGCTTCACCTATTACCTGGCATGTTCAGATTTCAGCAACCGCACAAGGCTTCAATGCCGTCGATGGTGGCGGTGCTCCTATCATTCTTGAATCTATGCCGTTGACGCAAAGCATGTTATTCACATGAGAGATGTATCCTACATACAGTGGTGCAACGAGAACGCTGGTCGGGCTTATCCGTTAGCAGAAACGGCTTCTCGAAAGGACAATGATGGAAACGTCATGCCTGACAACATTCTTCTGGACATGTGTTTGTTGGTGCCACCTATCCATGCCGATTGCTTTGTCAGTTCGATGCGTGTGACAGACAACATCATTTCCTTTGGTATCAGTTCGTCTACCAGCGGGTTGTTTGTGTTTACAGCTGCCTGGGCCAATATACAGTCAGGCGATTTTTCTGAATGGCTGTCTTATCCGTTGTCGCCGGTAATCGAAGACATCAGCGGATGGGTTGTACTGAATCGGAAAGAACCCGGCATGACAGGATACTGGAGGTTTTCGTCTAGCATACAGAGCGGTATTGAGACCCGGGCACTTAGGATCGTGGATAGTTTGCCCATTCGTAGTATCATTCGGAAGGATATGAATCCCTTGTTCTACATGGGTGGGGTAGTCAAGTTGCAGAGCGGCTCAGGAGTACAGATTGTCCGGGACGACGTCAACCCACAAAAGATACTTGTGAAATTGACTCCGGACGCTAAAACGGCCATGCTTAGCCCATGCAATAAGCCGGCCGACGCAAAAATTTGTGGCGTGCCACCATTGCGGTCAATCAATGGCGTTTGTCCTGATGAAAACGGCAAGATCACCATAAGGTTTGAATAATGCAACCCATACTATTAGGCGAATATAGAAATCAGAACAGCCGGCGAAACTATCCGTTCCGGGATGGTGCTTCGTTGACGGATCAGACTGGTGTAGTGTTGCCAACTGATTTCTTGATTGATGCCTACATCTTTCCCATTGTCCTTCGGGAATCTGACACCGATCTTCGGGTAACCCAACCTATTGGCGACAGCATTTTTATATCCAAGATCGATCTCACTGAAAGAAAGATCTACATCAACAGCGTGTTAAGTGGCGTGGTATACGGCATTGCCGAATTCGAAGAGGGCGTGTATACAGCCTACGTCTATGAAGAGCCCAACTACCATCGGCAGATCGGCGTATTGGTATTTGGAGACGGCTTGACTGCCGTTCTTCACGGAGCACCTGTACGCACCTTTGTGCCGTGGGCAACATCGTTTACTCCTTCAACCTTTACTATTCTGGACCAGGTTGGTGTACGAGGCTTTCTACTGGAAGATGGGTCGCTGATAACCGGTGACGTGATCATCGAAGGCCAAGATGGCATTGAGATAACCAGTTACATTAGTGGTGGCAGTAATACGTTGAAGTTTGAAGTAACAGGGCAGGCACCAGCCAAAGAAGCATGTGCTCCAAGTCAATGTCCGTTTATCAAGGAAATCTGCTTCGAACGGGCGGACGATAGTGAATTCATGATTGCTCAGCAGAGTACCAATACGGTCAATCTCAATGCGTTTGGGTTTACGTTGGACGATATCTGTGCTGCACAGAAGGCACAGGTATTGCCCGATGAAGATGGCAATCTGCCGGCAGCGCCCAAAGCTGGGGATGATCCTTGTGGTACGATACCTACGCCGCCGGTACCGCCTACGCCTGTTGTGACGGCGCCGATTTGTTTCACCTTGGAGGGTTTGGGTGGAAACATCTTCATCATGACACCGTCAGCCCCTGGCGCTCGTAATCCGGTGGGCGTGAAGGAAGTAGATCAAAGTGGAAGTCAGTCGCTGGTACGTATCATTCAGGACAAGCCAATAGCTGGGTACCAGGAAATTACTGAACTGACCAATCAGGTAGCTACACCGCCTTATCTGGCGGGTGGGCTTGTTGTCTATTTCAAGGGCCTCAGAACCCAGAAGAGGAATTAACATGCCACGTCAAGTTGAATGGTTGAATGCAAATGCCTACCGACGTTATCCGTTCGTCGAAGATCAGCAACTGGTATCTGGAAGCTTGACCATGGACGATTCCGTGATCCTGGACTTCAGTGGTGTCAGTTATCTTCAAGATCCTCGCCCAGTGGCCCTGCAGAGCGTTATGATTATACCAGGTACTCCCAAACAGGGCGTCTTCACTTTCATGTATGTAGGTGGTCCCGCCGTGTACAATCCATTCAGTTTTATTGTACCGGAGAATGCGGCTGTGCCTTACCAGGCTGTCTTGCACACCGTTGAGGCACATTATTTGGTTTGTGTTTTTGGGGAGGGACTACAGTCTTTTCTTCAGAATGCTCCAGGAACGTACGTATTTGCCGGACTCCCACAGATCGAGCCGGCGTTGGTTTCCTTTCAACCTAATCACCGGGTAACGAATATAGTAGGAACCGGAGCGGGAAGTATAGACCTCGGTAACGGCATGATCCTTCTTGAAGAAGGACATAACTGTCAGATAGACCTCAACTGGTATTTGAATGCCATTAGTATTTCAGCTATACGTGGAGCTGGCGCAGGGATTGATTGCGCTCCAGTTACAACTGGTGTATTATTGTGCGAGGATGTTCTCTTGCGCATTAACGGAATGCACGGGAACGATCAAGGGGATTTTATCTTAGGCGGGGGCCCTGGTGTGGAAGTAATTGGCGTGCCAGACGAGCATAAGGTCATCATTAGGGCCAAGACGTTTGACGAACGCCAGTGTGGAGATTAGCATGCGTTCAGCCTTTCATTTCAGCAGCGAATGTACAGTTATGGCAGTAAGCGTGGATATCTATAACTTCACGCCCAGCGGACTGCCTTTCTGTAGCATTCCCCCGTTTACAACACCCACAATGATTCCACGGGAACCACAGATCATACTGCCACCCGTTGTTCCTCCCGATTTGTGTCACTGTATTACGTTTCTTTCGGCCGATACTACCATTCGTGTTGGAGGAGACATATCAACGCCTGCCTTCAATGTAGACATTCGTCGGTGTACTGAAGACTGCTGCAATCAGCAATTCAGCGTGCGTGGGACTTTGGATATTCCTTGTATGCCATTCAACGTGCAGTTGGACAAGACAATCCACGTAGGCAGTATGCCTGCTGTAAATTTTACTGGGGGTATGGTTGCCGGAACAGCTGGCGAATGCAGACTTAGCTTGAACCTAGACATTCAGATTCCCGGTGTAACCCCTGTCAATCTAGAAATGACGATTGGTGAGGTAATTATTAGTGTGGGTACTATTCCTTCGTTGGGGTTGGATTTTACCCAGCCGGCGCCCAACGTATGGGAGTTAGATGCTCATATTCGGTTTCCGTTAGGAGGGTCGACGCCACCCATACCTGTTTCCATTTGCAACTTGTTCACGGCAACAGCTATGGTAAGCGTACACGGATCAGGAATTTTCCAGGCCGATTTGTACTTCGGAGCATCGTGTACTTTGTACGGATCGTTCTATGTAAGCTTTCCACATTTTAGCGGTGGCAGTGGAAATTTCAGTTGTGGTTTGTTGGAGGCTGGTTATGACATAGCCATTTATCCTACTGCTGGTCGATGCCTGATCCAACATACAATCCCAGATTGGCAAACGCATGCTCGTACCTACAATGCAATAAACAATTTGACGGGTGGCGATGGGGGGACACTTTTTGGTATCTGGAGAGAGTTACACTTTGTGCAGGATACGCCGTTTCGTGGACATTACACTATAGATATATCAACCTATGGAACGCATAAGTGGGGCGATGAATATGGCTTTGGCAATATTTTTGTGCTTCCGAGAGGTGGATTGCCTCGACAAGTTCTTCAAAGAGTGAATAACTTTTGGGAAGGTGATCATTTTACCTGGGATTGGGTGCGTGTCCACGATTAGCATGGAGACCAATTATGCCTGCTCCTCTTAATCCTTTTACCCCGATAACGGACGGAACAGATTTGCAAGACAAAAAGATAATCAATGAGATTATCCTTGCTTTGTATGAACGTCGTAAAGCCTATGACGAGTATCCGCCTCCTCCAGCTCCAGACTCTATTCCGTCCGGTTATAAATCGGCAGCGTACTATCGTGAGGCCGGGGATTCGCTTCAATCTCAAGGCCTGTGGTGGGAGTTACAAGTTTATCTGTCTGGGCGTATTGGATATTTCATCGACGATCTCCAACCTATAGCACCAGGAAATACAAGTTTCAAGTATCTGGATTTCAAAACTTTATGTGATCCTTCTCACGCTAATATATGCGATCCTGCCAATCCCACAACACGTTATGGTTTCAGGAGAGTTCCTTATGGAAACGCTTGGCCTACCGATTGGACCGATTATGGTGATGCACAATATAAGTATTGGAGCGAACCCCCGGGTACGGGAGGCAATGTTCAAACTGACGACATACTCGGTCCTTGGTTGTTTGTTGATCTTCAAAGGGCATTAAGCGCAATGAAGTGGACAGCATTTGCCGGTGATTGGAATAGCAATGAACCTCTTAGCTGGTGGATACAAACATCAGCATCGAGTTCTCCGATTTGTTCTACTGCACTCACAAATCACGATAATTCTTGGTCTGATCCATCATCTAAGGATATTCCGGGTTATCATTATGAGGTAGTAGCAAAAGGAACTAAGGTTAGTGGATCATATGCGTTTTATTCAGTACGCTACGCTTTTGGTCGCCCCTGGCTATACCAACCTCCAACTTTTCGTAAAAGTGCATACAGTTTGTATGTGATTCCTGAACCTGTTCAATTCTTTGATACTTTCAAAGATATAGATAGTTGGACTCCGCCACTTGTTCAGGGACAAATATACAAACTTGAAGACAACCCTGTGGTGTCTGATGCTGCACCCAGAAACAGCCCAAATACTTTTGGAAATTACAACGGCGCACCGGTAGAAGCTGCTGGGCTGGGTTGTAGTCCGGATGTTTTAGGTCAATATAGTGTAGCATTCAGCGATACGTATTGGATTTTGAAATGGGAATTTGCTAATGCATAAAGGAGAAATAAAATGTCAGTAAGCATCACAGTAAAGTATTATCGAAGCGAGCCAACACCGTTGCTTCAAAGTTACGACCTCAAAGCCGTAGTTGAAGCAGCAACAGATATGCCCAAGGAAATCTTCGTCTTCCAGCGGGGCGTGGCACCGGCAACCTCTGACGGTGTACAGCCGCCGGGCGATCGTTTTGTCTGCATCGCTGACCCGGTGGACCTGGAAGAGTTTCCTCCGAATGCTCCGGCGCTTGATGTGGAGATGCCGTACTACCGCCTCAAGGAAGTCACGGTGCGCTTTCGCAGCCTCACGGAATTGGAGTACACTCGGGAGCTCATGGACGAGGATATTCGCCGCCTGGTGAATGCACTGAAAGCGACAGAGACACTGCCCGTGACGGAAGAAATCGTGTATGACTAGACCTGTTATTCTTTCAGAAACGATGGTGCTGAAGGCATTGGCTGATCCAAAGTTTATAGCCCAAGCACCAGAATTTTCGGGTCTCCAGAGCAGGGCTAAAAGCCTGCCGCCCAAGCCATCAGGCTGTAGGCACTGTTACCAGGTTCGAGCTGTTACATCTTTACTGCGGGACTTCATCTATATGGCTATGGCGCTATCAGAGGAACCACGAGCACGAATGAAGAAGTACTTTGGGATCGAAGCCCTTATGTTAAATACGCACAATCCGAAAACCAATCAAGTCGAGGTAAAGATCATATGACACCCGAAATAAGTGCGAAGACTATAGTCGAAAATGCTGTGGCCGGCTGGCAACTTCCGTCAGGACTTATATACGGAAGAGGTTTTGCAGATTGGAAGCCGGGCGCTTTACAACATAGCATTGAACTCATTTCTTTCGTGGAAGATCTTGTGGGTATGCAACAACATGGGATTGCATTGGAGATTGGCTTGGACAAAGGTGGTACTCACCTTGTGTGGAAACACCTCTATGCCAAAGTCATTTCCATAGACATCAATCTTAGCAATTCTGTAATGTTTGCATCGGGCCTTGTGCATAAACCTGAAGCAAGCAAGATCATTGTATCAAACTCACAACTTCCTTTGACGACTATACTTGTTGCTCAGGAGTTGAAAGGTGCGTTGGTGGATATGTTATTCATCGACGGGGACTACAACTACAATGCCGTTGAATCCGACTATCTCAACTACGAACCTTACGTGCGATCTGGAGGTATAGTTGCTTTCCACAATACAATTGGGCAGCAAGGTGTTAAGCAGTTTGTTCAAGAGTTGACGGCGGGCACGCATCCTGTAATCAAGCGTAAGTTTGCGTTTAAGGCATTTGTAGGCCCAGACAGACCACAAGGTATTGCCTATTATGTCAAGTCCTAGTATAAAAAATATTTTCGAAATATGTTGACACTGGGATTCAGTCATGATACATTTGTCTCAGAATGAAGGTAGTAGAAGGTAACCTACGACTTTTCTACACCAGCCTTTGCCCGAGGCTTGATTGTCCTTCCTTCACCGTGGGGGTCCAGTCTAACGATTGGGCCCCCACTCCTTTTGGCTTAATATCTCTCGTATTCCAGCTATAACTATTGAAGCAGAAAGTAGCCATTAACCAAAAGGAGGTTCAAATGAGAACCCTAATTATACTGGCAGTGTTGATGTTCTCGAATGTTGTGTTTGCCCAAACCAAAGCGCATAAGCCTATGCCCAATAGGAACGTGCCAACAGCACCGGCGGTAGCTGATCCGCCTATTGCTGTAACAACACAAACGCAGTCGCCCGAGCCGGACGCACTGGTCGAGTTGCGACAACAGCATCAAAAGAAAATTGACGCTGTTGTTCGTCCACTGGCACAAAAATACGTGAAGGATCTTCAAAGCCTTCAAGAGACGTTTACCAAAGCCAACATGTTGCAGGAAGCGCTGGCTGTTCAGGCGGAGGTCAAATCGGCGCAAGATGAGCTTAACGTCGATAAACCTGTATTGGGTAGCATAGGCAAACATACGCTGAAAGTTCGGTTGACCGTCGACGGTACGGACAAGTTGATCCTGTCCAGATCCAGTCTGACGTATCAACATTTTGAATCCGCACCCGCCACAGGTGCTACGGTAAACGGGAAAGCATGGAGTCTGTCTAGCGCCTATGACATTAGACCAAACATCCCCAGTACGAGAAGTATGACGGCGAAGAAGATTGCCGGGCGAGGCAGAGTAAACATTGTCGAAACCAAAGATGGCGTCGTTGCCACGATTGAAGATCCAATACCCTATACCGATGTTTACGAAGTTGAGTTTACCTGGTAATTACTGATAAGTTCGTGTCCTTGGGAAAAGAAGGCCACAGGGCCTTCTTTTTAACTATTGCATCCAACACATTGTTCTGTTACATTGATGGCAACCATGGAGTAGCTATGTACTATATCAAGCCGCAGCCTATGGGCGTGACGCCACCGGTAGCTGAGGACGGCATTCCGCTTTGGAAGGCTGTTAGCGGCGATAAACTTGTGCTTCGAAGTCCTATTACGCTTTTGAACGGGACCCCCGTCAATCCTGGCAATTCCGTTCTGACGTTCGTTCTAACAGAAAATAGATTCGATCAGTTGGCTCTTTGGACGGGCGTTTGGCGTGACGGGATTGCAGAAGTGGATCCTGTCAATCATCCTGGCCTCGTTGAAGTTAGCATACCTCAGGACTTGGCCAACCGTCTGCGCCGGGGCATATACAACTTTTCTTTGACTGTAACCGGACGCTTGGGACAAGATCCGGCCGTGACGCTGAAAGGCTCTTTGTTGATGGAGTACGAACCTTCGTCACCTGAGCACAACATACCCTACAAACACCAGGAATCGGATCACTACAACTATGAAGATTACCCCTAACGAATTGTACGGTCTGGCCAGTTTGATTAAGGTAGCTCAAGAGAAACCTCCTGAGAAAAAGCGTAAGGAGCCCGAATATTCGGCGGCTTATCCTTCATATAGCAAATCGTTGGTAAGTCAGTTGCATGAAAACCCCACGGGTGCGGGACTTCGGCGGGGACTTACGGCAGGTACACTTGGTGCAATCCTAGGGGCGTTGGCGACTCGTATCGCAACAGATCGTCCCGAGTTGATAGCTGCAGGGGGTTTGGGTGGCGGGCTGTTAGGGGCCATTCCCGGATATCAATCTGGCAAGCAAGAAGCACAAAGCGAGAACTCTCGTCGTTTATTTCTACGTCGGCTTGGTATTTCCCGACCCGGGGAATTGGAAGCTTTGATCCGCAAGTATCCTGAAGCGGAAAAAATGGTTCTTCAGGAAGGAGCAAACATCTAATGCCTATGGATCCAGCTACAATTGGTAAGGTGTTGAAAGTACTTGGTGGTGCGACTGCCGGTGGCGCCCTTGGCTATTACGCCAACCCTGAGTTGTTTGGCTATCAGGAGGTACCGGCAGCTCGTCGTACATCCATGACGCTTAATGCTGTTTTGGGTGGTTTACTTGCAGGTATGGGCAAGGGTGGCATAAAGTCAGTATGGAAGGGCCCTGTAGGGGAGACTTCAGGCAAATCCCTATCCAGACATCTGGCTATGCTAACAGCCCCAGCAATGGGCGAAACAATTCCGATCGTACAGGCCGGGTTACATCAGCAACGGGAAGCTGCTCGGGACGTGGGCAGCGCAGCCAGGGAACTAGCACAGTCGCAGGAGCAGTACAGTATACCTGGAGGCCTCAAACAGTTGCTTACCAGCAACGTTGGACGTGGAGCGGGTATGGGAGCTGCAGGGGCGGGATTGGCTGCCATTCTTACAGGACTTAAGCGTCGGCAGACAGAAGGAGAACTGGAAGAAAGGACGCCTCGTGGACACATGGTAGGGAAGGATTTCCTAAAGTATTTGATACCTGCCGTTCTAGCCGGTGGCATTGCTGGCTCGTTCGTGCCAAAACAACAATGAAATACGAACAACATAACGAAAGACGAATATATGAGAACGATGGCCGCAGGTCCGTTCGTCGGTGAATTCGGCTACGAACTTTTCGACTGGCAAGGTTATCTTCGTACACTTGCTTCAACATTTGATCGTGTAATCATATCCACTCGCCCTGGCCACGAAGCACTTTACACTGATTTCTGTCAGGAATTTCGGCCTTACTTTTCGCCTACACCAGCTTGTGTAGGTCGAAAGAACTTCATAACATCTCTTCCTGAAATTGTGTCCAAAGATGTATTCGCTGACATGAAGGATCCTAGGATTATTAAACTTCCTGGTGGTCAGCAATTCAGAGACACAGCGCCCAAATACATCAGGTATGGTGTTGCTTCGCCAGAGCTGAAGTATGACGTAGTGTTACATGCACGATCTCTTAAGATTGTACCCAAAACTAAACTGGGTCTTTCGGCTACCATGAGAGCGCTTAAGGAAGCTAGAAACTGGTTACCGGAATATTGGGTTGAGTTGGTTGGTTTGTTACCTGGATTTCGCATTTGTTCCATTGGTGCCATAGATGGTGCACTACATGTTCCCGGTACAGAAAATCTATTGGGAAAGCCTTTACGTGAACTAGTAAACGTATTGGCGAGCAGTACGGTAACTGTAGGCCCGTCGAGCGGCGCCATGCATCTGGCAACGTTGTGTGGTTGTCCACAGGTAGTATGGTTTGACCAGGATGCAGCAGCAGGTCCTGCTAATCTAAACGCTCGGTACACCCACGATTGGAATCCTTTTGGGGCCTACGTAGAGCTTATTTCTGATTCCTGGAAACCTACACCGGTTCGTGTAGCAGATGCCATCAAACGTACTTTTGAACTTCTTTCCAAGTCTCCGGAACGTAGAGCTTCCACACCCGTTCCCGTTGGTGTTCCCGCCTAAAAGCTACAAGTTTTTCGTCTGCATTTCGTTTCAAGGCGCAGACGTCGTGTGTAGCTGGATTTTCTTCCAACCAGCCTTTTTGATGTGCCAGTACAATTGCTGGAATCCTGCTTTGCTGCATGATCCAGCCTACTTGGTCATCAATCTTGCCTGGAAGAAGTTGATGCCATTTGATTCGCAATAAGTCGGTGTGGTAACCCATTGTGCCCGTACCCAAATGATGCACGATAACATCTTTCGATACATCGCCTGCCATATGAACTAAGAGGTACGTTGAGGGTTGCATGCCATCTTGGGGTTCAGCATAGAACAGGCCATGAAAAGCAACTACAGCCTGACGTTTGTACTTTTCGATTCCTTGGATCGTGGTCCAAACGTAATTTGGAGGATATACAATATCATCGTCAGCAGTAATGAAATATCCGCATGTTCGGGCGGCGTAGTAAAACTTTCCTCGTGGACCCGTTTCTCTTGGCTGTCGAATGACATTGACTTTTGGATCGTCGAAAATTTTATTGTAGTAGCCTATTGGATATCCGTTGAGGCAGACATCAAAGTGATCGCATTGTGGGAGCAATGCTTCTATGGTACATTCCATTCCAATCTCTCGTTCGGGAATGGTAGCCATGGATACGGTTATCTGTTCGTTGTCATTCAGCGGACTTACCGACGGGAATTCGTTCATATTATGCTCCTGCGATCATTCGTGGTAGCTGTACTACGTTGCTATTCGTTACCATACGTAAAACAATAGGCTCACCAATAATGTATTTGTTCCAAATCATTCTGTCAAGAATCCAATACCGGTTGCGGTCGATGTCGAAGTCTTTGGCGGGGTGAATATGGTTGTAGCGTTCAAAATCTACACTAAGACTAGGCGGATTGAATACATTGCTATGTCGTCCCCACACATTTACAATATTGACTACACGGTGATCTATACAAACACAATCTTGCATCACGAAGATAGTAGGCAGATTGTCCTGGAGTTCTTTTTGGGTTGGAAATCCTTGGACGACACGAATAGGGCTCTTGTTCTCTGAAATTACTTCACCTAAGGCTTGCATGAACATGTAGATGCAACTGATGCCATTGGCGGTGTAATAGTGCTTGATTACGTTTTCCATTTTCGTGTTGATGGGAACCCCAAGCGTACGGCACATGAGATGGTAAGCAGCCACGGCCGGAATTTCGGTATTGCGAAAGTCAGAGCGTTCTTCCACCGTCAATGTTTGGCTGGTTAATTCAAGCAGGATGCCAGGCAAGCTGGCTTGAAGTTGCATAATGTCTTCTGGTGCCAACGTATAGGTCTGTTGGGCCGTATAATCCGGGGTATCGATAAAGCTGATGCGGCTGTCACCCGTCAAAGCGATTGCAACTTCACTGTCAACAACTGATATGAGATTGACATCCAGTTCACCCAAAAGCTGCTTAATGCGATTGCAGGAAATATTGGGAAGTATCTGTATGCATGGCAGTGCGCCCAACTGCGATAGCTTCGCCAGATATTGTGTTACCTTTACGCTGGGCATGCGGGATACCTCATCGATATCGGCAAAGAGTTGATTCAGTTGTAGGTAAATAGGTGTCCAGATACCGGGGGTGGGTTCAACAAACAGCAAATGCTGTGGCACAGGCATTACCTTGTTTTCGTGACGGATTAGAGCGGCGATCAGATTATGTACGATGTGGCAAAAAGCGAATAAAAATCCGGCGATGTAAGGGTTTGTTTCGGCAACTTCCAGAAGTCTGCGCATGCTTGTGGACGAATCGATAACAGCTGCTTCGTACCGCAATCCGTTGTAAAGCCGTAGAATGTCACGATCCAGTGTGAATACCTGATGTTGAGGCTCGACAAGTTTTCGGGCTGTATCAAGCACGAAATTTGGAAAATGTATCAGGGAGGAATTCACGCCAAGCGTTACGATTTCGTGGCGTACGTTTTTCCCTTCTGCCAATTTTGCCAGGATATCGGGCCAGGCAAATCCTTTTATTTCATAGAATGCAGGGTAGATCGATAGGCCTTGCCCAATAAAGACGCTACGGACGGCCTGCCGAAGATGGGCGGCCGATGTGAAAGCGTTCGAATGTAGGACTGCCGTAATAGCTGGGCCATCGCTGTCTGCACGTAATTTACAGACATATTTGATATCTTCACTTCGAGTCAATATGCATTCTTCGACGGTGATGGCCACGTTGCTTAGTCGACGTTCTTCATTGTCAAATCCTAATGCCAAAAGTCCTGTGGTCGTCTGACGCAGTTCCCTGCCATTAGCCAAACGTATTACGCTTTGTGGAAGCTGTCCGATTGTTTCGAGCAACGTAATCAATTCTGGAGGCACGACCATCGTGGCTGCCTTTTCGAGAAGCTCCGTACGTTGTTCCTTGGTTACGTTGTTGCTTTCAAAAGCTTTATAGATGACTTCGACATCTTTGTCTTCGATCAACTTGGCGAGCTTGTGTATGATCCACGTATTCAAGGCTTCAGCAACGTGGTTGGGCTTAAGTGTTGGCGCTTCCAACGTATGGAGCGGAATGCTTTCCATCGGCCGGCCTTCAGGACCAACAAAGATAGGTACCTTCTTGTCCGGATGACCTTCAACAACTTCCGGGGCTGAAAATAGATGAAGGGCAAAAGCAAGGCTGAACTTGTATTCCTTGCTCGGCAAAACTATGAGCCGTTCGATGTTGCGAAACCGGTGGGGTAACGGTAGGCCAGCCAAGCCAACCAGCGGCGGAGGTCGGGTTGAATATTCAGACCACCGCCGGTACAAGTTGCAACAGACCATTTCGCTGGTAGCAGCAAAAAGGTCCTTGGTCGTATCCGAAACGTTGTTTTCCATGAACAGACCGATGTCCTTACGAACGATCGGTATGGTTTGACTTGGAAGTGAATCTTCATCAAAATTCTGTACCCGAACATGCGTTACTTGTCCGTTGTACGTGTAGGGGTAAAGCGCACAGTGGGCTTTGCTGTGAGGTTTGAGTCCACGCAAGACTGGGGGTAAATCGTCTGGAATGAGCAATCCCAGCGTCTTGGGTACGTCATTCAGCGTCTGGCTGCCATATTGCAGGGCGCCGTGGGCAGCCATTTTATTGCGGAGCTTGGTGCCCTTAAGTGACTTTCTGATAGCGTTTTGTGTCTGAAGAAGGTAGTTGGAAATAGCCAACTGGTTGGATTTGGAGTTGCGATACTCGTCTAACTGGCTGCCTGTAAAGTCTTCTTCAAGTATCGAAGCAAGTTCTTGTCCGGGAAGAAATAATCCAAAAGCTTCGTCCAACGAGATTTTTCGGACCTGCGCCAGCAGCATTACGGCATCCCCACTGAAATTGCAGTGGCTCTCGTTGCAGGTGAAACGCCAGGCGCCATGGTCCGGATCACAAGCATCCCGGGCGATTCGAAGTGTATTTCCTAGGCCCGAATGGAGGGGGCAGGGCTGCAACGCTTCGGGTGTCGGATTCGTTATTGTGCAGCCAAGCTTCGTAAGAAATTCTATCCAGCGAATCTGCATAACGTATTCCAGCGTTTTAGATAATCAATTGCTCGTTCTAAATACTTCGTGTTGTCGTGGAAGCTGCCCAGGCCTTTATTACAAGCACTACATAATATACCTCGAACTTGGTTGGTGTTGTGGTCGTGGTCCGTACTTTTATCTCGATCGTTTATAAAAACTTGTTGGCATATAGCACAAACACCATCCTGTTCAGAAATAAGTTTATTGCGCTCATCTAAGGTTATACCATAGTGTTTTTGAAAATACCAGTTTCTTCGTTGTTGGGTAGTACGTATTGTCCAATCATGATGCCACTTCCTTGCATATTCAAGATGATTTTGTCGCCAAAGTGTGGCCTTAACGCTTTGGTTTTTTCTATGACATTTTGGGCAACGGTACTGCGTTTTTCCGGTTTTGGTAAACGGTTTGTGGCAGTCTATACAAGTTGGAATTTTTTGCGTTCTAATTTTGTTACAAAGTTCAATACATTCAGAACAACGTTTCTGATAACGTATTCTGAAAAATTTCGTATGACAAAGTGTGCAGGTTGAAGTTTTAGGCATATGCTTCTTTTTCATTGTTCTACTTGCCCTTGTTTCGTACTCTAGGCTTATTCCAATATGGACTTTTGCAGCGTGGACACCAACGTGGTATTTGTACCGTTCGTGGTAACCACTGATGCTGACAACGATTGCATTGGACGCTTGATACTGTTATCATGTCTAAATATTACTATGATCGTATGTTCTCTGTCAATTACTTTTCTAACATTTGCAACTAGACAGTATAAAGTAAGCGTGATAAGCTATTGACGAACTTAAAAAAGGAGTTGCGTATGGACTTGCTACACGATCTGAGTGGACGACGTTGGCTGGAACTTGCTGATCGGCATGAAGCTATCATACCTGCGTATGTGATGACTTCGGAAATGCCAAGCAAAGAAGCTGCAGCAGAATTGGAAGATGCGTTGTTTGCGGATCCTGCTCGCAGACTCTTTCCTGTTGATACACCAGCGGCGACCTGGTTATCTGCAGCCTACTTCTTGAAAAATGCAGCAACACTTCCTTACAAGAAAGACGAAAAGGCTTTCGTCTTGGCTCGCATCGAAAAGGCGGCCGAAATCCATGGGGTCAGGGGTGATACAGAAAAGATTGCCGCAGCCATTCAAGCAGAGGATGGTACGGAAAAGCAAGCCGAAGATAACGATGAGAATTACGGCTGGGTCATGGTAAGCGAAGCCACGGGACAGGTACTTGCACGCAAGTATCCCATGTTCGACGATCGTGGCGTCAAAATGGCTAGCTCGTACTTCGACGAAAACCGCAGTCATTATCCGATGGCCATACGCCGGACGATCGCCCGCAACATTATGAAGCGGGCAGAAGTCCACGGCGTTGGCATCGATGAACTACATCCTTCGGTGTTGCGTGAGGCCGGCTATGGAATTCCTCGCAAGGACGTATTGATGGAGGAAATCCTGGAACGAGCCTACCTGACCAAGGACGCTGAATGTGCTGTTCTACTGGCCAACATCAACGAGATGATTGCTGCTCTGCCGGAAGAAGACATAGCACAGAGCCTGGACAAGATTGCTGAAGTCATTGAGGCTTACGACAGGACGTCGGATCTTACTCGTTACTACGGCACGAAGATCCTGATGCCTGCCGACTTCCTGTTCGACGTCAATATGAAGACGGCGGAGGAACTTGTGGCCGATGCGGTTGAGTTGGACCGTCATGTGTTCAGCCTGACCAAGTTGGCGGAATTACCGGCGCAGATGTACCAGGAAATTCTTGGCGAAGAGTTTGCTAAGGCAATCGTCAAGTCCGGTACGACGCAGGTCGACAAGGAAAAGCTTGCCGATAATCTGTACTCGTTACCCAAGCCGGATAAAGTTGCCCTCGAAGAGCATCTCGCCGAAATCTTCGGTTAACAACCGTCGATCAAACAGGAGGTGCTCATGATGGGGGAACTCCAGGCTAAGCAATCTGCTCTCCAGACGCCTGAGACCCTGGCCACCGTGGTCCATGCCATTGTGCGAAAGCAATATGGCGAGGACGCATATGGTTGGGATCCAACGACGGTCTTTCTGGAATTGCAAGCAGACTTCCATGCCGACGTCGATACAACAGTCTTGGACCGCTGGTCAGCCATTTCGGTTATCATGACCAGTGATGCTTTCTTCAAACGGTTGGATGCCTTCATGGGCATTTGCAATACGCTATCGTCTGGAGAACCGTTTTTCCAAGTATTCGACCCGGTAACGACGGAAGAGGTAGCTTGGGCTGTTGCTGAGGTTTCCTTGAATAGGGAACTTCTGCCGTTCAGTTATCCCATTCGGAAGTACATGAGGATGATGCTGGAGCAAGACGGTTATGATCCAATGAACTATCCTGATCTCTTTCAGGAAATCATGGGGAAGAACCCCCGTGCCGAGGAAATCCGGAAGATCATTGGTCCGAGTACAAATCCGAACCAAGGAAACATCGACGGTTATATTGACGAGCAACTGAAGGATATGGTATACCAGCTCAACAAGATTCCTGATTTGAAGGATTTGGATGACATCATCCTACAACGTTCAATGGACGAATTTGTTGGAACAGTGGTAAAGAAAGTCGTGTAATATCATGGCAGAGTACGCTCCAGTAACACTCGGGGTGCAAAAGCAGGGACCAAACGTCGCTCTGATCAAACAAGGTCAACCGAACCTGTGCAGGCAACCTGAGACGCCTTCGTGTTTACCTGTGGCCGTTACTGGAGCCACTCTGTCCAATGCAGCAAAGAAGTATTGTTACAAATGCAGACAAGATGTTTCAATAACCTGTTTTCGTAAAAATCGGGCTAAGAAAGACGGATTAAGTGATGAGTGTAATTCGTGTCATGCCAAATATCAAAGGTACCGATGGTGGCATCAAACGATTACAGAACAAATGCGTACTAAGCATTATGCTAGAAACAAGCGTTATAGTAAGACAGAAAAAGGAAAACTGAGTCATAGAAGAAGCTATATTAAATGGGCGCATAGTGCGAAAGGTTTGCTTTCTATTCGGCGTAGTATCAAAAAATACAATAGTTCACCAACAGGACGTTTGCGTTGCAGTTTGACACAGCACTTGTATCGAGCATTAAAACAAAATAAAGCAGGGCGTGCTTGGGAACAATTGGTGGGATACAATGTGCATCAGTTAAAGGCGCATTTAGAATCTCAATTTGAGCCTGGTATGACTTGGGAAAATTATGGCCGAAATGGTTGGAATATAGACCACATTGTTCCAATCGTTGAGTTTAGTAAATATGCATTTGATTCCTCAGCAATCCAAACGTGTTTTGCACTTTCCAATCTTATGCCTCGTTGGGAGACTACCAAGATTGCACAGACGTATGGAAGCGCACAAATTGGAAATTTCAATAAAGGGTCCAAAATACTCCAAGGTATGACAATATGAAAGAATATGCACCAGGAATTGTTAACAAGGAAAATTATGGGGATCCAACCCGAAGTCTTGAAGCCGGGCAGTTGGCCGATTATGTCCTTCAACACCATACCACACACCGACATCCTAATACGCCTCATTTGGATTTACGCATAGGCACACCAGCGACGGGTATGCATTCGTGGGCAATTCCTAAGGCTAAACTTCCAACAGCCGACGAGAAAAATTTAGCTATACAAACGCAAATCCATTCCCCCGGATACAATACATTTCAGGGAAGCATTCGTAGTGGCTACGGCGAAGGTTTTGTTCGAAGACAGGATTTAGGAAAAGCACTTTTAACGAAAGTAACCCCCAACAGCGTATCGTTCACCATTTCTCATACCAAAGTTCCGGTGCGATACTCTTTGATTAGAATGGGAACTCGGGACGGAAGAAACGGAAGAGATTGGTTGCTTGTTCACAAAGCTATTCCAAAAACCGTTGAAGGCGTTGGAGACAAGCCCAAGTACAAACTTATTGAGGCGGTCGATTTAGATGATGCGCTTGAGCAGGCAACTGAAGTACAGGAAAAAATAGATGGTGCTGGAGGGGTCTACGAAATTGGATCTAAAGGTGAAACCGAAGCCTATAGTGTTAATCCCCGGAAAACGGGTGAGCCAATTGTTCATACTGAGCGTACGGGATTGACTGGCGTAAAATCTCCTGAGGCTTTGTCAGGTACGACTCTTAGAGGTGAAATCTATGCCACGGATCCAAAAGGAAAGGCTATTCCTTTTCAAGAGTTGAGCGGGATTTTGAACTCAACGATCGCTAAAGCAGTAGAAACACGCCGAGTCAAAAAGCTGAAGATGCAACACGCTATATTCGATATTATTAAACACAAAGGTAAGGACGTATCCCAATTGCCTTTTGAAGAACGTAAGTCCCTTTTGAAGGAAGTAGTACCGCAGTTACCGTCCGAACACTTTCATTCCCCGCTATCGGCCACGGAAGAAGAGGATAAGACCCGGATGTTGGAAGACATTCGTACCGGAAAAAATCCCCGAACTTCTGAAGGTATTATCATGCACCTTCCCGGTAATAAGGTGTGGAAGTACAAGTTTCGTCCCGAATCCCGGGGATACGTTACGGGTGTCTTTCCGGGCAAAGCCGGCCGTACGGGATTGCCTGGCGGCGTAACATTCTCGGAGACCCCAGGCGGTGAAGAACTAGGACACCTTGGCTCAGGTTTCACGGTAGATGAACTCAAAGATATTGCCAAGAACCTGGAAGCCTACAAGACCAAACCAATGCGAATCACGCACATGGGCAAGTTCCCAGCCGGTACGCTACGAGCGCCCGTGTTCAGCGGATGGGAGACCGATGTAAAGGAAAGTACTGATATGCGCATGAAGATTTCTCCTTTGGTACGTGCTTTTGTCAAACAGGCTTTGACGGCCACTACAAGCGGACAGACGGCCGATGCTACAACAGCACCGCAGGCTGGTTATGCCATGAAGCCTTACGGCGATCAAGGCTACGATGCTTCGTTAACGCCTCAACGGGATCTTGCCCGTACAGGCTCTCCTGGAGCGCAGATACAACCCGGTCCCGAGATCCAACCGTTCTACAATCCGGCAGCAAGACCCGGTGTACCTGCAGGCGTGGTAGCACGACCTGGGACGGGTACATTGACAGCCAGTGAATCCGGACAAGCCGGGCAGGTCAAGAAATTCCTGACACCAAAAGGTGGTCCAATCGCTACAGCAACAGGAACCTAATGGACGAAGTTACATTACATTTTGTGGATAAGGCGGGCAATGTCAAAGCCGAAGTAGCTGCCGAGATTGCAGAAACACCAGCCGATCGGCGTATGGGGCTTTCCAAGCGAGCATTTCTTCCATCCGGTAGAGGCATGTTTTTTGACAAGGCTGGAGCCTTTTGGATGAAGGATGTCAACTTTCCATTGGACATCGTTTTCTTGGATAAGCAGGGAACCGTACTTGAGAAACAGCATATGCCACAGGTCGAAGAGCCTACAGCATTGAAGCCACTTTATGTGTCTTCGTCCAAGGAAGCTGCACATGCTTTGGAACTGCCGGCTGGCTGGTTTGATCGTCAAGGTTTGGCTGTAGGAATGAAACTTAGGCCAGTAGAGAGCAGACTGGACAGATGATAGAAGCTTTGATACTATGGGTTGAAATTGAGTACATTTTGATCAAGGAGAAAACACATGAATTGGAAGAATGGATTGACCTCGATAGTCGTTATGTTGGTGGCGTTTTCGATTACAGCATTTGCTCAAACTCCCAGCGGAAACCGGGTGAATAACAGCGAAACGATTTTGATGACCAACAATACGGTGAGGATCACGTTGGCCCAGACAACACAACCGGTAAGTCCTGCCCAGGTTGAACTGACGTTCAAGGCTCCGGTAACTGCTACCTTCACCTTCAACTATGAGCGTGGGGCTTACACCAATATGGTGATCAACAGGACCCTTACAAACCTGGTAACGTATATTTGGAACTGCCCTCGGGATTTGAAGCTGGTGGGAAACGATACACTGGTATTCACCAAGTCTGTCAGTGATCGGGCTCAGTTAACGATCAATTGGAAGTAAGGAGACAGTATTCATGAAGAAACTGATTCATGTGTTTTTCGGTTTGTTGTTGGCGGTACTGCCTCTTGCAGCCCAAGAGATTGATAACGGAGCGCCGGTATACGTCGTTGAGATTATCAATGGCGTTCCGTATTTATCTGGCGCCGGCGGAGGTGGAGGCACCCCGGTCGATCTTACACCATATCTAAAGAAAGACGGTACAATCGCTTATACGGCCGATCAGAACGGCGGCGGATTTGGAATTACCAATCTTGGGGCATTGATACCGTTTGGAAGCAATACTGTAAACTTGGGATCGCTGCTACATCCATGGGGAAGCATATATGCAAGCGGGCATACCATCTATTTGGACGGCATTCCAATGCTTTCGGTATCGAACAGTCAATTAGTTGTAGCATATCCAGTAGCCTCCAGCAATGGAACAACCTACACGACAACAGTTGATCTTAGTGGTTTGTCCAATCAAGTTGCAGCCATAGAGGCTCGTACTAACGCCTGGAATACTGGATCCGCTGAAGGCAACTATGCTTCGAACTGGATCGGTACGTATGGACCAGTTTTGGCCAGCACAAGTTATGTTGATAATGCTGTGTCCGGATATGCGCCCACCTCATCGATCAATGGAGTCTCTGGGCGTGTTTCTGCAATCGAAAGCAAAACCAATGACTGGAATACAGCTTATGGTTGGGGCAACCATGCTGTTGCAGGATACGCCGGTACAGGATCTGTGAACGCCGTTTCGGCGAGAGTTGGTACGATTGAAAGCAAAACCAATGACTGGAATGCTGTCTATTCCTGGATGCAGTCCAATTCTAATGGTTTGAGTTTTGTATTTTCTCAAACCAACTCGTGGACAGTAGGCGCCTCAGCGGGTAACTATGCATCCAATTGGATCGCAGTCTGGAGTCCAACTCTTGCCAGTACAAACTTTGTTACTGATCTTTTGACTGGCTATGCTTCGACCTCAACGGTAAATGCGGTTTCTAGTAGGGTCGGAACCATCGAGGGACAAACTAACGCTTGGAATACAGCTACAGCTTATGTAGCAGCAAAGTCGAATAACTGGGATACGGCGTATAACCATCTTTCAACCTTGTTTGCTGGATCGGGTACTACTGGCAATGTAACAAGTGCCACTGCCAATACCAACCAATACCTTCGTGGCGACGGTACCTGGCAGACTGTTGCAGCCTCAGGGGCTGGCGATGTTTTCAAGGGTAGTAACAATACCTACTCTGCCGGAACAACTCAGTCCATGCCATATGCGATTATCAATAACGGATTGGAAGTGTATGGGAACACAATTCATACAAATTGTGGAGTTAGTTTGGGCTCTACAGATACAACCAAGGCCAAATTTTATGTCAATGGCGAGAGCGGAGCATATACAAACAAGCCTCTTGTCTGGTTCAATAGGAGTGCAGCGGCTACAGGCCCTATCTTGCAGTGGGGAACCAATGGTGTCCTTCTTGGGAGTATTGATGTGAATGGAAGCGTCTCTGTTCCATCAATAGGTATCTCAAACAATCTTACACTCGGTGGGGTTACAGTGAGTTCCTTCTCGACGAACACTCCGATCTTTGCGGATGGCTCCCAGCCATTCAACGCCACTATGAATGCTGGAACTTTCGGAGTAACGAATCTTGGCACATTGCTTCCATTTGGCAGTAATACCTGTGATCTTGGAAGTGCCGCTCTTCCGTGGAGAAATGCGTATTACGTTTCGCATACGATCTATATGGGCGGGTGGCCTATTTCTGTTGACGATGGCACCGGAAAACTCCTTGTACCGGGAGTTCAGTATTCTGCTCCACAATACACTATAAAGTCTGTGGCCGCTTCTGATATGATGCTTCGTGGTGCCGCTACTGATCCTGCATGGGATGGGCTCAAGGTTCGTATGACCTTCTCTGGGACGAATCTGAACGGGGTGAGTTTCATTTGCGATCTTCCGCAGTACAGTCCCGAAACCGATATAGTTCCGTTGATCTTGTGGGAAGGAAATGATGTGAATGTTTCCAATGTAATCTGGCAGATGGATTACATCTGGCGCAATATAGGTGATATTTCTACCTATGGAGATTGGACTACGCTTGCTGTGACTAATGTCAATCCTGCTTTGAAATGGCAATCTAAGGTATCCCGTTTTCCGACGGTTTCGGGAGCAGGGAAGAATAAGAATTCTGTCATTCAAATCAGACTGCAACGCCGTGGTGACTTGGACGATAACAACGATACTGCGAGTCTTCTTTTCTTCGGGCTTAGGTATGCAATCCAAGCCACAGGTGAGGATGCACAATAATGAGATTTCTAACTTCTGTTGTGATGCTCCTTGGGCTATCCCTGTGTGCGTCAGCGGTTGATTACACATGGGACGGTGGCAATACTGCTGGTTATCAGTGGACCGCTCCTACCAACTGGAATCTGGACGCTGGTGCTCCCACTACTACGGCAGACAGGGCAATTTTTAACACTACAGGAACCACTAAGAATCCTACCGTTGATGTAAATATTGCTTTGGATGAATTTGTAGTTGGTGGAACTACGGGTTGGACGTGGTATCGGATAGGTGATATTACAAGTTTGGATATGCTTACCTACGGAAGCAGTGGAAGTTCCACAATGAATCCCGCTATCACCGGGAAACGTCTTCTTGTAACTAACGGTATTCTCACTTTGAATGCTTCCAACAACTTTTCTGATACCGTTACGTTTCTGGCTGGTTCTGTTGTATTAGGTACATCAGGTCAGATTGGAACAAATACTCCAATTCATATGGACGGATTTAGTGTATTGACGCTGAATTCTAGTAATAACTGGTATTCTTCTCAAACTACTACAGTAGATTCTGTCATTGGCGGAACGGGCACGATAGAGTTGAAGTATAATGGAGCACCCATTCCTGTCTCAACAAATTCGTCTGGTGTTGTATCTGTTAATCAGGTCTCGTATAGCTATCCTCTTGATCTTGCATCAATTGGTATGATGTATCTCGGTTCCACAAATTTAGGAACCAATACTGCAACCAGTCTTGGAGTGGGTTCCGATGGAAACTATAGGATAGGCGCAGGTGGTGGAACAATAGCATTTGATTCTGCGGGTAGTGATCTAGGCGTGTTTACAGGAGCATGTAATCTTGTTGTTGGAAGAAACGGTGGTGGAGTTAAGTATACAGGAACAGCCGTGCTGTCCGATTCCAATACCTTCTCTGGAACGATAATTGTCAATCGGGGAAGCACTCTAACAGGGTTGGCAATGACCAACAATAGTGGAGGTAGTCCCTTTGGAGCCACTAATGGAGTAGTCACGCTCAATTCGGGGGTTCTTAAATTGTCTCGTGGGTCGGCTACTACTATCAGACAACCTGTTGTTAAAGGAGCCATGAATCTTACTGGAGGTTCTACTGTTTATCTGGATGGAAATCATGCCACGGCAAATGTTCAGATCACTTTCGATTCAATTACGAAAGACCCCATATATGATTCTGCTCTGACAATTCAATATGTCAGTGCTCTTGGAACAAAGGAGAGATTTTTTGTCAATACTGGGGATTCGTATATCACAAACGATGCTCAGGGCATGATAAACGCTATGTATGTTGGGCTACAGGGAACTACCCTTTATTATCCTCTTACCAGAAGTGGAGCATCTTCTCCTTACGAACTATTGACAACAAACTATACTTATACGACAGGGGCCGCTAGTCCATTCTCTAATTCTATACCTACAAGTATTGTTTTGGTGTCTAATGCTGGAGGTTATAGTCCAGAACTTATTTACGGCCAAACGATCACGAATTGGGCAACAGCTTTTGCTTGGAATGGTCATTGGAACTCGTCTGCTGGTTCAACTATAGTAATTCAAAGTGGTTTATTGATATACGAATATTCAGGTGGTCCTAGCTTCCGGTCCAACTTGGATTTTTCACTTGCATCTCAGGGTAGAATAGTTACGATGTCTGGTGGAACCCTTAATGCACTTGGGAATATTACTTCTCCATATCTTGTAAAATCAGGACCGGGAGGACTTAGTCTGGGTTCGGCAGCTCCGGGACATACGGGGATCAATGGAAAGCTATTAGTTTCTGAAGGTCTTGTGGAATTTGATCAGATTGGAGGAGCCGATTTCTTTTCAAACATACCTAATGCAACCAATCTAATTTTAACCGGCGGAAGTATAGCTTGTACTGCGGGAAGATGTAGTTTCCAAACAAACATTACTGTCATAATAGGTCCAACCGGAGGAACTATCACATCTGGTGACTATATGTCATTTTATGGAAAGGTTACTGGTCCCGGTTTGATGTGTTGGAATGGACTTGCCGGTAAAGAGTTAAGATTTAGGGGTGTGGGTAACGATTGGTCTGGTGGTTTGTATGCTAGTTTAGGGATTGTCACTGTTTATGATGGAAGTAGTTTAGGAAGTGGTCCTATAAGAATGGCTGCTGGAACTACACTTAATGTCAGAACCAATCTGGATATTTCTTCTCTTCGAGGCAGGGGTGCTGTAGTGATTGGAAATGATGTGGCTACTGGAACTAAATATCTGACCGTCGGAAGCGGAAACACGGACGATAACTTTCCGGGTGTCATAAGCGATCAAGCATCTACTAGAAATGGATCGTTGATTAAAACGGGAACAGGGACTATGACATTATGGGGACCGAATACCTTTACTGGCGGAACAACAATCAATGGGGGAATTCTGGCTGTTACAGGATTCTCCTTGCATGATACGGGTACGGTAACTGTTGCTGGTGGAACTTTGAGTATGATTGATAGTGAGACTGTTGGGAATGTAACTTTGAATTCTGGTTCAATTACTGGAAATAGTACATTAACTACTGGAAATTTATATCTCAATCAAGGGACAGTAGATTCTATTCTCTCTACCGCATCTAACTTCGTGAAGAACACTTCGGGAACTGTTACGCTGAACAAAGCGAATACATTTTCCGGGTCGGCAATCATCACAAACGGATTGTTGCTCGTCCAAGGAAGCATTGGTGCAGGCACAACACTTACAAACTATATGGGCACACTTGGCGGGACTGGGACTGTGTATCGTCATGTTGAAATGATGCCGGGAAGCTATCTTACACCCGGAGCTTCGATTGGAACGATTACTGTTAGCAATTTGAACTTTGAAGTGGGCAGCACTGTGGACTTTGAATTGGCGACAACGAATGCAAGTGACTTTGTTCAAGTCAATGGATTGCTGGGGTTGGGTGGCAATATTCGAGTTGTGCCGTCAACGGGATTCGGATATGGAGTATATCCGCTCTTTGGATATACAACGATCACAACGAATCAAGCACCGAGGATTATCACGCCTGCCGGGTATGCAGGAACTTTGAGCACTGACGATTCCGCCAAGAAGGTATATTTGACAATAGGTTCTGACGCTCTTCGACCTGTCAAGTCGGGAACGTCTTTACTTTTGAAATCGGGTAAGATATTGTTGAGTAAGTAGTGAAAGGATAAAGCAATGAGAATTCTGTCTGTTCTGCTCGTAATTGTAATGGGTGCCTTTCTGATGGGTTGTGCTGGAACTAAATCGGCCGATAGTAAAGCGGGCCCGAAGAGTCCGGCAAAGATGATGGTAAAAGATACACGTCCTCGTCCGCTTCCGGCCGGCATAAAGTAACATCGAATGGGGGTTCTTATGTGGAAATGGTTGCAGAATCTTATTGATCAGATTTCCAAATGGATCAAGCCGAAGCCCACACCAACACCTCCGGCGCCAGACAACCCTTCGCAACTCAGAGGTTACGGTATGGTTTGTCATTGGATGACGCTACCTGATTTTATAGCCTTCGCAAAGGCCATAAAGGATAGTGGTTGCAACTGTACCTCCATAGAACTGTTCGGCAGGGAAGAGGATAGTTGGATCAACCGCCAGGACTTCTTGAAACAGCAACTGTCTAATCTCCTTACTGCGTGTCGAGCCAACGGCATAACGCTATTCGTCAATATGGTAAACTGGGGTAGTGGTAGTTTGACAAGCCAACCTGATACGTGGTTTCAAGGATGGTTGGATTTCATCAAGCAATTGGGGCCCGACAAATTGATTGTCCAGGCTGCCGCAGAGTGGCATGATGGCAAGGCTGCTGCGTGGTGTCAAATGGCTGAGTCGACCTTGTCCGGCTTTAAGCTGTCCTGGAATCAAGGATCCAGGCCTTCTACAGCTTCTGCCAAGTACGCTTACATCGACTATCATTCAGCTTCCATAGGTGATTACGGAGTGTCGAATAAACGCATAATCTGCAACACCGATAGTGGAATACTTACCGAGATGGAGAATGGTGGCATAATGGGGCAGACGTTTATACCTGAGAAAGTCACACAATTTGCGACTGGCGCTCTGGCCCAGGGCAAGTCTGTCAACTTGTACGGGTACAATCATAAGAGCCTTGATGTCGAAGCAGTAAAGACTTTGGGAAAAGTTGGAAATCCTAATCCAACGCCAACTCCGACCCCGAGTCCGGACGGATTTGTCTTTGGACAGAATTGCATTTGGCTGGGAGACATACCTTGCTCTAAAGACGCACAAGTAGCGCCCAATGCGAAGATACTAACTGCAAATGCTTCAAATACGAGCTATGTCAATCTTACATACGCTTCCGAGGCTAGTCAGCAGTGGTGGAAGCCTTACGACCAGTTTTGCTACGGACCACACGGGGCTCAATACAAAGCAGCCGACGGTAATTGGTACGCCGGTCGTGCTGATTGGTTTCCTATACAGTTGAGAAACAAGATTGAGATAGGGAACTATTGGAAGAGTGATACGCCATTTAAGGATCATCCCCCTGTAGTCGGCAATCCTTTCTACTTCTTTGTGTATTCGTCCGACGGGAAAAATCGATCTACAGCCATACAAGTTGTATGGAAACTGGGATTCTTCCGCTCCATATGGCGGAGATTGAAGACAACGAATAAGAAGATGCGAGGTATTAAATGACTTGGAAAAGGCTTATCGGATTTTTGGCAGGTGTAGCGGTTGCTTCTGTGGCTTTTGCCCAGAGTCAAAATAACGTGTTGTCACAACTGGGCGTAAAAGGCGTTACCGATCAGATCTATGGTACGAATCCAGCGCTCTATGCCGGCTATTTGGTTAAGACTGGAACGAACGGGCTATTCAGTACATCGATGATGTCTACGGATATTGTGCCACGGCGTTGGTTTGAGACAGTTTTTCTGGATAGCGTAAATGGGTTGAATGCAACCAATTCCGGAACTGCGACCTGTCCGTACAAGACCTTCGCCTACGCCGCTGCTCGAACGACAAACGATACCGCTTTCGTATTCGCTCCCGGGACTTATGCGGGGGATACGATTACGAACTCGCATGTACACCACGTAGCGTTGATCGGCTTGGATCCTACCAATACAACCATGACTGGTATATTGAACTTCAACGCCAATCTTATGGCCGGTACCCAGGACATTTCGGTGGATCTGTATGGTATCAACGTTGATACTGTGCGTCAGTATCAATATGGGTTGTTCAATGTTGGTCTCTACAATAGAGCAAAGGTAACAAGTCAGATTACAAGACTTTCTACCAATCTCAATAGCTCGTTGACACTTTTCATGGATCCTTCAACTTATTTGGCATCACCGATCACTACGAGCAACGCAACGATAGTTATCAAGGCTTATGTGCCACAAGGAACAGCCGCAGGACAATTGACGTGTTGGGACGGCGCTAATTGGGCAATCGTAGCTGCTGGCACAACGAATCAAGTCCTCTATGGGGGTACTGTTCCGTTTTGGGGAAGTGCGTCGATCGTATACACGAATACAGCTATACCTGGAGACTTTACGCCTGCTATCAGCAATAGATATAGCATAGGTTCTCAAACTATGCCCTGGAGCAACGGTTGGTTTGCTACAGGTTTGTATGTGGGCGGGTCGAACGTGTTGAACAGCATTTACGTGGGTAATTACGCATCCAACTGGATTTCGGTATATGGGTCTGCTCTTGCTTCTACGAATTATGTGAATGCGAGTATCTCCAACATAACGCTTGCTACAGTTGTGGCCAACGGAAGCAATGCTTTTTCTTCCGTGGTGGTAGATGGAATACGAACTCCAGATGATGCGCCATATGTAGCTCTTGCTGTAGGCGTTACCAATCGAACGCTTAATTATCAAGGAACAGAAGTTGTTAACTGGAGTTTAGGCGGCGTTAATAACGGTTGGCTAATGAAACGTCCTCTTCGTAGTGATTCCGACGGCGCCCCGAGTTTCGATCCAAACGAACGGGCTTTGATGGGGGCCTGGATCGCAAGTAACAATTTAACCGTGTGTGATTCACTATTTGTCAGCAACAACATATCTGAGGCAGGCACTAACCTGGTATTGAAATATGCGTCTGTTCTTGAACCATTAGCCGTTGCAGCCAGTAACCACGCCTTTTATGCTTCTGAAGCCGGGCATTCCACAAATGCGGACAACGCAATGCAACTCAATTCTATCGGTGCGTCGGCATTTGCTCGGAGAGATACTACCAATACTTTCACTCAGCCACAGACTATCAGCATTAATAGCGCTGCAACTATAGTATCAGACGCAACTAACTCCAACTCCAGCGGAGGAGCTTTATACCACATTGCCGGGGATACTGGAGAATATCTGCAACTCGGTGTATTTGGTTCGGCGTTTGCACTTCCAGGTGTTCGCCAACAGGGCTTTATCGGCTGTTCCACAAACATAATCATCGGGCTGGATATGGATGTAGCATCTGGTGGAACGAGCGTATTTGATGTCTATACGGGAGGCTATCTTGCGGTTACTCCAACGCTTCGTGTTTCCGGAACCAACATCATGGAAAACGGGGTAGCATTGGGCAACAAATATGCGCCTAAAAATATAGAAACGTTGCAAACTGTGACAACGAGAGGGAACACTTCCGATCAGGATTTGGCTCTGAGTGGATCCAAAATTATCGTGGGTGGGTTGATAGGAGGTCCGGGAGGACAAACAACTTGGGGATTAGGTGCGTGGGGTGCAGATTTTGGAGTTCTAAATCCTTACGGAATTCAAAATCTTGATGCCAAAGCAACGTGGAATTTTGGATATTGCAACGGCTTTCCACCTAACATCTACGCCGCTCAAACTAACCAAGGTTACGGATCGCTAAATCTAGGCTATATCAATTGTGCTGTATCTTCGGCTGCTCAGCTAATGACTGGTCGTGGTTCCTTGAACGTAGGTAACCTGGCCAACGGTGAATATCAAAATACAAGCGGCAACGGAGCGTTAAACGTCGGCGCCAACAACACGTTGACACACGACTATTCTGCTGTCTTCGGCAATGGCCAAGTCTCGTATGAGACCAATTCAGTATCTGCTCGCAAGTATTACGAAGCTGGAGCCGCCCTGTCCAACAGGTATGCTGGAATTGCTATTGAAGGATGGACCAACAATTGGAATATAGGAGCAGCAGAAGGCAACTATGCTTCTAATTGGGTCTATACTTGGGGCCCTGCTTTGGCCACTACGAATTATGTGAATGCTAGTATCTCCAACGTGACTCTTGCTACAGTTGTGGCAGCGGGAAGTAATGCTTCTGCAGTAATCACCGCATATGGCGTGCGAAATGAAAATGAATCTCCTATGCTGGTCCCATCAGTTTGCGTAAGTAATCGGACGTTAAACGTTGGCGGTGTTCCATATCTAAAATGGGACAGTAGTTGGTTATACTTTCTCCAGCCCATACGAAGCAACGCAGATGGCGGAGAGAGCATGGAAGCTAACGATCGTGTCTTGTGGGGCAACTGGGTTGCAACAAACGATTTCGCAGTAGCCGGCACGATTACCGAGGGATCACAAACACTGAGTCAGAAGTATGACTCCAAAATACGCCCAGTGGAAGTAAAGACTGACAACTACAACGTGCTTACGAATGATGTCGCAAAAACGTTTGTAATGAATACGGCTTCAAAGACCAATTTCCTGCCATCAGTAGATGCTTCTAATGTGGGTATTTGGTATACCTTCGTGAAGCATAATACCGGCACGTTGACGATAAAGGCGGCAGGTATCACTCAGATAGCCGACAGCGGACAGGGTGATACGATTTATGATTCTCAGGCTGCCGAAGTCTATGCCACAGTAACGCTCCAACTTGTCACCAGCACGAACTGGGTAATAACAGGTGCCCACGGAACTTGGACAACCACGGACTAAGGAGACTACGATGCCAGACGTATCAGTAAACAGATTTGGAGCGGCAAAGGGACTCATAATGTCGGACGTTACACAGACCAATGTTAACTTGAGTTCTTTGTTAAGCTGGATTTCTCAGAACAATAATATAGACCTAAGAGATTTCAAAGCAGCTACTAATGTAGTTTTAGGGACTTTGCCAAATAAAATACGTGGTATAGATATAAGTGGTCTACCTTCTTTGACTAGCTTATCTATAACTTCTTCGGATTCTAATTCCCGACCTTACCTTCGGATAAGAGATTGCATTTCGTTATCTTCTTTTGGTAGTGGTAGTGCAGGATATTTTCGTAGCGTGGATGCTAGTGGTTGTACATCACTTACCACTCTAACGGCAGTTATTAAATGGCAGGCGGGCGATCCTTATCCTATAGCATTTGCTGGATGTAATGCTCTTACTAATTTGGACTTTTATGGTGGAGTAGGGGCTTCTGATTTTGGAGCAATTACTATGGACTTCAGTGCTCTTCCTGCTTTGAGATATATTAACTCAAGAACTGCTACTGGCCTTGTGGGGTTTATTGCGCCACCTTGTTCTTCCAATGCGTACTTCAGTTTTTACAACTGCACAAGTTTACTTACTGCTGATCTTTCTTTGGCTACAGATTTGACCAATGTAAGTTTTCAACAGTGTTCTGCGTTGACTACTATAACAATTTCTCCGAGCATTACAGCAATTACTTTGGATGCTGCGTTGTGTTATCTTTCTGAAGCCTGTGTGAATGACCTTGTAGCCAAGGGTGTAGCCTCTGGATTGAGTAGTCAAACTTTGCATATAGGGGGAGGAAATAACCACGCACTAACTGGTCAGGGTATTACGGATAAGGCTACTTTGCAGGGAAGAGGTTGGACAGTTAATTGACAAGTTAAAGGAAAACGAATGAAAACAAAAATTCTAGTGTGGGCGTTAATGGCGTGTTTGGCTACTCCGGCAATTGCGTATGATTGGTTGACAACTATGCAGGCACCGGTGGAGAATCGGCTTCTATCTATTGGTATATGCTCGTACAGCGAAAGTGCGCATCCTTTAGCTGCAGCCGCTTATTTCAACTTTTGTCCTCTTACTTTCTTCGATGATCATCTTCGTATTGGTGTTGGTATGCTTGGTGGCTACGATGATGGGGACGTGCTGTTCAAACTTCATACTTCCGTGAGTACTAGGATCTTTGATTCATTGGAGGTCGGTGTGTGGTATGCACCGTTTTGGGGCTTGTCCCGGTATGAAGATCCATACGGCGTAATGGTTGGATACGTATTCAAACTCTAGGAGACGCTATGAACTATAGACTTGGTTGGATACGAGACTTTGCAGACATCAGAGATTTTCACGTTAAACACGAAGAGGTGCTGCCGTACAAGTTGGAAGAAGCACCGTTAGAGCCTGAATGTAAAATTGCAATCCTGCCGCCCATAAAGAACCAGGACCAACTCGGCAGTTGTACGGCGAACGCCGGCACCTACATGTACGAGACGTTTGCTTTGCAACTCCAAGGCGCCGGTACCGTTCCGGCTTTGAGTAGGTTGTTCCTGTACAAAGCTACTCGGAGATTGGAGGGGTCGAAAGGAGACACAGGTGCTCAACTTCGAGATACAATGAAGTCGTTGGTACTATTTGGACTTCCTCCTGAGTCATATTGGCCGTACGACATCTCGAAGTTTGACAACGATCCTACTGCCTTTGAGTACAGTATGGCTCAAAACTACCAGGCTCAGACTTACTACCGGTTGGATCCACAGGGCAAAGATGCAGAAAGCGTTATTGCTTCGATCAAGTTGAACTTAGCTGCTAATCGAGCCTGTATATTCGGCTTTACGGTCTATCACAACTGCATGAATAACGGTAACGGAAACGTAAGGCTGCCCGGGCTCTTTGACTTCGTAGATGGCGGCCATGCCATATGTGCCGTAGGATATGACGATACTCGGGTTATCGAGGGATCTACAGGGGCCTTCATATTTGCCAATTCCTGGGGTACCGTCTGGGGAGATGCAGGTTTCGGTTATCTGCCCTACGATTACGTGCGAAAAGGCTTGGCCACCGACTGGTGGACCATGATGAATGGGGAATGGGTCAATTTGGACGTTTTCAAGTAACAGACCTACATAGCCTAATTACCTGTTTCTAGGGCTTAGGAGCCCTTATAGGGGCTTTATTTCCATAGGTGGTGGTAAGATGCCTACCCCTAAATCTGGGGCTAAAACCGGTTATAATTAGGTGTAGAAGAACTAGCATTTGCCATATATGGGTCGTTAGCAGAATACGTGCTAATGCATAGGTACGAAAACACTCTGCGGCAGCCAACGTTGGAGTGACAAGTACCAAGGTCTTCAGCCACTGGCTGGTGGAGCTGAATACCCGTTTCGACGCTTACCCGGCGTATAATCTCCTATCCTCCTAGAGTTTGATGGAGGCAAGAATATCCCGAGGATCAATGTGGTCTATAGTTGGCGCCTCGCCCGACAGCGCTCTTTCTTTACCCAAGGCGTGGGCCGGTATGACATCTACCATTTCGCTATTCATCAGCTTCATGGCTACCATAGAGGCAAAGCATAGTGCGTGGGCAAAGTCGTCTGGCCGGTTGGGGTTACGCATAAAATGCCGGTAGTCCATACCACCAGATTCTACGGCTTCTTCGTAGGGACTCAGCAGATCGGCGGTGTAGATATCGAACTCTTCTTTAGGTGGGAACTTCACCCGACCGTACCTGATAGCTAAAAAAAGAAGTTCCAGGGCTGTTGTTTTGTCCACTGTCCAACGAGTATGTCCCAACGTAGGGTTGTATGCCAGAAGGTGGTTCTGCCGGGTGTACATGATCTGGACAACAGGTAATCCAAAGCGTTGTTCCAGCATGACGTTCTGGGTAAACCCCACACCATAGTCTGCTGCCAAAATGCGGCAGTGATAGAAGTGATGTGCCTGGGCGACTTCGCTTAGAACGGTATCGGGGTCAAAGCCCACGAACCGGCGGGCCCAGAGGACATCCAGATTTCCGTCTGCTCGTACGCCAATGATCGTATGAACGGTAAATGAGTCTTGTTCGGCAACACCCCAGTCTATACCACCCACAGTGAAAATGTACTCATGCATCCGCTTCTGTAATTCCTTGATGCTGGGAAGCGTGCTGTTTCGATCGATATCCTCTTGGGTGATAATGCGTGCGCCCAAGGAGCAGGAGATCCCCAGGATTTCCTGCATAACGATCGGAAGTGGAAGACGCAGTACTTTTCTAGTCAATGTTGACCACTTGTATGGATCCTCCACAATGGCCGGCACGACTATTTGGGGAATGTGAAATCCTCGAAACAAGTGATGACGATCCGGATGGGCAGCCACAAATTGTCCGTCCCTAACATTTAACAGTTTACCACATTTGATGCAGTGAACACCGTCACCTTGAATCATGTTGAGAACTTTGCCTTCAGTGTTTGGGATATTCCAGAAATTACATGCTGGACACTTCATGACCCACTCACACATGGATGATTCTTCCCACAAGGATTCGATGGTGTTATCGGTTGTCTTGGCGGTCCCTGTGAATCGACGAACTCCCCAACTGGATGCTGTCAACGATTCCGAGATAATCGGAATGTTGTCAACCAACTGGTCCTGGATTTCATCAAAATCGATTCTATCTGCATAGATACCACGAGCTCGATCGCTTGAGGTTTTGGCATATGTAAGTTGTATGCCTGAACCGTTAGCGAAGCCGTGATTGTGGACGCTCTTGACGATCTTTGAGTCCGAAAGGACGTTTTCCAGTGATTGCCTTTGAAGCCAGTTTGCCATATGACAAGAAGCAATGGCTTCGTTCAGATACTGCGTGGAATAACGCTGTGTCTGGGCTTGCAGTGGCGCCACATACAACAGTTGCATATGGGGCACCATAATGAGATCCGCTATCTCGGAACGAGAAAGGTTCATTGTCTTACCGATTTGCCGCCCACACATGAAAATAGTGTCCGGCACGTATTCGGGACTATACATTTCTCGAAATTGAGGCCAGCGGTCTAAACTATATGGTTGCCCACGCACTCGAAACAACAGTGGTAACAGGTCGGCCCGGTGTATGGTGGATTCCACCGTACATTCGGGATTCTGTAATACCTTTTCGAGGGAATCTAAATTAAGCGTGGGGTTATCCATGGAGACATTAATCCAGAACTGGACCAATTTGCTTGCGGGTTCGGTTCGTTGTATAGTATCATACTTTCAGACCTTGGAATCTGCTTTGCATATAGAGTATGCAAAAACAGGGCAGATGTCAATAAGGTGTTACCAGGAGTATGAACTCAATGATAAGCAAGTCAGCGACACAATACCTGAGACTACGATATACCCGAGATTTTCTGCGGGTCCTTCCGGACCTTCCCGAGACAGCGATGCCTCGGTACCAGGAGTCAATAAGTCTATCGCATCGCAGGGGACAAAAGCGGTTGAGCGTTTGGACGCAATACCGCAAACAACTATTGTGGACGCCATAGATGATTGAGGTAACATTGGCCGGACTGGCCATCTACACCCTTTACAAGGTGCAGCTTCTGATGGCTAGGGTGGACCACGTCCTGCAGGAGGAGGCCAACAAAAACAATCCTCCTGAAACTAAACAATAAGCAAACAATAAGGGGTACGTATGCTTTTCGGATCAGTACTGGTGATCGGAGCATCGTTTTACTTCTTTCGTTTGATGAAGAACTATGAACGGCAATGGGAAGACTTGAAAAGGTCGACCGAGCAAAAGATTGCCGAGGCTGTGGAACTGGAGCAGAAGTGGGATGAAGAGAAAAGTCACACCGACGATCCGGAACCTACGCCAATAGAAGTCTAACCATCATTCAATCGAAAGGGAAGACGATGAGCAAAGGTGGATGGGCATTCTTAGGAGTCACTGCTCTCATGGCAGCCATGGACGGAGCGTTACTGGCAACACTTGCTGCGGCAGGTCTTGGCGTGGTGGCGTTTTCCATCTTGTGTCGCCAGGCCCACAAGCCGGGCGAGACATTGGCAAAGATTGAAGAACAGAAGATCCGTGATCGTGTCCTTGTTTGCAAGAACAAGGAAATGCGCAAACGTATGGACGAGGCAATCAAGCACGACTTGACTGACTTGTCGAAAGCCCGGGAGCTTGACAAATACGGAGGACGTGAGGCCGCTAAATGGGCAGGAATAGGCATATTCGCCTGTCCTATCCTGGCAGTGGCATTGATCGCCCAACTTGTAATTGCCAAGCGTCGGGCAGAATTTGTGAAATAAGTGGCAAGCCGCCTGTGGGGTTAATTCCCTGCAGGCGGCTACTTTTCTGCTGGTAATTCGGTTCGCTCTTAGCTATCATAAACACAATCGAAAGGGATAATATGCCGAAAAGCGAAATCATAAACAAAGATCCATTCTGTGAAGTGCGCCTGGAGAATATCACCCACGGTGGGCACAAGACGGACAAATTCCTAATCGCCCTTCAACATCCTGAAGCTCCTGAGACGTTTCTGGAAATTCCGGGCGTTGGAACCGTCCACAGCGCCGACTATACGCTTGTGACCAACAAACAAGTTCACGACATGGCCAGCCAGGTCATCGTTGATTCCCACATGACATTTGAACCCGTCCCAACCTGGGGTGAGGGACATTCCAAGAATCTTTATTGGAACGGTCGTCGTTTCAGCGAGAAGTGGTTCTGCAAGGATACGGCCGTTGCCGTGCCTGGCGGTTCGTCCATGATGCTGGGAATGGAAGTTACGAACAGTTACGACGGCAGCGCCAAAGTGGGCTTGGCCTTCTTTGCCATGCATGTTGCCTGTTCGAACCAATTCTATAGCTGCAACATGATGGGTCAACCCTTCGAGTTTCCACACGTCAACCGTGGTGGTAAACTGGAAGAGGATATTGGTGATGCTATGCTGCAGATTCAGGAAAAAGCCAGTACCTTTGGCAAGATCGTTCCGAATATCAAGCGTATGCAGGAGACCCACGTTGCGTCGTTCAAAGGTTTCCTGAACTTGCGTAAAGAGCTTACGACTACGACTGGCGTAGAGATTCGGGACAAACAGTTGCTGGATGAATTGTCCGGAGAAGGCATTACCAGTGAATTGAAAATGCACGATGTACATTACAAAGATCCTTCTAGTTATTGGGATATTGCCAACGCTTATACGGCGGTGACAACCCACTTGGTTTGTGGGCCAAGAGGTAGTGATCATTCACAGCGGGTGGTGGACTTCTTACTAAAGAGGGCCATTGCAGCGTAGTTAAACGTCGGGAGTGGGGCTCATTGCCCCACTCCCTTTTATGGAGGTCGCATGCACGCAATTTTACATCTTACAGTGTCTGATGATATAATCATCGACCCAGCTACTACCAAACAGCCAGCTGTTGTTCGTAAGGTCGATATAGTGGATAAGATGGAACTCAATATCGATGTTGTCTACGAGGAATTCAAACGAGCGTGGAGTAGTTCTGTGGCAGCTACACTCGGCTCATTGTTCGAACACGCTTTTGATAAATTCGAAACAGCTGCCAAAACTGCTATAGCGATCGCTCAAGAAGAAAAGATGGCTGCTGCAGAAAAGGCGGCGGCTGAAGCCAAGGCAGATGCAGCCAAGAAATTGACTGAAGGCGTGGCGCCTAAGGAAGAAGTGAAAGTGGCAACTGCAATTGAAGTTGCAACTTCTACGAAAAAGGAACCAACAGCAGTACAACCAACGCCTGCTGCACCGAAAACGCAATCGAAGGATAAGTAACAAATGGCAGAGTCAGTTCAACGCAAGTGTCCCAAATGCGGGGAACTTCGGGATTTACATCTTTTCGAATACAACCCGAAAACCGGCCGCAGAAATTACTCGTGCGCCTTCTGCAAACAGCAGAAAGTCAATCTTCCGTGGGATTGGGCTTGTGCCCTCCGGAAGTCGACTCGGATGCATGTTGGCAAAGCGCAAGGCAGGGAAGGCAAGTACTTCGATGCCCTGGACGAGGATATGATCCGGGCGTTGATGAGGGCACAGGGCAATAAGTGTGCATTGACTCAAGCTGTTTTGCAATTGCCTTCCTCTGACCAACTCAAAGTACTCTCCTCTGACAAGACAGGTAATAACGTCACGCTGACGGCGTGGAAAGCAACCTTACCGCCTCATCTACAGAAATTCGTGCCCGTTGTTGTTAGAGTAAGCACGGAAGGCTCCTGGATTCCTGGCAACGTTGTTATCATATGCGATTATCTAAAGGAATTCTACGAGGCTGCCGGAAATATTGGTTTGCTTCAGGATTGCTGCAAATTGATCATGAGCAATACACCTATGTCAGTTCCTCAAAAGGTGTTTCTGGACAAGATACGTCAGGACATCCTTGAGGAGAATTTGAAAGCCAATTTATGAACCCCCATGCTTATCTGTTCGTCGACGGCTCGTCGTCACGGAAGGACGATGTCGGCGCCTGGGCAGCAATAGCTGCAACGGCTACACAACGTAAAGTACTTTATGGGCTTTCCTATCCGACAACTATTAGTCGTATGGAACTCACACCAATCATTGAAGGGTTACGGTGGATGCGAAAGAACTGGTCCAGAGAGTCGCCAGGTTTTCGAGTTACCGTGACGTCGGATTCTGAATATACCGTAAAGACATTGTGCGGGCTATATCCCAGGCACAAGAACGAAGATCTTTGGCATGCTTACGATGAGATAGCCAAAGGTATGCAAATCAAGTTCATATGGCGGGAACGCAATAGTCTCGACTATATGGAATTCTGCGACGGCATCTGCAACTCGTTGCGGAGAACCGTTATTGACTCCCTTACGAAAGCGATAGGGGACGCCCGAAATTTAGAACAGCTGATACCAATTAGCACATTGCAAGAGGAGACAGAAAAAGTATGAGTTTTCTTACACCGCTACGACACCGAGAACCGGCATATACATTGGAAGATCAAATAGCGAACTTTTGTTATGCACGTAAAGCCGACGGTTCGATAGCTAACTATGATGATAATCGAGCGTCTCGTACACGTACGGACTTTAGTCTTTATACTCGACAGTATATAGCAGGTCCAAGAAGTCCCGAAGTGTCATTCCATATAATTACTACCTTAGAGGGGCATGTTTATTGTATTGCCAATGGCACGCTGGATGTTGAGGTCAAACAAAAGCTGACACAGTATGATGTGACTAAGTGGTCGCTACTTCAAAATTTGAATTTGACACCAGACGATATTTGGATACCCGAGAACGAGTCGTTTATTGAGGATACATTAAGTGTCAATAAAATGTGGGGGTGGGGCAATTGGAATTCTACTTTAATCATACAAAATTGGGTTCCAGAAGACGGACGAGTCTATTCTGTGGTAATGGGTACTTGTGATCTCGTGTTACAGCATAGACTCAATCAGCAAGCAAATCGTCAAGTTGGTGATGAACTTAAAGGCAAGGTCATTTTGGATCTGCGTATCGGAACCAGAATCTATGGTGAGGATATTAGCAAGTCAGAAATATTATTACCTATACTATTGCAAAAAGCTACTGACATAGGTGCAACAAAGACATTGTTGACAAAAGAGCAAAACGGAACGCCCAGAACACCGGAGCAAATTCAACACGATTTAGCAACCAAAGGTATTGTTTGAAATATGAAAATCGTACACACTGCGGATCATCACCTGGGCTATCGCCAGTATGGCTTTGCCCAGCGAGAAGAAGACTTCATGAAAGCCTTCCGCCACGTCATTGAGCGTGCCGTGGCGTTGAAAGCAAATATGATCATTATTGCTGGTGATCTCTTTGATATACCTAAGCCAGCCGCTTACGTGGTACAGGGCGTATGTGAAGCCATAGCTTATGCTAAGGCGGCCGGACTGTACATAGCTGGCATTGACGGCAATCACGACGTTACCAGCGGTAATTGGTTAAAGGTCTGTGGCATTAACGATCTTGAAACCAGTGAAAAAGAGCCCCGCAGCTATAGCTATATGGGTGTTACGATCGCAGCGCTGCCATATTTGCGTCCGACCGTATTCAAAGATCGTCTGAAGAAAATGGCGGATGCCGGTATTAAGGCCGAGGTCTTTGTCATGCATCAAGCCGTAGCCGAGATGGCTGATTTTGCCGCACAGGAGATTACGCTTATGGAGATTGCTCCGTGGTTGAATCAAATGGGCGTACGGTATGTAGCTATGGGTGACATCCACAACTACAAGGAAATGGAATTCGCCGGCATTCGCTTTGTCTATGCTGGATCCACTGAGGTATGTGCCATCGACGAACACAGGGACAAGAGTTTCTCGATCGTTGAATTTGGTGCACACAATGCAATGACGACGGCAACAGAACCTATACCGATTCGCCCCGTTGTGGAACGCTACCTACAATCGGAAAAGGACCTGGACGAGTTGCTGGTGCAGCTTGCCGGCGATCCTTTGGCCATTCTGTGGTACGAGCCGGAAAAGGCGGATCTTGCCAGACGGGCAGAAGCCCTGCTCCTCGACAAGAAGATCCTTCATCGGATTTGTCCCACGGCAGCAAAGAGCCTGGCTACGATTACAGCACAACTGAATCGTGAGCAGCTTGAACGAAAGGGCGCCCTCATACGATTGAAGGATGCTGTGAATGCATTCTTCGAAGACAACAGTGAGCAACAAGAACTCATATACCAGTTATTGAATACTCCAGATGCAGTGGAAAATACAGTAAAAGCATATCTATCGTCCAAAGGGGTACTACCATGAACACAGAAAGCCTAATTGCAATGGCAAAAGACTATGACGTCGACTATGATGCAGTGAGTGTAGCAGCAATTGCTACTGTACTGACACGACGTAGCGGTGAGAAAAAGGATCTGAGAACGCTATTTGACAACCTCCAGCGCATTCTGGACACAGATGAACTGGTCGATGTAGTCAAATGGGGTACATGGGTAAAACACGCAAACAAGGAGGATCTGCAAGGCAAGACAGCTCAAGAGCTAATGGCTTTGCAGAAAGAAACAGCCTATGCCTAAAACATCCAAAACAAGCACAAGAAAGACAGTCATTCTGGGAGGATACGGAGCGCAGGTACATGCCGAGCGAGATGCTCAGGAATTCATGCGCCCGGATGTCTTCCAGTACAAGACAGCCTTCTTTGCCAACCCTATCAACTTTGGCATTGAAGCCAAGGTGACCAAGGCGGAAGCAATCAAGGTAGATAAACCCGATAGTCCGCTCTATCCGTGGGGCGTCAAGATGACAGTCAGTGCCAAAGGACCGAAAGCGGTGAACTGGATGACTGACTTCGAAAACCGCATTCGGATACATCGGGTCAACAGATGAAGTTAAAGAAGTTAGTTCTTCACAACTATAAGCAGCATCCCCACCTGGAACAGGATTTCGTCGGGAACGTAATCGGTATTGTCGGCCGTAACGGTTCTGGTAAGTCCAACCTTCTGGGTGGGTTGCAGTTTGCTTTTGCCGGTGAACAGCCTGGTTTCAACAAGGTAGATCTTCTGAGTTGGGGTTCCACGGACGGATATGTCCAGGTCGATTTCGACCACGCAGGGAAGCCCGGGCACATTGAGAGAAGCCTGACAGGAAGCTATGCGCTGTTCACATACGGCGACGAAACTTATCGGGGAATCAACAAAGTTGGGGAAGGCATCCAACTTCATCTTGGTCTGGACAAGGACCTGCTCAAGCAGGCTATCTTTGTTCGCCAGGCAGAAATTGATTCTATCCTCTTTGAGGATCCCCGGGAACGAGAGTTGGCATTCCAGAAGCTTTGTGGAATTGGCGATGCTGCTAAGATCCATAAGAAGCTGGGTGACGAACTTGTCAAGCTAAGCGTATTGCCGCCCAACTACGATGAGCAGATTGCTGAAGGGCAGAAGCGTTATAGTGAGATGGCTGATCGTTTACGGCAGCTCAAAGACACGGCAGACGCTGCTGCATCCCAACACGCCAAACTGCCCAAGTTGGCTTCACTGCAGGGTACGATCATGTCGTATGCCAGTATGCTAAATACCCTGGGGCAATACGTTAAGATCAGCAACGACCTGGCACAAGTCAAGGTCCGGCTGGTGGAACTTGAAGACAAGCTGTTGATTACTCCAGATAATGGAACCGAGGATATTGGTAAGCTCGATCAACAGCTGGTCGAACTCGATAAGTCTATTCGTTTGGTAGAGGAGTATCAACGATGTCTCAAGAGCTTCGAGGATTCCGGTAATGCTATTGTAGCATTAGGGGATACCCCTAAGCCGCCGACGTTGCCGTTTACGGATGCACAGCTTGTTGAGCTAATGCAGAAGGCAGAAGCTTTCAATAAGGCATATGCCGACGCAGCGGCTAACGAACGTCTTTATGCCGATTTGGCTCGAACGCTAAAGGACAAGCCGCTTACGGAATGTCCAATCTGTGGTGGTCCCATCAAAGACTTACAGCGTATCCAACAGAAAATGCAAGAGTATCACGTGCAGACGATTAATATTTGTAGGGTCAACTATGCAGCACAGCATCACGAGGCAAAGACCAAGCAAGAGCAAGCCATTGCCGCCTACATGGAAGCAAGTACACGCTACAACGCAAAGTATGCTATGCTGCTGGCTCAGTTTGGTAAAGCTGAAACAGCTATGAAGTCGGCGCCAAAAGTCAACCAAGCCTTGACAGAATTGACGGCTGCGGCGCAGCGTGCTCAGGAAAAACGTACACAGTTGACCAAGCTTCTACGGGAGATCAGTGCTCAGCAACAGGAACGCAAAACCTGTGGACAACGTATTGAACAGTTGTCCAAGGAACTAAGTTGCCTGCATACTACAATCCTGGGTATGGAAGACGTGGCCAAACAGCTAACGTTGGGTGTAAATACTGTGCCCGGTTACATTCAACGATGTATGGCACAGTTGAATGAACAGATTACACAGATCCAGGCATTGGATCAGCAACTGGCGCAACTCAACGGAATGATTCGAGAATTGGCTAACAGCCTTCAAATATTGGAAGATACGCTTAAAGCGTTGGATGACAAACGTGCTAAAGAGGGCCCGTTTAGGGCAACGCTCAAAGTGTTAACCGAGGTCCGTGACTGGTTTCACTACAACAACGGACCACATACGTTGGCTACAGCAGTATTGGCAGAAATGAACCAGGATGTGAATAGCTTCTTGGGACAGTTCTCCGCTCCGTTCTCTGTAATCCAGGGCTCGGAATCACTTGGATTCAAATGTATCTTCCACGATGGTCGAGCCGTACCTTCGGAACCACCGGATGCACACCACCTATCGGGAGGACAGAAGATCCAGTTGGCGATAGCATTTCGATTCGCCAGTTACTGTATGTTTGCAAGTAAACTGGGCCTCTTGAGTCTGGATGAACCTACCGTTTATCTCGACGACCAAAATGTAGGCGCCTTTTGTACGTTGCTTCAAAAGATAAAGGAAGTAGCACAAAAGATGGACCTGCAAGTTTTGATAGCCACGCATGAGCGGGCTGTTATGCCGTTTATTGATACAGTAATCAGCTTAGCTGATTGAATACAGTGCACAGTGCAGCCTAAAGGGTAAGTAAATGAGTGAAACAACAATAGATAAAGAATTAGCTCCAGCAATCCAACAGATGACTGCTTTGTACAAGCAGCTCATGGAAAAACTGGGACAAGCAACGCCGGAACTGAAGGTCATAAGGGTTAAGGCTTCGGCCAAAACCAAAACGTCCAAACGTTGCATAGCACCTCAGTTGGTGCATGAGTTTGTCGAATGGTTTATCAAAACACCAGAAGATCAACTCTATAATGTGAAACGGGGACAATGGGAATGCAAAGTGGGTGACTCTGTATCTAAGACAGCACATACGCTGGTCTTCCACAGTAGGATTACCAAAAACCGTGTAGATGCTGCAGACGTAATCTGCATCCGTCCTCCGGGCGTCAAGTTGGCTATTTTCAATGCCAGCCGAATCGCCTACGGTACGTCATATGCCGCACAAAAGGAACCACAAGCCATTGCCGAACGCTGTGGGGCAGTTCCTATTCCGTTCCAGAACGTAGTAGCCAAGGACCCCAAGACCGGTGCGGGTTTGGATTTGACCAAACTGCAACTGATCGAATGGGGCGGTTCTGAAAAGATGGTAATTCCACCGATAGAAAAGCAACGGTGGGGTAGTGTAGATTTCCACGTTATCAACCGGCACTTTGCCGGCGCCGTGGTTATCAGTGTTGGGGAGAGGTACTTCCTGTTCGATGCCGATCGGGAAGAGTTGCAATGGTGTGGGTTTAATCCCTTCTTCACCCAACTGCCACACGCTGTCAGTACCATCGGAGAAGCCTATGCAAGCTTGCAGCCACCGGAAGTGACTCGGGCTATAGCAAAAAGAAAAAAGGTTATACGCCAAGGTGAATTGTTCTTCGTTCCAGAGGACCAAGATCCTTTGGAAAAGAAATTTACGCCTGATGCGCAGTCGAAGTTCTTCTATGAACAACTTTGTGAGCGTATCGATCTGTCCGGAGCAACTACGTATAACGCCTGGCGCTATATGCAAGACGAACAGGTCCAGAAATTCCTGGGGCTTTGTAAGAACAATAACAGGGGTAAGCTACCCGACAGTGAATTAGTAGATGCTGACGAGGCAACTGCCAAACTGCGTACGTTGTTGGAGAATGAAGTAGGGCCAAAAGAAGCGACGTATGATCCAGAGGATAAAGAAGCGATGAGTGGAACCGTCTGGGGTCGAGGTAGTCACGAGATTGGATATCGTTACCATCTGCATGGTGAAGTACGTGCCCGATTGCGTGCAGAATCTACTTACTCAAAAGAGGGTGGACGGATATTGAAACCCACAGCAGGACGTTTTCCGTTCTTGTATGCTGCTACCATCGGGGACAGCACAAACGGTACGCAGCGTCACAGTCCGACAGTCATGTACTGTCCGGAAGGTATGGGATCGAAAAATCCCACGATTTATGTCAGGGGAACTGTGTTCCATCTGGGGCGTGAGCATCGTCCGGTTTATTTGCCGGGATGGCATCGAGTATATCCAAATACTGCTGTTCATAACTGGACAGTCAGTGGGGATGTCGACTAAAATACAGTGCAACAGTAAAACAGTGATACAGTGTAAGTAGATACGTTCAAACAACAAACAAAGAGGTTAGTTAACATGAGTGACACAAGTCTAGTAGTACCGTCCGAAATCACCCTGC